>Ga0307510_10000005_pt1 | contig 633068 bp, 540 predicted proteins | sample 12_EM_MG_FD_207224 | JGI IMG/M metagenome (GOLD analysis project Ga0307510, IMG submission 207224) | Populus trichocarpa ectomycorrhiza microbial communities from riparian zone in the Pacific Northwest, United States - 12_EM | ecosystem: Host-associated > Plants > Roots > Unclassified... | reverse complement strand
CACCGGGTAGTTTGAGACCTGTGTCTGCACACCGATCTCGGGGGGCCTTCCCCCATCATCAATGCGGCACCAAACTCAGAAATCTTCAAGAGCAAGATCCCTTCGTTTGTTCGCGTCGCACTCAGAAGTTGTATCCGAGCGTTACCCCGTAGGTTCGTGGCGGAATGAGCGTTCCCAGGACCGGAATGTGGAAGAGCGTCGATGACACGTAGGTTTGTTGGATCGCCTTGGTGTCTCCAATGTTGTGTACGTACCCCTCTACCGACCAGCGGCTGGGACTTCTGAGTGTCAGGCTTGCGGATGCAACGTCGTATGCCTTCTGCGCGATCAGAGGGTTCTCGAATGGCGTGAAGAACTGGTAGCCGATGTAGTTGTAGTCGGCACGCGCGAGCAGCTCATATTCTCGGATATCCCAACTGTTCTGCGCATAGACGTTGAACGATACCTTCGGTGCCTGCGCCAGCCGATTACCCGAGAGGTCCTGCAGGCCACCGGCGGAATTGCTCGGATCCACGCTCGTGAACTGGTCGTATTTCGAATCGAGATAGGCGAAGTTGGCGCCGACGGTCAGGCTATGAAGCGGACGGCCCGCAAGCTCCAGCTCGACGCCGTTGACTTTCGCCGTCGCCGCGTTCTCTGTCACACTGGTATTTTGCCGTACCTGTGTTACCTGCAGGTCCGAGTAATCGTAGTGGAACCCGATGAGGTTCGCGGTGACGGCACCCGCGACCCAAGTGGTCTTGATGCCGCCCTCATAGCTCGTAATTTTCTCCGGCTGATACGCCGGTTGGTTCACACCGAAGTTGTAACCGCCACTCTTGAAACCTTGCCCGTAGGTGAAATACGCGAAAACACTTCTATCGATCTGATACTCGAGGGTCGCCGTCGGCGTGAAGCGCGAGAAACGGTTATCGAGATGGCGCGGGAATCCCACGGTGGGCACGAGCGGGTCACCCGGGTTATAGGGACGTGAGAAGTCGAGTTGGAAAGTATCGTGCAGGTCCTTCTTCTCGGTGCTGTAACGGCCGCCGGCAGTGATCTTCAGCCCGTCAACCAACTCGTAGGAGAGTTGCCCGTATCCGGCCGCGCCGTAGGTTTCTTGGAAGCCGAGAGCGAAAAAGGCGTCACGCAGGCTCAGCGGTCCACCCACAACGGCTGAGCTGATGGGAATCTGCGAGCCCGCGGGTCCAATGTCCTCATAGAAATACTGCCCACCGGTGAGCCATGAGAATCGACCCACATTGCCGTCGACCGTCAGCTCCTGGCTGATCTGCTTGGCATTGTCGAACAGCCGGTCGAAACCGAGCTGCACGCTGGTGCCGTCGATGTCGGTCAGGTTGGCAGACTCGACCTTGCGAAAGGCGGTGGTCGATCTGAACCGGGCCCAGCCCGCATCATATTTGGCTTGCTCGGTAACGCCCCAGGTCGTGATCTCGACTTTGGGATCGATGTCACTCGCGATATCGCGACTGTTGAGAAGTGCCGTTCCGCCCAACGTCAGACCCAGGGGAGTAACACCAGGTTGTGCTGCGCCGAAGTAATGGAGACCGTTCGCGCGGTCGTGCTCTCGCGAGTAGTCGCCAATGGTCAGGAGCTCGAGTCCGTCCAACGGCTTCCAGAGCAATGACGCGCGCGTACCGACCTCGTTGCGATCGTCGATGCCGATACCCGTGACGATGTTCTTTCCATATCCATCGTGGCGGTCGTAGTGGACCGCGAAGCGAGTCGAGACCGTGGGTGCAAGCGGTAGCGATGCGGCCGTCTCGACTTTCACCGCATTGTAATTGCCATAGCCGAGGCGGGAGTAGCCCTCGAACTCATCAGTCGGCACGGCGCTGGTCACGACTATGGCGCCGCCGGTCGCATTCCGGCCATAAAGCGTACCTTGCGGCCCCTTCAACACCTGGACGCTGCCGACATCGAACATGCCCGTGACCTGAGCATCAGGTCGCGCGATGTAGACGCCGTCCTGATAGAAGGCGACTCGTGGGTCTTGGCCCGCGATCACGCTGTCGGCACCGATACCGCGGATAGCGATATGTGCCTGACCGATGTTCTTGCCGAAACTGACGTTCGGGACCGTCGCCGACAGGTCTTCGAGCGTCGAAATGCCCCGAGCGGCCATATCCTCGCCGGAGAGCGAGGTGACAGCCGCTGGGGTGCTCTGCAATACCGTGTCCCTGCGCAACGCGGTCACGACGACCTCGCTCAGAGCGTCACCTTGCGCATCAGACGCTGTCTGAGCAGAGGCCGTGAATGGAACTGTCGTAGCGCTGAGAAACAGGCAGACCTTCAGATGGACCCTTCCTAACATGAATACCCCCCCTCTAAGTTGTTTATCTTGTTGGCGCGAGGCCCTGTCAGAGGAAGAACGAGAGGTTCTTCGTGCCCAGGGTCGCCTGGTCGATCAGGATCTTGCGCGAACAGATCTTGAGCCCCCCGCCCGTTCTGCGAATCCTGTCCTCGCGGCTACCGATGATCATTTCGCCCGCCTCCTCCATGCGCGAGCGACGTACTAACAGCTTGCTCTTCACTACGATCTCCGTGCCGCGCTCACCGTCCTCGACCCGATCGATGATGATGTTGGTGACGAGGTGGGATACGCGCGATAGCGGCTCCTCGGCCCAGTGGAGCTTCGTCATCACCTGGTACACGCGTGCCGTGAGCGTCATGCGGTTGTCGTCGATCCAGGCCATCTGGTGAGCGTTCGTGGCATCCTCGAAGCGCTGATTGAATGCCAGATTCTTGCGGATCGGCACCCAATAGCGGATGTCGTCAGTGAAGAAGGCGAGCCACTCTTCGAAGTGGCGGGAGTCGATCGTATCGGCCTCTCGGTAGAGGAACTCCTCGACCTCGCGCGCGAGCAGCAGATTCTCGACAGTCACTGCGACTCGCGACTGCTGATTCAGGGTGTCCATTGTCTTCGTCCCCTCAATAGCCCAGGCGGTCGGCCCAAGCGTGGTAGAACGCGACATTGTTGCGCTCGGTCATCCACCACTTGCTGACCTTCCCGGGAATGAAAGGGTCTGAGTAACTTCCGGAATTCGCGACATAGCTGAACGGCGCGCTTTGAGCACCACGGACACGCGCGCCTTCGGATGCGTAGTTCCAGTTCTCCATGTCGTCCTGTTCGGTCATGCCGCCGGGTCCGCTGTAGGAAATGTAGTAGGAGCGGAGGAAATCCTTGGCTTCCTGGGGCGCATTCTTGTCGACAAAGAACATGCGCCACGCCTGACACGCGCGCGGGCCGGCGGGATGGGCCATTATGAGCGCGCGCGGCTGCTGCGTGTGGAAGCCGGCGTTCGGGAAGATGTTGGCCAGCACCAGCGGTGAGCCGGCCTTTTCTCCGAGCCTGTCAACGCGGCGGCGCCAGCAGTCCTCGAAGTACTGCGAGGTGATCTTGGAGAGTTGGTAATGCTCACGGGGCTTATCAATCGGCACCCGCTCGAAGATCAGGCCGTGACCGTTGCGGGTTGCCGTCAGGAACAGCTCGCCAAACGGATCGCGCCGACCGACGCCCTCGCGAGGTCCGATCTTCGAAAGGTCGGTCGACCTGTGGCTGATGTTGTGGAGCGGATCGCCGCCCGAATTCTCGGACACGAACTTCCAATTGCAGGGGATATTCCACTTCTGAACGCCGCCGTACACCTCGACTTCGCCGTCACCGCCGTCCCAGGCCCCGAGGCCGTACCAGAGTGGCTCCTTCGCATCGCCGAGATAGTCCTCGAACGCCGGTGCGTCGGGATTCCAGGTTGCCCACACAGTGCCGCGAAACGAGGCGACTTTGGCAACCTTGATCAGACCCCAGTCCTTGCGGTTGAAGGACTCGGGATAGCTGTCTTTTTCCGGAACCCCCCTCAGGTCTCCGTTGAGGTCATACGTCCAGGCGTGGTATGGGCAGACGAACAGCTTCGTATTGCCCTCATCGTAGCGGCAGATACGCATACCCTTGTGCCTGCAGGTATTGAGGAAGACGTTTGCCTTCCCGTCCTTGCTGCGCGAGAGTATGACTTGGTCCTCGCCCATGCGAGACAGGAAGAAGTCCCCGACGTTCGGAATCTGGCTCTCGTGACCCACGAGCAGCCAGGACTTGCGGAAAATCAGCTCCAATTCCTGCTCGTAGATAGCCGGGTCGTGGAAGATCTGCCGGCTGATGACGTCGCGGTCCCGGTCCACGAGTCGCAGCGACTCGCCATTCGGGGTTGCTTCAGTATGGGTGGCCAAGTCGCACTCTCCGACGAGCATTTTTTTAATGATCAATATCGGCACGCGGCAGGGGAAATCGTTTGTGAAGATACGAACCATCACTCTCAGATGTTGTCAGGCGAGCGCGCCGCGAGCGGTGGGAACCAGGTTGAACCGCGCTCTCGCCCGGGGAGGAAACACGTAATGCATCTACAGGGACTCGACCTGAACCTGCTGATCGCGCTCGATGCACTTCTGACTGAACGCAATGTGACCCGTGCCGCGGAGCGCATTCACATTTCCCAGTCGGGCATGAGCGCGGCGCTCGACAAGCTGCGTCACCACTTCTGCGACCCGCTTCTCGAGCGCATCGGTCGGACCATGGAGCTCACTGCCCGCGGCCGCGCGTTGGCAGACCCCGTCAAAACGATCTTGTCGCAGATCCGGGAGTTGAATGATCAGTCGAATATTTTCGATCCAACCCAGGCGCGGCGGGTCTTCAGGATCTCCGCCACAACCTACTGCTGCGAGCTTCTGGCGACACCGCTCATATCCCACGTGCGGCGGACCGCGCCCATGATGAGCGTACAGTTCGAGGAGTTGGCGGCGGACACGGCCGACCGCATCCTCGACGGCCAACTCGATTTCGCGATCACGATTTCCGCGCGGCTGCTCGACAAGCTGCAGACCCACGGGGAATTCCTGCGCTCCGAGAAGCTGTTTACCGATCACTTTGTGGTCGCGATTTCCAACAACAACCCGTATTCGCAAGCGACGATCAGCTTCGATCGGCTGTGTGACATGGGCTACATTGAAACTCGGTTCGGAGGTGTCATTGCCGGCGTGAGCGAGCAGCTCTGGCGCCAACAGCCCAAGCAGCCGCATACGTGCGGCTGGTTGCCCAACTTCCAACTGACATTGCATACCATCGGCCGGACCGACATGGCGGCCATCCTCCCATCGCTCCTGGTCGTCCTGCAGGGCGAGCACTACAACGTCAGGGCGCTGCCAGTGCCGTTCGAGATGCCCATTCTCGAGGAGCGACTCTACTGGCACCGACGTAACGACACGGATCCCGGACATCGCTGGATGGCGCAAGCGATGGAGCAGGTGGTGAAAGACCTGATCATCTGATCGATAACGCTGCGAGCGCCGCCGTTGACGCTCACCTGTTGGTACGCTGAATCTGAATGGCGCCGTGGGGGTCGAAGCGGGCCAGCTCGCCGAGCCACTCGCTGCCGCCGGCAGAACCTCCCTCGCGAACCAAGGGCAATCGAGATTGAGTCGTCCCTAGGCGGGCACAAATCCGGGCAGTTTGAGCGCGCCCTGGTCGAATGTCGCAGTCGCGCGAGCTCCCAGAGTCCGATACCGTGAACCGATCAGACAGTCGGCAAACTGCGCACCGGAGTCCTGCCAAACAAATAGCGCCTCCTCGATCGAGGCCTCGTCCTCGAAGGTCAGATCCACGGCGCTCAGAAGAGCGGAAAAGGCGTTGAGGATCACGCCTTTGTTGAGCTTATAACGACTGCGGAGAACCCACTCAGTTTCGAGTAGCACAACGAGGCTGATGCATGCCGGCTCCCCTGTCTGCGCCTCACGCCGGATCAGCCGGCGGGCACGCTCGTACTGGTCCTCGTCGTCGCGCACGAGAAAGCGGACCAGGACATTGGTGTCGAGGCCGATCATCAGCGCGACAGATCCTCGATCGGAAGCGCTTTGCGACCCCTTTTCTGCAGGCTACCGCCAACGCTCAGGGCGGACTTGTTCTTGGCGCGCATCAACACCGTCCCGTTTGGCAGCAGAGTAAAGGTCATGCGATCACCTTCCTTGATCTGCAGGCCGTCTCGAATTTCCTTCGGAATGGTGGTCTGACCCTTACTGGTCAGGGTTGCGTCGGTACTCATGGTGAGTCTCCAGGTTCCTTACCTTTTTGATTATAGTAAGGACAAAACAAATTGTCCAGATGATGCCTCCATACGCGCGTTTCCTTCCTGGGGAAGAGCCTGCATAACCCTGTTCTCGATATCCACTACAACGCGCGCAGAGGGGGACAGGACTTTGCGCCTGAGGAGGACTTGCCCTATGCCCTGGTAGACACCGTTCAAGCGAAGAATCTAGGTGATCTCTACGATCGGGTTGTCCGCAAATATGCCCGCCAGCTCGAGGCGCTGAGACCCTTAATCGAAGTCCCGGTGACGACCTGAGCGGCCCGCTCGTCAGCGCTCAGTCTGCGAATCCGCCGCCCTCGGATACATCAAATAGGGCATTCGCGTTATCGCCGTCAATCCCGGCTCAATTTACACTCAGATTGCCCGCTGCCTCTTAGATCACCAGATCTTGCGGATCCGTACACTGAGCAGCCGTCCATTCGGGTCCGCATTCTCCTGGTCGTATCCGATCCCGGCCGCGCGATTGTTGAGAAACGGCGGCCGTTGATTGAAGAGATTGACGGCGCTCAACTCGATGCGTGTATGTTCGAGCCAACTTGTGCCCCGTGTCGCGATGTCATACCCGAAGACCATATCGTAAGTAGTTGAGGAACTGACACTGCGTGCCGGGTAGCTGGCCGTATCCCGATAGCTGTTGGCGAAATTCAATACACCGGTCGACTCGAGGCCCTTGATTTCCCACCGCAGTGAGGCCCGCAACTTCAGATTGATCGGATTGTTCTGGGTGCTGAGGACATCGTACCGGGGGGATGTCTTGCCATCCTGCTGCGAGAACTCGAACAGGTAGGTACCATCGAGCCTGAGCACAAATTGGCCATATGGATTGGACAGCTCGTAACGTCCACCGAAATCGAGCCCGTTGGTCCGCAGAGTTCCCGCGTTGTGAGGACGAAGATCTATAATTGCAGCAACTGGAAACCGCAGGCAATCAAAGGCTGCGCCGTGCGAGCAGGCGGCCTGCAACAGCTCACGGCTGGGATTGCGGACGATGACAGAAGCGAATCGGGGGTCGTTCAATATATCGGGTGTGAGCAACGTTTCCTCGATCCGATCGGGAAACTCAATGTTGAAATACGTCAAGCCAACCGATAGACCCTCAATTCGTTCAAATCTGAGGTCCATACCGGCAGTCCAACTAGTTGCTCGCTCGGCCCGTAACAACGCGTTTCTGCCGGACCAGACGAGTACATTGGCCAGGCCCGTCGTTGAATTGCCTTCGCCGAGCGCAGTCGGAATGACCGTATCACGACTCTCGTCCAACTCCTCTAGCGAAGGAACGCGGAATGACTTCGACCAGGAACCACGCAGCGTGACAATGGAAGCAGGCTCCCACGCAATCCCGAAAGCCGGTGTGACTGCGCTGCCGAAGTTACCGTAGCTGTCATATCTGCCACTCATGGAGAGCTGCAGACCCTGAAGCCCTACGCGGCTGTTCCTTTCACTGAATAGAGGAATCGATAAGCCTCCGAACGTGGAAACGATTCGACGACTCAGCCTGGCATTGGATTCCACAGCCGTCCCGGCGCTGGACACAACTGAACGATAGATTTGATCGCGAAACTCCGATCCCATAGCGAGCTTCAACGATCCCGCAGGCATTTGCACCAGGCGGCCTTCCGCTTTGAGGCTGACCGATCTCGACCCGGTGTCCACGGCAATGCGCTCCCCTCCCCTGATGCGGTTCAAGGTCCTGGGGTTGGTGTTTGAACCGTCTCCGAACGGATTGAACGCGACCAATGGATCAGGACTGGCGAGCGCCGAGTAGAGCGCGGCGAAATTAACATCTCCATCCGTGAGCTCGCGCTGCTTTTCCCGCGCATATGTTCCGTACAGTGATGTGTCCCACGAAGGATTCATGGCGATATCCATGCCCAGCGTAATGTTCGCCGCACCGACGGAGGCGTTCACTGTCTCTGGGCCGAGGTCGGGCCCAAAGTTATAATTGAGGGCAACGGGTGCGGCGCCTCCAACCGGATTGACATAGAACGCGTTTGTGCTGGGAACGATCATCAACGCCCCGAAGCCGCCGCTCCTTTTTCGAGCCTCGCGGTTGCTGAGTATGACTTCAGCAAAGAGATCGACCGTATCACTGAGCCTTTGCTGCGCAGTTCCGAGAAGACTCCAATGATGCAGCCGTGGGATGACATCAGCCTGGTCGTATCTGTTTTGCAGGTTCGCGGTGCCTGGCACAAAGGAGTTGGGCGAAAGATTCGCGCCATTCTGGCCGTGCGGAATCGCCCAGATAGTACCGTCGACGATCAGATTTCCGGGATTGGTCGCTTCGGTATCGAAGTTGCTGCCGCCAAAGGGCCGCAGATCGCTCACCGTGTAACTGCGGTCACTGGCCGGCAATCCAGAACTGCGATAGAACTCCGCGGATACCATGCTGGCGCCTTCGTCCCAACGGCAACCCAGAGTCTGGGCAACGCGCAGGGTTCTCAGTGCGCTCTGCGTGCCTGTCCCCATATCGAAATCAGATTCGCCCCCGGTGAAGCCGGATCGTGTTATGAAGTTCATCACAGCCCCGGTCGCATCGGCTCCGTACGCGGCGATGGATCCGTAGGGCAACGCATCGATTCGGGAAACCGCCGCCAACGGCAAGCTGGAGAGGTCCGTGAATTCATTGCCGGTTCCGATGCGCCTGCCGTTCACGAGAACCAGTGTTGTCCTGGCGCCCAATCCGATGACGTTGAAACCGCTGCCGAAGGTCGTGTTCGAGCGCGCTTCCTGACCGAGCACCGTGTCTTCGGTTGGACCGCCGCCGAAGGTTTGCGGCAGGGTCTTGAGAAAGTCGGCAATGGTATGCTGACTGCTTTCATCGATGAGGTCATGGTCGAGGGTAATCACTCTTTCGCCGTTGAGTGTGGATCCGCGCACACGGGCGCCTTCGACCGTGACCTGCTCCAGCCCGTCCATGCCGGCACCCGGGTTGCGAATTTGCGCGCTACCGGGGTGATCTCGATGGTCGATGACGACATTCCTGGCCGCCGCGTCTGCTGATTCCAGTTCGTCGAATACTTTGACCGTTCGGTCGTTTACATACAGGAAGGACAGTTTCGTACCTGCAATCAGAGTCTTCAACGCAAGGGTCGGCTCCATCCTGCCTCGGACCTCGTGAGTCTTGATTCCGGAGACTGCGTCGTAGTCGAAAAGCAATTGCAGACCCGCCTGCTTGCTGAAGTCGCTCAGGGTCGCTCGGGCATCGCCAGCTTCTATGTCGAACTGGTGGGCTCCCATGGCGGCTCTCGGCTCAATTGCAGAGTCAGCAATGGCAGGGTCAAACGGCAGTGGGATCGAAGCCAACAGCCCAACCATCGCGTGCAGACCGGGTCTCATCCGCGCTCTGTTGTCAGGGGATTGAGGCCGTAGCACGGCCGAGGAATATTATTTGTGCATCGGTGCCATCGTGTATGGAACGCATCGGCACGCGCGGCGACGCAGACACGGCGAGAGCAAAGCTCTCGGGATCGGTAACCCGGAAGTTGCCACCCACCTTCAGGGAGGCCAGCTGGGGGTCGAGTAAGACCAGCTTCCGGTGGTTGTAGCGGTTGAATTCATTGATAGCTGTTTGAAGCGTTTCGCCCTGGAAGAACAGCCACCCCTCGGTCCACCCGAGCTTCCTTCGATACTCGGCTTCGATCAATGAACGAGAGTGGATATGGTTTTCACGGACCGTTGCCAAATCGCCGGCTTTCAGCGTCTCAGTTTGAATAGCCGAGGCGACCGCGGCACTGCCTTCGGTAACCAACACCTCCGCTGCATTCGAGTCGAATATGCGGACCGAGAAGGCCGTACCCAGGTCCCGCACCGTTGTGTCATTCGCTTTGACATTGAAGGGACGTGCTACGTTGTACCTGACCTTGAAGAGTGCTTCACCTCGCACCAATTGTGCATAGCGCAGGCTCTCGCTGTAGTGGACGCGTACCTCAGATTCGGTATTGAGATCTATGCTGCTCCCATCTGATAACTCGACGTGCTGCATCTGACCCAGTTGGGTGCGGTAGATGTGAACGGAAGTGGCGTCATACCAGCGCCAAGACCAGAATGTGAGGAATACCACCATGCCAACAGCGATGGCGACTCCTGCTTTGATCCTCCATTGATACATCGGGCCAGGAGGTGGGTCCGCAGGTGATTTCAGAAGGTGCGGGTCGATTTTACCGAGCGCCTGGTCGAGTTTGGCCATCTCGAGATAGACCGTCTCATGCAACGGTGATTGCCGCAGCCACCGGCCAAGAGAATCGGACGTTCCTCGTTCTGCGTATAACCAACGGGCTGCGCGCCGGGCGATGCGCCGTTTCGTCTTGTATTGATCACGAAGTCTCATATATTGCCTTCGGACCTGCCTTATAGATCCAGCTGTTCCTCGTAGATGGCGGTGAGTGCCCTGGTCAGATGTTTTCTGATCATGTAAACGCTGATGCCTGTAGCTGCCGATGCTTCCTCGTGTGACATACCGAGGACCCTGCAGTGATACATCGCGACATACTGCGCTTGCGGCAATTTCGACAGCGCCTTGCACAACTGCGTTTGGATGTGCAACTCTTCGTCCAGGCTGCTATTTCCAAGGTCGGCGCTGTCAGCGATGGCATCGGCCCGATGAGAGTCGTAAATAATCCTGCCGCGATCCGCCCGAAATTCGGCCTTTTTCAGTAGACGGTGAGCAATCGTTCTCAGGTAAGCGAGCGGGAACTGCATCAGGGTGGGGGGTGATTTGAGGGCCTCGGCGAACGTCTCGTGCACGACGTCTTCAGCATTCTGTATGTGGCCCTTGGTCAGGCGACGTACGAAGTCGTAAAGACGCGGTCCGAACTTCCTGTAAAGCAGTTCGGCGTCCTCATTGGATGCAGCTCCCAATGCGTCTGTGGACTCGGGCGGTTCCGGGATAGTGGCCATCTGTCCTACTAGTGGCGTTTCAGTCGGAAAGTTGAGAATGGAAGAGTCGCCATTCGCAATTTTTTTGGAAATTCCCACTGGTGGATGGAGCAATGTAACTCAGGCGACCCGAGAGGACCGTCCCCAATGCAGAACATCACGGTATTGTTGGCGCTGATTCTGGTCGGACTGGCCCTGTCAGCATTGGCCCTTACTATGAAGGCTCTTGTGGATCTATTGCGAATGGCCGCTATTCGTCAGGACTCCATTCTTTCGTCCTTGAAAAGCCTGCCCAGGCGGCGGGGAAATAGGCGATGACGGGATTTGAATCCTCGGCCCCGGAACCCATCGCACGCGGTGTCGTGCCAGACAACGCTCGGCAGCCGAAAGTGCACAACTCCTCGCCGCCCATAGGAGTCCTGCCTTCGCATAGGCGTCGGAGAGAGCCATCATGCAGAAAATTAGGTCGTTTCGGCTCTCGCGCTTGACGAAGCGCTCCATTGCGCGCCCTAGCAAACTGATTGCTTCATATGGCCTGTTGGCTTCGAGTTTATTAAAGTCTCGGTCCCGTAACATTCCTGCACCAGCGTGTGTAGCTTCATCGACATGTGGACAAACAGCTGAGCAGAACATGAGAGACTTCGCCAGGTGCCGGGCAGCCCGCACAGAGGGCGGAATGGATGAGCAAGCGAGAATATCGCCGATTCACGGCGGAGCAGAAGATCGAGATTTTGCGCGAGGCAGATCAGCCTGGCGTGACGGTGAGCGAGGTATGCCGGCGTCACGGGTTGTCGCCGTCGGTGCTGTACCGATGGCGGGCGGTGGCTCAGGGCGGCTCCGCCGTGGCGCTCAAACGGGATGCACAGCGAGCTCCGCGCAAGGACGATGCGGAGGCGCGGCACAAGGCGGAGATCGAGCGGATGCGCGCGGTGATTGCGGAGATCACCGCGGAGAATCTGGAGCTGAAAAAAAAGATCTGAGGTTGGACGACTTATCGCGAGTCCCAGGACCGAGCAAGGCCGAAGTGATCCGCATCGTCAGACAAACAAAGCAGCGTTCCGGCTGGCCTGCGCATCGCACGCTGGCCGCCCTCGGGGTGCCCCGTAGCGTGTATTACGGCTGGCTGGGACGCGAGAGCCTGGAGGACCGGCCTGGTGCACCCTGTCGGGTGTATGAGGCGTTGGCTGAGGAGCGTGCGGCGATCTGCGAGTTCGCTCTGCGGTATCCGAAGATTGGTTATCGAAAGCTGACGTGGATGATGGTCGATGCGCAGGTGGTTTGCGTCGGGGAAAGCACGGTATATCGAGTCCTGAGTGAGGCAAATCTGTTATCGCGCTGGAAGCGCTCGGAACGATCCACTGGTGAATATCATTTCCGTCCGAGTGCACCGAACCAACAGTGGCACACAGACGTGATGTACGTATGGGTTGCTGCGCGGTTCTACTTCCTGCTGAGTTTTGTGGATGCCTTCAGCCGGTATGTCGTGCATCATCGTCTGTTGATGACACTCGACGGGCAATCGGTGGCCACGGAGCTGCAGGCGGCGCTGGAAGCCAACGAAGGCATGCAACCTCGGATCGTGCACGACCACGGAAGTGAGTTCGTCAACCGTGACGTCGCAGCCGTCATCAAAGCTCACAACCTCATCGACATCCGGACGCGACCGCGGCATCCTGAATCCAATGGCATCGTGGAGCGCTTCAACGGCACTGTACGCGACGAAACAGACAACGACTATGGCAGCAGCTACTTGCGGGCCGAAGCCATCATCGCGAAGCTGATGCAGCACTACAATGAGGAACGATTGCATGCCACGCTGGGCTACATGACGCCTGCTACGTGGCACCGGGGCAAACCCGAGGAAGTTCGAGAGGAGCGTGCGCGGCGAATCGCTGCGGCTCGTACGCACCGGAAAATGATCAATCAGCAGCGTTTTACCGAGGCGGCCTGAACGGACGAAGTCTCCTTTGTTAAGTCAGCCGTTTTGTCCAAGTTGACGTGAAGCGCGACACAGCGACCTCGCCTTGTCGCTTCTCAAGAGAGGCCACAAAATTTTCGAAAAGAGCGTCGAATTCATCTTCGCTGTCAGATACTATTTGGTTGAACGCTTTGAAAACTTTATTTAGCGCCTCCTTCGGATTGGAGGATTTGATCGCATCCTGCACGGACAACGGGGCAAGGTTCGTCCTCGCCCGGAGAGCATTGTTAGGTCTCGTGCGGTCAGCGGCCAGTTTTTTCAGTAACTGTGTCTAACTCGCCAAAAATGATCGGAAGATTGTGTGAATCGAAAATGTGTAATGGCTTATTCCTATTGATGTGAACCATAAAAGGAAATGAGATTCCATCATCTACGTCGCTGTAGCTAATGGCGAGGCTTCCGTAGACATTCGCGTCAGAGAATTTCTCGCAGGCTTCCTTCGCACCGTGCGCGACCACAATCTTGTGAACAACCATGCGTTCGCGGTCGATCTCGAGTGGAAAAGGCACGTCGCCCTTTGCGTCGAGGAAGATTGGACACCCACTTCGGATGTAACCCTCGGCACCATGAGCCGTGCTGACTTGCCTATCAATGACGTTCCGCTTCCATCGATCCCAAAGGACTTGTGGATCTTTTTCGGACTCGTGAGGAAGTGCGCTTTCCCGGTCGAAGAAGATAAATACGTGATTTCGGAAGACGGCCAGCAGATCGCACAGTTCGTTATGGTCTTCCTTGAACGGGTTAGGATAGCTCCACAATTTGAGGAAGGAGCGTTCGCAGAAGTCCGCCAGAATGCGTTCGGTGGGCGTGACTCCAGTAGATTTGATGACCGGCATAGTGGGGACGTTCGCGCTGAGGGCAAGGGGTCATTCGAGATGACGGGCAGCCCACGACGGTGCCGGTGTTGGATCGGGCGTCATGGCACAAAGATCGAAAATCTCGGTGTCTGCCTCCGTTGAACTTCGTCTAAAGATCCTGCCGTCTCTTGCGTAAATGAACCGGCCCAACCGGTCTCGACCGCTCCAAGTCGCCCCTTCTACCTCGCGCGTCGATGTATTGAGTGCAGGGTTCCCCGCACCGACTCGCAAACCCTTTGCCGGATGATCTTCATGGGAGACGACGTTGCCACTGCGGATGACTAATTGTCGATTGGAAAGGAAACGCCCGCCACCGCCGTAGGCAGTCCCCTGTGGCCACAGTCCGAGTGCGTGCATCCAGGGAGCTCGACTGACAGCCGTCCAAGCGTGTGAGTATGAAGTGGAAAGCTTCGAGCCCTGAAGCACGAAGTACAGCAGTAACTCTCCATCCGGCGACAGATCGCATTTCTCCGGATACATGCTGCCTTTAAACCACGCGCCGGGTTGCAGCGTGTCGCTCGCCATGTCCCACTTGAGCAGGTGAAACCAATCAGAAGGCCCTCGACGGAAAATTATCGCGGCGTCGACGTCCCTGGCAGTGATCACGAAAATTCTTGGCGGTGGCCGTGGCGTTTGCATGGCAGAAGCGGAGGAATGTTGGAGTCCTAACTCAGGGGCGGCCGAAACCGCACTCGATTCTCCTCCACGATAGCGAGCTTTCCCGAGAGATTGTCGGTGAATTCGGAATTGCCTACGAATCGCTCCAGCATGTTTGCGATATCGGGCGCTAAAGCTTCGTCCGGAACTCGAAGCACGACGATGCCGAAGAATTGCTCTGGGGGATAATTGCGGACGTCGGCGAAATCCAAGTCGCGCGTTACGAGCGCGGCCTGCGTCGCCTGGGCGCGTGCCGCTATGACTTTGTCGAAGTCATTTGACAGTCCGATGTCTTTGGTAAACTCAACCTGATGACCGAGTTTGGCCAGCACAGCAACAGCCAGGCGCGGCATATTCGCGTCGAGTAAGAATCGCACGACGACTAGGCAGCCGGCAGTGGATGGAACGATTCCTGATTGGCCAGGTCGGCGACAAATTTGAGGGCGGCACGGATGTCGTCGGCAGTGAGATCGTATTCCCGCTGGATGTCTTCAAACGTCATGCCGCCAGCGAGGCTGCCCACAACTGTCGTGACCGGCACGCGTGTGCCTCGGATCACCGGCTTGCCGTGGTGAATCCTGGGGTCGATAGTGATGCGGTCATTAGCTGCCATTTCCCCCTCATAATAGTCCTCGGGGTCGTCGCGAGCCAGTATGGCCCTCACTAATGGGTCTCGAACTGTGGCCCGACCGCGGAGATGCTTAAGGGAGCCTAAGCCTTTGTTTTCAGGTGGTTTTTCTTCCATTGCTATTGTCTCCTGTAAGTCAATCTGTCCCGACGCATAGTGGCGGTGCTGTCTTGACCCCTTCAGCGAGCGTGGCCTCGGTCGGAAACGGCCACAGACGCCTAGGTCGTCGCTCGTAATCTGTCTAAGTAGTCTGCCCAGTTCTGCATCATCACGCGCCGCTCCGCTAATCGCTGCGCTCTGTTGGAAGCGGCGCGAACGCTATTCCTCTCAACATGAGCAAGTTGTAACTCAATGAGATCAGGATGCACGCCTTGCTCATTCAACAACGTGCTAGCCATGGATCGAAAGCCGTGAGAGGTCATTTCGTCGCCTGAGTAACCAAGGCGACGGATTGCGCCATTCAACGTGTTTTCGCTCATCGGAAGGCCACCGCCGCCGATCGCCGGAAAAACGTACTGCTGACCTCCCGTAATAGGCACCAGCGACTTCAGAATGTCTACCGACTGTTGTGCGAGTGGGACGATGTGTGCCTCCGCATCTTCATTCGCTCAGCCGGAATCATCCAGAGAGGTTCGTCACCGTCCAACATCATTTCCGACCACTCGGCCGCGCGCAGCTCTCCAGGGCGTACAAACACATCCGAAGCGAGCTTCAAAGCAGCGGCGGTGGTCGCCTGGCCGTCGTACGCATCTATAGCTCGTAGCAGCGCGCCCACCTTTACAGGATCGGTGATTGCGGCGTGATGCGTCGTAGTGCGCGGCGCAAGCGCTCCAACAAGGTCCGCAGCGATATCGTGTTTCGCACGGCCCGTCGCGATCGCGTAACGGAAGATGCGTCCGCAGACTTCCCGAGTACGGTGCGCAGTATCGATGACGCCTTTGGCTTCGATTCGCTTCAAGACCTCGAGGAGGTCCGGTGCCTCAATCGATCCAATCGGTTTGCTCCCGAGGTAAGGAACCACCCACTTGTGGTTCTGCTGCCGATCCCGCGCCTAGGTCGACTCCGTGAGCGAAGCGTTCTTCGTCAGCAGCCACTCATCGGCTACGGCTAAAAACGTGTTGGTTTTGGCGTCCGACTCCGCACGGCGTTTTGCGCCGGGGTCGATACCGTCCGCAATCAGCCGCCGAGCGTGATCCCGCTTCTCGCGCGCCCGCTTCAAAGACACATCGGGGTATGCCCCGAGGGTAAGCAGCTTCTCTACCTCACCAATCCAGTATCGGAAGCGCCAAAGCCGTCCACCAGCAGGCGTAACCAACATGAACAACCCGCGTTCGTCGAACAGCTTGTAGGGCTTCTCAGCAGGCTTAGTTAGTGCCGCGAACCCTCATTTCCGTGAGTGTCGCCATGGCTACCGGGGTACCGAGTTAGAAAATTTCGGCGTACCCCAGCGATATACCCCACCCCTTGCTACACGCTGTCCACGGACAGCACCAAACGCCAATGGGGCGTAACTCGTGGATTCTTCAGGGAAAAGCAGACCTCGATGGACGTCGACGGAAGTCTGCAAACGAGTAAATGGTGGGCCGTGTAGGAGTCGAACCTACGACCAAGAGATTAAGAGTCTCCTGCTCTACCAGCTGAGCTAACGGCCCGGATACTGACCTACCGGGTAGGTGGGGTGGACGATGGGACTCGAACCCACGACGGCCGGGATCACAACCCGGGGCTCTACCAACTGAGCTACGTCCACCATCGTCATCGTCAAGAGCCCAGCCGAATCAACGGCTTACGCTCGTCCATACCCTGCAATAATACTGAAATCAGTGCGCTTGCGCCAAGCAGGGTCGCCTCTTGAAGCAGCCTGCCCCCTCGCAGGGCCGCGAAGTATATACGAACGGGCGGCAATGGGAATCGGGGGCGGCGAGAAAGAATCGGGCTCGAGCTGAGCCGGGTGGGCCTCAGACCTGAGTGGGCCTCGGGGGGTGATCGGGAGGACTCTCCGGTGCCGGAAATCAGGCACAGCAGCGCCGAATATCAGGCTCAGTGGAGCCAGATATGACGCTCAGCGGTGCCGCACGCGAAGCTCAGAGGCGCTGGAGATGGCCGCGCCCTCGGTCGGTCTCACGGTCCTGGTCGTGGTCCTTCTCGTGCTTCGGATCCAGGGATTCCGCCGCAAAGGGCTCGTTAATAGCCGGGGCCACCGCAGGCGCAGGGGAGGAATCAGGAGCGGCCTGTTCGTACGCAAGCACCGGCGCGAAATAGAGAAGGCAGAAAGCCACCAGTCGGCTGACGAGAGATCCAATCAATGCGATGCGACCGCTACCGGTCGGCAGACGCCATGCACTGTCCATGTCCGTTGCCCAAGAGGCTTTTCGATAGGCAAATCCTACTCGCGTGGCGGCGCGGAGGCCTTTGGGAAAGATCCAGATTGCAGGTTCCGCTATGGGTAAACATCCACTACGAGCTTGCCGGCGGAGTCTCCCTTGGACATGACTTCGTAGGCAGCCTCGATCGTGTCGAAAGTAAACACTCTGGAATCAACCCACGGCGTCAACTTGCCCGCATCTGCCAGCAGACTAGCCTCCCTCACAATGTGGCCGAGGTGCTCCAAGCCGACTCCGGACAGCAGCGGCTCCAACGTGAAAATGCCCGAATAACTGGCTTCCTTGAACGACAACGGCGCGAGTGAATGCGTTCCCCAGCCGAGGGCACTGACGACGTGACCGTATCGGCTGACCGCTTGGAACGAAGCATCCAACACAGCGCCACCAACACAATCAAACACCACATCAAAACCGCGGCCGGCCGTGTGCTCCGCGACGTATTGGTCTACTGTGTTCGCGGCATAGTCGATGAAGACTGCGCCGAGGCTTTCGACTCGATCGCGCTTGCGTGCGGAGGCGGTGGCATACACGGTCGCTCCGAATGTCTTGGCAATCTGGACAGCCACGTGACCAACTCCGCCGGCGCCGCCTTGGATCAAAACACGATCGCCCGCCTTGATCTCAACGCGATCGACGAGACCCTCCCACGCAGTAACAAACGCCAACGGAAGAGCCGCAGCCTGACGCATCGAATAGAGTTTGGGAATGAGCGAAAGCGTGCGGGCATCGACCGCAGCAAACTCCGCCAACGATCCCTGCCTGCCGCCGACGCCGCCGGTCATTCCATACACCCGGTCGCCCGGATGAAATCGACTGACGTCGGGTCCGACTGCCGCAACCGTCCCGGCTAAATCCAATCCCAAGATGGCCGGTAGCGGCTGTCGAGCATGGGGTGCCGCACCTGCGCGGATCTTGTTATCGAGCGGATTGAGCCCGCTCGCTTCGATGCGAACCAACACTTCGCCTTTGCCGGCGACGGGTTGCTCGACCTCAACCACTCGGGGCGGCGTTCCAGGAAATTCTGCCAATACGGCGCGCATAGGTTTCAACAGCGATGGGTGTAAGGGAGCGCCCAACAATTTACTCCCTTTCCCCTCACGGTTAAACGTCCCCAGCCGACGCGGCCGGCAGATCTCGACTAATGCCGTGCCGGCTCGCTGCGAGCGGCAAGCTCGACTGCTCGCTCAAACGCCGGATCGCGTCCCTCGCGCCATTGAGGGAAGCTCATGGTCAACGTCTCATGCGGCTCGAGAGAGTCCACGTGCACCGGATAGAACTTGTTCAACCAGAAACAAATATCCCAATCCGTGCACGGGTGGGCGTAGTCGTGCTTGCCTTGCTCGTAACTGACACACAGAGAACGGTTTGGCAGGCAACCCCGATTGCCTTCGGAGAAAAAATGCAGTCGATCGCCGACCGGCTCACCCAGTATGGTGACCCGGTCACCACCGGCCTGTGCGAGGAACGCGGCGGTGGTAATGCCAGCGGAGAAAGTCGCCGGTCCGGTCAACAGATAGATCCGTCCCCGCGGCTGAGTCAGATCCGGCAGACCCTTGGCAAACGCAGCAGTATTCTGATAGTTGCCGCCGCCGTCGAAGCGCAAGTCCAGAATGACCGTGCACGGCGCGTTGGTCCGCATATCCGCTTCCGTAGCAGCAACAAAGTCAGCGATGTGCTGGTCGCCGACATCGTGGTTTGCTTTGAGCTGGATCAGCATTGTGCACGACTGCTCCAGGCGGATGCGTCGAAATGGGGTATCGAAATCGCGCAAAGACAGCGGTTGGCGCCGATCGGACTGCATTGCAACCCAACGCTCACCCATCCCCTTCACGGGCTCGTCGTCGTTTGGAGTAATGGCATCCAACCTGATCGTGGCTGTCGCGCCGTTCGGAGTGACCACCGTCCACACCGAATGGTCACCATCGCCGGAGATATTCGTACCAAACAGTATTTCCAGGTCGGACAGGTATTGTGCCGCCTGAAGCCTGCGCCACGCGGGAGTCCCGCCCCGAAGTGCTGCCAATCGCTCCATCACGAGCTCGATTGGCTTCCCCTCGATTGCTGTGACCCGGCCTCCGAGCAATGCGAGGGCGGCACCCGTTGCACTCATGACGTAGATGCCATCCGAGAAGACGCCTACACGCACCGGAAGTTGCTTCGTATGAGCACCCTCGCCGACTTCAAGACGAGTGTGCCCATTGTCGGCGAGTGCCAGAATTTCCATGAGTGCCACACGGAAGTGCGCTTGATCCTCAGCTACACCGGTTGCTTCGAGCGCGGCCATACGCCGCTGCGCCGCCGCCCGTGCCGCCGGTTCAAACGATCGATCCAGTGCTATCAGTTTGCGAAAATGGGCGAGGTCCTGTCGTTGCGCTTCGAGATCGGTTGTCGGCTTTGGATAGTGTGCCGTGGGAGGCGGGGTGTTGAAATGCCGGGTCATTGCGAATCCCAGACCGGCGACCAGTGCGCAGGCTGTGATGGTAACCACGGCAACAATCTTCAAGATTCTGACTGCGATTCGAGTCATCCCGGCCTCCCGCTCGCCCCAATATCTCCGCTGCCCGAGCCCAGGGCACCCCAGTTGAAGCTCTCCGAAGCCGCATGCGCAACGCCTTTTGAGACAGCACGACCGGATGGTGAGGCAGCGGGACGCACCAACCCTCCAAGCGCCGCTGTAGAGCGGGTGCGATGGCAGGTCTTTCAAGCCGCCGGGTGCAGCCCGAGGTCATCCCGATGACTCCAGCTCGTTGCTGGTTGCGTCGCCAGGCACCGGATCTGAGAACCTCCAGATCGCAGCTTCCCGCCGTCACCAACATGACGAGCTCCCAGTGCATCCAATTCGGCTGGCGAATGCATCTATAGGAGGTAGATTCACCTAACTTGCGGAGCCGTTCATGCAGCACATCGGATTCGCCCTGGTCGGCCTGGGCTTTTGTCTATTCCTGTCCGTTTCGGCGGTTGCGGGCATCGTCGCCGACTACAAGAAGCGGCATCTGGAGCTCGAGCCCCTGCGGGCAGCCATAGAACGCGGCCAGCAGCTCGATCCTTCGCTCATCGAACGCCTGATGGCAGGGGAACGGCGCAGCTCGGAGCCGGAACCGATCTACTTCCGGATCGGCGGCATCCTGACGGTGGCCGCGGGAGTTGGCGTCGGCGTGTTGTCATTTTTCGTGGGTCAGTTTGCGCCGCAGGCGTTCTTGAAAATTCTGGGGGCCGGCGCGCTGGCGGTGTGCGTGGGCGTCGGATTGTTGATATCGGCCGCGGCCATTGACCGGCACCTCAATTCGCGAGCCCGGCGCGCGCCCGAGTCGTGAGCAGGCCGTTGCCGGGCGCCGCGCTCGGCGGCGCCGATGAAACCGGGATCGTCGCCCTCGCCATCTGCGGCGATGATGGCGCCTTTTGCGAGTTGGTCAGGCGACGTCAATCGTGGCTGCGCAACCTTTTGCGGCGGCTGTGCCACGACCCGGTGCTGGCCGACGATCTGGCGCAGCAGGCGTTTCTGCAGGCTTGGCTCTCAATTCGCCGGCTCAATTCAGCCAGTGCGTTTGGGGCATGGCTGCGGCGCCTCGCCGTGAATACCTGGTTGATGCACGTTCGCGCCCAAGGCCCAGAGTCCCCGGAGGCAACCCAGCCGGAACCGGCCGAACTACCGTTCACCGGCGAGCAGCTCGACCTGGATCACGCCCTCGCCCGCCTGACCACGGAAGCTAGATTATGCATCGTGCTCGCCTACAATGAGGGTATGAGCCATGCTGAAATCAGCGAGAGCACCGGGCTGCCGCTCGGAACGGTCAAGTCACATATCAAGCGCGGTGCGGAACGACTGCGTACCGACCTCGAAGCCTACCGACCCACCGAGGCAATCCGTCATGTCAGATGAGCTCGATCCGCAACTGTCGCGTTGGTTCGCGAAATCGAACCAACCGCTGCACCAGGCAGATTTTCATGCGCGCTTTGTCGAAAAGCTCAACCGATCCCGTAGTTGGATGGGGCCCACGCGGGCGCTGACGTCGATAGTGCGCGCCACCCTGTTGGGCCTCGCCACGGGGATCACAGCTCCTTTCGCCGTGCGACGGGGACACCTGGGCTTGCTGGCGGCGTCAGGAGCGGCAATGATGATTTGGATGGCACTGCAAATCCCATAGCCGGCCGCATCAACAGCCGAGCGATGCAGAGCCAATACCGCGACTGATCGCCGACGTTTTACAGGCAGCGTCGACCGGTTAAGATGCTTTCCAGTAGAAAACGGTCGCAGAGCCGGCAGTCGGGGCGGACCATCACAGGTGGTTTCGATGCTGCCTGCGTTCCAATCAACGTCGGCGCGACGTCGCGTCGCTGAGGGCCTCCCGCTATGCTCTTGTTCGATCTAACGACCCGTCACGGTGCGCGTCCTAGCCCGTTCTGCTGGCGCGCCAAACTGGCGCTCAAACACAAGGGTCTGCTCCACGACGAAAAGGCCTGCAACTACTCCGACATACGCTCCATAGGTGACGGCCGCTTCAAGACGGTTCCAGTGATGCAGGATGGCGAAGTTTTCGTTGGGGGCAGCCTCAACATTGCCGAGTATCTGGAAAAAACCTATCCAGACGCCCCTACATTATTTCCAGACGATCCGCACCACCGGTATGCGAAGTTCGTCGAAGCCTGGGTGGACACCTCGCTGCAGCCCCAGATTTTCCACACCCTGGCCTACGATATATTTCTTCTGATGCCGGATGCCGAGCAGCCCTATTTTCGCAAAACGCGCGAAGCCCGTTTGGGCATGACGCTCGAGGAAGCAAGGGACCTCGCCCCTTCGAAACTCCCCGCGGCCCAAGCCAGCTTCCTGCCACTGCGCCGCCGTTTGCAGGAACAGCCCTTTCTGTGCGGGGATGCCCCGGCCTACGCCGATTACATTGTCTATGGGGCACTGAAGTGGCAGCGGTTGTGTTGTGACCGGGAGCTCCTGAGCGATGCGGCGGACCCGATCCATGCGTGGTTCTCACACATTGACGGGATCGCCGCGGCTCGAGCTCCAACAAGCTCGGGACCTCATGAGCGCTTCGTCGGTCGATAGGTGAAGTCAAAGCTCGAATGCCAACTCTTACCGTTATCCTCAGACGCTTCGCCAAACTGGCGCACAGAATGGTCGGAAGCGAGAGAGTAGGTCATTCTGATCAGCGCACCTTTCCCCGGCGCAACAAAGTCCTGCCAATATCCCTCGAGCACCATCGCCTTCCCAATCAATCCGCCCTTGAAGTCCACCCGGGCACCGCTCGAGTCAATCCAGGTCTGTCGCCATGCCTTCTCAGCAACAACATAGTTATTCAGACTACCGCCGCTGTTCTCCACCTTCAGCGGCATCCAGTTTTCACGCAGCCCGCATCCGTTATACACACTCTCGATGAGACTGTGTGCAACGAGCTGCGTGCCGCCAGTTAAATAGACGTCCCAGCTCCCAACCCAAAAGTCGAACTGCCGATACTCCGCACTCGCACAGTTACTGGTGGGGCCTGCAGTGACCTGTTCCGTACATAGTGCGGGCATCGTCACTGACATCGCCAAAATCAGGATAGTTCGCCCTATCATGCGACTCTCCAGCAGGGATTAACCGTTAATAGATATTACGCCCCTCGGGCGATACTGGTTATCTCTGCGGCGAACAGCGCGTCCAGCGAGCGGACCACTCGAACATGAGAGGGCCCTTCGGCCCCGGGCAGGCGACTACGCGGCCTTGCGCACCAGATTGTGCGGATCAATGACAAACTTTTTGGGCGCCCCGGCATCGAACTGCGCATAGCCTGTTGGTGCATCATCGAGCGAAATGACCTGCACTCCAACCACCTTGGCGATCTGGATTCGATCCCAGAGTATCGCTTGCATGAGGTAGCGGTTGTATTTGAGGACAGGCGTCTGTCCAGTGAAGAAGCTGTGCGATTTAGCCCATCCGAGGCCGAAGCGAATGGCCAGGCTGCCTTTCCTGGCAGCCGGGTCGGCCGCTCCCGGGTCGTCAGTGACATAGAGTCCCGGTATGCCGATGCGACCGGCGGCGCGAGTGATCTCCATGAGAGAGTTCAGGACAGACGCGGGTGCTTCAGTGGTCGAGCCGCTTTGGCCGTGGCCCTTGGCTTCGAACCCGACCGCATCAATCGCACAATCAACCTCCGGGACCTTCAGAATTGCATCGATCTGCTCACCCAAGGTGGCATCGAGCGTCAGGTCAACTGTTTGAAATCCAACGCTCCGGGCGTGCTTCAAGCGCTCCTTATTTACGTCACCCACAATGATCGCGGCGGCTCCCAGCAACTGGCAGGCGGCGGCGGCGGCGAGCCCAACCGGGCCGGCTCCCGCGATGTAGACAGTTGTTCCAGCGCCCACTCCGGCGTTGACGGCTCCGTGAAACCCGGTGGGAAGGATGTCAGTCAAGCAGGTTAGATCGCGAATCTTCTCCATAGCCTGATCGCGATCGGGAAAGCGCAACAGGTTGAAGTCTGCATACGGGACCATCACGTACTCGGCTTGCCCACCGATCCACCCTCCCATGTCGACGTACCCGTACGCTCCGCCGGCGCGCCCCGGATTCACATTCAGGCACACGCCGGTCTGCTGTTCCTTGCATGTGCGGCAGCGGCCACAGGCCACATTGAACGGCACCGAGACCAGGTCACCTTTCTTGATGGTCTCGACATCGCTGCCGAGCTCGATGACCTCGCCGGTGATTTCGTGCCCCAGCACCATCCCGGCCGGCGCGGTGGTTCGGCCCCGAACCATGTGTTGGTCAGAGCCGCAAATGTTGGTCGAGACGATTTTGAGAATGACCGCATGCTCGAGCTTTCGTCCCCGGGGGTCGGTCATGACGGGGAAGTCGATGCTCCGCACTTCCACCTTTCCCTGTTTGACGTAGACCACTCCCCGGTTCTCGCTTGCCATGCTCAGGTCTCCTTGCTGAAGGCGGCGACGGCTGCTTGTACGACCTTGATGTCGTTTTCGACGCTGCCCCCACTTGCCCCGACCGCGCCAATGACCGCACCGTTTACCTTTACGGGCATCCCGCCACCGAAAATGACAATCTTGTCTGAATTTGTCGTGTTGATGCCGAACAGCGATTCGCCTGATTGTGCTGCCTGCGAAAGATCATCTGTCGACATGTCGAATGCGCGCGCCGTAAATGCCTTGTTTATTGAGATGTCGATACTGCCGAGCCATGCTCCGTCCATTCGGACGTGGGAGATGAGCGCACCGCCGGCATCAACCACGGCGATGTTGTAAGGAATCTTCAGCTCTGCGGCCTTTTGTTCTCCCGCCTGAATGATCCGGCGGGCGTCAGCGAGCGTCAGAGTGGCCACTTGTCTAGGCATCGAAAGACTCCTCAGAGAGTTGATTCCTGGTGGATAGAACAATACGCTTCTGCGTACCCACTAACCCTCCGGCAAGGGGTGTGCCTCGCTCACCCCATAAGAGGTACGAGCGGAAGCTGACTCTTTGCCTGTCAGACGCCATCACGGCCGCCGACCATACCGGAGCCACACACCAGCACGAGGCGCTTCTTGCAAGCGCGCGTTTGTCCACCCAGTCAACATGGAGCAGTCTGAAAAAAACGCTCGCCGTCTTGCCTCACGAAGGTGTCCAACACGGGGGCCACGGAGATTCGACTGACTCCTGTCGTCGTATTCCTGCTTCGTTCAGTCTCGGCGCGCCTACCGGCTGAATCCAACACCACGCGGGGCCCTGAAATTCATGTGGCCCCAACGCACTGTCTATTCTGGGGTACAGTGGCAGCGCATGAATTCATCAGCCCTGCCGACGAGTCATTCCCCCGTATCCGGACCATCACCGGCCGCCAAGCGCCTCCTGCCGTGGCTGGTGGCCGTTGCATTTTTCATGGAGTCGCTGGATACCACGATCCTCAACACCGCCGTGCCGACCATTTCAGCGGCCTTGGGAGTCGCTCCCCTCGGCATGAAGGCGGTTCTGGCCAGTTACACACTGAGCCTTGCAATCTTCATCCCCATCAGCGGGTGGATGGCGGACCGCTTCGGAACACGGCGGGTTTTCGCAGCCGCCATCGGCCTGTTTACATTGGGCTCATTTCTATGTGGACTATCCAGCAACATTCACCTGCTCGTTGCCTGCCGCGTCCTGCAGGGCTGCGGCGGGGCGATGATGGTGCCTGTGGGCCGCCTCACGCTGGTGCGATCCTTTCCCAAGTCGGACCTGTTGCGCACAATGAGCTTTGTCGCCATCCCCGCGCTGGTCGCTCCCATGCTCGGCCCCATTGCCGGCGGTCTCATTGTCGACTACCTGCATTGGCGCATCATTTTCTTCCTCAACATTCCGATCGGGCTCGCGGGCCTGGCCCTCGTGTACCTGCATTTGCCCGACTACCGTGCCGGCCAGGTCCCGCCGCTCGATGCTGTCGGGCTGATCCTGTTCGGCGCCGGGGTCGCCTTGCTGTCCTATGTGCTCGAGATCTTCGGCGAGCACGCGCTGAGCTCGGCGGAGATGGTGGGATTGCTGGCCTTGTCGCTCCTGCTGCTCGCCGGCTACGCCCTCCATGCCAGAACGCTCGCGTCGCCTTTGCTGCAACTCAAACTCCTCGGCATTCGAACATTTCGGGCTGCGGTCAGCGGTAGCTTCTTCACTCGTGTTGGAATCGGCGGAGTTCCGTTCCTCCTGCCGTTGCTCTACCAGGTAGGGCTGGGTTTCACTGCGATTCAATCCGGCTTGCTCGTCATGCCCCAGGCGATTGCCGCCATGAGCATGAAACTGGTCATGCCACGGCTGCTCGGGCGCGTTGGATATCGGGGTGTGCTCATCGCCAATACACTGCTGCTCGGCTTACTGTTGCTGGTATTTGCCACCATCGGTCCGTGGACACCGATCTGGCTGATCGTGCTGCAGGCCTTCGTTTACGGTGCATTCACATCACTGCAATACACGAGCATGAATACGCTGGTATACGCCGACATTACTGACAAGGACACCAGCGCGGCGAGCTCCATTGCCAGCACTATGCAACAGATGTCAATCAGCTTCGGTGTCGCCGCCGCCGGTTTGGCCGCGGCCATGTTTGTTCCCAGCATGCAGGCTGATCCAGCCGCCATGATTCGAGGCATTCACAAAGCACTGATTGCCCTTGGGGTGCTGACGATCGCATCCACCTGGATTTTTCTCGGTCTGAAGCGCGGGGATGGTGATGATGTGAGTCAGCACAAGGTGCCCACTCCGGTAGCTGAACCCGGTTGAGACCGTTCGAGCCGAATGTGATGGGGATTCAGCGGCATAACACTTCGCTGACAAAGTCACGGTCGCCGGCCCTGCTTACACACAGGCCCGGCGACCGCATGAAGTGGCGCCGCGTTCTTCTTTCAGCCAGTGCCCCTTGGGGCCCGTGCAGCGCTCCACTCGCTCTTTGCACTAATAGCCTACGCCCCTTGCTGTCCCGTTCCGTGCGGTATCGCACAGAGGTAATTCCGGGCAGGGCGAATAGTAGAGCGAAGGCGCAGGCCGCAGCGTAGGCGGTTGGCCGGAACGTCATGAATCCCTGGTTTGGCAGAGTGGAATTCCTGGTCGGGCTGATCGCAATGATCGCGATCCGGATTCCCTACGGAAAACGCTGCGCCGAACTCGAGGTCGTCGAGAGCCAAAAAGGGCGCCGGGAAATTGCGCTCCTCGCCCTCATGTGGGTAGCCACGACAATTCTTCCACTGATTTTGATTGTCACTCCACTGCTTTCGTTTGCGGACTACCCGCTCCATCGAATCCCCTTCTCCCTGGGCACCGCGTGCATGCTGTCCGGGCTTTGGCTGTTCCGCCGCTCGCACGTCGACCTTGGCGACAACTGGTCTATCAGTTTGGAAATACGCACGCAGCACAAGCTGATCGACCACGGAGTGTACGCACGCGTCCGCCATCCCATGTACACCTCGATATTCCTGCAGGCGATCGCCCAAGCTCTCCTCCTTTCGAACTGGGTGGCCGGACCCTCTTGTTTACTCGCATTCATCCTGATGTTCGCCCTAAGAGTCAGTGCAGAGGAGCGCATGATGCTGACGCAGTTCGGCGAGGAATATGCTCTGTACATGGGACGAAGCAAACGGCTCGTTCCGGGTGTTTGGTGACACGAGCCGAACGGTATCGAGCCACCGTTGAGGCAGCCATCCAACATCAAAATACCAACAGTACCCGTCGGTAATCGCGGGGAGCCGTGCCGATCTCCGCCTGGCTCGGACAAAATCTGCGGGAGCACCGAGTGCGCAGCGTGATCGTCGACACGATCTATGGCCACACGGTTGAATCCGGCGACGCCGAGTCAGTGAAAGTGTTGCAAAGCGCACTGGGTTTCAGCCAACCACTCAGGCCGAGCCTCCCCGCCCTCCCTCGCCCGGTGGACCACCCCGACTGCGCGTGATCGAAGAGGCGCGCCCGGTGGGACTCGAACCCACGACCACCGGCTTGGGGCCGCTCCATAACGCTGCATATGCACGCAGAGCCGAAGTCTGTGCTCTGCGTCCTGCAGGAGCACACGTGCGCGGAATTCCCACTACGAGCCGTTGGAGCTGCGCAGTCGACTGCCATTATCTGCGTTCAATCGGCCGCCTGAGCGCGAGCAATTCGCCCTTCGTTCTCAGTCTAGTTTCATGCGCTCTGGGCCGTGCGACACCCCGCGATAGCGGGAAGACTCCACCTCAATCGATCGATACCCAACATCTGTTTGGTTCACTGCATAAAAGGAATCTACTATGTCACTCAAAGGTAAGCGCGCCCTCGTTACCGGCGCCAGTAGAGGAATCGGCGCGGCCATTGCCCAGAAATTGGCCGCCGACGGGACGGATGTTGCCATTACTTACGAGAAGTCAGCCGATCGGGCTGCGGAAGTGGTGCGTAACATTGAAGCGCTAGGCCGCAGAGCTGTAGCGATCCAGGCCGATAGTGCAGACGTCAATGCGATTCAGCATTCAGTCAAGCAAGCCGTGGCCGAGCTGGGGGGCCTCGACATCCTCATCAACAACGCGGCAACCATGTTCGTCGGTGATCTCGAGGACATGTCGATCGAAGATATCGATCAGCTGATCAGGGTCAACATCCGCTCACCGATTGTGGCCAGTAAGGCCGTATTGCCTTACTTGAGCCGGGGCGGAAGGATCGTCACGATCGGTAGCTACTTGGCCGAACGGGTGCCTTGGTCCAATTTCAGCGTCTATGCGTCGACGAAGGCCGCAATGGTTGGACTCACCAAGGGTTTGGCGCGTGAGCTCGGACCAAAAGGCGTTACGGTCAATCTCGTACATCCTGGCCCGACCGACACGGATATGAATCCTGAGACAGGACCTCATGCATCGATGTGTATAGCAATCACCGCCAACGGCCGCTACGCCAAGGCTGAGGAGATCGCCGATGCTATCGCCTTCCTGGTGAGCGAGAAAGCCTGTTATATCACCGGCACGGCGCTCACGGTCGACGGGGGTGCCATCGCTTGAATTGTCGCTGAGCAACTCTTAGCACTTGCTGTTATCTGACCATGGTCAGCTGGGTACCACGTGGAATTCGCCACTGATGCCGCATCACTCAATTCAGCTATTGAGCAGCAAGAGGTCATGCTTATGCGATCGATCAATCTCGTCATGGTAGCGGTGCTCGCAACTTTGTTTTCCGCATGCTCCACCAACGGCTCGGACCGACTGGAGCGGACGACACGAATGGACTCCTGTGCTGCGATGGAAGGGTATCCGGATTGTCAGGGCGGACAGCGCGTCACTACGACCGCTCGAGCTCAACGATCTGCTGCGGCAGCCGAGTGAAAGCCGCCAATTGCTCGCCGCATTCGAGGCGCTGCTTCATCCGCGACTCGCCGCGTACTCATGGTTCGACCCCGTCGGATGCCATATAGTCGCGAATCTGCGAAATCCGATCTCCTGTCATTTCGATGAGCGCGAGATCCTCGACCTCGCGTCGCGCGGCCCCCGTACCTAGAACAACCGTATATTGAATGAACACAACGCTCGGATCGCCAGTGGGATAGATCCAGATCGGCGATTTTCCGACGTATGCATCGGACAGTGCGACGGAAGCCCAACATCTGTCCGCGGTGAATACATCGGTAGCAATTAAACTTCCCGGCGTGTCAGACGCATAGGCAACGACTGCGGAGCTCGTGAAGACACGAGCCATGGTCTTCTCATCTCGCCTCGCACAGCTGAGGGCGTAAACCGAGAGGGCTCGCTCAACTCTTCTCACCAGTTCAACGGTCTCTGTCCTGTCGTCCATGGTGGCTGGATACCGAAATGCGTTCTCCAGCGTCGATTCCGCCGATGTGCCCAGAGCAAATGCCGCTTGCGCGCTAACGGCAGTAAGCACCAGGCAAACGAAACCCATCACATCCGTCCCGTCGGCGGCCAATTTTTGGGCAATGGCCGCGCCGATTCCTCTACTGGCGCCCGTAACGAGGGCGCGCTTACCCTTGAGTGACATAGTAGATTCCTTTTATGTAGTGAACCAAACAGATGTTGGATATCGGTCGATTGAGGTGGAGTCTTCCCGCTATCGCGGGGTGTCGCACGGCCGAGAGCGCATGAAACTAGACTGAGAACGAAGGGGAGTTCCGCGGACGTGTGCTCCTGCAGGACGCAGAGCACAGACTTCGGCTCTGCGTGCACATGCAGCGTTATCAAAACTTAACAAGCGTTCTGAGGCTGCAGCCGTATTCTGCGCCGATGAGCCCGGCGAACGCGGCCGCAGAAAGCTTTTCCGCCTGCGGCAGAACAGACAGCGAAAGTTTCGAGCGTTGGTGTATCGGCTTTTGCGAACATCTCTTGCCGGTGCGGTCGCAGCCGAGCACGAAGGGTGGCGAATTTTTTGGCGAGATCCGCAGCTGGCCTATAGGAGGACTGACGCTCAGCAAGGTCCGCAAAGGCGGTCAGCAGCTTCATCGCGGCAAAGCCGAGATCGCGCATTCGGATCCGGATGCTCTCTTTCTGACCGTACAGCTGACCGGTGCGACAGGGGTCGCGCACGAAGAGCATCGCCGTATTGCGCGTTCCGGAGACGCTTATCTGCTCAGTGGCCGGCGTGCGTTTGCGCTTCACTGCGAAGACGTCGCAGGGGTGACGCTCACCATTTCACGAGACGTGTGTCGCGACCGCTTCACATCGTTTGATCAACTGCACGGGCTCGTCGGGTCCCCATGTGGAGCTATAGATCGCCTGTTGCGTGATTACCTGGTCAGTCTGGCAAATTCGGGTGAGGCGTTTGGTCGTGCGGAGGGAGAGGACATCGCCGATCATATCGTCACGCTCGTGGGACACGCACTCGCTCCTCGTCTCAGCGAGCTACGTATTTCGCGGGGGGCCATACGCGCCGCGCCGCTCGCCCGCGCCGAGCGAATCATCCAACGCGAGTTGTCTGATCCCGAATTCGGGCCGGCTACCCTCGCCCGACATACGGGGGTGTCGTTGCGTCAGCTTCAGATACTCTATGCGGAGCGCGGCACGACTCCCATGCGCATCATTCTCCAGCATCGACTCGCACTTGCGAAGAAACGCTTGCTTCAGCCGGCGTGTGCCGGAAGGTCGATCACCCAAATCGCATTTGAGTGCGGTTTCCGGGATCTTTCACACTTCGGGCGTGTTTTCATCGGCTCCACCGGGGTCACCCCCAGCGCGTGGAGGCGCAGCGATCCGAGCTGATCCTCGAACGTATAGAACACGTTGCGTCCACTACTCAAAGCCGCATTGGCTCGGCCCTCCCGCTGAGAAATCTGCATGTCAGGGAATCGGCACTAACCGCTGCCTCCGCCTCAAACTACTTACCGGCCATCTATGGTCACACGGTCGAATCCGGTGTGGCTGGGGTCAGCGAAAGTGTTACCCATGCGCCCGGAATGAAACGTTACCGATGTGCTCGGTAAGGACCTGATTGGAATGGCGCGCCCGGCGGGACTCGAACCCACGACCACCGGCTTAGAAGGCCGGTGCTCTATCCAGCTGAGCTACGGGCGCGGACTGAAGATGGCCGGAGTCGGTCACGCAAGCGTACCACAGACCGGGGGCCGCCGAGCGCGGAGCAGATTTCGCTGCCGGTCGGATTACTTTATGATTGCTTCCCAGGGAGAAAAACAAAAACATGAACCGGGTAAGCCGCCTGCTCGGATCGCTGGGAGCGATCCTCTTCAGCCTGTCCGTCGTCGCCATTACGTTTGGGATGTCTCAGTCCCAGGCACAGACACGCTCCTCGAGCGTGGACGTCCTCCAGGTCAACCTCGATCCCCTGATCGACGCGGCCGCGAAGGATCGCAACAGGTTCGCGGTGAACATTACCCACTCCATCAACCCTTCGCGTCTCGGCACATGGAGCGTATCGGGCGGTATCGCCACCTGGCGCTACTCGCTACGAATTCCCACGGCGGTGTCGTTGTCCTTCCACGCAACGAGCGCCGTGTTGCCCGCCAGCGCGCAACTGACAGTTCGCGGTGGCGGCAGTACCTATACGTACCGTGCGGTTGACATAAACAAGCAGGAGTTATGGAGCCGAATCTCCAAGGGCGACTCGTTAGACCTGGAGATCACCGTAGCTCCCCGCGACCGTCGAGCCGTCGTGCTGGAAATTTCCAGCCTGCAGGCCGGATATCGAGGATTCGGGCCCGCGGTTTCAGACCACCCGCATTACGCGCGACTGAAGCTCCAAACCAGGGTTGCAAGCACGTCCAGTTGCATAGTCAACTACGAATGCGACGTTACATCTGCCAATACGCCCGCTGGACAGGCCACAGTCGCCATCATCGTTGGTAATTCTTATCAATGCTCGGGAACCCTGATCAACGATGTCCCCCAGGACGGCAAACCATACGTCCTGACGGCGCGTCACTGCGAAGCGGGAAAGCTCGGAGGCGGCCGCCCGGATGCTGCCACAAACGTGGTGGTCTATTGGGATGCGACTTCCATCTGCGGTTCAGCGCTGGGGACACTTTACGACCCCGGAATTCCCGCGCAACAAGGCGCAATTACCGTCGCGGAGCAGCAGGACGCATGGCTGTTGCTCCTCGCCGCGACCCCAGTCGTCAACGATGCCTACCTTGCCGGATTCGACGCATCAGGCGGGCAAGTTCAGGGCGGCTACACGATTCATCACGCTCTGTCGAACGACAAACAATACACAGCCTGGAACGGCCAGGCGTACGCCGGCAGCGTTCCATCCGGCTCCAGTCTGGGCGTGAACTATGTCTCGAACTTCTGGGAGGTCGTCAATCGCATCGGCACGATAGGTCCCGGCGCCTCGGGCAGTGCTTTGTTCGATCAGAACGACCGGTTGGTCGGATCGTTGTCACTTGGCGCGACGACGGGATCGACGGATGACGGATACAGCGCATGTCCGAGCGCATCGCCACCGACTCCGAACGCGCAGAATGCGCTCGCCTACTTTACGTCGCTGTCTGCAGTGTGGAATTCAACGGCGGACTCGACCAGCAGCACGCCGACAATCAGGCAGATTCTCGATCCCAACAATACCGCATCCCTGGTGGTCAACTCGATGCACGCGCCTGCATCGGCTCACCTCTCGGCATCGCAGATAACGCTCACTATAGGATTCGACGTAACGTTGACGTGGTCTGCCCCAGGCGCAACCGCGTGTACTCCATCCGGTGGCATTTCAGGAGACGGGTGGGCCGGAACACTATCGGCCAGTGGCAACCAAACAGTACGCGAGTCTGTTGCCGGCGCGGTTACGTTCGGAATTACCTGTGGGTTTTCGGATGGTCACACCAGCAAATCACAGGTAGTTGTCACCTGGGTTCCCCCGGACCCGCTCGTCAATCTCTTTGCGCCGACCCAGGCCTGGGTCGGCGGGACGTGGACGCTGCAATGGTCGACCAACTCCCCGCCTTGTCAGCTCACGGGCGGCAGCGCATCCCAGGCTTTGACAGGAGGTTTCGGAACGGTGTCCGTGGTAGAAAATACGGCGGGTCAATACACCTATCACATCACCTGCGGCACCGGATCGCAGCTCGCCAATGAGGATGCCTTTGTCGCCATCATCCCGCCTGTTATCAATCTGGTACCGGGCACGACGGATCTGCAACTGGGGCAGGCGCTGGAGTTTGGATGGAGCTCGCTGGGCAACTCCTGCACGCCGACTGGCGGATCGGCGAATGATGGCTGGTCAGGAACGCAGCTCGGCCCCATCGGTTCCTTCAGCTTCTTCCCGACCACCATTGGCACCTACACGTATACGATCAAGTGCGCGCAGGGAGCTGCGTCGGCTCAGGCAACAACCACCATCACGGTCGAAAACGACCCGCCGTATGCAACATTGACGGTGAGCAGTAACGAGATTGCCTCGGGTCAAACCATGACGGCCAGCTACAAATCCAACATTGCATACTGCTTCCTGTACCAGAACAGGGTCGCAGATCAGGCCCAGGGTATTTTCCAGTCGGGTCTGACCGGCGGTCCCTCGGAGGGAACAGAAACATTCTTCGGCGGCAACGTGGGCGCCTCGCAATTGGTTTTGAGCTGTGGCACCAATCCAACAATCATCACCAGCACTCCACAGATCGTGACGGTGGACGCGGCTGTAACCGCCACTCTCTCCGTTTCACCCAATGCCACAACCGGCAGCCCGTTCACATTGAGCTGGCAGACCAGCGATGCTTCGTCCTGCAGTGCAGCCGGAGGGGGTGATGGAACTCAGTGGACGGGAAATGTGGCTGTACCGTCTGGACAGCAGAATATCACTCCGAGTGTCGCGGGGACGCTCACCTATGCCCTAACGTGCATCGGTCATGTCCCGACCGACATAAACACAGTCCAAGTAACTGTGAACGTCGCCGCAGCGGCGCCACAGAATCCGCCGCCAGCAGGCAACTCCGGCGGGAGCAGCTCCGGTGGCAGTAGCGGCGGTGGTGGGGGCGGCGGCGCCTTCGACGAGCTCACCCTCGCTGTCCTCGCCTTGGTAATGGCTGCAGCACTCATCCGTACAAGAAATCGACGCTGAACTGGTGTGTAATACGACTAGTTGATCGCTCTCTAGTCTAGAGGCACGCCAGCAATGAAACTCTCATTCTCCCGTCGCGCCCTGCTGCAGGGCGCCACCGCCTTTGCCATCATCCCCCAGTTCGCCAGAGCCAACGACGAGCCGGCACGCAGCTTCGATCCCCAGCCAGGCACGTGGCGCAATTTCGAAGTTACGACCACCGTACAGCTCCTGGACGCGCCGTCCGACGCCTCCATTTGGGTCCCGGTGCCAACGGTCAACACGAAGTGGCAACGCTCTTTAAAGAGCGAGATCACCACTACCGGCAAATCGAGCATCGAAACGGACCCGAAAAGCGGCGCGCAGTTCGTCATTGCCCAATTTCCAAATGGAGCGGCCTCCGAGGTCAAAGTCATCAGTCGCGTCCAAACCATGAACAGAGCGTTGGACTGGCACGCGAAGCCCGAACCACCGGCCGACGGCGAAACCCCTGCGACGCTGCGGCGATGGGTGCAACCCACCAAGCTGGTCCCAACGGACGGCATCGTGCGAAAGACAGCACTGCAAATCACTCGAGGCGCGAAAAAAGACGTCGAGAAAGTCCATCGAATCTACGACTGGATAATCGTCAGCACTTACCGTGAGCCAAAAACGCGCGGGTGTGGTCTCGGCGATATCAGGTGGTTACTGGAGACCGGCGATCTGGGCGGGAAATGCGCGGATATCAACGGACTGTTTGTGGGCCTGTGTCGTGCTGCCGGCGTGCCCGCCCGCGATGCCTATGGGTTGCGGCTCGCGCCGAGTGCCTTCAGATACAAAGAGCTCGGTAGCAACTCAGCCAATCTGAAGAGCGCACAACACTGTCGATCCGAAGTGTATTTGCAGCAGTATGGTTGGGTAGCGATGGATCCGGCGGACGTTGACAAGGTCATGCGGCAGGAGACTTCTGAGTGGATCAGGGACGCCGGGCACCCACTCGTAGTGCCAGTGAGAAAGGCATTATTCGGTGGTTGGGAAGGGAATTGGATGGCATATAACAATGCCGTAGACGTGACGCTACCGGGTGCGTCAAATGAGCTGCCCTTCCTCATGTATCCGCAGGCTCAAAGTGGCGCAAAGCACTACGACGCGTACGATCCCGACAACTTCAAGTACACGATCACCGCACACGAAATAGTGTAATGCGCGGGTGGGCGCTAGCAACGGCGGGGATCAGCTCGGCTTTAGCGAGCAGTTGCTGCCTGCTTCCGCTCGCCTTCGTGTCATTAGGACTCACCGGCGCATGGTTGGGCCGGCTGCGAGTACTGCAGCCATACTCACCCATTCTGCTAGGGATCTCCCTGGCAGCGCTCATCGTCGCTGCATACAACGGAATCCCGAAGCGCCCAATCCATAGGGCAGCATTCGGCGTCATCGCAGCGCTGACCGTCATACTTCTTCTGATGCCAGTGATCGCACCGTGGTTCTATTAAAAGAGAAGCTCGCTGCAGCAATCGTCACCGTGGTCCTGACGATCCCGACGATGGACTGCGCAACCTGCCCAATCACCATCCGGCTCGCCCTCCTCCACATCAAAGGCGTTTCCAAGGCGAAAGTGAGCTACGAGAAGCGCGAAGCGCGTGTGACCTACGACGACGCCCAAACCACCCTCGGGGCTCTGACCAAGGCCACCGCGGACGTCGGATACCCCTCGTTTGAGGCCGACGACCCGCACTGAGGCATCCGACCTCATCCGGGGCACACCATCCCGCCCCAGCAACGTGCAAATTGTATACAAATGCTCCCTTTTCGGGCGAACTCCATCCCGATTTGCCTGCCTTACCTTCTATATTGTATACAATCAGGCGCGCGCAGATCGTCTAAGGGGGCTGCGCCACGGCTCGAACAATAACCCTCAGATCCCAAAGGGAAGCCCGATGAAGCGCCATGCATTTCTCGAAGCGATCCTGGTCACCGCGAGTCTCGTCCCCGTCGCGCCGGTCGTTGCCGCGGCGGCTCCTGCCAGCACCGACTCCAATGACACCCTGGAAGAAATCGTGGTGTCCGCGCGCCAGCGCGAGGAAAAGCTCACGGACGTTCCGGCGACCGTGGAGGCATTCACGGCAGCCGACATCAAGTTAGCCGGAATCGAGCGCCCGGGCGACTTCGTGGCGCTCACGCCAGGCCTGTCACAGGTACAGACCGCCGAGGTCGGCGACCTGCAGCTCAACATCCGCGGCATCAACACCGGCCGTGACGTCGAGACCAACTTCGCGCTCGTCATCGACGGCGTGCTGCAGACCAACCCGAATTCCTTCAACCAGGAGCTGGCCAACATCCAGCAGATTGAAGTGCTGAAGGGCCCCCAAGGCGCCATTTTCGGACGCAACGCCCTGGCGGGTGCGATCATCATCTCTACCCGCAAGCCGACGGACCACTTCGAGGCCAACGCAACCGTCGGCTACGGCAACAAAGACACCCAGAAAGCCAACTTCTACATCGCCGGCCCCCTGGCCGACGGCATCAGCGCGAGCCTGGGCGCCTTCTATCGCAAGACCGACGGCTTCTTCGAGAATTCGTACCTGAACTGCAAGGACTGCACCGACTACTACAAGGAATACGGTGCCACGCCCCGCGTCGTGTTTGATATCGGCGGCGGCACCATCGACATCAAAGCCAAGTACTCGAAGATCACCGCCGGCGCCATCAATTTCAACGCCTCCTTCGCTCTGCCGGCCTTCGCAGCGCTGAATCCGGACTTCTTCCAGGACGTCAATCACCACCAGTTCGACTACATCAACAACATCGTCCCGGACAACCAGCAGGAGAACAAACAGGTCTCCATCAAGGGCGATTGGAAATTCGATGGCGTAGGAACGCTGACCGCCTGGGCGGCCTACAATGACCAGACCAACTTTTTCCTGACGGACGGCTCGAGCGGTGCGTTCGGCGTTTACGCCCGTACACCGTGGTGCCAGGCAGACATCGCCAACCAGGTCGGCGGGCCCCTGCCCTCGCCCACTTTCTATGCAGGGGCTGCGACCATCCTGCCGCCCTACAGCCCGTCCCGTTGCGACGGCTATCAGTATCAGCAACGTGATCAGAAAGACGCGTCCGTGGAGGTCAGACTGGCCTCACCTGGCGACCAACCGCTGCGCTGGCTGGGTGGCGGGTACTACGCCGACATCAAGCGCCACGTCGTAGTCTCTCAGGGTGCCGATGAAGGCAAGGGCTTCCTCGATCAGGCATTCGTGCCTTCGACCGGGCCCAACCCGACAGACCTTCTGTATGACGACAATTTCCACAGCAAGGTGGCCGCAGTGTTCGGGCAGATTGCCTACGACGTCGTGCCTGACCTCGAAGCGGCACTGGCCTTGCGCTATGACTCCGAAAAACGCTCAGTCGACAACCAGGTCCCCACAGGCGCCAATGCATTTGCCCAGACTCCCGATTTCGGGCCGGGCCCGGGTGTTCAATACATCAACCCGGCCTATGCCACGAACCCCGCATTGGCCACGACCGGGATCCCGGAGCGCTCGCAGACCTTCAGCCAGTTGCAACCCAAAATCTCTCTCAACTGGAAGTTCGTCGCGAACTGGTCAGCCTTCGCCTCCTACGGCTACGGCTTCCGCAGCGGCGGATTCAACTCAACGGGCAGCAACGCCACCATCCAGCAATACCTCGGTGGCCTCAAATACGTAAATCCCGACGGAACGGTTTCCAACACACCGTCGCTGGTAACACAAGGTGTCAACTACGACGACTACAAGAAGGAAGTCTCCAAGGCAGCCGAAATCGGCGTCAAGGGTGACCTGCTCGAGCACACACTGGCGCTCGATCTGGCGGCCTATCACACCAAAGTCGACAACATGCAGATCTTCAACTTCCTGGTCGGCCCCTTCGGCCTGCTGCGCACCGTCATGAACATCGACGGCGCAACCCTGCAAGGCGTGGAAGGCTCCGTGAAATGGAAAGCCACCCGCTACGTGAGCCTGTTCGGCGGCTTCGGCTACATTCACAGCAAGATCGACTCGTTCACCGACCGGCCCTATACGGTGGGCAACAAGGTTCCCTATGCGCCGGATTACACAGCGGATGCCGGTGTCGAGCTGACGTTGCCGGTTACATCCCGGTACTCGATGTTTGCCCGCCTCGATGCTTCATCCATCGGCCGCACCTGGTTCAGCCCCGTACAAAACAACCAGGTACAGACCGAGTTCGGGGCCCCCGGAGACTACTCGAAGACCAGCCGGGATCCCTATACGATCGTGAACGCGCGCCTGGGTCTCACCGCGGATCACTGGAATGTCACGGGCTGGATCCGCAACCTGGCGGACAAGCAGTACCTGGAGGAAGTGATTCCGGCGCCCGAATTTGGCGGCTCGTTCGTACACTCGGCTACTGGCCGGGCGTTCGGCGTGGATCTCAGTTACAACTTCTGAGTCAGGCGGCGTGAGCTACTGTGCCCTGCATGAATGTGACTTCGCATAACAGACGCCGCCCACTCGGGATCGCGTGCCTCCAGGGCACTGACGATTTCGATGTGGTGCGACGCGCTGCGCAACAGGTCATGCGGCTCGTAGGTCGCGAATGTCCGCATCACCAGCGGCGCCTCGATGAGCACGGGCATCAGGGTCGAGAGGCGCGCGTTGCCGGAAAAACTTTGAATGAGCCGGTGAAACTGACTGTTGAGATCACCGATACGCTCAATGAAACCATCCGCGCGACGCTCGGATTCATCGTACTGCGCGCGCGCGAGCCGGCGCAGCTCCTCGATTCCTTCAGCGGTGATGCGGTGGGCCGCACGAGCCGCCCCGTAGGGCTCGAGCAACGCGCGCAACTCGAACACATCATCTGTGTCGTTGGCCGACCACTCGGTCACGATCGCGCCCTGATTGGCGATCACGGTGACAAACCCTTCAGCCTGCAAACGGCGCAACGCCTCACGAACGGGCGTGCGGCTCACACCCGTCGCATCCGCAATTTCCTGTTCGGTGATTCGCAGGGCAGAAGGGTATTCGCCGCGCAGGATGCGCTCACGAACAGTGCGATAGGCTTTTTCCGCGGCTCGGGCCATAACATGATTGTATACGGATTGACATGACGCGCTCTATTGAACTGCTCGAAGTGGGACCCCGCGACGGTCTGCAAATGGAAGCCACCGTGGTACCCACGGCGGTCAAGGTCGAACTGATTCAGAGGCTGCTGCGAGCGGGACTGAAGCGCATCGAGGTGACCAGCTTCGTCAACCCGAAGAAGGTTCCGCAGATGGCCGACGCGGAAGAATTACTCAGCCGGTTGAAACGACCCGACGGCGTCTGGTTTACCGGACTGGTCCTGAACCGGAAAGGCCTGGACCGTGCCATCGCGGCCGACTGCAATGAAATCGGCATGGTGGTGGTGGCCAGTGACACCTTCAATCGCCGCAACCAGGGCGTCAGCACTGAGGAGTCGATCGCCGCATGGCTCGATATCGCAAAAGCCGCGACAGCCGCCGGTGTTCGTGCCCAAGTGACCGTGTCCGCAGCCTTCGGATGTCCGTTTGAGGGTGAGGTGCCCGTACATCGCGTGGTCGAAATCGCAAAGCGGGTAGCCGAAGGCGAACCGAGTGAAATCTGCTTCGCCGACACAATCGGCGTAGGCGTTCCCGGCCAGGTCACCGAGATACTGACAAAGGCCCGCGAGGCCCTCCCTGGTGTCAGGTTGAGGTGTCATTTCCACAATACCCGTAACACCGGCATTGCCAATGCATTTGCGGCGGTGGAAGCCGGCGCGGTAGCCCTGGATGCGAGCATCGGCGGAGTCGGTGGCTGTCCGTTCGCGCCCGCGGCCACGGGCAATATCTCCACGGAAGACCTGTTGTACATGCTCGATCGCAGCGGGATTCAAACGGGCGTCTCGCTGCCGGCCATGATTGAGACGGCGCGCTGGCTGCAGGAGCAGCTCGGGCGCCCCATTCCCGGAATGTTGATGAAGGCCGGCCCCTTCCCAAAAGCGGCCGGCGCAAACCAGTAGGAATCCTCATGTCATATCGCCTGGGAGTCGACGTCGGCGGCACTTTTACCGATCTGCTGCTCGTGAATGAGAGCACGGGTGGGATCTGGTCCGCCAAGGTCCCGAGCACACCGGCCGATCAATCGATCGGTGTGTTGAATGGAATTGCTCGGGTCTGCGAGCGCGCGGGAATCGCGCCGAAGGAAATTGACCATGTCATGCACGGCACGACGGTCGCAACCAACACCGTTCTGACCGGCACCGGTGCCCGGTGCGGCCTGGTAACCACCGTGGGCTATCGCCAGGTACTGCAGATTGCCCGTTCCTACGTCCCCGGCGGTCTGGGTGGGTGGGTCATCTACAACAAGAGCCTGCCGCTGGCGCCTCTGTCCTGCACGGTGGAAGCACACGAGCGGGTCAGTGCCAAGGGCGAGATCGTAACGCCGCTGGACGAGGCCAGGCTGCGTGAGAGCCTGCGCACCCTGCGCAAGAAAAACATTGAGGCACTGACGGTCTCATTGATCAACTCGTTCGCGAACGACAGCCACGAAAAGCGGATCAGGGAAGTTGCAGCCGAAGAGCTGCCCGGCATCCCGGTGTCGTTGTCATCCGAAGTCGTTCCTGAGATGCAGGAATATGAGCGCACAGTCACGACTGTCGCCAACTCCTATGTTCGACCCAGAGTGGCGCGCTACGTCCGCAACCTCACCACGAAGCTCCAGGAAGTCACGGACGAAATAAAACTGCACATCCTGCGCTCGGATGGCGGCCTGGCCTCGGCGGCTTCCTCGGAAGAATTCCCCGTCAACCTGCTGATGTCCGGGCCGGCCGGTGGCGTGACCGGCGCTCTCTGGGTTGCCCTGCAGGCGGGCTTCCCGAACCTGTTGACACTGGACGTGGGTGGCACATCGACCGACGTCGCGCTGATCCAGGACGGCGAGCCCAGACTGCGTCGCGAGACAACGGTTGGCGACGTCACGGTGCGCGCTTCGTCCGTTGATATCCGAACCGTAGGCGCAGGTGGCGGTTCGATCGCCCACGTACCCCAACTCACGAAGGCACTGCGCGTCGGCCCGCAGAGCGCAGGCGCCGATCCAGGCCCGGCCGCCTACAACAAAGGTGGAACTGAACCAACGGTCACTGACGCGAACATCGTCCTCGGCTACATGCCCGAAATGCAGAAGCTGGGCGGCGACATGACGCTGGACCGGAAGGCGGCTGCCACGGCAGTCCAAAAAGTCGCGACTGCCCTGGAGCTCTCACTGGAGGACGCTGCGCTCGGTATCTACAACATCGTCAACGAGAACATGACGGGCGCTCTGCGTCTCGTGTCCGTGGAACAAGGCTATGATCCACGCGACTACGCGCTCATCGCGTTTGGCGGCGCCGGCCCGTTGCATGCCAATGCGCTGTCGCGACTCCTGGGCTCCTGGCCCTCGATCATTCCTCCCGGTCCTGGAGTGCTGTGCGCGCTGGGGGATGCAACAACAGCCATCCGCGATGAACGCTCGCGCACTTACGTTCGCTCCTTCAGCACCACATCCGCGGCTGAGATCACTGGAATCCTGAAAGATCTCGCGGCAGATGCCTCCAAGGGCCTCAAAAAAGAGGACGTCGACGAGGCCGACATGCGTACCACCTACGAAGTGGACGTACGCTATCGCGGCCAAGGCCTCCGGCTGAATGTGATTGTCGACGTCGAAGAGCTCGACAGGCGAGGACTCGACGCTATCTCCGAGAAGTTCGACGCCGAGCACAAGCGGTTGTTCACCTTCGCCCTACCCCACGAGCACGAAGTCGTAACGTTACGCGCCGCAGTACGAGGCAAGGGAATCATCCTGACCAGACCGAAGGTCGCCAAAGGTGACGCAAATCCGAAGGCCGCCGCTGTGGGATCGCAAGCGACCTACATGGACGGCCGGAAACTCACCGCAACCGTCTATGAGAGAAGCAAATTGGCAGCCGGCAACCTCGTCAGCGGACCTGCCATTGTGATGGAAATGGATTCCACGACGGTCATCCTGCCGGCACACCACGGACTCGTGGACGACTTCGGCAACATTCTGATCTATCCGGAAGGCCACCAGGCCCTCCGAGGAAAATAGCCATGCCCGCAAAGATCATTCAACGCAACCAGACCCCCTACAACACGGTAGAGGTCGATACCGTCACCATCGACATCATCGAGAGCGCCCTGCGCAACGCCCGCTTCGAGATGGACACGGTGTTGTTCCGGACCGCCATGTCACCCGGCATCCGCGAGCAGCACGATGAGTTCCCGATGATTGCCAACGTCGAAGGCAAGATGGTGGTCGGCCAGTTCGGCTCCTTCATCTGGGGCTTCATGCAAGGATATGAAGGCACGATCGAGGAAGGTGACGTGTTCTTCACCAACGACCCGTACTCGGTCAACGGCGCGGTCAGTCATGCCAATGACTGGTTGATGCTGATGCCCATCTACAAGGATGGCCGTCTGATGTCCTGGGCCGCGATGTTCGGGCACATGACCGACATCGGCGGCAAGGTGCCGGGCTCGCTTCCGACCGATGCCCGGCAGATCTACGAGGAAGGCTTCCTCGTGCCGCCGATCAAAATGTACAAGGGCGGTCAATTGCAGGAGGACGTGCTGAAGATCATCCTGCACAACTGTCGCCTGCCGCACTGGAACCTGTCCGATTTCAATGCCATTTCAGCGGCGTTGCGCACTGCGAACCTGCGGTGTATCGAGATCGCCGCCCGGTTCGGCGACGATGTCTACTTCTCGGCATTGGCTGCAATGCTCGAACGCAATAAGCGCGCCATGCGTGAGCTGATCCGCCGCACCGTGCCGGAGACCCGCCAGTACTTCGAAGACTATGTGTGCGATGACGGCCTGAACATGGGGCCGTACAAGATCGCGTGCGCGATGTGGAGAGACGGTGACAAATGCATCTTCGACTTCGCCGGCACCGATCCGCAGTCCATCTCGTCCATCAACTTCCTGTTGAATGAAGAGATGTTCAAGATGTTCGCCGGCATCTACATGATCATGGTGTTTGACCCGCAGATCCTGTTCAACGACGGCTTCTACGACCTCATGGAGGTCCGGATACCGCCGGGTACGCTGCTGAAGCCATTGAAGCCCGCGGCACTCTCCTGCCGCACTCACGCCCTGGGACGCATTTTCGACGTGCTGGGTGGTCTGTTGGGGCAGGGAAACCCGGACTTCCTGTGTGCCGCCGGTTTCTCGGACAGCCCGCATTTCATGTATTCCGGCTATCGCAGCAACGGCGAGTGGTATCAGTTGTACCAGATCACCTTCGGCGGTATTCCGGGCAAACCGTTTGGAGACGGACCCGACGGCCACTCTCTGTGGCCCGCGTTCACCAACGTGCCGAACGAGTTTCTCGAGAGTTACTTTCCGCTGCGCATCGAGGTGTATGAAACACTCGCTGACTCAGGGGGCGCCGGCAAGTTCCGCGGTGGCAATGGACTGCGCATCGGCTACCGGTTTCTCGAGCCCGGAGAAATCTCCATTCACGACGATCGATGGCTGACATACCCATGGGGTGTCAACGGCGGCGAGCCGGGTGCGCGCAGCAAGAAAACGCTCGTCAGAAAGGATGGCTCCGAGCAACTGCTGGGTTCCAAGCTCGATCACGTCAAGGTGGAGGCCGGCGACCTGCTGTTGGCGGACACCTGGGGTGGTGGCGGATGCGGCGACCCGTTGGAACGCGATTCGGCCAAGGTGTTGTTTGACGTCGAGGCGGGCCTGGTCACCGTGGAAGGCGCCAGGCGCTACGGCGTTGCCATCAACGACGATGCGGTCGACGAGGCCGCCACGAAACAACTCCGCGACCAGATGGCCGAGGCCCGAGGTCAGAAGAAACTCTTCAACCGCGGCTTCGAGTCCATTGAGGAGCTGAAGAGCCGGTGCCAGGCTGAAACGGGGCTGCCGCCGCCAGCGGCGCCCCAATTCACTCAATGGGCGCGCCGCCTGACGGGAGCCGCCTAGTGAATGCCAGCTCCTCATTGAAGGAATTTACCAAAGGCCCGCTCGCAGACCTACGTGTTATAGAGATGGGCACGTTGCTGGCCGGGCCTTTCTGCGGCCAGTTGCTGGGAGATCTCGGCGCCGAGGTCATCAAGATCGAGCCGCCCAACCAGGGCGATCCCTTGCGGGCCTGGGGCCAGGAAAAAATCAACGGCAAGTCGCTCTGGTGGCCGGTCGTCGCCCGCAACAAGAAGGCCATCACCCTGGACATGCGCCAGGCGGAAGGCCAGGCCCTGTTGAAAGAGCTGGTGAAGAAGACTGACTTCCTGGTGGAGAACTTTCGCCCGGGCACTTTGGAAAAATGGGGTTGCGGTTACGACGAGCTGTCCAGGATCAATCCCCGCCTCATCATGATCCGCGTGTCAGGTTACGGTCAGACAGGCCCTTATTCCTCACGTGCCGGCTTCGGCGCCATCGGTGAAGCGATGGGAGGACTGCGCTACGTGGTAGGTGATCCCAGCACTCCGCCCTCCAGAATGGGCATCAGCATCGGTGACTCGCTCGCAGCCACTTTTGCGTGCGTGGGCGCCCTGTCAGCGTTGCACTATCGCGAAAAAACCGGTCGTGGACAGATCGTCGACTCGGCGATCTACGAAGCCGTGCTCAACATGATGGAGTCGCTCATCACCGAGTTCGACAAGACCGGTTACATCCGCGAGCGCACGGGAGCCATCCTTCCCCACGTGGCACCCTCAAACGTCTATCCCACTAACGATGGCAGCATGGTGTTGATTGCGGGCAATCAGGACACGGTGTTCGGCCGACTGACACAGGCCATGGGGCAGCCGGAGTTGGCGCAGGACCCCGAGTATTCCACTCACGCCGCCCGCGGTCGCAATCAGAAGAAGCTGGATGATCTGATCGGGCAGTGGACGCGGACGAAGAACCCCACTGAGCTGCTCGACCTCATGGGTGAATCAGGGGTTCCCGCGGGCCTGATCTACCGCGCTCCGGAAATGCTGCAGGATCCGCATTTCCAGGCACGTGAGGCCATTGTATCGGTGCCCCACCCCGACTTTGGCGAGCTGAAGATGCAGAACGTGGCGCCCAAGCTGTCTGAGACGCCCGGATCCATCCGATCGCCGAGCCCCGAGCTGGGCCAGCACAACGATGATATCTACCAGAACCTGTTGGGCCTGGATGCCGAGCGCTACGAGTCGCTCAAATCCCGAAAGGTTATTTGAGCGCCGCGATGACCGAGTCCAACGTCATGACATCCGCATAGCGTCGGCCGACATCCCGGAGATTGTCCCGATGAGGTCCCTCCTCCATGTCGCCGACGCACTCTTCGGGAACTATGGTCCGGTAGCCGTAGGAAAAGCTGTCGATGATCGAGGCACGGACACAGCCGCTGGTCGTGCAACCACAGACAATCACCGTATCAACACGGTTCTTGGTGAGGATGTTCACGAGCGGTGTCAGGAAGAAGATCGACGGCGCCGACTTCGTGAAAAACACATCATAGGTCGGATCATAGATGCGCGGATCGAGCTTCGTGGACGGATGCCCATGCCAGAAATCACCGTTGTAAAGGGCGTCCACCTTCCAATAGCCCATCTCGCGTTCACTGCCCCAGCTCACGTTGCAACTGATGACAGGAATACCCAGCGGCCGGGCCGCTTTCAGCAGGCGAGCCGTGTTCTCCACAGCCCGGTTGATGTGCGGCGAGCGTCCACTGGGATAATCCGGATGAGTGAATCCCAACTGGAAATCAACCGTGACGACGGCCGGACGTTCCCCCAGTCCGACCGGGCGGCCGCCGTAACCCACTTCATCAAACCGGTCGCTCATGTGCCCAACCTCCCAAACCATATTGGAGCTGCAGTCGATAGTTATAACGGTCCGCGGGATGTTCGGAAACGGAAATTTGAAAAGTTCGTTTGTCGGCGCCGCCGTAGCGGCGAATGACCCGCAGAGACGGCTCACCCGCCTTCGCGCGCAGCGGCTCCGCCATCGCGGCGGCGATCCGGCTCACACCCAGGTCCACGCTGACAGAGGTGGTCTGCTCGCCATATTTCTCCAGAATCATTTCATACACCGGCTGATCCCGCTTGCCGATCAAGGGCAACACACCGGCGTACTCCGGCACCAGGTACAGATCGAGCCAGCAGATCGGTGTTTTGTCACTGCGCAGATGGCGGACTGCCTGCACCTGAAACCAACGCTCGCCCGTGCGGCACTGAAGGAGCGCGGCAAGCTTGCGGCTACTGCGCACAAACCGGGAGCTCTGCACGTGGAGAACACTTTCGGGGTACTGCAGCAGCTCCTGGGGCGAGCGAATGACCTGCAGGTAGGACGGTTGAGGCTTCTTTGCCTTGATGACCGTACCGGCCCCGGGACGCCGATCCACAACACCCATTTCACCCAGGATTCGCAGTGCCTCGCGCACCGTGTGGCGGCTCACCAGGTACTGCTGCGCAAGCTCGGGCTCAGGAGGCAGCGAATCGCCCACAGCGAGCTGTCCCGCTTCAATCTTTGCAAGCAGCTTGTCTACAACTTGCCGGTAGAGCACGGAAGATCCCTCATTGACAGCCCGTAGAGTAGATCATAGTCTTTGTCCGGACAAACTAAATATTCTGAATTTGTACGGTAACGGCCATGAGCTACTTCGAAGACTTCGAAATCGGCGCCGTCTACGAGCACAGTCCCGGACGCACCATCACGCAAGCCGACAACATCTGGTTCTCCCTGCTCACCATGAATCAGCACCCGCTGCATTGTGACGAGGAGTACGGCAAGCAAAGCGAATTCGGACGTTGCATCGTGGCCAGCCCGTTCACGCTTGCCTTGTTGGTGGGGATGAGCGTGCGGGATGTCAGTCAACGGGCCATCGCCAATCTCGGGTGGCGGGATATCAAGATGACCGCGCCGGTCTATCCGGGCGACACGCTCCGCAGCGAAACCGAAGTGCTGGAGAAGCGCGACAGCAAATCTCGTCCGGAGGCGGGAATCGTCACTGTCAGGACCAGCGGCCGCAACCAGGACGGCAAGATTGTCTGTGTGTTTGAACGGACCATGCTGATCCCCAAGCGAGGACACGGCGTTGACGAATGACGAGGACGGCGAAATTCTCGATGCCATCGAGCGTTGGGTCGAGAAGGAGGTGCGTCCGATCGCACGCCAGTTCGATCACGCAGATGAATATCCGGCGGCGCTCGTCGAGCAAATGAAGGAGCTCGGGCTGTTTGGGGCCACGATCAGCAGGGAATACGGCGGCCTCGGCCTTTCCGCTTCCACCTATGCCCGCCTGGTCACACTCATCGCCTCCGCATGGATGGCACCCACCGGAATCTTCAACTCCCATCTGATCATGGCCGCGTGTGTCGAGCGGTTTGGCACTGACGAACAGAAGAAGCAGTTTCTGCCGCGCTTTGCGACGGGAGAGTTGCGCGGCGGCCTGGGATTGACCGAGCCCAACGCAGGCACCGACCTGCAAGCCATCAGGTCGCGCGCCACCCGCAACGATAACGTCTACAGCATCAACGGCACCAAGACCTGGATCACCAACGGAGTATATGGAACCTGCTTTGCCGTGTTGGTGAAGACGGATCCGCAAGTCACGCCGGCCCATCGTGGCATGAGTATGTTCCTGTGCGAGAAAGGCCCCGGCTTCACAGTGGGGCGTAAACTAAAAAAGCTGGGCTACCGATCCATCGACAGTGCCGAGCTGGTGTTCGACAACTTCGAAGTCGACGCATCCAGGCTGATTGGCGGCGAGCCAGGTAAAGGCTTTCACCAGGCCGTGGGTGGGTTGGCCCTGGGACGGATCAACGTCGCCGCGCGCGGGCTCGGTATCGCGACCGCGGCCCTCAAAGATTCCATGCGCTATGCGCAACAACGCGAGACCTTCGGCAAGCCCATTGCCCAACATCAGGCCATCCAACTCAAGATTGCCGACATGGCCACCCGCGTCGAAGCCGCGCGCCTGCTGATCGAACAGGCTGCCTCCCGGTACGACACCGGGGAGCGCTGTGATCTCGAAGCCGGGATGGCCAAGCTGTTTGCATCCGAGGCCGCTGTGGAGAACAGCCTGGAGGCAATGCGAATCTTCGGCGGCTACAGCTATTCAACCGACTTCGATGTCGAGCGCTACTACCGCGACGCGCCGTTGATGTGTATCGGGGAAGGGACCAACGAAATGCAGCGAATCATCATCGCCCGCCAGATGCTGGAGAAGTACCCGCTATGAGCATTGCCAACCCGCTGGCCGGCGTGCGCGTGCTGACTTTCGAGGGCTTCGGTGCCGGTCCTTACGGCAGTATGCACCTGGCGGACCTGGGCGCCGAGGTCATCAAGATCGAAAATCGCGCCCAGGGTGGCGATGCGAGCCGCGGCATGGGCCCGTATTTCCTGGGCGAGCACGACAGTCACTACTTCCAGACTTTCAACCTCAACAAGAAGAGCTGCGCCCTCGACTTGAAACACCCCCTGGGATTGCAGGCCTTCCACCGTCTCGCGGCGACCGCGGATGCCGTCCTGAACAACCTGCGCGGCGATCAGCCGGAGAAGCTCGGCCTCACCTACTCCGTGTTGCAATCAGTCAACCCCAAAATCGTTTGCGCCCATCTGTCAGCCTACGGACGCGACAACGAACGCAAATCCTGGCCGGGATACGACTACCTGATGCAGGCGGAGGCGGGTTTCTTCCACCTCACCGGCGAGCCGGATACGCCTCCCACGCGGGTGGGACTGTCCATGATTGATTTCATGACCGGCGTAACAACCAGCCTCGCGCTCGTCTCGGCGCTCCTCAACGTGCAGCGCACCGGGCAGGGCGGCGACATTGATGTCAGTCTGTTTGACGTAGCGCTTCACCAGCTGTCATACCCAGGTTCGTGGTACCTGAACGAAGGGCAGCTCACAACCCGGCAACCGCGCAGTGCGCACCCTTCCGCCGTCCCGGTGCAACTCTACAAAACGCAGGACGGTTGGATTTTCCTCATGTGCATGACGGAAAAATTCTGGCAGGAGCTGGTCCAGGTACTGGAGCGGCCCGACCTGGCCGCGGACCGGCGATTCGCAACATCACCGCTGCGGCGAGCCAATCGCGAAGCGCTCACACCGCTGCTCGATGCGGCGTTATCACGTGATACAACTGTCAATTGGATCAAAAAGCTCGGGGGAAGGCTGCCGGCCGCTCCGGTTTACGACATGGCCGGCGCGTTGGACAATCCATTCCTGCAGCGCACGGGGATGATTCGCAACACGCCTCATCCGGTACGCAGCGATTTTCGAACGTTGGCCAACCCCATCAAGCTCGACGGCCAGAGACTGCCATCCAGGGTCTGTTCGGCGTTGGGTGCCGACACGGACGAGCTCCTTCGTGAGGCGGGCCTCACCGAGCAGGAGTTGAGTGAGCTGCACGCGGCCGCAGTCGCATGAAGCTCGAGGGCTACCGCGTCGTCGACCTCTCCCAGTTTCTCCCCGGGCCGCACCTGTCCATGATCATGGCTGATCATGGAGCGGACGTGATCAAAGTTGAGCCCCCGGGCGGCGGCGACCCGGGACGTCACATTGGCCTGCGCCAGGGCGAGCACTCGGTATTTTTCAGCAACGCCAATCGCGGCAAGCGCAGCGTCTGCCTGAATCTGAAAGAGGCGCAGGATCGGGACAAGCTGCGCCGATTGTTGGATACCGCCGATGTCATGATCGAAGGGTTCCGACCCGGTGTCGCCGCTCGGCTCGGTTTCGGCGCCGCCGAGGTCACCGCACGAAATCCCCGGATCGTATATTGCTCGATCAGCGCCTTCGGCCAGACGGGACCGTACCGGGACATCCCGGCCCACGATCTCGCGGTAGAGGCGATCGCTGGATCCCTGAGCGTAAACCTCGGGAACGATCACCATCCCACGATCCCGGCCATACCGAACGCTGACATGGCGGCTAGCCTGATGGCGCTGTCGGCCATCCTGATGGCTTTGTTGCGCCGCGAAAAGACCGGTCGCGGCGATCGCATCGACCTGTCCATGCATGATGCGGTGGTCGGCTGGATGCCCAACATTCTCGGCACGGTATTTTCAGAAGAGCGTGCGCCGACTCCAAAACACGAGCGCCAATGGGGCGGCGCGGCGTTCTACAACATCTATGCTACCAGCGACGAGCGCCACATCGTGCTCGGCGGCCAGGAGATCAAGTTCGTTCGCGCGCTATTGGAAGAGCTGCAGCGCACCGACCTGATCGAGCTCGCCGAGCGGGGTCCCGGTCCGCATCAACAACCCCTCATCGAGTTCCTGCGTGCCCGGTTTGCGCAGCAGCCCCAGGCACACTGGATCGAGTGGTTTCGCTCCCGCGCGCTGCCCTTTGCCCCCGTCCAGGACCTGAAGGAGGCCATGGCGGACCAACATCTCGCAGCGCGGAACATGATCCTGCGCGACGCACACGGTCATCGTCACCTGGGCGCGCCAATGAAGTTCCATGACGAGCCTGCCGAGCCCAACCTCACCATCCCAGCCTGCGGCGAACACACCGACGCCGTTTTCGGAGACATTTGATGCCTCTCGTACGACTCAATGATCACGATATGTACTTCGAAGTCCTGGGCCAGGGCGATCCTGTTTTGTGCATGGGCGGTTGGGGAACCTACTGTCACGGCAACCACGGCAATCTGGCCCGCGGACTCACGGACCGCTATCAGGTCATCATTTTCGACTATCGGGGCATTGGCGAGTCCAGCGACGACCCGGACATTCCCGCCACCATCGACCTGCATGCGAAAGATGCCATCGCCCTGCTCGATCACCTGGGACTGAAGCACGTCCACCTGATGGGTCTCGTGGGCATAGGTGCCTGCATCTGCCAGGAGATCGCCATCCACCGGCCGGACCTCGCCCGCAGCATGTTGAATATGGGCGCGTGGTGCGAGACCGACGACTTTCTGCGCGACCAACTCGAAATGTTCCGCTGGATACACCGCGACGCCGGCTTTCTCGCCTTCCAGCTCGCGGTCACCCTGCTGTCCTTTACGCCCGAGTTCTACAACCAGAATAAGTTAAAACTGTTGGGTCCGAATGGCGGCTGGAACGAGCTGCATGGCCGCTATCCGGCCCATTCGCGGCTGATTGATGCCTGTGTCAGCTTCAACTCGAAGAGCCGGCTGCACCAGATCCGCTGTCCCAGCCTCATCATTCACGCCGGTCTCGACCAGGTAACCAGTCCCCGCACCACGCGCACCATCGAGGACAACATTCCCGGCGCGCAGGGACTGCTCTGGGACGATGTTGCGCACGTGGTGGCAGGCAAAGAACAGAAGATCCGCTTCTGCAACACCCTGTTCAACTGGCTGCAGCGCACGTGATCACTCGATCGAGTGACTCCCAAACCCACATTTTCAGGCTGTCAGCCTGCACGGCGCATCGTTATTCTCGACGAATAACCCCATGCAGCGCCTATACACGACGTTTCCCAATGAATGGCCGGGAGCAGGATTGTTGCTGCTGCGTCTGGCTGAAGGGATCCCATCCGTCGTCGCGGGCACAACCCGTGCACTGGGTTCCGGCGTAACCCTGGCCGCTCTTCCCTGTGCTGTCGATATTCTCAGTGGGCTGCTGCTGATCGTCGGGTTCTGGACACCGATCGGCGGCGTGTTGCAGGCCCTCGTGGAATTTTCGAGCGCGCTGTCCGGGTCAGGATACGAGCACATTGTGCGGGGCATGATCGGACTCAGCGTGGCCATGCTCGGACCCGGAGCCTGGTCCGTGGATGCACGCCTCTTCGGCCGCAAACGCATCGATGTGACGGAGTTGAAAGACTGACGCTCACAGTTGAATGATCCCGCGACGGATGCCGATTGACACCGCCTGGGTCCGATCCTTCGCTTGCAACTTCTCGAGAATGTGGCGCACGTGCGCCTTCACTGTTTCTTCCGAGATCGACAGTTGCACGCCGATGTCCTTGTTGCGATTGCCTTCGGCAATCTGCCTGAGCACCTGGATCTCCCGCTCACTCAACACTTCGGTGCCGATGTGCTCGGCCAGAGTTTGTGCGACATCCGCGGTCAGGTGTTTGCGGCCCAGATGCACCTCGCGGATCACTGCGACGAGATCCTCCAACGGCGTACTTTTGAGCAAATAGCCGCGAGCGCCCGCCGCCAGAGCGCGTTGTACTTCGACGTCGCCCTCAAACGTGGTCAGCATGATGATGCGCGCATCAGGGAATTCGGAGCGAATCGCCGCAAGCGCGGCGATACCGCTCATGTCAGGCAATCGCAGGTCCATCAACGTGACATCCGGTCGGATGTTTCGATATTCCTCGATGGCCTCCTTCGCCGTGGCCGCCATCGCGGCCACGGTCATGTCGGGCTGACTCGAGATCACCGTGGCGATGCCCTCGCGAAACAACGGATGATCGTCCACACAAAGGATCCGGATCGGCGCAGCCTCATTCATGGACAGCTCCCGGCTCAAAGGCAACATGACGCGGGACCATGAGATCGATCTCCGTCCCCGCCCCTGGGGCGCTCAGCACATTGAGACGGGCGGCGATCCGCTCGGAGCGCTCGTTCATACCCGCCAGTCCCCAGTGCCCCTCCCGCCCAGATCGGACCACGTCCTCGTCCATTCCGCAACCGTCGTCCCGGATAACCATGCGAACCCCCTTCCGTGAGTATTCGAGCAGCGCCTCGATGCGGCGCGCGCCCGAGTGCCGAAACGCATTGACCAGCGCCTCCCGGGCGATCCAATAGACTTCATCCCGGACAGCGGAGCGCAACGGACGCGGCGTACCCTCAACCGACATTCTGAATTCGGCCTGGGTCTCGGCCCCGATATCGTGCGGAATGAGTGAGATCGCCCGCTCCAACTCGTTCGCCTGCAGGTGCCGGACCCGCAGGCCCCGCACTGTATTGCGCCCCTCCTCAATCAACTGCCGCAGCATTTCGTAGACCCGCGACACCAGCGGCTTGGCCGGCGCGTCGCTGGTCAACTGACTGTTGGCCACGGCCAATTGCAACGACGCGCTCATCAGCCCCTGCAACAGAGTGTCGTGCAGGTCCTGGGCAATGCGAGTCCGTTCCGCGATCCGCTCCTCCATGCGAATCATCATCCGCTGTGAAATCTGGCTGACGCGGATGCGATAGGCGCCCCAGATGGCAAGTGCCAACAACACGCCGTAGAACGACCTGAACCACCAGGTCGCCCACCACGGCGGTAGGACTTCGATGTGCACGGAGACACCCGGTTCATTCCACGGCCCGCGCCCACTCGCTGCCTGGACCCGAAAGTCATAGTGTCCCGAGGGCAATGTCGTGTAGGTCGCGGAACGTTGGGTGCTGTCAGTCTCATACCAACTGGAGTCCAACCCCTCGAGGCGGTATCGATAGCGGTTGGTTTCGGGACTGAGAAAGCGCAGGCCCGCGAAGGTGATGGAGAAGACATTCTGCTCGTGTGACAGAACGACGTGGTCACTGTAGGTAATCGAGCGCTCCAGCGGGCCATCCGGTCCTGCCGCCACAGGCTTACCTCGCAGAGCCAATCCGGTCAGCACCACCGGGGGCTGGAACGGCGTCTCCCGCAGCTTGTCGGGGAAGAACGCGACCGCACCCGCATAGCCGCCGAAGAACAACTCCCCGCTGCGGCTCTTGTGACAGGCGCCCCACCCGGTGAGATCGTCACCCGGCAGTCCGTCGATGGCCGAATAGTTGGCAAACCGATGCGTGACGGGATCGAATCGGGACACACCCTTGTTGGTACTCATCCACAGATGGCCGTCGCCGTCCTCCAGGATGCAATCGATGGGATTTCCCGCCAGGCCGTTTCTGACATCGTAGGCAGTAAAGCGGCCGGTGGTCGGATCCAGCTCATTGAGTCCATTGATAGTCCCCACCCAGATCCGGCGGGACGAGCTGACATGAACGGCAGGGACGGTGTTGTCCAACAGCGCGCCGGCACGGTTGGGGTCCGCTTTATAGACGGTGAAGCGGCCGGTGGCCGGGTCGAAGTGATGCAGTCCCGACTCACCCGAACCCAACCACAGCGTACCCTGCCCGTCTTCGGCAATAGCCACATACCGCTGGCTGCTGCGGCTGTCAGGCTCAGCCTTATAGACCTGGAAGGAGTCGGACTTCGGATCAAAGAGATCGAGGCCGTCATCGGTGCAGACCCACAACCGGCCCGCGCGATCCACCAACAGGCGATGGACCTCGTCGTTACTCAGACTGTGCGGGTTCTGCGGATCGTGTCGATAGGATTTGTATCGCCCGGTGCGCGGATCATAACTGTTGAGCCCGTGCGCAAAGGTGCCGAACCAGATGAGCCCGCCCGCATCCTCGGAGAGGGTGATCACCATGGGCTTGGAGCCCAGGCCCCCATCGGTGAACGTGCGCTTACCCGTCTTGCGGTCGATGCGGTTGAGACCGTTGTCGTTGCCAATCCAGAGCGTGCCCGCGTGATCCTCGTACAATGCGTTGATGAAATCGGTATCCAGGCTGTTGGGATCGTCGTGCTCGTGCTCGAAAGTCTGAAACTGCCGGGGGCGGCGCAGGAAATGATTGGGGCCCACGGAATGCAGCCCGGTCCAGATGTTGCCCTCACTATCCCGGAACAGCGTGATGACCTTATCCTCGCCAATGCTGCGCGGGTCAGTAGCACTGTGCCGATAGTGCACAACGCGCTGCCCGGCAGCATCAAACTCCAGGAGGCCCAGGCCCGGAGAGCCCACCCACAGGCTACCGTCGTTGTCCTCGACCATGCCCATCACGCCCGTCAATGCGTCTTCCGCGGGTTCCTGGTCGTAGAAGGAATAGCGGGTTACCGTGTTGGAAGCCCGGTCGTAGAGAGCAAGACCGCTGCCGGTTGCGTGTGTGATCCAGAAACGACCGGCTCTATCTTCAAAAAAGGCGACCTGCACGGCATCGGCCAGTGGGATGTGCAACAGGACCTTGCCTGACTTCGGATCGAACTGATCGAGCCCGTGGCTCGTGCCGACCCAAAGGTTGCCCGCGCGATCCGAGCCACTCCACTTGATGTCGTTGGTACTCAGACCTTCCGGGTTCTGCGCCGAGTGGTGATAATGTTGGATAGCGCCTGTGGCTGGATCGAGGCTGTGCAGGCCGGAACCGGTGGCCAGCCACAACAGGCCGGTCCGATCCTGTGAGATATGCACGACCGTGCCACCGAGCCCACCCGACTCCGCGGGCTCGATACGATGGTGCGTGAAAACCTCCGTCCGCGGATCGAAACGATCGAGAATCTGGTTACAGCCTATCCACAACACACCGGAGCGATCCTTGAACAATGCGGAGATCCAGGCGCCCGCGGGACTGTTACGGCGCTGCGGGTCATGCACGTACACCTTGAATTCATAACCGTCGTAACGATTGAGGCCGTACTGTGTACCAAACCACATGAAGCCCCGGTCGTCCTGGATGATCTGCGCAACGCGGGTCTGCGACAGACCGTCCGATGTTGAAATTCGCCGGAAGCTCAGTCCGGTACCCTCGCTCACCGGCGTGCGTATGATCTGCGGCGCAATCCGCGGCTCCGGGACGACGGCGACACAACTCTGCCAGGCGAGTGCGGTCAGAATCAGGCAGAGCCGCGGAAGCATCAGAACACCGTTGACACGCCGACGCCGACAGTACGCGGCCGCAGCGTCGTTGCAGCTGAAAATCCCGGTGCCCGCCGGAAATCGAGATACGGTGCGGCATCCGTCAGGTTGTCAACATAGAGACGGTAGTGAGTGAACCCACTTCCGAGATCAACGCTCGCATTGACCACGTGATAGGCAGCCTGTACCTGGGTGGCATCGGGAATCTGGCCCAAGGTGCCGTCGGCGTAGGTAACGGCAGCCAGCGACTCAAACTGCCGCAGATTGGCGCCGTGATACTGGTACTCACCGCGCACACTTCCATTCCAACTGGCCGTCTGCAGAAAGCGCACTTCGACGTGGGCGTTGGCCATCCAACGAGGCGTATCGAGCAGCTCCTGACCGACCTGTGCCGAGACCCCGGGGGCCGACTGTCTGATACGACTCTGGGTATAGGTAACGTTTCCGCCCACGCTCGTGCGGGCGATAACCTGCGACTGGGCAGACAGCTCCGCGCCCTTGACCGTCGCCGCCCCCACATTTCCCGTGAACGGAAAAGCACAGGACATCAGCGTGACCTGTTGTTGGATGTTCTTCCAATCCGTATAAAAGACGGCTGCCTCGAGCACAACCGCCGGGAACTGGTTCTTGCTTCCCAACTCGTACGTCCACAGGCTGTCAGGATCATAGTCGCTGGGCGCCCGGGTCAGGCCCAACCGCTGCAGATCGGGCGCACACAGCGGGCTGTTGATGTCGAAGCGGTTCGGCCCGCCGGGCCGGAATCCCCTGGTGGCGCTGGTATACAGCAGGTGCCGCTCATCCGGCTGAAACGATAGCGCCACCTTGGGCGTGACACCCGCATCGGTGCTGTGTTTGCCGTCCACTTCAGTATGGCCACCGTTGAACACGCCTTCAAACACCGCATCGATCCGTTGCCTGATGTCGAACCAGCGGACCCCTGCGCTCAGGTCCCAGTGCCGGGCAAACATATACGTCATATCACCGAAGAGCGCGACCTGCGAGGTATGAGTGAGCTGGTCGCCCGTATAGACGATGTCAGTTCCGGTCCCGTAATAATCACCCGCGCCAAAGGTATGAATGAGCTGATTGAAGTCATCATGTTGATGCGAGTAGAACGCGCCGAGGGTCCATTTTAGCCGGTCGTGCGGGTCCACCGAGGCCACGCGCAACTCCTGGCTGATTGTCCCGGTTCTGGTCACGGACACGTTGTAGGAATCGTTCGGCAACAGGGGTGGCACCAACTCGGCAATGAACAAGGAGAAGTCCCGGTCCAACTCCAACCTGCGGTCCAGGTAACCGGACAATGAGGTCAGCTCGACCGGGCCGAGCGATTTCGTGACTTCGAGGCTGAACACACCCAGATCATCCCGCGTTGGCTGGCGGAAGCGATTGCTGTCCTCAAAACCGGGCAGGTTGGTAAAGAACTCATCGGGATTTCCGTGATCACTACGCTGTACTGTAGCAGTCGGCGTGACCCGCAGTGACCCCTCCGGTCTATACAACAGGGAGATTCGGCCGGTCGTCGTGTTGCGCTGGTTGTAGTTGTCGCGGACGAAGCTGCTCTGTGACGGATACGTTACGGGCCGATAGGCGGCCGGCGGCGCAGTGGCGCCTCGCGGCCATACCTGCACTTCCCCGTTCGCCACGTTGTCCACGAAACCTGCATCGAACCGATAGCCGGCCCCGAAACGCAGCGCCAACACTCCGCTCAGCAGGGGAAAATTGGCGAAGGAATCGGCGTTGTAAGACAGTCCCCCATGCTCCACCGAAGCGATACCCGCGTTGGCGGTCACCTCAAACTGGTCGAGCTCGGGTCGGCGGGTGACGTACTTGATCGCACCGCCCATCGCGCTGCCGCCGTAGAGCGTGCCCTGGGGGCCCTTGAGCACCTCGATGCGCTCCAGGTCGACGAGCATGGGATCGGCCGCGCCGGAAAAGCTCGTCCCGATAGTCAGGAGTGAGATGTCATCCAGATAGATCCCGACGGTAGGACTGGCGGCCGAAGTACTGACGCCGCGGATCGAATAGCGGGTCAAACCCGACTCCGTCGCCGAATACGATACCCCCGGTATCGACAGCAGGACATCGAGGAAATCCCGGGCACCGCGGGCTTCGATGTCCGCGGCGGTCACGACATTGATGGAAATGGGGATGTCCGCCGCGCGTTGGTCGCGCTTTTCGGCCGTAACGATCACTTCCGGGGAAGGCACTATCTGGGCCGAAACCGCCCCCATGGGCAATGCACCCAAGGCCACCGATCCCCACAGCAGTCTCGCTCCCCGCATTGCGGGGGAGGTTACCACCAGAGGTTCAGGCGTGCTTCAGCCGTCGGGCGCGGTTGGGAGCAGGTCCGGTGGACTGTCGGAACATCAATGAGGAGGCGAGCACATGCTTGGAGTGGTCGGCCGGCTCGCCCCCCAAGGCACTCAACAGCAACGCGGCCGCTTCCGCAGCCATGTCCTGGATCGGTTGCCGGATGGTGGTCAACGCCGGCCACACCTGACTCGCCAGCGGCGCATCGTCGAATCCCACGATGGAGATATCCTCCGGAACTCCGAGCCCGAGGCTGTGGGCCACCGTGAGGGCACCCGCCGCCATCTCATCGTTGCTGGCAAAAATGGCTGTCGGACGCTTGGCCGGCACGACGTTCAGCAGCTTGCGGGCCGATTGAACACCCGACTCGTGCGAGTTGTATCCCTGCACGACCAGTGTCTTGTCCAACTTCAAACCACACGTCTCCAGCCCGTCGATGTAGCCCTTGTAGCGATCGATGAGCGCGGCGTGATCCGGGTTGCCGATGATGAATCCGATCCGCTGATGACCGAGGGCGGCCAGTTGCTCGGTCATGCGCGCACAACTCTCGCGGTCATCGGTACAGACACTGCGATAATTGTCGGGGTGCTTGCCCGGGGCAATCTTCACGAAAGGCACGTTCAGCCCTTCGACTGCGTCAGTGACGGCGCTCAGATCAGACAGGGGTGGAGTCAGAATGACCCCATCGGCACGCGACTGCCGCACGCTGCGGGACACATCATCCGCCAGCGAATCCGCGTTGTAGTCGCAGGGCTGCATGATAATTTGATACTTCGCCGCGCGACTTCTTTCCATGACGCCGGCGAGCACACTGGTTGCGTAGTAGCCGCACGAAATATCGTACAGCAGGGCCAGAAGGTACGAACGGTTACCCCCCAATCCGCGCGCTGACGGATTGGGGTGGTAATCGAGCTTCTGGATGGAGCGCATGACACGCTCGCGGATCGCCGATTTGACCGTCTTTACGTTATTGATGACACGCGAGACGGTTTTGATCGAAACGCCCGCGTGTTTTGCGACATCGATAATCGTTGCATTCGCCATGGGTCCCACGACGATGGCGCGTCTCAGTGCTGATTGCAACCCCCGAGGCCGTAACCATACGGGAATAACGGGGCTCCGCCCGCACCGCCGCGCGGCCAGGCGTATGAGAGTTTCCCTGAGATGGGGAAGTTCATCGCGCCGCTGCCCTTGCGAAACAGGACATCCGCGATGCCGCCGCCTTCGGTCCCCGGCAACCAGGCAACCGCGAATGCATTCGACGCCTCTATCTCCGGCGTGACTCCTCGAACCCGGCCCGTCAGGAAAACAGCGACTACGGGAATGCCGCTGTCCCGCAACTTCTTCAGCAATGCCAGGTCCGCCACGGCAGTCGTGGGGTCGGTCAGGGCTGCCGTCTCATAGTCGGGTTCATCGAACAACGGACTCACCTCGGGCGCCGGCCGACTCATATCAACGGCCTGCCCATCGCCAACTGGTCCCCGGTAGTCGAGGGATTTGAGGTCACCGTGCCACTCGGCGTACGGATCTTCGCCAAACACCACAACGGCAACATCGGGCTTTGTCTGGAAGCTGCCATCGACGCTGAAGGTGGCCTTACCACCCGCCGAGGTTACCGCTGAATTGATGCCGTCATAGATGGAGGTGGCGCCCGGATAGTCGGCGTTTGTATTGCCGGTTCCCTGCCACGAGATGGTCCACCCGCCGCTCTGTTTGGCGATGTCGTTGGCGCCATCGCCGGCTACGAGAACGTTCGTCTTTGGGGACAGCGGCAGCAGGCACTTGTCGTTCTTGAGAAGGACCACTGACTTTCGGACCGCTTCGCGGGCTACCGCGCGATGATCCGCGGCACCGACCTGAGCGACCTGGTTCGCCAGGGGACGCGAGGACGGCCGGCCCTTTTCAAACAGTCCTGCTCGCAACTTCACCCGCAGGATCCGAGTCACCGCATCGTCGATGCGGGCCATCGGGATATCGCCTGCCCGTACCTGCGACACCGTATTCTGCAAAAATGCCTTCCACAAATCGGGCACCATGATCATGTCGATGCCCGCGTTGATGGCCTGGGCGCAACGATCCTTCGCACAGCCCTGCACTTCATCCACGCCATCCCAGTCACTGACGACGATGCCGTCGAACCCCATGCGGTTCTTGAGCACATCAGTGAGGAGGTGACGCTGACCGTGCATCTTCGCTCCCTGCCAACTGTTGTAGGAAGCCATGACGGTCTGCACTCCAGCTTGCAACGCAGTCACATACCCCTGACCATGGGTCACGAACAAATCCCGCTCGGAAGACTTGTTGTTGCCACGATCGATACCGTGGTTGGTGCCACCATCGCCGATATAGTGCTTGGCCGTCGCGATGATGTGATTGCCATCCAGGAATGTGGGCGTGCCGCCGGTTCCCTGAAGGCCCTGCACCATCCTGCCGGCGTAGCCCTTCACAATGTCAGGACGCTCAGAATATCCCTCGTAGGAGCGGCCCCAGCGCGGGTCCTGAACAACGGCAACAGTAGGAGCAAACGTCCAATCGATTCCCGTGGCCGCTACCTCCCGTGCCGTGGCCTCTCCGATCCGTTGAATGAGGTCAGGATCGTGTGCAGCGCCCAGGCCCACATTGTGTGGAAACAGGGTCGCGCCAACGACGTTGTTGTGGCCGTGAACCGCATCCGTGCCCCACATGATCGGGATGGCTGGGGCACCGCCGGCAGTGTCCATGGACGCATCGTAGAAACGATCCGCCAGGGCCACCCAATCCGCCACCTTCGAATGTTTCTCATTCGCAGGGAAAGCCCCGCCGCCGTTCAGGATCGAGCCCAGGCGATAGGTTCTGACATCCTCCGGGGTCACGGAACGGATGTCAGCCTGGAGCATCTGCCCAACCTTCTGCTCGAGTGTCATTTTGCGTAACAGCTCGGTGATCCGTGCCTCCAGACGCGGATCTTTGTTCACCGGGCTGGTCACCACCGGCCATATATCGGCCTTGGGTTCAACCGCTCCGACCGTGGCTACGAAAATCGAGGCGGCCAGTGCCGCCGCCATCCGAAACAACTGACTCATTATTTAGAAGCTCACCTGCAGCCGCACTCCATAGGTGCGCGGCGGATTGAAGATGAGCTCCTGCGTGCCCGTATCGATGGTCGCCTGGGTGGCATGCGCTTCATCCGTCACGTTGTTCACGTAGAACTCGACACGGGCATTACTCGCTTCGTGGGTGTATCCCAAACCGAGGTCCATGTGGAAGTAGCCATCGACCTTATCATACAGCCGCAGGTTCTCCGCACCGAAACCTGTCGCAACACCCGCCGCGTCCACGGCAGTCACAGTGCGTGATCCGTCCTGTCCCGGGCCACCGTTGAAGGCCGTAAGGAACTGGCGCATCTTGTAGGTACCCGAGATGACCCAGTCAGCCATGCCGCCAGGCATCGCGAATGCCTGGTTCAGGCGCAGGTTGAGAGTCAGAGGCGGTGTACGCGGCAGCTCATTTCCAGTCAGGTCCACCAGCGGACTGCCACTGGCACCCGGTGCATTAGCGCGGCGCCCGTCAACCACAACCGAGCCGTTCAAGTAACGGGTGTTCTGGTAAAGGATCGTCCCGGCTAACGCCAGTCCTCGGCCCATGCTGTACGCACTGTCCAACTGGAAGCCAATGTTGCGCGACTTGCCCACGTTCTGGTTCAAAGTGACGGTCGGACAGGACGTGTTGGGGTTGTTATCCAGACACGCCGCCTGCCCGGCGGTATCGTTCGCGAGGAACGCGATGCCCTCCAGTGAGCTGAACACCTGATCGGTATACCGGACGTAGTAAACCGAGCCATTCAACACCAAGGGGTGATCCATCACAGTGAACAGGTTCTTGCTGCCCACCTCGACCATCATGCTCTTCTCAGGTCCCACCGGCGGGGTGATCAGCTTGCCGCCGCCCACGTCAACCGTGTCATTGAAGCTGGGCGCCTTGTGCCCGATGGCCACGAGGCCGTACGCCATGTTCTGGTCGGTGAACTCATACTGCGTACGAGCGCGCCAGTCCACGAACTTGTCGGAATTCTGGCCGTGCTGCGCTGTTGCTCCGCCGTCTTTGAGCGACAGTCCCGGGTAGTTGGCGCAGGTGCCGCCGAACGCACTGGCCTGAACGCAACCGCCGTTGAGGAACGTCTGCAACGTGTCATTGACACCGTAGGAAGCGATACCCGCCTGATACAGCGCAACCACGTCCGCCAGGGTGTTCGCAACACCATCTCCATTTGCATCCGGATTGCGCAGAGCACGTGACAGCCCCGCGAAGCTGAATCCAGGAGTGCCGGTACGAATCGCAACACCGTTGGTGTTCAGGGTGGCGATGAAGTTGAAACCCTCGCGGTCCTTGCTCTCGTTCGAGTAACGAGCACCCGCGGTAACTTTCCACTTCGAGGTGATCGCGTAGGTCGCATCGGCATACCCGGACTTCGACTCGCCGTTGGTGCTGCCCTGGTTGAATTCCAGGTAAGGCTGGCCGGCGTTGTAGTCCTGCGGAATACCGAGGAAGACGTCCTGGTGTTCCCGGAAGTAGTACAGACCGGCGGCCCAGGTGAGTTTGTCGGCGGAGTCGGGCGATGTGAAGCGCAGCTCGTGCGTGTGTTCCTTGGAGGTCGTGTCCCAATCCAACGCACTGTAGTTGCCGTATACGCGCTCCATCAGATATTCCTGGCCTTCAGGCGTGCCAGGCTGCGCAAGGCCGCCGCGCTGGATGGAGATCGCATCATCGCCAGGAAACGCGTAGTCGCGGCCACCAGAGGGGTGATCCGAAATGTAATGCAGGCTGCGGTACGCGCCGATGTACTGAACGTTGAGGTAGTCGGTCTTGTACGTCGTATTCAGCGACATGCCCCAGTGACGGGTGTCCTGGGTCGGGCTGAAACCCACCTGGTTCACCTGGCGAGGATCGCTGACGTCGTTGAAATTGATGCCGGCCATCGAGGCCTGGAAGAAATCCACACCACGGGAGCCGGTGCCGCGCGAGCGCAGATAGTCGCCCGTAAACAGAATCGACCACTGATCCACCGGCTTCACCAGCAGGTGTGCACGGCCACCGACGTCGTCCTGGGATTCCCAGCCCGCCAGCTGGCGCAGCGGTCCTTCATTGCGCACGAAAGGGTCATGATTGGACGAGTACACGGAAAAACGCGCGGCAGCGATGTCGTCGATGATCGGCAGGTTCAGCGCGCCCCGATATTCCTTCTCGTCGTAGTTGCCGTAACCAACCTGGGCATAGCCGTCGAACTTGTTGAATTCCGGCTTCTTGGACACGATGTTAACGGTACCACCCAGTGCGTTGCGGCCGCGGATGGTGCCCTGCGGGCCCACGTTGACTTCGACACGGTCGATGTCGAAGAACGCTACCTGCAGGCCGCGCGGACGCGGCACATAGACGTCATCGAGATGCGGCGCAACGGCCGGATCGCCGAGCTCGGTATTGGCGTCACTGCCGATGCCGCGCACGTAAATGTTTGTATTGTCTTCGTAATTGGAGATTTCCACGCCGGGCAGAACCGACGGGATATCAACGAGATTGGTGGCGCCCAGGGCATCGAGCTCCGACTGGGTGGCCGTGACGGCTGTTCCCGCGTAGCTCTGCAACGTTTGTGTTACGCGCTCAACGGAAACAACCACTTCGGCCAGATCTGCCGGTTCCGCCGGCTTGGCCGCCTCTTCTGCCGCGCGTGCGCCCGCCATGGACAGCAGGCTCGCACCCACGAGCAATGCAACAGACCTGTATACAGTCGCCATCTTCCCCCTCCCGAAACAGTTGGTTTGACTGTGGCGCGCAGAATTACACCCGCTCTGACAACGTTGTCAAACATTCTCGGGACGAATTTGCTGCACCCATGTGCAACTATATGAAAATAAACTAAATTTTTATGTGTACCAAAAAGACAACGTTGGTACTTTTATTGGACTAGCGGACGTTTTTCAAAGGCAACAGGAAGACAGAGCCGAGTACGGCGACCGCTCCCGCGACGGCAAACAGCAACAGGTAGTCACCGCGGCTGATGGCAAGAATGACCGGGGCCGCGAGCGGCGCGATTACCTGCGGCAGCGTGTTGGCTATGTTGAGTAGACCTAGGTCTTTGGCTGCATGCCGGGCCCTGTCGGGCAGCACATCGGTCACGAGCGCCAGATCGACGCCTTCGTAGACACCGTGTCCCATACCTACCAAACCAACACCCAGCAACAACATGCTGTAGGAATGGGAAAACGCGATGACCCACAGGCCCAGGCCCTGCAGTGTCGAACCTGCCATCACAAAGGGCTTGCGCAGGCCGGTGCGATCGGACAGCCGACCTGAAATCAGGCTCCAGATCACGACCATGGCAGCCTGAACCAGCGTTGAGCGGAACATGAGATGCGGTACGTCCGCGGGACTCATGTGCAGAGCATCCAGCAGAAAAAACGGCTGGTAGGCCTGCAGGAAGCAGGAGCCGGTGGTGAAAAACACGCGGCTCAACCAGGCCCAGCCAAAGTCGCGACGGCTCCCGCGCCGCCCCGGCGAAGCCACCGATTCCTCCGGCCCAGCCGGCCCCCCTGCCGTAGCCAAATGCCCCAGCGCCGCGGTCCTCTCCGGCGTCGCCGGCTGCCCAGCGGCACCTAACACTGCGTACTCACCCGATGCTACGGGCACAGCCAACTCCCCAGGCGCCTGGGCTCCTCCCGGCGTTGCCAAATGCTCCGGCGCTGAGGTCCTCTCGGGCGTCGCCGGCTTCCCAGCCGCACCTAACACTGCGTACGCATCCAACGCTTCGGGTTCATCCAACTGCGCGGGGCCACCAAGATCCGCTGCCGAGGCCAGCCCCGGGCCAGCAGCACCGGGCTCACGGCCCAACGTGTAAGCCAGCGCCAACACTCCTGCCACGCCGATGGCGCCGGGCACCAGCAACGCCATCAACATGTTGACGGACAGCAACTGCACGAGGTAGGTGCCGGTGATCTGCCCGATGGGCATGCACACGCCCAGGATCCCTACTACGGTGCCCCGTTGCGCCGGGGGAACCCGGTCGGGAATGATTGCAACCATCGCTGCCAGCACCGCATTGAACGACAATTGGGCGGCACACCATCCCAACAGCACAATGTTGACTGTCGGTGCGAGCCCGATCACCGCCAGGGACGCGCATCCGCAAAGCACCCCACCCACCAGCCAGGGCCTTCGCCGCCCGAAGCGCGAGCGGGTGCTGTCGCTCAGCGCTCCGAAAACAGGGTTACTGACCAGCGCGACAATCGCCCCGGCCATGAGCACCCGCGAGATGGGCTCCGCAGCATTGTCCGGCGCGAGCTGCCGGACGCGCAGCGCGAGCGTAATGATCGCGGGTGTGAGCAGGGCCAGCCACAGCGCAGCGTAGGCCAGCGCATAGATCGCGACAAACCGCGCAGAAGTTCTTGCTCGCGCGGCGGCTGGAATGACCTGCATGTCACGCAGTATAACGGATCATCTTTTGGGCAACCGCCGCCAGACGCTCTTGGCGATCTCGAAATCCTGGATGGCCACCCCGGTGAGATCGGCCACGACGATCTCCTCCGGCGCGAACGCAACCGGCGTCTCGAGCAGCGCCCCCAGCTCGATGAGCGCTGTTGGATCGATGAGGCCACCGCGCACAGCCCAACCCGCCTCGCCGTGATCGACGCACTGCGCAATCGAATCCACAACAACACGGCCGCGCGCGAGGATGCGGGGATCCAATTCCTGCTTGCCGGGACTATCCGCGCCGACGGCCACGATCCGCGTGCCCGGCCTGATCATGACCGAGGCCAACAGCGGCTGCGTGGACGGTGTAGTGGTGACGATCAGATCCGCTCGCGCACACAGATCCTCCAGCGACACCGCCTCACCGCGAACCTCACTCGCCAACGCCAAAGCACGCTTGCTGTTGCGTGCCCATATCAACACTGAGTCCAACCCGAGGCGCCGTTTGAGCAACTTCGCCTGCAACCGGGCTTGGGTTCCCGCACCTACGATTCCGACGGTCCGCGAGCCTTCCCGCAGAATGGCGCGAGCCGCAATCGCCCCCGCCATCGCCGTGCGCTGGTCAGTCAGGTGCCCCTGGTCATGCAACAAAGCGAGCAACTCACCCGTGCGGGCGCTCAGCACGGCCATGAATCCATTGCTGGAGGGCAGGTTCAACTCGGGATTGCGATAGAAGCCCGTAGCCAGCTTCACCACAAACACGTCATCGCCGGCGACAGCCGCCGCCTTGACGTGGCAGTCACCCGGCGGCTCGGCAAATGCAAGGTGCAGCACCGTCGACACCTGGACCTGCCCGGCGGAGTAACGCCTGAAGCCGGATTCCACCGCGGCAATCGCGGCATCCTCATCCAACGCTGCAAGGATTTCACCGGCGTCGACGACTCTCATGACACCTTCTTGTTTTTGATCATCATCCCGGCCATTTCCTTCAGCAACTTCGCAGCCACCGTCGCAGTCATGTTGCCGAAGTCGCACTGCGGGTTGTACTCCACGATATCACTCCCCACGATGGGCTGATTCAGACTTTGAATCAGGTTGATCACCTGGCGCGTCGAGGGCCCACCCGGTTCCCGATGCGACACGCCGGGAGCAAACGCCGGATCGAGCCCGTCCAGGTCCAACGAGATATAGATCGGTGTCTGGATATCGAGACGCAGATCCGCCTCCCAGCGGGCCATCTCGATGACTTCGACTCCGAAGCGGGCAAACTGCTCGCGATGGTGGTCGTTCACCGTGCGGATGCCGATCTGGATCAACCGGTCCGTCAGGCGTTCCTCCGTGATCCGGGCAAACGGGGACGCGTGCGAACGCAGATTGTCCTGGTAGGCATGGTAGATATCCGCATGCGCATCGATGTGCACGATCGTGAGACGGCTGTGGCGGCGCCGCACGGCTCGCATGATCGGGTGAGTGATGGCGTGATCGCCACCCAGGCAGATCAGCGGATCACCTGACTCGAGCGCCCGTCCCACCGCCTGCTCGATCAGGTCCCAGGGATCCCCGGCGCCAAATTGAACATCCCCATGGTCCACGAGCCGGCCCGCAACACCCAGATCGATACCCGTTTCGCTCCAGATGCTGTAGGCATCCGAGAGCAGCTCGCGGCGGATCGGGCCGGGAGCCGCCGCGGCGCCTTTCATGAACGACGAGTTGTCGTCATGAGGAATTCCGAGAAGCGAGATCCTGTTCATGGCTGCGGCGCCCTCGTATCGACAGGGCGACATTTTGCCACTAACTTTAGGTAATGAAAGCGAAAACGCCCCTGTGGATCGGCAGTGCAGTCAGCGCGCTGGCCGTGCTGCCCGTGGTCGCGGCCGACCACGATGTGTCGGTGACCATTTACGCCAATGACACAGCCCTCATCCAGGATCACCGCAGCATCAACGTCACCGGGGGGCGCCAGCGCCTCGAGTTTCAGAATGTGTCGGCGCAGATTCGGCCCGAGACCGTGTCGCTCGCGGCCGAAGGCATCACCATTGTCGAGCAGAACTTCGACTTCGATCTGCTGACGCCGACGAAAATGATGGAAAAGGCCGTCGGCCAGGAAGTGACCCTGGTGCGGACCAGTCCCGGCACGGGCGCGGAAACGCGCGAGAAAGCGCTCGTGCTGGCCACCAATGAGGGCGTAGTCCTCAAGATCGGTGAACGCATCGAGGTATTGCGGGACGATGGGCTGCCGGTACGGGTGATCTTCGACAAGGTCCCCGACAATCTGCGAGCCAAGCCGACACTGTCGGTGACGGTCAACAGCCCCAAGGGCGGGACGCGCCCGGCCACATTGAGCTATCTCACCCCCGGGCTCGGTTGGAAAGCGGACTACGTCGCGCTCTACAACGAGGCTGACTCCAAGCTCGATGTGCAGGGCTGGGTCACCTTGACCAACTCGAGCGGCACTACGTACGACGATGCCAAAACGATGCTGGTGGCAGCCTCCCCCGGCGCACCCGCTGACACGAACACCTGGACGCCACGGCCACGACCTCGCTCCACCCTGGTGCAGCCGGGAACCGAGACGGGCTCGCGCGAGCGCGTCGGCGACTTCTACCTGTACCCGATTGCCGAGCGCACCACGATCGCCAACCTCCAGACCAAACAAGTCAGCTTTCTGGATGTGCACGGCGTACCCGCCGAGCATGCGTATGAATTCCGCAATCCCTGGCTCGGAACCTCCGAAAAACCGCAAAGCGCCCAGTCGGTGTATCGATTCACCACGAGCGCCAGGGCGGGTCTGGGCGACCAACTTCCCGCGGGCACACTGCGCTTCTACATGCACGATAAGCGCGGCGAGCCGCAGTTCATCGGGGAGAGCCAGATCGATCACACGCCCATGGGCTCACTTCTCTCTCTGTCGACGGGCGACGCCTTTGACGTCAAGGTGCAACCCACTGTTGTGAAGAGAACGGCGCTCGGCGATTTCAACTGGCGAACCGAAATGCGTTACTCCCTGACCAACGCGCTTCCCAAGCCGGTGGCGGTGTCGTTGCTGCAGGATGGCCTGTGGGGCGATTCGACGATTACCGCGGAAAGCCAGAAGAGCAAGCGGCGCAGTGCCGACGTGGCGGAATGGACGGTACAGATTCCCGCCAACGGCAAGGCGGAAGTCACAGCGACTATCACGACTCGCTTCTAGTGCGCCCTTCGTTTCGACCGCTGCTGGTGATGTTGGGATCACTCCCGCTCGCCGCGGCCGCCATGGACGTGATTGTGCCACGCGAGGGAGATCTGTCAGTCACCGTTTATCGCGCGCCTGACCGGCCTGACGGACCCATCTCGTTGAACAATCTCGGCGGGTTTGCGTTGGTGACCGAAACGCGAACGGTGAATGTTCCGCAGGGTGACAGTCGCATCCGCTTCGAAGGCGTCGCCGATGGCATCGAGGCTGAAAGTGCCCTCATCACCGGGTTGCCGGGCGCAGTCATCGAGAAGAATCGCGATAACGCGGTGTTGACCCCTGCGGCCTTGTTCAAGGCCACCCTCGGCAAATCCGTCATGATTGCCCGAACGAACCCGAAGACCGGCAAGGTCAAGCGCGTACCGGCCAAGATTCGTTCGGATGGCGGTGACAGCGTGTTGGTCGAGACTTCCGAGGGCATCGAGGCACTGCATTGTTCCGGGCTTCCCGAAGCCATCAGCTTCATCACCCATCCCGATCTATCCTCGACACCGACGCTCTCCGCGCGCGTGAGAAGCCCCGCGGCCGCCACCGCGAAAGTCACCCTTTCGTACCTGACCCGCGGTTTTGACTGGTCGGCGAACTACACGGCCACGATTGCAGCCGATCAGAAATCCATGGATCTCGGTGCGTGGGTCACGCTGGGCAACAGTAACGGGACAGGGTTTCCGTCTGCCAGGACCCAGATTGTCGCCGGTCGCATCAACCATGCAACGGATGAGGTCGAACCGCTCGATATCGGCTCACCGGCCGTGGCGCGGTGCTGGCCGATCGGGACCACGAGCGACTTCAGCGATCAATTCGAGGAAATCATTGTCACGGGGCAAAGACGCGAAGCAGTGCAATTCATGGTGGCTGCTCCGGCCGCTGCCGCACCCGCTGCGGTGTTGGTCAAACTCGAGCAGCTCGGCGACCTGAAGCTCTATCGCGTGCCCGAACGCACCACCCTGAAAAGCCGGCAGATCAAACAGGTCCGCCTGCTCGACCGTCATAACATCCCGATCGAGCTCTTCTACGGGGCCGACTTGCCAGCGAATGCGAATGTCGCGCCACAGGCCGCCACCAAGACACTCCGAACCCGAAACGACACAGCCCATCACCTGGGCCTGCCCCTGCCCTCCGGCCAGGTCGCAAGCTTCATTACCAGCAACGACACTACCGTGCTGCTCGATGAGGTCCCTCTGCACGACACCGCGGTCGATGAGGAGATCGAGCTCCCTGTGGGAACCAGCCCTGACGTGCAGATAAAAGCCGTCAAGGAAAAAACCAACGTGTACACCCGCCCGCCGTTTATGGCTGGTGTCGTTCGATTCAAATCATCCCTGGTTGACGACGTGAACCGGATTGAAATCCAGAACGCGACCCCCGCAGAGATTCAAGTGGAGCTGCGGCTGCAGTTACCAGAAGGCACGCAGGTGATAGCGGCGGACGCTGCCACCAGCAGCCGCGGCGGGCGACCGCTCTTCAAGCTGCCGGTACCTGCCAACCGCACTGCCACCGTTCGCTACCAGACAGAACACATCTCGCTGCGACCCGCTGTTCATAAATGAGCACGTCGCGCCCTGTTGCCTTGATCACAGGTGCCAGCTCGGGCCTCGGCGCCGAGTTTGCCCGGGCGCTGGCTGCCCGCGGTGCCGATCTCATCCTGGTGGCGAGGCGCGAAGAGCGCCTGGTTGCCCTGGCGAAGCAACTCGAGGCCGAACATGCGACACACGCCGATGTGCTCGTAGCGGACTTGTCCACCGAAGCAGGAATCGCTGCCGCCAAAGCGCGCATCGAGGCCACGCCGAACTTGCATTGGCTCATCAACAATGCCGGATTCGGCGTGAAGGGCTACTTTCACAAAGCGTCCATCGACGCCCTCGACCCGATGTACCGTTTGCAGGTGCTGGCGCCCTTTCAACTGACGCACACCGCATTAAAAGGCATGGTCGCGCGCAATGCCGGTGCCATCATCAACGTCGCCTCCGTAGTCAGTTTCATCATGACGGCCGGGTCCGTCAGCTACGCCTCCACCAAGAGTTGGCTGCATATCTTCACGGAAGGCATTTTCATCGAGTTGCGCAGCCTCGCCTCGAAAGTGCGCATCCAGTCATTGTGTCCCGGATACGTTCTGACGGAGTTTCACGACGTCGTCGGCATGGACCGCGCCCTGATACCCAAATCCATGTGGCTGGATGCCCCGTTTGTAGTGCGGGAATCCCTGGCCGCCCTGGAGCGAAACGAGCTGCTCGTCATTCCGAGTTGGAAATACCGCCTCATCGTCCGGGTAATGAGGTGCCTGCCCCGGGCAATCCGCTATTCAGTTGCCGAACGCATGGGCCGCAGAATGCGCCGCACCTGAGTCGGGCAGGAGCTTGCCTGGATTCAGGATATGCTTGGGGTCCAGCGAAGCCTTGAGCGCCTGCAGGGCCTGAATTCCCACGGGCGATACTTCCTGCGCGATCCACGGGCGATGCTCCACTCCCACCGCATGATGGTGGCTGAGAGTACCGCCCAGCCTGATGATGGTGTCGGTGATGAAGCGTTTGTATCCGTAATAGTGCTCGAGCTCCCTGCCCTCGGGTTGACGCGCGGCGAATGTGAAATAAAGACACGCCCCGGTCGAGTAGGTGTGCGAGATGTGGCAACCGATGTAACCCGTGCCATCGACCTCGCGCAGACGCGCCTTCACGGCCTCCACAGTGCCCTCGTACAAAGGCAACACGTTGGACCAGAGGCACGAGGTTTCTGCCACATCGGCCATGCAGCCATAGTCCATGATGTAGTCGCGCAGGTACGGGATGTTGAATTTATCCTTCGACCACGTCTCGCCAACACTCTTTCCCAGTGGGAAACCACCGTGCTTCTTCACAATCTGCAGCGCACCGCGGCGGGCAGTCTCCACCGGCTGGGCATCGCCCTCGAAACCGATCACCAGGATGCAAGGCTCAACATAGCCGCGGGATTTCAGCCAACCCTTCACACGTCTCTGAATCCAACCTTCGACGCCGACGGCGGGAGCCTTCATGTTGAAAGCCAGCTCCGTCTCGCCACTGTCCTGCAGCCGAACCATGCTCGGAGCAAAGCCGCGATCCAGGCACTCCTCGATCGCGTGCACGCCATCCGCAAAGGTCCTGAACAGGAAACCCCGGTAGTCCTTGGTAGCCGGCGCCCTGTGAACTCTCATGGTCGCTTCCGTAATGATGCCGAGAGTTCCCTCGGAGCCGATCATGAGTCGATTGAGATCCGGGCCCACTGACGAGGCCGGAACCGCCTTCGTGACGATGGTGCCCGACGGCGTGGCCATCTTGATCGACACCACCATGTCCTCGATCCGGCCGTACTCGTCCGACTGCATGCCGGCCGAGCGGGTGGCCAGCCAGCCTCCCAGCGTGGAGTATTCGAACGAGTCGGGAAAATGTCCGAGGGAATGCCCCAATGTCGCCAGATCCGCCTCGAGCCTGGGACCGAGCGCGCCAGCCTGGATGGTCGCGGTCCTGGACTGCGCGTCGAGCGCCACCAGCCGGTTCAGGTTACGCAGGCTGAGCGTCAACACCGGGCGCGGGTTGTCCTGCTCCGGGTTGATGCCACCGACAATGTTCGTCCCGCCGCCGAAGGGAATCAGGCAGAAGTTGTGTTGGTGCGCCAGGAGCACGAGCGCCTGCACCTGCTCGTGCGAGTCGGGAAACAGGACGGCATCCGGCGCCCGGGTCACGAGTCCCCGGCGAACCCGGAACAGGTCCGGGAAGCTCTTGCCGTAGCTGTGAAGCAACCGCTCGTGCAGATCGAGCGTGATCTGCTCAGGCCCCAGGATGCCGCGCAGCGCATCGAGCATCCGCGCGCTCGTGCGCGCCGGCGCCAACTGGATCGACTCGATCTCGACCGGCAAGGTCGTGGGCGCCGCAGCCTCGATGCCCAGCTTGTTGACTATCCAGGGCCACAGGTTCGGCTTGTCCTGCATGGGGAAGGTGATATTTGGATCGCCCCAACCGTGCCACTTCATCATCATGCAGCCCCTCAGGCCGGTTGCGGGAAGTAGCCTTCCCGGATCCCGGCACGCACATACGTTTCAATGAGCGCGCGATTCAAGGGCGCGCAGGTGACTCCCAGTTGCTCGAGCTTGGAGCGCGTGTACTCACAATCCGTCTGGGCGCTGGCATAGAAGCTGACCTTGGAAACGAAATACCAGCGGTAGAATGCCTTCAACATCGTGCTGGTGTAGGCCTTGCCGTTCTTGGTGATCTGCGCGCGTTGCAGCTTCTCCTTATAGATTTCTTCAGGCAGCAGATCGATCGGATAGCCGACCTCCCGCAGCAGGCCCATGACCTGGGCGAAGGACTTCGCATCGGGGTTGGTCAGGTGATACACGTCGAAGAAATTGTCCGCGCCGGCCGAGAGAGCGACGATCCCGCGGCTCACGTAGTCCACCGGGACGACATCATAGTGGAGGTAGGCTTCCGGCATCACACCGGTGTCCATCGCAGTCCTGAACAAATCGTAGAACAACCCCGTCACCCGGGTCGTGGAATGCGGATACGCGCCCGTGACTGAATCGCCGTAGATCTGACCCGGTCGGAAGATGCGCCATTTGAGCCCGCGCTCACGAGCCGCCCGGACCATCGCTTCCGCGCGGAATTTCGAGCGCTGGTAGTTCATGTGGGCAAATCCCTGCCCCAGGTCATAGTCAGTCTCACGGAAGCGCACATTCTCATCAAACGTCTTGTCGCCCATCACCGTGTAGGTGGACACGTAGGACAGACTTCTGCTGCGCGTACCCAGGCAAAACTCGATGACGCGCGCCGTGCCCTGGACATTGATGGGTTCGAGACGTTGATATTTACCGAGCAGGCTCGTGTTGGCCGCCGCATGAATCGTGAGATCCGTCGCGCCCTGGACTTCGGCGAAATCCCCAGCCGACAGTCCCAAGCCCTCCTGAGTCACATCGCCGTTGAGTACCACCACCCTGGAGTCAAACCCGGCCTCGACTGCCGCGTCCGCGCCGTAGACCCGCAGCAACGATCCGACACGCTGCCGGCAGTGCGAAGCATCCCTGCCGCGCGCCAGGCAGTAGATACGCGATGATGTTGATTGCAGCAGATCTGTCAGAATGCGCCCGCCCAGCACTCCTGTCGCACCCGTCAGGAAAACGGTCGCGGGAAAATCCCTCAGCCCCATTTGTAAGTAGCCCTCATTTCGGCTTAGATAGTGACACGGAGGTTCATAGTGAAGATATACAATCTCGCGGGCTACTCCATAGTGCTCGTGTACATGGTGGGCTGCCTGGCGCTCGCGCCCCCACACCTGGGACCCGCGGTGGGGCTGTTGATCGGCGCCGGCTACTTCATCGCCTTCTGGTTTCTGGCCGGATTATATCTCGCCGACGTGCTGCACTTAGGGATAGCCCACCGGGCACTCGACTACCAGGACTGGTTCATCAAGGCCGTCGTGCTGGCCAACAACTTCTTCGGGTTGTATGTCGATCCCATCGGCTGGGTGAACCGCCATCGGTTGCACCATCGCTATTCAGATCATGCGGGGGACCCGAATAAACTCGGCAGTGATGGTTTCTGGCGGACGCTGTGGCTGTGCGTCGTGCCCTACCCCTGCGACAGAAATTACGCCCGCGACCGGATCTTCCGCTCGTGGGTGTTCAGGCTCACCGCCAGCAACACCTTCGCCGTGTTTACCCAGTTTTTCAGCCTGTCGCTGCTGTGGCTGCTGGTGCGTGATCTGAAGTTTGCGCTGTGGATGTGGGTGGGGCTGCGGATATTTGCCCTGTGGGTCAACATGATCCAGAACTACTGGACCCACACCCGAACGTACGGTTATCGGCGTTACGCCGACGAGCACGACAATGCCATGAACATAGGGGAGTGGTTTCCGGTTACGGCGACCTTCAGCGCGTGCCTGCAGAATAATCACCACCACCATCCGCGCCTGTTGCGACTGAGCCATGACGATTCCGAATATGACTTCGGGTTCGCCACCATCCGCTTCATGAAGTCGCTGGGGCTCGTGCGGGCCACACCAAAAGGCGAGGAAGTCCCCGCGGACGTGCCGCTACGCGCGCTGGGTTTTTAGCGTTCGCGCATTCTTCTTGAAGAACGGCTCGTAGGTCTGCCGGATGAAACCGCGCGGGATCTCCTCGCCGTTCAGCCCATACTTGCTCGGCCACTCATCGGCCGGGAGGTAGTGGGTACCGAAGAGTTTGTCGATCCACGGGAGGTGGATGGCGAAATTCCGGTCGATCGCCGCCTTCTGCGAGGAGTGATGCCAGTGGTGATAGCGGGGCATCACGAGGTACGGTTCCAGCCATTTCACGCTGGGGCCGAAATTGCAGTGGCACCAGGTGGCATGCAGGGTCACAAACACCAGGTAGGCCAGGATGATGTTCTGGGAGAACCCCAGCATCAGCGGCGCGAGTATCAGGCCGCGCACCAGCGTGTCATCGAACCAATGCGAGCGCGAGCCCGCGATCCAGTCGAGCGCCTTCGAGGAGTGGTGAATGGAATGGAATCGCCACAGGAAGGGCACCTTGTGTAAGGCGAAATGGACAGCCCACTCGGCCAGATCGGCCACCACAATGGCCAACAACAGTTGCACCAACCACGGCAGGCTCGCAATGAAATGCGCAAGCGTCGGTACGGCCAGATATTTCGTCGCCGCGGTCGCGGGCAGCAACACCATGAACGACAGGATCTGGATGGGCAGGTGCGTGGACAGGAAGTAGACGACATCCAGCGTCCACTGATCCCGGAAGGTGCTCTGCTGCGGATACTGCGGCCAGATCCGCTCCAGGGGCACGTAGATCATGCCCATGAGAAACAGGTCGAGCAGGAACCAGTCGAGGCCGATGGCCGGTCCATCAGTCAGTGTTTCGTTGATCGGGACACTGGACCCGCCCAACCCGGCCGCCGCCAGCGCGAGGATGATTCCCGTGAAGGCCAACACCTTTTTCCGGCGCAGAAACGATGAAATCACTCCGAATGCCACGGCCGCGATAATCAGGGCCTGGATGAGCAGGCGCATCAGGTGCATCGGGTAATGCGGTCGCAGCTCGGGCGAGCTCAGTAGCTGGGGGAAATGCAGGCACAGCACGGCCCCGAATGACAGGAACCCGAAAAAAGCGGCCAAAACACCGCTCCACCAGCCGGTGCCAAAACCGGACGGCTCGGTATCCCCGAAGAGCTCGTTGATCCGCTGCTCGCTCACGAAATCACCCAGGCCAAGAGGTTTGACTCATTGTAGCGCGCGTTCCCGGGAACGGGCCGGAATCCGTTTCACATCAAGTTCATGCGGCCGCAATATGCCGCCGCGGGCAGCCTGTATTCTGTTAACACTTTCTTCCGCCGCACGGAATTGGATACATGTCGCGCATCATCATGCAGGCTTTGCTCCCCGCAGGGGCCGCACTGCTTGCCCTCCTGCCGGTCGCAGCTAACGCTGACACGATTGCCACGTTCGATTGGGTTGCCTTCCAGAACGGCGGCACCGGCCATGGGTCGGGCGACCTGATCCTGACACTCCCGGGTACGATGACCGGCCCGGGTTTCAACGTCGCCTTCGCGAACGTGGCCACCGCGAAGAGCGCGGTCACCGGTTTCTCCTACACCTTCAGCAATGGTGACAGCCTGGGGATGGGCGATTTGACGGCCGGCACGCTGCAGATGAATCCGGTGCATTGGCAGACGACCAACACCATCACCCCGGCCGGCGCACCCACCGGCATCTACCTGGGTACAACCTTCCAGTTGAGCGGCTTTGTGACACCCCCGGGCGGTGTCCTCTCGCCCTGGTCGGTCGCCAGCTCCGGCGGCATGGTGACGCTGGGCGCCGGTGATGCCCAACTCCGGATCACGGACACCGGCTACTGGAAGCTCGATTCATTGACCCCGGTGCCGCTGCCGGCGGGCTTGTGGTTACTGGTTTCGGGCGCCGCGGGCTTGTTGGGGTGGGTGAGGCGCAAAGCCACGGCCGCCTGAGCTTCCGGCCGGGGCGGAGCTCACGCCCATCAGTGTGGCCGGGCCAGTCGGCTTCGGACCGGGGCGAGCTCACAGCCATCAACGTGGCCAGGCTCGAACCACTTCGGGCGTGGACTTCCCCGGCCATCAGGGTGCCGTTGGCGACGGCCCAGGCCGGGTGCGAGGCCAGACCTCGTTGAGCGTGTCACCCTCATACAACCGCCCGTTCTTCATCACCCAGTGAATGGACTGGGTGTTGCGGATGTTCTCCAGCGGGTTGGCATCGAGAATCACCAGGTCAGCAAACTTCCCCGGCTCGATGCTTCCCACATCGAGCTGATGGCCGATCACTTCGGCGCTGCCCATAGTCGCCGCATGCAACACTTCCATCGGCTGCGCACCACCCGAGGCCAGCACTTCCATTTCCCAGTGAAATCCCAGGCCCTGCATCTCGCCATGGCTGCCCACACCGATCAAACCCCCGCTGCGCTGGACGTGGAGCGCATCCGCTGCGAATAGCGCATAGGTGCTCAACTCCGGAGCCATCCAATGCCGATTGCGCAGCTTCTCGCTGATCACTTCCGGCGGCACAAAGCGGCGGAACTTTGCATCATTCTCGGGGTGGCGCTCAATGATGAAATCAAACAGCGCCGGCTCGCCGCCGTACAACACCGAGAGCGTAGGCACCAGGCTGGTACGGCTGGCGGCAAACAACTGCAGTACGTCTGCGCGCAGCGGCGTTACGGGCAAGGAGTGTTCGTTGCCAGCAAAGCCATCAATCGCGTGTGTCAGATCGAGGTCGAGATCGCTCGCCCCTTCAGTAGTCGGCATCATGCCGAGCTGCTTCGCGCCCTCCACCATGAACTGACGCCGCTCACGGTCTCCGACCATGTACGACTTGATATTCCTCGTTCGATAGTAATCCCGGTACCGGGTGAGCACATCAACCGCAGCCTGCTCCGAAACGAGCTCGCTGTTGTTGAATACGCCAGGACCGGTCGACCAGGCGCGAGGGCCGAGCATTGAGCCCGCATCGATCATATCCTCGTACGCAAACACATCCGGCGTGAAGGGCTGAACGTCCAGACCACTGGTTACACCGTACGCCAGGTTCGCAGCCAGGTCCCACATCTTGTCATCGTGGATCTGGCGACGAATTTCAAACCAATGGGCGTGCGCGTCGATGAAGCCCGGCACGATGAACTTGCCGGTTACATCACGCACCATTGCTCCAGAGGGGACAGCGACTGAGCCTTTGGGCCCGATGGCTGAAATGCGGTTGTCAGTGATAACAATGTCCGCAGCGTCTATCACCTCATTGCCACGCATAGTGGCAACCGTCGCGCCCCGCAGAACCAACGTGCCATGCGGAACGTCGCGAGGGACTTCAACAGTCGCGGCGAACGACTTTGCCCGGGCCTCGGACGCACCCGGTGCCGATTTGTCGATGTCGCTCAACGCGATGTGGCGGAACTGCGACCCCAACGACCACTCAATGGTTCGCCCACCGTCGGTCCAATCAAAAAAGTCTGCCCCCACCCGCGTGAGCTTCACTCCTGCAGTCTGGGTAAGGTCCACTTCAGGAGGCGCATCCCCTTTCCGGGGCGGCACCTCCAACAAATACAACTCCGAAGCAGTACGGGCGATAGCTCGCTCGCCATCCGGGCTGAGTCGCAACTCCTCCACAGGAATCGGCACTCCCACATACTTCGACGCCGCCCTCGCCCGCACAACCAGCTCCTTGCGCAGGTCAGTACCGTCCAGCCGTACCGAGCAAACCGCATCCGGTCCATAGAACCGTACTCGTTGACCTTCTGGGGTGAAATCAACCAGCCGCGCTGCAGCCGTGTGGGTGATCAAGGTCACCGTGCCACCCGTCACAGGCAGACGTACCAGGTCAGTTGGGCGGTCCGGCGAAATCTCGGTCGCTGCGCGCACCCGCTCGTAGTGGCTCGCCCTCAATGCAACGAGGCTCTTTCCATCCGGCGAAAAGCGCGGCTCGGTGTAGAACGCCGGGGCGTCGGTCAACTTCTTCGGGGTGCCACCGACCACTGGAATCGTCCAGATGGCCCCACCTGAATCCCGGTCCCAGGTCACGTAGACCAGCGTCTTGCCGTCGGGAGACCAACTCGGCTGGAATGACTGATGTTGAGCACCTGGAACCGCATGGGGGCGCGCAGCCCGTCCCAATTCCTGAACGTACAGGTTGCCCAGAGCAGTAAAAGCAATCATTCGTCCGTTGGGTGACTGCCGCGGTGTCAGGTTCACCCGCACGCGCACCGGCCCTGTTTCCTCGCGCTGTTGAACCCGGGTGGGTGCACCCAGGCCCAGTTGCAGATGTGCTTTAAATGGAATAGGAGTGAGGTTGCCCGTGGCGATGTCAATGTGAGCCAACTTGCCGGCGACGCTGGCCAGAATCTTCTGATCGCCCGGCTCAAACGTGAACCGGGGCGTCAAGCCGTAGTAGTAACCCTGTTCCTGCGCATCATGATCGACCGGCGCCTTCAGCAGACGGTCCTCCCCCGTTTCGAGGTCGCGCAGTCTCAGCTCTGTCTGAACGCCAGCGCGGCTGGCATACACCAACCAGCGGCCATCGTGGGACAGCGCAGGATTCATGCCATCGTTGATGATGGTCGTGTCGGTGTTGCTCTGCAGGTCGTGCCGCGCTATCGCCCAGTTCGGCGGCTGCTTCTCCGTCCAGGTATGACCGAGCTTGCGTGAGTAGTAGATGTAGCGCCCATCCGGCGAGACGGCGGCACCCAATGCATTGATCCGGTCATCCCACGCTTCATTGTTGGGTTGAGCCTTGACGATGGGCGTACCCTCGCCTCCTGCGACGGGAAACCTCCAAAGCTCGAAGGCGAGCACCGCGTGCTTCATCCTCGACACGTAGATCTCGCGCCCATCGGCAGACCATGCCGGCGAGGTGAAGACCGTGAGGTCACGCTCGTGACTCAACTGCCTGGGATTCGATCCGTTGACATCTGCGACCCACAGGTTGGTCACCCCGGACCGATCACTGATGAAAGCGAAGGACCGGCCATCCGGGGAAAACACCGGATGGGACTCGAATGGATTCCCGGTCAACACCGGCCTGGCAGTGCCGCCCTGGATATCGAGCGAATAGATGTCGCCGAGCAGATCGAACAGGACGGTACGACCGTCCGGCGAGATATCCGGCTGCATCCACGTGACTTCCTCGAGCGTGGTGTCGAGTGTCCTCGTGGGCTGCAAAGAAAGCAGGAGCGCAGCCAGCGCTCCTGCTGTAAGCGCGATCAAAGATGCCAATCGAATCGCAAGCCGTAAGTACGCGGACGGATGATCGACCCGGCGGGTGTCAACTGTGTGGAGAACGGCGCATTGAGCACACCGTAGCGGTCGAACAGGTTGTTCACAAAGGCAATCAAGTGGTAATTCTCGCCGATATTCAGGGAGGCGCGCAGGTCGAATTCATGGAAATTGCCGCGGGTCGCCGGCGGCGGATTGCCGAAGGCCACGGGCGCTGTCGACAGGTAGCGATGCGCCAGCTCGATTCCGGGCATGCCCCTCACATCGGGCATCTGGAACCGCAGGTTGTTGGCCACCGCCCACTTTGACGAACCCGGCAACGTCGTCCCCGGGATATACCCGCCGTTGACCGCGAACGTATCCGGCAGGAAAGTAGACAACCGGGCGTTCTGATAGGTGCCGTTGGTCGTATAGCTGACATACCGGTTGGCGTGGACCGTGGCGGAGAACTCTATGCCATCAATCTTGGCACTGCCGGCATTCGTGACATAGGAATAGAAGTACGGCGCATCCGTGAACAATCGCGCCTGGATGTTCTTCCAGTCAATGTGGAAGCCCGTGAGATCCAGCAGCAGCCGATTATCGAGCAGCGACAGCTTGGTGCCGATCTCGTAGTTCTTCACCTTGTCACTGGAGTAGCTCTTGGGAATTCCCGCCAGAATCGCGGCATTGGGATTGGGACCGCCGACCCGGAAGCCTTCCGAGTAGGTGGCATACACGAGCGTGCCTTTCTCGGGGCGCCACGACAAGGTGACCTTGGGAGTGAAGCCACCCTCACTCTGAGTCGTACCGAAAGTCGCATCGGCGGGCGTGAAGCTGCCACCGCCCAGCGATCCGGCTTTGTTGGTAATGGTTGCGCCGTTCTTCGTATCGTAGTACCGGCCGCCGACAGTCAGCTCAATCTGCTCGATCGGACGATAGGACGCCTCGCCGAATATGCCGAAGTCCTTGTTGTAGCTATCGGCAATGTATCCATAAATTGAATCACCCTGCGCCAGCACAGAACCCGGATAGCCGCCGAAGTCGCCCGGATTGGCATCAATGAACGCTGCAGCGCCCTGCTGATAGATGTGATCGGCGCTGTACTTGTCGGCCCGCATGAAGCTCGAGCCGACCAACCAGCGCAGCGGCCCGTTATCCTTGGAAGCCAGCCGCACTTCCGCAGTCTTGATGTCGGCATGGGCATGGGTAATGTCGTAGGCGGCAGCGGCCCCGGTCGTGTTACCGGTTACGTAGGGATAGGGGTACGTGAACAGCGTGAAGTTGGTCTTCTTGTCATAGGAGCCCAACACCGTCAGATTGGCAAAGCCCACGTTCTGATCCAGCCGCAGGCTCGTGAGCCAGAAGTCGGTTTTCTGCGGCTCATCTCGCGGCGTGTCGCGATCATAGGTACCCAGTGTCAGGTACGTCTGATCATCCAGCTTGGTCTGCTGGTACGTACTCATGAGCGTCACGGTGGTATCTTCGTTCGGCTTGTATACCACGGACCCACGGGCGCCCTGGGTTCGGAAGTCGTTGCTGCCCTTCTGCCCGGTGCCGATGTTGTCGAGGTAACCGGCATCAAAGCGCTCCACTGCCGTGACGCGGACCGCCAGCACGTCGCTGATCGGCACGTTCACCATGCCCTTCACTGCGTAGTTGAGCTGTCCGTCCTGGTTTCTACCACCGCCCAGGAGAGCTTCCGCGGACGAGTCGAACTTGCCCGGATCAGCCGTCTTGGCCACATAGTTGATGAGTCCCCCCAGGGTGGAGGAACCAAACAAGGTGCCTTGCGGACCGCGCAGAACTTCGACCCGATCCAGGTCGAAGGTGTCGATATCCGGGATGCCGATGGGGAAGCCGGGCTCCACCAGGGCAACGTCGTTCAGGTAGTAACCGACTGTAGTCTGTCCTTGCTCGTGATAGGTCGTGGCGGCGATGCCACGAATCACGATCTCCGAGATGCCCGGCTGGTAGTCATTGAATACGACGCCGGGTATGCGGGTGACATAGTCGGCGAGGCTGTTCGCGTTGGACTCGGCGAGATCCGCGCCCGTTACGGCGCTCATTGCAACGGCAACATCACGCACGTTTTCCGTGCGTTTCGTGGCGGTCACGAGCACCTCCTGCAACGCATCCGAGGATTCGGCGGCCAGGACTGGAGTGACGGTGACACCCGCCAGGGTGCTGAGTACGAGCGCCTGGAACGACCCACGGCAGATTCGAGACATAGTTATTTTCCCTAAAAAACTAGATGCTACATAGCGCGGCACTGGCCGCGCGGGCAGCCCCCTACTTGCAGATTTGACCTGGGCAGGTCATTTTAAAAACATCCAAAATCGCGATATCGACGGGTCCAGGAGATGTGTACATGCTGAATCGCCGGTCGTTTCTGACGCGCACTGCGTCACTCACACTCGCCACTTCGTTTCAGGCAACGAGGGCTGCTGACCGACCCTTGGACATCGCGTTGGTCAATGCGACCGTGTGGACCGGCAATCCCAGCGGTGGCCGGGAAACGGCTGTCGGCATCACTGGCGACCGGATAACAGCCGTTGGCGCGGAATTGGTTCGGGCGCGCACTGCAAAAACCACTCGCGTCATCGATCTGCATGGCGCTTTCGTGATGCCTGCGTTTGTCGACAACCATACGCACTTTCTGCGTGGCGCCGTGATGCTCACACAGCCCAACCTGCTGGATTCGAAGGACCGGGCCGACTTTGCTGCGCGCCTCGGTGCGGCCGCCCGCAGCCGCCCGGGTAAATGGATTCTCGGCGGATCGTGGGACGAGCAGCGGTTGGGAGGCGAGTTGCCTACCCGGCAATGGATCGACGGTGCGACCGCAGATACGCCTGTGGCGATACCCCGGACCGATCTGCACAGTTTTCTGCTGAATTCGGCAGCGCTCCGGCTGGCCGGCATCACTCGTAATACACCCGATCCTGCGGGCGGAGTCATCGTTCGTGATGCAAAGGGAGAACCCACTGGAGTGCTCAAGGACAACGCGAAGGACATCGTCCAGCGCGTGATTCCGAATCCAACAGCAGCAGAGACCGATGAAGCTATGCGGAAGGGAATTGCGCATGGGCTCAGCAAGGGCGTGGCGCAGGTACATAACCCCGAGCCGTTTGATTGGAACACGTATGTTGCCTTGCGCCGGTTGCGTACTCAGGGCGAGACGGGGCTGCGGTTCTACACCATGACGCCGATCCAGGACTGGGAAAAAATGGCCGATATCGTGGCCAAGGAGGGACGCGGCGATGACTGGGTGCGCTGGGGAGCGGTGAAGGGATTGTCAGACGGATCGCTTGGATCCCGTACCGCTGTTTTCCACGACGATTACGCAGACGCTGCCGGACAACGCGGGGTGCGCGTCAATACCTTGGAGAATCTGCGCACCTGGGTTACGGGCGCCGACAAACACAGCCTGCAGGTTGCAATACACGCTATTGGTGATCAGGCCAACGACGATGTATTGGACCTCTTCGCCGAGATCGCTGCGAAAAATGGCCCACGCGACCGGCGGTTTCGCATTGAGCACGCTCAACACCTGACAGCGGCTGCGATTCCGCGATTCGCCAAACAGAAGGTGATTGCCTCGGTGCAGCCGTATCACGCTATCGACGACGGTCGGTGGGCTGTGCAGCGCATCGGGTCGAACCGATTGAAAGGGACCTATGCGTTTCGCTCGTTGATTGACAGCGGTGCCGTGGTCACGTTCGGTTCGGACTGGCCCGTGGCTCCGTTGGATCCGCTCACGGGTCTGTATGGCGCAATCACTCGCCGCACCATTGATGGGGCCAACCCCAACGGCTGGTTGCCAGACCAGAAGGTGTCGGCAGAAAAGGCGCTCATTTGCTACACCCGCAACAACGCCTTCGCCGGCTTCACGGAAGACCGAACCGGGCAGATCGCTGCAGGCTTTCTGGCCGACATCACCGTATTGGATGCGGATCTGTTGTCAGTCGATCCGGAGAAGATTCCGTCCGTGAAGGTGTTACGTACCTTCGTTGGAGGGAAGCAGCGCTTCGGCGAAGGCGCCTGAGATCAGGCGCGGGCGGCACGCGCAAGCGTAGTCAAAGCAACTCGCGCCTCCTCTTCCCGCAGGCTTGCGAACCCAATGCGCAGGCCTCTGGGTGCCGATTTGCTCGTTGCAAATGAGCGCGAATCCGCTACACGCACACCGAAGTCAGGCAGGCGCGCTTCCATGCGATCTAGGTCGGCAACCCGTTTGAACGTCAGCCAGAACGCAAGTCCTCCGTCCGGCATCCGGAAGTTGACCAAGTCACCCAACACGTCCGTCAGCGATTTCGCGAACGCCTTTCTTCGCGCGGCGTACACCTGGAATACCTTCCGCGCGTGGCGCCGTAACTCGCCGCTCTCAATCAGGTCCGCAGCGGCATTCTCAGTGAGCGTGTTACCCATGGAGTCGATGAGTGAAACCGTGTGTGCTACAGCATCAATGAACTGCTGGGGGGCCACGATGAATCCGATGCGCAAGGCCGGCAACAACAGCTTGGACAGCGAGCCGACATAGACCACCCGCGAAGGGGCATAGCTCGCCATCGGCAACAGGGGCTGGGACTCGAAGTGAAACTCGTGGTCGTAATCATCTTCAATGATTGCGAAACCGAACTGGCGGGAGAGCTCGAGGAGTCGCAGGCGGCGTTGCGGCCGCAGCGCAACGGTTGTCGGAAACTGATGGTGCGGCGTGAGAAAAATGGCCTTCACCGAATGGGCACGGCACTGCCGCTCGACGTCCGCAACGTCGACTCCGTCCTGATCGAGCTTCACTGACACGATCCGCGCCCCGCATGCTGACAATGCGGCTACCGCGGCCTCATAGGTGAGAGATTCCACGAGCACCGTATCGCCCGGCGATATCAATGTTCGCGCAATAATGTAGATGCCGCTTTGGCTCCCGCGCGTAATGCAGATGTTATCTGCGGTCACGGCCAGCCCCCTTTCCGACTTCAACATCGTGGCCACCTGCTCGCGCAACAACGGCGAGCCGCGCGGGTTGCCGTACAGCAGGCGGTTGTCGCGAAAGGCGCGCTGGATGCCGGACCGATAGGCGCGACTCAACACTTCGGCCGGAAACAAACGGCTGTCGGGTGAGCCCTCATCCAACTTGATCCAGTCACCGGTCGGCAAGGCGAGCGGACGGGCGGGCGGCAAATTGAATGCGTATTCCGGCACCGAATCCTTGGGTTCGGCAATCGCGGCTGCCTTGGCCCGCTTGCTTTGAGTCTCGGGGAGCGAGTCCGCGACGACAGTGCCGCGCGTACCCGCGGCGACCAACCAACCTTGTGCGACCAGGTCCTCGTAGGCCAGGACGACCGTCTTGCGATTGACGCCGAGGGAAGTCGCCATTGCGCGGCTGCTCGGCAGGTAAGTCCCGGGTTGCAGCCGCCCACGCTCGATCTCCTGGATCAGACCGTGAACGATCTGCAGGTACAACGGCATGGTCGACGAGACCTGCACGCCACTCAACACGAGCTTCCAGGGACGCAGCATTGGCCCCTCCCATGGGACCCTTTATGGGCTTTCTGGGGTCCAATGGTAACGCTGGTCCCCCGCGGATGCGAGTGTTGGCTGTTGCTGGACCCCCGGCTGGCGCGTTTTCATAGCGCATGACTCAAGAAGCGCCCTCGCCGTTCGAGCGATACCAGGAAACAGATGTCATCGACCTGATTCGCGAGTATCCGCTGGCGTGGATCTCCCCGGCAGGCGGCGACCCCCTGCTCTCCACATTGCTGCCCCTGCTTCCGGAAACCGACTCGGACGGCCGACTTCGTACGTTGCTCGGCCACATTCCGCGGCGTAACCCGCTGGTCCAGGCACTGACCGCTCAACCGCGAGTGACCGTGCTCTTTACTGGCCCGCAGGCATACATATCCCCCTCTCATGTGTCGGACCCGACCTGGGCGCCGACCTGGAACTTCGCCCAGGTTCGAATCGAGGCGACCGTCAGATTTGATGAGAACGGCATCGATGCAGCGTTGTTGGCGCTGATTAACGCCATGGAGGCTCGCGAGCCTACCGGCTGGACACCCGCCTCAATGGGCGAACGTTACTCGAGTGCTTCTCGGGCGGTGATTGCGTTCCGCGCCGAAGTCCACCGACATCAGGCGCGATTCAAACTCGGGCAGGATGAGAAGCCGCGCGCCTTGAGCGAGATTCTCGAGCGGCACCCGGATGCCACGTTGGTGCGGTGGATGCGGCGGTTCAATGCGGGTCGGTGCTGATCGCCAATGCCGGCGCCATACGGTCGATGTAAAAGACTGCATCGGCCACCCGGGTCAGGTCGCGAAATGTATTCGAATCGTATTTGGGTAATCGCATCTGCGCTGCCACGGGCTGTGCTTGCAATGAGCGCAGATCGATGAAGGCATAGGGCTTTCCGAGCCTGTGCATTGTCTCTTCAATGCTGCCGACCGGCGCTGTCTGAACCGCCGTGGTGGAGCGAGCACCCACCCACCCGTCCACGCCTTCGTAGGTCGTCATAACGATGGTGTAGACCTGATCCCCGAGTTTCTCTCTCAGGAAGACTCCCGTAGGTTTCATGGAGTCCTCGTGCGGATCCGAGTACGCGGTGTGCCAATCGGATGCATAGTAGGCGTTCATCACATGGGCGTTGTGCGCCCAGACAATCACCTTCTTGCCTGAATTCACCTGTTGTATCAGCCACAGCAGATTGATGGCATTGCGGGCATCGCGCCGATTTTCAACTTCGAGGCGCGGCGTAAAGGCGGCCGTACCGGCGGGGCGATCCGGGCCGATGGCGTCATACAGGTCGAGGCCATCGGTGCGCATGTTTTCTGTTACGTGCTCGACCATCTCGAGTGCCAGCGGACTATGGACTTGCAGGAACAGCTGGCGTTGGTCACGCATGATGGCGAGCAGTTTGTCGGTACTGTCGAGCAGTGTGTCACGATCCTTTCGAAACGCATCCGTATCCGGCTGCTGCGAGCCGCCATGAATGCGGCGCCGGATGGCTGCATACGCGGCGATTGCTGTATTTGCATGGTCCAGGGCGTTGGCGCGCGTCGCTGTGTTGGCCAGCGGGCGCAGGAACTCATGCAGGTCATTTGCGAACCGGTTGAAACTGATGTCCGAGTTGAATTGCACGTCGAACCCCGCCATGTCCAGCGGGTCCAATGTGGCTCGAGTTGATTTCACGTACTCGAGCAAGGGTTGCACCTGCGCAGCTTTGGCCCAGATCGCAAAGATCCCCTGCTCGGCGGTGAGGCCGACATCGTATAGCCCGGACTCCCATACCAACACATCAAAGCCCATGCGCTCATGCAGGAACTTCACCATGCGGGCCTTCGCGGAAAAGCCGCTGCCGGCGCCGTGGCTGGGTTCGCCCAACTGAACGACCCGGGCCGTGCCGATTTTGTCCAGCAGCGGCTCGAGATCGCTGAAATCCTCATCGGCCGGGTCGATCGATCGAACCGTGACCACGTTTTTCTGCATGCGGTCCTGCAGCGAGTCCACGGTTGCCCGGGCCGCAGGTGTCTGGGCCAGCAAAATGCATGTGAGCGCGATGGCTATCCGCACGGCGTACCCCTTGCTTCCTATACGAAAGTGTAATCGCAACGCGTGGCCCACTCTGGTCTGATTACCTTTTGATTCCCGGAGACTGCAAGATGCCCGACAGAGCACAATACGATCGTCGTCAATTCATCGGTGCCGCGGCACTGACTGCGGGCATCGCTCTCACCGCAACCCGACCCGCCGCGGCGGCCAATACCTCGTTCTCAGCTCCGCTGAAGCAGATCAACGCAGGGTTGCTCAACGTCGGATACATCGAGGCAGGGCCTGCCAAGGGATCTCCCATTCTCCTGCTGCATGGCTGGCCGTATGACATCTACAGCTTCGTAGACGTTGTACCCGCGCTCGTTGCAGCTGGTCATCGGGTTATCGTTCCCTACCTGCGGGGTTATGGGACCACTCGATTTCTGTCGACCGACACAGTGCGAAACGGGCAGCCCGCTGCCCTCGCCCGCGATGCTGTCGATCTGCTGGATGCCCTGAAGATCCAGAAGGCAGTGATTGCCGGCTTTGACTGGGGCGCACGCACTGCCGACATCGTGGCGGCTCTGTGGCCCGAGCGCTGCAAAGGCCTCGTGTCAGTCAGTGGCTATCTGATCGGCAGCCAGGCGGCCGGCAAGGTCCCCTTGCCGCCGCAGGCGGAGTACCAGTGGTGGTATCAGTTCTACTTTGCGACTGAGCGCGGGAAGGAAGGCTACGCAAAGAATCGGCACGATTTCTCCAAGCTCATCTGGAAGCTCGCTTCCCCACAATGGAAGTTTGATGACGCGACGTTTGACCGCAGCGCTGCCGCGTTCGACAACCCGGATCACGTTGACATCGTGATCCACAATTACCGCTGGCGACAGGGCCTCGCCGCAGGCGAGCCCAAGTACGATGAATACGAACAGCGCCTCGCCGCGGGCCCCGAGGTCAAGGTGCCCACCATCACGATGGAAGGCGATGCCAACGGCGCTCCCCATCCACCGCCGGAAGCCTACGCCAAGAGATTTGTTGGCAAGTATGTACACCGCACGATCACAGGCGGCATCGGCCACAACCTCCCACAGGAGGCCCCGCAGGCGTTCGCCCAGGCGGTGATTGATGTTGACACGATTTAACGCGTTACAACTGAGAACTCATTGCCTCTGTCAGGACTGATTGGAATCGGCTGAGACAGATAGCCGTTGGCAGGATTGCGGACATAGTCCAGGTAAGCACTGCCGACGGCGTTTTCAGCCAGGATAGGCGTACCGGTTTTCAGGCTGGGCTCGAGCAGCTTCAATATTGGCAGGTAAAGGCTGAACGCACCGTCGAGCATCACCAGATCGACATCACCACCGACGTCGATGAGAGTTTCTCGCGCATCGCCCACTCTTACGTCGACCAAGTCGGCTAACCCGGCGGCCTCGAGGTTCGCGCGCGCCCTTGCGGCCTTGCTCGGTTCCAACTCGGTTCCAATCACGTGTCCGCCACCCATGTCGCGAAGCGCAGCGGCCAAATAGATGGTAGAAACACCCATCGATGTACCGAATTCGACGATCCGCGTCGCCTTACGCACCCTCGCGCATTGATACAGAAACCGACCATACTCCGGGATCACATTCAGAAAGTTGGCGGCGAAGCCACGATAAAAACCACGAATGTCGCGGCTTTCCGCGGCCAGGGTATCGGCCAATAACTGCGTTGGGTCTTCAATGGTGCTGAACTGCTGCAGGATCTGCCCGTCCGCTTGCTCCGCTTCCACAAACAACCGCTGCAGGGTTTGGGCAACGCGCCCCGTGCTCAATGAGTCCATGATTTGATCCGTTTGTGGTGTTCGCAATCATGGTAGGGCCACCGCGCTCTTGGCAGCATCGGGCTATTTAGCCAAGATATACTGATTTCCTGCCAATCCTCATGCCACCGCCATGCCTGTCGTCAGCGAAGATTCTCATTGGATGGACCCGGACCTCGTACCTCGCCCGGTGGTGAGCTACGGGGCCGCCGGGATCGTAATGGCGAATGTCAGCCGGCTGGAGACCGGGTTTCATGATCACCGCCGGGGCGAGCTTCTGTTCTGGGTTCGCGGCGTGCTCACCTGCGAAATGCAAGGCGCGCTGTGGATTGTGCCACCTCAAAGCGCGATCTGGATTCCAGGTGGCGTCTCCCACAATGTGAAAGCCGCCGGCATGATCGAGGGTTATGTTGTTTTCATCGATCCGAGTGCCGCATCTGAGCTCCCCTCGCACTGTTGCACGGTGTCCACGACACCCCTGCTGCGCGAGCTGCTGATCCGCTCCGCGAGCCTTCCCATGCTCTATCCGGAAGGCGGCATGGAGTCACATCTGGTCACGCTGCTTCTCGACGAAGTCGCGGTAGCCCACACCGACAACCTCCACCTGCCGATGCCAACAGACCCTCGGCTTCGAAAACTCTGCGATTTGTTGATGGCCCAGCCTGCCGACCGCAGAACGATTCAGTCGTGGGCCCGGCATGTTGGATTGAGCGAACGCACGCTGGCGCGCCTGCTTGCCCGTGAGACAGGCATGAGCTTCGGCCGCTGGCGACAGCAGCTACATCTGCTACTTGCAGTGAAATGGCTGGGCACCGGCTCTTCGGTGCAAAAGGTCGCGAATGACCTGGGCTATGAAAGTGCCAGCAGCTTCGTGTCCATGTTCCGCAAAGCCCTCGGCACGTCGCCCGGCCGCTACATGGCGGAACGCCTAACAAACCGCGTTTGAACATACGTCGGTAATTGACGTCAGCCGGCCACGTCAGTCTCACCGTGGTTCAAATGCAAGGTTGGAAACTTTTCGGACTTCCACTGGGGGTTGTTGGCATACAATTTCATCATGAGGAAACGCTCCGCAGCCCGCCGAGATGCAGCGGTGAGCCCTGGCCACGTTCTGCGAGAATCAGAATTTCGAGAGGTCGTTGACCTCATCCTGAGGGCACGTCGGCGCACCCTGCAAACGGTCAACATGAGCTTGGTTGCGCTCTACTGGGAAGTGGGTCGGTATATAAGTCGCAAGCTCCAAAAGGCTGTTTGGGGAACGGGCGTCGTTGATGAGTTGGCGCGTTATATTTCCAGGCGTCATTCGGATCTTCGCGGCTTCGAGCGCCGCAACCTGTTCCGCATGCGGCAGTTTTATGATGCGTACAAAGGGCAGGAAACCGCAGCTCAGTTGGCACGACACATCAGTTGGAGTGCCAACCTGCTGATTCTCAGTCGCTGTAAGTCAAAAGAAGAGCGAGAATTCTATCTGCATCTCGCCCATCGGGAAGTGCGGGACAAGCGTGAAACTGACAGACAACTGCGCGGAGCGCTTTTCGAACGCGCCGTCCTCGGCAAACCAAAAGTGTCACCAGCGGTGACACAATTACACCAGGACGCCGAACGCATATTCAAGGACAGCTACCTGGTGGACTTTCTGGGCTTGCCCGAAACACATTCCGAGCAGGAACTACAGACTGCGATCATCGTCAACCTCAAACGGTTTCTGCTGGAGTTGGGGCGAGACTTCGCATTCGTCGGTGAACAGTACCTGCTGCCGGTCGGCGGTCAGGACTTCCGCCTCGACCTCTTGTTCTATCATCGGGAGCTGCAATCTCTCATCGCCATCGAACTGAAAGTCGACGAGTTCAAACCCGAATATCTGGGGAAGCTGGAATTCTACCTCGAGGCCCTCGATCGCGACGTACGCAAGCCTCACGAGAACCCATCCATCGGCGTGTTGCTTTGCGCTTCGAAGGACAACGAAGTGGTCGAGTATGCGTTGAGCCGCGCTGCCTCACCCGCTCTCATAGCGGAATATCAGACTCGCCTGCCGGACAGGAGGACGCTGCAGCGCAAATTGCACGAGTTCTATGAACTCGCCAAACCCGCAGACCGAACCGCTCAAGTTGCTAGCGGTCAGCGCGTGAGGCAGGCGGCAATGATCAAGACGCAAAAGATGCCGGCGTTGAGCTTGGGCTCCCAATACTCCATGAAGCAGAAAGTAATCGCGAGCCATCCGATTGCCGCTGCGACGGATAGGAGCATCACCGGGGGCTCGCTGAGGAGATCCATGGCCCGCCAGGCGAGGAAAGTCCCGAGCAATCCAAACACAACCTCACCCAACGCAAAGGCGGAGTTCAGGCCGTAATACAGCGTTGTCTCCACACCAGGTACACGCTTACCTCGTACGTGTTGGGATACCACGTCAACGGCGAAATGCAGTACCCCGGTCAGTGCGAGCCAGCCATAGGCTGAATAGATCAAGTATCTATGCAAAGACTACACCCGTGAGCCGTTCCGACTCGATCCATAACCTCGTAGCCGTGTCCGCATCCAACGCCTTTGGAGGAACTTTGGCGATGGTCGGATATCCGCGGGTTTCGTTGAACCTGTCCGGGCCGTAATACGCCCCGCCCTGAGCCTGCGGCGAGGTCGACGCGAACAGCGTCGGCAGCGCCCCCTGGGCAGCGGGTTGGAATAGAAACCATAGATAGCGACGGAGCATGCCCGGAATGCTCCGGGCGCCGGCGCCATTTGGCAGCAGGTCGGTACGCGAAATGCCGGGATGGGCGCCGACGCTCTGGATCCCCCAACCAGCCGCATTGCTGCGGCGTTGCAGCTCCAAAGCAAACATCAGGCACGCCAGTTTCGACTGGCTGTAAGCGACCATGGGTTTGTAGCTGCGCACCGACTGCAAATTGTTGAAATCGATGGCGCCATCTCGGGCGGCTATGCTGGAGAGACTGACGACGCGCGGCTGATCCGCCGCGCGCAGCAGCGGCAGAAGTTGGGCGGTCAGTGCAAAGTGACCCAGATAGTTTGTCCCAAGCTGCAACTCGAATCCGTCGGAAGTCTCCATACGCTGCGGCGGGGTCATTACGCCGGCGTTATTGATCAGCAGGTCGAGGGCACCGCACTGATGTCTCAGCCTCGTGGCGAAGACCCTGATGGAATCGAGGTTGGCGAGATCCAGTGTTTCGAAAACCACATTCGAGCCTGGAACGCTGCGGCGAATCTCATTGACCGCCGAGGTGGCTTTCGATGAATTTCTACCTGCCAGGATCACGTTCGCACCGGCACGCGCCAGCGCCAGCGCAGCTTCGAATCCCAAGCCACCCGTTCCAGTCACCACCGCCGTGCGGCCGTGTTGGGAAGGAATGTCGGACGCGGTCCAATGAGCCATGAAAATTGCCTCGCGGCGCAGTGCAAAGGTAGACTGAGTGCACAAGATTATGCACTGAGTGCAGACTTTACTGCACTCAGTGCATATATGCAACGGACCCTTTGAAATGTCGGAAATTCCAGTCGGCCCCGGCTCCGCGGAAGGCCTGCGGGAGCGCAAACGCCGCGAAACACGTCAGCGCATTGCTGAAACCGGGCTGCGCCTGTTCCTCGCCAACGGTTACGACGGCACGACCCTGGACGCCATCGCCGAGAAGGCCGGCATCTCGCGGCGGACTTTTTTTTCGTACTTCAAATCGAAGGACGACCTCGTCATCGTCTGGCAGAACGCGAGCTGGGCCAGCTTGAACACCGACCTGCTGAAGACCTCCCCTGACATGCAGCCGCTCGATGCCGTTCGCGATGTCATGGTGAAGCACAGTACGCGCTATACGACGGAGGAAATGGCCTCCATTGACAAGCTGATGCGCTCGAGCGACTCCCTTCGTTCGCGTAAGCAGACGTTCTACGCAGAACAGGAGGTTGCTCTTTTCAACACCCTGTGCGAGGTCTGGAGGCAACCCGAGCGCCGGATGGCACTTCGAATGGTCGCCATGGTGTCCATGGGTGCGATGCGACTCGCGACGCAAGCCTACAGCGAGCAGGCAGGCCAGCGAAAGCCGATATCGAAGTGTCTGCGGGATGCCTTTGAAAGCCTGAAGTCAGAGCTGTAACGGAGATTTCAGCTTCGTCAGGAGGTCTTCGTCCACGCGCCCGTCGGCTGGTCGGAACAACCTGAATGTTTCGCTCGTATGCCAGGCGAACCTGAGTCTGAGGTACGCAGCTCGGTGTCGCGGCTCCGCGTCCAGCCATTTCTGAAAATCCTCGTGCAACTGTGCACAGTCGGATGCTTCCAGTCGCAAAAGCCAGATTGCGGCGGCTTCATTGATAGCCGCCGCCGTCTCGGCGCAACTCATGGATCGTCGTCCTGTTTGAGTTTGCGCCGCTTTCGCATCGGCAGCGTCTGCATGCGCAGCAGCGTTGCATAGCGCATCGAGAACTCGCTGAACTTCAGTCCCAGCGCTCGCGCGTAGGCCGGCGCTTCGGCGTAGGCGAGGACGCGCTCGCCGTTCTCCAGTTTCCAGACGTAGCTCTGTGGCTTGTTCAATCTGCGCGCGAGCTGCTCCTGGGTCAGCCCTTCCGCTTCGCGCGCCTCGGTAAGAAGGGCACGCAGCGCGATGTCTCCGATTGAACGCAGGATCTTTCCCAAGCGGCACTCCTAGCCATTTAAGGAGCGCCGATAGATAGAGTACGTCGACACAAAAACCATTTCAGGATGCTCATGCAGCGCAACAATTTGAAAAGCCAGTGCAAAACTCGTGGCGCCCGAAACCAGAATGGGATGACGCGGCGGAAAAGTGCCGGAAAAAAGGGCTGTTCGTGGTGACCGCATGGCCGAAGCGTAGAAGCCTCGGACGCCCGCGTCCACTCAGTGAGGGGTATGACTCAACACTGGGTGAACCTCGAAAAAGCCTGAAAAACAAGCGGCTGCGGCGCGAATGCAGACGCACCCACGCGGATGTTGGTGTTGGATGAGCTGGAGGCCGGGAGCCGGAATATTTATTATTGAGAGCGCAGCGCCGCAGCAGGAATGGTCGGGGTGACAGGATTTGAACTTGCGACCCTCTGCTCCCAAAGCAGATGCTCTACCAGGCTGAGCTACACCCCGACCGAGCCCGGCAGCCTATCAGGTTCGCAACCGAGTGCAACCGAATGCGACGGCTTGCGACAGAAACTCTATACAAATTATAGAGTTAAGATCACCCAATGCTACTGTGAGAACGGCGACAGACGCCCCCGTGCAGGCCTGACCTGGACGGTGGGCTGTCGCATTGGGTTGCACCGCGGCGCGGGGCGTCGCCGGGCAAAAGGTCCGCAGATGGTCTGCTGCGCGTCGCGCCCACAGGTCAGAAAAGTTGGCTTTTGCGCTTCAAATGGAAAGGACGTCGGTCTCGAATCATACTCGGCGTATCTCCGAAGATCGGCATCGCCCAAGCGCGCGAATTGGCCTTGGCCCATGGCCGCGAGTTGGAGAATGGAATCGATTCTCGACAGGCGCCGCGGCCTGGAATCCCACAAGGACAGCAGCGTCGTGAGCGGCCAGCGGTGAACAATCTGGAAAATGAGGACACCCACAGGCACACCACGAGTCTGAGCATCGAGATGCAACTCGATACAACACCGTGCGAAGCTCAATAAAGCAAAGGGCCATTAAAAGCCTAGGACCCTGACTACAGCGGCGGCAGTCCTAGCCATGAGAAACCCTTGTATTTCATTGAGATCCGAATTCCCATGAACCGCCTGGATCTACTGGCCGAGCAAGGCGTGATCCGAGATTTCACCCGCGTCGTCCTCGGGCCCGCTCCCGCATTCCTTGAAGTCCCCAGCGACCGCCGGTAGTACCGGCCGCAACCACTCCCGGTCCATGCCGATACCGTCGTCACGCCAAAACCTGTTATAGATCATGCGATTATTGCAGACGAAGAGCGAATAAATGCCTGTCTGGAAGTCCGCCTTTACGGCCAGCTTGCAGCCGGGATTGCAACGGCACCCTGCATCGCGAACGACCGATACCATTGGCTGCTCGATTCGGAGGTGTGGTTGTGCTGTCATGCGGGCCACAGAGGGCAATGTCGTGGCGGAACGGATAAAAATACTTGTAGTGGATGACCATCCGTTGATGAGGGAGGGCATCGGCGCCATCATCCAGGGCGCGCAGGACATCGTCGTGGCGGGCGAAGCGGACAATGGAAACCAGGCCCTCGAGATGTTTCGCCAATGCCGACCCGATGTAACACTCATGGATTTGCAGATGCCGGGGATGAATGGCATCGATGCAATTAAAGCAATCCGCCTGGAGTTCCCGACCGCGCGCTTCATTGTTCTCACCACCTACCAGGGTGATGTACAGGCCTTGCGAGCCTTGAAGGCAGGTGCCACCGGATACCTGCTCAAGAACATGATCTGGAAAGACCTCGGCGACTGTGTCAGGGCCGTGCATGCCGGCCGTCGCAGGATTCCACCGGAGGTTGCTGCGGCCCTGGCAGAGCACGTCGCGGATGACCTCCTCAGTGACCGCGAAGTCGAGGTACTGCGGCGTGTTGCCCTCGGCACCTCGAACAAACAGATCGCCGCTGAGCTTTCAGTATCGGAAGCTACGATCAAGGCGCACATGAAAAACGTGTTGGCAAAGCTCGGTGCAAACGACCGGACGCACGCGGTTACGATAGCTTCGAAGCGCGGCTTTCTCGAAGGCTGACCCGTTTTCTGGGTTGGTAGGCCATGTGGGCCGGCAGGCGTACTTCGATTTCGGTTCCCGCACCCGGCTTGCTCCACAGTGTCAATGTTCCGCGCACCCTCTTCGCCCGCTCGCGCATGCCGAGCAGTCCCCAATGACCTTCTCTCCCCCCGGCGCGCAGCATGTCAACGTCAATGCCTCGGCCGTCATCGCGGATTCTCAATTTCAGCTCCGTATCGCCATAGGACGTTTCGGCCTCTATCTGCCGGGCCGCGCCGTGCCTGAACGCATTTACGAGTGCCTCCCGGGCAATGAACATGACCTCTTCGCGCACGATGGGGTGCAATTCCCGCGGCATCCCCTCAACGGTTGAATGGAAATAACACGGGTCTTCTCGCGCTAATTCTTCACCGAAGGCCGCGATAGCTCGTGACAACTCGAGATCACCTCCAGGCGCAGAGCGCAGTTGCTTCACGGCGTCCCGGCCTTCAGCCAGCACGCCGTCGGCCCGATCGAGCGCCTGCTCCATGGCCGATCGGGCCGGCTCCTCCTGGGACAGGCGGGAGACCGCCGCGCGAAAGCGCAGTACGAGGCCCTGAACGCTTTGCAACAGCGTGTCATGCAACTCGCGCGCAATCCGCTCGCGCTCGGCAAGGCGTTCCTCGAGTCGGGCGCGTACCTGAAGGCTGACCTGTCGGATTCGGACCCGATATAGCAGCCAAAGCAACCCGAGACACAGAAGTACGCACAGTCCATAAAACCAATACGTCTGATATAACGCCGGAGCGATGCTGAACGCGAGGGTTGCGCCGGTGTTGTTCCATACGCCATCGTTGTTCGCCGCTATGACGTGAAACGAATATCGTCCGGGTCCCAAGTTGGTATAGGTAGCTTCGCGCCGGTCGCCGACGTCCTGCCATTCTTTGTCGAGGCCATCCAACTTGTAGCGGAAGCGCACGCGCTCAGGAATTTGCAGGCTTGCGGCGGTGTACTCGATGCGCACGTGGGTGGTGTACTTCGGCAGGGACGTCAGCGCCACGGACGGGTACTGAACGCTTCTGCCTTCAATGGACCAGATGGTCACGGGTGGCGGCAGCGGATTGTGCCCAATGCGGGATGGATTGATTCCAACCAAGCCCACCTGTGTTGCAAACCAGATGTAGCCATCCGTCCCCTCGAATGCCGACGGGGATGGACGCAACTGGCGGGCGTATCCCTGCAGACCATCGAGTCGGTCGAACAACTCGAGTCTGACGCGGTACTGCGCATCCCGGGCGGCTCGTTCCAACTCGGCGCGTGCGAGGTGAACTATCCCCACGTTTCCGTTTAGCCACAGGTCGCCACTCTCCGGCGCGACGATGCCGGAAACACCCGTGAACGGATTACCGGAGGCGCTCGATAGTGAGACGAAACGTGCACCATCGAAGTGCGCAAGTCCCTGGTCGCCGCCAATCCAGACGTCCCGATTCCGGGTGGCCAGCGACGTAACGTTGCCAACATTCAACCCTTCTGTTTTACCAAAGCGCTCGACGTTATTGCCATCGATTCGGACGATGCGATCGTTGTCATAGCCAAACAGTACCCGGCCGGTCGCATCCACGGTCGCAGCAATCGGCGCCCCTGGTGGAAGGTCTGGATTGCCTGCCTCGGAGGTCCAGTTCCCGCCTTCGAACCGAAACAGCCCCTTGCGACTGATGGAGACCCACATCGCTGCGGATTTATCCTGGACCATCGCTTGCACGGCTTCGCGGTACGGCAGCGGGATGGCGGCACTGCTCTTGCCGGCATCGATTTTCACCAGGCCAGTGCGGCCACCGAACCAGATCGTCCCGTCGGGGCCGCGATACGCACTCGTGAAATGTTCACCGCTGAACCTGTTGAGAATCACGCTGTTGCGTATCTCGAGCAGGGGATACCTCACGTCGGGCTGAGTGTCCACGCCGCTGACCCAGACTGTGCCACCCGTGCCGGCTACGGCGGCGCCGAATGTGTTGGTCGAGCTCACCTTGATGACGTTACTGTGACTGAATCGGTCCAAACCCGAGTACGTACCGGCCCATATGTTTCCTTCACGGTCCTCGAAGAAGCAGGTGACCCTGTCCCCTGTCAGCCCTTCAGCGGGTGTGAACGCTTCCATTCGAGGCGTCGTGGCGCTGGCCAGGGTCGAGGGGGATGCCCGCCGCACCGCTGAACCTCCGAGCCAGAGATTGCCATCGCGGTCGAACATCATGCCGGGATTCGGCGTCGCATCGGGAAAAACAACCTCGTGCAATGGGCCACTACCCGGCCCATCTCCTCGACCGGAGGGCGTACCGACTTGCGCAATTGCACCGGTGCGATTCAGATTGAGTACCCACATCTGTCCGTCGGGGCCACTGGCCAGTACATTGGCGTGAATGCGAATGGGGTTATGGCGAGCCTCGATCGCTGTGAATGTCATTTCACCCACGCGCCGTGCCCAAATGTGGTCATTGGTCAACGCCCACAACGTTCCGGCGCGGTCCACAGTGGCAGCCGTTACCATTGCGGTGGAATCCCCGGCCACAATGGCGACGTTGCGCCATCGATCGACGTCAAATCGATATAACCCTTGCGATGTGGCGGCATAGGTTATGCGCGCTCGATCCATCACGATGTTGTTGACGGATCCCCGCGGAAGTCCTTCCGGCTCGCCGTAGTGCATGGAGTGACCACCGCGCAGCACACTGATTCCTCCGAGCGTAAAGCCAATCCACAGGCTTCCGTCCGCGGAGGCTGCGAGCGCCGAGATGTCAGTCGAGTGGGACTGGCGGCCCATGGTGCCGTCATAGCGGACGAACTGGACGCCATCGAACCGGGTGAGGCCGCTCGGCCCTCCTAGCCACAACGTGCCATCCATGCCTTGGGTGATTGCATAGATCGCCCCCGGAGCACCCTCGGCTACGGTCCAACCCTTGTGGTTCAGTTGCTGGAAAGTCAATTCGGCTTCCATACAACGTACCTGGCCGCACATGGCCAGGAGCACGATCCACAGGAGGCTGGTGCCTTTCATTGCGAGGACCCGGAAAAAAGATGCCTGTACCCACTGGTGGGCGTACTACGGCGAATCATCCAAAAGTATAACGCCGGCGTTCTACGTTCGGGGATAACGCGAAGGTATCGGGGGGCGCACCGTACCGGGGTGCAACGACTCTTTTCCATGTTCCCCCTGGGCCTGCCCGGTCTCGCTCTGCTGCTTTTGCGAGTGTCCGTCGCATTGACCCTGCTCTTCTCGCTGTACATTCGGGAGCAGGAGCTCGCTGCAGGGCTGCTGGCGGTTGCATGGTTGCTGGCGATACTGCTGGTTGTGGGATTTCTCACGCCGTTCATCGCCGTCATCGCCGTGGCCGCTCAGCTCCTGATCCTTTTAGGACTCACGAGCCCGCTCGCGAGCTTCATCGGAGTGTCGGCTTTGAACGCCCTGGCACTGGCGCTGCTCGGCCCCGGTGCCTACTCTATCGACGCTTCGCGTTTTGGTCGTCGTGTCGTCGACTTGCCATCTGACGATGATGGGTAAACCTTTTGATTGTTCGCAAGCTCGTGCGCATCACGCCGCAACAAATCGCCGCCACGGGTGCCGTCACAGGCGACGATCTGCTGCGCACAATCTCGACTACAAACTGTCCAGATCTGACGGGTTGCGGTTGCCTGCTGGCAATGTCGGACTCGCCATTGGCGTCGAAGGGCGTCGTGAAGCTCATTCCGATGAGCGCGATCCCCGAGTTATGTCGGGGCCTCGCTCTGAAGTGTGTACCTCCGGGCCAGATGAGGGCGCCCGGCTAGGGACCCGGGTATCCCAAATGACTATAGCCGGTGTATCCGTATGGGCATTTTGCATGCCCGGGGAATTCGCAACACTGAGGTGGCGATATTTCAACGGAGAACGCCCATGCCGGATGTTACCCCTGTCGTATTCATTGTGGACCCTGATGCGTCCAGCCGAGAGTCTGTCGAAGAGCAGATTCTCTGCGCGGGTCTGCGCCCCCAATGCTTCGGGACCGCCGCGGAATTTCTGCACCGGCCGCGGCTTGCCGTGCCGTCCTGTCTCGTGCTCGATGTCAGCCTGCCGGACGTCGGTGGGCTCGAGTTGCAGGCGCGCGTTGCGGCCGAGTCCAATGAAATGCCGATCATCTTCTTCACCGTCTGCCAGGATGTTGCTACAACAGTCAGGGCAATGAAAGCGGGCGCGTTCGAATTCCTGACGAAGCCATCCGACATGCACCGACTGTCGAGCGTGGTACACAACGCCGTTGAACGAAGTCGTATGACCCTTGCCCGTGAAGCCGAGGTTCACACGCTTCGTGAGCGACTGTGGTCGCTGACGCCTCGCGAACGGCAGGTCTTGACCCTTGTTGCCTCGGGCAGGATGAATAAGCAAGTGGGCGGCGAGCTCGGCATCAGCGAGATCACGGTAAAGGCCCACCGCGGCAAGGTGATGCGCAAGATGCAGGCCGCGTCCTTAGCCCAGTTGATAAACATGGCCGGGAGACTCCGGCTGGCCGTTCCACTGCGAAGGGACACCACCGTAACCGAAGACGTACTCGCAGAGCTCGTCGTTTCCACTCGTGTGCCAACAGCTTCCGTACTCGACGCAGGGAGGCGCAGGTGACCAGTGTCCCGACACTGGCGCGAGGTTGTGTGCCCGAATCAGTGATACCTTCGTTCAATAGATTCGCCGGCTGGCTGCTCGGAGAGCTCGTCGTTTCCACCCGAGTGCTCGGAACGACAGAGATCATGTTGCTCAATCACACGGGCTGTGGATTCACCACATTCACTGACGCAGAGTTGAACGCTAGACTGGCTGCATCCACTGGCGACTCGTCCCCAGCTCCCATGCGATTCTTCTCCTACAAGGACCCTGAGCAGAACACGCGTGAACAAATCAAATGCTGCGCTCGAAGAAGGCTACGGACTCAGCTTTTTGCCGGGTCGCTCTCGTGGTTGCTCAGGGCGATGTGTTCAGACGCTTCAGCGCCTCACCGAGTAATCGGATCTCTTCGCCATAGCGGGCCCAGTCGCCTGCGCGCTGAGCTTCGAGTGCGCGCTGGTAGTGCTGCTGCGCCTGGGAAGCCGCGCCACTGGAAGGCTCGGTGGCGGAGCCGGATTCGACGGGTCGCTGTTGCGCCGGCTCTCGAGTGCCTGTTAGGCGTTGCTCGGCGCCGCTCGTGGGGAATAGGCGCTCGAGCGCTTCGTCCAGCGTCTTTTCCATGACGATGTGGTTCTGGTAAGCAACGACTACCCGCTTGAGCTCGGGGATGCGCCCGCCGGCCGCACGCAGATAGAGGGGACGGATGTAGAGCAGCGATTCCTCGATCGGAATGACGAGGAGGTTGCCCTGGATCACTTCGGAGCCCTGTTGGTTCCATAGCGTGATCTGTGGCGCGATCACCTGATCCTGGCTGATGCGGGCCGCCACTTGGCGCGGACCAAAAATCACTGTCTGTTTCGGAAACTGGAAGGCGATGAGCTGACCGTAATTCTCCCCGTCGCTGCGCGCGACCATCCAGGCCGCGAGGTTGTCTTTTTGGCGCGGCGTGTACGGCAACATTTGGATATATTCAGCATCTCGCTCGCCCGGTAGTTTCATGATGGTGTAGTACGGAACCATCGGCCTCACTTCACCCCTGCTCTGCTCCAGCGAAGGCACGTCCCATTGATCCTCACGGTTGTAGAACGTCGATGGATTCGTCATGTGAAACGTGGCAAACATCGCCGCCTGCAAAGAGAAGATTCCCTGCGGGTAACGCAGGCGGGTGCGCAAGTCTTCCGGCATGGCGGAGAGCGGCTCGAACAGACCAGGGAAGACTTTCGCGATCGTGGCCGCCACGGGATCCTTTATGTCGATCAGGTGGAAGCGCGTCGTGCCGTCGTAAGCATCGATCGTGATCTTCACAGAGTTGCGGATGTAGTTGATGCCGCCGACGCTCGGCGTGGAATACGGATACCGTCGGCTGATCGTATAGGCGTCCTGTATCCACAGGAGCCGCCCCTTCGAGATGGCAAGGTATGGATCCTGGTCATACGTGAGAAACGGAGCGATGCGCCTGACGCGCTCGGCAATGCGGCGGTACATCAGCACGCGGCTGTTAGCGTTGAGATTCGGGGAGAAGAACGTGTCGGCGGATCCGAAGCGGATGGCGAAGAGCAGCCTGCGGAAAACGCCACCCACCTCCACCCCACCTTTGCCCTTGTAGGTGCCGAATACGTTGGCGTCACCACGCGGGTAGTCGAACTCCTGGGTCGCAGTCTTCACGAAGACGTGATCATTCGTGAGCTCGCCGAAATAGATCGCGGGCTGTGAGACTTTCAGGTCTACCGTGGATTGCAGCGGCAAGTCCTTGATGAACAGCACCGGCAGACCTTCGGGCGTCACCTCGTTTACCGGACCCAGCGTGAGTCCATAGCCGTGGGTAAAAGTGAGACGCTTATTGATCCACGTTCCGCTCGGCAGCGATTCAGAGTTCAGTTCGCGCGCCGACAGCATGATCTGGCGGTATTTTCCATCGATCAAGTAGCGGTCGTTGTCGACCGAGTGGAAGTCGTAGTACGTGCGGATTTCCTGGATCTGACCGAACGTGTCGAGCAGGGGCAAATCGTTCCACAGCGGCACGTTTTCCAGGGTGGCCGCGTTGCGTGCAATATCCGCGGCGGTCAGCTTTGCATCGCCCGAGATGGCGCGCTCTTCCACCTGATCGAGCGCGAACGCCGAGCGTGTCGCCTGAATGGAATGGTTGATGAACGGCAGCTCACGCACCTGTTCGTTCGGCGACACATAAAGGCGCTGAAGAGCGAAGGCGTAGAGACTTCCGCCTACGGAAACTCCGACATAGAGAGCGACCGCCGCGAACACCGGCCAGCGGCGAGGCACCGCGATCTGCCAAGTGAGCAACGCCGCACCGGCGATAGAGACAGCGATCAGCAGCCACTGCACAGGAATGGTGGCGTACACGTCGACGAACGATGCGCCGTGAATGATGCCGGATTGCGTCGTCAGCGATTCTGGGATACCCAGCCATGCCCGGAAGGCAAGGATGAGGAGGAAGATGGCGCCCAGCACGCTCAGATGGCGCCGTGCCTTGTCGGTGACAATGGGTGCGAATTGCGGCGTGAAGACTATGCTTTGGCTGACGAAGTACACGAGGCCTGCCATCAGGAAGGCCAGCAGCACGGTCATGAAGATCAGGGTGTGGAGGAGGTGAAGAAGCGGGAGTTGGAAGAGATAGAACGAAATGTCGTGTCCCAGAACAGGGTCGACCTTACCGAATGGCACCGCATTGCGGGCCATCAGCCAGGTGTCCCAGCGGCCCGACGCGTAAAGCGCCACGAAAAACGCTATAACCGCAGCACCTACCTGAAACAGCGGCCGCAATCTTTGTGGATTGATGCCGACGGAGAGCGGGCCTTGCGCCCCCAATACCGTGAGCTCGAACCTCCTCAGACCTCGCACAGCAATGTGGATATTCACAAACAACACGCCGAATACCACCGCGAAAGTAACCGCGCCGAGCACGATGCGCGTAGTCAACGTTCGCAGGAACACCTGTTCGTGACTCGTCTCGAGGAACCACAGCCAGTCTGTGTACACGTTGGCGAAGGACGGGAGCAGAAAGAATAACAAAATGAAGACGGCCGGCAGCGCTACCAAAAGGTATTTCCTGACTGGCACTTCACTCGCTCCTTAACGTGTTGTCAGACTGGCAGGTTACGGGAAAAGCCGCAAGTTGAGAAAGTTGCCGCGCTGAGCACTAACGCTGCGCTGCAGCTCTATTCCTGGACGGCGCCTATGATGCGGAGAAGCCGAATGAGCTCGCCTCGGCGAGCGCTCGCTTCTCAAAGAGCGACCAGAACCCCCTGAGGTTATCGCGACGCGCATTGTCCCCGGTGCGTCGAGCAATCGGAGGGTACCCGAATCGAGCCTCACCCACTCTTAGATAGGAGACGGCGCATCGGTCGACGTCAGATCCCGCAATTCAATCCATCAACAGGGGAGCAGACTAACTATGAACCAACGAACCCAATCGGCCGTTCGAGGCGTGGCAGCCACATTCGGCGCGAGCGTAATCGCATTTGCACTCGGTTTGACTTCGCAGCCCGCAGCGGCCGGCTGTATCGACTTGAAGCCTTTCAAGCCAGTCAGCTGGCTGAAGCCGGAAGCGCTCGAGAGTGCACCGCACCTCATCCGGGTTTCGACCGCCGAAACTCCTGAGGCTGCCGCATCAGCCGGCGAGAACGCGTGGAACTGGAGCTGGGAAGAGGAGCCAGTGCGCCGTGCGCCGATTGTGGGTCTGTGGGCCTTCAAATATCTTTCGAAGGGCAACCTGAAAACCCTTGGCATCCCGGATGGGGCAGTGCTCGATGGTGGAAACACGTTGTGGTATGCCGACGGCAACGAAAACACCGTTTCGGGAGTGCGCGCTCCCGCCACCGGCGATGTTTGTCTGGGCATCTGGAAACGTACGGGCGAGTGGACCTACGAGCTAAACCATATCGGGCTCTCGTGGAACACCGAGAAAGGCGTTCCAGGAGGTCCTGCCTTCATCAAGCAATACGTCACGTTGGGAGCACATAAGGACACCTACACAGGAACGGTGACCATCAGGCAACTCGATCCAGACGGCAAGACATTGAGCACACCCGCGCCCATCAAGGGAACGATCACCGCCACGCGAGTCAATATCAACACCGACACTCAGCAGTCCCTGCCGTAACGCGCTTCACCGAGTCGGTTCACGTCCCGCGGATCGTCGATCTCAGCGGCGATCCGCAGGACCTGGGCGAGCGCGATTTATCGCAAGCCCAGCGGCCCCGCACATTTCGGTGCGGGCTCGTCCGTGCGCTTGTTGCTACCCGCCGGAGCAGACGCCGGGACGAGGTAGGTGACCAGGAAATGAGCATCCATGGAGCTGTTATTGACGACATCATGGAGTCTGGTGCCCTCAGTCCAGGTGTCTCCAGCCTTGTAGGTGACCTTCCCGCAGTGCGCATCGTACCAATCCACGGGTCCCGAGTCGGCAGCGAGAGTCAGTAGCACAACACCTGGGTGCTTATGCCAGCCAGTGGTACCCCCAGGTGAGAACTTGACATCCTGCACGACGACGTTGGACGCCCCATAGGTATGGACCTCTGCAGTGAAGTCCTCGTCTCCCAATTGGACCGATCCGTTGGCATGGATATCATTGTCGGCAAGGCCGGCCGACAAAATATTGTTATAAAACGCTCCGACCGTCGGTGTCGCCAGGGCGACGCCGCCAATGCCACAAGCAGCCGAGAGCCCGCATAACAGGGCTGTCATTCTTGCCTTCATTTTGCCTCTCCTGATTTAATGTGAATTTGTGTCAGCACGCTCCGTATATAGAGCGTCCCGAGCTCACATCGGGTACCACAATCTTTGAGGCATCAAAAACGTAAGTTCGCCCTCACTCCGATGGTACGAGGCTCGAACGTGTACGCGTACATGAGTGAGGATCCCGGCGCATCTACATCACGCTGTAGATTTGGCTGTGAGTCCAAGGCGTTATCAACGAACAATGTGATATCCGAAAGTCCGCATGTCATCCCCAACTGGAGGTTGAGAAGATCCGTCGCCGGGTCCGCGCGCAGGACGGGATCGTAATTAATGCTTTTGGGATCCAGCTCCGTAAATGGTCCTGGATTGTGGCTATGCACAATCATCTCCATTCGCACATAACCTTTGACGTCGTGGAAAAGTGGCCAATCGTAGCGTGCAGTCAGCGTACCGTCCCAAGGCGCCGGGACGGACGGAACACCACCCACAACCGTACTCTTGTCGACAACAAACTCGCCGTTGGCGGCCCGTACGCTACGACGGTAGCGCGCATCGAGCATCCCCAGTGCGAGTGTCACGCGAAATCGCTCCGTTACCAGCGTCTCCATGTCGAGATCGAAGCCGATGTTCGGATCGCAACGTCGCTCAAGATGCCCGGACCGAACTGCGAGCTGAAGTCGTACTCGACGCCGGGCGTGACCGCGGCGATCCCACGAATATCGTTGATTCCGGACGCAACCAACTTGTCGGCCGACAGCACGTTGATGCTCATGGGCACGGTGCTCAACAACTCATCGCGCTTCATCGCAGATACCACGATCTCGCTGAGAACCTCTTGGTCATCCCATGCGCGTGGCTTCGCCCTGGGTCGCTCGAGTATCGTTATGGTGCCAGGGTCGAGAAACGAGTATGTGAGCCCGGTGCCCTCGAGCAGTCGGGAGAGGCCATCGGGTGCGGACAGACCGGCAGGTACCGATTGCGAATTTTTCCCGAGAGCCAGCTGCGATGGGTACACAAAGAGCAGGTGCATCGACTCGGCGAAGGCGGCCAGGGCTCGTGGCAACGGTTGCGCTGGAATCTCGGTCGACAGGTCGTTAGATCGTTGAGGGGTAGCTCCCACCGCTGGGGCGCTCGCCAAAAGCCAGCAGAGCGTTCGTGCCGACCATCGGACCGCCAATTGCACAACCCACCTTTTCTCGTTTTTCTCAGCAGTCCCTCTATCAATTCCAGTATGCGCCGCGCCGCGGAGCACCGCATCACAACCTCACCGCCGCCAGATGTTGCGCCGCAACTTTGAACCTCTATGGCGAGTCCCGGTCCAGGGTCGATCGCGAGTTGTCGATGCAGCAAAGACGTGTTGCACTCGGCGTCAACCGCAAAGGGGGCGGCGGGTTAATCTGATCAGACGATGCGGTCGGATTGATTGTGAATTGACGGCTCAGGCCATGCTTTAGTAAAGAACTCGCAGAACACCGCACAGAAAGCGAATGAGGCGTCCACTGCGCAACCGATCGATCGGCACCCGGACACTCGTGTCTGCGCTGTTGCGAGTGTCATCCATCTGTGCACCCGTCGCTGTTGCGCAACCTCAGGCAACACAAACCCAGGCCACCGACATACCTGCGCTGACCGCCGATATCCCCGAGCAACCTCTCGCGCACGCGCTCGAAGCGTTCGCACAACAGACCGGCCTGCAGGTTGTCTATGTTTCCGCAGTGGTGAATGATCAGAGATCGCGCGCGGTTTCATCGGGCCTGACTGCTTCGGATGCACTCGGTAGACTGCTGGAGGGAACCGGACTGCGCTTCGAGTATCTGACGCCGCGTAGCATCCATATCCTCGCCGCGGTCGTGGGTCGTCCGAAACAAGTGGCCTCCCGGACTCATGAACGCGAATTACTTCAAGAAGTGATCGTGACGGCCGAGAAGCGTGAGGAATCCCTGAACGTCGTACCGATCAGTGTCAACGTTCTGACTTCGGCCAACATGAATGCGGCGGGCATCAAAGGCATCAATGAGATCGCGGCGGTGACCCCAGGTGTCGAATATGACTACGACACGCAGTTCGGGCCTGGGGTTTTAACGAGACTGGCCATTCGTGGCATCAAATCAGACGTCGGAACTTCGACGACCGGCGTCTATATCGACGACGTGCCGATTCAATGGCGGCAATCGGGGTTTGCCAATGTGTACCCTGTTGCTTTTGACCTGGCTCGGGTCGAGGTGCTGCGGGGTCCACAGGGAACCTTGTTTGGCGCCGGGGCCGAGGGGGGCTCCATTCGATTTATTACGACTGAACCGAGTATGACGGAGCTCACAGGCCAGCAGCGCGCGGAGGTGTCGCAGACTGAGTATGGGGGACCGAGCTATGAAATCGGTGCTGCCGCCGGTGGACCCATAGTTGACGGCCGTGTGGGCCTGCGCATCAGCGCCTGGTACCGCGACGACGGTGGCTACGTCAATAGGATCAATCCGTTTACCGGTGCGACGGTCGACAACGAGGCCAATCGGTCGTCGAGCCGGGCACTGCGCGCAGCCGTGGCCTTCGCTCCGATAGAGTCACTGCGCATTACGCCATCGCTCTCCTACCAGTACGTGGGACACCATGACAGCCCGATCTTCTACCCCTACCTCTCGAATACAAGTGTTGGGGCGTTCAACAACGGCAAGCTGCTGCGGCAGCCCTACACGGACGGTTTTACCCTCGCGTCCCTCAAGTTGGAACAACAATTCCGCTTTGCCAAGCTCACAGCGGTGACGTCTTATATTGATCGACGCGCACGGGCGACATTCGATGCCACCAATGAGGCGGGCGTTTTGTTTTTTGGAGGTTACGGCAACCCCTTGGGGCCCGGATTTCCAGCCTCCTATGCGGACGCCCTCCCAGACATGCTGTCCTTACATCAGACCCAGCAATCACAGGAGTTGCGCCTGACCTCGGCCGATCCGGAGGCGCCAATCCAGTGGGTCGCAGGTCAATTCTACTCTTTGGCTCGCCAGGTCTTCACGGAGGACATCTACGAAATCGGCGCGCCGGGGAACCCCGGCTACTACAACAGCGGTCATACGATCGATACGATCGTGTCGGCCTTCGCTCATGTGGATGCTCGAATGTCGCGTTACTGGACACTGAGTGGCGGAGTCCGCGTCGACCGCACCCGAAGCGAAACGACTAGTTACTCTGGCGGATTCGCCTATCCTGACCTGCCGCCAGTCTCTCACGGGATTACACACGAGAGACCCCTGACCCCACAATTTAGTCTGTCGTACAAACCCAACGAGACCAACTTCTTTTACGCGACGATCGCCAAAGGGTTCAGAATCGGCGGGGTCAATACGCAAATTCCTACTAGTTGCCAAACCGTGGCACCCACATCGTATACCTCAGATACTGTCTGGAGCCACGAGATAGGCTCCAAAAATCTGCTCTACGACGGCCGTTTGCAGGTTGCGGGAAGTCTCTTCGAGATCGATTGGAACCGAGTGCAAACCAATTTCACACTCGACTGCGGCTTCAACTATGTCGCCAATGCCGGGGCCGCGAAGAGCACTGGCTTTGATCTGGTGGTCAGTGTATCTGCGCTCCATGCACTGAGCTTCAGTGTTTCAGTGGGCTACGACAACGTCCACTTCACGAAGACCATCCTGAACCCCGCTGGAGAGGTGCTCGCGGACCGTGACGCAGTGTTAGGAGGCGTGCCTTCCGTGCCATCGCCGTGGATTGGCGCCGCTAATTTACGCTACGAATGGCCGATCACTCATGCGATCACCGGTTACACGCGAATCGACGAGGTCGTTCACAGCCACAATCCGGGACCCTTCACCGAGCTCGACCCAAAGGCGATTGGCTACGATCCGAGGTTTGTCGCCGATCCTGCGACCAGCGTACTCGATCTCGGGCTGGGCCTGATCTGGTCCAAAATGGATTTGCGTTTTTTCGTGAACAACGCGTCGGGCGCCCATCCACTGTTGCAGTCCTCCGCCGATGCGCCAGGCTCGTTGCCGGCTTACGCACACACTCTGACTCCGCGTACCTGGGGACTCGTCGCCGCCTGGAGCCTCTGAGACGAGAGTCATTTCGTGGACGCGGCAAACGGTATGCTGATTCCCGCCACGGCTGCCTGTTGCAATGTGTGTGTTTCGAAATAGATGCGTGTCTTGATGCGTCGGTAAAACTTTCGTGCCCCCTCGTCCTGGGTCAGATCCAAACCGTGTGCGTTGACGTGGATCGCGACGGTAACCGTGGATGAGTCTGCATGCGCCGCAGTCGCTGCAAACAGGCACCCCAGGAAGACAGTGCCGACGATGGCTCGAACGAAGGTTTGGGTGCTGATGCGATTGCCCTGTATTGCGTGGGTTCGTTTGTGTACGAGTGGGCAGCTGGAATCGCGGGTACCGCAAAAATTATAGGTACCCGAATCGACCTCAGGTGACTCCTATACTGGGATGGCCGACAGCAAGCACACCCTCGTAGAGCGACTCTTCGCAGAGCACGGCGGTGCGCTGCGGGCATTTCTGTCCCGGCGTGTGCGCAAATCACCCGACGCCGCGGAACTGGCCCAGGAGGTCTATCTGCGTATGTTGCGTCTCGACGATGCTTCCATCATCGAGAATCCCGAGGCCTACCTCTACACTGTGGCGAGCAACCTGGCCAAGGAGCACTCGCGTATCGAAGGGCGGGCCGCCACCGCCCTCGATATTGATGATCCTCACATCCAACAGCAGTTGGCAGAGCTTCCGGGCTATGGCAGCGAGTTCGATACCCAGCGACGAATCAAGAGGTTACAGGAGGTTTTGCAGCAGTTGCCGGCGAAATGCCAGGCGGCCGTCGTCCTGCAGTACTGGCACGGGCTCAGTTATGAGGAGATCGGGCAACGGCTCGGCATCTCGCCCAACATGGTCAAGAAATATCTGAGCAAGGCCATGGTGCATTGCCGCAAGCGGATGGCACGGTTGGGATGAACATATGAGCACAACCGACGATCAGGTAAGGGGAATGATCTCCCAACGGGCGGCGGATTGGTTTGTCGCGAATCGTGCCGGCATGACGCCCGAGCAAAGGCAGTCATTCACCGACTGGCTCAAGACTTCCCCGGTTCATGTCCAGGAGTACCTGGCCATCGCTGTCATCGGCCGCGACCTTCGGGAGGCGTGCACCGTTTCGGCGCGTTCCATTGAGGCCCTGATTGAGCGCGCCCGCAACGAGGAGGACTCGACCGTTGAAACGCTCTGGCCGGGCAACGCCACGACTGCGAGCATCCGCTACTCGAGGGGGTGGAAATTTGCCGCAGTCGCTCTTTCGGTCGCGATGCTCGTGGTGAGCGGCCTCGTGATCTTCCGCAACTTCGATGTCACTTCCACCGCGTCCGTACCCGATGTAGTCACCACCCTTCACTATCAGACTGCGCACGGTACACAACAATCCTATGTGTTGACCGACAACTCGGTAGTGCACTTGAATACGGACAGCGACGTCACGATCCGCTACAGTCCCACGCAGCGAACGGTGAGCCTGAACTCCGGCGAAGCCGTATTTGAGGTGACCCACGAGAGCGCCCGGCCTTTCCAGGTCACCGCGAAATCCGCGCAGATTATCGACCTGGGCACCAAGTTCGACGTCAGGCTCAACGAGGTGGCAACAGTCGTTACTGTGATGGAGGGTCGTGTTGAGGTGCGATCATCCTCCGCCGCTGAGCCCCGGGGTAATGGCCTACAGCTCACGCCGGGTCAACAAGTCAGTGTCACGGACGGCGGGTTGCCGTTCGCACCCGTCGCAGTCGACGCCGAGCGCGCCACTGCGTGGCTGCACCGGCAAATTTCTTTCGATCGCGAGCCCCTCGAGCGGGTCGCATCGGAAATCAACCGTTACGCATCCAGGTCGATCGAGATAACAACACCGGAATTGAAAGGACTTCGAGTCAGCGGCATATTCACCACGGATGATACCTCGGCCTTCGTTGCTTTCCTGCGCAGCCTGGACGGTGTTCAGGTGGAGGAGACCGCAACGCAGATACTCGTTTTCAAACGAGGTGATCGAAAGGGAATCCGCTGAGGGCACACTTCACTCGGCACCCGAGGTCTCTTCGAGCTCACCGTTCCTTCAGGACGAGACGTGCGGTGTAGTCGATCCTGTGCAGGAAGACCGGCCGCGGCTGGCTCGCGAAAAACTCATCAACGGCCTTTCTCGCGCCTTGCCAATGTCCATAGTCGTCGATAATCAAAATCCCTCCCGGCGCAATCCGCGAGTACAGATGCATCAATTCGTGCTGGGTCGATTGGTACCAGTCGGTATCCAGGCGCAGCAGGGCTATCGGCTGCGCTGGCGTATTCGCCGGGATCGTCACCTCGACCGGCCCCTGAATATAGTGGACTCGTTCCGCCGGGTAGGACGTTGAAGCAATATTCTTCCTGACTTCATCGATGCCTGCGACAGCCCAAACACCCGAGGTGCGCTGCGGATCACGTTCGAGTCGTGATGTAGCTGAATGACCCTGGAGGTCGGTGTCGTGTTCGCTTGCCGGAGTCATTCCCTGAAACGTGTCGAAAAGATGCAGATCGCGCTGGATGTCGCCCATCTGAGTCAGAGCGAGCGCGGCCACCATGCTGCTTCCACCACGCCACACCCCACACTCCACCAGGCAACCCTCGATTCTGTTCGTGACGATGTGCCTGACGCTCTGGATGAGAGCCATCTGGCACTCCGCACTCGTCATCGTATAGGGAGTAACCCGTTGCAGAATCTCCCGATCCTCGGGAGTTAGATCCAAAGGCCACGGCCGCACCTTCGATGCAGGTCGGTAGCGCCGTATTTCCAGTCCTACTGTCCGAAAGCCGGTTTGAATGGCTGATTTGAGTGCACGTTTCAGCATACCGAGTATCGATTTGCTCGTATTGGTACCCGATTGTGTACCCGGTTTGTGTACCTGACGCCAATATTCGGTGGGCACGCGCTTTTGACTCACGGCGGCGCCACGTTTCACAGGCAGCATCGAGCGGTTAAGATGCTGCGACATCGCCTCACCGAGGGCTTCCCGCCATGCTCCTGTTCGATCTAACGACCCGGAACGGTGCGCGTCCCAGCCCGTTCTGCTGGCGCGCCAAACTGGCGCTCAAACACAAGGGTCTGCTCCACGACGAAAAAGCCTGCCACTACTCCGATATACGCTCGATAGGTGACGGTAGCTTCAAGACCGTCCCAGTGATGCAGGATGGCGGAGTTTTCGTTGGGGGCAGCCTCAACATTGCCGAGTATCTGGAAAAAACCTATCCAGACGCCTCTACATTATTTCCAGACGATCCGCACCACCGGTATGCGAAATTCGTCGAAGCCTGGGTGGACACCTCGCTGCAGCCCCAGATTTTCCACACCCTGGCCTACGATATCTTTCTTCTGATGCCGGATGCCGAGCAGCCCTATTTTCGGAAAACGCGCGAAGCCCGTCTGGGCATGACGCTCGAGGAAGCAAGGGACCTCGCCCCTTCGAAACTTCCCGCGGCCCAGGCCAGCTTCCTGCCACTGCGCCGCCGTTTGCAGGAACAGCCCTTTCTGTGCGGAGATGCCCCGGCCTACGCCGATTACATCGCCTATGGGGCACTGAAGTGGCAGCGGTTGTGTTGTGACCGGGAGCTCCTGAGCGATGCGGCGGGCCCGATCCATGCGTGGTTCTCACACATTGACGGGCTCGCCACGGCTCATGCTCCAACAGGCTCATGACTCAGATCCGGTGGGCACCGGGGTGGACCACCTGATACTGTACGAAGACGCCCCGTTCCAACGATCGCACTGGAAGTTGGTCTCGGGTGCGACCGCGGGCTATATCAGTGACGGGTACACGCTGGGCGTGGTGGGCATCGCGCTGGCGGCTGCACAAACGCAACTGCAACTGACGCCGACATGGCTCGGTGCCATCGGGTCCAGCTCGCTGGCGGGACTGTTCCTGGGCGCGTTGCTCAGCGGCTGGGGTGCCGATCGTTATGGCAGGAGACCGATCTATGCCTACAACATGGTGGCATTTGTCGGACTGAGCCTGCTGCAGCTGGCGGTCGATTCCGCCACCCAACTGTTGATCGTCCGCTTCCTGCTCGGGCTCATCCTCGGGACCGACTATGTTGTTTGCAAAGCCCTGCTGGCCGAATGCACTCCCCGACTCAGTCGCGGGCGCTGTCTGAGCCTGATGGGGGTCGCTTGGGCGGTTGGGTACGCGCTCGCCTACATTGTCGGGATGTACTCGGGCGATGCATGGCGCTGGACTCTGGCCAGCAGCGCGATCCCCGCGTTGATTTCGGTGCCTCTGCGGCTCAGCGCACCGGAGTCGCCCCTGTGGCTGACTTTGGCGGGACGTCACGAGCAGGCCCAACAGGTTGTGGAGCGTTACTTTGGCAGCGGCTACGGCATCCCAACCGCAGTGGCCGGGAAATCGAGTCTGCGCGAGCTTTTCAACAGCCACAATCGCGCAGCAACCCTGGTAGCCGCGACACTGTTTTTCTGCCTGGTAGTCCCGTACTTCGCCGTGAGCACCTTCATCCCGCAAGTGATGGCGGCACTGCATGTAACAGGCAACAAAGTGGCAGGGCTGATCTACATTCTCGGCCTCATGTTCGGTTCCGTCGGCGGTTTCCTCGTAGTAGATTGGCTGCCGCGTCGGCAGTTCGTCATTGGTAGCTTCGCAATAACGAGTGTCGCCCTACTCGTCTCCTCCGTAGCACAGGATAGCTCAGTGGCCCTGTCATTCGCAGTCTTCTCCAGCGTCCTGTCAGCCGCCCAGGCGCAGATCTACGTCTATTTACCGGAGCTGTTCCCAACATCGCTACGTGCCTCGGGGCTCGGAATCGCCGTGGCTGTGAGCCGGCTGGGCGCCGCGGCCGGAACATTTCTGCTGCCTCTGTGTGTGGCTCATCTGGGAGTCAGCGTGGCGTTGTATGTCTGCACCGCCACGTTGATATTGGGAGGCATCGTGGCATTCCGATGGGCGCCGGAGACCCGGCGTATCCACCTCACGCGCTGAGGTGCGCGATAGTCAGGCCCGCATACCTGCGGTGATCGGCAGACGAACCGCGCGCAGCGCCGGCAGGATCGATCCGGCCAGCGCAATCACAACTGCCCAGGTGAATCCAACCAGCACGAAATGCGGACTGAGCGAGAATTGGAAGGTGGTACTGACCACGATGCTGCGCTTACCGCTCACCAGCAGCCATGCGCAGGCCATGCCGATGAGCGCCCCGAGCAGCGCCAACAGCAGCGCCTCGACCAGCACCGAAAGGGCAATCGGCACCGCGCCGAATCCAAGAATCCGCAGCGTAACGATCTCCTGCGTCCGGGCCCGAACCCGGCCGTACAGGACATTGAGGGAGCCGAACAGCGCCCCGATGGCCAGAATGGTCGCAATGAAAAACGCGAGCGAGGTGAAAAAGGCTGCCCACGGGCCGACCGAGCGCCGATAAAACTCAGCCTGAGGTTCAGCAGTCACCGCGAGCGCCGGATTCTCCGTGATCCAACGCGCGAAGGCACCGACGCCTTCCGGCTTCTCGAGTTGGACCAACACGCTGCTGAAGTTATCGACCCGCGTGGAGGCGCTGAGGGTCGCGCCGTCAGCCAGCAGTTGGCTCTCGAGCATGCCGCCGCCGGAGGTGAAGCTGCCCACGATGGGCCACTCGCCATCGGGCATGATCACGGTGTCCCCGACTTTCAGGTTGAAAATAGCGCGGGCCCCCGCTCCCACAATGAGCTCGTGGATTCCCGGCCGAAACGCGTGTCCGCTCGTGATCTTGAAGTCGGGGTAGAGTCCCCACGCTCGATCGCCCACACCGCGGATATAGAGCATCCCCCCACCAAACCCTTCAGGCATGAGCGACTGGAGGATTTCACAATCGAGGATGGCCCGACCGTCCGGCCCATGCGCGACTCCGGGGGCCTGGAGCAGGGTCGAACAGGCGTCCCGGGAAACACCGCTACTGCCTTCGCCGAGCGCATCAGTGGCCAGGACGATGGCGTTGCGCGGATCGGTGCCGCTTCTCGCAGCCAGTTGCAGTCCCGCGACGATTGACAGAACGGAAAGCATCACACCGACGACACAGGCCACACCGAGGACGGCGACCGAGGCGGATCCGGGGTGGCTCGCCAGGCCCATGACATTTACTCGTGCGACGGCCACACTTTGTGCAAACAACGACACGCTCAACTCGCGGCCAAAAGCTCTGCCGGACGGCGCCGCCATAGCATCAGAATCGGCAGAACCGAGCTGACCAGAGCCAACAATACGGCCGCGCAGGCTGCCTGGACGAAGACTGCAGAGGAAACCGTGGCTTCCGGAATGTCGAATCCTTTGGGGAACCAACGATTGGGTAACGCCGTGAGCATCGCGGCCAGCCCTGTGCCGAGCTCAGCACCCAGCACGCAGGGGATGGCGGCCTCCGCGCAGACGAGTCCCATCAGTTGCAGGTTCGTGAAGCCGAGGGCCTGCAGGACTCCGAGCTCGGCTGTGCGCTCCTTGACCGCGCGGGCCAGGACATTGGCCGTGAGATATAGGATGAGGAAAAGACCTGCGCCCGCGACCAGCCGGGTGAGCAGCGCCATGTCACCGAAGGAGCTTTGTCCATAGGCGGCCTCTTCGCGGGCGGAGAAACTTCGTGTGGGCGTTCCCGAGTTGGCAAAATAGTGATCGATGCTGCGTGCCACTTCATTAGCGTTGGCGTGATCGCTCAGACCGACGCGAAATCCCCCGATCATTCCCTGGACTTGCAACGGGCGGTTGTTCTGGAAGTATTTGAGGTTGCCCACCCGGTAGCCATGCGGCCACTCGGGACTGTCGGGCACTATGCCAATCACTTTGAACGGCCAACTGTTTGAGCCGTGCCCGCGCACGCCGGCGGGCACGACCAACGGCAGAACGTCCCCGACATTCAGGCCCAAACGTTGTGCTGCTGTGCGGCTGATGAGAGTGCCATCGAGCGTATCCATGAGCCGCTTCCAGTCGCTGACGTCCATGGGGAACGGCAACGCCTCCCGCATTCCTTCATCCGCCGTGAAGACGCAGGCAAATTTCTGCTCGGCCCCGAAGTGACCACAAACACTCGCCCACGCCCCAACCGCAGCTACGCCCGGGACGCGTCGCAGCCGCTCCTCCATCCCGATCGGCAATCCGCCCGAGGTACTGGGAAAGCGGGATATCACCAACAGCCGGTCATCCGGAACCCCTTCGACAGCGCGGCGGTACGTAACGTTCAGCCCCATCATGGAGGCAAACAGCATGAAACCTGCAGTGACCGCAAGAAAGGTGAGGATCGACTCAACAGGTCGCCGCCACAGCGCGGCAGCGATCAGGGGCACGTATTTCATGCCCCTCATCCTGCCACGAACGTTCCCCCTCAGGGCGTCGTAGTGATGGGGAAATCGACCGTCGCAAAGGGCTTCGTGATCGTGACACCGCCATTCTGATCACACGGGCCGCCGGCGGCATCGCCAGGACCGGTCGCAGAGGGACCCTTCGCAGAGCCCCAGAAATTGTTGGTCGCCGTTTGCACAACCACCACGGACGTCGGCCCTCCACCCTGCGGACCCGCGCCACCGGGCTGAGTGGTCACCTTCCCGACATTCAACACCCCACAGTGTGCGCTGGGCCCCGGGTCCAGGCTCGGATCCCCTCCCCCATTGGGCTCATGAATCAACAGCGCGGGCCGGTTGCGATCGTTGCCGTAGAAGTTGTTGTGATTGAACACCTGGATCTGATCGCTCGGATCCGAATTATCCACATCGAAGACATCGCTCGCAGCCTGGATAATCAGCCCGGGCCCGCCATTACCAATCGCCGAGTTGCCCTGGAAGACGCCGCCCGGAATAACGAGGAAACCCGCCTGCGTGTTGGCGAAGGCGGAGTTGCCGACGATCGGACCCGTCTGCGCGAGCGAAAAACCGTACCCATTGTGGATGGCGAGATTGTTGGTAAACGAGACGCCACCTTCCCCGGCTGCCGTGCCCGCCTCCGATTGAAAACCCGAGGCCGCCAGGAATCCGGTCCCCGCGCCACTGGCGACATTGTTCTTGAATTGAGCGGTGCCCGTGTACGCTGAATCCAGAAACGAGAACCCGGTGCCGTTGTTCGTGGCCTGGTTGCCGGTGAAGATCACGGCTGCCGTGGTCATGCACGACGGAACCGGGCAGGGCCGATCGGTAAAGTCGAGCCCGTTGAATGAGAATCCGGTGCCGTCGCCGATATCCACGTTGCCGCCGATGTTGATATTTTTCTGCAGCGCCCCCGTGACGTTCTGGTCGATATACACGCCGACGTTATTGCCACCCGTCACGGTAAACCCCTGCCCCACGTTTCCGAAGGTTGCCCCAGGGGCAGTAATCTCAACGGTGGCCGGGTATGGTGTGGAGGGCGTGCCCACGATGATTGTCGCCGCAGCCCCATGTAGCGACAGCACCTTCAGAGGCTTGGTGATACAGACGATGCAGCCGTCAAACCGGGCAATGAGTTGGGGATGCTCATCACCCGGATGTGTGAAGGAGCCATCGCCACTGATGTTGCCGTAGATGCCGGCGCCGACACTGATCGTATCGCCGGCGGATGCATTCTCCATTGCCTGGCTGATCGACCTGCAGGGCGAGGCTGCATTTCCGCAGCTCGCACTGTCAGTTCCATCATTGGTTACGCGCCACGTCACACCGGCGGCCCAGACTGGGGCAGCCAATGCCAGGAGTGCCGTCGACACCCCCAGCGAACGATGAATACGCATGCTTGAGCACCTCTAATTGGTTTTGATTACATTGAGGCGGCTCCGACTGTACTCCCGTTATGTCATGCGTTCAAATGGTGCGTCGCGCCTAACACCCTGTGTTGGTAAGGTTGACCACAGTTGCGCTGTTGCTGGTATCAACATTGGAGTTTGTCGTGGCGCAAACAGGACCCGCCACTGTCGAGCTGGCAGAGGGACCGTTCAACTGCTCGTCAAAGTACAGGTTCGCACCATACGAGAGACGCGCGGAGCGTCCCGAAGCAGTCGCGGCATCAATGGCGGAGCTGCGCACCCGCACGGTGGATCCGTGCTGCACTCGAATTCCGTCGATTGAATGATTCTGGATTGTTGTCAGGTACAGATACGCGTTGCCGCCGCCATCGGCCAGCACTCCATAACTGCCGTTACCGGTGATGCCGACACCGATGGGACCAGTGCAGCCGGAAGCCGCTGCATCGTCGGCCGACTCACCTTCAATTTTGACGATTCCACCGTCGGTCACAAACACTCCGGTCGTGAGATTCGAGCGGACAGTGACCGCCGAACAGATCGGCGTGAGGAAGGCTGTGGCGTTGTTCCATACCTGTACGCCAATGTCGAATCCCGAAATGGTTGCTCCACTGACCGTGAGGCGACTGGCTGAGGCGGCGAGCAGTCCCGCGTTGCCCGTGCCTCTGGCAGTCCCCGTACCTGTCAAGGTGAGTCCGGCAAGCGAGCATTCGCTCTGCCCGATGCAGTCGAGGACCGGATCATGAATACCGCTGGAGTCGGACCACGGCACCATCGTGAGACCGCGGACGTTGACCTGCGATCCTCTGGTGATGTCGAACTCCCCATTCACCGCAACCGAGCTCAACAAGGTGCCCCGACTGTTTGAGACACTCAGGAAGCCGGTAATTGTGGAAGAGACCATGTTCGTGAGCACTGATGAGTCCAGCGACACATCCCCGGTCACCACGAGGCCCGTGATGGTCAGCCTGTCGGCCCGTTGGATAGCCAGGTCACCGACACAGGTGCCGGTCACCTGCAACGTTGCACTCGGAGTAGATCCGATGGCCGTCAGTTGACTCTGGACGATGGAAGAAGAGCCGTTCGTGCCGCAATTGGCCGTGAAGATGGCAGCCGCTGCCCGTGACGAGTGCGACAGAGCAGCCAGGACGAGGAAACTTCCAAACACGATGCGCTGGTACATGCGACCCTCCCAAAGGCCCCTGAGATGAAGGGACACTTTAAGAAAGGCGCACCGGCCTCAGACATCCGCCAGAAGTCCGAGAAAGTGTGACTCAGTCGCCAATCCCTGCCGAGTACACCGCATGGTGGCTGAGAATAAAGAGGGTCGATCCGCTCACCAGCAACTGCAAAGGCCGCTCGGGTACCTCAATGACCTTCAGTTGTTCTTTATTGGGCCCGTAGACAAACACCTGCCCGTTGGCCACGTAAACGCGTCCAGCCGCATCGCTGGCAACACTCTCGCCGCCCCGCTCCGCGAATAGGCTGAGATCCTTCAGCGTACCATTTGGCCCAACCATAGCACTGTATGTACGCCCCTCGGCGCCACTACTGACGTAGATGTGCGAACCAGGCTTGGCAATCGTAAAACCGTGAGTGTCCAACGTATGCGAGAACCGGAAACCGCGGTAGTCCGGCGAACCCTGATGGATGACACGGTAAGCGGGTAGTACAACACTGCCATCCGGCGAGGAGTACTCGCGCTTCTGCGGCGTGGAGACATCCCGTTGGAAGAGCTCTGCCAACGTCGGAAACTGGTCAGTGGCCGGATCGTACTGGTCCTTGAACTCGCCATTGACCCACCAGACCACGGGCAGCGCGACCGCCGCCTCGGGATGGGTGCCGGCCGGCTCGGCCTCGATCCGGGTCACGACACCATTGGGCTTCAGGCTGTAGACGGACGCGTCGTTTCCGGCCGATGACAACACCAACAGGTTGTCGGATCGATCCACTGCCAGGTTCACCGGATCGAGCGGGGCACTGCTGACGATCTTCAGTCCCTGGGCCTGCGTCCAGGAGAAAACGCGCGGCAGAATCCGGTCGACAAAATACAAGGTGCCATGGGAGTCGAGGAGCCCTCCGCCGAGGGCCTCAAAGCCGCCGGCGAGCTTCTTGACAGGCGATGCGGCCGCCACAGGCGGTGGGGCGCCTGTGAAGTCCAGGCGCGCGAATTCGCGCTCACGAACCTCCAACCCGCTCGTCATGTCCTGAATCGAATTTTCGTACGGATACTTTGTCAGGCGCAGGAATGTCGTGCAGTCATCCCCGTCGCACGTGGCAATGCCACTCTCACCGTTCACGTGAACATTGCGGAAATGGATGTCACGAGCTCCGTACAGCCGCACTGCCGCCGGGAACGGGCCCACCGTGCGTGTCACTCGATATCCGTGATAGTTGGCAACCAGGATGTCGTGAGAATCCCGGATCTCAATGGAGACGGAGTTCAGGCTCTCGCGGAACTCCTCCTCCGTCTGCGGAGCCAGCAATTCCCAGTTGGCGGCCCGTTCGAACACGATCTCATTACGAACGTGATGCTCGACCGAAATCTCATAGACGTGGCCAGGCGTGGTGGTGTCTGACACGTAGAGGCCGGCGCTCGCGAAAGTATCCGGGCTCCAGATTCCGTTGAACGTACCGCCACCGCCGTTCGTTACCCACAGGCTGGGGTATTGACCATCCCACCGATGCTCCGGGTCCGGCGCTCCCCAGCGATTGGAGTTGAATTTATTGAAGCGCATGGCGCTGGCCGGCGACATGTCGCGGGCGAGCTCGAATTTGACATCGTCCACCAGCGAATTCTCACCGGCACTCCACAGCAGGGCCACAGCACGCACGTTGACGCCGCCGGTATACAACCCGACACCGGAGACAATGGCATCGCCCCCTTGCGCTGACTCAACCACCGCCTTCGGGGCACCCACGCCCTGGTAGTTCGGCGTGCCATCGGCCAAAACGATCTGTGTCAGGGCCGGATGCAGTGCAATCAATACCGAATTCTTTCCGAGGTGAATCGTGTCGCTCACCTTGTAAGCACCCAGCGGTAGATAGACCACGCGGTGGCTGTCGATCGCACGCTGGAGAGCCGCCGTATCGTCGGCCTCACCATCGCCAACGACGCCCAGGTCATGTGCATTGGCCCACTCCGAGACCGGCGGCAACGCCCGGATAGCGAGCGGCTTGGCAGGCGGCAATGAGCCGATTGACTCCAGCTCGGCCTGGGTCTCAAAGTGACCGAGTTGACCCACCGCCGGCACGGTCAGCCCATAACTGAAGGCGCTGACCCGATACGTCGATCCCTTGCCGTTGACGGTTTTGCCGCTGTCGCGAAACTTCGCGAACACCGGGGTGTTGCGGGCGAGCGCGTCGGCAAAGCCGATTTGCGTAAACACGTTGTTCTCGTTCGAGATCACGACCGCGGCCTGCCGGACATTCTCGAACCGGACGTCCTTGCCGAACATCGAGTCGCCATAGCCACGGTCGATGTCGATCCCCACCGGCACGTTGCGGATCGCGACATTGGCAAGTGTCAGTTCGGCCTCGTGCTCGCGGATCGCGGCGCTTTTCTGGCCGTCGAAAGTGCAGTCGACGGCCGTGAATTGCCAGGCCGGCGAGGTCTTCTCGGTGACGATTCCATAGCGACCGCCATGGAAATGCAGGTTGTGAACGACGTTGCCTGCCTGGTAGATCCCTGCGAAGCCCGAGCCCAGCTCGAAATCCATGTTGCTGAGGAAGGAGTGCTGAGCAACTCGAAAGCGCACGCCCGTGGCCGCCGGATTGCCCGCCCCGATCTGGATGTCGACGTTGCTCACCCCCGAGTAGAAGGTGTTCGGGTTGGCGTCCGCGACCTTGGAATCGAATGGAACAACCGTAGGCGGCGGAAACGGCACACGCGTGACTTCCACCCGGCCCATATCGTTATGAGCAATGATGCCGCGGCGTGCTCCGGTGAACACGACCATGCTTCCCACACCCTTCTGGAAGCCCGGCGTGTTATCGGCGAGAACCAGCACCGGTCGTGTCCGACCGGTGCCAAACAAACGCACGGCGGGCCAGATCAGTACGGAGCGACTGATCTTGTAGCGCCCGGAGGGGAGAAAGACTACTCCGCCGTGCTCAGATGCCTCATCGAGTGCATGTTGGATTGCATCCGTGTCGTCCGCCTTGCCATCGCCTTTACCCTTGACGGTAACCGCGCGCGGATCCGACGGAGCTGACTGCATCGCAGAAGTCGACGCGAACGCCATTGAGGCCGACAGCGTCAACGCTGTGATGCAGACCAGCATGGATTTCATCCAAATCCCTCATCAGAAGTTGAACCGGAAGCCGGCGCGATAGATACGTCCGATCGTATCGTAAAGCGCGGGGTTCACGTCCAGACCGGTGTTTGTCTGCGGTGCAGCCACCGGGTCCTTGTTGAACACATTGTCGATCTTGACGAACGCAGTGATCCCATCGGTGACGTTGTAACGTGCACCCAGATCGAGATAAAACGCACCCGGCATGTGGTTGTAATTGATCGTCGGATTGTTGGTTGTCGAGACAGGGCATCCGCTCTCGCACACCACATACTGGTGGCCGAAGACGCCCGAGCTGAACCAGCGCTCGGTCACATCGACACCCACACTCCTGAAGTCCCAGCTCTGAACGCCGTAGAGCTTCCAGTAGGGGGTATTGCCAAAGGTTCCCGAACCGCCACTGTTCTGACCCGCAAGCTCGACGTTGGGCACGCCATTGATACCTGAATAGCTGGTGAAGCCAATGACATGAGTAGCGAGAGCGCGAACCGTGAGGTTGCCGGGTGCATGGATCCGGTCGAGCGGCATCTGGTAGCTGGCCTCGAAGTCCATGCCCTTGGTGATGACCGAGGCCAGGTTGAAGGACTGCACGTTGACGAACGGCTGCGCGCCGTTCGTCGGCGCCAGATTCAACGTGTCGCAGTACGACACTATGGGCGAGACGGGATCCTTACAGAAGTTCACCTGCTGCTGGGCCGACAGCGTTGAGATGATGTCCTTGATCTCGATGTAGTAGTAGTCAACCGAGGCGCTGAACCCTTCCAGGCCGGCTGGGTTCGTCAGCACGATACCCGCCTCGTAGTTCTTCGCCACTTCCGGCTTGAGGTTGGGGTTGCCGATCGTATTCTGAAGCACCGTGATCGTGCCGGGCACGCCCGGCTGGGTGATTCCGGGCGTCGTCGTCGTCGTCGGAGCCGCAAACAGCTCGGACAGGTTCGGCGCGCGAACGTCCCGCGACACCACACCTCGCACGCGCAGAGGCGAATACGGAGTCACCCATGCCCCACCGATCTTCCATGTGTACACGGTCCCCGAGGTCGAATAGTCGGTCCAACGGCCCGCCGTGTTCAGGTTGGCCTTACCGAAGGTTTCCGAGTCCAGGAATGGCAGGTTGGTCTCGAGAAACGCCTCCTTCACATTATATTGACCGGTACCGTCATGGTAGTTACCGGCATACCAGTTGGCCCCAGCGGGATTGACGACCGGGTCAGCCGGGTACAGATCCGAGTTCGGGCTCTGGTCCGTCACACCATTGCCGTACGGATCGCCGATCACGCGGTAGTACTCTTTGCGCCATTCACCACCGAAGGCAACCGAAACCGGCCCGGCCCACAGTGAAAACGGCTCCCCGTTGATGGCCACGCTCGCAGCATCTTCGGTCTGATGCGTGTGCTGAAACGGACCCGGGCTCGGATCGATGTAGTCCAACTGTTCCGGAGTGAGCGCAACATTCCCACTGAAAATGTTGACCGGCACGCACCCGGCAGAGCGCGCGGCCGCGTTCGCGCACACGATCTGGCCATTGACGGTCGTGGCGTTGATGGCATTGTTGTAGTGCGGCTGCAGCGGGATATCGAACACATGAATATTGGTCGTATTCATGGCGTGCTCGTAATAAGCGTCGTAGCGCCAATCCGAGCCGAAAGTGATCTTACCTTCGGCACCGATCACATAACGCTGCTGCTCGCGCTTGGGCTTCACATACGGATTCGGCAGGAAGGCATTGTCCAGGCCGTAGGAGAAGCTCGGGGGGTTGGTGGTGCTCCCGTTACAGCCCGTCGCGGCAATATCCGCCGGCAGGTACGGATTGGTACAAGGAATGGCGAGTCCGGACCTGAAGGCGCCCGGGTTCGGCTGGTTGCGCGACTCGACGTTCGCGATGTTGAAGTCGGCGTAGACTTCGTTGTCGTCATTGAGACTCCAGCCGATACGACCGTAGCCGACCGTACGTGCCACTGACGACACGAGCGACGCACCGGCACCTACCGCGGCCGAATTATCGCCGCCCGCGCAGAAACCCGTGTAGCACGGTGAGCCGAACTGGAAGGGACCGTGGGTTCCATCGGCGTTGAAGGCCGTACCCGCAAGCGGACCGCTGGTAATCAGACCCCACTTGGAATAGGTGGTCGACTGCGCGTGGTTCGTATAGACGTATTGCGGTAGCCCGTTGTTGGTCTTGTTTGTGTTGAGCAACGTCGAGGCCTGGAACCAGTCGCGCCCCCCCGCCAGACCTTCGCCAAAGCCACCCGGCTTGACGCCATTCTCATGGTCATACTCAACTGACCCTTCGAGATGCAATCTGTGGTCGAGCAGCGCTGTACCGGCCGCCGCACCCACGAGGAATTGGCCATCATCGCCATAAGTCGTAATGCCGCCCTGCAGGACGCCCTTCACGCCTTCGAGGTGCTTCTCGGTGATGAAGTTGACGACACCGCCGACTGCGTCAGATCCGTAGGAGGCCGATGCACCGCCGGTGACCACGTCCACACGTTTGACCAACAACTGCGGAAACTGGCTGATGTCAGGGACGCCGGTAACGTTGGCACCCACGACCCGCTGGCCATCCAACAGAGTCAACGTGCGGATCGGCCCGAGGCCACGCAGTGAGAACGAGCTCAAACCTTGCTGGCCGCTCGAGGTGCTGAAGGTACCGGTATTGGTGCCCGTGGACCCCTGCAGCGAGGGCAGCTCGGTCACTGCTGTGAAAATATTCGGCTGTGCGGTTTTCGCAATATCTTCCGAGTTGACGATCGTCGTCGGGGTCGGCGCTGAGAACCCCCTGGAAGTAATGCGGGTACCGGTGACGACGACGGTGGTCAAATCGGCCCGGCTGTCGCCGCGGCCCGATTCGTCACTCTCAGCAGGCGCTTGAGCGAGCGCCCCGTCGTAGTGGAGCGACAGTACTGTCGTTAACGCAACACCACTCAGCAGGCGCAAAACAGGCTTCAAATTGGACACTTCACGACCCCCCCTCTCATTCCGTGTTGCGAACCAGCATAAACGGATATAACATCCGGCCGCAAGCGGTAGCGCTACCAATTTTGTCATACTAATCGCGAGCGCCACGCACTATCGCGGTGCGTAACCGTTTTGTAACTCCAACCGGGGGACACGCTCACCCTGCGTCTTACATATGTGTTCCGCATCCGGCGCAGATCGCGCCTCGCGTTGCAACTTAACAACAACTGGATGTGCGTCGAGCGCACACCCGAAATCAAACCGAGTGGCTCTGTGCCGAGCGCCACGAGTCGGTACGCTGCATCGATGGCAACAGCAGCCCGCTCTGCGCGAATCGAAGGGATAGATATAGTGCGTGGCGTGGCCATGATTCTCATGGCACTCGATCACACACGTGATTTTCTCGGTGTCGGCGCCAATCCGGTTGATTTGGCGACGACGACCTCGTCCCTGTTTTTTACCCGTTGGATCACACATTTCTGCGCTCCAACCTTCTTCCTGCTGACCGGGACCAGCGCCTACCTGTCCAGGCGCGGCAAGTCCGACAGCCAGTTGTCGTGGCACCTGTTCACGCGTGGGGCCTGGCTCATCCTGCTCAAGGTGACGGTGTTCCGCTGCCTGGCACTGCAATTCAACTTCGATTACCGCACGACGCTGCTGCTCGTGCTGTGGGCGTTGGGATGGGCAATGATCGCGCTCTCCGTGCTGATATATCTGCCCCGCCCCGCCATTGCGACCTTCGGCCTCGTCCTGATCCTGGGCCACAACGCCGTCCCTGCTCTTTCTGCTCATGACACTCGGGCCCGCGCTGTTTTGTTTTATTACCTCGTGCACTTCGCGCTCATCCACCTCATTGCCGTTGTGGTGTGCTATGCGCGCTACGGGGAGGTGCACTGGCTGTTTGAATCGCCCTCGATTGCCCAGGCGCCGTTCACGTCCCCGCCCGGATGGGGACTGTCGCTGCCTTGGGTTTATTTATTCTGGGCAATCGTCGTCTGCTCCCTGTACCCGCTGTGCTCGTGGTACGCAGGGATCAAACAGCGGAGCCGCCATCCGCTACTGAGCTACCTCTGACCGAGCCAGCTCGCGACATTCCGCACATAGGTTTGTGCGGAAGCCAGCGCAGCGGGGTCGCGCAGGATGGCATCTCCGGCAGGCTCACTCACGAAGCTGGGGCAACCCAACCGGGGATCCCAGTTGTAATCCACAAAGTGGTGGAAGCTGCTCTCGGCAATCGCGCGTCCCTTACCCTGGGTCGCTTCGAACGCAACTGCCAGGTTGAAGCGACTGCCGGTGACCTTGCTGTGACCGGCGCAGATGACGCGCGCGTGCTCGCCCTCCGGAACCCTGACTGCTCCCTCGTGTGGATGACTCGGCAGGAACCTGACGACTCCGGTAGGCGATGACTCATCAATCAGGACGGGGTGTACTTCGCCCACCACTTCGACCTGCTGAAAATCGCCGTTGGCTCCGGAATGGAAGTTGGGCCAGTCGATATTGAGTGTGTAGGGATCATCCCGCACCAGCGGAAAGCGGCTATCCAGGTTCTTCGTATGAAACTGGTGAGCCAGGCCCACGCCCTCGAGATTGCAGACCGAGCTGCCGAGGTCCATGTGGTCCCGGGTCACCAGCAGGCCCCTGCCGCTGCGGCGGAATGCGGAAATCGACTCACACTCCGCCGGTGTCAGCCCGGTTCCCGTATCGACCGCAAACAGCCACATCTCGTCGAAATCGCTCCGCTGCAGTTCCGAGAGGACCGGATCATTCGTGGCCGCCGCCCGGTCCCGCGCCGTGACCTCGAACAGCGGCTTCCCGGAAGCATCCTTCTGCTCGCTCAAAAAACCCGACAGCAGGTGGAACCGGGCAATGGACCAGTCATCGGTGGTCGGGACGATGGTCGTCTGGAGCAGGATCTTGATGGCCATGGCGGTTCAATCCAATAGAGCGAGGCCGCCAAGCTTACCCGCCCCGCGCCGCTGATTCTTGAAGGAAACCGCGATCCGGCTGCGCTGCCGCGGCGGCTACTCGTTTGACGCTACGTCGTTCCAGCTTCCCGCGGGCGGCGTGTTTCTAACAGGCTCATCGCTCCTTCCAGTGCGCGCACGCTTGTCGGCATCGGCAATGCCGGGTTGCGTCGTTCCTGCTTTGCGTCCACCAGGAGCGCCGCCCATGCTCGGCAACGGCTTTTCAGACTCGTGCGGAACGTGTTGCTCGTGCTTGTTGGGTTTCATGACTAACCTATGTTCATGCTTCGATACCTGGGTCGTAGCATAAATCGCGCCGCGTCTTGATGTAGGGCTTCGTCCTACACACAATGTAGACAGCGGCCTCACTGCAAAGCAGCCGGCTTTGCTGTAAATGCAGAAGGATGGACCGCCGAGTCTCTACTACAATGATTCCAGGCCTGGCACAGCGGACTGTGCCGTTGACCTTGCGACGCTACACCGATTTCGTTGGCGTGCGCGAAGTCCGGACCGACATTGAGGCGCTGCGGGCCATCGCAATCCTGTTGGTCGTCGCTTTTCATTGCCACATCGCGGCAATTCCCGGCGGCTTCGTGGGCGTCGATGTCTTCTACGTGTTGTCCGGTTATCTGATCACCGGGCTGCTGGTCACAGAGGCTGAAAGAACATCCAGCCTCAATCTCTGGCGTTTCTACGCCAAGCGCGTGCGCCGTCTGCTGCCCGCCGCATCGCTGGTTCTGTTGACGACGCTGATCATGGCGGCCATTGTCTTCTCGCCCCGCGAGTTGGAATTGACCGCGCATGCTGCACGTGCCAACGCGCTTTACGTGAGTAACCTGTATTTCTCTCGAAGCGCTTCAGATTACTTTTCAGCGCGCGTGACCTTCAATCCATTGCTGCACACCTGGTCATTGTCGGTCGAGGAACAGTTCTATGTGTTCTGGCCGCTGCTCATCGCGTTGGGACTGCTGGTGTGGCGTTCCAGGAGAGGGCTGATCGCCGCGATGGCGCTGCTGACGCTGGTCTCCTTCGCAGTCAATCTCTGGTTGACGGACCACGATCGCGTGGTTGCCTTCTACGCATTGCCAACACGGGCCTGGGAATTTGGTCTCGGCGCCCTCGCGACCCTGGTTCCCCGCGGTGCGCTGCGCCTCAATCGAACGACGTGGATGGCGATCGGCTGGTTGGGCGTGCTGTTGATTCTCGGATCCACCTTTTTCATCAGCTCCAGCCAGCCGTTTCCAGGATGGCGCGCGCTGATTCCAGTGATCGGCACCGTGCTCACCCTGATCGCGGGTGCGGAACAACCCCTGGTCGGAGTCGGCGCTGTATTCAACACCGCGCCCCTGCAGACCCTCGGAGGGCTTTCCTACTCGTGGTACCTGTGGCACTGGCCGTTTCTCGTCTTCACGGCCGCGATCATGCCCGCCGGTTCCACAATCACGCGGCTGTCAGCCGCCGGCGCGTCCCTGGGTGTGGCCTATGTCACTCACCGTTATTTTGAAAACCCGATTCGTCACAACCTGCCCCTCGTCAAAAGCCCCAAGCTGACATTGGCCATTGCCAGCGCGCTCGCGGCCGTCTCGCTGGTGGCGGCCGAGCTTGCGCTGCACTATGGAAATCACCTGGATCGCAGTCCAAAGATGCAAGCTCTGGCTCGAGTGCGGGCGGATTTCGCCGAGATGTCCCGCCGCGAATGCGTCAGCTCGGACGGATCCACGGTAGTGAAGACCTGCGTGTTCGGGGCCCCCGAATCAACTACGAACATCGTGCTGTTCGGCGACTCGCACGCAGCGCAATGGTTTGATGCGGTGAAGGAAATCGCGCAACGCGAGCATTGGAAGCTCACGACTGTCCTGAAGCTGGGCTGCGCGGCCGTCGACGTAAATCCCGGAAACGGGATCGATGACGACCAGGAGTGTATAGCGTGGCGGCAGAAAGCCGTACCGGCGATCGTTGAGCTGAAGCCCACCCTGATCATCCTCGGCAGCGCAACCAACAAGTTGGATCGGCCGGAGAATCCGCAGGCGTACGCAACTCCTGCGCTGGTCGCAGACGTGCGCGAAGGAGTTCTGCGCACGCTGCGGCCATTGAGCGCATCCGGCGCCCGGATGGCCTTACTGCGCGACACTCCAGAATTTCCCTTTGATGTGACTTCGTGCCTGGCTCGGGCCGAGCGGCACTCCTGGTATCCGGCGGACGCTTGTGATCTGCCCATTGCCAGAGTCCTGGACCCGAAGATTTATGCTGCCGAGCAATCCGCGGCGGCCAGCATGCCGAACGTGCGGCTCGTCGACCTGGATGCCGCACTTTGCCCGCAGGACACATGCAAAGCTGTCCTCGACGGCCGGGTGATGTATCGCGATACCCACCATTTGGCGGGACGGTCTGCAGCCGCCCTCGAGCCACTGTTGGATTCCGAAATCGCCGCAGCGCTGCAGGAGCCTGCACGGACGGCAGCAGGGCCCGGCAAGCGCTGAGAGCAGCCGCCGCGCCATCGAGCCTGTCTATCGCCTCCATCGAAAAGACCGACTTCACAAGCTCGGCTCGCGGAATCATATTCTCTCCCACCAAACGAGCCGGGAGAAGAACGTGGACGACGCACCTGCACCCAAATGCCCTTTCAATCATACGATTGGGGGCGGCACGGTCAACAAGGACTGGTGGCCGAAGCACCTGCCGCTCGACCTGCTGCATCAGCATTCCGCGAAGTCCAACCCCATGGCGGCGGACTTTGACTATGCCAGGGAATTCAAGAAGCTCGACTATCACGCCCTGAAGAAAGACATCGCGGCGCTGATGACGGATTCGCAGGACTGGTGGCCCGCGGATTTCGGCCATTACGGCCCGCTCTTCATTCGCATGGCCTGGCACAGCGCCGGCACCTATCGCACAGGCGACGGTCGTGGCGGTGGCGGTCGCGGCCAGCAACGCTTCGCTCCTCTCAACAGTTGGCCGGATAACGCGAACCTGGAAAAGGCGCGTCGTCTGCTCTGGCCCATCAAACAAAAGTACGGTCGCGCCATTTCCTGGGCCGACCTCATGATCCTGACGGGCAACGTCGCCCTGGAGACCATGGGTTTCAGAACCTTCGGCTTCGCCGCAGGCCGTCCCGATGTGTGGGAGCCTGATCATGATGTTTCATGGGGCACGGAGCGGGTCTGGTTGAATTCCGAGACTCGCTACTCGGGTGAGCGCGAGTTGGCCAAGCCGCTGGGTGCGGTGCAGATGGGACTGATCTACGTCAACCCGGAAGGTCCCAACGGCAAACCGGACCCCGTTGCCTCCGCGCGCGACATTCGCGAAACCTTCGGCCGCATGGCCATGAATGATGAAGAGACCGTCGCGCTGATCGCCGGCGGCCACACCTTCGGCAAAACTCACGGCGCAGGTCCTGCTACGCATGTGGGCACGGAGCCTGAAGGTGGCGAGATTGAGGCTCAGGGCCTCGGCTGGAAGAGCACCTTCGGCACCGGCTGGGCCGGCGATGCCATCACCAGCGGTCTGGAAGTTACCTGGACCAGTACGCCGACGCGCTGGAGCAATGAGTTCTTTGAGAACCTGTTCAAGTACGACTGGGAGCTGACGAAGAGCCCGGCCGGTGCGCATCAGTGGACGCCTAAAAACAATGGCGGTGCGAGGACGGTTCCGGACGCTCACGACCAGTCAAAACGCAAAGCCCCTTCGATGCTGACCACGGACCTTGCGCTGCGTTTCGATCCCGCCTACGAGAAGATTTCACGTCGCTTCCTCGAACAGCCGCAACAGTTTGCGGAAGCGTTCGCACGCGCATGGTTCAAACTCACTCACCGTGACATGGGTCCACGCGCACGGTACCTCGGTCCGGAAGTGCCGAAGGAAGAGCTGATCTGGCAGGATCCGATCCCAGCCGTGAATCACGAGCTCGTCAACGAGCAGGATGTTGTGGCTCTCAAGGGCAAGATCCTCGCATCGGGGCTGACTGTCGCGCAGTTGGTTTCAACCGCGTGGGCATCTGCATCCACCTTCCGCGGCTCCGACAAGCGCGGCGGCGCCAACGGCGCTCGCATTCGGCTCGCGCCACAGAAGGACTGGGCGGCGAACCAGCCGGCCCAACTCGCCAAGGTGCTCAAAACACTGGCAGGGATCCAGAGTGAGTTCAACCAGGGCGCCAGGAAAATCTCACTGGCCGATCTGATTGTGCTTGCCGGCGGTGCCGGTGTTGAACAGGCGGCCCGGAACGCTGGATCGACTATCAACGTCCCCTTCTCGCCCGGCCGCATGGATGCTTCCCAGGAGCAAACCGACATCGAGTCTTTCTCAGTGCTCGAACCGGTGGCGGATGGTTTCCGCAACTATCAGCACACGTCTGCCAGCGTTGCAGCCGAGTCTCTGCTGCTCGACAAGGCACAGTTGCTGACACTGACCGCGCCGGAGATGACCGTGTTGATCGGCGGCCTGCGTGTGTTGAACACGAACGTGGGACAAGCGAAGCATGGCGTGTTCACGAAGAAGCCCGAAGCGCTGACCAACGACTTCTTCAAGAACCTGCTCGACATGAGCACCGAGTGGACGGCGACCTCGGACTCGAAGGATGTCTACGAAGGTCGCGACCGCAAGAGCGGCCAGGTCAAGTGGACCGCGACCCGCGCGGATCTCATCTTCGGGTCCAACTCGCAGCTTCGGTCCCTGGCCGAGGTGTACGGAAGCTCGGATGCACAGGAACAGTTCGTAAGTGCGTTCGTAGGCGCGTGGACGAAGGTGATGAACCTGGATCGGTTCGACCTGCGTCAGTAAGGAGCTCGCTGGAGATCGTGGCGGCGGCGAAATAATTGCGCCTGCCGCCGCGATATCTCCACCTCCGGCCCACCACGCAGTTGGACATGCAGCCGGCTGCCCACACCGACTTCGACTGCCTCGATAAAGTCCAGATTGATGATCTGACTGCGGTTCGCCCGAAAAAACAACGCCGGATCGAGACGCTGCTCGAGAACAGTGAGCGGACGAGCCAACAGCGGCTGGAGCGTTCCCCAGGAAAGTCGCAGGTAGTTGCCTTCCGCACTGATCAGCCGCACTTCACGCAGAGGGATGAACCAGCAACGCGAGCCATCGCGAACGAACACCCGTTCGAGCACATCTGACTGCCTGACATCCTCGCGCGCGCCCAACTTCCCCAAGGCAGCCGCCAGCCGCTCCGGGTCGATGGGCTTGAGCAGATAGTCCAACGCACTGACCTCGAACGCGCGCACCGCGTGCTGATCGTAAGCCGTCGTGAAAATAACCTGGGGTGGCTCGTCCAGGCGCGACAGCAGGTCAAAGCCCGATCCGCCTGGCATTTGAATGTCCAGGAACAACAGACCGGGATTCAACTGATGCGTCAAAGTCAGTGCCTCCTCGATGTTGGAAGCCTCACCCGCGATCTCCACCCAGTCGTGGTCCTTGAGCAGCCGTCGTAGCTCGCGACGTGCCAAAGCTTCATCGTCAATGATGAGCGCCTTCATGGGATCCACACGCGCGCGACCGCACGGTCGGGCTGACTGACATCCAGATTCAAAGTGGCACTCGGCCCGAACAGCAGCCGCAGCCGTTCCGCCGAGTTGCGCAGGCCGATGCTATCGGAGTCGAGATCCGTCGCTGATGAGCGCGGACGGGCGTTCTCCACTGTCAGGATGAGCCCATCTTGTTGCATTTCCGAAGAGATTCGCAGCTCCCCGCCTTCAGGCAGTTGCGCAATGCCATGCTTGATGGCGTTCTCGACGAGAGTCTGCAGCAACATGATCGGAATCTGCCGCTCGCGCGTGGCCGGCGAGATCCCCCGCACCAGGCTCAGGCGCTCGCCGAGACGTAACGCCTCGATCGCCAGGTAGTCATCCACGATTGCCAGCTCCCGCTCCAGCGAGACCAGCTCATCTTGCCCCGAATTGAGGGTATAGCGAAGCGTTCGCGCGAGTTGAGTCACGGCCTGTTGAGCCCGGGTGGGATCCTCGGCGATGAGAGCCCGGACGGTGTTCAGTGCATTGAAAAGAAAATGAGGATTGAGCTGAGCCTTCAGCAACCGCAGCTCAGCCAGGTGCAACGCTCGCGCCAGCTGCGCCTCGCGCAACTCCCCGAGTGCCCGCTCCCGAAACGAGCGTAAGGAAAAATACAAAGCCCCCCAGAAAAGCAGCAGCAGGATCCAGTTGAGCGCATGGATCACCGGCACCAGCAGCCACCGCAGGCCCGGCTCCATCCGCAGATCGGAGGTCTGCCAGGCCGCCAGGCCCAACAGGCTGGTGAGAATCCCGGCCGGAATGCTGATCAGGACACTGAAGGCCGCGACATGAATGATGCGAACCTGAATGGGTCGGCCGGTCAGCTCATGGTGCCGGATCCACAGGTACAACCCGTGGGAGAGACCAAAACCGACGGCGCCGAGGCCCGCCGCCTGGGCGATCGCCGCCGTCACCGGCAAATGGGCCATCCCCAACGCGACCATCGCGTTGATGCTGCCGAAGAGCACCCACCCGATGACCTGGAGTCGCCAATACTGAGCGGGTCCCAAGGTCACATCATCTCGAGGTCAATAGTTCAGGTTGAATGAAATCAGTCCTCCGATGACACCGATCCAGACGAGCCCGATCAAAGCCGCGGCAATCAGACCGTTGCCCACTCGGGCAGGCCAGGACGCCTCCGTTGTGCACAGGCGCCACAGATTCCAGCCACCCACTGCAGCCACCGCGATGACAATCACACCCACAATCTGCAACGTTCGAATCACCGGGTCGAGCGCCGTGCTGTAGAAGTCTAGCTGAATGCTGAGCACCGGGGTCAGCACTATGCACCAGGCCGCGAGCCAGAGCAGGTCGAACAATGCGGCAACGCGCAGCATCGTCCGCGGTCCCTGGTTAGGCACAGGAGAGCGTTGATAATGACGCCTGACCCAGTAAGTGATCGGCCACAGGACGACGGCCAACATCAGAATGACGAATGAGCACAGCAACACGGTGAGATTCAACGCCCCCGAACGGCGCAGGGGCGCCAATTGGAGCACCGATGTCGGGTCATCGCTGTCGAGAACGGTAGGAATTCCATTGATGTTTTGGAGTGCGAGCCGGCGATGCCCACCCGCCTCCTGCCAGGTGTCCGGCGCGACTTCGCGAAAGTGAGCTTCGCCCTGGGCCAGGAATTTCGGCGCAGTGATGGTGCCATCCGGATCGGCACCAATGACTGTCTGTTGCAGCAGGTAGAAAACACTCAGGAAGCCGTGCTCGACCCGGCGGGAGGATTCGTAGCGCCCGGCGATTTTCTGCGCATCCTGTTTCGCGGCCGGCAATGTCGCAGGCTCTTCCAGTGTGGCCGGCGGCGGGAAATAACGAGTCATGAACTGATCCAGCACGGCCTTGCGCAGTCCGTACACGGCATCTTCCTTCCCGCGGCTATTGAAGCTGTAGAAGATTCCAACACCCTCCTGCGGCAACAGCTCGAGCTCTGTATGGAAGAACAAGGTGTCGCCGCCATGTCCGATCAGGGTACGGCCGTTGCGGGTTTCATAGAAGAAACCGTGCGCCATGGTGCTGAATCCAGGCAACGCGGTCTCAGACGGCGTGTGCATGAGCTGCGCGGTGTCACTGTGCAGGATGTCCGACTGTTGTAGATGCGCGAGCATGAATCGCGCCATGTCGCTTGCGGTCGTCGCTGCGCTACCGGCTGCCGGAGTTGCTATCAGCTCATAGTGTTGGGCGGGCTGGGAAGCATCACGGTAGCCGAGTGCAGCTTGCCCCTTGAAGGGTTCAGGCAGCGGTTGATCGAATGTCGAATGCGCCATCCCCAGCGGCCTCAGGATGTGATTGTCGATATAGCGCGCATACGGCTCACCGCTGACTCGCTGGACAATATAACCGGCGAGCGCGGTACCGTAGTTGGAATACGCAGGTATCGTCCCGGTGGGAAACAACAAGGGACGCGGATGTTGTTTCAAATAGACTTCCTGCGATTGCAGCCGCTCGGGGTCCAGGGCAAAGATGTCCTTGAGACCCTCCTCAAAGCCACCGCGGTGATTCATTAGATCCAACAGGGTGATGGGCTTGCCACCGGGAGCCGAGACTTTGAAATCCAGGTAGTCATCGACATTGCGATTCAGATCGAGCTTGCCCTGCTCCACCAGTTGCATGACCGCGGTCCACGTAAACAGCTTGGACGTGGAGCCGATCCGGGTCAGGACCGTCTCGGGGTCCATGGGAATCTTGCGGGCCACATCGGCGTAGCCGTAGCCGGACTGGAAAAGGACCTTGCCGTCTTTGACGACCACGACCACGGACCCGGCGATGTCGCCGCTCTCGAGCCCGTAGCTCATCAGCCCATTCAGCCACGCCTCCACATCGGGGGCGCTGAGCTCCGCGGACAGCGCGGGAGTGGCCAACAGAAAAGCAACCAGAAGCGCCGCCCAAAACCGTCCGATCATGCATTTGCTCCGCTATTTCGGCGGGATTATGCGGGCGCTCCGGCGGCATCCTGAGCCATTCAGGACGAGCGGTCAGAAAGGCGGGTTGAACGGGCGGGAAGCCTGCAACACCGAAGTCACGGTCAAGCGCCACTCATCCTTGCTCTTAGGCGGCGTGAATGTCGGTGGGATGTTCCCGGCATGCAATATCCGGCCGGGATAAAGGATGGCGCCGTTGAACTTCAGCTCGTTCGAGAAGATCACCTCATACAGTGGACTGTCGCCGTTGATGTATTGCCGCCTGGGTGGCCCATGCAACCGCATGTCGGTATCCATCGCCAATTGATAGTTCCTGCGGTTCTCTTCGGTAATCTCCTCGTACCCCGTTTTCCGGTGCCGATAGAAAGAGGTACCCGAGAATCGCGAGTCACATAGATAGATGACTGCCGCAAATACGCCAGGGTCGGTCGAATCGTAGTGAGGAATCCGCTGGATGGGCAGCAGATCCGCGCTGGCTGTCGTCACAACGGAAAAATAACTGTCGTCCCGATCGAACTCGCGCTGCAGCACCCGCCCGAGCCACGCCCGCAGCGCCGTCGAGAAGCTTTCCGGCAGGGGAGCCCGCATACCGGGATAAAAGTTGCTGCGGTCCTGAGCGTAGGATTGTGAGAATCCCAGCGCCGCAACGTCCTGCGGATTGCGCAGAACATTGTCGACGCTCGCCACGGGGATTGCGCGGCGCCCGACGTGCGTTACCTCGATGGCAGCGTCATCATTGAATTCAAACATCACTGTGCCAGGCACGTCCCAGGGCGATGCGCCGGTTTTTCAGCCTGATGAGATTGAAGATCTGGCCGCTCGCCAACAGCACGGCATAGATCAGATCCAGGCGCCCGCTGCTGAACAATCCCGATAGCTGCGCCGCCGGCAATTGCCTGAACCGGTCCTCATCGAGCCCGTATAGCCCCTGCACTTTCAAGGGCGTGCCATCCTCGAGCACGATATCCAACAGCAGTGGAGCCAACAGGTCCAGTGACAACAGGGTCGCCACAAACTGCTCCGTGGGCGCCCGGCCTGACACCAACTCTCCCAGGATGGCCAAAACGCTCTTCAGATACGCCGAATCACTGCCATCCGGATTCACCAACTCATTGGCCCCCGACTCGTCGAGGCACGGACTCTCGGTGTCGATGCACAGGACGCCGCCAGGCTCGTCGGTTGTCCCAACGTAGAATGGCTGGCGGCGGACGTTCAAAGGCACATACGCCGCATCCAACTCCGTGCCCGACCAAAAGAGATTCTCCTCCGGTGCCAACCCGGTCAACACGTACGGAGCAAACCGCCCCGTTTCAGGATTCTTGGCGAACACAATGGGGTACTGAACCGCCGCCTTGCGGAATTCGCTGACGACGATCGGAATCAGGTGTTGGCCCGCCGCGGTGGCCTCGGCGCCGTCCCTCCTGATCTTCAGACCCGCGTGCGCGCTCCGCGACAGCTCAACGAGGTGCATCCGAAGTCTACCTCCTAGATTCTTTGCAGCCCGTGCTCTTTGATCTTGTCAATCAGATCGCGATTCCTGGGCAACAGCCGCCCCCATTTTACTTTGAGGGCTTCGTTCTGTGCGAATGCCCGCTGCGCGCCGCTCGGGTCCGGCGCCGCTGCCGAGAGGCTCGTATCCATTCTGAAGCCCATGCCGAACAGCACGTACTGATAGCTCGCGGCCGGAAACATCTCGCTGTTGCTCATGAAATCCTGGTCGCCCGGCGCCCGATACCGCCACAGCTGCAGTTGCTCCTGCAGGCTCTCCGGGATGCTGACGGGATCCCGGTTGTCGATCCAGAAGCGGGAGTCCGTGCGACGGCTGAGGATGTAGTGCAGCTTGAGAAAATCGATGATGCGCTCCCAGCGATAGCGGGTCGTCTCGTTGAAGCGCCTGGCGACAATATCCATGGTCTCACGGGTGGCCGGCAGCAACGCGCTGATCATTTCGGCCGACAACTCGATCAGCACCAGCGCGGAGGCCTCGAGCGGCTCCAGGAAACCGCCTGACAGGCCCACCGCCACCACATTTCCCTTCCAGAAAGTCTCCCGATGACCGGGGTTGATCCGGATCTCACGCGGTTGCAGGTTGTCGTGCCCAGGACCGATGTAGGCGCGCAACTCTTCGAGAGCCGCATCCGTGTCCGTGTGCTTGCTGGAAAAGACGTACCCTACTCCGCGCCGGCTCTGCAACCCGATATCCCAGATCCAACCGTTCTTCTGAGCCGTGGAGACGGTGTGCGGCGTGATGTTGCTTCGGTCGTCGTCATAGGGAACCTGGACGGCCAGAGCGCGATCAATAAACAGCACATCGCTGCAATTTACAAACGGCACTCCCAGTGTCTGTCCCAGCAGCAGCGCCCGGAATCCGGAGCAATCAATGAACAGATCTCCACTGAGGCGCCCGGAGCGACTGGTTTCAACATACTCGACATCCCCGCTCCCGGTCTGCACCACCCGGGTCACATCATCCACGACGTGACGTACGCCGAGGTTCTTCACGCAATGCTCACGAATGAAGGACGCGAAGCGCCCGGCATCCAGGTGATAGGCGTAATTGGCGATGCCGGCGTATTCGGGCGAGGTAATCAGTTTGGGACCGAGCCCCAGCTCACACACCGCCTCCTGGTAACACACCGCGTTCGAGAAGGAGGGAGCATTCTCATGCTCTTCGGAATATCGGTTCCAGAACGGCGCCAGGTCGAGGCTCGGGAAGCCTTCGGGCAGCACCAGCGGGTGATAGTAGAAATCGGATGCCTCGCCGGTCGTCCACCGGGCAAATTTCGCACCCTGCTTGAACGAGGTGTTGCACTGTCGGAAGAATTCCGTCTCCGACACACCCATCTTCTTCAGGGTGGAACGCATCGTCGGCCAGGTCCCTTCGCCCACGCCGACGATGCCAATCGTCTCGCTTTCCACCAGGGTAACCTGGAGGCCTGTGCAGCCTGCAAGGCCGCGACCGTGGCGGGCTGCAATGATTCCGGCCGTGAGCCACCCGGCCGTACCCCCGCCAACGATACAGATCGATCGTACCGGGCTCACCATGGCCCGGACTCGACTCGCAGCATCAGAACCTCGCGCGTACGCCGATCTTGAATCTCCGTCCACTGTCCTCGGCATAGAGGAACTGGTTCTGATAATAAGCGTACTTCATGAGGTATGTATTGGTCAGATTGACGCCCTCTACGAACACCCCGAAGTGCTCGTTGATGTGGTACGTCGCTCCTGCGTCGAGCTGGTAGCGTGAGCGTACCTGAGTGACCGCCTGGCCGGCGCCATTCAATGGAGGGGGCGCCAGGTACTGCAGGAAGTGGTCGCGCCAGTTGACTGCCGCACGCGCCTCAAACTGCCCTTTGTCATAGAACACCACGCCGTTGGCCGAGTCCGACAGGCCGGTCAGCGCGAACTTGTTGGTCAAATCCAGTGGGTTGAGCTTCTTGTCGCTGTGGGTCAGGGTGCCATTCAGCTCGACACCGAACCCCGTGTCCCAGAACAAGTGCTGGATCGCAGCCTCCAGTCCCTCCACGATCGCGCTCTCGCCGTTGGTCGGTGCGGTAATGGTGAACTGCGCCGGCAATCCGCTCGCCGGATCGAGCAGCGCGGTGCCGGCTTGATTCTTGACCGGCCCCGTCGTCTGGTTCAGGACGATGAAGTTGCTGACATTCTTGTAAAACGCGCCCAGGGACACGTAGTTGGAGGGTCCGTAATAGTATTCCAACGACAGATCCAGGTTGTTGGACCGGAATGGCTTCAGGTCGGGCGTCCCGCTCGCGGCCGCAAAATTGCCCGGCCGCAAGGTTACCAGTGTCGTGACGGGAGACAACTGCTCCAGCGTCGGCCGCGTCATGGTCTGGGAGGCGGCGAAGCGGGCCGTAAAGTTGTCCATCGCATCCCACTTGAGTGAAATGCTGGGCAGTATGTCCGTGTAGCTGTTCGAGCTGGTTTGCGTGCTGCTTCCGGAAGTCGAGACACCGTACTGAGTCGCATCATTGGCCAACCGGGTGAGCTCGACGAAGTTGGTCGCGAGCCCACTGACGGTTTCCTGGGTGTTTTCTGCCCGCATCCCCAGCACTGCCGTGATGGGCCTGTTGAGCAGGCGGCCGGCAAACACCGCTTCCAGATAACCACCGTACACACGCTCCTTCACCAGCGAATCGTTGACTTTCGGTGGTGCAAACGTGAATCCAGGCGTGGTCGCGAGTTGCTCCTGCGTGATGGCATTGAACAGTGATGATGCATCGAAGGTGAGCCACTGGGTCGTGAGCCGATCCGCGCCGCTGACTCCCGAAAGGAAGTTGCCACCGGCGTTGAACACGCCGATCGGAATGCCTGTCGGTGCCGGATTGTTGTAACCGCAGGTGGTACACCCGGATCCGCCGTCATTCGAATACAGCGCGGTGTCTTTCTGATCGTGCGAGTAGAACGCGCCCACCCGAAAATCGGCTAATCCTTCGCTCGGATTGTCGCCCTTGATGTCCAGGTCAGCGCGAAACTGCCCAACCTTGTCGTCTGTGCCATAACCGCGATACAGCATGACGTGCTCGAAGAGCGGGTGCCCACCGCCCGCGACGCCCGCATCGGGCCCGCTGGTAGGTTTCACGAACCCGGTGGTGTACGGCAGGATCGAACCATCGGAAAGGTAGCTGATGGTCTGCCCGCTGTAGCCTAGCAGCGCGAGCTCGCTTTCACGTCCGCCATTGGGCAATTCCCGGGCGTGCGAGAAACTGCCATCGAGGCCCAGCGTCACGTTGTCGGCCATTTTCCATTCGGCATTCAGACCGGAGGCATTGAGGTCCGTGCGCTTGTCGAATTTCTTGTCGTGGAAGTCGGAAGCCATGCCGACACTTTGTGTGAGGTCGGTGGCCGTGCCGTTAGCATCGGTCGTCACGTTCGTCAGGTTGGATGGCGTGAACCAATGTCCGAATGAGCGGGCGTCGGTGGTATCTGTGAACTTGGAATACAGGGTATCGGCTGTGAGTGTCAGAGTGTCAGTCACCGCATACTGCAGCACCACCGTCCCACCAACGCGCATCCGATCCTCGAAGGTCACTTTGGTGTCAAAGTTCTGCGGGACGAACAGATTGCCTTGCGGGTTGGAAGCTCCGGTCAGGACGCCGGCGCCGCCATTGATTTCCGCTGGCGGTGTGCCGCCGTTGACGATCCAGCCGTCGGTCTGCGCCTGGTTCAACCGGTCCTTGCGCCGTTGGAAGCTGCCGGACACCAGCACACCCAACCGGTTGTCGGCAAAACGGTTGCTGACCAGGAAAGCCATATCCGGCTCGGCCTTCTTGGCATTCTCATCATAGTTGGCATCCGCGGAACCCGAGAACTTGAACCCGGAGTAATCGAAGGGTCGCGCCGTCTTGATGTCGATGGCCGCGCCCACGCCACCGGACTGCAGGTGCGCCGTGGAGGATTTGAAGACTTCGACCCCGGAGACCAGCTCGGAGGCGAGCGTGTCGAAGGAGAAGGCCCGGCCGCTCGCCTGGGCGGGATCGGTCGGAGTCGCAATCTGCCGGCCGTTCAACAGCACCGTGTTGAATTCAGGACCGAAGCCGCGCACGGTCACAAACTCGCCCTCACCGCCCGAGCGGTCGATGGACACACCCGTGATGCGCTGTAATGACTCGGCGAGGTTGGTGTCGGGCAGTTTACCGATGTCCTGGGGCGAGATCGCATCCACGATACCCAGCGAATCGCGCTTGATGGTCATGGCGTTGACCAGCGCCTGGCGCGTGCCGGTGACGACGACTTCAGCTACTTCGTCGTTCTGCGGACTGCGTGTCCCGGCCGCGCCGGTGTCTGCCTGCGCGAGGCGGATATAACCCGGATACTGATCCGAAATCGTGGATGAGGTGGGCGGCGGCGTGCTGCCGGCGCTCGACTTGTCGCTGGTCCGGGTGCCGGAGGTTGGTTTCCCGGCCGTGGAAATCAAACGGATGGTTGCGGAATTCTCGCCGCTGTAGACGGCCTCGAGCCCCGTACCGCGCAGCATCTGATCGAGCGCGGCCCGCTTTTCGAGCTGCCCCGCAACCGGGTTGGCAGTAGCGTGGCTGACCACATCATAGCGATACAAAAGCTGCATCTTCGCCTGCGCGGCGAAGTTTTTGAGGGCATCCGGCAGCGGTTGCGGCGCGATATCAAACCGCGCCGGATCCGCGCTCGCACTTCCCGGTGTTGCCAGGAGCAGCCCCGATGCACAGGCCAAGGCCTGCAAAACAGCCAGACGGACCAAACCGTTGGTCGCTCTCATTCCCCCTCCCCCCTTCCTTGCAAATGAGCCTTCCTGAACTACGACCCGCGAGGGGGTCAAAACCCCCCACTCGATTTAGTGCGACGGAAGTCGCGGACCCGATCGCTGCCCGGCGAATACCATAACTTACCGCCGTCAACACTTGCTCGTATGTCCAGTGTCGCGCTCCAGGCGAACGCCCGGCAGTCCGGTTACCCAGTGGCGGAAGTGTTGCTGGGCGTGGGCTTGTTTGTCGCCGCCTGTATTTCCATCCTGTTGACCCGGGTCCCGGGCGGCATTGCCCTGTTCTGGCCCGGTAGCGCTATCGCCGGCGGGATCCTGATTCGCCTGCCCCGCGTCCGCTGGGTCGCGGCCACCGCCAGCGTTTTCCTTGCAATCTCCATCGCCAGCGTCCTCGTCGCGCACCGGCCGTGGGCGATCGCGGCCACGCTCTCGGCTGTCAACCTGATCGAGGTTGGACTCATGGTGGCCGCCTTCCGGTTCGTCTGGAAGCTGCCCTATCCCAACATCACGATCGAGCATGCCGCCTTGATGACGGCGCTCTATGGCATCTGGATCCCGGGCGCGACCGCCTGCCTGGGCGGACTGCTGCTCCACCTCCTGTATGCAACGCCCTGGCTGACCGGCACTCAGCAGTGGTGGTCCTCGCATGCCATCGGTGCCTGCCTGCTAGGCCCTCCGATCATCCTGTTCAGCCTCAAGGGCCTGAAGCGACTCACCCGCCTGCGGTTTCTCACCGAGAACCTGCTCGCGTTGCTCGTGGGCCTGGTCGGCTGCTACCTGACGGTGCGCTTTGTCCGGTTTCCCTTCGTCTGCATCAGCCTGATGCTCATTGTCGCAGCCTTCCGGCTCGGCGGCTTTGGTGCATCGCTCATGAGCCTCGCCTTCGGATTGTTGATTACCAACCTGTGGATCGCCGGCATCCGGCCCATGGGGCTCGAACCGCACCTCAACACTCACGGGACCTTGCTGGGCCTACCCGTGATTGCCTTCCTCGCTACCGTCATGCCACCTATCGCAGTGGGTCTGGGGAGCGACGCACGCCGTGCCGCGGCTCGCAGCCTGCGACTGAGCCTGGAGGCTCGCCAACTTGCCGAGCAGACTCTCGCGGCTGAGCGCGAACGGTTGACCACGACGTTGGGAGCAATCAGCGATGCGGTCATCACCACCGACGCCGACACGCGTATCAGCTACATCAACGCGGCTGCGCAAACTCTGCTCGGCCTGGAGTTGGAGGTCGTGGCAAACCGCAAGGTCTACGAAGTGATTCACCTCGTCGATCCGCGTACCTCCAGGTCGGCCGCCAACCTGATCAGCCAGGGCTCATTGCATGGCAGAACCCTGCGGCGCGACCAACCCTGTCTGCTGCATCGCGCGGACGGGACCGTGTGTTGGGTCTCCGATGTTGTTTCCCCGATCGTGGACTCCGCCGGTGGCGTGAGCGGCATGGTGATCGTGTTCCGGGATGCCAGTCAGGAGGTCATCCGCGACCGCGACCTGCAACACCGCGCCATGCACGACTCATTGACAGGCCTCAGCAACCGCATCGAGTTCCAGGAGCGCTTGCGCGAAGCTTTCCTGAAGTCACGCCATCTGAGCCGCCCGGCAGCGGTGGTTGCCGTGGATCTCGATCGTTTCAAGGCCGTGAACGATACCGGTGGCCACGCGGCCGGTGATGCGATCCTGCGCCAGGTGGCCGACGCCTGCCGCGGCGCCGTCCGGGCATCAGACACCGTGGCACGACTCGGTGGCGACGAGTTCGCCGTCATTCTCGAGAACTGCGGCGCCGCGAATGCGGACCAGATCGCGCGCCAGCTGCTGCAGGCGCTCAATCCGCTCGCCATCGAATGGGATGGCCGCAGTTACTCCGTGAACGCCAGCCTCGGTCTCGCCATGACAGCGGACGACATGATCGATGAAAAATCATGGCTCGCGCGCGCCGACCAGGCCTGCTACCAGGCCAAGCGAACCGGCCGCGGTCAGTTGATCAGCGTGTAGCCATTGCAGTTGCCCTGTTTTTGTTGTTTGATCCGCTTTGCTGTTGGATTATGTGAGCTGGCAGGCTCAGCAGGATTAAAACATCGAAAACGGGAAAAGGAACTGCCATGCAACGCAATAAAAGTCAAAATGTCGGTTGGATCACATTATTGATCACTGGCGGAAGTTGGTGCGCAGCCGCAGACGCCACAATGATCTCGGTGTGTCCGACTTGCAATCACAAGACCATACAAAGCGCAGTAAACGCTGCAGTCGATAACGATACGATCAACATCGCCGCGGGCATCTATACCGAGAACATTACGATCGCGGGGAAGGCGGTCGCCCTCAATGGCGCGGGCGGTGTGACGAACGGCGGGACGCTCGTCGTTGCGGCCGGGCGTGGCCCGGTGTTTACGCTCGGCTCCGGCGTTACAGGCGACCCGAACAAAGTGGTTGTCATGACCGGAATGATCATTTCGGGTGGCAACCATAACGGCGGCACGGGAGTGGGCGGCGGTATCCAGGTCAGGGCCGGTGCCTATTTGCAGATCTCGGGCTGCACCGTCACCGGCAACTACGCCACATTCGGCGGCGGTATCGGTATCAACAACCCCGGCGCTCCGGCGAGCTCGATCAGCAATTGCGTGATCTCACACAACCTGTCGCCGGGAACGCCCCGGGGCGTTGGTTTTGGAGGCGGCGTTTACGTAGGGGACGGCTCGCGCGCGTACCTTTACAACGATACGATCGACTTCAATCAGTCCCGGGAGGGCGGCGGAATTTACAGCGGTACCGGCACCAGCCTGGTAATGCTGCAAACCGTCGTGAATGGCAACCAGACGTTTGCGTTTTCCACGCCCCAGGGTCCCACTGATGGAGATGGCGGCGGAATCTCCGCGTCGGGGGATTTCAACATCTCCGACAGTTTCATCGTGAACAATGTCTCGTCGGGTACCAACGGTGCCGGGGGACTGAGTTTGATTGTGGCCCCGACCGGTGAGCACGTGATCATCCGAACGACCATCTCACACAATGGACTCGGCGCAGACGATCTCATCGGTGGCGGCATTGCCGCGGGTGGCAGCGGCGGGACCTGGACCTTGGATGATTCCTTCGTCATCCAGAACAACAATGGGGGTGGCGTTGTGAACGGGGCGGGAACCACCCTCGTGGTGACCGACGGGACGGTTATCAACCAAAACACGGGCGGAGATCTGTGCAACGAGGGCCCTAACGGCGGTTGCCAATAACCGACTGGAGCGTGACAGTGGCAGCTCCACTGTCACGCTTCCGAGGAATCAGAAGGGCCAGTAATTGTTGGCCAGCTTACGTGCGCGCCGCACATAAGGGCGGGAGTAACGCACGGCCCGATTCCGGTAGTCGGCAGCGCGGGCCGCCAGATCGGACTCGGGAATAAAGTTTGAAGCTATGACGGCCGCGACACAGCCCACGGCCATTCCCGCGACGGCGCCCGTAGCAACCGCGCTCCAGGGATGGTCCTCAACCACCTCGCGCACGTAACCCGCCGTCTCTTCTGCAGATTCGCGCCATTGCTGGAGCCGCGGCTCCAGCGCGTCAATGCTGGCCGCGATCCGCTCGCGCAGCGCGTTCGTCGCCTCTACGCCATCCTCGTTCAGCGCATCGAGCAGCGCGCGCAGGCGGACCAGGAATTCTTCAATGGATGCGATGGTTTTCATGTTCCTGAAACGCCTGTGGGCGGCGGCAGTTCCGAGGATCTTCCGCCCGTCCGGTCCGTTGCATCAGCACCCACAATGACTATTCTCGTCACAGTCCTCGTCACCCTGGCAGTAGTCATTCTGCTGTTGAATCTGCACACGCCCGAAAAGGAGATCCGCCACCAGGTCGAGCACTACCATGACATCCTCGATCCGCAGTTCCGGCGTGAAATGGGCGCGCTGCTGGGACCGGCCATCGTTTCCGGCAACACGATCAAAGCACTGCAGAACGGGGATGAGATCTTTCCCGCGATGCTGGCGGCAATCGTGGCCGCCACCCGCTCCATCACTTTTGAAACCTATATCTATTGGTCAGGCAAGGTCGGCAATGAATTCGCCGCTGCCCTGATTGAACGCGCCCGCGCCGGCGTCCGGGTCCACGTCATGCTGGATTGGGTCGGCAGCGAACGGATCGAGCACAAACTCATCGACCGCATGAAGCAGGCCGGAATCCAGGTCGTGCGGTATCACGCGCTGCGCTGGTATTCGGTGGCGCGGATCAACAACCGGACCCATCGCAAAGTGCTGATTGTCGATGGCCACCTGGGCTTCACCGGGGGTGTTGGAATCGCCGATCAGTGGAGCGGCCATGCCCAGGATCCCGATCATTGGCGTGACGTGCACTTCCAGGTCGAAGGCCCCGTAGTCGGCCAGATGCAGGCGGCCTTTCTCGACAACTGGATCAAGACAACCGGCAATGTGCTGCATGGAGATGCCTACTTTCCGAATCTGCACGCCGTCGGCAACCTGGACATGCAGTTGTTCATCAGCTCGCCCTCGGGCGGCAGCGCCAGCATGCGACTCATGTACCTGGCTGCCATCACGGCCGCGGAAAGATCGATTGATATTGCAGCGGCCTACTTCATCCCCGACCGCCTGATGACCGAAGAGCTCGTCGCAGTCCGCCGGCGCGGTGTCAGAATCCGCGTGCTGGTGCCGGACAAACATACAGACTCGCAAGTGGTCCGTATCGTTTCACGACGCGAATGGGGTCCACTGCTGGAAAGCGGGGTGGAAATCTACGAGTTCGAGCCGACCATGCTGCACACGAAGATGCTGATCTTCGACGGCTTCATGGTGTCGGTGGGTTCGACTAATTTTGACACACGCTCGTTCGAGCTGAACGACGAAGCCAGCCTGAACGTCTACGACACGACTTTCGCCGCGGACATGACCCGTGTGTTCGAGTCCGACCTGTCCCGGGCCACCCGTTACCGCCTGGAAAACTGGCGCTCCCGCCCTTTGAGTCAGAAAATCGCCGAAGCGCTGCTTCTGCCCCTACGCGCTCAGCTCTGATGCGGCTAAGCTTGGCCGCCGTTCCAAAAAAGCCGGAGAGCGCATGAACGCGAAACTGTGGTTACGGATTTCAGCGGTTGTCTCACTATTGCTGGCCGTGGGGCATTCCCTGGGCGGCCGCAAGTTCTGGTCACCCAACGGTGACCTCCCGGTACTGCAACAGATGCGGGACAACCATTTCGATGTGATGGGCGTGAAGCGAAGTTTCTTCGATTTCTACATGGCCTTCGGGTGGTCCCTGTCCATAGCCCTGTTCATGCAGTCTGTTCTGATGTGGCAGCTCAGCGGCCTCGTCACCACGGACGTTGCGCGAGCACGCCCCATGATTGCTGTGATTACCGCCGCCGTCGTGGCATCGGCAATCATCGCGTGGCGGATGATCTTCCCCATACCTGCCTACTTCGAAGCCGCGCTCTCAGTTTGTCTGATTGTGGCACTGGTAAAGGCGCGGTAAACCTGCCTCGGTGCCAGTCGTCAAAGCCCCAGTTCTGGAACGCTCGCAGCACGGTACGCTTCCTGTGCTTGCGGTGTCAGGGATACCAACCGGCGCGCTTCGAGATCGAGTGGGACTCCAACAGCTCTGACCGCTGCCCATGGCTCGCCAGTGCTGGGATCCAGTAACCAATGAACCGCGTAGGTAACTCGGTCCGTGCAACCAGCCAGTCCCGATCGGATCTCACAGCGGTCTCCGAGGAGCGGCCAGCGGGCGTGCACGGTCTGGAACTCCACCAGGGCGCCGCCCACGCGCACCCCGGCCGTTCGTTCCAACACGGCCCGCCAGTCACCGCTCGGCAGATGAGACACGCTATCCGCAATCCGACCCATGAAGCCCGAGAGGCGCCAGACTCCGCGTGTATCGCAGACCTCCGGCATGATGACTCCCAGCCCCGTGCGCGGTAGGCCGAGTTGTTCTGCACGTGCCATAGACGCAGTCAGTGTCAAATTTTCGAGGGAAACACTCCGCGGCTGCGCTTCCTTCGGAATCTCCCCCTGTGTTCGCCACAGGTCTGCCGTACCAACCCAAACACGGAAGGTCGCCGCCACCTGTTCGGTTTCCGAATGGCGTAACACGAACAGCAGGTCCCCGTCGGAGATGATCTGGCCTGTTGCATGCAGAGCCGCTCCGGCGCGCGCTTCGCGATGGAAGCGCATGTGCTGCGCCCGAACGGTGGCTCGAGCGAAGCCCAGGGCCGCCATCCCCTCCTCGACAATCTCGAGATAGAAGCGGGTATTCATGTGACCCAGATGGTCACACTGCCAGGCATTCGCGGTGCCGCGCCAAACCTCGATCATGTGGGCGGAAGATAGATCACGCGGGCCTCCAGATAGGACTTGAGGCCGAGCGTTCCCATTGCGCGACCCAACCCTGACTCCTTGCAGCCGCCAAACGGGATATCGGCGGTTGCGCCTCCATGGGCGTTGATCCAGACAGTGCCGGCCTCGAGCTGACACGCCACTTCCTGCGCTCGGGCCACATCGCCCGCCCACACGGAGGCGCCCAAACCATAACGGGTGGCATTGGCCCGCCGCACCGCTTCATCGATTGTCTGGTACGTCAACACCGGCAACACCGGCCCAAACTGCTCTTCGTCCACGAGTCGTGACCCTTCAGTCAGTCCGCTGATCACAGTAGGTGCAATGAAATAGCCCGGACGCGGCAGCGCGCCGCCACCCGTAACAACCCGCGCGCCACGATCCCTGGCATCCTGGAGGATGGCAAGCACCTTGTCATACTGCGGTTTGTTCTGCAGAGGCCCGAGCTCAACATCCGGCTCGAAACCGCTGCCCACCTTCACCTGTTGCGCTTTCCGGGCCAGGGCCTCAATCAAACGGTCGGCCACCGACTCATGCGCGAATACTCGTTTTACGGCCATGCAGATCTGGCCGCTGTTCATGAACGCGCTCCAGAACAGACGCGCGGCCACCGCGTCGACATCGACATCGTCGAGCACAATGGCCGGATCATTCCCGCCGAGCTCCAGCGAAACACGCTTCAGTGTTGAATTCGCAGCGCTCGCCATGACTTTCTTGCCGGTCGCGGTTGAACCTACAAAGCCGATCTTGTCTATCCCGGGGTGCTCGGTCATCCATTGCCCCAGGGCGTTGCCGCCTGAGACGACATTGAATACGCCTGCCGGGAGCGTCTCGGCAGCGATCTCGCCCAGTCGCAACGTTGCAAGCGGTGTAAACGGCGAAGGTTTCACGATGACAGTGTTACCGGCAACGAGCGCTTGCGCGGCAATCTGTGTTGCCAGGATCAGCGGAGCGTTCCACGGCGCAATGGCTCCCACCACACCGAGCGGCTGATAATCGAGGAGCACACGGCCACTCGCATCCTCTCGCAGCACCTCGGGTTTGATTTCCAGCGCGGCCATCCCATCGATGCGATCGGCGGTGGCCCGGACCTCACGATGCGCGGCCGTGATCGGCTTGCCCTGCTCCGTAGTGAGCAGCCGTGCGAGATCCTCGATTTCGGCGCGGACACGGGCGGCAAAAGCTCGCATCGCTGCCACACGCTCCGAATGTGGGAACGCGCGCCATGGTCCAAAAGCGTCCCTCGCAGCGGCAACGGCCAGATCCAGATGTTCGCGCGTGGCCTCGGGTGCCTGCGCAAAGACCGAGCCGGTCGAAGGATCGATGACATCGAACCAACCTGCGCCCGGGACCCTCCGACCACCGATAGTGTGTGCGAAAGCGCGTGCCATGCGCCGCACCATAAGACAGTTGGCCCGGCTGATCAACAACAATCAGCCAGGCTGATTATCAACCGCCCGGGACCGCCAGGGCACATGCGTCGACTTCGGTGGAAATGCTGCGCAGGCTGGCCAGCAGCTTCATCATCAACGCGCGGTATTCGTCCAGATCGCCCGGCTCGAACGCGGCGAAGATATCCTCCTCCACGGCGGCCGCAGCCTTGTCGCAGGCGCGCAGCTTGTTCCGGCCGGCTTCCGTGAGGGACACCTCCAGCACCCGCTTGTTGCCCTTGGCCAGATGGCGCTCGATCATGCCATTGGACTCGAGGATGGCGATCTGCTTGATCATGGTCTGCGGCTTGACGCCGAACATGCGTGAAAGGTCGGCCGAGGAGCGCTTCTCGCCGTGCACCAGTGTCGCGAGGATCCGGAACTGGACGGCAGTGATGCCTAACGGCTGCAGCGCCGCCTCCAGTCGAACGTAGGTCTTGTACTGCACCTGTTTTATCAAGTACAGCATCCTCGGTTGCGGGGTCGTTGGAGCGCTGCTACGCGCTGGTGTCTTGCCAGGCTGCCTTTGTTTTCTCGCCATGGAGGCGAGTATATCGCTCAGACCGGGTCGCTGACGATCCCGGCGAGACGGGCTTTCTCAAACTCCAGTTGGCTCTGTTGCATGCCGCCTTCGGGGATGGTCTCCGTCGTACGATCGCCTATCGCTTCCCAGTTCTGTGCAATCGTCTCTTCCGCCTGATCGTCCACGCCGACGTATATGCCACGAGTCATCGTGATATAGGCTCGTTCGTAACTGCCACCACCCGCGCACAGGATCATCCGATTCGGCGCGTCTTCCGCGACGAGCGCCACCACGCCGGGACTGACCGAGGCGGGTGACAGTGTTTTAGACATCTCATCGGTCATCAGGCCATCCAACATTCGGGTCCCGGCCGAAGGCGCCAGGCAGTTGATCCGGATGTTGTATTTGGCCCCCTCCAAACCGAGCGTCTGCATCAGGCCGACCAGGGCGAGCTTCGCCGCACCATAATTCGATTGTCCGAAGTTGCCATAGAGACCCGAGGAGGACGTGGTCAGGACGATGCGGCCGTAGTTCTGATCGCGCATGGAGTTCCAGACTGCCTTGGTGCAGTGAACGGAGCCCATGAGGTGCACATCGATGACACTCCGAAAATCCTCGAGAGTCATTTTCGCGAACGTCTTATCGCGCAAGAGACCCGCATTGTTGACCAGGATGTCGACCTTTCCCCAGCGCGAACGCGCCTGCTCGATCATGTCCGTGACGGCGGCAAAGTCAGTAACCGACGCTGCGTTTGCCATTGCCTCACCGCCCGCAGCCCGGATCTCTTCGGCTACAGCCTCTGCAGCGGTCGCGGAGGCACCGACGCCGGTGACGGATCCGCCCAAATCGTTCACCACGACCTTGGCGCCACGCCGCGCCAGCGCAAGTGCGTGCTCGCGACCCAGGCCCCCACCGGCTCCTGTGACGACGGCAACCCTTCCAGTCAGATCAATGCTCATTGCGGTACCTTGGTCGGCGGCGTCGCCAGCCCTATGTTGGTGAACCAGAATTGGTCCGGAGCCTTGCGGCGCCGTGAAATCAGCTCCTCTGTCAAAGGATACATCCCCGGCAGCAAGTGTGCTGACGGCACGGGTTTGTCACCCAGCTCCATGTAAGACTCGCCATCCGTAAACTTCTTCCAGGTGGGGGAAGGCACTGCGGTGCGAGCAAATGAGGTCCAATAATCCATCATCGCGTTCGACAGCGCCCGCTCTTCAGGTGTATCCGGCGGCCGGGGCCACAGGCCCGGCAGCTTCACGTTCGGTCCTGTCTGACCGAACACAAATGGAATTTCACTGGCGTGAAAGGCCTGTAGATCCATTGGCACTTCGCTCGGGTACGAATGGTTGAAGAAGTACAGATAGGAGGGCTGCCCAAGCGCCGCCTGCTTCATCGCCAAGCGCTGCGCCGTCCAACCATATAACCCATCGCGGCTTGCCGCCAGAACACTCTCAGTCACGTTGGAGCCCGGGTACTGCTTCAGGTAAGCGGCACTCAGGTCCTTGAAGCGCTCCTTCACCTGGCGCTCATAGTCGGCGGCGTTGGCAGGGATTGGCGGCAGCAGCACCCGCAGGGAACGCAATTCTCCGGCGTTGAAGCCGACCAGCATCGGTACGTGATTCTGCTCACCCCGGTCGTATATGTCGACGAGCTGATCCGGCAACAACCAACCATCCACCGTGGGCAAGGGAACGAAGCCGCCTTTGCTGGAGGTCTCTATCAGATCGACCGCATCCCGGGCCCTGAGATCCCGGATGCTGTTGGCGCCGAGCGCCTTGGCAGTCATGACACCAATGTCCTCGGCGGAGGGCAGACCGTAGCGGCTGTTACGCAATTGCGCGTTCGAGACCATGTAGCCGCTTTCGGCTATCGCCTTGGTAAAGAGGCCCTTCGCCTGGGGACTGGCGACCAGGTCCATGACACTCAACGCACCCGCCGACTCGCCAAAGATCGTCACGTTGGCCGGATCACCGCCGAAAGCCGCAATGTTCTGCTTCACCCACTGCAGCGCGGCTATCTGATCGAGCAGGCCGTAGTTTCCCGAGACGTGTTGGGGCGACTCCGCGCTCAGCTCAGGGTGCGCGAGGAATCCGAGAATTCCCAGTCGATAGCTGATTGAGACAATCACCACGCCGCGTCGCGCCAGCTCTGAGCCATCGTAAACCTGACTGGCGGTATGACCGCTGCGGAATGCGCCACCGTGGATCCAGACCATGACCGGTGCGCCACTCTTCACTTTAGTAGGCTGCCAGAGGTTGAGATACAGACAGTCCTCGCTCATGCGTGGCGGATCATCTGTATAAACAGTCACAGAAGTCGATTTCGGCTGCACGCAGGCGGGACCGAACTGGGTCGCCTCACGCACACCCTTCCAGGGCGCTACCGGTGCCGGTGCCTTCCACCGCAGGGCACCAACAGGCGCTGCAGCGTAAGGGATGCCCTTGTACGCAGTGATCTCGTCGTCGATCCTGACACCCGAGAGCTGGCCGCTGTGTGTTCCAACACCCGCTGCTGCCACAGTCGCCGCAGCCGTCAGTGCCAATGCAAACAGGATCCGTTTCATGATTTTCTCAGACTCCATGCCGCCGCAAGCTGCACCAGGAACACGAGGACGAAAACGGGCGCCAGGCACAACAATGCCATGCGCAAAGCGTGCGTCCCATATACCGGCGCAAAATGGTCGCTGGCCATGCCTATCAGCAGCGGCCCGCAACCCAGCCCAATGATATTCAACACAAACAGAAAGATCGCGCCCGCCGCGGCTCGCTGACTCGCGGCTACACCGTTTTGAATGACGGTCAACGCGGGCGCCAGGTAGCAATTCAAAAGCACGTAGGGGCCGGCCATGAACAGTAAGGCAACTGACCAGGTCTGCGCCTGCGCCAGGCCAAACAGGAACGGGAGTCCCAGTAACACCGCACTTCCCGGCAACAGTGCGTAGAGAAACGGGCGGCGCGGCGCCACCGCGTCCACCACGTAGCCACCCGCGAGCGTTCCGATTCCGATAGTGACTCCGGCAACGACACTGTAGGAGCTCGCGATCTGCGACAAGCTCATGCCTTGCTCCCGGATCAGGTAAGCCGGCATCCAGCTCAGTAACCCATAGATGAGCACTGCGGTGAGTCCCGCGGAACAGGCTGTCAACACGAGAGTGGGCGAGCGGACGAATACCTCAATGGTCGTGATGACAGAAGCGGGCGGCTGATCGCCGCGCGGCGGGTCCAGGTGTCCCCTCTGGGGTTCGCGGACAATCAGTGGAATGAGGGGCGCCAACACGAGCCCGGCCACTCCGAGCACCACAAAAGCGGCTCGCCACCCGTAGTGTGCGGCTATCCAGCCACCGCTGGCCGCACCCAACATGGTGCCGATCGGCACGCCCAGCGAGAAGATCGCCAGGCCGACACCGCGTTCCTGCGGGGGAAAATAGTCGGAAATGATTGAATAGGAAGGCGCCGCCCCGCCCGCCTCTCCTACCCCAACACCCATGCGGGCGACCGCGAGCGAGGCAAACCCGGTCGCGAAACCGCAGGCACCGGTGAAGGCGCTCCACAGTCCGCAGGCAATCGCGACGATCCGCACCCTGTTATAGCGATCCGCCAACGCCGCCACGGGTATGCCGAACACCGTATAGAAGAGCGCAAACATCAGCCCCGTCAACATCCCGAGCTGGGTATCAGACAACAACAGGGTGTGTTTGACCGGCTCGGCCAGGATGGCCAGAAACTGCCGATCCAGGAAGTTGAAGGTATAGACGACACACAGACTGATGGCGACGACATAACGATACCGGCCATCGCCGGCAGTCGGTGCAGCCACACTCGCTGCCTCGAGCGCCAATGTCGAATCGCACGACGCCGGTGGAACCGGCTGCGGCTTCCCCTCCTCGAGCGCATGGCGCGCGTCGATCCCCATTGCGAACAGCCCCCTCTTCGCTTATGTTCAGTCGCTATATAATATTCACTATTAGTAGAATTAGTATATACCAATCGGACAACGAGGGGGAAATGGACCATGAGGACACAGACTTACTTTATTAATTTAACGCTGGCGCTCGCCGCCGGCGCCGCGGCGGCAGCCGAGGAGGCCTCTCCGCCGCCTTCGTTGGAAGAAGTCGTCGTTACCGCGGAACGACGCTCCACCAACCTCCAAACCACCGGCATCTCCGCCAGCGTACTGACCGGCGCCGACCTCACCAACAAAGGAATCATGTCGGTGGACGGCCTCCAGGCCATCGCCCCATCCGTCGTCATCGAGAACTTCGGCCAGGGCAATGATTTCAACATCCGTGGCATCGGCAAGGGCGAGCACAACACCCAGACCTCCACTGGTGTGATCACCTATCGCGACGGCGTACCCACCTTTCCTGGCTACTTCCAGGACGAGCCGTACTACGACATCGCCAATCTGGAGATTCTGCGCGGTCCACAGGGCACGTTCGTCGGGCAGAACGCGACCGGCGGCGCCGTCTTCATCACAGAAACCAACCCGAGCTTCGCGGGCGTCCACGGCTTCGTTGCCGGCCAATACGGTAACTACAACGACGCCCTGCTCCAGGGCGCGGTGAACCTGCCGATCTCCGACACATTGGCCAGCCGGCTGGCTTTCAACACGGAAAGGCGCGACAGCTTTTATACCTACGTGGGCGGATACAACGGCAATCACGGCGAGCTGAAGGAAGGCAGCTTCCGCGCCAGCTTTCTATGGAAACCCGTTGATGCCCTGAAGGTCCTGTTCAAAACCGACTACAACTACATCGATCAGGGTGCCTATCCGGCGGACCCGGCCACGGCCACCAACGACCTGTTCCACATCACCGCGAACGCGCATCAGCTCGCGATCGACCAATGGGTGCGCTCAGTCCTGAGCGCGGACTACCAGTTCGCGAACGGTATCGTTCTGCGATCCATCACGGGTTATCAGAACGGCCGCACCTCCTACGGCGGCGACCTCGACGGCACCAGCGCGCCCATCGCCACGTTTATCGATTCCGTCAACGAGCAGGTCTGGACCCAGGAAATCAACCTGATTTCCCCCGATCACGGCCCTTTCACCTGGATCCTGGGGGCGAGCTATGAGCACAACACGTATGATTTTCCGGATGGCCGCTTTGTCATCGGCGTGCCGCCCGGCGTGTTCGATATCACCATCTCGGGCGTCAATCCCGAGCAGAGCATCGGGGAATTCGCGCAGGTGAGCTTCAACCTGCCGGCGGGCGTGCAACTGCAGTTCGGCGGCCGTTACTCCCAGTTCAAGACCACCAACCGGGTGTTTGAAGGATTCCCCGAGTTCGGCATCAGTGTGCCCGATTTCCAGACACTGACCGAGAACAAGGCCACCGGCAAGGCCGCGATCAACTGGACGATCAACCACGATCATTTCCTGTATGCCTTCGTCAGCACCGGCGTGAAGCCGGGCGGACTCAATGTCCCTTCGTCATTGACCCCGGTCCAGCCGTTCCGGGAAGAAACGGTCACCGCCTACGAGACCGGCTGGAAAGCCGCCTTTCTGAATGATCACCTGAGAACGCAGGTGAGCGCGTTCTACAACAACTACAAGAACTTCCAGGTGACGGTCAGTCAGCCTGACGCACCCACCCTGTCGCTCGAGTTGAACGATCCCTCGACGACGAAGATCTACGGCGTCGAAGAGGAGACGCAGGCCGCCTTTGGCGACTTCTCATTCGACTTCGGCGTCAGCGTGTTGCGCAGCAAGCTGGGTGCCTTCTATGCCAGCGACTCGCGACTTCCCTCGCTGGCGCCCTGCAATCCGCGCACGGGTCCAGCGGCTAATGGCTGTATCAATCTGGACGGATTCGAGCAGGCCTATGCGCCCAAGTTCACTCTGAACGTGGGTGGCCAATACATCTTGCATTTGAACCAGGGCGCCACGCTGACCCCACGTATGAACTTCGGGCACATCGCCGAACAGTGGGCGACCTTGTTTGAAAACACCGCAGTGGGGGATCGCCTGGGCGCCCGCAACCTGTTGTCAGCCCAGATGGCCTACGAGCGGGGAAGTTGGACCGTAACCGGTTACGGCGCCAACCTGGCCGATCAACACTACGTGTCATCGATCATTTCCGGCCTGCGCTTTGCCGGCAATCCGCGTCAGTACGGCCTGCGCGTACAGAAGACATTCTGAGGTTGAATGTGTACCGTCTGACTATCGACAAGTTTCTCACTCACGCGGCGAAGTGGCATTCAAACACGGAAGTGGTCGACGCGGATCGTTCGGGGAACGTGAACCGCACAACCTACGCTGCCTTGCGTGAACGAAGCAACAGGCTGTCCGGGAGCCTGTTGCGCCTGGGTCTCGAACCGGGCGACCGGGTCGCGACGTTCGCCTGGAACACCCGGGATCATCTCGAGATGTACTTCGCCATCATGGGTGTTGGATTGGTGTGTCACACCCTCAACCCCCGGATGAGCCTGACGCATCTGGCCGGCATGATCAACGAGGCCGGAGACCGCGCAATTGCCGTGGGCGCCGGCCTTTCCGAGTGGGTGGGCAAGTTGCTGCCCTCGTGCCCGGGGCTGCAGTACATCATCCACCTGGATGATTCCGGCACTGCGTCGCGGCTGGCCGTGGCGGGACTGGAAGCTGAGTATGGGCTCCAGGAACTGCTGCAGTTATACGGCGAGCCGGTACCGTGGGGTGAATTCGACGAGGAGTCCGTTGCCGGGCTGTGTCACACCTCCGGGACCACCGGCCCTCCCAAGGGCGTGGTATATACCCATCGGTCGAACTATTTGCATACAATGAGGGCGTTGCAGGCGGACGCCTTTGGCCTGACGTCCGCGGATACTGTGCTGGTTGCCGTGCCGATGTTTCACGCCAACGGTTGGGGAATTCCGTTCGCGGCTCCTGCTGCGGGATCCAAGCTGGTTCTACCTGGGCGAAATGCAGATGGCCGGAGCCTCGCGAAGTTGATGTTTGAGGAGTCCGTAACTGTGGCTGCCGGTGTGCAGACTGTCTGGCTCGGAGTGCTCGACTCTCTCGACGAGACGGGCAAAGATCTGCCGGCCCTGAAACGCGTGCTCATCGGCGGCTCTCCATGCCCCGACGCCCTGATCCGGCGCATGGAACAGCGTCTCGGCGCGGTCGTGCAGACGAGTTGGGGAATGACCGAGCTGTCGCCGCTCGGGACTATCAGCTCCCCGGTCCGGGCCGATAGTGCACCGCAGGGGTCGGGCCGGACACCCGTTGGACTCGACCTCGAGCTCGTCGATGAGAGTGGCAAGACGCTCCCGAATCAGCGCAACGTCATCGGACACCTGCGGGTCAAAGGGGCCAGTGTCAGGTCGCGCTACTGGGGTGGCGAGCGCGATGAAGTCGACGACGAGGGTTATTTCAGCACCGGCGACCTCGCGATCATTGATGATGTTGGCAATCTCAGGATCACGGGCCGGGCCAAGGACCTGGTCAAGTCCGGTGGCGAATGGATCAACCCGGTTGAAATGGAAGAGATCGTCGGGCGCCTGCCGGAAATTGCGCTCGTGGCCGTCATTGGGGTCCCGCACCCTCGCTGGGGCGAGCGCCCGGTGTTGGTTTTCGAGTCTCGCAAGGATCACTCGATCGAACCGGAACGGGTGCTCCAGACATTGCGCGGCGCCGTCCCGGACTGGTGGCTGCCGGAGAAGATCATTCACATCGAGCGCATGCCGTTGGCCGCGACGGGAAAGATAGACAAGGTCAGACTGCGTGAGCACTATGCTGAGGCGGCCGGAGACCGGATTTGAGACGCGAGCCACGCAGCAAGGCTGAGCAGCGGGCGGAAACGCTCGACCAGATGCTCGATGCGGCTGAGGAGTTGTTTTCCAAACACGGCCTCCATGGGGTCACGCTCAAGGACGTGGCAAACAAGGTGTCGGTGCACACGACACTGATGCACTACTACTTCAAGGACAAGGCGAGCCTGTTTGAGGCGGTGTTTGCTCGCCGGGCCAATGTAACGAGCCAACGTCGCATGGAGGCTCTGAATCGCTATGAGGAAGAAGCCGGCGACAATCCCACTGTCGAAGGCGCGTTGCGAGCCTTTCTGGATACGGACTTCGACCTCTATATCTCCGGCGGCGAAGGCTGGATGAATTACGCGGCATTCGTGGCCCAGGTGAGTAACACACCGGAGATCGGCGCCCGATTGATGGATCGGCACTTCGATCCGGTCGTCCTGCGACTCGTGGATATTCTCTCTCGGGCGCTGAAAGGATGCTCCAGGGAAGATATTTTCTGGGGTTATGACTTCGTGACCGGCGCGCTCATGCACACGCTGGCGCGGACGGGCCGGATCGACAAACTCTCCGACGGTTTGTGCAAGTCCGAAGACTTCGCCGCCGTCAAAGACAGATTGGCCAGCTTCATGGCCGCCGGCTTCCTGGCCCTCTGCCAGAAGCCCAAAGTCAAAAAACGCTGAAGCGGTATTCCGTTTCCGACCTGAATTCCTGGCCCGGTCGCAGCACGGTGGACGGAAAGCCCGGTTGGTTGGGGCTGTTCGGGTAGTGCTGCGTTTCCAACGCAACGCCTGCCCTGCGCCCCGTGAAAACCTGTAGGCCCGGCTGTGTCGTGCGAATTTCCAGGCGCCGGCCGCTCGCAGGATCCGAGAGCCGGGCCGCCTGACGCGACGGATGGTTCAACACAAAATTGTGATCGAGACTGAAGTCCCGGAGCACCGTGGGAAGCCTCAGGTCCAACTCCGTTCCGGCAACCGGATCGATCCGCCCCGTTGGAATCTTGCGCGCATCGAACACCGTGTACCGATCCGCGAAGACCTGCAGCGACTCACCCAGGATCGTGTCGCTGCCGGCTAGATTGAAGTAGACATGATGACTGAGATTCAGCACCGTCGGTTTGTCGGTGTGAGCCGTGTATTTGATCTTCAGGGCGTCAGTCAGAATGTACCGCACAGTAACCGACAACTTCCCCGGATAACCATTCTCACCATCCGCGCTCTCGTAACTGAGGGCAACGCCGTCTTTGACAGCTTCCGCGTGCCAGACCTTAGTACTGAATCCACCGGGTCCTCCGTGGGAAGAAACTCCCTGAGCATTGCTCGGCAGGTCGTAACGAACACCATCCAACGTAAATCCACCGTCGGCGATCCGGTTGGCATAGCGCCCCAGCAAACTGCTGAAGTTCGGGTGCGCCTCATACGCTTTGAGATCAGGCAACGTCACTACAACGTTGGCGAACGAACCCTTGCGATCGGGCACTGAGATCTCAGTGATGACGCCTCCATACGTCAACACGCGAACGGTGATCCCGTGCGGATTGCGCAGAGTGAGCACTTCCACCGGCTCGCCGCCGGCGGTTACCCCGTAAGGCGCGCGATTCAGAATTCCAAGAGCGCAGAGCAGGAATTTGGCGATCATGGGCGATCCTATATCATAGCGGACCGGCCGCCGCGGCCCTGCGGGCTGCGAGGCCCACGGAGAGACTCATTTATGCGCGCTTTGTTGTTCGTGATTCTGACGACCGTCACGTTGGGTGCCCAGGCCAAGACCGCCCTGCTGCAGCATGTCCCGCTGAAATGGTCGCCGACTTCGGACCTGCGGCTGGGGACGATGGAAATGTCCCAGGCGCCAATCCAGTTCGAGCCCTTTCAGGACGAGCGGGCAAATCCGGAGGCCATCGGCGAGAATCGCGAGGACGAGGTACCCAAGCCCGTCACGACGAGTGACGATGTGGGCGCCTTCGTCAGCAAGCACATGAGACAGTTGCTCGACGGTGCCGGACTCAAGACAGTCGACAGCGACGGCGCCGTCACAATCAAGGGCGAGGTCAAACAGTTTTTCGTCAGGGAGACGGGGACCTACAAGTCAACTGTGACCGTACACCTGACGGTGGTGGGCCGTGACGGCCAGACGCTGTGGAGCGGGAACGCTTCGGGCGACGCAACTCGCTTCGGACGCTCCTACAAGCTCGATAATTATTACGAAGTTCTATCCGACGCGATTGTCAACACGGTCAGCTCCATGTTGCAGAGCGCGGAATTCCAGAAGGCGCTGTCAGGGACAGGGCGAGGACAATAGTCCTATGCCGTTGGCGGGGACAGTAAGTCCCCGCCGCGGGCGTCAGGTCAGTTGCTCGGATCGGCCAGGAGGGTGCCCAGGATGCCGAAGTTCGGCGTGCCCCATCCGGTCGGCAGATCGTAGCCACGGGTGGCGGAATATCCGTCCACACCACCGAAGCTGTTGTCGCCAACCCTCACATCATGGAACAGGCTGTTGAGCAGGCCTGTGCCACCCAGCAGGTACAGCCGGTCGTTGAGATAACCCATGGACCGTCCCCGGATCTGGTTGATATCCGTGATGATGCCGGCCCATTGCGGTGAGCCCGCGCTGGTGCCACCGAACAGATACGCACCCGGGCCGCCGCTGCCAAACTGCCAGTAAGTGATCACTCCGCCGACGACGCCGCCATTGTAGGAAACATCGGCGATGCCGCGATGCTTGTGCAACGTCTTGTTCACCGAGGGTCCGACGAACAGTGTCTGGAAGAGCGGCTCGTCAATCAGCGAGCTCATACCGCCGCCGGTAGCGCCGAAGCCGTCATTCCACACCTGCTCGCCCTGGTACGAGCCATTCGGATCCGCGTTGGTGGCCGAGCCGAAGAACAGGTTCGTGCCGCCGACGCTGGTGATCAAAGGCGATGAAGCCGGGAACGAGATGTTCTGGAACGGCAGTGTGTCGCCTTCATCATCGAACGGATTGGTTGCGCCCCAGTCGCCGGCAGAAGCGAACAGAGTGACGCGATACGCCTTGGCCTTGGTGAAGGCCTTCGTCCAGGCAGCCAACAGGTCCAGGCCATCGGGATTCCCGTAGAACGACTCGCTCTCACCGAAGCTCATGGACACGACATCGCCCAGGTGATTGTCGAGCGCATAGTTGAGCGCATCCAACAGATCCTGGTCGTTGGCACTCTTCGCACCGATGAACACGATGTTGGCGCCGGGCGCTACGGCATGGGCCCACTGCGTATCCAGGGCAATCTCTCCGGACCAGCCCACCATATTGGCATCGGTCGGATCGAACGCCGGAGTGCCCGGCATCGGGATGATCTTCAGGGACGGCGGCGCCGGAATGCCGAACGCGGTATCGAACAGCGCCAGGTCCGAGGCGATGGAGGGGCTGACGAAGGCATCGATGATGACAATCGTCCGACCTTTGCCGGTGTACCCCTTGTTGATCAGACCATCGATGCCATAGGCCTTGCGGATGGTATTCGGCGTATAGCAGAACACGCCTTTGCTCAGATCGAATGGCCGGGTCTCGCAGGAGAAGCTGCTCGTATTGGGTAGGAGTGTAGCCTTCTCACCTGGAACTGAGCCGGGATGCATTTCCCCGGCGAATGCGGTACCGATGAACAAAGAAGCGGCGCACGCGGTGAGCGACGCCCACCGACCGAGTGGCGATGTCAACATGATTGGCTCCCTGAATTGTTGTAATCCAACCTGCAGTCGGATCTTTACACAATTCCCGCGGGCAGTGCATCAAAACTCGTAAGCCAACGTCCCGAAATATTCGCGCGGCCGCGCATACGCAATCTCGGCGTAGCCGCTGCCGGTCGAGAGTGATGAATTCCCCGCGATGGCGTATAGCTTGTCGGTTGCATTGTTGACGCCGAGGGTGACTCGCCAGGGCCCGCCGGCAGGAGCTGCGATAAAGGTTGCGTTTACAACGGTATAGCCGCCGAGTTGGGCAATCTCCGGTGTATTGGTTGCATCGAAAAAAGTGCGGCTCTGATAGGCAAGATCCACGCGCGGTGTGAATTGCAGGCCGAGGGCATGCGCCGTGTAGGCAATGCCGGAGTGGGCCTGCCAACGGGGCGCGAACGGCAGCGCATTACCTACTTTCAGGCCGGGCGGAATCACCGCTAGTGGATTTATATCCAGTCGGTCGATGCTGCTTTCCAGGTGACCGACGCTGGCTTCGAGCGTCCAGTTGACCGTGGGAGCCCAAGTCAACTCCGCCTCCGCGCCTTTGATGGTTGCCTTGCCGGCGTTGGTGAGAAAAGGGGCGACTCCGGCAGGCGCGGGTCCGCGATAGGTGATCTGCATGTCCGTGTAGTCTGAATCGAATGCCGCCAGGTTCAGGCGCACGGTATTACCCAGCAGATCGAGCTTCGACCCCACTTCGACACTCTTCGCCTTCTCGGGTTTGAACTCCTGCAGCGCCGCCTGCTGCTGCGGCGTCAGCACCGAATTGAAGTGGCTGTTCCAACCACCGCCCTTGAAGCCTTGCGAATAGCTCACATAGCTCATTGCCGCGTGGCTCCAGCGAAAATTCATTGATCCGGACGGGGTGAACGCGGAGAAGGTGTCCCGGTACCATCTCATGGGCACCTGCTTGATGGTGGGTGCCGCGTAATCGAACTGATCAGGATACGAACCCTTGTTGTCCTGCGTGTAGCGCGCACCACCGGTCACGCCGAGCCGGTCGGTTATGTTAAATGTCCACTGCGTGAATACGGCCCAGCTCTTGTTATCCACCACGTTGTTGTCGCTGTCGCCCTGAATACCCGGCGTCGGTGGATTGAGCTGCACACCGGCGATGTCGTTCGAGTACTGCTTGAAGTAGTACGCACCCACCACTCCGGTCAGCGGTTGCAACCGATAGATCGCCTGCAGCTCCTGGCTCGCCTGCCAACTGTGAACGTCATAAGTAGTGTTGAGAATGGTGAGTGGGGTGTTGTCCGCGTCCCGGGCTCCCGTCCAGCGCACATTGCGGTAGGCGCTGATCGATTTCAGCCCCAGTATCTCCGTCGGGTTGTACGTGACATTCAGCGAACTGCCCCAGACTTCAGTGGTACTACGCAGGGGTGCAGTCCCGTTGTTGTGAAAAGGTCCGGCCGCCTGAAAATGGTTGGCACAGCGCGGATCGGGAATATTCGGAACAGCCGGCAGAGTCGCGAAATTACCGTTGAAGCCGGGACAGCCGGCGTCGGCGCTGGCGACGCGTGGAAAGGTTGCGGCGGTATTGATTGCAGCGAATACCAGCGGGCTGCCGTGCTCATCGGCGCTCGAGTAGTCCGCCAGCCAGCGAGCTTCGATCTGGTCGGTGGGCTGCCAGAGAAACTGGCTCGTCACTGTATAGATGTTGGTGTCGCCGAGATCGGTCCCGTCGGTCCGATGAACGTAGCCCTCCTGCTTACGGCGACCCGCCGTGAAGCGTGAACGCAGGTCACCGGTGATTGGGACGTCCACGGCGAGAAAGCCGTCATAGAGTTGATCGGATCCCAACCCGCCACGCGCCGTCCCCCCGAATTCGCGGCCCGGCTCGGTGGTCGACAACAGGATGGCTCCGCCGATGGTGTTGCGCCCGAACAGGGTCCCCTGCGGACCGCGTAAGACCTGCACCGAGGAGATATCCCGCAGATCCATCCGGCTCCCCACGGCCGAGCCGATGTAGACATCATCAATGTAGAGCCCGACACCGGGATCCACCGTCGAGGTGGGGTCGGTCTGGCCGATGCCGCGAATAAAGACCTGCGAGGAGGAGTTGTTGCCCGCCAGCGGCGCGTTCGAGCCGAACTGCAGATTGGGCACCACCTGGGTGAGCTGGTCGGTTTGAAAGATCTGGCGCCTTTCGAGCGCATCCCCACTGAATGCGGTAATGGCGACGGGCGTGTCCTGTTGGTTTTCACGGACGCGCCGTGCAGTGACAATGACCTCCTCCACCGTGCCGTGCTCGCGCTCGGGTTCTGCCACCTCTCTCATCGGTGCTGCCACTGGCGCTGGCGCAGGCGCCGGGGGCACCGGTTCCCCAACCTGGGCCGATGTCCGGCGCAGCGGACTCACGGCCCGGACTTCGACCGTCATCGGGTTCAAATGCGAAAAAGTCAGCTCGGTACCCTTCAACAACAGTGCCAGCGCCGCGTCAGGCGGAAAGTTGCCGTCCAACGCGGGCGCTTCGTGGCCTTCCGCCAGCTTGGAGAAATACACGATCTGAATGCCGCTCTGGTCCGCGAGCTGTTGCAACGCCTGGTCCAGTGGCTGCGCGGGAAGCCTGATCGGGCGCGCACCCGAGAGTTCCCCGGCAGCGGCCAGCAACGGCACTCCCAGCACTACAACGGCCAGACCGACTCCTCGCCATGAGCAATCGCCCATATCCCCCCTCCTTCTTTATCAACTACCGGCGCCGCGACTCTCCAGTGTCACAATGAAATGCAGGTTGTCGGGTGACTTCTCGATGTGCACATCCGGCAGCCGCGCCAGGAATGTCAGGAACGAGCCCGGATCGTTGGCCTGAAAGACCCCGGAGATCTCCTGGCTGCGCAACTCGGCACTGCGGATCTCGATGCTCTGGCGGTTGTAGCGATTGAATTCCGCCGCCACATCTGCCAACTGCCGGTGCGCGAAAATCAACTTGCGCTGTGTCCAGGCAACCGCCGTCGTCGTATCGGCGGCGACCGGCTGGCGTGTTGCATGCGCGCCGAGCGTCACCTGCTCGCCAGCCGCGAGCGGCAGCCGGTTCTCGCCGGTGCCCGAGATGAGAACTCTGCCTTCGACGACGGTAACGGTTGTAACGCCGGGACGGCGATCAACATCAAACTGCGTGCCGACAGCCCGGACGGTGGTGCCGCCTGCCACTACATCGAAAGGCCTGGCCACATCGTGCGCAACTTCAAACAGAGCCTCGCCGGAAAGCAGTTGCACTGTCCTGCGGTCGCTTTCCATGTGGACTTCGATCGACGATGAGGTGTTCAGCGTCACGAGTGACCCGTCGGTCAACACCACGGAGCGCTGCTCGCCGATTGCAGTCTCGAATCGCTGCGCGCCCGTATATAGGAACATCCCGATGCCCGCGATGATGAGTCCCGCCGCGGCGACGGCGACCCGCAGCGCAGGATGCTTCCGGTCACCACCGCGACCCGCCGAGGGCAACTTTGCAATTTCAGGGCGGGCGTTGAGTGCAGCGCTCAACAGCTCGTCGGCTGAAGTCTTCGGCCAGCGTATCGAGCTGGACCGAAGGGCCGAAGTCAGCTGCGCGGCCTGCAGAAATGCCGCGACTCGCTCGGGCGACCTGGCTACCCATTCGGCAAAGGCATGGGAGTCAGCGACGGTGGGCTCACCTTCGCTGAGCAACACCCACCAGAAGGAGGCTTGCTCGGTCACCGGCGCGTTGGGATCAAACTCGTTCATGGGGCCAGGGTCTTGCGAAGTTGTTCGTACGCGCGCGTCAGGTGACGGCGCACCTGTCGGTCGGTCAGTTGGAGTGTCCGTGCGATGTCCTTACAGGAGAGGTTGTCGCGAAACCGAAGCAACACGACCGCACGGGTCAGAGGTGGGAAGTCGGCCAGGACCTGGTCGAGCTCGCCCTGCGAAATGACCGCGTCCACTTCGAGTACGGGCGCGGAGCCGTCCTCCACAAACAGGTTGGCCGGCGGCTCGCGATGACGCCATTCCGACACGACGTTGGAGGCAACTGTCAGCAGATAGGCCTTGGGATCGCGCACCTCCCCCAGGTCACGGGCGCGCAACAACCGCAGGTAGGTTTCCTGGGCCAGGTCCTCGATATCCACGCGCGCATCCACCCGCCGGCCGATGAACCGGTGCAGGCTGCGATTCCACAGCTTCCGCCACCCGAGGAGCAGTGCGTCATTGGACATGCTGATATAGGAGTGTCCTCCCGGCGCAGTTCTACCCCCACCGGGCGAAAAAAACCCTCAGACTTAACGCTCGCTGAACGTTGAAGCGTTGTCTGAACCGGCATGAGTCTTGCTTCGGCGGATGGGGCGCGTCACATGGGGAAACCAAATGCCACAGGCCACTGCGACCAAGCCGCGCATCCTGTTCGTCGAGGATGAGGTCACGGTCCGCGACCATTTGGCGCAGAAGTTGTCGGACGACTACGTCGTCGATACGGCCGACAACGGCAACGAGGCGCTTTTAGCGGTCATTCGCGCCAAGCCGGCTCTCGTCGTTTCGGACATCGTGATGCCCGATATGGACGGGGTTGAGTTGCTCAAGACGCTGCGCGACAGCCCCGGCACGCGCGCCATCCCCGTGTTGTTGATTTCAGGCCGCGCCGCGGATGAGTATCGGATCGAAGGCTTTGACGAGGGCGCCGACGGCTTTCTAGCCAAGCCCTATACCGAGCGCGAGCTGCGGGCCCTGATCGGCTCCATGCTGCGTGCGGCAAAGCTGCGCGCGGAAGCGGCCGCTCGCGAAGCACACGACCGGGCCGAGCAGAGTGCCCTCACCGAGCGTGTAAGCCTGTTCGAGAGCATGTCGGGCGGTTTTTACGCGCTGGACCGGCAGTGGCGGTTTACATATGTAAACCAACGCGCGCTGGATTTTTTTGACCTGCCGCAGGCGGACCTCGTAGGTAGTAATTACTGGGAGGTGTTTCCCGAGGCCAAAGGTTCCCTGCTGGAGGAGCACTTCAGGCGTGCTATGCAGGAACCGTGCTCAGTGTCATTCGAGATACTCGCGCCACCGGCCAACAGGTGGATCGAGGTACACGCCAACCCCACAACCCGGGGCCTCGCCGTGAATTTCAGGGACATTCACCAGCGCAAAGACCGGGAAATCCAGCTCTTTACCGACCTGTCGCAGGAGGTGCGCAACCCGCAGGTATCGGTATCGCGGCTGCAGCAACTCGTCACGGATCTGCAAAATATGCGGCTGGCGAAACGCTAGCGACCCTCGGCCGCTCGCGCTTCAGCTTCCTGCAACATTTTCAACTACTATCTGCTGCGCGGACACTCCAACCAGTTAATTCACATCCGCACTGCGAGAGTAGACGTGATCAAAGGTTTGCTGCTGTCGTTGATTGCGCTCGTCTCTACGGCTGCCCAGGCAGACGCCTACACCCTGCCCAAGGTGCGCGCCGTCACCGCCTTCGTTCGCCTGGACCGGACTACAACGGACACCCAGATCAACGGCGCCCTGACAGTGTTGCGTGAAACCCGGGCCGAGCTGCAAAAACAGGGTTACGAGGTGCAGACCCTGCGGATCGTCACCCAACCATTGCCCGAGCTGGTCGCCGGCCTGTCGCCAGCGCAGGCACTCGAGTACGTCGCGGGTCTGGACAAACTGGCCACCCGGGAGGGATTTATTCCCAGCGTCGGCCCTGCGATGAGCCGTGACTCCGATGATCCGCGCAACGTTCGTTTGCTGGAGCAGGTGCTCTCAACACTGCCGAGCGTGCAGGGCAGCACGATCATTGCGGGCGAGGATGGCATTCATTGGAAAGTCATCCGGGAGAGTGCGGCACTGGTCCACTATGTGACCGAGCACAGCCCGCACAGCCAGGGGAATTTCAACTTTACGGCGACGGCGATGTTGCAGCCGTACGGCCCCTTCTTCCCGGGCACCTATCACACGGGGGCGGGGAAGAATCTGTCCATCGGGTTTCAGGGGGCCAACATCGTGCAGGAGGTGTTTGCGAAGACCCATGGGGATTTTCGCAGCTCGGTCACCGAGTTGACGCGCCAACTGACGATTCACGCCAAGGTGGCGGAGTCAGTGGGTGAGCGAGTCGCAGCTTCACGAGGTTGGACCTTCATGGGCGTCGACCCAACTCCGGCCCCGTTGGGTGATGTGTCCATCGGCGCTGCGATGGAAACCTACACCGGCGCCAAATTCGGCTCGAGCGGTACGCTGACAGCCGCCCTGGTCATCACTACGGCTGTCAAAGCCGTGCCGGTCAAACAGGTCGGTTACGCGGGACTGATGGTCCCGGTCCTCGAAGACAAACGCTTGGCTGAGCGCTGGGCAGAAGGTTCATTCAACACAGACGACCTGTTAGCCTACTCCGCCGTGTGCGGCACCGGCCTCGATGCCGTGCCCTTCCCCGGCGACATCGGTATCGAGCAGATGGCTCGCATCATGGGCGACGTGGCCGCGCTCGCCTGGAAATGGAAAAAACCCCTCTCCGTCCGCCTGCAACCCGTCCAGGGCCGCAAGCCCGGCGAGCAAACCGAATTCAACAGCCCCTACCTGTTCAACACCACCCTACGACCGTACTGAAACCCGCCCTGTCAGAATCTCGAACCACATCCGCCAGTCCCCCATGAAGCTGAACAGCGGGTACTGAAACGTCGCAGGGCGGTTGTGCTCGAAGAAGAAATGCCCCACCCAGGCGAACGCATACCCCACCACGAGCGCCGCCAGAATCAGCCACCACCGTTGGGTGACGAGCGCCCCAGCCAGCAGCACCGTCGCCAACGAAGTCCCGATGAAATGCAACCGCCGACACATCGGATTCGTGTGCTCGCCGAGATAGAACGGGTAAAACTCAGAGAATGTGCGAAACCGCCGCTCGCTCATAGCCGTCTCCCCTGCGGGTAGATACGGAATTTCAGCACAAAATACCCCAAAATCACCAATAAATCAGACACCTGTCCGTGGCAGAGGAGGATACAGTCGATATACGTTAGAGCCCTCGAGGATGATTGAGTGAAACCCAACTGGTCGTGGTTGGAGGTAATTAGCATGTCTCAAAGATACATCGACGGCTCTCTCAAATCCGCTGTGGCCGTCAACTTGACCACGCTGACTGCAACGGCGGTCGGCGCCATGCTGGGCATCAGCATTGCAAACGCGCCGGTCATCGGCGCGTTTGTGGGTTCCACCATCGGACTCGCAATCGTGTGTAAGCTCATATTCGCGGCAGCGAAGGCGAGCGCGGCCCCATCGAGCTCATCCGCTACACAACAGGAAGAGTAACAATCGCGATCAATCCGGAAGTGTCGGCGCGGTTTTCCAGCCAGACGCTGCCGCCGAGTTGGCGGACTATGCTGTCGACTGTGGACAGGCCGAGGCCGCTGCCGTCGCTCGTGTCACCGGGGGCGCGATAGAAGCGCTCGAATACGCGCTCCAATTCCGTAGGCGCAAGACCAACACCTTCATCCCAAACTTCAATTCGCGCGCGGCCGCCGACGACAGAAGTGCGGATACTCACTGCGCCGCCGACAGGGGAATAACGAATCGCGTTTTCCACCAGGTTACCCAGAATGAGCCCCAGGCGGCGCGGGTTGCCAGGGACAAACACCGGCGCGTCGGATTCAACCTGCAGCCGCACGCTGCCCGCCCGCGCGGCATCCGCATAGAGCTGACTGACATCGTCCAGGCCCTGCCGCAAATCCGTCTTCTCCTCGATCGGACCCGCCGCGGACTCATTGCGCGCGAGCGAGAGCAATTGCTCCGACAGCCGGATGATCCGCCGCAGTCCCGTCCGCAACTCCGCCAAACGAACCGCCTTCTCCTGCTCATCCCGCCCGCCGTCGAGCACATCAACCTGCAACTGCAGAGCCGTCAACGGCGTCCGCAACGCATGAGCCGCATCCGTAACAAACTGCTTTTCCCGCACCACCGTAGTCTCGAGCCGCCGCATCAGCCGGTTAATCTCTTCTACCAGCGGCCGCACCTCCGCAGGCAGATTCTCCACGGGCAAATCCTCGAACGACGCTGCCCGCCGCTGCGCAAGTGCCGCGGCGGCGGCGTCGAGAGGTGCCACGTGCCTGCGAATGACAAATCCGATAACCAGTGCCAACACCGGCAACAACAACACCATAGGCAACAAGGTAGCGAGAGCCACGCCCCCCTCCACCTCGCTGATCATATCCATGGACAGCGCAACCTCAATGCTCAACCCGTTGGATTGAGCACTGAACACCCGATACTGCCCGGTCCCGAAGTCGCGGATGTGAAACCCGAGCTCACCGCTGGCAGGCAACAGCCCCCCCGGAATGTGCCGGTTCGACTTCGACGCGTAGACCACTTGGCCGCTCGCATCGCGCACCACCACAATGAGGTCGTCCTCATTGTCGTGATTGATGTTCACCCGGGGCAGAATGTCGGGCCCGTCCGCGGCCCGAGACTGCTTGCGCGCCGAGAAATCCTGCGCCGCCACGATCCGCGCCACCTGCTCCATCTGGTAATCGAGTTGCGATTGCGTCTCCCGATGAGCCTGCCAGTTGCCGACCGCAACACACAGTGCCCCAACACCGGCCACCGCCGCGCACAACCAGGTTGTCAGCCCGCGCCGCAGTGACTTCAAGACACCAGCCCTATCCGCCAACCCACGCCGCGCACATTCTCGATCACACCGTTACCGAGCTTGCGTCGCAGGCTGTGAATCGTAAATTCAATCGCGTTGCTTTGAACTTCCGTGTCCCAACCGTACAGGTGCTCTTCAATCTGGGTCCGGGACAGAACCGCGCCCGGTCGCTCCATCAGTGCGCGCAACAAAGCAAACTCCCGCGACGTCACCGCAACCGGGGCGTCATGCAACCTCACAGTGTGAGTCACCGGATCCAACACAATCGCCCCGTGGATGACCTCCGAGCTCGCGCGGCCATCGCGACGCCGCAGGAGGCTTCGCAGGCGCGCCTTCAGCTCTGCCAGCTCGAACGGCTTGACCAGATAGTCATCCGCCCCGCTGTCCAGGCCGCTCACCCGGTCGGCCAGCTCATCGCGGGCGGTGATCATCAGCACCGGTACGATATTTCCGGTCCGGCGCGCCGCCTTCAGAACCGACAGGCCGTCCTTGCGAGGCAGGTTCCAGTCGAGCACGGCAACGGCGTAGGGAGTCGTCGGATCCTGGATGGCCGCCAGGCCTGCCGCGCCGTCCTTGACCCAGTCGACCACATAGCCGTCATCCCGAAGGCCCCGGACGAGGCTCTCGCCGATCATGCGATCGTCTTCGACCAGCAGCAGACGCATGTTAAAAGCCCCGATTGTCGCACTGGTGGGACAATGACCCCGCTTGCAGAGGGTAAAAATCTCGAGACATCTGTTTTGTGGACACCAGTCTCACCTTCCGCAACGCACCTTGCGCTAACCTTTCAAACAGCTTTCGGTTACCAAAAACCCTCGCCGGCGGCAGACCACCCGGGCGACGCATAACACATCTATCAAGGTCGTATGCCCGTGGTGTCCTCGACGAATCTCGAGTTTCAGGCAACGCAAGTCAGGGAGGCTTTGCAGCCCGCACCGGCTGCGCAGCCTGCACAGGCCCGGTTGCCGCTCTATTCTACGCACCTGCCGTTCAAGGCCGAACGGGTGGGTGAAGCCGCGCTCGAAGGCCCACTGCTCGTTGAGTGGGACGCGCTGCATGCCCGCATTTCCCCGCTTTTGCCGTTCACCTCGCCGAGTTGGAATGTCCTCTGGTGGCGGCACCATCGCTCGAACACCCTGTTTACGCGCGATGAGCTGTGCCTCATCGTCGTCAGGGACGCGCAGAACGCCCTGATCGCCGTGGCCCCCATGATGTCCACGTTGCGACCTGCGATCGGGCCCGTGCGAGTGCAAACTCTGCGCTACTTCGGCGCCGATCCCAATGTGACCGAAGTTCGCGGCATGGTCTGCGAACCGGAGAATGAGCCAGCCGCCCTCGAGGCGGTGCTCACCTGCCTGAAAAAGGAGTACCCCCGGGCCCATTGGATCGAGTGGGGAGCGCTGCGGCAGGAGAGCTTCGAAAAGGCTTCGCGCAGATTGCCGGAAGGCTCCAGGACCTCGACCCGGGAAATTGACGGCTATCACCTCGACCTGCCCTCGACCTGGGAAGAGTTGCGCGCCTCGCGATCCCGGAACATCAAAGAGTCCATCCGTCGCTGCTACAACTCGCTGAAGCGGGACGGCCTGACGCCCGAGCTGCGAGTCGTGCAGGCGCCTGAGGAAGTCCCGGCGGCGCTCGAAACATTCTTCCGCCTGCATGCCATGCGCAGCCTCGCGACCAACACGGTGGCCCACGGCAACGTATTCGGCAAGGCGCACGACCGGGCGTTTCTCACCGACTACGCACTCGAACGAGCCCGTCGCGGCGAGCTGCGAATATTTCAACTGTTGATTGCCGGAACCGTGGTGGCAACCCGGGTGGCGTTCCAGAGCAACGAGCAGATCTACCTGTATTTTTCCGGCTATGACCTCGAGTGGGCGAAGTACAGCGTCATGACCACTCTCGTCGTCGAGGCCATCAAGTGGTCCATCGAGCAGCGCCTGGCCCTCCTGCACCTGTCCCCCGGCACGGATGTCTCCAAGCTGCGCTGGGGACCGACAGCAACGCGCTACGTTTCATTGACTGAAGTAACGCGCAAATGGAGTGCGCAACTGTCCTTCGATACCTATCAGCGCGCCGGGCGTGTGCGCCGCTGGCTGGCAACCGCACGGCAACCAAAAACAACATGATCGATGTCTCCGTAGTCATTCCAACATTCCGGCGCGGCGTGCTGCTCCTGGAAGCCATCCACAGCGTGCTGCGCCAGCCGCAAGTGTCGATTGAGATCATAGTGGTGGATGACAGCCCGGAAGGGTCGGCCCGCGATGCGGTTGCGAGCGTGCGCGACGCCCGTGTTCGCTACTTCCAGAACCCAACACCCTCGGGTGGCAAACCCGCCATGGTGCGCAACTACGGCAGCGCTCGAGCCAACGGCCGCTTCGTTCATTTTCTCGACGACGACGATCTGGTCGCAGACGGATACTACCGGGACGCGGTCGCCGCCTTTGAGGCTCATCCGCGGTGTGGCGTCGTGTTCGGGCAGATCCAGCCGTTTTCCGGGCCGGATTCACCGGACCTGACTCACGAGCGGAATTTCTTCAGCACCGGCACGCGCCGCTCGCGCCTGTGGGCCACTCTGAGCTCTCGCTGGACCATGACCGCCAGCCTGTTGTTTCTGCCCACGGCCCTGGTCAACTCGGCCTGCATGATCCGGCGCGAGCACGTGGCAGCCCTCGGCGGCTATGATGTCAACATCCTCCTCAACGAGGACGTCGACTTCTTCTGTCGCGCCATCCGGGCCTTTGGCTGTCGATTCCTGGATCAGGTGGTGGTGCACTACCGGATTCTTCCCGACTCACTCATGCACGGGCGCACGGGCAATCAGAAGCTGGTCGACTCCTACCAACGGATGTACGCGCGCTATCGCGAAACGCACGGCGCCGCGGAGCTGCTGGCGATGAAGATTTTCGCGCGCACGGTCATGCGGGTTTTGTGAACGCTGTGCCCGGGCCCGACGGGCGACCGGATGTGCTGCCGCCGCAAGCCATCACCCTGACTGCCGCGGAACGGGCGGCCGGTGAATTCGCGCCCGGCAATTGCGACCTGGCCGCCGCTGTCCTCGCCTGTCGTGGCTACGTGATCCTGCGGGATGCGCTGGAGCCGGAATTCGCGGCCGAGTTGGCTCGCGAGATGTCCGACATCTACCAGGACTGTCGGCAGACCCATGCCGACGAAACCGGCAGCGCGCCCGACTCCGCCTTCCAGACCCAGCTATCCACCCGGCGCCGCGCCACCTTCTGGTATCGCAAAGCCCGCTGGCGCATCTTTCCGCGCCTCGAGGGTGCCATGGGCAACCCCCGGTTGCTCGCGAACCCCTTTGTCACGCCGATCCTCGACCGACTGTTGGGAAACACGTTCCGCTGCAAATACGTCTCCAGCGATACGTGCCTCCAGGGAGCCATTCTCCAGGCGCCGCACAGCGATATTGATGGCGACAAAGTCTTCATCAACGGCATCTGGAAACCGCGCGGGTTCGTGGTGAATGTGCCGGTGATGGAGTGCGGACTGCACAACGGGCCGCTCGAAGTCTGGCCCGGCGGCAGTCACATGTGGGACCGCAACTTCCTCGCGCCCTTCGGGCTCGTACCCAACGTGCAGGACGGGCGCAATCCTGTCGTGGAGCGCCTGGCGGAATACTTCCCTTCAATCAAGGTGGTTCTGCAGCCCGGCGAGATACTCATCCGCGACCTGGCCATGTGGCACCGGGGCACTCCCAATCCAACAGACCAGCCCCGCACCATGCTGACCATCGGCATGTTCCGCGCGGATCATGAGTACGGCTATGGCAGCCCTGCCTACAACCTGGATGACGCTTTATATGAGCGTCTCGACCCGCGCATCCGCCGGATGTTCGCCTATCACTTCACGCCACTCAAAAAAGCGCGTCGCAGCCTGGGCCAGTTGAAACGCAGGCTGCGCGCGCAATCCTGATCAGACGTGCCGGAAGCCGATGCGCAAGGCGCCCCAGTGCCGGCCATTCACAAAGATCGGTGAGGACAGGTCCTTCATCAGCATGAACTTGCCGCCACCCATGTCGCGGCGATAGGTCTGCAACAGGAACGACTTGGTGTTGGCGGCCACCTTCTGGACCGCGCGGTCGTTGAACAACCGGCGATTGCGGCAGTGGGCGGCATTCCAGGCCGGATCATCTCCCGGCTGCTGTGAGTACTCGGGGTTGTGAGTCGGCAGGTATCCGCCTTTCGCCCAGGCCACGCTGAACACGATGCGCGGGTCCATCTTGCGGATCGGATCCTGGATCTCAGGTAACACCCGATCCGTGAACTTCACATAGTCGGTCATGAACTGCTTGGGGTTGGTCCCCGGAATCTCGCGGTAGCGCTCATCAAACAGGCGGCCCGTTGTGATTTCGCCACGCGACACGGCCGCCTCAAACTCGGCGCTGATGCGCTGTGCCGCATCGACGCCCAGGCGAATGATGGGCGTGTCCTGAGTCTCGATGCCGCTTTCGGCGATGTACTCGATCAACGTCTCACTGAGTGCGAGCAGTCCTTCAATCCGCTTGTCTGCCTGCTGCAGGTTGGCGGAAGAGGCTTCGACGCCCTCGGCCAGCGAACCCAACTCGGTGAGCGTTGAATTACAGGCCTGCAGGTTGTCCGAAGTCGACTTCGCGATGGCATCGATTTCCCGTCCGACGGTGTTGAATGCCTCGTCGGCGCGGATGATGACGCCCTTGACCTTCTCGGCGCCCGCCTGGGCCTTGCCGGCATGCCTGGTCGCCTCCCCGCTTTCCTTGATGAGACCCTGGATCTGCTCACCCAACGCGCGCACGATGTCGCTGATGCGAACGGTCGCCGTCCGGGTTTCTTCAGCCAGCGTCTTCACCTCACCGGCCACCACGGCAAAGCCTCGCCCGGCCTCACCGGCGCGGGCCGCTTCGATGCCGGCATTCAAGGACAACAGCCGTGTCTGCTTCGCGATGCGCTGAATGGATTCGGCCACACCGCCGACCTGCTCCAACAGCTTGCTGAAGGAACCCAGTCGCTCCTCGATGTGGGTCACCGCGCCCGTCAGGTCGGTGATGTGCTGCACGGCCCCACCGATCAACGTGCGCGACTCGGCGATCTCACTGCCGGCCGCGGAGGCGGCCTGCTGGGAATCTTTCGCGGCGCGGTCGATTTCGCGGTTGCCGGACACCATCGTCTCGGCGGCGCTCTGCAGTCCCTTGAACTGCTCGGACTCGTTGGCGACGCGATGGGTGACCTCCTCGAGGTTGCCGGCCACATCGGCCAGCTCCACCCCGAGGGAGCCGATGCGCGAAGCCAGCTCATTCACCAGCTCCGAGTCGTTGCCGCGGGTCACCGCTTCGGGTTCCGCGACGTGCTCTTCATTCAACACTGCGTTCATGTCACGACCTCAAAAATAAATTCAAACAGCCGCTTTGGAGCGGGTGACATCCATCGACTCCGCCAGGGCGCGTAATCTTGCGGGAATTTCGTGCAGGCCCATGACCTGCACCGCGGCTCCGATCGCCACAGCTTCGCGCGGCATACCCCACACGACGCACGTTGCTTCGTCCTGCGCAATTGTGGGAGAACCCGCGTCCCGCATTTCCTTCAAACCTTCCGCCCCGTCCTTGCCCATGCCGGTGAGAATGACACCAATGGCATTACGGCCGGCCTGTTGGGCCACCGAGCGGAACAACACATCGACGCTCGGCTTGTGGCGATTCACGGGCTGCCCGTCATCCAGCTTACAAACATAGCGCGCACCGTCGCGCACGAGCAGCAGATGGCGGTCGCCAGGGGCAATGTAGACGTGTCCCGGAAGGACCTGCTGCCCGTCCTCAGCCTCGTATACCGTCATCTGACAGCAGGCGTTCATGCGTTTGGCGAACGGCGTGCTGAAAGCCTTCGGAATGTGTTGGGCAATCACGATGCCAGGGGTGTCGGCAGGCAGCTCGACCAACACGTTGCGGATCGCCTCGGTGCCACCGGTGGAAGCGCCGATTGCGATGATGCGGTCGGTGGTTCGAAACTGCTTCGGCGCTGCAGTCTTGGGCAGAACGGCATCCGCGCTGTAGCGCGGCTGAATGTTGGCAGCCCCCGCGGCGGAGGGAGCGTCGGCACTGTATCGCCGTACGCGAGCCCTGGCGGCCATTTTGATCTTCGTGCACAGCTCTTCGGCGTAGTCACCCAGGGTGGCGGCCAGATCGATCTTCGGCTTTGGCAGATAGTCGACGGCGCCCACCGCGAGCGCATCCAGGGTGATCTCCGCGCCGTGCTCGGTGAGCGAGGACACCATGACGACCGGCATGGGCCGCAGGCGCATCAGGTTGCGAAGGAAGGTCACTCCATCCATCTTCGGCATCTCGACATCGAGGGTGATGACATCGGGATTGAGTGCCTTGATCTTGTCGCGTGCCATGTAGGCATCCGACGCTGCGCCAACCACCTCCATCTCGGGGTCGGCGGATATCAACTCCGTGAGAATGCGCCGCACGAGTGCGGAGTCGTCGACAATCAGGACTTTGAGCTTGGGTGTGGCCATCAGAACAGCTCCACGTCGTTACCCGCCGGCTTCTCGCGCAAGGTGCTCTGGTACTGCCTCTCGCGGCTGACCACCTCACCATGATCGACGCTCCGCAGACGGAACATCAGGACCCGGCCGGTTGCAGGGAAATACAGTACGCGGCGCGGATGCGTATCGCCCACATCCTCACCGGCGATTGTCAGGCCTTCCAGCTTCAACCACTGGCGTGCGAATTCGATATTGCGGGCCCCCACGTCGGTCATCGAAGCCAGCACCCGCCCGCCACCGGTCAACTTAACCTCGAGACGCTCGCGGCGGGCGCCGAGCTTCATCAGGTCGTTGATGAGGCTCTCCATGGCGAACGAGCCATAGCGGGTCGAGAGCCCGATCGCCGGATCGTGCCAGGAGCTCGAGCCGTTGGTAATGTCCTCCGGCAACATGAAGTGATTCATGCCGCCGATGCGCAGCACCGGATCGCGGACACAGGCGGAGATACACGATCCCAACACGGTCGCGATGATCTCATCGCTGCGGGTGACGAAATATTCCCCGGGCAGGATCCGGGCGGACCAACGCTCATTTTGCCGGTCCCAGTTGCGGTGCACGTGGCCGAAACCAGGCAGCGTCTCCGGCCGCACCGGGGCCGTAGGAAAGCGCAGCGGCTGGTTCATGAGGCATTGCGCCGATAAATGGTTCTGCCCACGAGCGTGTAGTCATCGGACACTTTGAACATACTCTCGGAGTGGCCCAACAACAGGGTGTCCCCGGGACGTTGTAATTGTGAGTAACGCCTGAACAGATCCCGCTGTGTGTCCTTGTCGAAATAGATCACCACGTTGCGGCAGAAAATCACCTCCAGCGGTCCCTTCATGGGCAACGGGTTCATCAGGTTCAACTGGTTGAAGGTGATCAGCTCCTGCAGATCCGGGGTGACCCGGTATTTGACGACGCTGCCTTCGCGATGCTCGCGGAAGAATCTGCTGCGCCGGTCCGCCGACAGTCCCCGCACGCGGTCCTCGGCATAGACACCGTTGCGAGCCCGCGCCAGCACGTCGGAGTCGAGATCCGTGGCCAGGATCTTGATGTCGTGGCGAGCGCCCTCGGGGAGCGCCTCGCGCACCGTCATGGCAATGGAATAAGGCTCCTCGCCGGTCGAACAGCCCGCCGACCAGATCCGCAGGCGCAGGCCCGGGCCGCGCTTCAACAGCGGCAGCAACACCTGGTCGCGCAGGTGATCGAAATGATGCGACTCGCGGAAGAACGAGGTCAGGTTGGTGGTGATGGCGTTGACGAACTCGACCATCTCCGGGCCTTCCGGATTGTTTGCCAACATGTCGCGGTAGGCGCTGAAGGACTGCAGCCCGAGCGCGCGCAGGCGCCGCGACAGCCGTCCATACACCAACTCGCGCTTCGCTTCGGACAGGCTGATGCCGGTCAGTTGGCGCACGAGCGTGCGCAGCGCGTTGAAGTCCTCATCGCGGAACTGGAATTCGCGCTCCCGGATAGCGCTGTCATCCACGACTGAAGCAACCGTACCCATCAAAACAGCTCCACGCTGCCCTGTGCGGCCAACTCGTCGCGGGCCTGCCCGGAATCGAAATCGGCGCCTTCCGGAGGCGGCAACATCACATCCAGCAGCTGGCGCTGCGCTTCGGAAATCAGGCGGGTACGCAGGCGATCGCGCAACCCGTTCCAGACATCCACGGCCTGCGGGTCTGCAGTCGAACGGCTCGCCAGCTCGCCGGCCGCGCCCGACAGATAGTCCTGGATGTGCTTGAGATGTTGGACCAACCGGTCGTAGAACTGCAGCTGCGTGATGCTGCCTTCGACCTGCTTCTGCAGCTTGTCCACGGCCCGATCGAATTCGTCCGGAAACACCGCTATGACATCGGGATTGACACTGCGCCGGCGCCCGGCACTGCGTATATTACCGAGCCCGGTCGACATCTGGTCAATCAACAGGCCGAGCGACTCAACGGGGCTCTGCACCTCCCGCACGGCGAGATCGATCTGGGCCACCGCAGCGGCAATCGCCTGCGCGGCCTCGGTGGTTTGAGCGGACTGCGCCATCTAATCCGTCCTCCTCACGCGACGATCCTGGCGATCGTCGCCAGCAACCGGTCGGGGCTGAAGGGCTTGACGACCCAACCGGTGGCACCGGCGGCCTTACCCTCCATCTTCTTTTCCGCGCTGGCTTCCGTCGTGAGCACCAACAGTGGCACACCGCGGTAGTGCGGCAGAGCGCGCAGCTCGCGCACCAGGGTTATGCCGTCCATGTTGGGCATGTTGACGTCCGTGATGACCAGGTCCACCGCAGCCTGGCCCTTCGCCAGGTCGAGAGCTTCCTGACCGTCACAGGCTTCCAACACCTCATAGCCGGCGCTTTTCAGGGTGACGCCCACCATCTGACGCATCGATGGCGAGTCATCCACAGCGAGTATTCGTGGCATGGTGGTTTCCTCTAGAACTCGCGCCAATCGGCATCATTGCCGTTGGCGACTGCCCGTACTGGGGCAACCGGGGCTTCCTGCTTGACCGGCGGCGCCTTGGTGGGGGCGGCCGGTTTGGCGGAGAAAGGACGATTCGGGCTGCGCCGCTCAGGCACGGCCTGTACTGGCGCTTTCGCCTTCACCGGCGTACGCGCCACGGCCATTCCGGAATCGCTGACCTGGTACTTCTCCATCATGACTGTCAGGTCGCGCGCCTGGTCGGCCATGGACTGGGAAGCGGCGGTTGCCTGCTCCACGAGAGCCGCGTTCTGCTGGGTCATCTCGTCCATCTGCATCACGGCCTTGTTGACCTGCTCGATGCCGGAGGACTGCTCGCGCGAGGCGGCCGCGATTTCAGCCACGATATCGGATACTTTCTTCACCGACATCACGATCTGTTCCAGGGTCTGGCCCGACTGGGTGACCAGCAGGGAGCCGTCACCGACCTTGCGGACGGAGTCCTGGATGAGCTCTTTGATTTCCTTCGCGGCCGTAGCCGAGCGGCCAGCCAGGCTGCGCACTTCGGTGGCCACGACAGCAAACCCACGGCCCTGCTCGCCGGCCCGCGCGGCTTCGACCGCGGCGTTCAGAGCCAACAGGTTGGTCTGGAAGGCGATCTCGTCGATGACACCGATGATGTCCGAGATCTTCTTGGAGGATTCGTTGATGTCGGCCATGGCCTTCACGGCACTGCCGACCACCGCACCACCCTTCTCCGCCTGATCGCGCGCGGCGGTCGCGAGTTGATTCGCCTGCCCCGCGTTGTCCGCGTTCTGCTTGACGGTGGAAGTCATTTCTTCCATGGACGAGGCCGTCTCCTCCAGCGAGGACGACTGCTCTTCGGTCCGCTGCGAGAGGTTGGCGTTGCCCTGGGAGATTTCCTCGGCGCCGCGCAGCACTTCCGCCGCCGCGTTCTTCACGCCCGAGACGATGTCGGAAACGCTTTCCAACAGAGTGTTGATGGCGTTGCCGAGCTTCATCAGGTCGCCGCTCTGGCCGGTGACATCGATACGGCGTGCCAGGTCGCCTTCGGCGGCGGCGCGAATGATTTCCTGGGTCTTCACCACCGACTGGGCCATCTGCGCACTCAGTCGCGTCTGTTCCTCGAGTTGCTGCTCGCGAGCAGTCTCGCTCAACGCCCGCTCGGTGACGTCCGTCAAATAGGCCACCACCTTATATACAGTGCCGGAGGCATCGGGCACCGGGTTGTAGCTGCCCTGCACCCACAACTCACCCCCGCCCTTGGCGAAGCGCTGGAAGCGGCTGACCTCGTACTCTCCGCGGCTCAGCTTGTCCCAGAGGTGTGATTCGGGACCGCCGGCCAGCAGGCCGTGCGGCTGGCCCTGCAGCTCGGCGAGCTCATAGCCCGTCAGGCGCAGGAAATTCTCGTTGGCCGTGAGGATGGTGCCGTCCGGCTGACACTCGATGACCGCGTGCGCCTTGCCGAGAGCTGCGAGCTGGCCGCGCAGTTTAGCGAGCTCGGCGGAATCCAACGCGACCCCGGCGGCAGCCGCGGCGGCCTTGGCCGACTTCACGGGGGCCTTGGCCGACTTTACGGGGGCCTTGACCGGCTTCCTGGGGGCGGTCTTACGTTTACTGGCCATTAGGCAACCTCTGCAATTGAATCTGATGTGTTGGGCAAGTGCCCGGCGATGAGTTTGTCGATGTCGAGCAGCACGACCATCCGGTCGGCTACGGGCATGAGCCCGCGAATGTGTTCCGTCGCTTCGCGCGATCCCAGCTCGGGAGCGGGTTTGACCTGGGTGTCATCGACGTTCACAACGTCCGAGACGCCGTCGACGACTATTCCGAAATCACGCTTACCGTTACGCGACTGAACCGAAAGCACGATGATCACGGTGATGGCCGTGTACTCGGCGCGCTCCAGGTTGAATTGCATACGCATATCAACGATGGGGACGATGGAGCCACGCAGGTTCAGAACGCCGAGCACGTGCGGCGGCGCGTGCGGAATCTTGGTAACGGAAGACCAACCTCGTATTTCCTGCACTCGCAGGATATCAACGCCGTAGGTCTCGCTGCCGAGCACGAACGTCAGTACCTGTTGCGATCCGGAGGTTGAATTACTAGTCATGAGTCTTCTTATCCTCGCGAAAAGATCAGGCCGCCCGCGCGGTGCGGGTGGCTACACGAATGAGTCCGGAGAGATCCAGGATCAGCGCCACGGAGCCGTCGCCGAGAATCGTGGCACCGGCGACGCCGTCGATGGGGCCGTAATTGGCTTCCATGGACTTGATCACGACCTGTTGTTGTCCGAGCAGCTCATCGACAAACAGGCCGATGCGGCGGCCATCGCCTTCCGCGACCACGATCAGGCCCTCATGCAGGGCGGTGGCGCGGGGCTCGATCCCGAACAGCTCGTGCAGCCGGACAATGGGCAGATAATCGCCGCGGAACGAGAACACCTCGCCGCGTCCGGACAGGCGGTTGACACTTTGTGGTTGCAGCTGCAGCGACTCGATGATCGAGGTGAGCGGCACGATGTAGGTCTCGGAGCCGACCGAAACGGACTGGCCGTCGACGATGGCCAGTGTCAGAGGCAACGTGATGATGAAGCGGGAGCCCTTGCCGAGCTCGCTGGATATCTCGATCTTGCCGCCCAGCTCCTTCACATTCCGGCGCACGACGTCCATTCCAACACCGCGGCCGGACACGTCAGTGGTCTTTTCCGCCGTGGAGAAGCCGGGCATGAAGATCAGCTCATGCACCTGCTCGTCCGTCAGCACATCATTCGCGCCGACGAGGCCGCGCGAGCGGGCCTTCTCCAGGATACGGTTCTTGTCCAGGCCGTTGCCGTCATCGCGGATCTCAACTGCAATGTGTCCGCCGCGATGGCAGGCATCGAGGTGCACGATACCGGTGGGTGACTTGCCGGCCTTCACGCGGGCATCGGGGGCCTCGATACCGTGGTCGATACTGTTGCGCACCAGATGCACCAGCGGATCGCCGATCTTCTCGAGGACGGTCTTGTCGAGCTCGGTCTGCTCGCCCGTCATCTTCAACTCGATCTGTTTTCCCAGGCGCTGGGCGAGATCGCGCACCATCCGCGGGAAGCGGCTGAAGGTGAAGCTGATGGGCAGCATGCGCACCCGCATGACACTTTCCTGCAGCTCGCGCATGTTGCGCTCGAGCTGGTTCAGCCCGCTGCGAAACTGTTCGGCCAGGGAGCCGTCCAACTTGCGGCCCAGCTCGCTCAACATGGCCTGGGTGATGACCAGCTCACCCACGGTGTTGATGAGCTCGTCGATTTTCTCGATGCTGACGCGGATGGAGCTGTGCTCACCACCGCCTTTGGCAGCCTCTTTTGATTCCGCCGCAGCGGGCTTCGCTGCCGGCGCGGCGCCGCTGTTGGCTGGCGCGGGCGCGGCCGCAACAGATTCAGCTGACGGCGTCGCCGCAGCCGAGCTGCCGACAGGTGTTGGCACGGATGCCACCCCGGTAGCCGCAGGAGTCGCGCCAGTAGCACCGGGAGCCGTCGGGGCGGCGCCGGTAGCCGCGGGGACAGTTGCCGCCGGCACCGCGCCGGCAGCCGTAGGGGCCGCGGTTTCAGGAGTCGGGGTCGAGGCACCGGCCTCGACTCGCTTGATGGCGAGCTCGCAATCCACCGCCGCCCACTCAAACGCGGCATCAACCTGTTCACGCGCGCAATCCGATTCCAGCTCCAGCGTCCACTTGAGGTAGCAACGCTCCGCATCGATCGACCGCAGGCGCGGGACTGCCTCCATGTTGGCGGTGACAGTCAGCTTGCCCAGCTCGGCCAGGCTCACAAAAATGGCAATCGGATCGTTGCCCCGCAGCAGCAGCTCGGGTAACGCGCTGAATTCGATGCTCCACCGGCCAACGCCAGGCGCGGCGGCAGCGGCGGGTGCGGGAGCCGATGCAACGACAGGTGCAGGTGCCGCAGCCGGCGCCGCGGCAGGGGCCGCCGCAGCCGCACCACCCTGGGCGACAATCATTTCCAGATCGAACTGCAGATCGGCCACCTTCTGCATGTCGACTGCTTCTTTGCGCTGCACCGATGTCAGCATGGCGCGCATCACGTCCACCGACACCAGCAGCTTATCGGAGATGTCACGCGTCACGGCCATGCGGCCCGAGCGCAACTCATCCAACAAAGTCTCGAGTGTATGGGTGAATGAAGCGACGTCCTTGAAGCCGAACATGCCGGCGCCGCCCTTGATGGAATGCGCCACGCGGAAGATGCTGTTCACGCGTTCCGGATCGGGCGCTCCGACATCGAGCCCGAGCAGCGCTGCCTCCATCCCATCGAGCGCCTCGAAGCTCTCTTCAAAGAATGAGCTGTGAAATTGTGCGAGATCGAGATCCATTGCCCTGGCCAGTGTTAGTTTTTGGTGCCGCCGACGACCACTACGCCTGGCAGGCAGAGAGCCCCGTCCAGACCCAGTGCGGTCGCCGATTTGCGCAACGCATCACTGCAGCCGACCCACTCGACCGCACGCTGCTCTGCGCGCAGGTCACGAACGAAGGCCGCAAGCAGTTGCAACCCCGCCGTGTCGACGCGATCGACCGCGGTACCGTCAATCTGCACGTTGCCGCTCTCGTCGAGGCGTTCAGCCAGCTCGGTCTGCAGGGCGTTGATTGTCCGAATGGTTGGCGAGGTCAAAACGACCGCACTCGAATTTTCCACGAATGACTCCTGGACGAATAATTGTGATTCGATACCAGGCGGGTGTAGGGCCTGGAGAGTCATTCACCGCGATAAGGGGGCGGCGGATGCAGCACGCCAGGCGAAGCCGACACAAAGGGTGCGTGGGTTCAACCGGCGCGCTACAAGCATAAGCAGCTTCCCCACCGCGTTACGTGAAACGGACGGCTAAAATGGACGCGGAATTGAGAGGCAGTTCAAACTCTGCGCGGGAGAGGGAAAAGGCTGCCGACGGTGCAGCGCAGTCAGCTTTGTTCGAGTCCCGATTCGATGGCACGCATGGTGCGGCTGAGCTCCTCACTGCTCGCCACGAGCTCGGTGGCGAGCTCAACAACTTTGCGTCGTTCAGTGCGGGAGTAGCGGCGCAGGCGCGCGTATGCCTCGGCGCGCTGCAGGCGGAATCGCTCCATGAGAATGCCGACGACCGTACTCACTGTCTGGTCGCCCTCCATCGAGGCATGCAATCGTGCCGTGCGCTCAGTCAGCGAAGCCAGGGCACGTGCTTGACCGGCCGCCGCGCTGATAGCTACACCCAGGCCCAGGAAATCAAAGGGCGCGGCGAAATAGCCGCTGGCGCCACCAGCGATAGCTGCTTTCGCCGCGCGCAGCGAGCGCTCCCGAGCGACCACAATCAACGCATTGTTGGCATCCGTTGCGGGGAAGCTGCCCTCAACAACGAGCACCACCATGTCCGGCGCATCCGCCTCGCCCGCCAGCGAAACATCAAACCCCAACCCTTTCAATCCCCCGATCAGGTCATTCCACGGACCCGCCACCGGCACTTCGAGCCGCACCGGCGGCAGCGGGCGAACTAATGTGGTCTGTTCCTGAGATGCTTCGGTTCCTTTGGGAAGGCTCGCCATGTCCGCTGCGCTGCACCATGTTCCACGACAGGCCCAAGCTTGCTCTCGCTGCAACACACAAGCATTGTTATCCGCGCCATGTTTGTATTTCCGCGCCAAAGCGATTGCACGTCCCGAGCGAGCAGGTTATAGGTTGTACCGGTGTTCGACAAAGGGGGATGTGCACCTGTCAACACGCGACTATTTTGCAATGCAGGTGCCCTTGCGCGGGCACGGCGATTTTGCCGCGAGCTCGATTGTGGATTTCCGCAAGCAGATCGCGGCGAAACTGGGAGCGCAACGTGTCTGGACGGCGTCTGACAGCGAGTTCGAAGTCCGGACCAGCTGCTACGAGCTGCCTTCGGGCGCGCTCTGGCATATACAGAACTGCGCGCCATTGACACTCGAGTGCGGGGATGCGCCGCTGGTGCGCGTGCAGATTCAACGGGCAGGCTCGGGCGTTACCACGATCAACTCCCAGGCTGTCAATATATCTGCCGCGCAGGCGTGCATCTCTCCTGCTCAGGCAACACTCGAATTCGGTGCGGGCTTCCGCCACGTCGGCTGGCACGTTCGTACGGATGTTCTCATCCGGAAACTGGTCGCCCTCACCGGCTCACCGGTGACCCGGCCGTTGACTTTCGAGCCTGTGTTCCGGCGCGGCACAGCCGAGTCCGGTGCATTCCTGACCATCCTCGACAGCATCCTGGCCAACATCGACTACGCGCGATGCGGGGTGCCGTTCCTGTTCATAGCGGAGCTGGAGCACGCTCTGATGGTCAGCTTGTTGCAAACCTGCCGGCATTCACTGAGCGCGCTTCTGGAAAGCAACGTTCCGGCCGCGGGTCCCTGGCAGGTGCGCCAGGTCGAGGAGTACATTGCAACTCACTGGAACGCGCCGTTTGACATCGAGGAAATTGCCTCCCTCACCGGCATGAGCGCCCGCAGCATTTATCGTGCGTTCAAACGCACCCGCGGCTACTCTCCCAAGGCATTTGCACGGCAACGGCGGCTGCAGCAGGCGCGCCTGCTGCTGGAGGAAGATCCTCGGGACCAGAATGTCACAACCGTGGCGTTCGCCTGCGGCTACACCGACGCGAGCCATTTCAGTCGCGAATTCTCCAAGGCCTACGGCGAAGCGCCCTCAGCCATACTCGCCCGCAACCGGCGCGCGACGCCCTGAATTGGGGCAACCGCAGGTTAGATTTCAACTCGGCGCACATCGCCGACCACGAGGATGTACGACAAGGTGCCGCCGACGGCCAGCGCCGCGATGTAGGCCAGGGCCCATGCAAACGAGCCGGTGGCTTGCACGATGGCGCCGACCAGCAGCGGCGTGACGATGCCCGCCAGGTTGGCGCACAGATTGAAGATGCCCGCGGTGAGGCCGATGAAGTCCTTCGGGGCTACGTCGCTGATCAACGTCCAGCCGAGATTGCACATGCCCTGGCCGAAGAAGGCCACAGACATGACCGCGATGACCGCACTGTCCTGCTCCAGGAAGTTGGCTGCGACAATGGTGGATGCGAGCGCAAGTCCAGTCACGATCGGCAATTTGCGCGCGATGTTGGCTGAGCCGGTCCGACGCAGCAGGTAGTCTGACAACACGCCGCCGACGATCACGCCGACAGTGGCGGCGATAAAGGGCAGGATGGCAAAGAAGCCCACCTTCAGCCACGCCATGTGGCGCTCGGTGGCCAGATAGGTTGGAAACCAGGTGAGGAAAAATACCAGCGTGGAGTTGCTCGCGAACTGGCCGAGCGAGGCGCCCAGGATCTGGCGCTTGCGGATCAGTTGGCGCAGCACTTTCCAATCCAACCGTACGGCGGTAGTTGGCCGGCCTTCGGGGTCGCGATACAGCGCCAGCCAGACGAGGCCGAATCCAACACCGAGCAGACCCACCACCACGAACAGCACACGCCAGCCGAACGCGCCTGCGATCCAGAACAACACCGGACTGAGAAACGCCAGGCCGAAGTATTGACCCACCGAATACACGCCGGTGGCCCGGGCCCGCTCGTGTTGCGGGAACCACGTGTTGAGAATGCGGCTGTTGCAGGGATACGCGGGCGCTTCCGCGATTCCCAGTGCGAGCCGCGCGCCGACCAACGTGCCCAGACCAATCGATAACCCTTGCAACAGCGTGCAGATCGACCAGATTGTCACTGAGAAATAGTAAGTGAGGCGTACGCCGAGGCGATCGAGGAGGATGCCGCCCGGAATCTGCGCCGCCGCGTAAGTCCAGGAGAAGGCCGAGAACGCCACGCCCATCAGGGCCGGACTCAGGCCGAGATCTCTACTCAACAGCGGCGCCGCCACGCTGATGACCGTGCGGTCGAGGTAGTTGATGAGGGTGGCAGCCGTAATGAGGCCGAGCACGAGCAGCCGCGCCCGGGTCGGCGGCACTCCTTCTATGGGCGAGCCATCAGGCATGTCGATCGGAACCCCCTACGCCAGTGCCGGGCACAGTATACGCTGGAATCGAGGTAACGGACTAGTTGGTTAATATCTGCGGCAACACCCTCCCACCCCACGCGATCGGGCTCAGCGTGGCCTTGCCTGCGCCAATGCCGATACACTGAGCACAGGTCCCTCACCGGCCAGCGTCAGTGCGTGCACGCATCTACTCACATTTGGTTCTTGCCGCCCTGTTGGGTACATCGCGGACGGCAACAGCGGGCCCGGAGCTGGTGCAGATCGAAGGGCGGCCGCTCGTCCGGCTGACTGTCAGCGAAGGCCGTGACATCCGCTTCGCCCGGATCACCCGTACCCAGGGACTGTCACAGACCCGAGTCGACAAAATCGTGCAGGACGACCTGGGATTCATCTGGTTCGGCACCCAATACGGCCTGAATCGTTACGACGGCTACCACTTCAAAGTCTTCGCCAACGACAACAAGGACCCGCGCAGCCTTGCGGGCGTGGACATCTTCTCGCTGTTCAAGGACCACTCCGGGACGATCTGGGTCGGCTGCGCGCACTCCCTGGATCGCTTCGATGCGAAGACCTCGACGTTCGAACACTTTCACATCGAGCAGGGCGAACCTGCGGATTCCGATGTCACCGTCCGGCACATCAGCGAGGACCCTTCCGGAGTGCTGTGGCTATCCACCGCCACAGGGTTGTATTCGCTCAACCCCGCCACCCGCAAAACCACCCGCTTCCGCCACGACCCGGCAGACCCCGCCAGTCTCGCCGACGATCACATGAAGTTCACGGGCACCGATCGTCGCGGCCACTTCTGGGTCGCGGACAACGGCGGCCTCGAGCAATTCGACCCGCTGACCCACAAGGTCCTGCTGCGCATTCCCATTCCCGAGGCCCGCGACCTGGCCTTCTACGAGGATCGCAACGGCACGTTCTGGGTGCTGTACGCATCGGGCAACGGAATCGCCCGCTTCGATCGCGACACCCATCAGCTCACCCGCTACACCTTCAACAACGAGGAACATCCCGGCGGTCCACTGACCGGGACCATCGGCATGATCGAGGATCACACCGGCACCCTGTGGGTGGGCACCCTGTCAGATGGCTTGTTGAAGCTCGACCCGCAGCACCTGACAGCCGTCCGGTACCGCAATCGCCCGGAAGATCCGGAGAGCCTCGCCGAGAATCGCATCACTCGTTTGTATGAAGACCGCGGCGGCAACCTCTGGACCGGGCTCGGGGCCTCCGAGCCCAACCTGTTTGCCACACGGCAGCCGGGGTTCAAGCTGCTGCCGCCCGAGCCCGATTCCACGGCCAACCTCGGCGAATCCCTGGTGAACTGTTTGTATGAAGATCACAAGGGCTACCTGTGGGTGGGCATGACCGGCGTGCTCAAACGGCTGAATCGAACAACCGGTCAGTACACACACTATGCCATTCCGGGCGCCTCTACCGATGTCATCTCTCTCATCGAGGACTCGCAGGGGTTCATGTGGCTCGGAACCTCCGGACAGGGCTTGCATCGGCTGGATCCTGAGACCGGTCGAGTCACGCGGTCGTTTCGCCACGACCCGGCCGATCCCACGAGCCTCAGCAACGATGTCGTGCAGCGACTGTTCATTGATCACACCGGAACGCTCTGGGCAGCCACCTGGGACGGCTTCAACCGCTTCGATGCCGCGCGCGGGACCTTCAAGACCTATCTGTCGAATGCCAATGATCGCAATGAAGCCACGCCCATTGCCGAAGACAGCTCCGGTCACTTGTGGCTGGGAACCCCGTTCTCGGGACTGGTGAGCTTCGATCCGGTCACCGAGCAACTGCAAGCCTTCGAGTACCGCCCGAACCCGCGAGCCGCCGCCACCGGCAGCGACAAAACCAACAGCCTGTACATCGAGGGGCCCGAGTCCATCTGGTCGGGCACGCAGAACGGTCTGTACCGGCTCAATCCCCGCACCCGAGCTACCCAGGCCTGGTTCACCCAGGACGGCCTGCCCAGCAACGCCATCAGCTGCATCCTCACGGACCGGCACGCGAACCTGTGGATCAGCACCAACCGCGGCGTCGCGAAATTCAACCCGGCCACGCAGACATTCAAACAATACTCGGTGGCGGACGGCCTGCCGGGCCAGGATCTGACGGGTTGGTGGGCCTGCTTCCAGAACCCAAAGGGCGAGATGTTCTTCGGCGGTTTCCACGGCGCAACCGCCTTCTTCCCCGATCAGATCATCGATGATACCTACGCGCCGCCCATCGTTCTCACCAGCTTCCAACTCTCGGGTGCCGACATCGATCCCGAGCGGGCGCTGCTGCTGGACCGGTCCATTGCCTATGCAACCCGGCGTACCCTGCCGTTCAGTGAGAACAGCTTCTCCATTGAGTTCTCGGCGCTGAGCTTTCGCAGCCCGGGAACCAACCGCTATCGCTACCAGCTCGAGGGCCTCGACTCCACGTGGCACGAAACCGCGAGCGATCGCCGGATGGCGAGTTACACCACCCTGCCCCCGGGCGACTATGAATTCCGCGTCCAGGGAGCTACCAGCCGCGGTCCCTGGAGTGAGCCCGGTGTTTTTCTGCACATCACGATCCTGCCGCCGTGGTGGTTGACCTGGTGGTTCTACGCGTTGGTTTGTTGCGCGCTCATTCTCCTGTTGTTTGCGGCTTATCAACTACGTCTGCGACAGTTGGCTCACCTGTTTGAGATTCGTCTCGAGGAGCGTACGTCCGAGCGGACGCGAATCGCACGTGAGCTGCATGATTCCCTGCTGCAGGGTTTCCAGGGTTTGATGTTCCGGCTCCAGGCGGTTCACAGGCTGTTGCCCGGCCGACCTGAGGAAGCCCAACGTGCGCTGGATACCGCGTTGGACAAGGGCGATGAGGCCATCGCAGACGGCAGAGCCGCTGTCCAGGATCTACGCTCGTCCGCATTGATCGAAAGCAACTTCGTGAACGTGATCGGCACCATGGGACAGGAGATCGTCGGCTCGGCGGAGAGCGACTTCGCCCCCTCGTTCCGTGTCATCGTCGAGGGCAAGGAACGGGACCTCGCTGAAGCGGTTCGGGACGAGGTGTTCCGCATCACTCGTGAAGCCACGCGCAATGCCTTCCAGCACGCCAGCGCCGGGGCGATCGAAGTCGAGATTTCATTTGCGGACGCGCAGTTTTCCATACGGGTCCGCGATGATGGGGTCGGGCTGGATCCGAATATCGTCGATCGCGGCCGGCGCCAGGGCCACTGGGGCCTGCCCGGCATGCGCGAGCGCGCGGCCAGCTTCGGGGGCCGCCTGAATGTATGGAGCCAGCGGGGGGCCGGTACCGAGGTAGAAGTTAGCATCCCGGCCCAGATAGCCTATGCTAAGAGGCGCAGGGGCTATCGCTTCTGGACCGCCAAATAGTCGTAAGCTGAGCGAAATGGCTGCCACCACCCCCGTACGAATCATGGTCGTGGACGATCATCCGCTGTTGCGGGAAGGCGTCGCGGCGCTCATCGCGACGGAGCCCGATCTGCAACTCGTGGCTATGGCCGCCGACGGACGCGAGGCGATTGAGCAATTTCGTGCCACGCGACCGGATGTGACCCTCATGGACCTGCAGATGCCGAACATGAGCGGCATCGATGCAGTCATTTCGATCCGCAACGAATGGCCGGATGCGCGCATCATCGTGCTCACGACCTATGCGGGAGATGCGCTGGCCATGCGGGCCCTGAAGGCCGGGGCGCAGGCCTATGTTCTCAAGGGAATGGTCCGCAAGGACTTGCTCGAGACCATTCGCGCAGTGAGCGAGGGGCACCGGCGCGTGCAGCCGGATGTTGCCATGCAGATCGCCAGTCACACCGCCGATGCCGCGCTGTCGGCGCGCGAGCTCGAAGTCCTGGAGTTGATTGCCGCCGGTCACTCCAACAAGGCGATCGGGTCACGATTGTCCATCAACGAAGAAACCGTCAAGGGACACGTCAAGAATATCCTCGCGAAGCTCGGCGCCCGGGACCGCACGCACGCGGCCACGATGGCGTTCCGCCGCGGTATTTTACAGATCTGATTCTTTACCCCTCTAAAGTGTTGGCCGCTCCGCACCCGTTTGGGATCGGACGCCTCGGAATGCCGCGGCTATCCTTTTCCCGAGGGTCCTCATGCAACGACTGTTTTCGGCGTTTCCCAACTCCTGGCCCGGCGGCGGCCTGCTGCTGCTGCGAATAGCCGCCGCGACGGCGACCATTCTGTGCGGCTTCGGCTCACCGCCCCTGCAGGAGTTGTCCGGCAAGGTGTTTCAGGGCATCACCGCGGCCACCGGCGCCTTGTTGTTGATCGGTTTGTGGACGCCCGTAGCGGGGTTGCTGCAAGTTTGTGTTGAGCTCACGAGCGGCTTCACCCGCGACGCCTTGGGGCTCAACCAGGTTCTGCTGGGCGCGTTGGGCCTGAGCCTGTCCATGATCGGCCCGGGAGCCTGGTCGATCGATGCCCGCCTGTTTGGACGCAAACAGATCGACTTCAAATAAACAGCCGCATGAGGGTGTAGAGCCCAAACCCCATCAGGAAAACTCCCGACACCCGATTGATTGCCACAAAAAATGGCGGACTCAAACGGCCACGCGCCGTTCCAGCCACGGTCGTCAGCATCAACCACCAGATCGCGGATCCAACAAACACTCCCACCAGCATGGTAACGACGCCGCCGTAACCCACAACGCCCGCACCCATGCCGGCGAAAGCGGCCGCAAATGACAGGATGGTCAACGGGTTGGCCAGTGTCAGTACGAATGTTGAAACATACGCGCCCGTCGCGCTACCCGTGGCCGTTGCCGTCGTGCCCGGTGGACCCACTGGGCCCGGCGGTGGCGCACGGAAGATCCTCACCCCGAGATAGAGCAGAAACCCACTCCCGGCCAAGGTCATCCACAGCCGTCCGCGCACGAGCCACGCGGAAATGCCATTCAAGGCAAACGCGCCCACGGCTCCATACAGGGCATCGGCCGAAGCCGCGCCCAACCCGCAGATCAGTCCCGCGATCCGGCCATCCACCAGCGAACGGCGGATGCACAGAATCCCGATCGGGCCCACGGGCGCGGCAATCGACAGGCCGAGCACCAGGCTCTTCAACAATAGATGTTCGCTCATGAGTCTCACTCACAGTGGAGCCGGACGACGCTCATCAGCATGCTAGTCTCAACCTTTCCGCACAAACTCATGGATAGACCGTGACAACCATTCGCGCTTGCCTCATCGCAGCGGCCACGAGCCTGCTCGCTGCCGCGTCCTTCGGACAGGACCTGCCCAGCGACATCCCGGCCAAACTCGCGCCGGCCGAAGAAAGCTTCGATTTCATCAAGCGGGACGTGATGATCCCCACGCGGGACGGCGTCAAACTGCACACCGTCATTCTGTTACCCAAGCGCCTGACGCACGCCCCCATGCTGCTGACCCGAACTCCCTACGGCGCATCCAAAGCGGCGAGCGGGGCTGACAGCACTCACCTCGAATCAGTCGTTCCGTGGGGCGACGACATTGTCGCCGTGTCGGGATACATCCGTGTGTACCAGGACGTGCGTGGCAAGTACGGCTCCGAAGGCAGCTATGTGATGAACCGACCGCTGCGCGGTCCGCTCAACAACAGCGCAACCGATCATTCGACGGACACCTACGACACGATCGACTGGCTGGTCAAAAATGTGCCTGAAAGCAACGGCCGCGTCGGCATCATCGGCACCTCCTACGGCGGATTCCTGGCCCTGATGGCTCTCGTCGATCCACATCCAGCGCTGAAGGTTGCTGTCCCCATCGCACCGATGGTGGATGTGTGGCGCGGCGATGACTGGTTCCACAACGGCGCCTTCCGCCAGATCTACGCCCTGGACTACACGTACGAACAAACAGCCACGCGCCGTTCGGACGAGACTCTGTGGCGCTCGAAGTTTGACGACTACGATACATTCCTGGAGGCGGGCTCGGCGAGCGAGATCGGGCGGCGCTCCGGCGAGGATCAACTGCCCTTCTGGCGGCGACTGACTCAACACCCTGCCTACGACAGCTACTGGCAACAACAGGCTGTTGATCGCATTCTCGCGGGCCGCCCGCTCCTCGTTCCCACGTTGTACGTTCACGGACAATGGGATCAGGAAGACATCTACGGCGCCCCGGCCGCCTACGCAGCGACCGAGCCGAAAGATAAGGGAAACGATCGCAACTTCTTTGTCATCGGACCCTGGCGCCACGGGGGTAGCAACGGCGAGGGCAGCATGCTCGGCCCGCTGCAATTCGGTCAGGACACGGGATTGTGGTTCCGCAGGAACGTGCTGCAGCCATTCCTGGATCAATACCTCAAGGACGACGGCAAGCCCGCGAACACGCCGCCGGTGTTGGCATTCGAGACCGGCTCCAACACCTGGCACCGGTACAACTACTGGCCGCAGAGTTGCGAGAGCGGCTGCGCGGCGCCCCTGCAACCGTTGTACCTGGCCGCTGGCGGTGGTTTGTCCTTCGAGCCGCCAGCGGGGGCCAGATCAGTCTACGACGAGTATGTGTCCGATCCCGCCAGGCCCGTACCCTACCGGCTGCGCCCCGTGCGGCCGGTGTACTGGTCCGACTCCACCTGGCGAGGCTGGCTGGTCGATGACCAGCGCAATCTCTCCGATCGGACCGACATGCTCGTCTATACAACCCCCGTTCTCACCTCTCCCGTGAGAATAGCGGGTCAACCGAAGGTTCACCTCCATGCCGCAACAACGGGCACCGACGCGGACTGGGTTGTAAAGCTCATCGACGTGTATCCCGACGAAGTGCCGCATCAGCCGGCGCTCGGCGGATACCAACTGATGGTCGCGGCCGACATCTTCCGTGGCCGCTACCGCACGAGCCTGGAACATCCCGCGCCGCTTGCCCCGGGCAAGGTCCTCGAGTACCAATTTGCCCTGCCCAATGCCAGTCACGTGTTCCTGCCCGGTCACCGGATCATGGTCGAGGTGCAGTCATCGTGGTTCCCACTCTATGACCGCAACCCTCAGACCTACGTCGACAACATCTTCTTTGCCAAGCCGAACGACTACAGGAAAGCGACCCAACGGGTGTATTCCGGCGGTGCCAACCAAAGTCGCATCGACCTGCCGATCACTCCACCGCAGGCGGCTCATTCCGCACAGTGACCCGCGTGTCAGGCCAGCGAATCTGCGACCAGGCGCTGTCCATGGCTGTCTGCATGCATCTGCGATATTGCGACCACTGTTGCAGGGCGCGTGGATCCGGTTGAAAACACACCAGGTCCACGGCCTGGTGAATGCGTTGCGAGAGAACCTCTTTGCCTTTCGGAGTCGAGAGATTCAGATCGCCGTATTGAACCTTGACAGTTCGCGCCTGGCCGTCAGAGCTCACGATCGGCGCATTGGATGTCAGTGCAACCGTGGCACCCATTGCACCCGTCGTGGCCAACAAAGCCGCTAGAACCCGCTGTGCGTACATACATCGTCTCCTCGTCGTTTGCCGCTACCGGTTGGTATCGGTTCGGGACGAGATGTTGAGCGAGCCCGTACACAATGTCCGTTAAGAGCTGCTGCGGTGATTTTCAGAACCTGGCCGTGAAACCCACGAACGCCTGCCGGCCCAGCAGATCATACGCAGGCAGCGTATTGGGCGTTCCGGAGCCGCCGCTGAAGTTCGTGGCAACAATCGGTGGATCCTTGTCCAGCACGTTGTTGAGTCCCGCACGGAGTGAAATACCCTCATAAACAGTGTAGAGGGCCGACAGGTCGAGATAGCTCATGTTGGGTAACCGGGCATTGGCCGAGTTGAATCCCTTGATACTGGCTGCGAACAGCGACGGATCCGGATCGTTGTTATCCAGCCCCACTTTGCCGATGAAACGCCATTGCGCCGACAGAATGACCTGGAACGGTGTCTCCCAGTTGACCCGCAGGTTGTGGCGCCAGCGTGGATTGATGGTCGTGTCACAGTTTGGTCCAAACAGCCCTGCGCAATCAAACGCATGCTGCCCTGGAGCCGGTGTCGTGAGATCTTTGAGAAGGTAAGAACCGTTGAACGTCGTCGCCAGGGTTCCCCAGCCCGCCGGCAGCGCGTAGTGATATGACGACTGTACGTCGATACCTCGCTTCACGACCTCGGCGATGTTGGCGTTTATATTGAGGATATAGCCGCCGCCCGCCGCAGTAGCTCCGCTCAACGCACCCGTGACATGGTTGCGCACCACACTGTTGCAGAACTCCGCAGCGCCCGTCGCAAGACACTGGTTGAGAACATAGGCCAGCGGCAACTGGCTGATCTCATCCTTCAGGTCGATGTTGAAGAAATCGACGCTGCCCGTAAAACCCGGCAGGTATGCCGGCGTGACCGTCAGCCCCACTGTATAGGTGTTGGCCTTTTCCGGTTTCAGATCGGGATTGCCGCCCGCAAGCTGTCCGCACTGGGTCGACGCGCACGGCGCGATGTTTCCGTATTGCGCCGCAGTGACACCGGTATGAATACATTGTGCCAGTGTTGCGGTGGGATTCGTGCCGGCGCAGGGATCGGTTCCCACCTGGGAAGTCTGCGAATAGATCTGGGGAACAAACAACTCGACCAGGTTCGGAGCACGGATCGCGCGTTCAAAGGACGCGCGCAGGCGGATGTCATCCACGGGAGCGTACTGAACCTCGAACTTGTACGCATTGACCGCACCGGAGGTGGAGTAATTCGAATAGCGGTATCCCGCATCGACCGACAGAGCCTTTGCGAACGGTTTGTCCTGCAGAATCTCGGTACGAGCTTCAATGAAGCCCTCGTTGACACTGTAGCTGTCGTGAAGGGGAACCACGGCGCCCGCGAATCCCGCCAGGTTACCCTGCAGCTCGCCTTCATCGGGGTCCCAGGCGAGCGCGTCGGAGCGGTGCTCATAGCCCAGATTGAGACCTACCGGGCCGAGGTCTCCGGTCACATCGGCATGCAGGATCCGCTCGGTGATCGAGCCGAACGCAGTTCCCGGAGCCGTGAGATATCGCAACTGCCCGGGCGTGACGGCACCCTCGCTCCAGATATTGTAGGGAACACAGTTCCCGCCGCTGACACACACCGGATTAGCTGCTGTTCCGGTCACCTGCAGTGCATTGTCGACCTTCGCGAAGTCGAAATATCCGGAATTGGAGTTGAACAGCGACGTGTAGTAGTACTGGCCGTAGGCGTCGTAACTCCAACCATGGGCGATCTTACCCTTGGCACCCACCACAGCCCGGTAGTTGGTGTGATCGAAGAACGCCACCCGTGGGCCACCCTCTATGTTGCGACGACCGATGTCGACCACAGCATTGGCCTGCAGTGGATCGGGACAGAGGATGCCGTGCTCCTGTGCGCTCAACAGGGGATTGCTGCAGTTGACCAGATACTGACCACCGACGCCGGGAGTGGATGCCGTTGTGGTATTCCCGCCGTTGTTGAACAGGCCCGAGGGTGCCACATCACTGGTGGACCTATCTTCCATGAAGCTGAAATCGAAATACGGCTTCAGCCAGCTGGCGTAATCCACATGCGCCATGAAGCCTGCGTTGTAGCGTTCATCTTCGCGAGCCAGGTTGAGATAGGGATTCGAGTTGAAGACGGCCGGCGGCGACGACCCCGCCTGAGGTGGCACCAATTGATTACCGACCACTGAATAGACGGTGCCATTCACCCGGAAGTAGTTTGAGTTCTGCGAGCCGCCACAGACATTCGGCCCGTTCGGCGTGGCAGTGAGCTGGCAGGCCGTGAAGTCGCGCGATCCGCCGAGGACCGGCCGTGCGTGCCGATACTCCAGGTACGCGGTCACGTTCCCTTTGCCATCGGCAACATCGCTTCCGGCAATCAGTGAGAAGTTCTTCGACTGACCGTCGTGCACCTCCGATGTATCAGGGGAGATACCCTGCGCTCGCGCCAGGGTCTGCATGGCCGTGTTGTGGTTGTCGTGCTGATTGACACCCAACTGCCCGTCGAGCTGAATTCCCTGAAAATCCTTCTTCATGATGAAATTGACCACGCCTGCGATGGCGTCCGAGCCGTACACGGCAGAGGCGCCCCCGGTCACCACTTCGACGCGCTCGACCAGAGCCACGGGAATCTGATCGAGGTCGGCGCCGGGATTGGTGACGTCGGTGTTCGGATCTCCGGGTCCGAGCCTGCGACCATCCACGAGCACCAGCGTGCGCTGTGTCCCGAGGCCGCGTAAATCAACCTGGGTCATGCCGCCGCCGCTGAACAAGGGATTACTGGTGTTGGAGAAGTCGCTACCGGCGTTCAAAGCGTTCTGCGGCAACGTGCGCAACAGGTCGCTCATGTCCGTGAAGCCCTGTTGACGAATCTCCTGCGAGCTCGTCACCTGGATGGGGCTGGTACTGGTGAGATTGGGTTGCGGGAGTCGTGACCCGGTCACAACCACCTCGTCCATCAGAGCCAACGCAAGAATAAATGACAACACCAATAGGTCTCCGGCAGGCAATTTGTGTGCGACACAAATTGACACCTGTTGCGCACAACAGGTGTTAAGACCTATTCGGCTTTACGGTACCAGCCTGCGTCGTAGCGCAGCTCGCCATCCGCGACGAGCTTTTCGAGATGCGCCTGGAGTGACAGGGCCGCCCACTTATAAAGGGACTTCGATACGTCGTCGTACGCGAATGGCAGAAGCGCCTCGATCGTGGCGCCCGTTCCCGCCCTGAGCACCGCCTGCCGCACCTTGTCTTCACGACGCAAACGGTGCTCGATCAGGCGATTCAACTCGTCATGAGGCTGCTCAATGAGGTGCCCGTGGCCGGGCGCCAACACGGCGAGGTCGACCTTCAACAGGTTGCGCAGCGAATCGACATACGCGCGCATGTTGCCATCCGGTGGCCAGATGACGACCGTCGAGCCCTGCATGATGTGATCGCCCGTGAACAGCATTCTGTTGTGCGACAACAGATAACACAGGTGGTTGGATGCGTGGCCTGGCGTGTGCAACGCGCGAATGCTCACGGCGTCACATTCGATCAGGTCTCCGTCTTTCAGAACACGGTCCACACTCAACTGAAAATCATGATCGGTACGCGGCGCGGCCATGGCCGCGATTGTCGCGCCACTCAACTGTTTGAGCCTCGCGGCACCGGGTGCGTGATCCATGTGGGTATGGGTGCAGAGGATCCAGCGAATCGGGGCGCCCGCGGCCGCGAGAATCGCCTGCAGGTGCGACTCATCGTCGGGACCCGGATCGATGACAATCAACTCGTCGGTGCCGACGAGGTAGGTATTCGTACCGGCCCCGGTCATGACACCCGCGTTGGGCGCAGTGACTCGCGTCACCGCAGCATCGAGTTTGTCCTGCAAAATCGAGTATCCTTTGGAAGATGAAGCAACTCATCCTGATGGCAGCCACCGCCCTGCTGGCGCTCCCGGCCGTGGCGGCCACGTCTGAAACCACTCTGCCCGGCGCAGACGGCCCGACCATTCAACCCGATCGCAGCATCACCTTCAAATTGAAGGCGCCGGACGCTCATACAGTCCAGGTCGCGGGCGGCGATGGGCTCGGTGCCGGGCCCTTTAACATGACGAAAGGCGCCGATGGCCTCTGGACAGTGACCACCCCGCCAGCCGTGCCAGGCTTTCATTATTACTGGTTCGTGCTCGATGGCGTTCGGGTGAGTGACCCGGCGAGCCGGACCTACATCGGCTACAACCTGGAAACCAGCGGTGTCGAAGTGCCGGAGGCGGGAGCGGACTACTATGCCCTCCGCGACGTGCCGCACGGAGCGGTCCGCGACCAGTGGTACTTCTCAAAGTTAACCGGACGTTGGCGCCACGCGGTGGTCTACACGCCACCGGGATATGAACAGAACCTAAAGAGCCGATACCCCGTTCTCTACCTTCAACACGGTAGCGGCGAAGATGAAACGGGCTGGACCCGTCAGGGCAAGGCGCAATTCATACTGGACAACCTGATAGCGGCCGGCAAGGCGCACCCGATGATTGTGGTGATGGACCGAGGATATGCCTCCCAAGACGGTGGCATCCCAAAACCAGAGACCTTGCAGCAGTTGCGAACCGCCTTCAGCGCGTTTGAAGACGTATACATTCACGAGTTGATTCCAACTATCGACTCGTCGTACCGGACGATTCCCGATCGCGAGCATCGCGCCATGGCCGGCCTGTCGATGGGTGGCATGCAGACGATGTTCATCGCCTTGCACCACACGGAAATCTTCAGCTATATCGCCACGCTGAGCGGGCCCACTGTCCCGGACATGACCGGCGACCGCCCGTACGCTCAAGCCTTCAGCGATCCCGTCGATCCCAAAACGGCCTACGAAGGCGCGTTCGCGGACCCAGCGGCTTTCAACAGGAAAATCAAACTGCTGTGGATGGGCGTCGGCACCGCGGAGCCGGCGCTATTCCACGGCATCACGAGGGCAGCACGCGCGCTGAAGGACTCTGGTGTGAGGGTCGTGTACTTCGAGTCAGAGGGAACGTCGCATGAATGGCAAACCTGGCGCCGGGACCTCAACGATCTCGTACCGCGGCTATTCCACTGAGGTGGGCCTCGACCAGGGCCGTCGTTCTGACTTCGTCCCCACTGGCGAGCAGGTCCAACATCGCGCCCCGCAACACCGCCAATGCCAGCGCGCGCTCGTTAGCGCCGGCGCGCGTGCGACGGTGTTGAGGTGTTTGATGCGTAGCTAACAACTCCAGCCAATTGTCCACCGTTCTCAGCGCAAACTGCCCGTAGGCCCCCTCCGGCTCGACGAGCGAATGCGCATAGGTCTCGAGCCACAACACGAGCATCGGTCGATGCTCTTTCGCCACGAGCCACTCCCAGACCCTACGCACCACGCTGTCAAAGTCATCCGGGCGCCGCATCCGGGCGAGGAAGGCCAACTCAGCCACCCGCGCCCGGGCCAACAAGGCCTGCACCAACCCCTCCTTCGAGCCGAATAGAAACAGCAGCACGCGCGGACTCGACCCGATCGCCTGCGCCAAAGGTCGCAGCGACAGCGTCATGAGCCCGTGTTGCAGGACATATTCATAGGCCCGCTGCAGCAGTTCCTGCTGCCGCGCGGAGGCCTCTCGACTTTGGGTTTCCATTGGGCTAGATTCACTGAAACAGTCGTTTCAGTCAAGGAGCATCATGGTGGAGACTTCGCGAACCCGGATCCGCACGTTGGGCGCACCAGGTGACCTCGGATGGGTAGTCATGGCGCATGGCGAGATGTACGCCAAGGAGTTTGGCTGGGACACCAGCTTTGAAGCGCTGGTGGCCAAAATCGTGGCCGACTACGCGACCCGGCACGATCCGGAGCGCGAGCATGCATGGATCGCCGAGCTCGACGGCCGGCGCGTCGGCTGTGTGTTTTGTGTGGCCGCCGACGAAACGACCGCGCAGTTGCGCATACTGCTCGTAGACCCTGTCGCACGCGGCCACCGGCTGGGCGGCCAACTCGTGGATACCTGCATTTCATTCGCGCGGGATGCGGGCTATGAGCGGATGAAACTCTGGACCAACCACCCGCTCGAAGCCGCACGCCACATCTACCTGGCGCGGGGATTCACCCTCGTCTCAGAAGAGCCACACGAGAGCTTCGGCGTCCAACTGCGTGGTCAGGTGTACGAGCTGCGCCTGGTTGACGCAAAGAGGAAGCAACATTCGTACTAGCCGCGGCGACCCGCACTGCGTAGTGTGACCGACAACAATAACGGGGAGAACACCATGACAGTCATCGTACTGGCGCTGCTGATCGGTATCGTTGCGGGCTTGCGTGCGATGACCGCGCCGGCGGCCGCCGCCTTCGGTGCTCGTTTCGGAGGACTCGCGGTAGCCGGCACTCCCATGGCATTCATGGGATACGCCTGGACCCCCTGGATCCTGGGTCTGGCCGCACTGTCCGAGCTGATCACCGACCAGCTGCCATCGACCCCGAGTCGCAAGGTGCCCGTTCAGTTCACCGCCCGGGTCCTCACCGGCGCTTTGTCCGGAGCGACCTTGGCTGCCCCCGCCGGATCCGTCGTCAGCGGCGTCATTGCCGGCATCATCGGCGCCATTATCGGCACACTCGGCGGCGCAGCGTTCCGCAGCCGTTTGGCCACCGCCTTCGGCAAGGACCGGCCAGCTGCGATTATTGAGGATATCGTGGCCATCGTGGCCGCCATCGTCATCGTGACAGCGCCGTCAATGATGAAGTGACTTCGCCCACTTACCTGTGCTGTAGTAGCGATGTCAGCGCTAACATTGTACGGGGGCTGTGGTGGCATACTGGCGGCATTATGTATTTCTTTTTGCTTTAATCGCGCTAGGGCGCACGCACCCGGCGGCGGCTGCAGCCAGCGACATCCATCCGGCCGACTGGCCCGCTCTGAAAAGCTCGGTGCCCGTCCAGGCGGACATCGAAAAGTCCGTCCAGCAACTCCTGAAGAGCCTCTCTCTCGAAGAGAAAGTGGGGCAGCTGATCCAGGCCGACATTGATTCCATCGAGCCGGAAGATCTCGCTCAATATCCGCTGGGCTCGATTCTCGCGGGCGGGAACGCCGCCCCCGACCGAAACGTCCACTCGGGTGCCGATGCCTGGCTCAACCTGACGGAAGCGTTCTTTCAGGCATCCAAGCACCGAGTCTCTCCCAACCACCCGCCGATTCCGGTCCTGTTCGGCATCGACGCCGTGCATGGGCACGCCAAAATCCGCGGGGCCACCATTTTTCCCCACAACGTTGGATTGGGCGCGGCGCACGACCCCGGGCTCATTGAAAAGATCGGCCGGGCGACCGCCGAGGAAGTCGCGGCGACGGGAATCGACTGGACGTTCGCACCCACGGTGGCCGTGGTTCGAGATGTCCGCTGGGGCCGTTCCTACGAGAGTTACTCGGAGGACCCCGCGCTCGTCGCCCTGTATGCCCAGGCGATGGTCAATGGACTGCAGGGTAAAATCGGCACTGTCGACTTCCTGACCCCAACTCACACGCTCGCCTCCGCGAAGCACTTCCTCGGCGACGGCGGCACGCTGGCCGGCCGCGACCAGTTTGACAACCTCGCGGACGAGCGCACCCTGCGTGACGTCCATGGTGCGGGTTATGTTGGAGCGCTGTCGGCCGGGGATCTGATCGTCATGGCCTCCTACAACGGCTGGCATGGCATCAAGATGCACGCGAATCAACAGTTGCTCACCGATGTCCTGAAGCGCCGCTGGAGCTTTCCGGGTTTCGTGGTTGGCGACTGGAATGCCCAGGAGGAGATTCCAGGGTGCACCAAGTGGTCCTGCCCCGCGTTCCTGATCGCCGGCGGCGACATGTACATGGCACCCGACAGTTGGAAGCAGCTCTATGCCAACCTGATCAAACAGGTCAACTCGGGCCAGATTCCCCAGGCGCGTATCGATGATGCGGTTACGCGGATTCTGCGGGTCAAGATGCTCGCGGGGCTGTTCAACAAGCCGTCACCGAAGGATTGGGTGGCCGCGGGGCAACTTCCTGCCCCGGGCTCCGCCGCGCACCGCGCGATCGCCCGCCAGGCCGTGCGCGAGTCCCTGGTGCTGCTGAAGAACAACAAACACACGCTGCCGCTCGACCCGAACACCAGCATCCTCGTGGCTGGCGTCGGTGCCAACGACATCGGCATGCAGAGTGGTGGCTGGACGGTCGACTGGCAGGGCAATCACAACACCAACGCCGATTTTCCCGGCGGCACTTCCATACAGGCCGGAATCGAAGCCGCGCTGAAGGCCGGCGGCGGCAAAGTCGTCACGCGGCTCGAGGACAATCCGGCGGCAGCGATTGTTGTGTACGGCGAGAAGCCCTACGCCGAGTTCCAGGGGGACCGGGAGACGCTCGAATTCACGGCCACGGACGGGCATCTCGAGTTGTTGAAGCGATTGCAGGCCTCTCACATCCCGGTCATCAGTGTGTTTATCTCCGGTCGCCCGTTATGGGCCAATCGCGAGATCAACCTGTCCGATGCATTCGTCGCGGCGTGGCTGCCGGGCTCCGAGGGCGGCGGCATAGCGGATCTCCTCTTCAAACCGCACGCGGGAGCCACGGCCTATGACTTCACCGGCCGCCTGAGCTTCTCCTGGCCCGCCACCGCCATGCCGGTGACATTCGAAGGCAGCCAGGTGAAGGGTGCCCGGTTCGCCCGTGGGTTTGGACTCACTCTCACAGAAGCCCAGGATCTCGCCGACCTCCCCGAGGACCCGCAGATTGCGCCGGCCTACAGTGACCGCGAGAGCCTGTTCGATGCCGGACACGTGACGGCCCCGTGGTCGATTTATGTATCCGATCCTAGCGCCGAGGTGCGACTCACCCTGCAGTCCCAGGGATCGCCGGCGGGCGCGATAACGGCCCGGTTGTCCGGGCAGAGCGTCCAGGCAACGTGGTCGGGACAAGGACCCGGCCTCTTTCGGATCGGTGGCCGCGCCACCAGCCTGACGAAGGCAGTGGCCGACAACCAGGTGCTGAAACTCCACTACCGCGTCGAGCAGTCACCGCAGAAGCCGGTGATTCTAAGCCTTCGGTGCGAGCCGGCCGAACGCTGTGGAATGGCGCCTAACGCGGGACTGGACCTCACCGCAACCTTCCGGAGCGCCGAAACAGGCTCGTGGAAGACGCTGACCGTGCCCCTCCTGTGCCTGAAAAAGCTGGGCGCGACACTGTCGTCGGTCACGGCGCCCATGGCTATCGAGAGCGCCGGCTCATTCGGCGTGAGCTTCGATGACATCCGGATTACGCGGCAACCCGCGGGGGCTACGAGCTGTCCACCCAACACCTGATGCGTCCCTTGCGGTACCCTTGCGCTCCTCATGACGAAGCCGCAGCAACCAGCAACGCTCGAGGACGTAGCCTCACTGGCGGAAGTCTCCGCAAAGACCGTCTCGCGCGTCGTCAATGCCGAACCAACGGTCAGCGAGAAGACGCGTGCACGCGTGCTGCGGGCCATCGAGCTGCTCGACTACAAACCCAACTTGAACGCCCGCATGTTGGCGGGCGAGCGCTCCTACCTGATCGGGTTGTTCTACGACAAGCCGGGCGCCTATCTGACGGATTTCTACGCCGGTGCAGCCGACCGCTGCCGGGAATCCGGCTACCACTTGATGATGGAGTCCTGCGACCGGGACAGCCCGCAGTTCACTCGGCAAGTCTCGACGTTGCTGCGACAGATGCGCCTCGACGGCGTCATCCTGTTGCCGCCGCTGAGTGACGATGCACTCATAGCCAACACCTTGCGCGAGGCTTCGATTCCGGCCGTACGGATCGCGCCTCGCGACCATGCTACCGACTCGCCTTCCATCGGGATCGACGACTACCTCGCTGCGCGGCGGCTCACGGCTCACCTGATCGGTCTCGGTCACAAGCGCATCGGCTTCGTCCTGGGAAAACCCGGGCACGGCGCCACCGAAGAGCGCTATCGCGGCTTCACCGATGAAATGCGCTCCAACAACCTGCCGATCGATGCCTCACTCATAGAGACAGGAAACTTCATCTTCCCGGACGGCGTCGCCAGTGCGGAACGGCTGCTGCGAGCGGCCGATCCGCCGTCAGCGATTTTTGCCAGCAACGATGACATGGCTGCCGCCGTCATTTCGGTGGCCCACAAGATGGGCTGGGATCTGCCGACGCAACTGTCGGTAGTTGGATTCGACGATGCGCCCATCGCCACCATGATCTGGCCTTTGCTGACCACCGTTCGCCAGCCGGTTACCAGCATGGCGCGCGTGGCGGCGGAGCTGATCATCGAGAACTCACCGCGTCGTAACGGCTGGCCCAGCCCTCTTCCCCACAGCACACTCGATTTTGAGCTGATTGTCCGGGACTCGGCGACGGCACCGAAGTGAGCCTCAATACGCCGGAGAATCCCCAGGCCGACCAGATGGCCGACGAGTCGATGGTGCGCACGCTGGACGCGCAGGCGCGTGCCATCTGGCCGCAGGAAGCGCAGATCATCGATCACTACGAGCTGCCGCCCATTCCCCGGATTCTCGATGCGGGCAGCGGCACCGGCGAAGGCGCATCGCGCCTGGCCGAGCATTTTCCCCAGTCGCACGTGTTGGGAGTGGATGTCATCGAGGAAAATCTCGCGCGCGCCCGCGAGAAATTCGGCGGCCTGGCGCCGCGACTCACTTTCGAGCGACGCAGCGCCTACGGCCTGGAGTTATCCACCGAGTCCTTCGATCTGACTGTCTGCCGTCACGTGCTGCATACCATCCCGAATCCGGAAGCGGTGATTGCGGAGCTGGCCCGGGTCACGCGCCGCGGCGGTTATCTGCACCTGCTCGCCGAAGATTACGCGATGCTGCACTTCGAGCAGCGCGCCGCCGAGCTCGATGAGTTCTGGCTGGCGGTGACCAACAAATTCTCGGCGCAGGCCGGGATCGACATGCGTTCCGGACGCAATGTCTTCGGCATTCTGGCGGCCGCGCGGCTGGAGAGCATCGCGGTCAATTATGTGATCGTGGATACCGTTCGGGTGCCACGCTCCGTTTTCGCAGTGATGCTGGAAGCGTGGCGCGACGGTTTTGCCGGACCCTGCGCGCAAGTGACCGGAATTCCCCTCGATCGGGTAGTTGACTACTTCGATAACATGATTGCGCAGGTGCGCGATCCGCGACGCTATGCAGTCTGGATGGTGCCGGTGATCAGCGGGCGGGTGCCCTGATGTAAACTCCCGCGGACTTCAACGAGGGGAGATGCGAATGAAGTTGCTCTGGGCCGGTTGCGCGCTACTGCTTTGTGCAACGTCCGCCGTTCTTGCCGACGAGGCCGCGACAGATCCCGTCTATATCCAGTGGCTCGAGCAGCACTCCATGCTGCATCAAGCGGAAGCATTGGCGCAGCACTTCGCAGGTAATTCCGCTCAGTGGCAGCATCCCTACGGAACGCCTCAACCCAGAGCCGCCTCAGCGAAGGCGTCAGTCTGGTTTACCGCCTATCCTGCTTCCACAGTAGCAGCGACGCCTGACGCGTCAGTCCTCACGACTCTTGCTGATGAGCGGCTCTGGAATGCATTCCAGTCGATTGGGATTCAGGCCATCCACACGGGCCCGATGAAGCGGTCCGGCGGAATCACCGGCACGACCTATACGCCCTCCGTCGACGGCAACTTTGACCGCATCAGTTTTGACATCGACCCGACCTTCGGAACGGAAGATCAGTACAAGGGGATGGTGCAGAGCGCACGGAACCATGGTGCTGTTGTAATCGGGGATGTGATTCCAGGACACACCGGCAAAGGCGCGGACTTCCTGCTCGCCGAACGCGGTGTCGGTGATTTCCCCGGCATTTATCACATGGTGCGCATCGAGCCTGCGGACTGGGGCTTGCTGCCGCCGGTTCCCGCGGGACACAACTCGATTAACCTGAGCCCTGCCATCGTGGACGCGTTGCAGGCCAAGCACTACATCGTGGGCATGTTGTCTTCGAGGATCTTTTACGCCCCTGGCGTCAAAGAGTCCGATTGGAGCGCGACGGATGTTGTGCGCGGCGCCGATGGAGTGAAACGTCGTTGGGTGTACCTCCACTACTTCAAGGAAGGACAACCGACGCTGAACTGGCTCGATCCCACCTTCGCGGCTGAACGGCTCGTGATTGGCGATGCCCTGCATGAGCTGACAGTCCTCGGCGACGGGGGTGTTCGACTCGATGCAAACGGGCTGCTCGGCATCGAGCGCTATGCCGACAGCAACCGGGTCTGGTCGGAGGGACATCCGCTGTCGGATACGGCCAACCAACTCATTGCGGACTCGGTGCGCAAGCTGGGTGGATTCACCTTCCAGGAGCTGGCGCTCGCGTTTGACAAGGTCCACGAGATGTCCAACGGGGGCGCGGATCTCACGTATGACTTTGTGACGCGGCCTGCGTATGAGCATGCGCTGCTGACGGGGGATGCGGAGTTTCTGCGGCTGATCTTCCAGCTCATGCGCAAGAATGAGATCGACCCGGGTGGCTTGATCCATGCGCTGCAGAACCATGACGAGCTGACGATGGGGCTGTCGCAGTTTACGGGGCCTCACGAGAACGATCACTACACGTTCCGGGGACACGAGATCACCGGCAAGCAGTTACGCGAGACGGTGCATGAAGACATGTACAGCCGGCTCATCGGCAACAATGCGCCGTACAACCTGAAGTTCGGCGATGGTGTCTCGAGCACCACGGTGACGATCATCACGGCTGCCCTGGGCATGAAGAATATTTCGCACCTGTCGGCTGCTGAGATCGAAAAGATCAAGCGGGTCCATTTGCTGCTCGCGTTCTATAACGCGTTCCAGCCGGGCGTGTTTGCGCTGTCAGGTTGGGATTTGGTGGGGGCACTGACTCTGCCGGGCGCGGTGGTGAAGGATCGGCTCGCCGACGGTGATACGCGGTGGATCAACCGGGGTGCGTACGACTTGATCGGCTCAAATCCGAAGGCGAAGACCTCCGCCGCGGGTTTGCCGGTGACGGTGGCGCTGTATGGGCCGCTCCCAAAGCAGCTCAAGAGCCCGGATTCGTTTGCTTCGCGATTGGCGCGGATGTTGAAGGTACGGGCGGATTTGCGCCTGTATGCGGGCCGGTTGGTGGATGCACCGGCGGTACAGGCGAAGGGGTTGTTTGTGTTGGTACACAAGCTGCCCGATACGGCAGACCTCGAGGTGACCGCCATCAATTTCGGCGGCGCGCCGGTTGACGAGACGGTGGTGATCCAGGGGGCGACGCAGGATTCGACTGTGACTGATGTGCTGGATGCGCGGGCATCGCAGTTGATGGTGGGTGCAGGTGGCACCCTGCAGGTCACATTGGGCGCGTACGAAGGGAAAGCGTTCCGCGTTAAAGGCCTGTGAGTTGAGTGCAAGGCACGGGCGCCGTCCGCCCCCGACACTGGCTCCGCGTCCGGCGGCTGCATCGTCGCGGCCGATGGCCCGAGCACAACGTTGGTTTCGCGCGCCGTTCACGACGCCGGTCTTGGCGCAACGAGTGCCCCGCGCTTTACCGACAGCACGGACCGTAGCGCAAGGCATGAGCCTCGTCCCGCCGACGGAATGGACCGTAGCGCAGGGGTTGGGCCGCATTTCGTCGACGGCGCTGGGCGTCGCGCGGCGACCGGACAGCGCGCCATCGGCGGTCGGCGGACAATGGCGGCTTCTCGCCGTGCGGGCTGTTGTGTTTGGGCTCGTGGGATTGGCGCTTGCCTTGGCGGCCGTGCCGCGCACCGCGGCGGCATCTGCGGCGGACGTCCAGGCAGCGGTGTCGCGGGCGGATATTTTTGTTGGGCAGCCCAACATCCGGCCTTTGCAGGCCATGCCGCTGGGGAATGGGCGGCTGGGGGTGGCGGTTTGGGCTGCCGATGGCCTCACCCTGCAGTTGAATCGCATTGACACGTTGCCGGGGCGATTGTCTCCCGGCCAGGTCGTGATTCAGGGTCTCACACCCATGATTGCCGACCGCGGTTTCCGCGGACGGTTGGATCTGTTCAACGGAGAGTGGCGCCAAAGTGGCGCGGGCGTGTCCGTGCACGTCGTCGTGGATCCACAGTTGGACCGCGTTGTCGTCGACGTCACCGGCGCCAACCCAAACGTCGAGCAAACCGTGTTGCTCAAACTCTGGCAGCCACGCTCACCAACCGTGGTAGTGACTGCTACAGAAGTTGGTTTGGCCGAACACTGGACTGATGACGAGCTACCGGGCGCATCCGGCCTGCCCTTCGGCTCCCTTGCCGGCATTCGCGTCGTGGCCCGGGACGCCGCGAGCCGTAAAGTCGACGACCGAACGGTTGCAACGACATTTCACGCGATGCCCGACGGACATTACCGCGTAGTGATCGCATCGCCGTCGTTCAACGGCCGCCAGGATCCAGCCTCACTGCTGTGGGCAACCCTCGACCCCGCCGTGGACGTCGACGCCGCTCACCGTTGGTGGCACAACTTCTGGGCGCGGGTTGCTTTGATAGAGGCATCATCGCCTGACGGCCATGCCGAATACTTCGAAACGCTGCGCACGCTTTTCCTGTTCTATTCAGCCGCGCAAAGCCGCGGCGCAATCCCCGGCTCACAGGCCGGCATCGGGGACCTGTTTTCATCGGCTCAGGACAGCCACTTCTGGGACGCCGCGGCCTTCTGGGAATGGAACCTGCGCATGCAGGTCGCCGCCAACCTCAGCGCCGGCGTGCCTGATCTGAACGAGCCCTACTTCGCTCTGTATCGCAACAACCTCGAAGCCATCCGCCGCTGGACACGAGCCAAGATGGGCGGCCGCGACGGAATTTGCGTGCCGGAGACAATGCGCTTCAACGGTGTTGGAGTTGAGTATGAGAGCGCTGGGCTGCGCCCCTTCCCTCTCATCACTCATAGCTGTGATCAGCAATGGCCACCCGTCGCTAATGCGCGGACGCTCTCCACAGGGGCCGAGGTCGGGTTGTGGGTATGGGAGACGTACCTGAAGACCGGGGATGCGCAGTTCCTCCGCACCAACTACCCCCTGATGGCGGAGGCCGCGCGGTTCCTGCTGGCTTACCAAAAGCCGGGACCGGACGGTTTGCTTCACACATCGCCGTCCAACGCGCACGAGACACAGGCTGATGTGAAGGATCCAACCACAGATCTCGCAGCCATCCGCGCCCTCTATCCCGCAACCATCGCCGCCGCGCGAGTGCTCTCACGCGACCAGGACCTCGCAGCGAAGCTAGCAACCGCCTTGGCGAAGACGCCCGAGCTGCCGCTGATGAACGCGCCATCGGCAACTGACGGAGCGCTGCAGATCATCGCCCCCAGTTACAACCCAACAGCCCCGCTGTTGAACGCCGAAAACATCGGCCTCGAGCCAGTGTGGCCGTACTCGCTGATCAGCCCTGACAGCCCGCTATTCGGCAAAGCCGTGCGCACCTACGAGCACCGGCCTTTCCGCGACCTGGCCACCTGGAGCTACGACTCCATTCATGCGGCCCGTCTGGGGCTCGGGGCCGAAATGGCCCGCAGGTTGGATTCCCTCACCCAGCTATACCAGCTCTACCCCAACGGCATGGCCGAGATGATGGGCAACAGTGGGGAGTTCTACATTGAGCAGATGGGCATCGTGTCAGTCGCGCTGGCGGAAGCGATAGCGCAAGACCACGGCGATGTCATTCGCATCGGTCCAGCCATACCGCCCCACTGGACGGTCAACGGCACGGTTTACGTGCGCGGCAACGCACGCATCACGGTGACAGCGGTTGAAGGCAAAGTCACCGCCTTCAACCTCGCCGCCGCAACAACACACACGTTCCGCGTGGCGAACCCATGGGCACCCGGCGAGGTGCTCACCATCAACGCCAAGCCCGGCCGCACGTATGCCTATCGCATTCCCGCCGCCGAGGGAACAACTGCGTCCGACAACGTCACAAAGGCGCGCGCACCGGACGCGACATCGCCAGTTCCAGCGAGCGAAAGCCGCACCGCACCCGCCGGCCGCGCGGACTCGGGCAACGGCCGAACAGCGGGGATCGACGCGCCGACCAACACCCCTACCTTCACCCCAGGCCCACCCACGGCCCCTAAGTCCCTGGGCCGCACCGCGATCGGCATTCCCGAAACCTGCTGCGCCCCGTCGGCAGCTTACGACCCGGCGTCCGATCGCTACCCAACAACGCCTACGCCCGAATCACACTGAGCCCCAGCTGCTCATAAGGCGCCACCGCCTCATCAGTGATCCCCGGCTCCACAATCATCCCCGCCACATCCGTGGTGGGGACGATCACATACGGTGAAGCGGCATTCAGCTTCTCAGCCGAAATCAACACATAGGTTTCGGCAGCACTGCCAATCAACGCCCGTTTGACATGCGCCTCCTCGAGATCCCCCGTGCTGAGCCCCGCCTGCGGATGAATCCCCGTCACCCCGATAAAACAAATATCCGCATGAATCCGCGCAATCGCCTCAATGGCCGCGGCTCCCACCGCCACCACCGAATGTTTGAACAACATCCCGCCAATCAACACCACGTCAATCAACGGATGATCCACCAACGCCACGGCGATGGTCGGGCTGTGAGTCACGACCGTCAGTTTCAAATCCACAGGCAGGTGCCTGGCCAACTGCAGTGTCGAGGTCCCGCCATCGAGAATGACCACCTGCCCCGCCTTGACCAACTTCGTAGCCGCGCGCCCGATAGCCACCTTCCCATCCGGCGCCAATTGCTGCCGCGCCGCGAAATCCCCCATCGCAGGCGATGCAGGCAGCGCTCCCCCGTGCACCCGCTGCAACTTGCCTTCCGCCGCGAGCTCCCGCAGATCCCTGCGGATGGTGTCCTCGGACAACCCCAGCTCCTGGCTCACCGTCTTGGCCACGATCTGCCCGGTTTTACCGAGCAAATTCAGCAGGTACTCCTTGCGCTGGCGGGTGAGCATGGGATCAGTCTGCACGAATTTTCTTGACCCTGCACGTTTCTGCACGATAATCTCATCCTACCCTGAAGCTGGCCTGGAGTCGCACGTGTCACCCAACCCCGCGGTCGAAGTACTCAAAACCGAGGTGCTGTCGGACAACTGGTATGTGCTGCGGAAAGTAACCTTCCGCCTGCAAAAACGCGACGGCAGTTGGGAAATCCAGAGTCGCGAAGCGTACGACCGGGGCAATGGCGCGACGATCCTGCCCTACAACCTGGCGCGCCGGACCGTCATCCTGACCCGGCAATTCCGCCTGCCGACCTTCGTCAATGGCAACGAATCCGGCATGTTGATCGAGACCTGCGCCGGACTGCTGGGCGAAGATCATCCGGCCGAGTGCATCACTCGCGAGTTGCGCGAGGAAACCGGCTTCGAGATCCAGAACGTACAGAAGGTGATGGAAGCCTACATGTCACCTGGGTCGGTGACGGAAATCGTGTACTTCTTTGTATGCGAGTACACCGCCGCGCAGAAAGTCTCGCCCGGGGGCGGCGTGACGGGCGAAGAAGACATCGAAGTCATGGAACTGACCATCGATGCAGCGACCGCCAAGATCGACTCCGGCGAGATTCGCGACGGCAAGACCATCATGTTGCTGCAGTATGCAGCTCTGAATATCTTCGGGCCCACGGTGAGCTCAAACGTTACCGGGTCAGCAAACGGACGTCGCTATACCTGACTTCGCGACGCGAGAATTTCATCAAGGTCCCTCTGACGCCATACTATATATGCGCTGGCCCTGCTTCGGCAGTGGCGGATTGAGGGGAAATTGATGAGGTCGAGGTTGTCCCGGGTAGCTGCCGTAGCAGCGTGTGCGTATTTTTCGACGTCCGCAGCGGATGCGGGAACCGGTGAGAAGGGCGATGCGCGCCTCGCTTTCGAGGTCCGCGAGGGACTGAATACCAACAGCTTCGTGCGCGAAGGCGACGTCGCGGCACACGTCGTGCTGCGCTCTGGCGCTGATCCACGCATCCTGGTCACTTTCCCGGCGGGGAACAGCTCCGTTGGAGTGTGGTTCGAGCACCTTCAGCACGCGGCAGAGTGGATGCAGCATGGCGCCCTGCGAGCCGTCCGCGACTCCGACGAAAAGGGCCGGCCCCTTCGCGGCGTCGCGACCGATCTCACCGTCACAGCCGCCGAGCTGCGCGTGCGCGCCGCAGTGCTCTCGAGCACCCGTGTGCTACGCGACTTTCAAGCTCTCAACACGATTCCCTCTGAAGTCGCCGCGCCACTACGCATCGCGGACCGCAGTCTGATCTGGTCACGGGACCGGCTCGACGGGGCCCCAGGTTATCGCTTGTCCGTCGAGGTCACACACGGCCGGCTCGAAAAAGACCGTATCGAGGCCGCTGCTGACGGACAGATCGGACTCCACGTCGTTGGGCTGACCGGTGAGCCGCCACTCACCCCTCTAAATGAGCCCCAGCTTCTGAGCGCGGCAGCGGGGACGGACGTTGCGGCTCGCCAAACGCTGGAATTCCTGGCCTATCGAGAGAAGTTTCTAGCGGGCTCCTGGCGCTTCGATACCTACTTCGGCCGGGATACGTTGCTGTCGCTGCGCATGCTCATGCCCGCGCTGACACCCGGGGCAATCGAGGCGGGACTGGGCTCAGTGCTGACGAGACTGTCTGCAAAGGGAGAAGTTGCACACGAGGAAGACATCGGCGAGCGCGCCATTCTCGATCACATACAGCGCGATGGCTCGCGGTCGGCAGCGCCAGTGTTCGACTACAAGATGATCGACAGCAGCTATCTACTGGCTCCCGTGGCCGTGGCTTGGCTGCTCGATGACGAGCGCAGCCGCGCGAGTGCCACAGCGTTTCTGTCTACCGCAGCCGGCACTGAGGGTGGCCGAACCGGTTCTCGCGGTGCCGCGCTGTTGACCAACCTGCGCCTGGTACTCGAATCGGCGCTACCGTTCGCAAAAGACCCGCAGCGATCCCACCTCATCAGCCTCAAAGCCGGAGTGGCAGTCGGCCAGTGGCGGGACAGCGAAGTTGGTTTGGGTGGCGGCCGTTACCCATACGATGTCAATGCCGTACTCGTGCCCGCGGCTCTGGAGGCGGCGGCGAGACTCTACGCGAGTGGTTTGCTCACGCCGTATCTGAGCGCGACTGATCGCGAGTTGTTCGGCCGTGCGGCACAAATGGCGCAAAGTTGGTCCGAGCATGCGCCCTCCCTTTTCGACGTAACAATCGCAAATGAGACGGCTGCCGAGTCCATCGACGCCTACGCCCGAGATCAGCACGTCGATCCGAAACCAGCTCTGGCCGCACTCGGCCACCAGCAACTGCAATTCCACGCCCTGACCCTCGATAGTGCCGGAAAGCCGTTACCGGTGATGCATTCCGATGAGGGTTTTGCACTGCTATTTGCAAAGCCGGATGCCGCACATCTGGAACGAGCGATCACATCTTCGCTGCGTCCGTTTCCAGCCGGCCTGATTACCGACGTCGGCATGTTGGTTGCCAATCCGGCTTTCTGCGCCCCAACCCTGCAGTCCGTTTTTTCGCGAAATGCGTATCACGGTGCCGTCGTGTGGTCCTGGCAGCAGGCGCTGTTCGCTGCCGGCCTGGAGCGGCAGCTGCATCGAACCGACCTGTCACCCGACCTGCGCTCGCACCTGCAACAGGCGCAGCGAACCCTGTGGAACGTGATTGCAGCCACCCAGGCCCAACGCAACTCTGAGCTGTGGTCCTGGAGCTTTGCCGCCGGACACTATCGAGTGGCCGCATTTGGCGCGGCCGCGGCAGATGCAGATGAGTCCAACGCCGCGCAACTGTGGAGCACCGTTTACCTGGCCGTGCGGCCGCCGGCAGGCGCCCGATGAGCCGGGCGCACAGTCTAGTCACTACCGGGCTGTGGTGCAGCCTCGCGCTGGCCGCCACAGCTCGAGCCGCATCACCAACGACTGACAACACCTTCCTGCTCACCGCCCAACAAAGCGACATCCCCAGTTATTTTCCGGCCTATCTGGGTAACGGCTATGTGTCGACGCTGTCGACACCGAAGGGCACCGATACCTCACGCGCCTATCTGGTGGGCCTGATGGATTACAGCGCCGGCGACATCTCGCGCCCCGCGGCAGTCCCCGGCTGGACCGACATCGACTTCAAGTCGGGCGACCGGGGCTTCTCCTGGCTGAACCGCGTTCCTTGGCGGGAAGGTGAGTTCAGTGATTACCACCAGACGCTGGACATGCGGGCCGGCACGCTGACAACGACCTATCGTTTCAGAGACCACGATCGTAAGACTGCCGTGCGTGTAGAGACGCTGTTGAGCCAAGCATCACCGCATCTGGGCGCCACGCGATTGCAGATCACGCCGGACTACGACGGTGTAGTGCAACTATCGTTCGGTTTCACTCTCTGGTCGCAACACGCCCCCCGATTTCCCATGGCGCAGATCACGGGCCCGGAGATGGATCAGGCCGTCGCCGCCAGTGGTCAGACGTTTGAAGCACATCCTCCCGCGACCGCTGACCGGGAAGCCGTCTGGTATCCGGGTTATATCCAGATCGGCGCTGCCGACGGCGATCGCGAGACGCGCTCGTTGTGGTTGAATGGCCAGGCGGTGCAAGGCAAGTCCATGGCGATGGCCGGGGCTATTGCTTTGCCACAGGATGCCGACATTCAATCCGTTTCGGTCAAACGCAACGCCTGGCGACTCTCGCTGGATGTCAGCATCAAGGTCCAACGCGGCCATCAGTACGACTTCAGCAAGTTCGTTGCTTTCTCACGCGAGGATTGGGGCACCGACGTCCCTGCCAACGTACAGTTGGCACGCCAGGCGCGCGATCAGGGTTTCGAGCACCTGCTCGCAGAACAACGCCGCGCGTGGAACAAGCTCTGGGAATCCGACATCGAGGTAGACGGAGACGCGCAGGCACAGCAAGTGGTGCATTCCGAGTTGTATCAGCTGCTCGCCGCGGCGACACCCGAAACTGGCTGGGGCCTGGGCGCGTGCGCTTCAACACCGGGCTATTCCAACCACATCTTCTGGGACAGCGACACGTGGGTGTTTCCCGCGATGTTATTGCTATACCCAGAACGTGCCAAGTCGCTGGTGACTTTCCGCGAACGCGGGTTGTCTGCCGCCCAACAGCGTGCCAAGGACCATGGGTTTTCCGGCGCAATGTACCCGTGGGAGGCTGACCCTGAGAATGGCTCCGAGCAGACCCCGCATTCAGCGTTCGCGCTGAGCGAATCCGAGATCCACGTCAATGCGGCGATCTCTGTTGCGCAGTGGCAGTATTACCTCACCACACACGATCAGGCGTGGCTGAAGGAACACGGCTGGCCGGTGATCCGCGAGGTCGCGCGCTTTTGGGCAAGCCGTGTTACCTACGAGCCGGCCAGGCATCGCTACCACCTGGAGCACGTCAATTCCGTCGCCGAGAGCGAGGGCGAGGTGCGAAATGACACATTCACAAACCTCTTCGCGCGCAGGGCATTGCAGGTAGCGATTGCGGCTGCCAAGGTAAGTGGCGAGAAGGCCGATCCGTCATGGGAACGCATCGTGCGCGAGTTCTATATACCAATGGATGAAGCAGCCCATCACTACCTGCCCTTTGACCCCGGCATCGGGTCGCAATCGAAGGATTTCGGCGGTGGGCCGCTGGCACTGCTGTTCCTGCCCGCCTTGGATCTGCCGATGCCCGCCCGGCTCCTGCACGGTAACTACGATTTTGCCGTTCGGCCGACACCGCTGCCGCGCGCGGGCAGTTTCAGCATGGGACTTCCGCCGCATACCATCGCGGCGGCGGCGATTGGTGACGAGTCTGAAGTCACCCGTTGGCTCGATGCCAACTACAGCGGCGGCACGATCAAACCGCCGTTCAACGTGAGAACTGAAACCGGGTCCAACAACACCGGCTATTTCATCACCGGCTCGGCCGGCTTCCTGCAGAGTGTGTTGTACGGTCTCAGCGGTCTTCGGATCCGCGAACAGGGCCTGGTCGAGGCGTATCCACCCATACTACCGGCGAGTTGGTCCGGCCTGACATTGCACAACGTGCAGTTTCGCGGACAGCATCTGGATATCCGGATCGAACGCGATGCGAGCGGCAAGGTGCATCTGACACGCAAACCTCACTGAGTGCCTATGCTGACTGAGACCATGCGCCGCATCAGCGAGCTCCTGCAAACAGGTCAGTACAGCGCTGCGCACGCGCAACTGGAATCGGTTGTAGCAGCCAACCCGAACTACGTAGAAGGGTTGAGATTGCTCGCAGGTACCAAGCAGGCGTTGGGTGACCTCACGCAGGCAGAGGCACTGCTGCGACGTGCCCTGGAGGTTGACGGCACCTGGCCTCCTACACTGACAACCCTCGCAGAGCTGCTACTCGCAACGGGTCGCAGCGCCGAGGCCATCCCGCTTTTACAGCGGGCGGTTCGAAGCTCACCCCGAGCAGCGTTCCTGTTGGCGCGCCTGCACCTGGACGCAGGCCAACCGGCCCCGGCTCTCGAGATCGCAACAGTTTGGAGCGACGCCGGCAAAGCCGATGCCGGTCTCTCGGAGCTACTCGTGGCGGCGTATGCGGCCCTGGGAAGGCGAGTCGAAGCAGTAGCGTATTGTCGGCGTCGAGTGGCAATGGCGCCGGATGACCCAATTGCAACCTATGCTCTGGCTCTGGCGTTGAATTCAGCCGATCAGCCGGAGGAGAGTGAACGCGTCACGCGGCAGACGCTGACTCGCGCGCGACCCAACGCGGCATTGCACTATACACGCGCACGCAGTCTGATGGATCTGGAGCGATTCGACGAAGCGGAGCAATCCTTGCGCGAATGCGTCAGGTTAGAGCCCCGTCGTGCCGAAGCGCATGACAGATTGGCGCAGCTGGTCTGGATGCGCACTGGCAAGATTGACGAAGCCACACAAGCGTTGGATGAGGCGCTCGCCAGTTATGGGAATGACGATGCCCTGTGGGCCACGAAGGCCGCCCTGTTGCAGGAAGCAGGCGATCCCCGTACTGCTCTGACCTATCTCACTGAACGTGTTGCCAGACCCCAGTCCCACCCTAACCTGCTGGTTCGTGCCGGGCTGGCAGCACTGGAGTTTGACTCAGCCGCTGCCCTGAAATTCGCGGAGCGCGCCTTGGAGGCACTCCCCGGCAATACAACAGCCCGCAAGCTTCTCTGCGCCGCCTACCTGGGCGTAGGGGACGGCGAGAAAGCGCTGACCGAGTCCGAGAGTCTATTGCAGGCAATGCCTGACGATCAGTACCTCGTTGCCATGCGGACTACGGCACTGCGGCTGTTGGCAGATCCACGCTACGAGCTGTTATGTGACTACGGTCAGATGGTGCAGCCCATGCTCGTCGAGGTCCCGTCGGGATGGCCTGATCTCAACAGCTTCCTGACGGAACTGACATCCCACTTGAATGCGCTGCACAATCCGCATGGGCATCGACCTCTCTATCAATCCCTGCGCCAGGGCACGGAGACCACCCAGGATCTGTCGCGCAGTCAGGACCCGGTCATTCAGGCCCTGTTCCACGCCTTCGCTGCACCGATCGCGCGCTACCGCGAACACATCGGCCCTGGCCATGATCCTTTGCGACGACGCAATCACGGCGCCGCCCGTTTCAACGGCAGTTGGTCAGTGCGCCTGCACTCCGGTGGCTATCACACCAGCCACGTACATCCGCGGGGCTGGATCTCATCGGCTTGTTATATACAGTTGCCCGACAGCATGCAGGCTGCGCAGAGCGACGAAGGAATACTCAGCTTCGGCAAACCGGGGATTCTCACGACACCTGCCCTCGATGCCGAATCCTCGGTGCGCCCGGAAGTTGGATTGCTCGTGCTGTTTCCCTCGTATTTCTGGCACGGCACATTGCCGTTTCGCAGCGCGCAACCGCGGCTGACAGTTGCATTCGATGCAGTCCCGGCCGGGAAGCCCCCTCGGGCCGTTTGACGCGAGCGTGAGCCGGGCGCAGAACTGTTGCATCGGCGCATCATCGAGTTGTTCCGCCCGTGGTTGCGGTAACATGTCGTACGCGCACAACAACAGCGTCGCGCTCGTACAGCCTTTGTGTTACGGTACGCTGAAGTTATCTGCACGCTGCGACCTGCCCCAATAGGGTCTTCTGCTCAGCTTCACAAGAAAACAATTGCTCGTTCGGGTATGTTGCTGATTCAACACACGGGCTTGTCTCATAACCGTATTGGCATTACATTCCCCGCTCTATCATCCGCGTAGCGGCAAAGCGACGGCTGCGCGCCACGATGGTCGGTTTGCATTTTCAAGTGGGAGGGGGATATGGGCACTTCGAGCCGCCAAGGGCGCATCCGAGCGATTCGCTCTGGGAACATAGACAAGACTTCGATGGGGCTGCAGCGTGTAGGTCGCGCAAGCGTCGCCGCAGCGGTAGCCGGTATTTTGTACGGCTCAGCTATGACAGCTTACGCCGCCGACACCCCGGCCGATCAGCCGGCGGAGGCACCCGCCGAGGGCACAGAGGCCCTGCAGGAGGTCGTGGTCACCGCGAACGCTCAAGGTGGCGTCAGGAAGCTGGATGCCAGCTACAGCATCGTAGCCGTCGACCTCGAGCAGCTGAAGCAAGCGAATCCGAAAAGCTCAGCAGACATCCTGAAGGTCTCTCCGGGTATCTGGCCGGAATCCACGGGCGGCCAGACCGGCGCCAACATTGAAGTTGAGGGTCTACCCAGCGGCGGAGACTCGCCGTTCTTTACCAACATGATCGAGGGTCTGCCGCTATACGGCAGTCCGTCGCTGTCCTTCATGGACTCGAGCTCGCTGTTCCGTCTCGACGATACGATCGAAAGGGTCGAGGTGGTTCAAGGCGGTCCGGGTGCTGTTTTCGGACCTGCCCAGATGGGTGCCACCGCGAACTACCTGCTGAAGACCGGTTCGGCCGAGCCCCACGGTTCGGCATCGGTTACCTATGGCACGGAAGGCCTGTACCGTTTTGACGGCTTCTACGGATTCCCGATTGTTCCAGGCTGGTACGGTAGCGTCGGCGGTTTCTACCGCGATTCCAGCGGCGTTCGTGACCCTGAATTCCCGGCAGATATCGGTGGCCAGCTGACGGGCACTCTGAAACACGACCTGGATGGCGGCAGCCTGGTGATCTGGGCGCGCGGATTGTCGGACAAGAACCAGTTCCTCACGCCGATTCCCCTCATTCAGACGGGTGATACTTCGTTCGGTGCCTACCCGGGCTTCAACCCGCTGAAAGCCACTTACTACAGCAAGTCCATCCAGAATGTGACCATACCCAATCCGGCCGGCGGCTTCGAGCCTGCGGACCTGGCCAACGGCCGCGGCGGCAACCTGTATTACTTCGGCATCAAATACGACCAGAAGTTTGATAGTGGCTGGGCCGTATCGAACAACTTTTTGTTCGACGGCGGCCACCTCAACACCAACGCGCTGTTCTCGGGCAACAACCCGGTACCCCTGAGCTACCTCGAGTACGGTTGCAACGTTGCGCAGCCCACCGGCTACTGTGGTGCCGATGGCAAGCCGACAAACTCGTACCCCCTGAACGGGGGGGTCGGTTACAACCCGTCCGTGGGCATCACTGCAACCACCACCGGCGGCCAGGCGCTCGCTGCGGACCAGTCGGTGATCTCGCAAGGGTGGTGGTTCATCCAGAAGCGGTTGCAGACATTCGTGGATGAGGCCCGCGTCAGCAAGGAACTGTTCGAGGGCAACACCGCGACAGTCGGTGCCTATGCCACCCACTATAGCGACGACGACAACTGGTCGCTGGGCAACCAGATGCTGATGTTGAATCGGCCGAACACCCAGGCCGTCGTTCTGAACTACACCCAGGGCGGACACGTCTACAACATCACCAGCCCGCAGGGCATCATCAACAGCAACAGTAACTACAACATCCTGGCACACGGTGACGGCTGGAACGTTGCCGGTTACCTGTCCGATACCTACAAGTGGAACAAGTTTATTTTCGACGCCTCGGCACGTCTGGAACAGGTGGACATCGATCAGCGCACCTGTAACACGACCCCGCAGCAGCTCGGCAGCGTCTACGACCTGTACGACAACGCCGTACCGGTCTGCAACGGCACAAACACCGAATTACACTACAAGAAGTCCATGCCGACGTGGACGGCCGGTGTCAATTATGAAGTGCTGGACAACCTGTCCGTGTACGGCCGCGTCAACAACGGCGTGCACTACAACGACTTCGACAACGGTATCCGCGGCTCCGGTGGCCAGTTTGCTCCGTTGCAAACCATGAAGCGCTACGAGGCGGGCGTGAAGTTCCAGAACCGCTACGCCTATCTGGACGTGAGCTACTGGCACTTGCAGTTCATTGGTCTTTCATACCAGCCGACGTCGCCCACGGGCATACCGGAAGGTTCGATCTCCTCCTACGGTTCCGATTCCCACGGCATCAACTTCGTGGGCTCGGTAACACCGTTCGAGGACACCCCACTGCATGGCCTGGGCGTACGCTTTACCGGCAACTGGATGGAAGGCCAATACACGCACTACGACGGCGTCCTGCAATACAACAACATCCAGGGCGGCGTATCGTTCGCGAGCCCGGATGGTCAGCCTCTGCAACGTCAGCCGAAGTTTCAGGTCCGCGTCACCCCGAACTACAGCATGCCGTTGTCGGACTGGGGCACTCTCACCGCGTTCATGACCTATGAGCACGTTGGCAACCGCACCGAGGATATCTTCGGTTTGCAGCCCCTCGGCTCCTACTACACGCTATCGGGTGGTGTGGTCGCAGACTACGGCGATCATTACGAGTTGCGCGTGCAGGGTACCAACCTCACCAATCAGCTTGGTCTGACAGAGGGTAACGCCCGCGTCGGCGGTGTCGGTACGGGCATCGGTGACGTGCTCCTGGCCCGTCCGCTCGAGGGTCGTGAGGTGTCGATCACCGCAGCCTACAAGTTCTAAGAATCCACGGAAACGAGCTTCGCAGCTACCGGCCCTCGCACCTTCGGGTGCGAGGGCTTTTTTTTGGACTGTCACGAGTCACGCGGTGGTGGATTTGCATTGAAGGCAAGTGTGATTCGCGGCTGATCGGCCTCGTGCGGCTCGACATAGTGCTCCATCCAAGCGGGAAACAGCACCAGGAGCCCCGGTTTGGGCGTCAGATGCACGTCGCTGTGGGAATTGGGCATTCCGCCCTTGCTGAATCCATGGATGATCCCCGGACGAGGGTCGCGGAACACGAACTGACCGGAGCCCGGTGGCACCTGCAGATAGTAGCTACCCGAGAGGAGCGAGCCTTCATGCATGTGCAGGAAGTTGAATCCGCCGCGATCGTGCAGATTGATCCAGGACTGTAGCTCGAACTCCCGATGGCCCTGGCCCATCTCGCCCAAAGCCTGCTTGCAGGCAGCCTGGATCGTGTCCCGCAGCAGGGTGAGCTCGGGCCGTTCGAGGACCGTCATGTCCGTACTGTTCCAACCCTGACGGTTGCTACGGCCGGCCGGCGTGGGACTGGCGGCCCGCATCGCCTGCACCTGCGCGACCCAGCTCGAAAGATGAGGCGTGAGATGGGTTACTTGTGCCTGCCACACGCGGGTCGGAAAGAGGTCAAAGGAGCGAAGGCCGGCGAGCGCGCCCGGCGTGGAGGAGCCCGCCGCACCGCTGTCTGCACCTGTGGCCACCCCGGCGGGACTCGCCGTAGGCGACTCTGCTTTACCGACCGTGTAGGTGAAGTTGAATTTGCTGTCCATTCGCTCAATCATCGCTCTGCCGGTCGTACTCCACAACCTCGTGATCCTGCAATGCCATACACCCTGAGCGAGTTTGGCTCCTCTGCCGCACTGCTCGCTTTGCTACAAACGGATTGGCCGATTATTCAAGCACCTATGGCGGGCACGTCCTCGCCGGCGCTGGCTGCGGCAGTGGCCAATGCGGGCGCCCTCGGATCCCTCGGCGTCGGCGCGGTCGATGCAGCGCGCGCGGAAAAAATGATTGCCGACTTCCGCGCGCGCAGCACCCGCTCACTCAACGTAAACCTCTTCTGCCATCAGCCCGCACGCAGCGATCCGGCTCGCGAAGCCAACTGGATCGAACGCCTGCGCCCGGAATTCGCACGTGTCGGTGCCGAGCCGCCCCGGACGCTCACGGAAATCTACCGGAGCTTTCTCGCCGACCGGCCCATGTTGGAAATGCTGCTCACCGCGAAGCCCAAGGTCGTCAGTTTCCATTTCGGGGTGCCTCCCGATCAAACCGTGCGCGCTCTGCGCGAGGCAGGCATCGTAACGCTTGCGTCCGCAACCAATCTCATCGAGGCCCGCCTCGCCGAACGTGCCGGAGTGAACGCTATCGTGGCTCAAGGTTATGAGGCGGGGGGCCACCGCGGCATGTTTGATCCGGACGCCGCCGATGACAGGTTGGGTACCTTCGCGTTGACCCGGCTGCTGGTGCAGAGACTCAACGTGCCCGTCATTGCGGCGGGCGGGATCATGGACGGGGCCGGCATTGCCGCCGCATTGAAACTCGGCGCCAGCGCCGCTCAAATGGGCACAGCCTTCATCGGCTGCCCGGAGTCGGATGCCGATGCAGGATTCCGCGCGGCATTGGCCAGCGAGGCGGCGTTTCATACAACAATGACACGGGTGATATCGGGCCGCCCGGCCCGCTGCCTGGACAACCAGTTCACCGCCTGGGGCCGTGATGTAGAGGCCGCGGCCATTCCGGGCTACCCAATCGCGTACGACGCGGGGAAAGCGTTAAATGCGTCCGGGAAAAAAGCGAATCAGGCAGGTTATGGTGCACAGTGGGCCGGACAGGGCGCGCCTATGGCACGATCACTCCCGGCCGCCGAGTTGATTGGCACGCTAGTTAACGAAATATAATAACAACGAGGGGGAATCCATGCCCGGCATGGTTGATATCGCAATCGATTGGGCTGCGATGCAGGTTCAACGCTATCGCGTGCACCGGCAGTTCCGGCAAGCCATGGGCAAGGACGGCGATTTCGAGAATCCCCGCACCCACCAGGAAAAGGTGCAATTCCGCAAGATCTACGGCAACCACCCGTTCTACGCGCGGGTGGCCGACAAATATCGCGTGCGCGAATATGTTGAACAGCGCATCGGTGCGCGCTACCTGATTCCCCTGTTGGCCGCCCACGACCGCCTCGAGCCCCGGGATTTCGACTCCCTGCCCGAGCGCTTCATCATCAAGGCCAACCATGGTTGCAAATGGCACCAGATCGTGCGCGACAAAAGCGCGCTGGATGTCAAAGCGACCTGCCGGCGTTTCAACAAGTACATGCGCGCCCGCTACGGCTCGACCTCCGGCGAGCGGCACTACCGGTTCATCAAACCGAAGATTGTCATCGAGGCGCTGCTGGAAAGTCACACCGGCGGCTGCCCGTGGGACTACTCATTCTTTGCGTATAACGGTCCTGCGGGATTCGACTACAACTACGCCATTGCCACACCCGACGGCCGGGGTGCCTGCTACACCAAGGAGGGCGAGTTACTGGTGAGCAAAATCCCGGCAGCCGAGCTGGCACCGCACCTGAATCCGGTCAACTTCGCCGAGATGGTGGAGGTGTCACGCGCCCTGTCAGCCGACTTTGACTTCGTCCGTGTCGACCTCTATAGCGTCGGCAATCGCGTGTACTTCGGCGAGCTGACCTGCACTCCGCATCAAGGCTACGGCCCGATCGCCGAGCCGCGTCGGCAGAAGCTGCGCGACGACATGTGGCACCTGGATGCCTGGAATCCGCTGCTGTACCGCGCCCCCAAGTCGCACGGCCGGCGCGCTCCGCAGGCTATCGGCCGCCCAGCAACCGAGCCATGAGCCAGATGTTGGCGGCGCTGATCAACACAAACAGCGACCACGCCACCACCCGGGTCAGCAGGCCGTTGGCATAACGGCCCATCACCGCAGGGTCGCTCGTCAAACGGATGAGCGGCCAGATGGCGAACGGCAGCTGAAAGCTGAGCACCACCTGGCTCGCCACCAACAGTTTGCCGATCCCGCCCTCCCCCAACACCATCACGCCGCCGAACGCCGGCACCAGCGCCAGGCCTCGTGTAATGACGCGCCGCTGCCAGCACGGAATCTTCAGATCCAGGAATCCCTCCATCAGGATCTGCCCGGCAATGGTTCCAGTGAACGTCGAGCTCTGCCCGGACGCCAGCAGCGCGATCCCAAACAGCAGCGATGCGAACACGCCCCCTACGAGGGGATCGAGCAGATGATAGGCATCCTGGATATCGGCGACGGTCTGATGGCCGGTCGCATGAAAAGCCCCGGCCGCGAGCCCCAGGATGGCCGCGTTGATCAACAAAGCCAGAGACAGTGACACAACAGTATCCAACGTGGAGAGCCGCAGCGCCTCCCGCTGACTGCGCTCGTCGCTTGCAACATGGCGGGTCTGCACAATGGATGAGTGCAGGTAAAGATTGTGGGGCATGACAGTCGCACCCAGTATCCCGACCGCCAACACCAGGTGCTCAGGGTCGCGCCATACATCGGACCGGACGATCAGGCCACGCGCCACTTGCGCCCAATCCAGGTGAATCATCGCGAGCTCGACCGCGAAACACACTCCGATGGTCACGATCAAACCCAGTACGATGGCCTCCACTTGCCGAAAGCCCTTGCCCTGCAATCCCAACACCAGCAGGGTATCAAACGCGGTGATGCCGATACCGATGGGAATGGAGACGCGCAGAAGCAGGTGCAGCGCGAGTCCGCTGCCGAGCACTTCCGCGACATCGCACGCGATGATCGCGAGCTCCGCCATGATCCACAGGAATCGATTGACGGGCGTGGAATAGCGCGCACGGCAGGCGCGCGCCAGGTCCAACCGCGCCACCAGGCCGAGCCGCAGGCTCAGAGTCTGCAGGAGCATCGCAGCAACACTGGACCCGCACACCACCCACAGCAGCTCGAATCCGAACCGCGAGCCCGCTTCGATGTCGGTCGCCCAGTTGCCCGGATCCATGTAGCCGACCGACACCAACAGTCCCGGGCCTGCCATGCGCAGGATGCGCTGCCACAGCGGCGCGCCGGCCGACACAAAGACGCTGCCGCGCACCTCGGACGGACAGAACGGCGCGGTTGCGGTAGTGGGTAATCTGAACATCAGTCACTCGAAATGTGCGGCCCGGCACATGTTTTAAAAGTTGCTTTGCAGAATCGCCGCAGGCTGTTGCGCTGCAGAGTTCTAACCCGCGATGCGGCAGGCATACTCAACCTTCGCGGTGTTGATCATTCTCGTCAGGAATGTGTGGCCGCCGCGAGTCTGGTACCCGACCCGGGTCAAACCGGGCCGGGCACTCGTCATAGCAGGTGCAGATTCTGGCTCTGCTGCCGCAGCTCTTTCAGGAAGGTAGCGAGCTGCTCCTGCCTCTCGGGCACCCGAGCCTTGCCGGCGGGTGACAGCACGCGCGGCGGCACCTTCGTCAGGTTCGACTCCAGCATGGGCACCACTTCGGGGCCGGTGGGATTGCCGCCCTTCGCATCGACGAGACCGAAGATCCGAGCGACCCCGATCGCTCCCAGCCAATCCAGAGCATCGGCGTCGTGCAGATAGAGCGCCTCCGGACCTACGGGGGTACGGTCGTACATATGCGTCCGGATCGCTCCCCTGACCGCATCGATCTTCTTCATCGGAAAGCCGGTGTTCTTCAGAATGGTGTCGACGATCTCAGCGGCCTGGTCGGCATGATCCACGCCTGACTTCTGCCAGGGCTCGAACGCCGCCATGTCATGCAGGTAAGCGGCGGCGTACAGAACGTCATCATCGATCTTCACGTGATCGGCCGCCGCCAGCTCACGCGCCAGCTGGTAATCCCGCTCGGAATGCGAATAACCCCAGGCCGGGTTGTGGAAGTGTTCCTGGGCGAACTTGTCCACCACCGAACGCCAGGCCGGGGCGTCGGAGTCCGTGGATTCCGAATGCTCGGCGGCTGAGCCGCACGCGGCGACGCCCATGAGCACCACTGCGGCGAGCCGAACCCGTGGCGAGACTGTATACGCTGGCATTTCATCTCCCTTTCACTGGATTCGGATATTAGCGCCTGAAGGTTCGCCCGTCGCCCTCGAGGTTTCTCGAGGGTATACGTCGGGCACGCCGCCTGCTTTACGTTACCAAGCCAACAGCGGAACATCACAACATGTTGGTTTTTATGCAGCTGGATGGATTTGAATGATTAAGCATACAGATGCAGGTGATTCCAACAACCAACGTGCGCATGCCGGCGTTCAATTGCGAAAAATCTGTGATGCTCCGCACACTGAGCCACGGCCGTTGGCGTAGCATGGGCATAGGGGTCAGAATCAGAAGAGTCAGCATGAGCACTGTTGTTCAGCCCTCCCTCGTAAACGGAATTCCCGTCGCTGTCCCGCTCGCGCCGGCCACCGCTGATTCACCGGCGCAGCAATTCGCTCAAAACGGCTTCGCGTCCATCCAGTCGTTGACGACTCCCGAGGACATCACCCGCATCCGTTCGCTGTTGGATCCCCTGTTCGATCGATTCGACTCACTCGGTGAGCGCGCCGTGGACATTGCCGGCCCCCGGGTACCGGGCACGGCCATGCGCTCGCCGGAAATCAATGAAGCCGTAAAGCTCCAACCCGAGCTGAAGAAAACCCTCGCCTACGCCCGTTGCAAGCAGATTGCCCACGAGTTCCTCGGCGTGCCGGTCGGCTACATGTTCGACCATGCGATTTACAAGCTGCCGCGTAACAACGCCTCGACCGCCTGGCACCAGGATGAGGCCTACTCGGCACGCGCAATTCCACTGCGCTCCGTGCATTTCTGGATTCCACTTCAGGAAGCCACCATCGATAACGGTTGCATGTGGTTCATTCCCGGGTCGAATCTCACCGGCGTGCGGCCGCATCACGTCGCGGCGGTTCGGACCACCGGGCTGGATCACAAACCTGCCGGCGCCACGATCACGACCAACGATGTAGATCCGACGAAGGCGGTCGCTTGTCCGCTGCAAGTCGGCAGCGCGACCGTCCATCATCCGCTGACTTTACATTACACAGGAGCAAATCAGACCGACGACTACCGTCGCGTCTGGATACTCCACTTCGGTGCTTACGGTCGGGCGCGCTTCCTGCTACATCCAAAGATGCTCGCTTCCCGGATCTCCGCGTTCATGCGCGGCCTCTAGGTCCGAGGTGGATACTCGTACTGCTTGCGTACGGCGGCAAATGCGTCGCCTACCTGTTGCATCCTGCCTTCGCGCTCCAGTATTCGAGCGAGTGACGCCCGTCGATAGCGCCACGCAACCCAAATATCATCCGGCCAGTCCTCGCTGCGGGCGCGTTCGGCGGCCGCCGCGTAATACTTAAAAGACTCCATCAGATTCGCATTCGCTGCCTCGCGCTCGGCCAACCGCGCCAGGGAATGCGGCTCGTTGGCTTTGGCTCCTCGCTCGTACCACGTCCACGCCCGCGTTACATCCGCACGGCCTTCATACAGTTGACCCAATCGGAACGCGGCGTAGGTGACACCGTCCGCCCACGCTTTCTCCAGCAGAGTAACAGCGAGCGTCGCATCGGTGGCCTTCCCCTGCAGGAGAAGCACTGCCAAATCAACGCGAGCCGCACGATATTTACCGTCAATTGCACGCTCAAAAGAGCGCCGCGCACTCGGCAGGTCGCCGGTGGCCATGAGCGCACGTCCGTGCTCATACACCCAACGCGGTTCACCAACGAGGCTCGTGCGCTCGGTTCCGCATGCCTGAATTGCGATGTCACCTACGATCTGGTCGGACGCAACACCCTGGGCTCGTCTGTCCGGATCGTAGGGAGCACCGGCGGTCTCGTCGCACCTCGAATGATCTTTTACCCACGCCCGTACATGGGTCGGGGTCAGCAAGCCGAGATTGAATCGCTGAGTCCGATCCAATGATTCGAACTGCGCGGCTTCGATCCAGCTGATCTGTTGTAAAACGGGCGTGACCCTCGCATCCCATATGCGCGCCAGGCCGTCATCCGACGCCGTCACGACCCGATCGCCATCTGGCGAAAACGACACCGCTTCAACCTGATCGGGGTGTCGCAGTACGAGGAGTTGCTCTCCGGTTGTGGCGCTCCAGATCCGCGCGGTCTTGTCGCTGGACGCAGTGGCGATCTTGCGCCCATCCCGGGACAGCGTGGCATCCGGCAGCGAGTCCGAATGGCCGGTCAGCGTCAGAACCTCTTTTCCCGTCGTCACATCCCACAGGCGAGCCGTCTTGTCGTCGGAAGCAGTAATAATGAGTGCCCCGTCCGGCGAGAACCCAGCTCGTTCCACAACGTCGCTGTGCCCGCTGAATACCATAAGTTGCTGACCCGTAGCCGCATCCCAGATTCGCGCCGTCTTATCGTTGGACGAAGTGACGATCCGGTGTCCATCCGGAGAGAACACAGCGTTCTCCACTGGTCCGCCATGCCCCTCCAGCACACGGATCAATTCGCCGGTCGCGGTCTTCCAAATACGTGCCGTCTTGTCCAACCCAGCCGTGACGACCCTCTGCCGATCGGGCGAAAACGCAGCGGAGAAAACCGCTTCCGTATGCCCCTTCAGGACCACCAATTCCCGCCCGGTTTCCGCGTCCCATACCCTGGCCGTCTTATCAGTTGACGCAGTGACGGCGCGCTTGCCATCCAGCGAAAACGCGGCGCAAGTGACTCGCTCACGGTGCCCAACCAACTGCAGCAGTATCTGCCCTGTCTGAGCGTCCCAGATCCGAGCCGTCTTATCGAATGCCGAGCTGATGATCCGGCTGCCGTCGTATGAGTACACAGCGTTGGAAATCGACTCAGTGTGTCCGGCCAACTGTTTGATCTGCTTGCCGACGGTGTCCCACACACGCACAGTCCTGTCACTGGATGCCGTGATCGCGCGGGTACCGTCTTTCGAAAACACGGCGGACTCAACCGTGTCCGTGTGTCCCGCGAGAAGAAATAACTGCTGCCCCGTGGTCGAGTCCCAGATACGGGCTGTACGGTCGTAGGCGGCCGTGATGACGGTTCTTCCGTCAGTCGAAAATGTCGCCCCGGCCAGAAGCTGCGTGTGGCCGCGAAGTTGAACCAGCTCTCGCCCGGTCGAGACCTCCCAAATGCGGGCACTTTTGTCGCCGGATGCCGTGAGCACACGCAGACCGTCGGGCGAGAATTCCGCTGAGGTTACGCGGTCCGTATGGCCAGGCAGTCGTTTCAGCTCGCGCCCCGTCGCGACATCCCAAATGCGCACGGTCTTGTCGTACGAAGCCGAAACGATACGGGTTCCATCAGGTGAGAATCCGACACCCGAGACAACTTCATCGTGGCCACTCAGGACCTGAAGTTGCTTGCCCGTAGCGAGATCCCAGATGCGCGCCGTCCGGTCGTATGAACCGGTGACGAGGAGTCGACCGTCGGACGAAAAAGCCACCGACCGCAGCCGGTCCGAATGACCCGTAAAGTCGCGTACCCGTTGGCCGGTTCTCGCATCCCATAGTCGCGCGGTCCTGTCATACGAGGCGGTGGCAATCCGACTGCCGTCCCGGGAGAAGACAATCTGAATGAAGTGATCGCCCGGATCGCCCAGGGTCATGAGCTGCTGACCGGTCTCGGCGTCCCACAGCCGTGCCGTGTTATCGAACGAGGCTGTCGCGATCCGATGCCCGTCAGGGGATATAGCCACCGACCGGATGCGATCCGTATGTCCCGTGATCGCCAGGATCTGCACATCCGCGGCCCGTGCCTCCTGCAATACATTCAAGGTCTCCGGCGAGTAGGGTTCTTCGCCGTTCAACACTTCCAGGATGATGTTCAGCGCGCCCGAGACATCTCCGTCCTGAAGACGCGCCGCGGCGGTCTGGGTCAATGAGCGGCGGTTGGCTGCCAGGGCGTTGTCGCGTTGCTGGGCTGCAATTCGGACCTCATAGGTGGTCGCCGCAAGACCCGCCAGGAGTGTCAGCAACAAAACCGCGACAGCCCCGATTCCAACCCAATGCCGCAGGGCAAATTTGAACGCGCGGTAGCGCAGGCTGTCGCGCTGGGCGAGAACCGGCTCTCCTGCCAGGTAGCGCGAGAGGTCCTCCGCAAACGAGTTGACTGTCGTATACCGCTCCGCAGGCGACTTCTTCAACGCCTTCATGACGATCGTGTCGAGATCGCCCTGCAGGGTCGAAGTGAGCTTGCGCACCGTGGTTCCGCGGTTGCGCGCGGCCGCTTCCGTCAGCAACGTGCGACTCGGCAGAATCGGCTCTGTCTCGAGAATCGCCTGTTCCAGGGCGCCGCGCGATTCCGATTTGAGCCGGTACGCCCGCTCCCCGGTCAACAGTCCGTACAACAGGATACCGAGCGAGTAGACATCGGCCGCCGTGCCGATCGCACCTCCCGTGATCTGTTCGGGAGCCGCGAAATCCGGAGTGAGGGCGCGGCCACCCAACCGGGTCAGCTCGGTTTCGCGCGCCTGTCCCTCGGTCAACAGCTTGGCAATACCGAAATCCAGCAGGTGCACCTGGCCATCCTCGCTCACCAGGATGTTGGTGGACTTCACGTCACGATGAATGACCAGGTGGCTGTGAGCATACTGAACGGCGGCCAGCACCTGCTGGAACAGCGCGAGCCGCTGCGCGATCGTGAGCTTGCGCTCGTCGCAGTAGGCAGCGATCGGAGTGCCGACAATGTATTCGAGAGCCAGGTACGGCTGCCCCTCGTCCGCAATCCCCGCATCCAACAGTCGTGCAATGTTGGGATGGCTCAGGCTGGCGAGGATTTCGCGCTCACGGGTGAAGCGCTCCGCTGTCACCCGGCTCACGAGCGCCGAATGAACCAACTTGAGCGCCACCTGGCGCTTGAACAGCCCGTCGGTGCGCTCGGCGAGCCACACGCTGCCCATGCCGCCGTGCCCGAGCAAAGACAGAACACGGTAAGGTCCGAACTGCCTTCCGACCAGGGTCGCGCCGGCGCCGAGGGTCGGATCGGCCGGCACCGAGGGCATGTCCTCCAGGAAATTGTCGGCGGTGTAGGCAACCTGCGCGGTAAACATCCCGCGCAGGATGGCAGCGGACTTCGGATCGTCGCGTTCCAGCGTGGCGAGCCAGACCTCGCGATCGCTGGGAATCATGTCAATGGATGCATCCAGCAGGGCCGAGATGCGCGAATACTCCGCTTCGCTCAGGCCCTTCAGGAAATCGCCCGCCGATGTGAGGTCGCTCATTCGGGGGGTGCTCCCCGCCGCCGCCAGTACTGCATCGCAGTCTAGCTCACCTGGCCGCCAGGCGGCCTACAGCCTGCCAGGGCCTGCAGCCTGCCAGGCCCTCGCCCGCTGAACTTCAGGGGACGGGCGTCGCCATCGGCTTGCCCTTATCCAGGATCCAGGTGGATATCACCACGCTGTCGCCGCTATCCGCCGACACAACACTGTGTACCGACCCGCGCGGATTGAAGAAGCTGTCGCCGGCCTTCAAGGTCTTGTCAGGTTGTCCGCGGACCTTCCAGATCACGCTGCCCTTGATGATGTAACCGATCTCATCCCCGGGGTGATCGTGAAACCCGATGGCCGTTCCGGCCGGCAGGCTCGCCGTGCCGATCACCACTTCCTTACCCGGGACGCCCGATTGATCGTGACGCTCCAGTACTTTTCTCTCCGGTTGAGGCTTGGCATCGTCCGCCACCGCACCTACCGACAGTGCGAGGCCCGCAATCAGGAAACAACGCGCGATTGATAACATGATGTTTACTCCAGGCTCGCATAATATGCCGTGACCGCCGCGATGTCAGCATCGTCGAGCCGGCTGGCGACTGAGCTCATCAGGTTACCTGCGTCGTTTTTCCGGCTTCCCTGTTGCCACGATTTCAACTGCGCCGCCAGGTAGGGTGCGAGTTGGCCGGCGAGCGCGGGGGCTGACAGCGCAACTCCGCTGCCATCAGGTCCATGACAATTGTTACATGCCTGCACTCGCTTGCCTTCCGCGCCCTCTATTGCGAGTTGATGTCCCCGCTCGGCCTGTGCGGCCGTCGGAGCCCTGTGTTCCAACGCAGCGGGAACGGGAAGCGCTGCGTAATACGCTGCCAGCTTGGCACGCGTCTGATCGTTCAGGCCCTTGGCGATTGCGCTCATGATTGCATTGTCACGCGCACCGCTGGCGAAGTCCCGCAGTTGTTTGTCGAGGTAAAAGGCCGACTGACCCGCCAGCCGGGGTTTGTCACCGTCCACCACGCCCTCGCCGTGCGCTCCATGACAGGCCTGGCAGGTGGCCGCTTCAGGGGGCGGCGTTGCGCCCTGTGCCGCAGAGGCTCCCAACAGAATGAGCGTAGCCAACAAGTGTTTCACGTCGACACCAGATGTCCAGGATTCTTGAGGTATTTGTTCTTCAGCGCATCCGCCACCCAATACGTGAGCGCGCCGAGCGTTCCCGTTGGATTCCACGAAGCATTTTGCGGATAGGCCGATGCCCCGATTACAAACACATTGGGAACATCCCACGACTGCAGATACCGGTTGACCACGCTCGTGCTCGGGTCATTGCCCATGACCGTGCCACCAGTGTTATGAGTCGTCTGGTATATCTGAGTGGTGTAGGGGCCTTTACGCGGCGAGCCCACCACCTGCTTCGCGCCCATCGCCTTACCGATTTCCACGCCCCGGGCCGTCACATATTCGGCCATCTTCAGGTCGTTCTTCGGAAAATCGAAAGTGATGCGCAGCAGCGGCTGGCCCCAGGCATCCTTGTAGGTCGGGTCCAGGTCGGCATAGTTCTGCTTCTGCGACGTTGAGCTGCCGTGCAGACTGAACATGACGGTGTGGTTGTAGTGCTTGACCACAGCCTCCTTCCACCCCTTGCCCCACGCGGGCGTCCCGGGCGGAGTCGGATGGTATTGAATCGGCCGGCCGTTGGTATTCACAGCTCCAATGAAGGCGCCGCCGATGAATCCCAACCCGGAATGATCGAAGTTGTCGCCGGCGTAATCATTGATCATCGTGCCCGAAGCGCCGGAGGCCATGAACGGATTGATGATCACATCCTCATCAAAGAATGAGGCAACCGTGCTCATCGTCTGATACGCGTAATTGCGCCCCACAACCCCTTTGCCGGTGCTCGGATCGTAGGGCTTGCCGATACCCGACAACAGCAACATGCGGATGTTGTTGATTGCAAACAGGCTCGTGATCACCAGCGACGCCGGCTGCTCGAGCTCGCGGCCCGCGTTGTCGATGTAGGTCACGCCGGTGGCGCGCTTCTTCGTCGAGTCCAGGTTGATACGCTGAACCTGGCACCCCGTGCGCAGCTCGAAGTTGGAATTCGCGAGCAGCACCGGGAGAATGAATGTCTGCGGTGTCGACTTGGCGTAGTGCTCACACGCATAGCGCTCGCAGAAGCCGCAGAACACGCACGTATTCATCTTCAACCCTTCCGGGTTGGTATACGGCTGGCTCAGGTTCGATGACGGCTGGGGAAACGGATGATAACCCAGGCTGCTCGCCGCCTTGCGGAACAGAGCACCGGAGTAGTGTTCTTTCTGGGGAGGTGTCGGGTAATCCCGCGAGCGGGGCGACTCATGGGGATCACCGCCCTGCTGAATCTGACCCTTGAGGTTGCCGGCCTTGCCGCTGGTGCCCAACAGATACTCGAACCGGTCGTAGTATGGCTCGAGCTCGTCATAGGTCACACCCCAATCCTGGATGGTGAGATCGGGATCCAGGAACCCCTTGCCATAGCGCTCCCGGGTGCGGGTAGCCAACTCGAAGTCATTGGCCTGGAAGCGGAAGGTCTGACCGTTCCAGTGCACCATGGAGCCGCCGAGCCCGGTGCCCGGCAGAAAGGACTCCCAGCGCCGCACGGGTAATCCCGTCTGCGACGTGTTGTTGCGGAAAGTGACCGGCTCGCGCGTATTGTCCTGCATCAACGCCTTACGCACATCAAACCGCAACTCATCATGGATGCCGGGGCTCTGGAACTCCGGCACCGTGAAGCGCGTGCTCCCGCGCTCGAGCCCGACAACCTTGTAACCCGCCGCGGCCAGCTCCTTCGCGAGAATGCTGCCGACCATACCAACACCGATGACTACGACATCGACTTCTTTGAGACGCTGTGCCACGGTTGCTCCCTCAGCCTACAGATGCCGGAATTTCGGGATGGACGTGCACGTTGCCGTGTCCGTCCTCGCCGATGCTCAGCGGCTCACGCTCAAACTTCACGCCATGCCGATCGATGGCTTCGTAGTAGTCCGCGTAAGCGCCGGGGAATCCGATCATCCGCCACGCAACCATGTCGCGGTTGCCACCGTAAACCGGATCGCTGAAAAAGCCTTCAATGCTCATTTTCAACAACATGTCGAAGAACACAGCCGAGGGCACGCCATCGAGATCGTGGTTGTCCTTCTCCAACGACTTTAAATAGTCGTCCTGAGCATCCGTGGACAGCTCATTGAATGCGGAGCCGCGCTGGGCGAGATCCGAATGGATGGCGCGCAACGCGGTGCGAAACAGCTCGGCCGGCGTGAACGGCAACTGATAACCCTGCGATGCGGTTCCCTGAATCCAGGGACCGCTGCGGTACAGCCGTTCGCCGGCGCCCCACGCGCCGCCCAACTGCTTGTCGAGGTAATTGGGCACACCGGCCGCCAGAGCACCGGCGCCCGATTCGTCTGCCGGAATCAAACGCTCGCAGGCGGGCTCAATGAACTGCACTTCGGCGACATTGAAGAACAGGTAAGGCGGCTTTTCGGGCGGCTTGGGCACTGAGGCGGCGGCCGCGGCAGGCGCGGGGGTGGCAGCTTTGACAGGATGATGCGCAGCAGCGGCCGCCGCCTCAGTAGAACCCGCAACCAACGCCACTGCGGGCGGCACGACAGTCGCGGCTCCGGCGCTTACAACAAACGAACGCCGGGTCACATTGGGCGTAGAGGGTGACTTCATGACTCTCGGTGGATGCAACAGCACGCGACGGTGCGAATGCCAATCATCATGCTCGCGGTAAGACAGTTTGGGCTTGTACGCGGCTGATGATTATTGTCTGTTCGTGCGAACGATCCAGGGCCGAGCAAGGTACACTCGCGCATTTACGCGGGACCCATGGTATGGACTACGAAAAGCGCGCCGGGCTGAGCGTAGCGAAGCCGTTGCTGAATTTCATTGAGCAGGAAGCCCTGCCGGGCACGGGGATCGACAGCAGCACCGTATGGAATGGATTCGCCGCGCTGATCCGGCAAATGGCGCCGCGTAACGCACACCTGCTCGAGAAGCGCGACGCCCTGCAGGCGAAGATTGACGATGCCTATACGGGCCGCGACGGTGAGCCACTGGATGTCAACGCGCAGATCAAACTGCTGCGGGACATCGGCTACCTGGTCCCGGAGCCCGCGGCATTCAAAATCGACACCGGGAACGTGGATGTCGAGCTGAGCGAAACGGCGGGTCCGCAGCTCGTCGTGCCGGTGACCAATCCCAGGTACGTGCTCAATGCAGCCAATGCCCGGTGGGGCAGTGTCTTCGATGCACTCTACGGAACCGATGCCATCTCAGAAGAGGATGGCGCGACACGCGGCGGCCCCTACAATCCGCTGCGCGGCGCGAAAGTCATCGCCCGCGGCAAACAGATTTTAGACCGGGTCGCGCCTTTGGCACGCGGCCAGCACGGCGAGGCCACGCGCTACTTCGTGGCTGGCGATCATCTGAACGTCACCTTGGGTGATGAGACGGTCAGGCTGGCCATCCCTGCGAAGTTTGTCGGCTACCTGGGATCCCCGGCCTCGCCCCAGGCCATCCTGCTGCGCCATCACGGGCTGCACGTCGAGGTCCGCTTCGATCGCAACAACCCGGTGGGGAAAGCGGATCGCGCCGGCATTGCCGACATGGTGCTCGAATCGGCTGTCAGCACGATCGTGGACTTCGAAGACTCGGTCGCGACCGTCGATGCATTCGACAAGACGGCGGCCTATCGGACCTGGCTCGGCCTGATGAAAGGTACGCTGGCCGCTGAATTCGACAAGGGCGGCCGGATGCTGACGCGGCAGCTCAATCCGGATCGCGAATACCAGACACCGCAGGGCGGCACACTGACACTCGCAGGCCGCTCACTGCTGCTGGTCCGCAATGTCGGCCTCCACATGTACACGGACGCGGTGCTGGACGAGCATGGCAAACAGATTCCGGAAGGAATGTTGGATGCCCTCGTTACGTCCCTCAGTGCCGTGCACGATCTGCGCAGCACGCGGCCGCTCAAGAACAGCAGGACCGGCTCGGTTTACATCGTGAAGCCGAAACTGCATGGTCCCGATGAGACGGCCTTCGCCATCCAGGTGCTGGAGGAAGTGGAGAAAGTCCTGGGGCTCGCCCGCAACACACTGAAGATCGGCCTGATGGATGAGGAGCGCCGCACGAGCGCGAACCTGGCCGCATGCATTCATGCTGCGCGCGAGCGGTTGGTATTTATCAACACCGGCTTCCTCGATCGCACCGGAGATGAAATCCACACCGCCATGCATGCAGGACCGGTAGTGCGCAAAGCGCAGATGCGCAACTCCAAATGGCTGGAGGCGTACGAGCGGCGCAATGTCCGAATCGGGCTCGCGTGCGGCTTGCAGGGCCGGGCTCAGATCGGCAAAGGCATGTGGGCAGCACCGGATCGCATGGCCGCCATGCTCGAGCAGAAAATTGCGCACCCGCTGGCCGGAGCCAACACGGCGTGGGTTCCCTCCCCTACCGCCGCCACGCTGCATGCCCTGCACTATCATGAAGTGGATGTGTTTGCGCGGCAGAAAGCGCTCGACGGCGACACGGCAGACGATCTGGACGCTTTGTTGACCCCGCCGATTGCGACCGCACGCTACTCGCCGGCGGAGATCCGCGAGGAGTTGGATAACAATGTGCAGGGCATCCTGGGGTACGTCGTCCGCTGGATCGATCAGGGTGTCGGCTGTTCCAAAGTCCCCGACATTCACGATGTCGGACTCATGGAAGATCGCGCGACGTTGCGCATCTCGTCGCAGCACATTGCCAACTGGTTACAACAGGGCATAGTCACTGCCGAGGAAGTTCGCAACGCGCTCGGGCGCATGGCCCAAGTGGTAGACCAACAAAACAGCGGCGACAGCGCTTACCGGCCCATGGCATCCGCACACAATGGACCCGCATTCGCCGCTGCCAGCGCTCTCATTTTTGAAGGCGCCGCCCAGCCCAACGGCTACACGGAGTTCATCCTGCAGCGCTTCCGCGTGGCGGCAAAGGCGCGCTGAGGCGTGTTACTGTAGGCGCCATGAAAATCGTGACCTACAACGTGAATGGCATCGGTGCGCGACTGCCGAACTTTCTGCGCTGGCTGCAGGAGACCACTCCGGACATCGTCTGCCTGCAGGAGCTGAAGGCGCCGCAGGAGAAATTTCCCGAGAGCGCCATTCGCGACGCCGGTTACGGAGTCATCTGGCACGGCCAGAAGAGCTGGAATGGCGTCGCCATTCTCGCCCGCGGCAAGGAGGATCCAGTGGAAATCCGGCGAGTCCTGCCGGGGGATCCCGAGGATCTGCACAGCCGCTACATCGAGGCCACGGTGCGCGGGCTGTTGGTCGGCTGCCTGTATCTGCCCAACGGCAACCCTGCGCCCGGTCCCAAGTTCGACTACAAGCTGCGCTGGATGGAGCGGTTCATCAAACACTCCGCCGACCTCGCCACCAGCACCGAACCTGTGATTCTCCTTGGCGACTTCAACGTCATCCCGACAGAGCGCGATGTCTATAAGCCGGAACGCTGGGTCGACGACGCGCTCTTCCGCGTGGAAACCCGCGAAGCGTTCGGCCGACTGATGCAACAGGGCTGGACGGACTCCCTGCGCACGATGCATCCGGACGCCACCATTTATACTTTCTGGGACTACTTTCGCAACGCTTACGGCCGCGATGCCGGGTTGCGAATCGACCATCTGTTGTTGAACAAAACACTGCGCCCCCGGTTGGTCAGTGCCGGTGTCGATCGCGCAGTGCGCGGCTGGGAGAAAGCCAGTGACCACGCCCCCACCTGGGTCGAGCTTCGTGACTGACAATCTTCGTGTCGACGGTTCGATTCCGACCCTAGCCTCCAGAGAAGTCCACTCACATCCGTTTTCTTCTGCCAACTTCCGGCCTTTTGCCTGCGATCGATGCCATTGTGGACTGCAAACCTACTTTTTCGATTTCCTGCGAATTCCCGAGCGGGTTTTGATCGGCACCGAATAGAGGCGTTTGTCGAGCATCACGCGCTGTTTTGACATGACGCGGATCTCCTTAAATCTTGGGTGCGACGGATTGAGCATTAGGTTCTTCTCTTCGGACGCTACCACCGAAGGTACGAAAAGGCCCAAGCTCGAGCCCTGTTGAACCCAATTATCACCAAAGCGTTTACTCGCCGGGCCCGCCGGAAGCGCGTCCCATCCACGCGGTAGTTGCTCGATGGATACCGTGGTTAGTGCGTCGTCAGGCACTTCGATGGCGAATCTCCACCGGGTCCGTGGGTACGGGTGTGGGGAATGAACGCGCAACTCGAGCATGGCGAGCGACTCGCTGAGCGCGCAATACAGCACCGCGATTCCTTTGCTATTCCATCTGCCGCCATATCGACGTGCACCCTCGCAGGACAGCCCATCCGGAAAGCGCAGACTGACGAACCGATAAACCTTCAAACAGGCATCCCATGCTCGACGGCGCCCAACTCGGTGTGAACTAACTCATCGCCCTCGACAGTGGCTAACAGGCTCAGGGGCGTTGCGCCGCCCAGTGTCTCGCTGGGTTCCTTCAGCCATTGAACCGCGTATCCGGCATTCTCAAAGACACTGACGGCATGCACGATTGCACGCGCTATCCGATATAGCGCATCGCTGTCTGTACGCGACAGGTGTTCGCGCTGAACCAGGTCGTTGAGCGTTTTGCGGGCTCGCCCGAGGAGATCGCTGAAATCCTCCCGCGTTACATCCAGAACAATGATCAACGTGGGTATCGACTGCCCGGGAATGCCCGCTTCAATCTGCCTGTGCAACTCTATGCCGCTGATGGTGCCGTTGCCGCTAGCCAGTCGCTTCTCGATCCACTCCCGAATAGCCGCAGGATTTGCAGAGGCTCGCCTGGACACCGACGGTCTATGCAACAGATCGAGTGCTACCGCGTTGATGTGATGGGAGTCCGCTGTTCGAATTGCCGGGCTGGTCATAGATTGCTGCGCTCCCATTGATGAGTAAGCTAGCGTAACATAAGTTCCACCTATTTGGGTAATTTTACCCACGGGATGGCTGAGAACAGACCGGCCGACCAGCGGAAGCGGCCGACGGGGTGACCCGAAAAAAGTGTGAGGAGCAGAGACTGAATCGCCACAGATTCGGACTCTCCACAAGGTCGGCCCGACACAGATTTCACTGAACAGAGCATTTTCAGCGTATGCTGAAAATAGCCAAATCAGTGAAAACTTTGCAAGCCAGGGCAGTGGAAGCTCTTGAGGCAGAGGCCGCCAAAGTCAGTCTCGGTCACATCAATAACGTGAACGTCGGACTGCTCGATCGCGAGTGGGGTGAAGTCTCGGACGATGGTCTGTTGCTTTCCGGGCCCGACATGTTGAATGGCATCGCAGATGACCTCGGTGGCATTGCCATAAAAGCCGCTGGCGACCTTGCCCTTCCGTGAATGAATTCAATAAAATAATGCGCGCCAGCCGCGCCGCCCACGGACAATCGCCGGTAATGTCTCGAACTCGGCTCGAAAATTCATTTGGACAACCGATCGGGCCAGCGGTCGCCGGTTGGAGCGCGCGTCCGCGACCGCAACGGACAGAAATGCTGGGCCGTTACTGCCGGCTGGAGCCGGTCAGCGTGCAACGGCACGAGAAAGATCTGTTCGCTGCCTACATGCAGGCGCCGGACGACCGGGACTGGACTTACCTGGTTCACTATCGTCCCGAAACAGCTCAGGACTTCAACACCTACCTGGGAAAGCTGGAGAAGAGCGACGATCCGCTGAATTTCACGATCATCGATGCCTCCACGAACAAAGCCGTGGGCACAGCCGCGCTGATGCGCATTGAGCCGTTGCATGGAGTGATCGAGGTCGGCGGCATCACCTTCTCCCCGCTGCTGAAAAAGACACGAGCGGCTACAGAGTCCATGTACCTCATGATGCGTCGGGCCTTTGACGAGCTGGGCTATCGTCGCTATGAATGGAAGTGCGACAGCCTGAACGCGCCGTCCCGGGCCGCCGCGCAGCGTTACGGCTTCACGTTCGAGGGCATCTTCAGGCAGGTGCTCGTCTACAAGGGCCGTAGCCGCGACACCGCCTGGTTTTCAATCACCGATGCCGAGTGGCCACGCATTCGCGCCGCTTTCGAGGCGTGGCTGGATCCCGCCAATTTCAGTGCGGACGGTCGGCAGAAGCGATCTCTTTCAGACCTGCGGGGCTGAGCTCGTAGTCGCGGCGTTTGCCCTGAAAGACGAGGTTGCGCAGTACGATGCGCTTCCATGCGAGCGGTGGATACTGCTGCACCAGCCCTGCATCGGTGATCCGCAGACCCGAGAATCCGAACAGGAAGTTCTGCAGGAATCCCGCTGACGTCGCCAGTATGTGCGTCGTGTTGTTCAGCACCGTCTCGCTGCGCACATTGAACGGGGGTTTGAGAAAGCCTCCCTGCTGGCGCAGCAGCCACTTTTCCGCCTGGGCACGATCACCCAGCTCCGCCGCCTCGACCGACACCATCGCCAGCAACATCGCGTTGCTGTCCGGTGACAGATCCTGCAGCGAGCGCAAGGCAAAGTTGAAATCATTGCGCCGGACCTCGGGTGTCATGGACGCATCGAGTTGCGGGTAGGCCAGGAACGCCAGTGCACTGCCCATCCAGGTCTGCTTGTCGTGCGGCACGGAGAGATCAAAGTCCAGGTGCCGCTGCTCCTCTTGCGAGAACGGTATGGTCAGCTTTGCGGCGATCACGGCCCACCGAGGATCGGGTTGTTGGCCGAGAGCCTGCGCCGCTGCCGTCGCGATCTGGAGGTTCCGGCGGGCAATGGAGTTGGTGAACGAGTCGTTGTTGACGTCGTTGTAGGCCTCGTCCGGTGAAGTGACATGGAGGATTTCATAGCGATCAGGCGACTCAACGTGAGTGACACGACTGGCCCAGAACTCGGCCGTTGCCTGGATCACCGGATACCCGTAGTTGCGCAACCAAACCAGATCGCGCGTAGCCAGGTAGTACTGCCACTGCGCGATGGCGACATCACCGTTGACATGAATCTCGCGCAGCGCATTCGCCTGGGCAAAATGGGGCGTCTGGTCGCTCCCGTTGTACGGATCAGCCTCCCACGGATACATCGCACCCTTGAATCCATGTTGACGCGCCCGCTCCCGGGCCTCCGGCAATGTGGCATAGCGGAATGCAATCTGGGACCGGGCCCGGTCCGGATGCATCAGCAGCATTACCGGGAAATCCCACGAATCGTTGTCCCAGAAAACGTGATGCAGGTAGTTGGGAGTGAATCCGCACGCTGTCATGGGCGACTCACCGTCGTCCGAGGAATTCTCGAGCAGGTAGAAGAGATCGGAGTGCACGGCCTTCTGCAGGTCAGGATCATCGACCAGAATGTCCGCCTTCCACAAATCCGCCCAGACAGCCTGATGCTCCCGCAGGCGCTTCTCGACTCCGTCCTCTCGAGCCCGCTTCACGAGGTCCTCGACCGGGGCGTCCCACTTGGCGCGTGAGACAGCCACAAACTTTGTGAAGGCGTAGGATTTGCCTGCTTTCACGGTGCCCGCCACAATCAACGATGAACCTTCGAGCGTGACGTGGAACTCTACCGGCACGCTGACCGCCGCGGCTTCCGCGAACTCAGCGCCGTTCAGCGCGCGCCCTCGGACCGACAGGGTCCGCTCGGAGGCCGAGCCGCCGGCCGCGGTGACTTCAATGCTGCCCGGATACCAGATAGCGGCGCGGTTCGCCGCAGTCGGCGTCAGTGGCTTCAGCATCTTGCTGAGCACCGAACTACTGTCGGGTGGTGGCAGGTTGTAGATAGCCGCCAGTTGCTGCTTGACCTCGGGCAGTGTCAGCTTCGCCATGGGCAGACGATGCGCAAATGCCGGTGCCGGACGCAGCGTAAACCTCAACCGCACTTCGCCATCAAACTGCGGCGTGATTTCGAGGGTCGTTGTGCCTTCGTGAGTCGACTTCTCGCTGACAAAGGTGGTGACCCCAATCCGTGTCTTCTTCCACGTATAGCGCGTGGACAGCGTGGCCCCGTACAGGTCCAGCGTCTGACTGTAGCCTTCCGGAGTGAAGGTGCCCTCATTCAGCCACGATTGGCCGTCCCAGTAATCAATCTCGGTCCAACTCGGAATCGCCGCTGGGCGGGAAACGTCCCCCGCTGAGTAGTCCATGAGCCCCGCCATGTACGAAGTCGTGGCCTCGGTCCCCCTCGGGGAGGTCGCGGCGGAGAAGTGTCCGTTGGCAAGATAGCTCGGGAAATAGAGCTGCAGATCCTTCTGTGTCGCCGTCAGCTGAAATTCATTGGCGGAGGCCAGGCGCGGCAGCAGCAGACACAACACGACAATAAAGACGAACATCGCCAGCATGATGAAGCTTTCACGCCGCGGAAAAGGCCGCGCAACCGCCACCACTTGGCGCGACTGACCCGTTGTCATGAAAAATCCCAGCACAGTTCCGAGGCCGATAGTCACCAGCGCACCAATAGCATTCCACCAAAACCAGAACACGTTCGGGAAGAACAGCCAGAGAATGATGTTGACACCCACCCCAGTTGCCGCGGCGACGTTGGCCGCGAGCGGCGTGACCCTCGGAATCGTCGTCAGCAAAAAAATTCCGAGAATCGGTCCATAGCAGACCGAGCCAATCTTGTTGATCGCCTCAATGGCGGTGGCCGCCAGCTTGCCGGCAAAAAATCCAAACACGAGCGTCGCCACGCCCCACGCCAACAGCACGTACTTGCTGATACTGACGTAGCGGTCCTCCGGCACCTTCGTAATGGAGCTGACGAAATCCTCCATTGTCACGGCCGTGAGCGAATTCAGGGTCGAGCTGTAAGCTGACATCCACGCGGCAATCAACGCGACCACGATGATTCCGACGACGCCGTGTGGCAGGTAGTGTTCTATGTATACCGGGATCATCAGGTCGGGCTTGTCGACGGGAATGGCCGCCCGGAACTCGGGGTTGGCTACGGCGAATGCACCGAGTATCAAGCCGCCCGAACAATAGGCGAGCGTGATGGGAAAGCGGAACAGCCCGTTGAACAATAGTAATTGTTTGACCGTGGCCTCATCTCGCGCCGACAGGATGCGCTGTGCCTGCGTCTGGTCGGTCCCGTAATAGGAGGTATAGAGAAAGATGCCACCGAACAACATCGGCCAGAAGCCATATTCACGACCGTCGAGACCGAAGTTGTGGAAGTCGATGACCTGCAGGCGATGCGGGTCGAGGTGCTCGAGAAAGGCGCTCCAGCCACCCAGGTAATGCAAGGCCGTGAACATGATCACGAAGATGCCGGCCACCTTGATGATCATCTGCGCAACCTCGCTGTACACAATCGCCTTCATCCCGCCCTTCAGCGAATAGACGATCGTGACGCCGCCCAACACGAGAATGGTCTGCCAGAACGGCAGCGCCAGAATCGAGGCCAGCACGAGAGCGATGACGTAGATCTGCACGCCGGTGCTGAATGCCCGGCTGAAAACGAACAGCGCGCTCAGCAGGAGCCGCGAGCCGCGTCCGAACCGGCGCTCCAGGAATGAGTACACACTCAGGACCCCGGAGCGCCGGAGCATCGGCCCGACCACCGCCATGAGGGGGATCATGGCGAGCGGCACGCCCAATTCGTAGGTCAGCCACTGCATCCCGCCGCCGGCCCTGAGCCCCACAAAGGCCGGTGCGGAAACGAAACTGATAGCCGACAGTTGGGTCGCCATCGTGGACATCCCCAACGGAAACCAGCCGAGCGCACGGCTGCCCAGGAAGTAGTCCGTGCTGGCCGCGTTGCGCTTGAAGCGCAGGCCGAGCCAGATCATGGCGCCGAAATACAGCGCCACGATCGCGTAGTCGACGGCGTTCAACTTTCAGAATTCATAGGACAATCGAGCCATGATGCGCCGCGGAAGCACCTGGCGGCCGATGAAGTAGGCCTGGCCGGCGTTCTGCAGCGTGCCTTGGCGGGGCGACCCCTCCGAGACGGCCGTGCTGTCGAACAGATTGTAGATGCTGACGCCGATTCGCGCCCGGTCGCCGCCGGAGAAGGTCCGGGTGTAACCGGCATCCATTCTGACGATGTGGTAACCGGCCAGCTCGATGTTGTTCAAGTCCGAGGTGAACGTGCGGCCTGTGTACGAGTCGAAGATCGCCGCATCGAACAGGGTGTCCTTGTAGTACAAACCCAGATTGCCCAGGACGTTCGGCTGGCGCTGCATCGTATTGCCTTCGCAATTCGTGCATGCAGCTACAGGCGTGTATTTCGTGTAAATGTCGTGCTCGTACGTGGCGTTGCCCGAGAACGTCAAGCCACCCCAGATGCGTACATCGAGCGTTGCCTCAGTACCATACGACCGCGTCGAAATCACGTTCACAACTTCAACCGGGGCGCTGCCTGGTGTCGCACCGTTGATGAAATTGATGTTGCGGCGATTAGCCAGTGTCGAATAGAACCCGGCAATTGAGCCGGACACGATGCTGCTCGCGTACTTATACCCGGCTTCCGCCTGCTTGATGATTTCCGCCTCAAACGACTGGGTGTTGTTCTGCGCGTCGATCTGCACCGTATTCAACTGGGGCATGAAGAAACCACGCGAGCCGTTGGCGAACAGGCTACTGTGATTGTCGAGCTTGTAGAGCACACCGCCGGCAACCGCGTAGGCATTCGGCTCGACCGTGCCATTGAAGAACTTGCCATTACCCCACGCGACATTGGCCAGCAGGGGTGAGAGTCCCGCAGTCGCGTCGGTCAGATAGTTTGAGGTCGCTTCCTTGCGGACGGTGCCGGTCATGGTCTCGTAGCGACCACCGAAGTCGATGACCCAGTTGTTGTACTCAATCTGGTCAGCGAGATAACCCGCGGCGCGCCGCGCATCATAGTAGTTGTTTGTATAACCGAGCCCCGCATCCACCATGCCGTTGCGCGAAACGAGGGTAGATGCACCCGTGGCAGTGTTCGTCACACTCACATTGATGAGCTGCGGCTTGTCGTTGAAATCACCGATATAGGAATAGGTGATGTCGTAGTCACGTGCCTTGGTGTGACTGAAGAAGCCGCCCAGGGTGAAGTGATGCACCAGGTCACCCATCACCAGGTCCTTGGTGATGTCCAGCTCGCCGGTCTGCGATGTCAGCGGTCGGTCGCGATCAGTGACGCGATCACCCCACAGCAATGCGTTGGCGGGTACGGCAGCCCCGCTTGCAGCGTAGGTGAAATTTCCCGTGTAGTTCGCGGGGTTGTATCCGTAGGACTGCATGAAGGCATTCTGCGTCGTCGGCAGGTTGGTGATGTTGTCACCGCCCGAAAACAAAGCGAAAGTGTGATGGTAATCCGCGATGTTGGCACGGCCGTTAAAGGCCCAGCCATCGCCCAGGTCCTTCTTGAAATCCACGCCAAAGGAGTAGCCGTGTGTGGCCGCTCCCTGGTCGACTTGCGAAACGAATCGCCCGCTCGGTGTTGCGAACGAGGAATTGTCGAGCGCGGAGGTCTCTGTCGTATTCACGACATTGCCATTGTTACCGCGCGCCAGGTGATAACCGTTGCTGGTCAACGGGATGTCACCGTAGAACTGGTCCCTGTCATCGATACCCTGGAAGTACAACTTCACTTCGCCGGTATCGAAGACCTTCTTGAGATTGCCGCGTACCTGGTAACCCTGGGTGGGAAATCCGGTGTCCAGCGGGCCGTTGTCGTACCGGTAGAAACCGGAAAGCGCGTAGTACAGCCCCTGGGTAACGGGACCGCTCGTCGCGAAATCGGTGCGGATGCGGTTGTGGTCGGACAGCTCGAGTTGGGCGATACCGGTCGCGGTGTCGCTGCCGGTCTTGTCGATGAAGTTGATTGTGCCGCCGATGCCGCCCACGCCGAACAGGTTGGAGACACCGCCCCGGACGAACTCGAGGCGCTCGATGCCGAGGTCCGTGCGGTAGTAGACATCGGGTGCCGACGAATTCAAGCCCATGCTGCCGATGACCGGCATGCCGTTGTACTCCAACGGCGTGAACTGGTACTGACCGCCGCTCGGCAGGCCGGCAACGAAGATGTTGGCGGCCACTTCACCGCCCCCGCCCTCCGCCTTCAAGGCCGGTACGGTGGTGAGAATGTCCGCCGTGCTGTTGGCGGCGAGCTGCTGGAGTTTGTCAGCGGAGATGCTGGTCGCCACCATGGGAGTTTTCAACTCCGTACGGGCCTTGCTCGTACCGGTGACGATGACGGTGTCGAGCTGGTTGTCGCCGGCGCCGGAGTCGTCGCTGGCCTGCGCCGCGTTTTGGCTCAGGACCGGACCCGCGATCAGACTGGCCGCTACGGCGACCGCGACTCTGCCGCCCGTCACGGCCTTGCCGCGTGCCAGCGCCTTGCTGCGTGCCAGCGCCTTGCTGCGTGCCAGCGCCTTGCCGCGTGCCAGCGCCTCGCCGCGTGCCACGAACATGTTGTCTGCCATGCCGATGCCGTCGGTCAGGGCCGCACGGCCGGAATCGAGCTTTGGATTTGCCACTTGTTTTCCCCCTCTGTGCGGTGCGCACGGGGGCTCGCCCGCTACGCACTCGGGCCGATACTAGGGCGCCAAAAACGTTTTTGTCAATTCAGCGGGGCGGCCCATCCGACTTTCGGGGTACCAGCACGACGGGCTCGAGGTAGTGGATATCCGCCGGTTTGGCCTCGCCGCGAATCAGGCGCAACAGGCTCTGGCCGATGTGCCGACCATTGTCGAAAACGGCGTGATCAATGGTCGTCAGGGGCGGATCTGAAAAGGCGGACGCGCTGGAGTTGCCATAACCCGTGATGGAAATCGACTTGCCCACTTCGAAGTTGCGTTCGCGACACGCCGCGATGGCACCAATGGCCATGGCATCCGTGGCACAGACGATCGCAGTGGGTGGCTGGGCCGACACGAGCAACGATCGGCACAGGGCGTAGCCACTCACCTCGGTGAGATCGCCGTTCAGCATCAACAGCCGATCGAGTTGAATCCGGTGTTTCGCCAGCGCGCGGCTGTAGCCTTTCTCACGGAGCCGCGCGAAGGTGTATTCCAACGGCCCGTTGAGCAGCGCAATGCGCTCGTGGCCAAACTCTATCTGGCGCAAAGTAGCGAGATAAAAAGCCTTTTCGTTGTCCGTATCCACCCAGGCATACGGCTCATCGGACTCGGTGCGCCCATAGGTCACAAACGGCAGCTTGGCCGAGCGCGCCAGCTCCACGCGTGAGTCCGTGACCCGGGTCCGAACCAACAGCAGCGCATCCACCCAACCGCCCTTGATGAAATTCTCATAGAGCGCGGTCTCGCGCACCAGGTCGTTGCGGGTCTGCATGCTGGCAATCAGGGAGTAGCCGCCGGTCTCGAGCTCCATTTCCACGCCACCCAACAGGCTGGAGGCCACCGAGTCGACGAACCTGACTCCGTCCGTGGCCGCGGGCAGAATGACGCCCACCATGGAGGTTTTCCCCGACTTCAGGCGGCGGGCGCCCGGGTTCGCGCGATAGCCGATCTCCCGGGCGCGCTTGAACACCCGCGCCTTGGTCTCCGGCGCCACATCGTCGTAATTGTTGAGCGCCCGGGACACCGTGGAGATGGACAGTCCCAGGTCCTGGGCTAATTTTACTATTGACATGAGTTTGACAAAAACGTTTTTGGAGCCCTACTCTTCGCCCCCTGCGCGAGTTGCGCGAGGGGGCGGATGAAACAGGTCAGGCTCGATGAGCGAGCCCGTGAGATTTTAGTTCGGAATGACCGGGGCGGATACACAGTGCCGAACGGCCGGGTGTATCCCTTCCAATGGAACTGGGATTCCGCATTCGTCTCGCTGGGATTTGCCGCCATGGATCTCGATCGCGCCTGGCGCGAGCTCGAGACCTTGTTCGCGGGACAGTGGCCCGACGGTCTGCTGCCGCACATCATTTTCTGGCAGGACGACGCGGGCTATTTTCCGGGGCCGGCCGTCTGGGCCACCGGCCGGATTCCGCCGACATCCGGGATCACACAGCCCCCCATTGCGGCCAGCGCCGTGCTCGCGCTGTGGAAAGCCGGTGATCCGCAACGCTACCGGTCGCACCTGGAAAAGCTGTTTCCGAAGATCCTCGCCTGGCATCGCTGGTTCGCGCAGATCCGCGATCCCAGCGGCGAAGGCCTCGCCGTCATCGTGCATCCGTGGGAATCCGGGCGGGACAACTCACCGGAGTGGGACCTACCCGCGCAGAAGATCGACACGTCGAACATCGGCACTTACGAGCGGCGTGACACGAACCATCTCGATGCCAGCATGCGACCCACGCAGTTGGATTACGACCGCTACTACGCACTGGTCCAGTTCGGCCGCGCACTCGGCTGGGACCAGAAGCGCATCGGCCAACAGAACCCGTTCCGCGTCGTCGACGTCGGGATGACGATGATCCTGTTGCGCGCCAATCGCGACTTGCTGGAGCTGGCGCGGGCGCTGGGCGAGACGCAGGCGGCGGAGGAGCTGCAACACCAGATCGAGAAGGCGGAAAAAGGCGTTTCCTGGCTTTGGAATGAGCAGGTAGGAGCGTACTGCTCCCGCGATGTCATCACGGGCCACTCTTCCGGCAAGGTCACCAGCGCCTCGTTCCTGTCGTTCTACGCGGGTATTCGGCATCCAGAGCGTGACCGCCGCCTGTTGCAGCATCTGGAGCGGATCGCCGGGCGGGTGAAATACCTGGTCCCCAGCCTCGATCCGGACGATGCGGCATTTGATTCGCTGCGCTACTGGCGCGGTCCGGTCTGGGCCGTGATCAACTTCCTCGTCGGCAGCGGTCTTTCCGCCGCGGGGCACGCAGATTGGGGCCAGCGACTCCGCGACGACACGCGCACGTTGATCGAGCAGAGCGGGATGTACGAGAACTTCTGCCCGGTCACGGGCCGGGGTGTTGGGGGGGACGACTTCTCGTGGACAGCGGCAATGTGGCTACACTGGGCGGCAGACCAAACACAGCATCCGTGAGCTATCCCTGGCAACTCATCGGGTTGCTGTGGATGGTCGCGTTTCTCAACTCTGCCGACCGATCCGTCATCTTCGCGGTGATGCCGCAGTTGCGCACGGAGTTCCAGCTCACGGACACGCAGCTCGCGCTCATCAGCTCCGTGTTTTTCTGGATCTACGCAATCGCGGCGTTTCTTTCCGGGCGCTTGAGTGACACGGCCCGCCGCTCGACGGTGGTGGTCGGAGGGCTCGCCTTCTGGAGTGTTGCCACCGGCGTCGCCTCCCTCTCAACGGGCTTTGCGATGTTCATCGCGCTGCGCGGCTTCGTTGCCCTGGGCGAGTCAACCTACTACCCGGCCGCAACGGCGCTCATCAGCGATTGGCATACGCGCGCCATGCGCAGCCGCGCCCTTTCACTGCATCAAACAGGCGTGTTCGCAGGCGCAGGCCTCGGTGGTTACATTGCCGGTGAAATCGCCGATCGGTTCGGATGGCGAATCCCTTTTGTGGTATTCGGCGGCGGCGGCCTGCTGTTGGCCGCGGTCCTGCGCAAATTGTTGCGGGACCGGCCCGTCGAGCGCAGTGTCTCGCCTCCCAAAACCAACGGACGGCTGCTCGGCCCGTCGGCACTGATGCTGTGTGTCGTATTTTTCCTGTGCAACGGGGCTGCCACGGGAATCACCGTCTGGGCCCCGACCTACGTGCACGATGTCATGGGAATGAACCTGGGCAGCTCGGCCCTGTACGGTGCGGCGAGCATCAATCTGGCAGGATTTCTCGCCGTGCCGTTTGGTGGCCTGCTGGCTGACTGGCTCGCGGGACGCTCGGCAATCGGTCGGTTCTATGCCTTGATCATTGGCCTCGGCATCGCGGCCGTGTGCCTGGTTCCGTTCGCATTTGCCAAATCCGCCCCGATGGTCGGCGTTGTGTTGCTTTGCTCGAGCATCGGCAAAGGTCTGTTTGACGGCTGCATATACGCCGCAATGCACGACGTAGTCCCGCCGCAGGCACGCGCAACTGCGGTGGGCCTCATGACCATGCTGGGATTCTTTGGCGCCGGCCTGATGCCGTTGCTGGTCGCACAGTCCGCCAGCCTCTTCGGGATGGCCGCGGGCCTCGCTTCGCTCGCCGTGCTCTACTTCGTTGCCGTGGGCATTCTGCTGGCCACCCGCGGCGCAACCCGGACCGCCGTGTTGCAAACTCGTCAGCTCGAGGCATGACCATGACAGTTCCGAAACCAGCGGCACTGCTGCTGGAGGCTCCGAAAAAGCTCGCCTACGAGCCGTTGACGCTGGCACCCCTCGGACCGGAAGAGGTTCGGATCCGTACGCTGCATTCCGGCGTGAGCGCGGGCACCGAGCTGTCGCAGTACCGTGGCACAAACCCATTCATGCATGTTCAGTGGGATGCAAACCTGCGCCTCTTCAAGAAGGGCGACGGGCCTAGCTGGCCCTATCCCGTCCGCAACCTCGGCTATGAAGAAGTTGGTGAGATCATAGAGGTCGGCTCCGCGGTCAGTGCCATTAGAGTGGGCCAGCGAGTATTCGGGACGTGGGGGCACCGAACCCATCATGTAGCGCCTCAGGACTATGCTCGGGACCGTCTGATGCCTGACGGTGCGGATCCTCGCATTGGCATTTTCTCCCACATAGGGGCTGTTGCCTTGAATGGGGTGCATGATGCGGCCATTCGCATGGGTGATCTGGTTGTGGTGTTTGGCCTGGGAGTGCCGGGGCAGATTGTCGCTCAGGCTGCGCGAGCCTCCGGTGCAACAGTTGTCGGTGTAGACCCGGTGCGGGTGCGCCGGGATATGGCGCTCGAGCTCGGCGCGGATCGGGTGCTCGATCCAACAACCACATCGATCGCCGAGACCATCAAGACTGAAACGGGCGGCCGCGGCGCTGACGTTTGCATCGAGGTATCAGGCGCGGCGCCTGCCTTGTCTGAAGCAATTCGCACGGTGGCGTACTCCAGCCGTGTTGTCGCCATGGGATTCTTTCAAGGTGAAGTGAAGGGGTTGCAGCTCGGCGAGGAATTCCACCACAACCGCATCGAGCTCATCTGCTCACAGATTTCGGGTGTGGCGCCGGCCGCGAGCCATCGCTGGAGCAAGTTGCGATTGTGGCAGAGCGCCATCCGGCTTCAGCACGAGGGCCGGCTGAATCTGACTCCCCTCATCACCGACGAGGTGCCTTTTGACGCCGCTGCCCAACTGTTCGAGCGGCTCGATCAAGGTGATCCCGCGATCCTCCAGTCAATGTTGAGTTTTGGAGCGAGCGAATGAACGGCCGCGTGGGAGGGTCCTCGACCGGGCGCAGGGCGAGCCAGATGCCGCGCGCGTGGGCGGCCACGTGAGCAAGCTGCGAGTGGCCACTCTGGGGACCGGCGCAATTGCCGCGCGGCACGCTGGCGCCGCGGCGGCTCTGAGCTTGCAACTCGTGGCATGCTGCGGGCGGACGGAGCCAAAAGCTGCGGAGTTCGCGGCGAAGTTCAATTGCGCGGCCTACACGGACTTCGAGCGGATGCTCGCTGAGCAACGGCTCGATCTGTTGATTGTTGCCCTTCCCCCGCATGCGCATAGCGGTCAGGTCGAGAAGGCGGCAGCGGCAGGAATTCACCTGCTCGTGGAGAAGCCCATTGCACTGACGATGGATCGCGCAATGTCGATGGTGGGCGCGGCCAAACGCGCTGGTGTGGTTGCTGCGTGTGGGTTTATGTATCGGTTTGGTGATGCGGTGCTGCATTGGGATGCTCGAGCCGTGGCGGGCGCTACCGGTCGCGCCGGCATGTTTGTCGGGGAGTTCCACTGCAATGCCTTGCATGCTGACTGGTGGCGTGAGCAGCGGAAATCCGGTGGGCAGATGGTCGAGCAGTTGATTCACATCGTAGACCTGGCGCGGCACCAGCTCGGCGAGCCGCAATCGGTGTACGCCCGGGGCGGCAACTTCTTCCATCGTAGCGTGGACCGCTACGACAGTGACGATGTGAGCGCCATGATCCTCGGTTACGACGATGGGCGCGTCGCGGTACTGAACGCAACCAACGGTGCGATTCCCGGGAAATGGGCTAAGGGTTGGCAAGTAATTGCCGAACGCATGACCGGGCAGTTCACTGGTTGGAATGCGGGGACACTGACGCGGACCCAGGGTGAGATGTCGGTTGAGCGAATTGATACGCAGACGGATGTGTTTGTTGCGCAGTTGGCGGATGTTGTGGGCGCTATCGCCTCAAACCGCCCACCGCGAGTAACACTCGATGACGGCGCGCAAACACTGCGCATCGTGCTGGCAGCACGCGATTCAATAGCGCAACAGCGCGAGATCCGCCTGTGAACTTCGACCCCGTCACCCGCAGCCTGCACGTAGCGGGCATGATCCTCAGGGACCTGCGACCCATCATCGATGGTCAACCAATCGGACAAGTGTCGGACCTACCCGGCCACCAGCCTGCAGCCAGGGGCGACGCCCAGACGCCTGACCTACCTGGTCGGCGGACTCCAATCGCCGCCGAGCCCAGCGTCGCAGCTTCGGCCGACGGCTGGACGCTCACCTGGGTAAGCGATACGCCAGGTCGGGGCAACGTCACTTTGCAACTCCATCGCGCAACCGAGGGACTTCGCCTGGACCTGACCCTAGAGTCCACGCCCGCGGACCTGCGCCCCCACTCCTTTGGCCTTCGCATAGGGTCTGCGGAGGGCGTGTCGAAGTATCTCAGGAACGGGTATACGAGTTGGGACGGCAGCTACTTCGTGGAGCCGGGGCCGGAGGCCCAGACTGGCCATGCCATGACCGCGCTCCTCAGCCGGTCCGAGCAGACAGCGGTGTTGGGGTTTCTGCGTCATGATCGCTTTCAGAGCCGACTGCGGTTCGCCCGCACCAACGGCACACTGTCGATTGATGTGGAAACACTGACCGACGGAGTGGCCCACGACGGGCAAATCCAGGCTGAGCCGCTCATATTGTTGGCCGGCACCGGCGTGGAGGAAACCTTGCGAAGCTGGGCACGGCTCGTGGCCGCGGCTGCCCCACTGCCTCCACGGCTTCGCGACCAGCGCATAACAGGTTGGTGCTCGTGGTACAGCCTCTATGCCTCGATCAGCGAGCCTGTGCTGCTCGAGCACCTGCGGGCCGCCGCGCGATTCCGCGACAACTACGGTGTGCCGTTTGAGGTCTTCCAGATCGACGATGGCTTCACGCCGGAGATGGGTGATTGGCTGGAGCTCAAACCTCAGTTCCCGCGTGGCATGGCGCCATTGCTCACTGACATCCGCGCAGCCGGCTTCGTGCCGGGCCTGTGGATCGCACCTTTCATGGTCGGTAATCGCAGCAAACTGTATGCGGCACATCCGGATTGGGTGGTCACCGACCGCACCACCGGCAAACCGCTGGCGCCGATGAAGTTCTACGGTGAGTTCCGCTGGCACAAGCGCAGCGAGGAATACTACATCCTCGACATCACACACCCTGAGGCCGAAGCCTATATCCGCAACGTGTTCCGAGTGTGGACCCGCGACTGGGGCTGCCGTTATTTCAAAACGGACTTCATGTACTTCGGCTCGGAGTACGGCCCGGACCAGGCGCGCTGGCACCAATCCGGACTGTCACGCATGGCGGTGTGGATGCGGATGGCCCGGCTCATTCGCGAAGAAATTGGCGAATCGGTATGGCTGGGGTGCGGAGGGCCCATCTGGGCGCCGATAGGATTGATGGATGCGGTGCGCATCGGGCGCGATGTTGGAGTGAGCTGGAAGGGAAACCATTCAGCCGAGTCCCTGTTGCGCGATCAGACATCGCGTAACTTCGCCAACGGGATTTTGTGGCAGGCGGATCCGGACTGCATCCTGTTGCGCAGTCGGTTTCACGAGTTGACGGATGGGGAAGTCCGGTCGCTGGCGTTGTTCGCCGGGTTGTCCGGTGGGTTGCTCATGACGAGCGATCAGCTCGACGAGGTGAGTGAAGAGCGGCGCCAATTGCTGGCGCAGCTCATAGGTGATGGCACGACGCACACCTGCACCTTCCCGAGACTCGGTCAGGGCGACAGCGTGCTGGTGCAACAGGTGACAGAAAGCGACGGCACAGTGCTGACCCACGTGTTCAACACCGGCGACCACCCCGCCGAGCGCTCGGTATCCGGGTGGACTGCACCTGTGGCAGTTGCAGCCCACGATTCCCAGCTCCTCACGAGCAAATAACCGACGGAGTGCGCCCCCCGCCGCCAAGCGCCAAACCTCTCGGTCAGCCAGCGACGCCGTGACGCGTCACACGCGGGAGCCCCGCTCCTTCTGCCACTTCTCCAATTGCTCCAGCTCATCCACCGTCGCCTCTTCGGCGGCGGGAGGCCCCTTGGGAGAAGACGCATTGGCCTTGCCCAGCGCATGCCCTAGAGCACGCTGCAGCTTGTGGGCAGCCCCTTCGATCGCCTCGAGGACCGTCGGCGCCTCATTGGACGCCGCAACCTGACGCAACCCTGACGGGCGGGCCTCCATGACGCACCGCTTGTCCTTCGCGCCGTGCTTACCGCCGGCTTCGTCACTCAAGAACACCTCTACCCGGGTGATCCTGTCCGCGAAGCGGTCCAGGGCGTCTTCGACGATCGTTTGCACCCGCTCGTGGAGCGTTTCATCGCCCGTGATGTGGTGATCTGAATTGACTATTACTTGCATAGCGTCTCCTAAGGCTCGATTCACCTTCGCAACCGTCATGCCCACCCATGATCATCGTGGCCGAGGTACAGTCACGCAAGAGCAAAATGTAGTAAGAATGCATGGCCGATTTTACTGAGGAAGAGATCGCGGCAATCTACCGCGTGGTCGCGTTGCGCAGGGACATGCGCCACTTTCTCCCCGACCCTCTGGACGAAGCGCTCGTCGAGCGCCTGTTAGCCGCCGCGCATCTCGCCCCGAGTGTCGGATTCATGCAACCGTGGCGCTTCATCCGCGTCCGCAGTCCCGAGATCCGCCAACAGATTCACGCCCTGGTGGACGCAGAGCGTCGGCAGACCGCGAACGCCCTGGGCGAGCGCGAAGATGAATTTATGCGGCTCAAGGTGGAAGGCATTCGCGAATGCGCCGAAGTTCTCGTCGTAACCCTCACGCACGACCGTGAACGCCACATCTTTGGCCGCCGGACCATGCCGGAAATGGATCTGGCGTCCGTGGCGTGTGCCATTCAAAACCTTTGGCTCGTCGCGCGCGCCGAAGGTGTTGGAATGGGTTGGGTGTCACTGTTTGATCCAGAGCAGCTCGCGCAACTGCTGAAGCTGCCCGCAGGCAGCCGGCCGATCGCCGTCTTGTGCCTGGGGCGGGTGCCCGAGTTCTACAAGAAGCCCATGTTGGAGGAAACCCACTGGGCGCAGCGCATCGATGTTCGTTCGTTGATCCAGGTCATTTGAAGCCGCGCAACTCGGCGAGCTCGGCGACTTCGATTCGGTCCGATCGCAACGAATTCACCTGCGCCGCCGGATCGGGATATCCGAGCGCCATCCCGCAGTAGATCATCTCATCCGCGGCCAAATTGAAGCGTACCTTGAGCGGCCCGCGCAGCGCCGACCACGACTCCTGCATGCATGAGCCCACCCCCCGCTCAGTCGCCGCCAGCGCAATCGACTGAATCAACATCCCCAGGTGCGCCCATTGCGCGTGCCCCATGCGTTCCTCGATCACAAAGAACAGTCCCACCGGCGCGCCGAAAAACTGGTAGTTCCGCGCCCACTGCGCCAGGCGCCCCTGGCGGTCGCTCCGGGGGATCCCCAGCAGCGCATACATGTCTTCGCCCAGCTTGTACCGCCGGGTCCGGTAGGGCTCCCACAGGTTCGGCGGGTACACCGGCCGGCCATCGGGCGAATCGGGGGCGTAGGTGGCGCCGGACTCGGCCGCCAGCCGCACCACCGCATCCCGCTCCTCGCCCGCAACCGCAATCACCCGCCACGCCTGCAGATTTCCTCCCGACGGCGCCCATCGCGCCACATCCAGGATCTCCCGGACCAGGCCGGTATCCAGGGGCCTGGGCAGGAATTGCCTGATGGATATGCGTGTTTTGAGCGCTTCTGTCACGGTCATATTCAATCTGCCTCTCGAACCTACTCGCTGGTAGGATACCGGGGGTAGCAACGAACGGAAGACCACGATGACCCCTCCTTCAGGCGCAGCCGCAGCGTCCCTCAAAGCGGCCCCCAGCTCAGCAGCCCCCGCCCGCCCGGCATTCGGGACCGTTTTGGCCCCCACCATGGTCGTGGCCAAGTACCGCGACGGAAAATGGTCCCAGATGGAGGCTCGCCCCGTAGGCACCCTCGATATCCACCCGGCCGCGCACGTCCTGCACTACGCGAGCACGTGCTTCGAAGGCTTCAAGGCCTATCGCTGGGCTGACGGCAGCATCAACGTATTCCGCATGGACCGGCACATTGAGCGGATGCGTCAGAGCGCTCGGGCTCTCGTCCTGCCTGAGCCGGATGCAGGGCAATTGGCGCAAATGATCCGCGCTGCCGTGGATCAGAACCGCAAGGATGTCCCGGAAGCTCCAGGCGCGCTGTACATGCGCCCCCTGCTCTTCGGAACCACTCCGAACATCGGAGCCGCGGCAACGCCCGCGGACGAAGCCACGCTGGTGGTTCTCGCGAGCCCCGTATGGGATTACTTCGCGGGCGGCATGAAGCCGCTGCGTATCTATGTTGAAGATGTGAACTCACGCACCGCAACCCAGACGGGCCGCGTGAAAACCGGCGGCAATTACGCGGCGGCTCTCGGCCCCACGCTGGAAGCACGCAAGCAGTTCAAAGCCGACCAGGTGTTGTTTGCTCCGGGCGGCGAAGTGCAGGAAACCGGTGCTGCGAATTTCCTCCTGATCAAGAAGGGAAAGATCCTGACCCGCAGCCTCGATTCAACGTTCCTGCACGGCGTGACCCGCGATTCGCTGTTGACGATGGCACGTGACGACGGCTACTCGGTTGATGAGCGAGTGTTCAACGTGTCCGAAATGCTCGAATGGAGCAAGGACGGCGAAGCCGCTCTGTCCGGCACGGCGGCGGTACTCGCAGGTGTCGGCGTGCTCATCCACCACGGTAAGGAATATCAACTGTCCGGCGGCGAAGTGGGCCCCACGACCCAGGCGCTGCGCCAGAAGTTGGTTTCCATCCAGAAGGGCGAAATCGCCGACCGGCACGGTTGGATCACCAAGGTCTGACACACTATCTCCAGAATTCTGGAGTTTCGCTTACAGTCGGATCGCTAGCATCCCTCCTCACAATTCGGATGAGGAGGGATAGCTATGTCTGCGTTCAAATTGAGTCTGGCGTTGGCCGTTGCGTGCGCCATTGCGGGCGGTACCGCGCTCGCGGAACCGCAAGGGCACGAACAAGGACACGAACACGGTGGAGATCACCCCGGCGAGCAGCACGGTCCCCCACCTGCCTCCCATGGCGAGCCGCATCAGGGTCCGCGCGGCTATCAGCGAGCGCCTGAGCCGCACGGCTGGAACGAACGCCCGAAGACCTTCGACAAGCCAACCTATCAACACAACTTCCAGGCGGCGCGCAATTTCAAGGTAGGCCCGTACCATCGGCCTCATGGCTGGACCGCACACCACTGGGGATATGGTCAGATCCTGCCCCGTGCTTATTGGGCGCCCGAGTACCTTCTTGCGGACTACTGGCTATTCGCTCTGGAAGTTCCGCCCGCTGGCTACGAGTGGGTGCGTGACGATACGGATGCGCTGCTGGTAAGCACAGACACTGGCGAGATTCTCCAGGTCGAATACGGCGTATTCGGCTGATAGGCCTCGCAGCCTGCAAGGCCGGCCCCAGCGCCGCCGTCCTTAGCGGCGCCGGAGCCCCCCATCCATCCTGTTGGTGAGCAACGCAGCAGCAACGATCTTATCGCCACAAAGACAGTGTCCGCACCCGGAAAGTTCGGGCTCGGCCGGATCAATATTCACGCTCGTCCAAAGTCGTACAATCGTCGCGTTCTGCGGGAACCGACGGGAGTGCTCATGCGACGAGTGGCTTCAATTGCGGGCGCCATTGTCCTTTTGCTGGTGCTGCTCTTTGCCGCGTGGCTGTGGCTGCGGCCCAGTCGCGGCACCACCGGCGAGGTGAGCACCAATTTCCGCTGGCTCGGGCCCAACGACAAAATCAAGGTGGACGGCTTCGACGACCCCAAGGTGAAGGGGGTGGCTTGCCACATCAGTCGCGCGGTGACCGGTGGCATCAAAGGCGGGCTGGGCTTCGCTGAAGATACCAGTGACGCGAGCATCGCCTGCCGGCAGGTGGGACCGATCAAGATGGATCCCGACTTAAAGGACGGCGAGTCCGTGTTCGAGGAGCGCCGCAGCTTCCTCTTCAAGCACCTGAACGTGGTCCGGTTCTATGACAAGGAGCGCAATGTCCTCGTCTATGTCTCATACAGCGACCGTGTCATCAAAGGCAGCCCGAAGAACTCCATCAGCACCGTGCCCATCATGGGCTGGGTCTCTCCCTAGGCCCCGCGGTATACTTTAGATATGAAGAAACTCACTCACTGGGTCAGTGCACTGGCCGGGGCCCTGCTGGTCGCGTCGCAAGCAGCGGGCGCCCGCCCCTCCGAAAAGTTCGAGCTGCCGGACTGGAGCAAGACGCCGGTCGAGGATCGCGATCTCGGTCATGGCGTACACATGCTCGAGAGCTTCGGAGGCAACATCGGCGTGCTCGCCGGCGACGAGGGCGTACTGCTGATTGACGCCGAATGGCCTCAACTGCACGACAAGGTACTGGCGGCGGTGTCGAAGATATCAACGCAGCCCGTTTGCTACCTGGTCAACACTCACTGGCATTGGGATCACGTCGGCGGTGACGGCCTGTTCGGGAAGGCCGGTGTGGTGATCTTCTCCAGCGAGCAGACGCGCGAGTACATCGAAAAGGCACAGGCCTCGCAGCCTGCACAGGCCTCGAAATCCTCTCCGCCCGGGTCGCCCTATGCGCCTGACCCGGCCGCGATTCCGGTGGTGACTGTCAGTAACGGGGTGAAATTCCACCTGTCAGGACAAACCGTCGAGATCATCCATGTGCCGCCTGCACATACCAACGGTGACCTCATCGTCCACTTCGTTGAGGCCGATGTCATCCAAACCGGCGATACCTTCTTCCACGGGTTCTATCCGGACATCGACCAACCCCATGGGGGCACGATTGACGGGATGATTGCGCTGTATGACACGCTGTACAAAATGAGCGGGCCCAACACCAAGATCATTCCGGGTCACGGTCCGGTTGCCAACCGCGAGGACGTGCGCGAGTACCAGGGAATGCTGCGCGAGGTGCGCAAGCGCGTAGCGAAGGCTGTGGATGCGGGCATGACGGAAGAACAGTTGGTCGCATCACACCCGCTCGACGATCTCGACAAGAAGTGGGGCGGCAATCTGATCAAGCAGCCCTATCTGCTCGGCATCGTGTACGAAGAGTTGAAGGACAAGAAGGCTGCGCACTAGCTAGCGCAGCGCAGTCAGCTCATCGGCAGCCGAGGCTTCACGGTACACGGAAGCACCGCGCATTGCGGTCGTCACGGTCGTCTCTTCGATTGGCTCACGCGCCGCGGCACCTAACTTCACGTCCCCGTCGGGTTGCGGCACCGCAATCGGCGCGACCACAACCATTGCAACACCTTTACGGCGGGTGATGCCGATCTCCTTCGCGGTGGCGGGAGACAGATCCACGATCCGCCCGGGGACAAAGGGACCCCGGTCCTGGATGATGACCACCGCGCTCTTGCCCGTTTCGAGGTTGGTTACTTTGGCGGTGGTGCCGAGCGGTAAAGTCTTGCTCGCAGCGTTGTTGCTTTGGGGATCCATTCGGTTGCCGTTGGCCATCTTGCGACCGGCAAACTTCGTCGCATAGAACGACGCCTTGCCCAGGCGTTTGTGCGCTGTGAAATCCGCCGGATGATGTTTGATCTTCTCCGCGTCGCGGTTGGCCTGAGTGTTTTTCAACACCGGCTGCGGTTCCTGCGCCGGTTCCTGCGCGAAGCAGTGAGTCATGGATCCACCAGCCAGGACGATAGCGGCCCAAACTCCAACGATGGAGCCCCATCGCGAATGTAAGTCGTTGTTAATCATGTATAAACAACGGTTGGGCGCACAGCGGGTTCCGCGCCGCCCCAGTGCCAGTTGGCGCGCCGTCGTGTCGGCCGAGTCCCACGCCGAGCTAACAATCGGACGCGTAAAAAACAACGGCGAGGGGGGAATCCTCGCCGTCGTCCCATCGCGGTTGATCCAGGGGAAGATCAGCCGCTACAACTCGTTGCTACAGCTCGTCGAATCAGCCGCTACCCTTCATCTGCGGCTTGCAGGCCTTCTTGGCATCGGCAGTCGTTATGCCCGAGTTATCCTGCTTCTGCTTGGCAACACAATCCTTCATGGCCTGCTTGCTGGCCATACGGGTTGAGTCCTGCTGATGGGGCGTAGAAGCCGCAGAAGGACTGGTGCTGTCATTGGTGGTGGGCGACTCGGTCGCACTGCTGGAGGTTGCCTCCCGCTGCGACGGGCTCGACGCGGAGCTCGGCGACGTGTCCTGCGGCATCGTCTGCGACTGGGCCATTACCATCCCAGCCGGAGCGAGCGAAATCAGGGCAGCCAACATCAGTGTCTTGCGCGTGGTCATGTACCTCTCCCGGATTCATTGAACGTGCCGCATATTGAACTGCGGCGCATTCCGGGGGTATCGGCCATGGTCTGAGTCACGCGTGGGACCGCTCCTACCCTGGAGCGTAGCAGCCATTCACACTTCGTTCAGTTCCCAGCCGTGCCACACAGACGTCCCGCCTGGCGGCGACGTTCGATCATTTCGACGTTGCAGGCGGCGATGAGGTTGCAGAATTTCCGCCAACGCGACTGATCGTATTCGCGGGACAGCTCCATCGCCTCGGCGGCGAGCTTTCCCAGTTCCATCAGTTCAGCGTAGGGCAGAGCCTTGATGTTGATTTGCGTATCCATGACTGTACTTTGAACGAACCGCGGTAGGGCTACGTGAACCTGGTTGGAAAAATCGCCCAGTTGCGCCGCGCGCACAGCGCACACACGGAACGCAGTTCACAGCGCGGAACTGGCCGCGCGGAGCCCGGTCCTTTTCCGCCTGCGATGCAGTTCACACATGCATTTCGGCCTTTGTCATATTCAGACTCCGGCCTAGAATGGGCGATGCCACAAAACACCCGGGACAGTCTGCGCACCGCCTGGATCCTGTTTGCCACGGCATTCGCCGCGGGCGCGGTCGATATCATCGGTTTCGCGCAGCTGGGTGGGGTGTTTGCATCGGCCATGACCGGCAACTTCGCGCTCCTGGCCTACCACGTGGCCAAAGGTAACACCCTGTCGGCCATCGGCTCGGTGATCGCCCTCCTCGGGTTTGTGTCGGGATGTCTCATCGGCTTCACCCTGCGCCGGGGCCGTTCCGAACGGACCACCGTCAGCCTGCTGTTGGGAGTCGAAACCATCCTGCTGTTGGTCTTTGCTGTTATGCCGGCCACTCGTATGCAGATTGCGGTGCTCGCGGTCGCGATGGGACTGCAGGCGGTCGTTGGGCAGATCATCAGCCTGTCAACCATCGTCTTCACGACCACGCTCACCCGTCTCATCGGTGGCATCGCGGATGCCATCGCCACTCGCAACTCAACAGGGCTACGGGATATCCGGGAACAGATGGGCCTGATTGCCAGCTACCTGTTGGGAGCACTGCTGGCGGGCATCCTGATCGTGCACGGATTGAGCGCGGTGGTGTTTCTGCCGCTCGCCGGCGTCGGCGTCGCGCTGCTTGCGCACAAGTTTGGTGGCGTCCCCGGCGCGAGCAATCCGTAATCGCAGAGGGGGTCTGCGGCCTCGAGGAGAGGCGCCGGGGAGCCGGGGTAAACAGTACCGCCCGTGGCGCGCAGCCACAAACTACAAATACTCATATCGACATGCCGCAACGATTGTTCAAGAGAGTGTCAAAGGCATGGGCTTATACTTCGCCTGGGCCCCGCAGGCCCGCGAAAACGCATACGAACACCGCAGGAAGGTACCCATGCACCGAGCTATCCCGGCCGCTCTGATCGGCCTCACACTCGCCGTCAGCGCATCCGCCGCTGATGCGCCACCAGCCCCCCAGGAGCCGTTGCCGGTCGCCCTGGTTCATGCGCTGAACAAGCTCTCCGGCGGCCCTCACACGGGCTACCGTGCCAATCACGCCAAGGGCATCCTGGTCACGGGAACGTTCACGCCCACGAAGAATGCGCCTTCCCTCAGCAAGGCAGCTCACTTTGCCGCGACCGTACCGGTGCTGGTGCGCTTCTCGGACACGACGGGGGTGCCAAACATTCCCGATGCCAGCAAGGACGCGAGCCCGCACGGCATGGCGATCCGGTTCAAGCTGCCCGGCGGTAGCCAGACGGACATCGTCTCCATCTCCTCGAACAACGGCTTCCCGGTCGGCACACCCGAGGAATTTCTGCAGCTCCTGACGGCCATCGGCAACAGCGGACCTAACGTGCCGCACCCGACGCCGGTCGAACAGTTCCTGGGGTCACATCCATGGACGGCGAAGTGGGTCACCACCCCTCGCCCGGCGCCCGAGAGCTTCGGAACGCTGGCGTTCTACGGGGTGAATGCTTTCAAGTTCACTAACGCCAAGGGCGTCAGCCACTACACGCGATACCAGATTCTGCCGCTCGCCGGCGAGCACGCACTCGCCGATGCGGAAGCCGCCAAGGCGGATCCCAACTACCTCATGGACGAGTTGCCGAAGCGAATTGCCGCGGGACCCGTGAAGTTCAAACTGGCCGTGCAAGTCGCGAACGAGGGTGATCCTACGAACGATGCCACCAAGTTGTGGCCGGCGGATCGTAAGGTAGTCGAGTTGGGGACGATCACCCTGACGGCCGTGGAGAAAGACCAGGTCAAAGAGCAGAAGGCCCTGCTCTACAACCCGTTGTCACTGACTGACGGCATCGAGGCTTCGGATGATCCGATCCTCCCGGCTCGTCCGGCGGCCTACGCAATCAGCTACACCCAGCGCGGTCCGCAGTAGCGATGTGCTGAACCCGGCGCCCACGCGAAAGTGTCGGCGCCGGTTTGACCCCGCCCAACACTACGCCCGGCGCCAGGTGGTCGTGCCGCCCGGTTTGTCTTCCAGGACAACACCCGCCTTCACCAGGTCGTCGCGAATCCGATCCGATTCCGCCCAATTCTTCGCCTTGCGGGCGGCAATGCGATCGGCAATCGCCTGCTCGATTTCGGCATCGGTCAACCCGACCTCGGGTGCGTTGACACTCGAGCGCAGCTTGAGAAATTCCTCGGGCGGCAGTTGGGCCAATCCCAACACACCACCCAGCGAGCGCAGCTCCGCCCCGAGAGTCGCGGCAAGCGCCAGCTTCTTCGGCTGACCCGTCGCCTTCGCCGTGTTGATTTCGCGAGTCATGTTCTGCAGGACCGCGATCGCCTCCGGCGTGTTGAAGTCGTCATCCATCACTTCGCGAAAGCGCGCCGAGTGCTCGCTCTCCACGAGCTCGACGTCCGGCAGGTCTCTCAGCGCCGTATAGATTCGCGACAGCGCGCTGTCGGCCTGCTCCAGCTGATCGAGCGAGTAGTTGATCGGTCCCCGGTAGTGGCTCGACAACACGAAGTAGCGCATCACCTCCGGATGGCGCAGCCTGGGCAGCACTTCGCGCACGGTGAAGAAATTGCCGAGCGACTTCGACATCTTCTCGTCGTCGACGTTGACGAAGCCGTTGTGCATCCAGATGTTGGCGAACTTGTCGCCGTTGGCGCCGCAGGACTGCGCGATCTCGTTCTCGTGGTGCGGGAACTTCAGATCCATGCCCCCGCCGTGAATATCGAAGTGCGTGCCCAGCAGCTCGGTCGACATGGCCGAGCACTCGATGTGCCAGCCCGGGCGCCCCTTGCCCCAGGGGGAATCCCACGACGGCTCACCGGGCTTCGCCTGCTTCCACAGCACGAAATCCAGGGGGTCGCGCTTGGCTTCATCCACCTCCACGCGCGCACCCGCGCGCAGGTCCGCGAGCCGTTTTCCAGACAGCTTGCCGTACCCCTCGAACTTCGCAACCGCATACAACACGTCGCCGTCGGAAGCGACATAGGCATAGCCGTTGTCGATCAACTGACCAATCATCTTGATGATCTCGGGGATGTACTGAGTCACCCGCGGCTCGTGATCGGGACGCGCCAGCCCGAGCAGCTCGGCATCCTCATTCATCGCCTGAATGAACCGTCCGCTGACCGCTTCCATCGGCTCATTGTTTTCCAATCCCCGCCGGATGATCTTGTCATCGATGTCGGTGATGTTGCGAACGTAGGTGAGATCGAACCCCCGGTACCGCAGGTACCGGCTGACAACATCAAACGCCGTGAGCATGCGGGCGTGCCCGATGTGTATGAAGTCATACACGGTCATGCCGCAGACATACATGCGGAGCTTGCCGGGGTTGATGGGCTGCAGGGGCTCCTTTTCGCCCGTCATCGAGTTGTGAATACGAATCATGATTCCTCAGGCAAAACGGGCCAGGCGCTCACGGGCGGTACCCGGCGGCATGGCCTTCAAAAGTGGTGCGAGCTCCGGACCGTGCGCAACTCCGGTCAGGGCCGCGCGCAGTGGCATGTACAGTGCCGCGCCCTTCTTTCCCGTCGCCGCACGCACCGCGCCCGCAATTGCCGCCAGGTCATTACCGTGCACGGCAGCAGCTTCGGCGGCAGCCGCAAAATAACTCTTGCCGGCCTCCTGCACCAGTTCCTGTTCTGCGGCGGGTAGGGCCGGCGGATCACCAAACACGATCCCGACCCAGCCCCGCGCATCTTCCGGCAGCACGAGGTTGGGCAGAACCGCGGCAATAAACCCCTGCAGGGCACCGGGATCCAGCTCCTGCGGCAGGATCGGCGCCAACCAGCGCAGCGCTTCCTCCGGGCTCAGGCGATGCACCGCTTCTTTCTGCCAGACATGCAGTTGCTGCTCATCAAACCGCGCAGGCGCCCGACCGAGGTGCGTGGAGTCAAATGCACGGGCCATTTCCTCCATCGACAGGAACCCGTGTTCAGGCGTGGAATGCCCCAGACGATACAGGTGGTTGGTCATCGCCTGTGGCAGATAACCACGCTCGCGATACTCGCGGACGCTGGTGGCGCCGTGGCGTTTGGACAGCGGCGAGCCATCGTTTCCAACAATCAGGGACACGTGCCCGTAACTCGGTGCGCGCAGACCCAGCGCCTCCAGGATCATCAACTGACGCGGTGTGTTCGTCAGGTGATCCTCGCCTCGCAGTACATGCGTGACACCCATGTCAGCATCGTCCACCGCGTTGCAAAAGAAAAACGCAGCGGTCCCATCAGCACGCCGGACGACAAAGTCACCGATGTCATCGGAGAGGAAACTCTGCGGACCGTGAACAAAATCCACGAACTCGATGCGGCGTCCGAGTGGAACGCGGAACCGGGTGGTCGGCGCCAAACCCTCGAGCGACTTCTTCTCTCGCTGCTCAGCCGAAAGCTCACGACAAGTCCCGGCGTACCGGGGAGGTCGACCCGACGCTAGCTGCGCGCGACGGGACGCTTCGAGCTCGAGCGGTGTGCAATAGCAGGGGTAAGCAGCATCGCGCTTTTCCAGCTCGGCAAAGTAGCGATCGTAGAAAGCACGCCGTTGTGACTGGCGGTAGGGGCCCTTGGCATCCTCGCGATCGGGGCCCGCCTCCCAGCTCATGCCGAGCCACTTCAGATCCTCGATCAACGCCGCAGTGTGCTGCTCCTTGCTGCGCTCCGCGTCCGTGTCCTCGATCCGCAGCAGAAAACGACCCGCCTGATGCCGGGCCAGCAGGTAATTGAATAGCGCTGTCCGTGCATTCCCCAAGTGCAGCTCGCCCGTGGGACTCGGTGCAAAACGTGTCGTGTGTGGCTGACCGAACGTCTCGGCCGCTGTAGTGTCCATTCCGCTCATGGTGTGATGTTACGGGACCCGCCAGCCATCGCGCTTGATAGAATTACGGGATACTTTTGTGGAGGCTCGATGCGCATACCCCCCCGGAACTGGTTCCGCAACCGACTGGCGTCCGTGCTGCTCGTACTCGGCGCGCTGCTCGCCACCTCTGCCGCGCCAGCGGCGGACCAGCCGCCGGCTCAACCGGCTCAGGCGGCCCAACAGGTGCGGGTTTCCACCAATATGGGGGACTTTGTCATCGAGCTGATGCCGGATCGTGCGCCGCTCACCGTTGCGAACTTCGTGCGCTATGTGAAAGAAGGCTATTACTCCGGCACCCTGATACATCGGGTAGTGGCCAATTTCGTCATCCAGGGTGGCGGCCACTCGGCCTCGGACCTGAAGTTGAAGGCGGTTCACGACCCGGTCAACAACGAGTCGGGCAGCGGGCTGCAGAACAAGCGCGGCACGGTCGGCCTGGCGCGCGGCGAGAGCGCGCATTCGGGTAATGCCCAGTTCTACGTCAACCTGGTCGACAACCCCGACCTGGATCCGCTGCCCACCCGCTGGGGATATGCGGTCTTTGGCAAGATCGTACAAGGCATGGACGTCGTCGACCGCATCGGTGTGACGCCCACTGGATCCTCGGGCCCCTTCAAGTCCGACACCCCGTTGAAACCCGTGATCATCAACAAGGTGGAGCTGCTCGATGGGGCAGGCCAAGCTACGACCGCGGCACCCGCGCCCATGCCGACACCCCTCGCCCCACCCTCCCAGGATGCCATTCTTTCGCCTAAATGAGCCTGCCCCCCAAATGAGCCACTTATTCGTATCGGATGTGCACCTGGATGCCGGCACGCCGGATGCGAATGAGCAGTTCCTGAAATTTCTGCGTACGCACGCCGCGCAGAGCCAGGCGCTGTACATCCTGGGTGACCTGTTTGAGGTCTGGGTCGGTGATGATGATCCGGATCCGACCAAGGCGCGCATCTGCGAAGGCTTGCGAGAGCTGACGGCCGGCGGCGTCGGTTGCTTTGTCCTGCATGGCAACCGCGATTTTCTCATCGGGCGCGACTTCTGCCGCAAAACCGGCAGTCGTCTGTTGGCCGACCCCATTGTTGCCGAGCTCGACGGCGAGCGGGTGTTACTGACACATGGCGATGCGCTGTGTACCGATGACCACTCCTATCAGGAGTTGCGCAGCTCTGTCAGGACGCCCGACTGGCAACGTCGTTTTCTCGGACTGCCGCTGGCAGATCGCGAGTTGCTGGCGAATCAGGCGCGCGCCGGCAGCAAGGACCACATGGCCCGTGCCATTCCCGACATCATGGACGTCAACGAGGATGCGGTATCAACCGCGTACCGCGCGACTCGCGTCCGACGAATCATTCACGGACATACTCATCGTCCTGGGATTCATGAGACGGCGATCGAGGGGGAACCGGCTCAGAGGATGGTGCTCGGTGCGTGGTATGAGCAGGGAAGTTATATTCAGTATGAGAATGGGCGCTATGAGTTGCGCAGCCTTCCACGCTGATTGACGGACAGGTCTGCCGGATCGCCGCGCACCAGAAGTCGTGTGCAATCTGCAGACGACTCGTCAATGGCCTGGGCAGCGACACCGCCGTGCGCCGCTCGCGCGGCAGCAACGCAATCCGACCCGTCGCAATCGCTTTTGAGGGATCTCCATATCCCAGCTCGCCCGTATGAGCGAAACGGCGATACTCCGTCGACAGCGGTGACTGCAACTCGAGAAAGACACCCAGTTGATCGAGCACGGCCCGTGTGTTGGTGAGGAGCGCCTCCGCCTCGAGAAACACCACCCGCCCGCGCAGGGCTTCAGCGAGCCGCAGTAGTCCGGCCAACCGCGTTTCGTAGTAGCGGGCGACCAGGTCAAAGTCCCGGTGCCATGCGACCGGGCTGTGGGAGAGGCCCATTTCGATGATGCTGCGAACCGTTTCGCGCGGTCGGCGGATCAACACGATGGCACGCGTGTTACTGCTCCTCAGAATGCTGCGTGCCATCGGGTAGTCGTGCAGCACCTTGTCGAGCACGTAATCACCCGTCAGCCGCTCTCCTGTCAGCTTGCGGACCCGCCGGCGCAGTTTCCATAGGTCAAACCAGGTCCGGTACTTGGTGTGCGTTTCGCAGTACCCGCTGATCTGCGGATGCGAGCCGAGGATGTGGCTCAGCACCGAGGAGTAGCTGCGCATGTGCCCCAACAGAAACAGCGTCTTCACGCAAACTCGCCCAGGACGATGCCGGCCACCGGACGTGGCTCGGGGCGCCGATCCGGCGCAATTGCGGGATCGAGATGTTGGTTCAGGCCGATCGGGCACCAGGCTTTGCCCGCTTCGATCGTGGCACGCAGAATCGCATTGTTTCGTTCGCCAATCTGCGTGTGTCGCAGAGGATGATGCAGATGGATGGCGAGCGCCTGAAACTTCAGGTTGCGGCGACTGATACCTGCGTTGTACAGGCGCGCGGCAATCTCGTTGTCTTCTCGGCCCCATCCCACGAAGCCTTCGTTGAACCCGTTCACGCGCACGAGATCGCTCTTCCAGTATGCCTGGTTGCAGCCCCGGATGGCACGCTGACCGGTGCGTTCACGAAACACCAACCAGCTCAGCAGCCGGCTGCGGAGGGTGTGGCGCCGTCGCTTGATGTCAGGCGCGAAGAACCCCAGATCCAACAACCCTCGAGCCAACATGCGGCCGGCTGTTTTCGGTCCCGTCAGCAGCCTCACGCCCTGGATGAAACAACCGTGACGGGCCGCGCGCACGTGATCGGCGATGAAGTGGCGATGCAGGACCATATCGCCATCCACGATGATCACGTAGTCGCCACGCGCCGCCGCAATCGCGCGATTGCGGGAGCGGGCCAGGCGAAAGCCTTCATCGGCTTGCCACACATGCACGAGCGGCGTAGGTAGCCGCCCCTGCCAGCGTGTGACCACAGCCTCAGTCTCGGGGCCGGAGCCATCGTCAGCGACGATGATCTCCATGGGTGCCATCGACTGGCGCGCAGCGCTCTGCAGAGTCAAATCGAGCGCCGCGGGCCAGTTATAGGTTGTGACGACCAGTGTGACGCGCAGACAGTCAGGCACGAACGGCTCCTCAGTGCGGCCGTCCCGGAGGTCCGCGCTCTGCCATCAACACTTGAAACTTCTTGAGCTGGTCGGCCGTGAGGATGGGCTTCAGCTTGGCCAACGTGTCCTGTTGCATCTGCTCGTGCGCAGCCTTCATCTGCTCGAAGGTCGGCTTCGTTCCCGATGATTCCGCCTGATCGTGCGCAGCCTTCATCTTGGCGTGCTCTTCGTCGAGCACAGCCTGGACCTGGGTTTTCTGATCTGCGGTGAGATCGAGAAGCGTGGCGAGGTGATCCATGCGCTGGGCGGCGCTTTCGTGGTGTCCACCTGGGGGCCCACCGGGAGGGGCCTCCGGCGACTGCGCGAGCGCCGTGCCGACCCACAGGGCCGCGACTGCGAACAAACTGACTTTCATGGGGTTGCTCCGAAACTTTGGTGAAAGCTGCGGCAGCAACGTAGAGGTGCAGGCACACCTCGGCGGTAATCAATCGTTAACGAATGTTATCCACCTCAATGGGCATCAAGAAAGGTTCGTCAGGCCCGCGGCAGGCTCACAATGGCCTCGAGCCCGCGCACCGGCAGATTCTGCAAAATCAGCGAGCCACCGTGCGCCTGTATGACGTCGCGGGCGATGCTCAATCCCAGGCCGCTGCCGCCGGTGTCACGATTTCTCGAGGATTCGAGTCGATAGAACGGTTCAAACACCCGTTCCAGCTCCTCGTCGGGGATGCCGGGGCCTTCGTCGCGAATGCGGATCACCAGCGCGGCCCCGTCCTCGACAATGACGGTTGCCTGCGATCCAAACTTGATGGCATTCGCGATCAGGTTGGTCAAACATCGGCGCAGCGCCTGTGGTTTACCGAGCATGGAGCGGGCGGCATGTCCCTGAACCAACACTTGGGCGCTCATCTCGGCAAACTCCGACTGCAGCGTCGCAAGCATTTCATTGATGTCGACAGGCGTGAAGGCCTCGTTGTCATCCAGGCCTCGAAACAAGGCGAGAGCACCGTGCACCATGCTCTCCATTTCATCGAGCTGGCGGCCGAGCTTCACCTGCGCGGCGGAGTCATCCAACATCTCCACCTGCAGCCGCAGGCGTGTAAGCGGGGTCTTGAGATCATGCGACATGGCCGCGAGCACCCGGCTGCGGCTGTCGAGATAGCGCTGCATCCGGTCCTGCATGGTGTTGAATGCATGGGCGGCGTTGCGTATCTCGCGCGCGCCCCGCTCGACGAGCTTCGGCTGGCGCAGATCACGACCGACGCTGTCAGCGGCTCGGGCGAGATCTGACAGAGGGCGGGTGATGCTCCGGGCAACCACCCACAACGCCATGGACAGGACGATGACCAGCAGTGCGAGGTTCATGAACAAGCCGCGGGGCAACGGTGCCCCGCGGGAGTAGCGAGTCACGCGAAACACCGCCGAGTACCCATCGGGGAATTTGACCTTCGCGTCGTAGAACTCGGCGCCGCTGTCGTGAACTTCGGCGAACAATGGGCCGCCGATCGGTATGGCTTTCTCCGTCGGGTCGGCTGTCTGGGTCACCTCGGTTTCAAAGCCGGGACCCAGATCTTTGCGCAGCTCCTCCTCGAACGCCGGCTCAAAATCGCCGGCTTTCGTAAAGGGGACGACCGCAGGATAGGTGGTTGCTCGCAGGACGAGGCTGCGAGTGTCCTCGGGGGGTGGGCCCATGGGTCCGGGGTGGCGCCCCTGCTGATCGCGATCGCGGTGCCCCCTGAGTGCATCGGGGGATTGCTGCGCCGCTGGCGGTGGCACCTGGTCAGGATGAACCGCGTCTGGCGGGACATCTGGTGGCGCCAGCGGCTCACCGGGTTGCTCCGTCTTTGGCGGCATCCGTGGCTCACTGGGTCGCCCCGCCGTCGGCGGACGAGCCCCCGGCGCTTCCGTATTACCCTGCGGCCCGTCATGGCCCCGGCCGCCGCGGCCGCCCGGACCGGGGAAAGCCGCCGGATCGCCTTCCGGCCCGTTCACGAGGCCATCGCGAAACATGAACGCATCCGGCGGCCGATGCCCGAATCGCCAGGGCCGTTCGTTCAACCGGCTGATCGTGGCGGACCGCTCGGTGTCGTCCATGCCCTGCAGCACGGTCGTCACCTCCGCGATTCTGCGGGACCACTCGCGCACACTGCCTTGCAATATGAAACGTTCGCGCTCACGCGCGATCATGACCAGGCTCACAACCTGGGCCAGCAGCAGTGCGATGATGGAGGCCGCCATCAATCGCCCGAACAGCGATTGCGGCCAAAGGCGGAAAGTCATTGCGTCTGGACCGGGACCCCGACCACGTAACCCTCGCCATACACGGTTTTGATGATCTGCGGCGCGCGAGCATCATCCCCCAGGATCTGCCGCAGCCGGCTGACTCTGACATCGATGCTGCGATCAAACGGGTCCGCTTCCCGGCCACGCAACAGCTCGGTGAGCTGTGCCCGACTGAGCACCCGATTCGCGGATGACAGCAGAACGGCGAGCAGCCGATACTCCGCGCCACTCAATGCAACCTCTTTACCCTCGAGGTCAGTCAGTGTCCGGGTTGTTGTGTCGAGCTTCCAGTTGCCGAATGCGAACGACCGCACCGACTCCGGGCTCGGGTCACGTGGGGCGTGTGCGGCTCTACGCAGCACCGCCCGGATGCGACCCAGCAGCTCCCGCGGGTTGAAAGGTTTTGGCAAGTAATCGTCGGCGCCGAGCTCGAGACCAACAATTCGATCAACATCCTCGCCGCGCGCGGTGAGCATGATGATGGGCACCTGTGAGCGCGTGCGCAGCTCCCGGCAGATGGACAGGCCATCCTCGCCAGGCAACATCAGGTCGAGCACGACGAGATCGACGCGCGAGCGTTCCATCACGCGCCGCATTTCCTTACCCTCCGCAACAGCGGTCGTGCGGAAGTCGTGCTTTTCCAGGTACTGGCTGAGCAGCGTGCGAATTTCGCGGTCGTCATCGACAATGACGAGATGGGGACGATCGGTCATCGAGGCCTTCTATGCTTGTAACAAACTGTTAAGGATCTAACGCTCCGTTGGAGTCAACTTTAGTCTTTATTTCGCTGCAGTGCTAACACTGAACTCGAGCTGCGGCATATAGTCGAATCTGGCGATTACTTTTGGCGCGAGGGCAACACAGGCGATGGGTAGAACCATATTGTTAAGAGCGGTCGTCGGGGCGTTAGTTGCGTCCTGGGTGGCAGGATGCGCAACGGACCGCCTGGATGCTGCACCGCCCAGTGGCGTCAATCTGACGGGTGACTGGGCGCTGAATGTGAATCTGAGCGACGACCCCGACAAGATGGGGCCGGACCCTGATACCACGAAGCCCGCGAAAACCCCGGGCTCACACCGTGGGCACGGTGGGGGTCGGGGCGGCGGTGGTGGTGGCGGCGGCATGCCGCCCATAGGCTCCCCACCCGATGGCGGGCCGACTGCAAGCTACGAGAAAGCGGGATATGGGTTCGTTCCCGTAGCTGACACACCGCCCGCCAAACCGAACCGGGGCGCCAGCATCAATCGCTATCTGCGTGCGCCAATGTCCATGTCGATCACTCAGGACAAGGGATCGCTGACGGTCACAACCAACTTGCCGGACGGCACTAAGACGTCCGACGTGTACACGGCCGGGGAAAAGAAGTCGATTCCGTTCGGACAGGACAACACCGCCGAGCGTACGGCCGGCTGGCGCGGGCCGGTGTTTGTGGTGACCACGTCCGCCAAGAAGTTCGGCAATCGTGAGGATGACTTCGCCATCGACACGGACGACGGGCGGTTGATCATGACCACGATGACGAGTGGTGGAAAGTTGGGAAAGGTCGCGATTACGCGGGTGTATGACCGCGTGAAAAACTGACCGCCTCCGCCCGAGTACGCAGGCGGGAGCCCGCTGTGAGGGCGAAACACCGGCGGCACGCGCCCCGCAGGTTCTATTTGCCTGGCGGGCCGCTGTGGAATCTGAACACGGGGTCCGCCGCGGTAGCCAACTCGGCCTCGCGTTCGGCCAGCGTGCTCAACCGCTCTTGCCACTGATCCGGCGCCTCAGCACGGGCGAGGTTCACATACAACTCGAAGTGCCGGGCCTCGGACCGTTGCAACGAAGCGTAGAAATCGCCCAACGGCTGTTGCAACCGGCCGCTCAACAGCCGGAACCGTTCCGATGAGCGCGCTTCAATCAGCGCGCCCGACAACAACAGATCCAACTTCCGTCCCGGCTCTGAAGTCCGGATGACCGACCGCAGGCCCGAGGCGTAACGACCCGGCTGTTGACGCTCAACTTCCACACCGAGCGTCAACATCATCTTCTGCACTTGCTCGAAGTGCCGCAACTCTTCGCGAGCCAGCCGCGAGAGCGCCATTGCAAGCGCGTGATCCTCCGGATAGGCAAACATCAGCGCGATCGCGGTGGAAGCAGCCTTCTTCTCGCAGTTGGCATGGTCCACCAGCATTTCACGCCAGCGTTCAACGGCTGCAGCAACCCAGGTTTCCGGCGTCGGCGCTCGGAGTATCGAGACAAACGGGTCAGACATCAGGTCGCTTCCGCTGTCGTCTTCAGGAAGCGGTACGCTTTTTCCAACGCCTGGCGCGCCTCCGCCGCGTTCTGATAGCGATCCTTCGGATCCTTCGCCAGGAACCGCTCGATGATGGGTTGCAGGCCTTCAAACGGCTCGGGCAGCCGCGGCACCGGCTCTTTGCGATGCTTGTAGATGATCGCCATGGGATTCTCGGCCGCGAACGGCTTCTCGCGGGTCAACATCTCGTACACGATGACGCCCAGGCTGTAGAGGTCGCTGCGGGCATCAATCGGCTCGCCGTGCCCCTGCTCCGGGCTCATGTAATGCGGCGTCCCGAAGATCAGCCCCGTATCGGTGACTTCCTGGGCGAGCGCCGTGTCTTTCGACATCCCGAAATCAATCAACGCCGGTGAGCCATCTTCGCGCAACATGACATTGCCCGGCTTCAAGTCTCTGTGAAGAACACCGGCACCATGCATTGCCTCGAGCGCGTGGGCGATAGCAATGGCGGTGCGCAATGCCGGACGCGGCCGCATCCCGGCACGCATGCGCCGCCGTAGATCGCCTTCCTTGAAATACTCCATCACCAGCCAGGCATGGTCGTCGCTGACCCCGAGGTCAAAGAGTTGCACGACGCTCGGATGTTTGATGCGTTGGACGATCTCATATTCCTGCAGAAACCGTCGGAACGTGTGATCGAGGTCGTGCTGATCCTTGTTTCGATCGCGAACCACCTTCAACGCGACCACGGCCCCGGCGGATTCGCTCTCAGCCATATAGAGGTCGGAGATCGGCCCGGACGCGATGCGACGGATACACCGGTAGCCGCGAATAAATGCGCCGCCGAAACTCTGCGTCTCGCGACCCGCAGGGCTCGTCTGCCACTTCTGGCGAGCACGCGATTGCGTCCACTGGGCATCGGCAACGGCCCGGAAGAAATGCTCGGTCTGGATCTCATCGCGACTCACAACGGCGTGCGCACCGTGGTCTTTTGCCTCGATCGGATCAACATGAGTGGTGATCAAAATAACCGGCGCGAAGCCGGCACGGCCCGTCAGATCCCGCAGCTCGTCGAGACCGCGGCCGTCACCTAACAGGACAGCGTCAAATCCCTGTGCCAGAAATTCGGGCGCGAGCGGGCCGTGCAGATCGGGATTTCGGACCACGATCTGCGCATCAGGTGTACGCGACGTCAGACGATGTTGGATGATTTCGCACTGGGCCGCGTCGTCTTCGATCAGCAACAAACGCATTGCTCATTACAGCACGCGCGTATCGAGCCCGTCACGACCTTCGACCACTATCTTGGCGGCGGCGTGCGACAATTTCAGCCCGATGACGAGATCGCCGACATTTGTACCGGTCGGACCTGTATGGATCAGATCACCGCTGGCACCGAGCGCCGTTCCAGAGTCTGCACGGCGCATACAGTCGTCCACATCGATCCCTGAGACCGACAGGCGAGCACAGGTCTCGCTGTCCACCAGCGCGCCAGCATCGTCGGTCACACCGTCTGTTCCGTCCGTCCCGGCGGCCAGCAGCATCATATTGGACTGGCCGGCCAGGAGCCGAGCCGCGGCCAATGCGAGGTGCTGATTGCGTCCGCCGCGGCCGGGATTGGGCGGAAGCTGGACGGTCGATTCGCCGCCCCAAACGCAGAGCTGAGCGGCATTCAGATGCAGCTCGTGTGTAAAACGAACCGCGAGCCGCGCGGCATCGTCGTCGAATCGGCTCGCCGGCCGACGCACATCGAGACCTAATTTCTCTGCGGTGACGCAGACTCCCTCGACTGCATGGTCGAGCGACGCAACGATGGTTCGCTCAATGCGATCAGTATGATCCGGCGCGGGCCCCAGAACGCCTGAACCAATCACAGCCGGATCGTCACTGGGAACATCGGAAATAAACAGTGCTCGCGCGGGACGATCACCTAGCAGACGTGCGACGCCACCGCCTTTGATCCGTGACAGCTTGGATCGGCGCGCATTGAGCTCGCCGATGGGGATGCCGCTCGCCAGACCTTCCGCATTCAAACGCCCGAGCTGCGCGAACGTCACGCCCTCCTCCAGCACCTCAACGAGACTGGACGCGCCGCCTGAGATCAGGAACAGAGGCTCGACAGAGCGAGGCAGCTCCTGCACCCACTTCAGCAGGCTCGCACCGGCGGTGAGGGAGCGCTGGTCCGGAACCGGATGCGCACTCTCGTGAATTTCCACATTCCGCAGCGCGAGAAGCTGGGGAGCAACGTGATCGTCTTTGGTGATGATCAGTGTTCGCTCGATCGAAACACCGAGCACATCGTGGGCGCCGAGAGCCATCGCAGATGCGGCTTTACCAATCGCAGCAACCCAGATGGGACCCGACGCTGGAGTCAGGGCCCGAGCCACGGAGGCACGACCCGACACTCGATCGAGTCCTGCCTGGAACAGCTCTAGCAAAATACGGCGTCGAGGATCTGTAGAGTTCACGAGCGATGGGCGCCGTAGTTAGTCTGGGGAGCGTCAGGTGCCCCGAATGACTTTGAGTTTACCGCGTCTTTCGCGACGCAACGACTTCGCCGCGTCCGAGCGTTCAATCTGCAGGCGCTCGAGATATTCGGGCGTTACATCGCCGGTCACATACTCACCGGAGAAACAGGACGTATCGAACTCCGTCACGCGCGAATCATCGTGATGACACGCCGCGACCAGATCCTCCAGATCCTGATAAATCAGCCAGTCGGCGCCAATGAGATGGGCCACTTCGTCGACAGTGCGGTTGGCCGCAACGAGCTCGCTGGTCGCAGGCATATCGATGCCGTAGACATTGGGAAAACGGACCGGCGGCGCCGCGGAGGCGAAGTACACCTTCTTGGCGCCCGCTTCACGGGCGAGATCGATGATCTGTGCCGAGGTCGTGCCCCGCACAATGGAGTCATCGACCAGCAGGACGTTCTTACCGCGGAACTCCAGGTCGATGGCATTGAGCTTGCGGCGCACAGACTTCTCGCGCTGCTCCTGGCCCGGCATGATGAACGTCCGGCCGATATAGCGATTTTTGGTGAAGCCTTCGCGGTACTTCAGGTTCAGACGCTGTGCGAGCTGCAGGGCGCTGGTTCGGCTGGTGTCGGGAATCGGAATCACAGCATCAATGTCGTGATTGGGGCGCTCGCGCAGAATCTTATCTGCGAGCTTGTCTCCCATACGCATGCGGGCGCGATACACCGAGATGTTGTCGATCTTCGTGTCGGGACGGGCGAAGTAGACGTACTCGAAAATACAGGGTGTGTGCCGGACGGTGGGTACGAGCTGCTGTGTATGCAGCCGGCCCAATTCGTCGATGAACACGGCTTCACCCGGACCAATGTCGCGCACAAACTTGAATGATAGCGAATCGAGAGCCACGCTCTCGGATGCCAGCATCCACTCCGGTCCGCGCGGAGTATCGCGCTGGCCGAGCACCAACGGGCGGATGCCATGCGGATCGCGGAAGCCCAAAATACCGTGACCAATGATCATCGCGACGACAGCGTAACCGCCGCGGCATCGCCGATAGACTGCATTCAACGCAGCAAATACGTCGCCGGCAGTAACGCGCGGTGTACCAATGCGCTGCAACTCCGATGCGAACACGTTCAACAGAACTTCCGAGTCGGAAGTCGTGTTCAGGTGTCGGCGGTCCTCACGAGTGATGACCTCGGCAAGCTCGATAGCGTTTGTCAGGTTGCCGTTGTGTGCAATGCAGATGCCGTAAGGCGCATTGACGTAGAAAGGCTGTGCCTCGGAAGCGGTATCGCAACCGGCAGTCGGATAACGTACGTGACCGATGCCGTAGTTGCCCTTCAGCTCCAGCATGTGCTGTTGCTGGAAGACATCGCGAACGAGGCCGCTGCCCTTGCGGGTATACAACTCGCCGTCGATGGAGGTTGCAATACCGGCCGCATCCTGGCCGCGATGTTGCAGGACCGTCAGCGCGTCATAGATCCGATTGTTGACTCCGCTGGTTCCGACAATGCCTACGATACCGCACATGCTTGGGGCGCCTCGCTAATGAATGCCGTGTCTACAGGTGGCTGCCGGGATGGTGAACCGACTTCTCGCCAACCAACGTGCGCAAGCCGTTCGCGACGGACTCGCCGTACGGAATCAGCAGCGAGCGCGTCCACCAGTGCTCGTCGTTGAGACGGAGCACCTGGCCCAGTATCACAAAGACGCCGAGCAGCACCACGCCGCGCAGCAAACCGAACACCAGGCCGAGAAACCGATCCATGCCACTGAACATCGACAGCCGCACGAAGTGATTCAGAGCCGCTCCGATCGCGGTGCCCAGGAGCAGGATGAGGATGACAATGATGACGCGCGCCGCCCAGGGGGCGACGGCGGAGCCGGCCAGGAGGCCGCCCAGGTGGGGCTCGATCAGATCCGCGAAATGCCAGGCAAAGAACAGCGCGATGATCCACGCCAGCAGTGCCACTACCTCGCGCAGAAAGCCGCGCAGCGCACCAACAACCGCCGAAATCACGACGGCGACAATCACCAGATAATCGGTAGCATTCATCCGCGAGTCCGGTAGCCGATTGCGGCGCGGATTGTACCGGACCGGGGCGGCCGCTGCGCGGACCTCCACCGTGCATTGCTGCAAATGTGGGGTGGATCAAGAATAAGGTACAACGGTCCCGCCGGGACGCCCCGCGGCCTTCAGTTTCGACTGCAGATCCTGCGCGGCCGACTTGTCGGCGGCCGGGCCAACGCGCACCCGATACAGTTTGCGTTTGCCGCTCGTGACGGGCGACACGGACACCTTGAAACCTTTCGTCCGCACATCGAGCGCCAGCCGCTCGGCGTTCTCCTTGCTGGCGAAGACACCCAGTTGCACGCCCCAGCCAGAGACTACCAGTCCACCTGACTCGCTGGCCGCTGGCGGCGGTGTCGGATGTGGCTTGGAAGTGGCTTTGTCCGGTGCGGCTGCATGCTCCGCGCGTGCCGCGACGTTGGGCGCCGGTTGGTTGGCCTTTGGTGCCGGTGCGGCAGGCTTGGGTTCCGGCACGGGCTTCGGAGCAGGAGGACTCGGTTGAGTCTCCACCGCAGGTGGAGAGGAGCTTTGAGCCGTGGTCGTTGAAGAGTCCCACGAGGACGACTCGGTCAGGTCCTTCTCGGGAGTCGCTGCCTGCGTGGTCGGCTGTGCCGGTTGGGTCGGCTGTGGCGGCCCAGAGCTGCCCGCTGCGCCGTTCGCCGTCTCGGACTGCGTGTGCGAATCGTCGCCCAGGTTGATGGTGTACGACCGTAATGGCGGTTCCTCCGATGAAGGGGAAGCAGCGCCGGCGGCCGGCGGTGTTGCCGCGGGGCCTTTTGGGCCCGACAACAGCTCGGGCACCAACAGCACGATCAAAACCACGAGAATGATCGCGCCGGTCAGTCGCTCTTTCACCAGAAGTTCCAAAGTGGGGACGAAGTCGCTCCGATCAAGCCTGGCGACAGTGTGTAGTCAGACCCCTAGTATACGCCAAGCCAGGCCAATGCCGGACCCACGGTGTAGACCGAGCCGAAGACAATGACCCGGTCACCCTCAACCGTCGCAGCCCGCACGGCCTCGCAGCCCTTTTCCACCGAGTCTGCGAGAGTGACCTGCTCCGGTCGCAACCGCAGGCGGTCGGCAAGATCGGCGGCCGTGCTGCCACGCGGACCCGGCAGCGTACACAGTACCCAATGATCAACGAGTGGTGCGAGCGCAGCAGCAATCTCTCGCGCATCTTTGTCGGCGAGGATGCCAACAACCGCGAAAGTTCGGCCGCCAGCGGCTGAGCGTCGCTCGCGCACGTGCTGTGCAAACACGCGCGCCGCAGGCTCGTTGTGGGCGATGTCGAGTATCCACTCGACGGGTCCGGGAACAACCTGGAACCGCCCGGCGAGCCTGACATCGCGCAAGGCACGCGCGACTGTTTGCTCGTTCAGGGCGTATCCCGGATCCAGTGATTCAATCGCCGCCAGCGCAGCAGAGGCATTGCGATACTGGATGGACCCTGCCAGCGCCGAGGGCGGCAAATTGTCCAGCGACGAGCGAAGCCCGCGGTAATTCCACCGCCCGTCCGATGCTTCCTTCCAGCTGAAATCGCGCTCAGCCACCACAGCGCGCGCGCCGAGCGCATCAATCACCGAGTACACGCTCGCCGGCATGTCCGGCGTACTCAACACAGCAGGGCGGCCTGCGCGAAATATCCCGGCCTTCTCAGCCCCGATCATCTCCAGCGTATCGCCCAGGTAGTCGCGATGATCGAACCCGATCGAACACACCACCGCAACATCCGCATCCACGAGATTCACCGCATCCAACCGCCCACCCAGCCCGACTTCCAGGATCGCCACATCGACGCGACGATCCGCGAAAATCACCAGCGCCGCGAGCGCATTGAATTCGAAGAACGTGATGGTAGTGGACCCGCGAGCGGCCTCAATGCGCTCAAACGCACTGATCAACTCATCGTCACCCACCTCGACCCCATCCACCCGGATCCGCTCGTTGTAGCGGAGGAAGTGAGGCGACGTGAACATGCCGGTGGATACGCCGGCGGCGCGCAGCAGCGCATCGAGGTGCGCCACCGTAGACCCCTTACCGTTGGTTCCTCCAACGGTGATCACCCGGGAAGCGAGCTTGTCCACTCCCAGGGTCCGCGCCACGGAACTGACGCGGGCCAGGCCCATATCGATGGTTTTGGGATGTACTGACTCCTGAAGAGCCAGCCATTCCGCGAGCGTGCGCAATCAGGCAGCAGCGGCCGGAGCCGGTGCCGCCGCCGGCAGCTTCAACAGCACGCGCAGCGCGGAGGAAATCCGATCACGCATGTCGCGACGGTCGACGATCATGTCCAGCACACCGTGCTCCAGCAGAAACTCACTTCGCTGAAAGCCCTCAGGGAGTGTTTCGCGTACCGTCTGCTGAATGACGCGCGGACCGGCAAATCCGATCAGCGCGCGCGGCTCCGCGATGTTGAGATCGCCGAGCATGGCCAGGCTCGCCGACACGCCTCCGGTGGTCGGATCGGTCATGACCGAGATGTAAGGCAAATGAGCCTGCGCGAGTGCCGAAAGCGCCGCGGCGGTCTTCGCCATCTGCATCAACGAATACAACGCCTCCTGCATGCGCGCTCCGCCGCTGGCGGTGAAGCACACGAACGGAGTGCGATGCTCGATGGCATGGTCGACTCCGCGCTTGAACCTTTCGCCCACCACGGATCCCATGGATCCGCCCAGAAACTGGAATTCAAATGCGCTCGCCACGATCGGCAGCCCCTGCAAGTGGCCGGCGAGCACAATCAGGGCATCGCGCTCGTGCGTGGCTTTCTGCGCCTGGACCAACCGGTCCTTGTAGCGCTTGCTGTCCCGGAATTTGAGCGGGTCTTCCGGCGTGATGTTGGCGCCGATTTCCACGGTCTCACCGGGGTCGAGGAAGCTTTCCAGCCGCTCCCGGCCGCCGATCCGCATGTGATGGCTGCACTTGGGGCAGACGTAGAGGTTGCGCTCGAGCTCGGCCCGATACAGCACCGCATCGCAGGCCGGACACTTGATCCACAGGCCTTCCGGCACCGAGCGCGTGCGCCGCTCGGTCTTGATGCGCGAAGGCATGATTTTTTCGAACCACGACATGAAGGATGCCCGTACTCAATTTAATCCGGGAATGATAATGGATCGCCGCCCCGCCCGCCCGGAGGGCAGGTTAAAGCCCTCCGGGTAGCGGACGTCCCAAAAGTACAGCCCCTCCGCCGGTGCCGTCGGAGCGCCCTTGGTGCGATCCAGGCCTTCCCGGACTTCCAGTGCCCACGAGGGCAGCGCCTCGCCTTTCCCCACCTCAATCAGCAGGCCCGCGAGGTTGCGCACCATGTGGTGCAGAAAAGCATTGGCCGTCGCTTCGATGATCACCCACTCGCCCGACCGCTCTACGGTCAGGCGCTCCACCTTTCGAACGGGGGAGTTCGACTGACACTCCGAAGACCGGAAAGCGCTGAAGTCGTAATGACCGCACAGATGTACGGCGGCTTCGGCCATACGCTCGTGATCGATGGGCTTAAAGATGACGGCAGCCCGCTTTTCCGCAAGGGCTGACCGCACAGGTCGATTGAGGATGAGATACCTATAGGTCCGCGCCTCAGCCGAATAGCGGGCGTGGAAATGAAGGGGTACCGGACGAGCCCACGTGAGGCTGATGTCGCGAGGAAGCTCGGTATTGGCGCCCATCACCCAACCGCGCATGGGGCGCGTGACGTTGGTGTCGAAGTGGGCGATCTGCCAGCGCGCGTGCACGCCAGCGTCCGTTCGGCCGGCGCAGACGACCTCAATGCGTTCAGCAGCCACGCCACTCAGTGCACTCTCGACGAGGACCTGAATGGTGGGTAGCGACTGTTGCGTCTGCCAGCCGGAATAAGCGGAGCCATCATATTCGATGGCTACCGCATAGCGGTTCAACCGGGGAGCGACTCCAGCAACCGTTGCGCTTCCTGCTTCTGCGCCACGGAGCCTTCAGTCATGACTTCCTCGAGGATGTTGCGTGCACCCTCAGGGTCGCCCATGTCCATGTAAGCGCGAGCCAGGTCCAACTTCGTGCCGACTTCGCTCATTGTCACCGGCTCGAGGTCCGGCAGAGCGAGATCGTCGGAAGCGAGCTTCTGTGTCGCCGTGAACGCGGCGTCTGGAACGGTCGCCGTCCCCACATCGAGATCCAACCCAGAGCCATTGGATCCGTGCGTGTGGTGGTGGTGCATGCCATCGGCATCGGCCTCACCAACGCCATCGGCGTCAACATCACCGAGGTCGAAGTCAACGTCGTTCTTGGACAGAGTGGCGAGGCGCGCGGTGGATGACGAATCAAACTCGCCACCTTCCTCAGCGTTTCCTTCCTCACCCAACACAGCGTGCAGGTCGCTGTCATCCATGCGCCAGGCAGCCGTGGCCGCCGGGTCGTGATCTTCCTTCTGAGCGCGACGCTGGGCCTCTTCCATCACCTTGCGTGAACGCTCGTCCATACCCGCAACCAACGTCGGCGCATCCGAAGAAGCACCGAGGCCAGGCTGGTCAACCGTATCGAGTGCACCGAGATCGAGACCGAGGTCATCGATAGCGAGCTCTGCTGTTTGTTCGGCGCTATGTCCCTGCTTGAGGGCCATGGCCACTTTCTGGCGGATCGTCGGATCTTTCTGTTGGCCGAGCTGCGGCTGTTCAACCGTCGGACCTTCCGATTCCGCGCCGAATTCCGGCATCAGAACGTCGGGCTCGTCGCGGTTGATCTTCTGCGTCATCTGACGCGTCGTACCTGTCGAGGACGACTTGTTGAACGTGTCTTCGAGGCCGAAATTGCGATCGGTCGCAGTCCCGGTCGCCTCGTGGTCACTGAGGGCAGAGCCAATGTCGAGGTCGACGCCGTCGTCGTGGCCCGGAATGGGCTCACCGATCAAGTCGAAATCTACGCGGCTCTCGCCACCTTCGAGATCGAGGTCGACGCCACCATCGGTCGCGCCGCTGATGGCACCGCCACCGGAGAACAACAGATCTTCAGGGGCAAGCTGCTTGCCCATGATGACAATCTTTTCCCACTCGCCCGGAGCGGCTTCTGAACGTGTGTCAGCCAGCTCGCGTGCGCTATGGAGGAACTGCTCCTTGTTGCCCCAGACGAAGAACACTTCGAGGAGCTTCAACTTCAGGTCGCGACGATTGGGCTCGCGGCTGATGGCAATACGGATCAGATCCGCGGCCTGATCGTAGAGGCCATACGCCATGTGGAAATCAGCTTCGGCCAGCGGATCGCCCTGGTCGAGGTTGATTGCAGTCTCGCTGCTGATCGTCTCGTCAGAGGAAACGTGCCGGGCAGCTTGTGCTGTCGGAGCATTGCCGCCAGGGAAGCGAGGACGCTCATGCGTACCGGACTCTTCGACGAGGAACGCTCCATCATCCGTGGCCGCTGTGAGCGGACGGACAGGCGAGGTATCTCCACCGGCGGCAAAGCCGCGGTCCATCGAAGCAGCACCCGCAACGGCCAAGCGGCCGAGCGAATCATCGAACTCAGACTGCCGGCGCGAACGCCATGCTCGCATGCCGAGGAAACCGGCAATCGCCACGGCGATCAGAGCAAGCGCCCACCAGTAGTCTTTGAGTGTGTCGACAATGCCACCGCCCGTGTCGGTCGCTGTCGGCGTAGCCGGATGAGGTCTGCGCGCCCGAGCGGCAGAATCTGCCTCCGCTGGCGTCGGCGCCGGTGCCGGCTCTGCTGCCGGAGCAGGCTGCTCTTCCGCTGGAGGCGGCGTGGCAGAGGCAGTTGGCGCCTCTGACGGATAAGGAGGCTGAGGCTCGGAAGAAGGAGCGGGCGTCGGAGCTACGGCCGGTGGCGGTGTCGCAGCAACTGGCGGAGCCGGCGGAGGAGTGGCAGGCGCGGCACCCTTACCTTGACCCTCAATCTGCGACTGCAGGCGTGCGAGTTCCGCGTTCCGCAGTTCCAACAGTCGCTTGGATTCGGTCAGTTGGCCTTCGAGATCTTTGACCCGACCTTGGAGGGCCTTGGTCTCCGCGGTGGAGGTCCCCGTGCCCGGGGTGTCCGACCCCGTTGGAGTCACCAGGCGCAGGTGGCCCGGTTCGTTGGCGCCGGCTGCTCCGCCAGCCGCAGTAGAGCGCCACGCAGCGTATTGACGGCGGATTTCACCGTTCGCTTCGGTAGGTGAAATGGCTGTCGCATCCGAGCCATCCGGAATGCGCAGCACCGAGCCGGAGCGCAACAGATTCATGTTTTTATCGAACGCGCCCGGGTTGGCCTGGTAGATGGCCAACATCCAGCTCCGCGTCTGCGGCGAATTCGCCGAGCTGCCGGAGGTCGATGACGCGATCGAAGACAACGTTTCGCCACGCTTTACAACGTGACTGGAGCCACTCTCAGCGCTCGCACTGCTTCCAGCGCCAGCAGACATCGCATGCGATGAGCCCGACGGGCTAGTGCTCGGGGAAGCGGGCGACTCACTCGGAGCAGTCGGCGAGATGGAAGAAGTGTCCTGTGACGGCGGAACCTGTGATCCGCGCGCGATCGAACCTTCGTGAGCACCAGCGCCGGCTGCGGGAGCAGCAACAGGAGCATTGGATGCAGGCGACTGACCCGGGGTGTAGACCGGCGGGTCGAGAAGCATCGTGTACTCGCGGACGAGGCGACCACGGGCCCAGTTCACTTCCACCAAGAGCGTTATGAACGGCTCAGTGATCGTGTCCGAGGACTTCAGCTTGATGACCTGACGACCGTCGGGGCCTCTCGTTGTCTTTACCTGCACGCTGCTGAGAAACACCGGCCATTCCAGGCCGTAGCGGGTAAACGTCTCGCGCGAGGCGATCTGCGCCTTGAGGGATTGCATTTCCTCAGGCGTGACGTCTACCAGCTCGATCTCCGCATCGAGAGGTGCATTGAGAGGCGAAAGGAGACGGATGTCCCCGAGACCAAGCGCAAACGAAGCCGATGGCAGGGCCATCAGCGTGGTGAGCACCAGGCTGCTACGTTTCACGGACATTACGACACCCCGAGAGGCATCAAGGGTTAAAAAGTCTTGTAAAAACAAATGAGTGGATCGCTTTCGGCGAATCCACCCAACGGTCGGCAATATACATTACATATGCTGCCGAACCAAAATCTCTGCGATCTGCACCGCATTCGTTGCAGCACCCTTGCGCACGTTGTCGGCCACGACCCATAAGTTAAGTCCCTTGTCTGAGGTGAGATCTTCACGTATTCGCCCGACATAAACTGTGTCGCGGTTCGCTGCCTCGGTAGCCGCCGTTGGGTACCCGCCGGGTTGGTGCTCATCCATCACCTCTACTCCGGGAGCCTTTGAAAGCAGCGCGCGGGCCTCCGCCGCCGTAATTTTGGAGCGCGTCTCGAGATGCACGACCTCCGAATGCCCGAAAAACACCGGCACTCGCACTGCAGTGGCATTCACACGGATGTTGGGGTCCTCCAGGATCTTCTGGGTCTCCCACACCATCTTCATTTCTTCCTTGGTGTAGCCGTTGTCCTGAAATTTGTCTATTTGAGGAACGCAGTTGAAGGCAATCTGCTTGGCCACGATGCGGGCTTTCACCGGGCCTTTGCCGCTGAGCAACTGCACCGATTGCTCGGCCAACTCCTGCACCGCCTCGCGTCCCGCTCCTGACACCGACTGATAGGTCGCAACATTGATGCGGTCGATTCCCACCGCGTCGTGAATGGGCTTCAGCGCGACTACGAGCTGAATCGTGGAGCAGTTCGGGTTGGCGATGATCCCGCGGTTCTTATACAACGCGATCGCGTGCGGATTGACCTCGGGCACGACCAGCGGAATGTCGTCCTCGTAGCGAAACTCCGAGGTGTTGTCGATCACGACGCAACCGGCAGCCGCAGCCTTGGGCGCGTACACACGGGACACCTCGCCCCCCGGCGAAAACAACCCGATATCGGTCTTGCTGAAGTCGAAAGTCTCGAGATCCTGGACGTGGACGGTGCGGCCCTTGAATTTGACCCCCTTGCCCAGGGAGCGAGTGCTGGCCAGGGCATGGATCTCGGACACGGGGAAATCGCGCTCTTCGAGGACCTTGAGCAGCGTTTCGCCAACCAGGCCGGTGGCGCCTACGACCGCGACGGAGTATTCGGACTTTTTCACTGCGTTACTTTACTGATGTCTGGGGTAGATGTTTTCACGTCCGCATTCTGTGCACGATGACGCAAGTAATGATCCATTAAAACAATCGCCAACATTGCCTCGGCAATCGGCGTGGCTCGCAAACCCACACAAGGATCGTGCCGTCCCGTAGTCACAACCTCCACCGGGTTGCCCCCGAGGTCAATCGTACTCCCTGGAACCTGAATACTCGATGTAGGCTTCAACGTCGCGTGCGCGACAATGTCCTGACCAGACGAGATTCCTCCGAGCACACCACCCGCATGGTTGGTCAGAAAGCCGGTGGGCGTCAGCTCATCCCGATGCTCACTGCCCTTTTGCTGCGCAGCGGCAGTTCCAGCACCGATCTCCACAGCCTTCACCGCATTGATACTCATCAATGCATGCGCAATGTCCGCGTCCAACCGGTCAAACACCGGCTCGCCGAGGCCGGGCGGCACACCCGAGGCGATCACCGTCACCCGGGCCCCAACGGAATCGCCGTCGCTGCGCACCTTCCACATGAGCTGCTCCAGCTCCTCGATGCGGGAGGGGTCCGGGCAGAAAAACGGGTTCTGATAAGCGAACGCGGGGTCGACCGGATCGAGGTGTAGGGCTCCAATCTGGCTGAGATAGCCGCTGATACGGACTCCCAACCGTTCTGCGAGATACCTGCGCGCGATGGCACCGGCGGCAACTCGCATGACCGTCTCGCGCGCGGATGAGCGACCACCGCCACGATAGTCACGGAATCCGTACTTGTGTTGGTAGGTGTAGTCTGCGTGCCCGGGACGAAACCGGTCCTTGATCTTCTCGTAGTCGCGCGAACGTGCATCGGTGTTCTCAATGAGAATGCCGATGGGGGTGCCGGTGGTGCGACCCTCGAACACGCCCGAGAGAATTCTCACCTGGTCGCCCTCACGGCGCTGACTCACGAAGTGTGACGTGCCGGTGCGGCGTCGATCGACATCCGCCTGCAGGTCGGATTCCGAGAGCGCCATACCCGGAGGACACCCATCGACGATGCAACCCAAGGCCGGGCCGTGGCTCTCGCCGAACGTCGTGACGGTGAATAACTTACCTATGCTGTTACCGGACATTCCTCTTTACTCAGCAAAAACACACCACCGCCCCCGCGCTCGAAATCCAACCAGATGAACGGAAGGTCCCGGAACGCGCGCCGCACAGCGGTCTCCGTGTTACCCACCTCGACAACGAGCAGGCCTTTAGGTCGCAAAAAGCGCCACGCCTCCCGCAGTAGGACCCGCACTGAATCGAGACCGGTATCTCCGGCCGCGAGCGCGATCCGCGGCTCATGCCGGTACTCCGGCGGCAGCGTCCTCATCTCGCGTGCCCCCACGTAAGGCGGGTTCGACACGATGATATCGTAGGTCTGCTCCGGTTGGTCCGACAGACCGATGAAGTGGTCCGATTCAACGAGCCGCACGCGACGCCCGAGGCGATGCTTTCGAACGTTGATTTGCGCGACTTCCAAGGCGTCCTTCGAGATATCGACCGCATCAACCTTTGCGCGCGGGAACGCCTTCGCGCAGGCGATGGCAATACAACCGGAGCCTGTACCTACATCGAGTACACGTCTCACCCGCTTCGGATCGACCCAGGGCGTGAATTGGCGTTCGATCAGCTCTGCAATGGCTGATCGAGGGATGAGCACTCGCGGATCGACGTAGAACGGAAGCCCTGCGAACCACGTCTCGTTCGTGAGATACACGGCCGGGATGCGTTCTTTGATCCGGCGAGTGATCAGCTCGTCAGCGCGCTGACGTACGGCGGCGGTGACCCGCTTGCGATACGCGGCGGCACCGAGGTCGTGGGACAAATTCATGGCGTGGAATACGAGCGCGGCCGCTTCATCGACCGCATTCTCGATCCCGTGACCGTAGAAAACCTTCGCACGCTTCAACCGGCGGGCACCGCGGCTGATGAGATCGCCGACAGTGCTGTGGGATACTTCTCGAATGACCAAGCGACTTTCCTGGCTCCTGGTGGCCCTCGGCGCGCTGTGCGCCGCAGTGGCCGGTTTCTGGCTGGCGCGCGAACTTGACAGCTCAGCCCCACAGCTTGCAAGCGGAACCTGGCTGGGAAGCCCCCGGACCGTGACCGACTTTCAGCTCACGGACAGCGACGGGCACCCCTTCACTGTGCAGAACCTGCAGGGCAAGCCCAGCCTCGTCTTCTTTGGCTTCACGCATTGCCCGGACGTTTGCCCCACTACCCTCGTGAAACTGGCGCAGGTGAAGAAGACCGCGACGCTGGCAGGAATGCAGGTGCTGTTTATAACCGTCGACCCACAGCGGGACACGCCTGAGGCCGTCGGCAAGTACGCGCATAGTTTTGATCCCAGCTTCGTTGGGCTCACGGGGGATCAAGCAGCCATTGATAAGGTGACCAAGGCGTTTGCGGTTGCGGCCATACGAGTCGACCTGCCCGGCGGCGACTACACGATGGATCATTCCGCGCAGGTATTCCTGGTCAACTCCCAAGCGCAGATCGTAGGCGTGTTCTCTCCGCCGTTTGACACACGGCGTCTCGCACAGGATCTGGTGATCGCGGCACCTCACCTGAGCGCCAAGTCTTGAGCCTGAAAGACCGGCTGTTTGTTGCCAGCCAGTACGCCCTCCCGCAACACTTCCTCTCCCGCATCGTCTATCGACTGACGCGCAGTCGTTCGCGCGGACTGAAGAACACACTCATAAGTAGTTTCATGCGGGGCTTCCATCCGGAAATGTCGGACGCGCTGCAGCCGGATCCGCTGGCGTACGGGTCATTCAATGAGTTCTTCACGCGTGCGCTGCGGCCGGGTGCCCGGCCGATGGATACCAGTGACAGAGCTTTGATTTCGCCGGTGGATGGGACTGTCAGTCAGGTCGGGCGACTCGATGGCTCACAGCTATTACAGGCCAAAGGACACAATTATTCATTGGAAGCACTGTTGGATTGTGCCGGCTCGGAAACAAACTGGGCCCCGCGCTTCGTCGGCGGATGTTTTAGTACTTTGTATCTCGCGCCTTTCAATTATCATCGCATCCACATGCCGTTGAGCGGCACACTACGCGCGGCCTGGTACGTGCCAGGGGCGTTGTTCAGTGTCAATGCGGTCACAGCAGGGGCCGTCCCTGGACTGTTTGCCCGTAACGAACGAGTAGTCTGCATATTCGAGGATGGACCCCGGCTGTTCGCCATGGTGTTGGTGGGAGCGCTCTTTGTCGGAAGTATGGATACTGTGTGGCACGGAGAGATCACTCCCCGCAGCCCGAGAACGCGCCTGCAACTACCGCTGGATGAATCCCGTGCGCCATTACGCCTCGAAAAAGGGGTCGAAATGGGTCGTTTCAACATGGGGTCGACAGTGATTCTCATCCTGCCGCCCGACACAATTGACTGGCTGCCCGAAGTGAAGGCGGGCGAACGCATCCGTATGGGACAATCACTCGCCAGGACGAAACATCATGATTGAGTGGAGACCGACGGCCACTCGCGAGATGCTGGCGCACCGCTCCGCGGTTCTCATGCATGCACGCCACTTCTTCGTCGATCGCGGCCTGATCGAAGTAGACACTCCGATGATTGTCAACGCGCCGGTCACGGACGTGCACATCCACTCCGCCAAGGTCGAATTTTCAGACAGCGCCCGACCCTTCTTTCTGCACACCTCCCCCGAGTATGCGATGAAGCGTTTGTTGGCGGCTGGCAGCGGCGACATCTTTCAGATCTGTCACGTGGCGCGGGGTCTCGAACGGGGTCGGCAGCACAATGCCGAATTCACGCTCATCGAGTGGTATCGCGTCGGCTATACCCTCGACCGTCTGATGAACGAAACAGAAACACTGGTGCGCACGTTGCTGGCGGACGTCGCGTTTGATCTGTCGAGCGAAACGCTGTCCTACGAAGAAGCTTTCCTGAAGGAGTTGGATCTGGATCCAATGACTGCGTCAATGGAAGAGCTTTCCGCCGCGTGTACCCGGGTTGGGTTCACTGAGGATGCGCAACTGGGCGCACAACGTGATGAGTTGCTCGAGCTGTTGATGGGGACGGTGGTGGGACCGAAGCTCGGCGCACGCTCCCTGACTTTCATATTCAACTACCCGGCGAGCCAGGCCGCGCTCGCGCGCGTGAATCCCCTCGATCCCCGCTATGCGCTGCGGTTCGAGCTGTACTGCAAGGGAATGGAGCTGGCCAATGGGTTTCTCGAGCTCCACGACGCGGATGAGCAGCGGGAACGCTTCGAGCAGGATAACGAGGAGCGTCAGCGCAGGGGCTTGCCTGCCTACCCGCTGGACGAGCGGATGCTGGCAGCGCTGCAGTCAGGGCTGCCGGAATGCGCCGGCGTGGCGGTGGGATTTGACCGGGTGATGATGCTGGCCGCGGAAGTCGATCACATCGACGCAGTGCTGCCGTTTCCCACGGATATCGCTTAAAATGTGGGATGGAATACACCAGCAAGCGTTACGAGTTTCGTAACAAAGACGCCGATTACGCGAGCCTCGCTGAGGAGCTCGTCGGCTTGCTGACGGGCGAGCAGGACTTCATCGCCAACGCGGCCAACACGTCCGCGCTGGTGTTTGACGCGCTTCCTGACATCAACTGGGCCGGCTTCTACTTTCTCCGCAATGGCGAGCTCGTGGTGGGTCCCTTCCAGGGGAAACCGGCATGCGTCCGAATCCCGCTCGGCAAGGGCGTGTGCGGAACCGCCGCGGTAAGCCGGAAAACCATCGTCGTCCGCGACGTTCACGAGTTTCCAGGGCACATCGCGTGCGATGCTGCGTCTCTGTCCGAGATTGTGGTGCCCCTGTTGAGAGGTGACGAGTTGTTGGGCGTGCTCGACATCGATAGCCCTTTGGTCGGTCGATTCGACGACGCCGACCGCCGCGGGATCGAGCGCCTGGCGACTTTGTTTGTGTCCTCCAGTCGAGGTTCCTAGTCTCGATGTCCGACGACTCGGTCCAGGGCCTTGCAGGCGGCACGCCCAAAAAGGGGTTCACGGCGGCGTTACTGGCCTTCGTGATCTGGGGCGCCTTCCCGGTCTACTTCCACACCCTGCACCTGGTTCCGGCCCTCCAGGTCATTGCTCACCGCATTGCCTGGTCACTGGTGTTCGTGCTGGTGTGGATGTATTTCCGCGGCGAGTTGGGACTGCTCCGCGCAGCTCTGTGGGATCGGGGCGTGGTGCTCCGCCTGGCCACTTCCGCCACGTTGATTTCCCTGAATTGGCTCTCGTTCGTCTATGGGGTCATGCACGGACGAGTCGTTGAGACGAGCCTGGGCTACTTCATTGGGCCATTGGTCAACGTCTTGCTTGGCGTCGTCGTTCTATCCGAGCGATTGACTCCCGTGCAATGGACGTCGGTGGGCATTGCAACTTTGGGCGTGGCCTACCTCACTTACATCACGGGCGGGCTGCCCTGGATCGCACTGACGATTGCAGTGTCCTTCTCGTGTTACGGCTTCGTGAGAAAGGTAGTCAAGATCGACGCCCTTCCGGGATTAGCCATGGAGACATTGCTACTCACTCCCCTGGCGTTTGGGTACTTGATCTGGAGTGAAGCTGCAGGCAACGGCGCGTTCGGTCACGCAGACGGGATGACCAATCTTCTGTTGATCGTCAGCGGCCCCATCACGGCGTTCACCCTGTACTTGTTCTCGTACGCAGCTCGCCGCCTCAGCTATTCAACAGTGGGAGTGCTCCAGTACATCGCGCCGTCGCTGCAGTTCGCGTCGGGACTGCTGATTCTGCATGAGCCGTTTGATCACGCACGAGCCATTGGGTTCGTGATGATCTGGACTGCGCTGATACTGTACGCGGGAGAAGGGGTGCGCCTGTCGCGAAGGCAACAGGCGCGTACGGTTACTGCTTAGCGCGGGAGACGTACTCGCCAGTGCGAGTGTCGATACGGAGGAGGTCGCCTTCGTTGACGAAGAGCGGCACTCTCACTACGGCGCCAGTCTCGAGCTTCGCCGGCTTCTGGCCGCCAGTGGCGGTGTCACCGCGAACGCCCGGGTCGGTTTCGACGACCTTCAGGTCGATGTGAGCCGGCGGCGTCACTACGAGAGGAACGTTGTTCCACAGCGTGACGATGCAGATGATTCCGTCCTTGAGCCATTGGGCTTGGTCACCCACAGCGGCCTTCTCAGCCGTGTATTGCTCGAAATTCTCCGGGACCATGAAGTGCCAGAAATCACCGTCCTGGTAGAGATACTGCATCTCCGTGTCCTGAACGTCGGCTGCCTCGATCGACTCACCTGAACGCCATGTGCGCTCGATGGTACGGCCCGTCTTCAGATTGCGGATCTTGATGCGATTGAACGCCTGGCCCTTGCCGGGCTTGACGAACTCGTTGTCGACCACGGCAAAGGGCTCGTTGTCGATGAGCAGCTTCATGCCGCCACGTATTTCGCTGGTCGTATAGCTAGCCATTTCTTTCTCACGCCGTGGGCGGCAATATGCGCGCCCAGCCGCGCTCGCGGATGTTAAACGAAGCCGCCGTGCGCAACCGCGCGGCTCTGGAATGCTGCAACCCCCGTCTAAAGGGCCGCGTATGATAACGGCATCGACCCCCACTCGCCAGCGCAGCCCGAGTCGCTGGCAAGCCGATCTGGCATCGGCGATTACCCACCCCCGGGAGCTCGTCACCGAGCTTGGCCTGGATCCGGCGCTGGTCGCGCCCGCCGAGGCGGCCGGAACCGCCTTTCGGCTACGGGTGCCCAGGAGCTACGTTTCCCGAATTCGGCGGGGGGATCCAAACGACCCCCTGCTCCGTCAGGTTCTGCCCATTGGAGATGAGCTGGCGGATACCGCCGACTACATAGCCGATCCGCTCGGAGAGCACGCCGCCCTTCGGGCCCCGGGGCTACTTCAGAAGTACCACGGTCGGGCGTTGCTCATTACCACCTCAGCCTGTGCCGTTCACTGCCGTTACTGCTTTCGGCGCGAATTCCCGTATGCGCAGCAGACAAGTGAGTCGTCGAGATGGAGCGAGGCGCTGGCTGCCATAGCTGATGACTCTTCTATAGAAGAGGTGATTCTCAGCGGAGGTGACCCACTGTCGCTGAGTGACGCGCGCCTCACGAGTTTGACGGACACCATTCAGAGGATTCCCCATGTGCGCCGGCTGCGCGTTCACACTCGGCAACCTGTTGTACTGCCGTCTCGCATCGACGAGGGGTTGATTGAATGGTTGACCCAGCTTCGCCTGCCTGTTGTTTTCGTTCTACACGCCAATCACGCGAATGAGATTGACTCAGAGGTTCGCGCGGCGTGCGCATCACTCCGCGACTCGGGCGTCACCCTGCTGAATCAAACCGTATTGCTGCGAGGCGTCAATGACGACGCCGGTGTGCTTGCTGATCTTTCACGTGCCTTGTTTGAAGCCGGCGTACTTCCGTACTACCTCCATGTTCTCGATCACGTGCGCGGCGCGGCACACTTTGATGTTCCGGAAGAGCGCGCACGCCTCATTGCGGGTCAACTGGCCGCACAAATGCCGGGGTATCTGGTGCCGCGGCTTGCGCGGGAGATCTATGGTGCACCTGCAAAGGTCACTCTGCCGCCCAGCTTCACTTAATCAGACAACCTGATGTTGCACCATGAGAACCAGTACATACCTGAGCGCGGCTTTGCAGGTGGTAGAATCACGCGTCTAATTTTCTAGTTGCGCAGCTCATGGAGGCCGCTTTGACTGACCAGAACGCGGTTCCGCTCATTGTTATGAGCCCCGCGCGCGATCCCGTCGAGGCGATCAACAGCACGCTGCGCCGCGCTGGTCATCCGGTTCATTGCACCTGGATTCCGGCGCTACGCGACCTCGCCGACGCGATCACTCAGATAAACCCTGAATTGCTGGTACATGTGGCCGGCAGCGAAGACTTGCGCGGTGTCATTGCGGTACGCGATCAGATAGCAGCCAAGCTTCCAATCATCGGCATTGGCGAATCCGCCGATGAGGCTCGCGTTGCGGATGCCATGCAACTCGGCGCGCGCGACTTTGTGTCGTTGGGCAATACCGCGCGTTTGCAGGCGGTGATTCTGCGCGAGCTGCGTGCTTTCCGACTCGAGCGCGCGCTGGACAGCACGCTCAAGTCCGCCCACGACGCGCGGCGCCAGTTGGAAATAGTCCTGCAGCGCTCGAACGATGCCATCATCCAGGTTCAGGAAGGCATCGTCGTGGATGCCAATCCGTCGTGGCTCGAGCTGTTCGGCACCGATGAATCGCTCGTCGGTCAGCCGGTCATGGATCTGTTCGACGAAGCCACGCACTCACCGTTGCGTGGCGCCCTCGCCGCCTGCCTGCAGGGGCGCTGGAACGATCACACTCTGAAGGTAAACGCGGTTCTCGCGGACGGCACGACGCTGCCGGTCGAGTTGGTGCTCGCTCTCGGGGAGCACGATGGCGAGCCTTGTGTGCGCCTGGTGTTGCCGTCGGCCCAGAAAGATGACCGCAAGATGGCCGAGCATCTGAACGATGCGGTGCGCTCGGACTCCGCGACGGGATTCCTGCATCGGCGCGAAGTGCTCGAGGCACTCAAGGCACGCCTCTCGGTACCTGCGGCCGGTGGCATGCGCTGCGTCACGATCGTCAAGATCGACAAGTTCAGCACGGTCGAGCGCGATGTCGGAACCATCGCCAGCGAAGAAGTGCTCATCGAATTCGCCAAGCTCCTGAAGGAAGCGCTGCATCCGAAGGAGATCGTCGGACGCCTGGGCGGTGTGCGGTTCCTCGTATTGCTCGAACGTGGCAACGAGCACGACATCGAAGCCTGGAGCCAACAGTTACTGGCGCGTGTCCAGAAGCATGTGTTTCGCGTGAAAGACAAGACAGTGTCGATCACGTGCACTGTTGGATTTTCGGTGGTCCCGTCCGGCGAAGTTAAGTTGGATGCGGCCATTGCGGATGCCATGGAAGCCTGCGGCCGCGGCCGCGAGCGCGGAGGCAATCAGGTTGTCACCTCTGACAAGGCTGACGCTGACACGCGCGTGCAGTCGTACGACCAGGTCTGGGTCAAACACATCAAGGCCGCCTTGATGGAGAATCGCTTCCGGCTGGTGCAACAGCCGGTGGCCAGCCTGCACGGCGATGACCCGAAAATGTTCGACGTGCTGGTGCGCATGGTGGACCCGCACGGCAAGGAAGTCCTCCCGTCGGAGTTCATGGCGGCCGCCGAGCGTAACGACCTGCTGAAGAACATCGACCGTTGGGTTGTCGGCGCCTCCCTGTCCTTCGCGGCGCAACGCAAGCCGGCCTGCCTGTTTGTACGCCTCTCAAAGGAAACGGCGAAGGACGCCACGTTCGTCGACTGGCTCGACAACCACGTGCGCTCGAGCCGCGCCGATCCGCAGCGCCTGTGTTTCCAGGTCAACGACCAGGCGGCCTCGCAGTACCTGACGCAGATCAAGGCTCTGTCGGATTCGTTGCGCAAGCGCGGCTTCCGGTTCGCTATCGAAGGCTTCGGCTCAGGTCGCGATCCGCAAGGCATGCTGGAATCGGTGCCGCTCGACTTCGTCAAGATCGACGGCGCCATCATCCAGGGCCTGACCGGCGACCCGCAGTTGCAACAGCGGGTCCGCGTCCTGGTCGAGGCCGCCAAGAAGAAGCAGATTCAAACCATCGCCGAGCGCGTGGAAGACGCCAACACCATGGCCATCCTCTGGCAGGTCGGCGTGCAGTACATCCAGGGCTACTTCGTCAACGAGCCCGAACAGGTTGTGCTGAAGGCCGAGCGCGCCTAGCCGGCTGCGACCGGGCCGGGCAGACTGAATTTCAACTGACCTTTCCGAAACGTGACGCAGGCGGCGAATGATTCGCCGCCGGGGGCCCGTCTAAGCTGCAGATAAACAGTAACGGAGCACCTACATGTCAGCATCCGCCATATCGTCGAGTGCGCCAGCGGCAACACCCGCTTCTGCGGTTGCTGCACCCGCACCTGCAACCAAGGCCTCCGTCGGCTCTGCCCTCGCAGCCACTGCCACCAAGGCTGTGTCGGCGGCAGTGGCAGAAGCTACGGAGAGCCCGTCACAAACATTGAAGGAAGCCTCCGGCGGTGACCGCCAGGCGCAAAAGCTCCTCCATCACGGCACCGTGGGCACCAAAATCAACACCAAGGCCTAGCAGCCTGCAGGGCCTGATCAGAACCGGTAGTTGAGTCCCGTCGAGAAGCCCTGCACCCGACAACCGCCCCAGGTGGTGGGTCCTGCCCCGCTGTAGTCCACGAACACTGTGTTGGTGCCGTCGTGGCAGTCTGTGGTCAGGCCCCGCCCGCCTGCGCCCAGGTCGTAATGGGCGTTGCCGTGATTGATGGTCAGCGCCGTGTCGAAGTACCAGGTCAACTGCTTGTCCAACTTGTGCTTCCACGCGAAGGTGTACATGTCGGCGGTGTTGCGGCCTGCCAGGGGATTGTAGTTGTGCTCTCCGCCCGGATCGCCGGGTGTCGCCCCGGCGTGACCATAGCCGATACTCACATTGTCCCGCGCACCGAACAGGTCTTGTGAGGCAGCGAACCACCATCCTATGCGCGTGCGCTCATTCTGGAATTCGAGCGCCTGCGGTATTTGCCGACGCATCGATTCCCAGATGGCGCTGACGGACAGGCCCATCGGGAAGGTGTATTTCGCCCCCAACTTGTAGGCAATCTCATCGCCGATATCGGTCAGATACCCGGGCGTCGCCACAGTGGCATAGCCGGGGAACTCGGCCGAGTAGTTGTTAAAGGTGTTGAAGTCGAGCAGCGAGCTGTTCACCGACAGCAGGTAGTTGTAGAGCGGATGGTTTGAGCCGATTCCGTCGCTGTTGCGATTCACGGCCCGATGCTCTTCCCACGCGGCGATGGCGTACAGGCCGCCCCACTCGAACTTCAGATCCGCACTGTAGGCGTCACTGAACCCGCCGTCATCGCAATTGAGCGGCAGGTTACCGCTGCCGGGCTCGTTGCCGCCGCTGCAATCAGGCGATCCGGCTGACTGCACGACATTGTCGAAAGTGCGGTTCTGGCCCGGCGACCACAGCAGGTCAAAGCTGAACATGTTGTGGAACAGTTTCGGCGACTCATACCACAGCGAGTGATCGAGTCGCGTGCCGAATTCGACGCGATTGTCGCCGCCGCTGTTGCCCATGATGACCGCGTAATCGCCGAGCATTCCCGAGAAGGGGTTCATTGCGTCGGTGGATTTCTTATACGGCGAATAGGTCGTGCCGAATTTGATCTTGCCCCAGGGGGAGCCCTGCAGGCCCACAAACGTGTCCCCGAGGCCGATGGCGCCTGAGACTACGTTGGATTGCTGGGTGTATTGGGTTCGTAACCCGGGCGAAGAAGTCACTGCCAGCGAGGTCTCCACCTGGATGATGAAATCCGTGCCGGTCTCGCCGATGCGATGGGTGTTGCGGTACCCGATCTGCGATTTGTTGGTCGACAGGGCCGGCAGATAACCCAGGCGCCCGACCTGTTGCACACCTTTCTTGTCCCCTTGTACGTAGCCGGAGTTGGGATTGGTGGGGTCATTCAACCCGTAGCTGTAGGCGGTCAGCCCGTTGATGCCTTTGCTGACATCATCGAACGACACATCCAGTGTGCCGTAAAATCCTTTCAGGAAGCGCTCAAACATCGGTTCGCGCGAGGTCTCGGCCGCGACTTTCGGGGTTGGCGGGGGCATTCCGTTGACGGTGCCCGGCACGGGGGCTGTCATAGATGGTGGCACCGCGGGCCGCTGCGGTGGCGCTCCGGGTTGGGGCGGCAGCGCTGCAGACTGGGGCGGTGGCACGGTGGCCTGGGACGGCGGCACGCCGGGCTGCGGCGGCACTGTTTGCCCCGTAGTTGCGGTGTTAGGATTGACCTGTTGCTTCAGCGTCTGCACTTCATGCGCCAACTCATCCATGCGTTGCTGCATGATCCGCAACTGTTCCAACAGCGCCTTCTCGGTCTGCTCGTCTGCGAAACTGCTGGCCGGCGGCATCATGAACATGACAGCCGCAAGCACCCCTACCGCGAGCCGGCGGCTCGCCGCACAAAAAACAACCATGCCGAATTCCCCCCATGGAAACGCGTGAACGCTCAAATCGGCCTGTGATTTCCCGGCCATTGCGACCGGTTGCGTACTAAGTCATGACGAGCCCCCTCCTGTTAGTACGTATGTCATGTTGATAATATGATATATCTCCAGCAGCGAGCCCTTGTCAACACCTCCCTGTCTGTTACTTGCCGCTGTAGTGTTTAATTTGCCGTTTAATCAAGGGTTATCAGTGCTTACCCGCGATTCAACTTTGTGGTGAAGAGTTGGATGATCCTTTCACCGAGCTTTCATGCAGCGGGCCGACCGGGCGCGCGGGAGCCGGACCGGCCCTCCCAGGGGGGTCCAGACCCCTTCTAAGTCTCGGCTAAGTCTTCTTATCTAAGGTGGGCACCCTAGAAACCAGGGGGCCGTCCGCCGACCATGACCGTCCAAAGACATTGGCTTTTGACAGCCGGGACAGCGCTTTTGACCTCCTGCGCCGCCCCGCACGGGGTCACACCCCCGCAGGAGGTGCCACAGGCGTTCGAAATTGCCTCCTCAGGGGGACAATGGCCTGCACAGGAGTGGTACCGGGACTTCGGAAGCAACGAGCTGGACAGCCTCGTCGACGCCGCGGCCCACGCCAACCTCGATATCGAGTCGGCTCGTGCGCGCGTCGCCCAGGCGGATGCCCGTGCCCGGCAAGCCGGGGCAGCGATCCTTCCCAGTGTCGATGCCAACGGCACCGCCAATTACTTTGCCGGCCATTCCTCCCAGGGCGGGGGTCACGAGCTCGATTGGGCTGCCATGCTATCGGCGAGCTACGAGGTCGACTTCTGGGGTAAGAACCGCGCCACGGCCGAATCGGCACGGCTGCTGGCCGGCGCATCCCGGGCTGAGCAGGACGCGGTCGCGCTGACGACGCTGGCCGGTGTCGCCAACGGGTATTTCCAGTTGCTGGCGCTGCGCGAGCGACTCGCGGTTGCGCAGTCCAATCGCGATGTAGCCAAACAGCTTCTGGATGTGGTGCAAGCCAGGTTCGACGTTTCGATGGCGAGCCCTATTGATCTGGCCACTCAGAAGGCAGCCTTCGACACCGCTCAGATCGCCATCTCCGACCTGCAGCAGACCGAGTTCGAGGCCCGCACGGCGCTGTCGTTGCTGCTGGGACGAGTGCCCGAGAACTTCGAGCTGAAAGGGCAGCCGCTCGATTCGTTGCACGAGCCGGCCTTGGGCGCGGGTCTGCCATCGGAGCTGCTGACCCGCCGACCGGATGTCTATCTGGCGGAGACCAATCTGCGAGCAGGCCACGCCGACGTCGCAGCCGCGCGAGCCGCCATGTTCCCAACGCTCAGCCTGACGGCTGCCGGGGGAGTTCAGAACCCCGCCCTGCCCGCCACGGTCCTCACCATCGCCGGCGTCGGCCCTTCTCTCAATCTAGGTGCCAATCTCGTCCAGCCGATCTTCGATCACGGCAAGTTGAAGGCGCAGCGGGACGAAGTGGAGGCGAAGGATCGCGAGCTGCTGTCGGCATACAGGACCTCCATCCTGTCCGCGTTCAACGATGTCGAGAACTCGTTGTCGGCCATCCAACATCTGAACCAGTCCCGCGAGTTCCAGGTTGAGAATGTGGCGCAAAGCGAGCGCGCCTTCGAAGGAGCGAAGCTGCGCTATCAGGCCGGGTCGGTGGATTTCCTGACCTTGCTCGAAGCGCAGAAGACGCTGTACGCGGCTCGCGATCAATTCATTCAATACAAACTGGCCCGCCTGCAGGCGCTCGTTGGCCTGTGCAAAGCCCTGGGGGGAGGTTGGACTCATGCATAACAACACATTCAGACTTGCGACTCTGTCTGTCCTGACGCTGCTGCTGGCGGGATGTCACAAAGCGCCCGCAGAACAGGCTACGCCCGCGGATGAGAAGTCAGCGAGCGCCAAACCCGCCGGGGCCGACGCCAAAGACAAAGGCGACGAAGAAAAGACCGCCGAGGGTGGCGAGGAAGGCGTGGCCCTCAAGCCTGAGGAGGTGGAAACCATGGGGATCACCACCACGGCAGCTCAGGCCATCCAGAGCGCTCCCGAAGTCCAGGGCTTCGGCGTGGTACTCGCCCACGAAACCATTGCGACAGCCGTAGCTGAAGTCAGAACGGCAATTGCCGCTGAACGACAGAGCCACGCCGCGCTCGAGCGCACTCACCGTCTGGCCGGCACTCCCGGTGCCATGCCAGCGGAAACCCAGGAAACCGCAGAACGCCAGGCGGTCGCCGATCAGGCCGCTCTCGAGCTCGCGCGCCAGAAGCTGTCATCTTCCTTCGGCCTGAACCCGCCCTGGAAGAATTCCGACAACAGCGCCGATCTGCGCTCGCTCGCGAGCGGCGACGCGAAGCTGATTCACGTGACTTTCCCGTTGGGGCTGTTGGGCGATACGGATCCGAACAACGTTCGCCTGACACGGATCGACGGCACCAAGAGTTGGCCATCCAAAGTTGTCTGGCATGCGCCGGCGGATGCCACAGTGCCAGGGCGGAGCTATTTCGCAATCCTCAAAAGCGCCGAGATGGGCGAAGGTGACCACCTGCTCGCCTGGACACCCGTCGGCGAAACAGAGAGCGGCGTGTTGGTACCCGCCGCCGCGGCCGTGATCAGCAACGGCAAGTTCTACTGTTATGTTGAAGAGAAGCCCGGCACGTTTGTCCGCACCGAGTTCGATCCGGGCCGCCCCACGGGCGAAGGCTATTTCGTCAAGGACGGGATTTCGGCCGGCGACCAGATCGTGACGCATGCGGCCGGACAATTGCTGGCGCGCGAGACGAACCCCAGCAAGGAACCCGAATAGCCATGATGCGAACACTGGTTGGTCTGTGCGTTCGCCACTACGGCACACTCACGGCTCTGACGATCATTGCGCTGGTGCTCGGGGGCTGGAGCGCGACGCAGGCGCCTCTCGACGTATTTCCCGAGTTTGTCCCCTCGCAGGTCGATATTCAGACGGAAGCCCCGGGCTTTGCGCCCCAGCAGGTCGAGGAGCTCGTCACCCGCCAGGTCGAATATGCAGTGAATGGCGCGGCCGGCATCGCGACGATGCGGTCTGAGTCCATACCAGGCTTGTCGGTCATCACAATCACCTTCGATGATGGCATCGATGTACATGTCGCGAGGCAAGGCATTTCGGAGCGATTGTCGGAGCTCGGTGGAACGCTGCCCTCGGGCGTCGGTACGCCGAAGCTCTCTCCTCTCGTATCCAGCACGATGGATCTGCTCAAGATCGGCTTGGTCTCCGACAAGGTGGATCCTTACACCCTGCGTGACGCGGCCAATTGGGTGATCAAACCGCGGTTGCTGGGCGTGCCTGGTGTTGCGCACGTCATCGTGTTTGGTGGAGCGGTCAGACAGATCCAGATACTGCCCGACATGCAGAAGCTGTCGACCTATGGGCTGACATTCGCTGAGGTTGCGGATGCGGCCAGGGCGGCCTTGCCTCTGCGCGGCGCAGGGCTGGTCGATACCGCCGCGCAACGGATTCTGTTGAAGTCGCCGACACCCGAGCCGGATGCGGCTGCGGTGAGCCAGGCGGTTGTCAGTTTGCGCAACAACACTCCAATCCTGCTGCGCGATGTAGCCGAAGTCAAAGTAGCCCCCGCCATCCGCTTTGGCGACTCACTCATCATGGGCAAACCGGGAGTGCTGCTGTCGCTGGCCAGCCAATATGGCGCAAACACTCTGAACACGACATTGGACGTCGAAAAAGCGCTGGCCGACCTCAGGCCGGCGCTGGAGAAGCAGGGAATCCAGATGTACACCGGCCTGCACCGGCCGGCGACATTTATTGAGCGCGCCCTGCAGAACCTGAAAGAGTCGCTCCTCATCGCAGCGGTGCTCATTCTCGCCGTGCTGTACATTTTTCTGCGCAACGCCCGCGCCGCGTTCATTGCGTTCATGGCCATTCCGCTCTCCCTGTTGGCTGCAGTCGCCGTACTGCGCCACATGGGTTTGACGTTGAACACGATGACACTCGGTGGCTTCGCTGTCGCCCTCGGCGTGTTGGTTGACGACGCCATCATCGGTATCGAGAACATCATGCGGCGGCTGCGCGAGAACGCGTTGTTGCCGACTCCGCGGCCGTCACTCGATGTGATCATCGAAGCCTCCCTGGAAGTCCGGGGCCCCGTGATCTACGCGACCATCGTGGTCATTGCGGTATTCCTGCCGGAACTGTTTACCACGAGCGTGCAAGGCCATTTCGTCGGACCGTTGGCGATGTCCTTCATTTTTGCGGTGATCGCATCACTGGTCGTTGCCCTCACCTCCACGCCGGCGCTGTGTGCGCTGTTGCTGAAAAAGCCGGACATGCACGAGGAATCACGCTGGCTGACCAAGCTCAAGTCGATGCAGCGCTCAGCCGTGGACAAGACCTTTGGGCACCTGAAGATCGCCATCGCCGCCCTGGTCGTCCTCGCGGTTGCGGCAGCGGCCGCCCTGCCGTTCCTCGGCGGTACGTTCATGCCCGATTTCCGCGAGGGGCATTTCGTAATGCAGGTATCGAGCTCCGTGACGGGCACGTCGCTCGATGAGATGTTGAGTGTCGGTCAGCGCATCAGCAAACAGGTGCTCGCGCTTCCCTACGTTCAGAGCATCGAGCAACAGGTCGGCCGTGCCGAATTGAGCGAGGACACCTGGGGGCCGCATCGAAGCGAATTCCACGTCGAGCTCAAACCCGATGCGAAGGTCGATCAGGGCGCGGCCCAGGAGGAGTTGCGCGGCATTCTCGAGAGCTATCCCGGAATCCAGAGTGAGGTGGTGACATTCCTCGGTGATCGCATCAGCGAGAGCCTGAGTGGCGAGACTGCTCAGGTCGCCGTGAAGATCTTCGGCGATGATCTGGACGCGCTCGACAAGTCGGCAGACAAAGTCACCGCTGCGCTCGGCAAGGTGAAGGGCATCGTCGATCTGCAGTTCAAGCGTCAGAGCGGTACCCCGACGATCGCAATCCATTTGGTTCCGCAGGCCCTGGCGGCCACCGGGCTCAAGGTTACCGACGTTCTGGACACGATTGAGGCGGCGTACGCGGGAACTACGGTTGGGCAGACCTTCCAAGGAACCAGGACGGTGGACGTCGTTGCGCTACTCCCCGACAAAGTTCGCAACCAACCGACGCAGGTCCAGAACCTCATGATCACGAGCCCGCTGGGGCCTGTACCGCTGTCACAGATTGCTCACGTAGAGGTCACAACCGATCGCTACACGATTCAGCACGACTCCGGGCAGCGACTGGTGGTCGTCACGTTCAATGTCAGCGGCCGACCGTTGCAGGATGTTGTCAACGAAGCGCAGCAACTCATCAACCATTCAGTCGCCCTGCCGGCTGGTGTGTATGCGCAGTTCACAGGAGCTGCGGAAGCTGAGCTGCGCACCCGCAACGAGCTGATCCTGTATTCGTCACTCGCACTGGTTGTGATCGTGATGATTCTGTTTATTTCCTTCCACTGGCGCGCGAACAGCTGGCTAGTGCTCGCGAACCTGCCCTTCGCCCTGATCGGCAGCGTGTTCGCAATCTGGGTGACGGGACTCGGCATCTCATTGGGAACGGTCGTCGGCCTGGTCACCGTGTTTGGAATCAGCGCCCGCAACGCGATCCTGCAGTTGGCGCACTACGAGCACCTGGTGGAGGTCGAAGGCTCGGCCTGGGCACCGGAGTTGGTCATGCGGGGTGCGAACGAACGGTTGGTGCCCATTCTGATGACGGCCGCGGTAACGGCCCTGGGGCTTGCGCCCCTGGCATTCGGAATGAGTCGTCCGGGGCAGGAAATTGAAGGACCGATGGCGGTCACCGTGTTGGGTGGGCTGCTGTCCTCCACGCTGCTCAATCTGATCGTGCTCCCGGCGCTCGCGCAGCGATACATCACCCGCCACGCGCCGCCCCTGGCGCCCGCAACGCAACCCGCACTTCGCGCCTGATCCGCCGCGGCAGGCGCGCTCCTCAAACGAGCGTGCCTGCCTGACTGCAACAAAAAAGAAATATTCGCAGACTACCCTCCTGCCGCTTTGCCATAGAAAGTTACTCCAACAAGCGGAGGCATCGTGCCCAACCTTTCAATAACCTTGCGCGGCGCAAGCTTAAGCGTCGTCGCCCTTTGTGTTACAAACTCCGTTGCTCACGCGGACGATGACGATACGTTTCTGCGGGCGAACTCCCTGGTCATCAGCAGCAGTACGTACGACCGAAGCCAGGGAGCCGTTGCCTCGCTGAAGGTGGGAACGGTGCTGCCGAATTCCGCCACCGCGACCACTGCCGCGGTTGCCGACAACAACTACGTCACCGTCTGGAACAACGAATCGGTCGATGCCAGCTTCGGTGTCACCTCTCCTATCCGCTTGACTGACATCGACCCGCGCAGCGGCCGAGTGCTGCGTTCCATTCGCGTTCCGAGCGACCAGGTCGTCACCAGCTTCCCTTCGAAGTCTGAGGTCGGTTTACACCTCGGTCGCGACCGGGAAGGACTGAACCTGGTTTTTGTGGGTTATGGCAGCCCTGGTGTGGGCGCGCTGGATGCTTCCAATTCCGATGCGGTGCCGGGCCAGGATCCGACCAACCCGGTGACATTCGCGTTTGGAACGATCTACTCCTTCCATCGCACGATCGTTTCCATGGACGCCGACGGGCGCTTTACCTATACGCCCACAATCAACTACGGCGGGAACAACGGCCGCGCGGCCCTGCTCGGCTCGAATGGCCTGTACTACACGGTCGGCAACTCCAACAACGGCAATGCGAGCACATTCGGGGCCGCTAATGGCACCAGTCCGGACGTGACCACGACCACCGGGGTGGAAGTGGTGAAGCCGATCGACAGCCGTTGGGCCAGTGTCGCGATTCCGGCCGGCAATTCGGCGGAGGTGGATCCTCTCATTCAATATCCGCTCGGCAAGAACGGGGCGCTCGACAAGGCGGGTAAGGACAACAATTACCGCGGCATTACCGAGTACAACGGCGCGCTGTACTTCACGAAGGGCAGCGGAAGCAACGGCATGGACACTGTTTACACGGTGCCTTCACTGCCGACCGTAGCCAATGCGGCCGCAGCGCAAATCACAGTGGTTCCTGGCTTTCCTACGGACTCTGCACGCAGCACGAGCGGGAATTTCACGCCCTTCGCCGTGTTCTTTGCCAATCCGACCACCCTGTATGTCACTGACGAGGGCACGGGCTCGAGTGTCGATGCCACTCAGCATGCGGGACTCGAGAAGTGGAGCCTGGTGGGCGGCACCTGGCAGCTCGACTACGTACTGACACAGGGTTTGATCGGTAAGGTAGACACCAACCTGTTCGGATATGACGGCCAGTATCCTGATGTCACCAGCAGCGGTCTGCGCAATCTCACAGGGACTGTCAATGACGACGGCACCGTCACGTTGTGGGCTACAACGTCAACGACGAGCGCGTCTACTGACAACGGCGCCGATCCGAACAAGGTTGTTCAGATCGTAGACAAACTGTCTGCGACCACTCTGACAGGCAGCGTGGTGAACGAAACGTTCCGCACGGTGGCTGGACCGACTTACGGTACGGTTTATCGCGGCGTGGCCTATGTTCCGTCCGAGTGTGATGGGCACGGACACGATCGCGATGATCGTGACTGCGACGACGATCACCAGCACTGAGTAATCCTCCACATTGCATGGAGTCGCTTTGCTATGTAAAGTGACTCCATGTTCCGCTGGTTATCTGTTCTCCTGCTGTTCGCAGCGCCACTCGCGCAAGCAGGAATCGACCACGAATGGTCGCTCGATCAAAGCGGCATCTGGGCCCGCAAGTATCAGACAGGCCTCGAAACCGGCGTCATAGCGGTCGAGCTGGCCGGCGCTCTTTGGCTGGGGAATGACGACGAAGCCGGACACGTCTTCTGGCAGTCCATAGACTCGTCCGTCATTTCCGGGGTTGCATCCCTCGCCCTGAAGAAAGCGACGGGCCGCCGCAGGCCAAACCAGGGAAACGATCCGAACGCCTGGTTCAAGGGAAGCTGCTGCGAGAGCTTCCCCAGCGGCGAAGTGACGCTTCAGGCGAGCTTCGTAACCCCCTTTATTGTTCACTATGCGCCGAACCATCCCTGGGTTTGGGCATTGGAGATTCTCCCCGTCTATGACGGGATCGCCCGCATGAAGAGCCAGGCCCATTGGCAAACCGATGTCATTGCGGGATGGCTGCTGGGGTCGGGAATCGGCTATTGGTCCACCACGAGGTCGATCCCGCTGTCCGTGCAGCTCCTGCCGGGGGGTGTGAGCGTAGGGATCAGTAAGCGCTTCTAGGCCCGCTGGCATTCAGCCCGAAACCCCTGCCACTTTGCCAGGAATCCGCACGATCCCGAGCAGTCTGTGAGCTTCTGTTTGGCGCCGCCAACAGCCATCATGGTTGCCCACAGACCTGACGAGCAATCAACATGGTCAACTACATCGGCGTCAGCGATATCCTGCGCATCGTCGAAACAATGGGTGTCGGCGCCTTTATCGAACAGCTCGCCGGCGAAATCGACAGTGATTATCGCCGCTGGAGTGAGTTCGAAAAATCCGCTCGGCTCGCCAGTCACTCGCCCCTGGGTGTCATCGAGCTCATGCCGACCAGCAACGGCAAGCTCTACTCCTTCAAGTATGTCAACGGGCACCCGAAGAACACTGCGGCCGGATTGTTGACCGTCACTGCGTTTGGAGTGTTGGCGGATGTTGTTACGGGATATCCGCTGTTGCTGTCGGAGTTGACTGTCACAACTGCGATGCGCACCGCGGCGACATCAGCGCTTGCCGCACGTTATCTGGCACGTCCCGACAGCCGCGTCATGGCCTTGATCGGCAACGGCGCGCAAAGTGAATTCCAGGCCATCGCATTCCACCAGATGCTGGGCATCCGTGAATTGCGCATCTATGACATCGACGCGAGCGCCAGCGCCAAGCTGGAGCACAATTTACGCTCGATGTACGAATTGCGCGATCTGCGGGTCGTGCGCACGACTTCTTCCGCCGCAGCATGCCAAGGCGCAGACATCGTCACGACGGTGACTGCTGACAAGAGCAATGCTGTCATCCTGACACCGCCCATGATCACCCGCGGCATGCACATCAATGCAGTCGGGGGAGACTGTCCTGGCAAGACCGAGCTGCATGGCGATGTTCTGCGGATGAAGAATCTGCGCGTGTTTGTGGAATACGAGCCGCAGTCCCGGATCGAAGGCGAGATACAACAGATGCCCGCGGACTATCCGGTCACCGAGCTCGCCCGGATCGTGTCCGGTACCGCACCTGCCCGGCTCAGTGCGGATGAGATCACGGTGTTTGATTCAGTGGGATTCGCGCTGGAGGATTACTCTGCGCTGCGTTTCCTGCACAACCTGACGAGCAGGCAACTGGAGCGCGCGCGGCAAATTGATCTCGTCCCCGACCTGGAGGATCCGAAGGATCTCTACGGCGGCACGCTCGCGGGCCGGGCTCGCTCCGGATTGCGAAAAAGCGCCTAGTCGCGGGACTTAAATGACCGCAGGTGGATGCTCGTCTCGGTGTTCTCGATGCCCCTGAACGTGCGGATGCGCTCCAACAGTTGAGAAAGCTGATCGATGGAGCCCGCCTCCACTTCGGCCACGAGATCCCAACGGCCGTTGGTATCGTGAAGTGACCGCACGGCGGGTTCACTCAGCAGCGCCCTGACGACCTCGCGGGTATTGTCGCCTTCGACGGCAATGCTCACCCAGGCGACGACAGCGCTGGTCGCTGTATCGGGCTTCACACACACCGTGTACCCGATGATGATCCCTTCTTTCTCGAGGCGTGCCAGCCGGTTCACGACCGTGCCGCGTGACACGCCCAGGGTTTTGGCCAACTCAACCGTGCTGAGCCGGGCATCGACCCGCAACAGGCCGATCAATTGATGATCGATGGAATCCACAGTCGTGGATTCTAGCGGGGAGACTAGCCCGGTGCGAACACTATGCAGACGGGGCTGCCCGTACCAACCGGATCTCCGGCCGGCAGCAACTGGCCACCGGCCACAAATGGCACGATCCTGTCGCTATCCTCGTCGGCAACAAAGAGCCAGCGACCCGAAGGCTCAATGGCAAAAAACCGTGGGGTCTTCCCCTGGCTATCCGCCCAGCCAAGAGCGGTCACGCGGCCGGTAGTTGGATCGATGCCAAAGGTGGCGATGCTGTCGTGCCCCCGGTTGGAGACGTACAAAATCTTTCCATCCTGCGACATGTCGATTTCCGAGGCGCGACTGTCACCGACAAACGTATCCGGCAAAGTCGACACGATCTGGAAGGGTGTCAGTTTTCCTGTCGCCTGGTCGAAACGGTGCGCCGTCACGGTTGAATCGAGCTCATTGACCACGTACGCAAAACTGTTCGTTGGATGAAATGTGATGTGCCGCGGACCGGATCCGTCACGGGCACGCGCGGTACCGGCCTCAACCTGAGTCAACTTGCCGGTGCCCGGGTCGAGCGTGAACGTAAACACTTGATCCACGCCCTTATCGGGCACGATCAGGAATCGCTCAGAGCGGTCGTATACAACCTGGTGGGGCTTGGAGAACGGCTGCTCCACACGGTGCGGCCCGATCCGACCGGACAGCTTGGCTTCATCCGCGCGGCCGCCGAGGGAGCCATCCGGATTGCGTGTCAGCACAACCAACGTGGAGGAAAGGTGATTGACGACGATGACCCAACGGTTGGTGGGGTCAACGGCCAGGTGCACCGGGTTCTTGCCAAAAGTGCTGACGCTGTTGAGATGGGTGAGCTTGCCGGTTCGCGGTTCGATTGCGAATGCACTGATGTCGGTCAGATCGCCGTGCACTGCGTAAAGAAACCGCCTGGTGCGATCGAAGGCGAGGAATGACGGATTGGCGAGGCCCCCGATCAGTTGGACATGTGTCCACTGCCCGGTTTTGGCGTCCACGCGGTAGACATTGATGCCGTCACCGCGGGCATTGCGCTCGCGGGTCGTGCGGGACCCCACATACGCGAAAAAATCGGTCGGCTGAGCCATCGCGTTACCACCTTTCACCGGAGTCGATGCGGCAGCGGCTAGCCGCCCCACGGCCAGGCCCAGCGAGACGCGGCCGATTCCGCCAGCCAGGGCGGCCACACCAGTCCCACTCTGCAAGAACCTGCGTCTGCTGAGTCCGTTACTTTGCATTTTGTAGTAACATACTGCAATAGCAGAGCCCGCACAATTGGCTATGGCTAAGACCACTCTCACCGCGCAACTGGCCTCCCAGATCCTGGACCACATCCGATCCAACGGCCTGTCTCGTGGGCAGCATCTGCCCAGCCAGGCGCTAGCGGATGCCTTCCGCGTCTCGCGCGCGCCGGTCAACGCCGCCTTCAAGTTCCTGGAAAACATGGGCGTTGTGCGCTCCGAAGCGAACCGGGGCTATTTCCTCGCGACCGACGCGAAGGATCTCACCGACCTCAGGCTGCTCGTCAATGACGAAGGCGAAGAGGACGACTCGTATTTCGAGATCGCCGAGGACCGGCTGGCCGGCAAGCTGCCGCAACAGGTGACCGAAAACGAGCTCATGCGGCGCTATGACCTGCCGCGCAGCCGCCTGGTGAAAATCCTCAACCGGATCGCACAGGAAGGCTGGATCGAGCGGCTGCCGGGCCACGGCTGGGAATTCCGCCAGACCCTCACCTCGAGGCACAGCTACGAGGCCGGCTATCGATTCCGTGCCACCATTGAATCCGCCGCCGTGCTCGAGCCGACGTACAAAGTCGACCGCGATGCCTTCCAGAGGGCACGCGACCAGCAGCAGGCCATCCTGGAGGGTGGCTTACAGCGCCTCTCGCGCGCGCACCTGTTCAAGGTCAATTCCGAATTGCACGAGACCATCGTGGGCTGCAGCGGCAATGAGTTCTTCCTCGACTCCATCAAGCGGGTCAACCGCCTGCGCCGGCTCATCGAGTATCGGGTAACGACCCTCGACCGCTCCCGGCTCACCCGCCAGTGCCGCGAGCACCTCGAAATCCTGGACCTGCTCGAAGCCGGCAAGAACCAGGAAGCGTCCGCGTACCTACGCCGGCACATCGAAGGCGCCAGCTCCCTCAAGTCCCCGTCGGTCGACAAGCGCAAAACCTGAGCCGCGACTTGCATTGTCGTTTATAATGACAAAATGCAAATTGAGACCCGAACCACCCGCAAGGTGCTCTGGCGGATCCTTCCGTTCGTGTTCGCGCTCTATGTCGTTTCCTATATAGATCGCGCCAACATCGGCTACGCGGCGCTGCAGATGAACCAGGAGCTGGGGCTCTCCGGCAGCGCCTTCGGCTTCGCCGCCGGGGTGTTTTTCATCGGCTATTTCCTGTTCGAGGTGCCGAGCAACCTGGCGCTCGCCCGCTTCGGGGCCCGGGTCTGGATTGCTTTGATCCTGATCCTGTGGGGCATCGTCGCCTCCCTGAGTGCATTCGTGCACTCGGCGTTCCAGTTGTATGTGTTGCGGTTTCTGCTCGGCGCCGCCGAGGCCGGTTTCTTCCCGGGCATCATCATCTATCTCACGTACTGGTTCCGCGCCAAAGACCAGGCGACTTCCGTTGCGCTGTTCACGGCGGCCATTCCCGTTTCCTACCTGCTCGGTGCGCCCCTCAGCACCTGGATCATGGACCACGCGGGCTGGCGCGCGATGTTGATGTTGGAGGGCATACCCGCCCTGCTCGGCGGTGTGGCGTGTTATCTGTTCCTGACGGATACACCGGAACGGGCCAAATGGCTCACTCCGGATGAGAAGCAATGGCTCAGCGCCGAGCTGGCCAAGGACCGTGTGGAGCGGCCTGAAGTCAAAACGCTCACCACCTGGCAGGCCATCGCGGCTCCCAAGGTCCTCCTGCTGGCGCTCATTTATTTCATCTACCAGGCCGGCAGCCTCGGCGTCGGGTACTGGATGCCCCAGATCATTGCCAGCCTGTCGGGGCACGTAACCAACTTCCAGATTGGCCTGCTCGCGATGCTGCCCTACGCCATCGCGACAGTCGCCATGATTGTCTGGTCAGCTCACTCGGACCGCACCGCAGAGCGACAACGTCATGCCGCGTTGCCGCTGCTCGCGGCTGCAATAGCCCTGGCCACGACCGGTCTGACACGTAACCCTGCCGCATCGCTCACGCTCATCTCGATCGCGCTCGCCGGCCTGTATGCCTTCAAGGCACCGTTCTGGTCGCTGCCAGGGCTGTTTCTCAGCCGCTCCACCGCGGCCATTTCCATTGCCAGCATCAACTCGATCGGCAATCTCGGCGGGTTTGTCGGTCCGTATCTGGTGGGGGTTGCCAAGGGAGCAACAGGCGACCCGTTGAGTGGCCTGCTGTTCCTGAGTGGACTGCTGGTGCTCAGTTTCTTTTTGACTCAATTCGGGCGCTTCGCCGCGAAAGGTGCTCATTGAACCGGTTGCCGTGGGTCCTGCGGATCCTCCTCGAAAATACACAGCGTCACGAGGCACGCGAGGCTTCTGCTGCCATCATGGCCTGGCTCGAAACGGGCACGAGCAATGCGGAGATCCCCTTCTATCCGGCTCGCCTGCTCATGCATGACACGACTTGCGTGCCTGCGCTCGTGGACATCGCGGCAATGCGCTCCGAATTGGCGGAGGGCGGGTACGACCCGTCAACGCTCAATCCGACATTGCCGATCGACGTGTCGGTTGACCATTCCATTGCCGTTGACTACTTCGGCGTTACGAATGCTCTCCAACAGAACATGGCGCAGGAGATCCAGCGGAACGCGGAGCGTTACCGACTGTTGAAGTGGGCAACTCATGCGCTGGACGGTCTGCGTGTTCATCCTCCCGGGACGGGGATCATGCACACCCTGAATCTCGAGCAGTTGGCGACCGTGGTCATTGACCGGGATGGTCGGACTTACCCTGACACGCTGATCGGCACTGACAGCCATACACCCATGATCAACGGCATCGGTGTACTGGCCTGGGGTGTTGGAGGACTCGAGGCTGAAAGTGTGATGTTCGGTATGCCGGTGATGTTGAAGATCCCGGAGGTCATCGGCGTCAGGATGACGGGTGCCCTGCCCCACGGCACCTTGGCCACGGATCTTGCGCTCACCGTGACCGAGCGGTTGCGCAAAATGCGACTGTCGGGGAAGTTCGTCGAGTTTTTCGGGTCCGGAGTGTCGACATTGTCCTGCGGCGAGCGCGCTGTGGTGGCCAACATGGCGCCTGAGTACGGCGCTTCCTGCGGCTTTTTTCCAGTGGATGAGCGCACGCTCGAGTACCTGCGCGCCACGGGACGCTCTGAAGCTCAAATCGCGCTCGTAGAGACCTACTGCAAGGAACAACAACTGTGGTTTGATCCACAAGCGGTCCCGCGCTACACCGAAGTCGTTGACATCGACCTCAGCAAGATCGAGACCTCGATTGCGGGCCCGCATCGCCCGCAGGATCGCCTCGCGCCGGGCGCCACCGTCACCTGGCTCGCAGGCGCCTCGAAACCAACGCCGCGGCCCAATGGCGCCGCCGCGGGCTCCATCGCCGACAGGCCACCCAACGGCGCGGTCGCCATCGCGGCCATCACCAGTTGTACCAACACCTCCGACCCGCGCCTGCTCGTTGCCGCCGCATTGCTCGCGCGCAAAGCCAGGCAACAGCGCCTGACACCCCCCTCATGGGTAAAGACCTCGCTTGCCCCGGGATCCCCCGCGGCGGAGCTTTATTTGCGGCGCTCAGGCCTGCTCGCGGACCTTGAGGCCCTGGGATTCGGAATCGTAGGATTCGGCTGCACCACCTGCATTGGCAACTCCGGCGCACTGGTCCCCGAAATGGCCCACGCGATCGAAAATGACGGCATCGTCCCCGTCGCAGTGCTTTCGGGCAATCGCAACTTTCCGGGCCGCGTACATCCGCAAATCGAGGCGAGCTTCCTGGCCTCGCCTCCTCTCGTCATTGCGTATGCGCTGGCCGGCCACATCAATCTCGACATCCTGCGCGACCCGATAGACGGCAAGAATGTTTACCTACGAGACCTCTGGCCCACAGCCGCGGAGATCGATGCCGCGCTGGCGTCCGTACAATCCGCAGACTTCCGGGTCGCTCACGAGTTGGCTGAGAAAAACGAAGCCTGGCGTCAGCTCGACGCGCCCTCAACGCCTCTGTTTCCGTGGGACGAAACTTCAACCTATATCCGGCGCCCACCGTTCGCCTCACGTGAGGCCAAGTCACGTCTGGGTTCCTACACAGCACGCCCCCTGATCATCCTGGGCGATGACATCACAACCGACCACATCTCCCCCGCAGGTCAGATACCGCCCGAAAGCGCCGCCGCGGAATATCTGGTGTCGCGCGGCGAGAACCCGCAGGACCTCAACGTATTCGCCTCACGGCGCGGGAATTGGGAAGTGATGGTTCGGGGGGTCTTTTCAAACAACGCGGTGCGCAATCTCCTGGATCCCGAGGCGCAGCGGCATGAAGCCTCGCGAGTGATCGTTGCAGGAGAGCGCTACGGAACGGGCTCCTCACGCGACTGGGCCGCAAAGGGCCCATGGCTCCTGGGCGTACGCGCGGTGCTCGCTCTGAGCTTTGAGAGGATCCACCGCTCGAATCTCATCGGCATGGGCATCCTGCCGCTGCAACTGACTTCGCAGTTGTCGCTGAGCCGCGGAGAAACACTCGAAATACAGGCCGATCCCGCCAAGCTGTCACCCGGTACGCGAGTCCCGGTCAGGGTGCGTGGCCAGGAGGTCGAGGCGACGGCGGCGGTCGAGACCGCCCTGGAAGTTGAGCTCCTGCGCGAGGGCGGAATTCTTCCCTACATCCTGCGATCGGTTGGAAAATAGCGCCCGAGATACTCGAGCACCTTGTCCATGGCCTGCTTGTTGATGGCATCGTCGGGGCCACCCCCGGGCACTTTCGAGAAGCCGTGTGCCACGCCCGGATAGATCATCAGCTCCGCAGGTACTCCCGCGGCGCGTAGCGCTTCGTACAATCGCTTCGACTGAGCCGGCGCAACGGTAGTATCTGCAGCGCCGTGTTGAATCAGAAACGGCGGGTCCTTGGCGTCAATGTAGGGGAACGGACTCGCCGAACGCGCCCAGCCCGCCGGACACTCAACTAACTTGCATCCCAGGTACGCCTCAACGTAGTCAGGCACATCCGGCTTCCCCAGGTCCTTGCCGTCCGACTCCAGGTCTACCAGCCCGTACCAGTCGATCACACCCTGCACACAAACGCCCTCCGACGAGGCGAACGTGGACACCCCACACGCAGTGCCTAACACAGCGGCGATCTGCCCACCGGCCGAAGAACCCCAGACAACAAACCTATCGCTGTCGATGCCGTAGGTGGCGGCATGCGCGCGCAACCAGCGAATGGCGAGCGCGACATCCTGCACGGCGGCTGGGAACTTCGCCTCCGCAGAAAAGCGATAACTCACACTCGCAACAACATAGTTATGTGCGGCTACCGACGCCAGTACGGAAGGAAAGTCCCGGAAGGCGCCTCCGTCGCGCGTGGTTCTGCTGCGCCAAGCGCCCCCATGAACAAACACCACCACTGGCCTCTTCGCAGGCCCGCCGGGCGGAAGATAGAGATCCATGGTCAGCGGACGAAAGCCCAGGGGCTGCGCGAAAATGACGTCGCGGGAGCTTTGCACACCACCGGGGTATGACACGGGCGGGGTCGGCGCATAGTCCTCATGCTGAGCATGCGCAGCCGGCAGCAGGACCAGCAGCAGCAACAGCCAGCCGCGGCCCATGCGATTACTCCTCGTCGATCCGAGTAGTCACCCCAGTGGCTACAATCGTGCGATTGGCATCGACGGACGCGTACGTCCAGAAAATTGACAAGGGCTCGGTCGCAGACGTGTTGCGGAAGAAATGCTGCACTCCGGTTGGAATCCAGGTCGTGACCCCAGGCTCGACGTCTGTCTCCACGCCGTCGATGTGTACACGACCGCGCCCAGACATCACGAGCACACTCTCCTCGCAATTGTGAATGTGCAGTGGCACCGCGGCACCCGGGTCGAGAGTAGTCACGCCATTCAACAAACTGGTAGAGCCAACGCGTGAGGTCACGAGGGGAACCGTGCGGATTCCACCCCCGCGGTTCTTCGCAGCCAGCACACGAGGATCGAGAATCGCCGCTTTCATACTTTTTTCACCGCATCTACGACCGCAGCAGTAAATGTATCCGTGTTGAGTGAGCCCCCCACATCACGAGTTCGAGTCTGAGGGCTTTCCAGCACCACATCCACCGCACGCTCTACCCTGCCGGCGGCAGCGATCAGCTTTGAATTCTCCGTGCGCTGCCCGTACCAATCGAGCAACATGGCGGCCGACAGGATCAGGGAGGTTGGATTGGCGAGGTTCTGCCCGGCGATATCCGGGGCAGATCCGTGCTGTGCCTGAGCGACACAGCGCTCATCGCTCGCATTGATCGATGCGCCGAGCCCGAGGCTCCCCGCCAGCTCAGATGCCTCATCAGACAGAATGTCGCCGAACATGTTGGTGGTCACGATGACATCGAACCGATCGGGGTTTCTGATCAGCAATGCGGCGGTCGCATCGACAATCAACTCCTCGAGCTCGATATCCGGGAATTCCTGCGCGACCTTGCGGACTTCGCGCAGAAACAGCCCGTCAGACAGTTTCAGGACATTGGCTTTGTGTACGGCCGTGACTTTTCGGCGCCGCTGGCGCGCGAGCCGAAACGCCGCACGGGCAATCCGGGAAGCGCCGCGTGCGCTGATTTTGCGGACCGACAGCGCCAGGTCCGGATCTGGCATGAACTCGCCGCTGCCGGCGAACATGTTGCGGTCCGAATAGAAGCCCTCGGTATTCTCGCGCACGATCACGAGATCCATGGGCTTGCGCAGAATACTGAATGCAGGGCGGGATCGGCACGGACGGATGTTGGCGTACAGCTCAAACTGCACTCGCAACTGCGCGGAAGGATTGATTCCACCTTTCTCACGAGCAGGATATTCGTAATGGGAGACGGGGCCCAGGATTACGCCGTCGACCTCCGGGATGCGATCCAGGACCTCGGACGGGAGCGTCGTCCCCTGAGTCTTCAGAGAGGCGAGCCCGATGTCCCGGGTCTCAAACTCCAGGTCGACCGGCAGAGCGCCGAGAACCTCGAGCGTGGCGCGGGTGATTTCCGGCCCGATGCCATCGCCCGGCAGCACGAGAATCTTCATGAGCGCCACTTTGCATTATGTGGTTCCAAAATTCAATTAGGAGCCGACAATGGCTGCAAAGGTCCGCGGAGCTATATTTCGGCCGCAAAGTACCACGGCAACCTTGCGTCCCCGGTAGGCGGAAGCTCGCTTGGCCAAGCCCGCCAACGCGACCCCGGCTGCGCCCTCCACCATCAGGTGCTCAGTCTCGGCCAGGCGCGACATGGCTGCGGCGATCTCGGATTCGCTGACCGCCACCCGCTCGTCAATGACCTGCTGGCAGATCGGAAAAGTGACCGAATCGGGCTCAACGGCTCCCGCGGTCCCATCGGACAGCGTCGGGTGTTCTTCGACGGGAAAGATTTTTCCCGCCTCCAGCGCGCGCAGCAGGCACGGTGAGGCTTCGGGCCACACACCCACAACCTGCACACGAGGGTTCAGTGCTTTCAGGGCACTGCCAACACCCCCAATCAAACCTCCACAACCCACACTGATGAACACCGCATCCAGCGCAGGCTCCTGCTCGAAAAGCTCGACGCCCAGCGTGCCCTGCCCCGCGACGACATCCAGGTCGTTGTAAGGAGAAATGTAAGTCAAACCGTCCGCCTCGGCCGTACGGCGCGCTGTGAGCTCTGCCTCCAGCGGCGGCCCATCCACAATTACCAGCTCGGCGCCGAACGCCCGGATGCCGGCCAGTTTAGTGGGAGCGGTGATACTGCTGACAAAGACTTTCACGGGCACCCCGGCCAATGCGCCCGCGCGCGCGACGGCCATGCCGTGATTTCCAGTCGATGCCGTCAGCACTCCAGTCCGGCGCTGCTGGGGATCCAGTAGACGCACCTTGTTGGTTGCGCCGCGGATCTTGAAAGAACCGGTCGGCTGCATGTGCTCATACTTCAGCAACACCTCGCATCCCAACTCCGACGACAACAGCGCGCTGCGCTCGAGCGCAGTGACCGCCACCTGCGGATAGACCGACGCGGACGCCTCTTGAATCCTGGAAAACAGCTCACTCATCGCAGCGCCTCCGAAATCCCGGCGAGCCCGGCTTCCAGCTCCTCGCGAGTGGGCCAGCCATAGCCGAGACGGAAATGCAGATCCGACATCTCAAACCAGTGGCCCGGACCCACATACGTTCCATGGGACTCGAGCAGGCGTCGATAGAAGGCCGCTGTACCCCCGCGTGGCTCCGCTTTCATCCGGGGAAAGCACACGACGCCACCCTGCGGAGGCACCCACTCCAGCAGGGACTCCTGCGCGATCCACTGACTCACGAGTTGGCGACGCTCGCGCATCTCCACCAATGTGGGATCGAGGAACCCGCGCCGTCCTGCCAGAACCTGCTCGGCAATCCATTCGTCGATCACACTGCCGCAAATGCTGATCTGCTCTTTCGCGGCGAGAAAGGTCTCCTGCAACTTCGGATCGCGGGTAATCAACCAACCGATGCGAATGCCAGGTATTCCATACGCCTTGGAGAGCGACGACACGCTGATGACATGGCGGCCGAGCGCAGCCGCCTGTGGCAGCGGTCCATCAAAGGACAGGTCGCGATAGGTCTCATCGACCAACAGGTAACATCCGTTTGTTTCGGTCAGCGCCACCAACCGTTGCAGCTCCTCCGCCGTGAACATGACTCCCGACGGATTGTGCGGACAGGTCACGCTGACGAGCCGGGTCCGCGGTGTGATCGCAGCCGCGAGCGCATCGAAGTCGAGGCGGAAGCCGGCTTCGAACCCGAGGTCAATGAAGCTGATGGCGCATCCGATGGCCCGGGGAGTCTCCAGGTTCGTGGCGTAGTTGGGCCGGACCACGACCAGATGATCAGAAGCCCCGAGCACAGATGTGGAAACAATGAACAGGGCCGTGGCGGCGCCTCCGGTAATCAGTACACCGTCCGCACTCAACTCCGGCTGTTCCGCAACAATCAGCTCCCTGAGCCGCCGGCCGCCCCGATGTTCTGCATACAACAGTGTGAGATTCGGAACCGTCAGACCGAGGCCCGACAAGGATCGGTCTGCGATCGAGCTCTCGGACAGGTTGTTACGGATATTCCCGTAGCCGTATTCCTCGGGAGACTCGACTTCGATGGGCATTCGGATGTATCGCATAGACACGATAGTCCCCCAACTCGCAATCTCTCACCATCCCTCCCGGGAGGGGCCATCCCGCCCTGGAGGGGCCATCCCGCCCTGGAGGGGCCATCCCGCCCTGGAGGGGCCATCCCGCCCTGGAGGGGCCATCCCGCCCTGGAGGGGCTACCCCGCCCTGGAAGGGCCGCCCCGCAGAGCGAAGAGTTCTGCCAGCGAGCCCACCTGCAACTTGCGGAAGATGCTTTTGCGGTGGTCCTTCACCGTGTGCCGGCTGATGTCCAGGCGCAAGGCGATTGCCGCTGACGAGCACCCCACCAGCAGCAGATGGTAGATCTCGCGTTCCCGAGCCGTAAGAGCGCCGACGTGCAGCGGCGCACACAACTGATAGTGCCGATCAAATGCAGCCGCGATAGGCGCAGCCAGTGCCTGGAGGCTCTGAATTTTGCTCGCGGGTGCAGTGGTGCGACCGCGCGGTCGGTAGAACCCGAGCTCGATCAACCCAGTGCTCGATTGGAGGTACAGGCCGACTTCCTCCTGCCGGTGTGGCCAACCCACCGTCCTGAATCCCAACTCCTCTTCGCTCGCTCGCTCCACATTTGGCACCACCGCATTCCCGAGATCGACCGTGAAGTCCCGCGCCCGACAAACGCCCGATGCGCGCGTCAGCATCGGATTCATCCGGTGCGTGAATCGAATGTAATTCGCGATCCCGCCCCGGCCTTCAAAGTTGTCGAACAGCACGGCCGGCTCGGCAGCCGGGCGGTGAACAAACACGGCCGTCAGCTCGAAGCCGAGGAATGAACGCAGCGCGCCGGCGGTGACGGCGGCGAAGCTATCCGCCCCGATGGCGCCGATGATGGGTGCCAGGACTGAATATTGTACTTCCATACAATATAGTACAATATAGCTCCATGCGCTTGCAGCAGGTCATTACGGTCATTGGCGCTCACGCCGAAGGCGAAGTGGGCCGTGTCATAACAGGCGGCGTGATTGCGCCGCGAGCGAGCTCCATGTTCGAGCGCCAGCAGGCCCTGCAGCGTGATCAGGACTGGCTGCGGGGCATGCTCCTGTCCGATCCCAGAGGCAGCGTCAACGCGGCAGTCAATCTCGTCACTCCGCCAATCTCGGCGCAGGCCGACGTCGGCATGATTGTGATCGAGGCCGACTACTATCCACCGATGTCAGGCTCGAACCTGATGTGCACCGTCACGGCCGTCCTCGAGTCCGGCATGTTGCCGATGATCGAGCCCGTCACCTCCCTGTGCGTCGACACGCCCGCTGGCCTGGTTCAGGTGCAAGCAGAATGCGGTGGAGGCAAGTGCCGACGGGTCTTCTTCAGCAACGTACCCTCTTTTGTCCTTCACAGCCAAAAGTCCGTGGATGTTCCCGGCCTCGGTACAGTGACGGTGGACGTGGCTTATGGCGGAATGATCTATGTCATTGTGTCCGCCGCAGAGCTAGGTTTCACACTTGCACAGAACGAAGCTCGTACGCTCGTGGAAGTGGGTGAGCGCATCAAATTGGCCGCAGCGGAGCAACTCCCGTCGGTCCATCCGGCGAATCCCGGCATTCATACCATCAACCAGACGCTCTTCGCGGGCCCGCTGACTCAGCGCGACGGGGTCAGGTCCGCGAAGAACGCGGTCGTAGTTTCGCCGGGTCGAATCGACCGCAGTCCCTGCGGCACGGGAAGCTCAGCGCGCATGGCCCTGATGCATACCCGGGGAGAGTTGGCAGTGGGTGAACCGTTCAAACATCTATCGATTCTCGACACCGTGTTTGAGTGTCGGATCGAATCAACCACCGCTGTAAGTGACCTTCCAGCGGTCGTCACGAATGTGGGCGGCCGTGCGTGGTTGACAGGCGTGTCCTACTACGGCGCCGATCCGGAAGACCCGTTCCCGCACGGATACCGGCTCAACGACACCTGGCTCTCATGTTAACCGGTCAGCGAGCGTTGCCCGGCCCTGCATGCGCGCCTGGATGAGATCGAGCGCCTGAGCAAACAATTTCATCCAACCGGCGGCCTTCAACTCGCGGAAGGACTGCTCATTCAAACCACCCGGTGTCGTATGCGCCGCGCGCAGCGCGTCGAACCCCTCACCGCTGCGATCCGCGGCGGTCACCGAGAGCGCCTCAAACAGCGCTGCCACAAAGGGACGGGCCTGCGATTGCGGCACACCTTGCCGGGTCAGCCAATCCGAGATCTCATTCAGAAGCCCGAAATACGGCGCCATGAGACCGGTTACGGTCCACAAGGCATCCAGCTCCGCTTCTGTTTGCAGTTGGATCAGTTGTCCGAGCCCCTCCAACAGCGCGGCCATTTCCGCCGTCGGCGGGCAGAGGATCAACGGGCCCAGGCGCCGTGCCACCGATGGCACCGGCGCCAGGCGCGTAATCGCGGTGGCTGGCGCGACCAGAGGTTGCAGACGCGCCACATTGAACGTCGCGATCAAACTAACGATGCGCTGACCGGGCCGAAATCTGAGGGCACCCAGCACTTCGGCGGCAATCTGGGGAGTGACGGCCAGAAAGACGATGTCACTGCCGTCAACTACCGCCTGGTTGTCCGCCGCCACCTTCACGAAGGCGAAACGCTCTGCAAGGCCCTTCGACAGCTGTGCATTGCGTGGCGAGAGGAGAAAGTTGCCCCGCTGCTCACCACCGGCACACAGCCCAGTGATCAGCGCTTCGGCGATCGCACCAACACCGACGAAGCCCAGCCTGGGCAGCTCTTTCATGTAGCTTCCAATGAACGCATCGCCGCCTGGACAGTGCGCACCACACGCGCCCGCTCCTCGCCCACCAACGGCAGCCGGGGTGCACGGGTCCATTCAGGCGCCCCGTAAACCAGGTGCTCGGCGAGCTTGATGTACTGCACCAGCTTGACGTGCGTATCCAGATGAAATGAAGGTGTCAGTATATGATAGAGCTTGCGTGCTTCATCATAGCGCTGTGCCTGGCAGAGCTCAAAAAGGCGAACGCACTCGGCAGGCCATGCGTTGGTCATGCCCGACACCCAGCCCGTAACACCGAGCGAGCAGCTCTCCACGATCAGGTCATCGACCCCGCAAAAGACGCTGAAGCGGTCGCCGAAGGCAACATACGTGTCGGTAACGCGACGGATGTCCCCGGTTTCCTCTTTGATGCAGACAATCTCAGGTACGCCGATCAGCTCTTCGAGGATGTCGGCGGTGACATCCACCCCGTAGGCGATCGGGTTGTTGTAAACCATGATAGGCAAGCCGGCCCGCGCAATCTCCCGATACCAATGGGCCGTCTCGCGCGGATCCGTCTTGTAGCCCAGGCTCGGGAAAACCATCAGGCCTTCGGCGCCGAATGATTTATACGCGGCGGCATTGGCCTTCGCGGCATCCAGTGTGATTTCAGCCAGACCGGACAGGACCGGCACGCGCCCACCCACCGCTTCGCGGGCAAGACGGATCACCGTCTCGCGCTCGGGGACTGAAAGCGATGCGTTCTCCCCCAGCATCGGCAACACGATCACACCCGATACGCCATTGCGCACCAGCCGGTCGAGGCTCGACTGCATTGCCGCGGCATCAATCTTCCCTTCCGGCGTCATCTTGGTCGTGACCGCGGGGAAAACGCCTTTCCACTGTGACATCGTCATCTCCTAATGGGTAACGCAGGCAAAGCTGGCCGCGGAGTCCGGCGGCCCACCCTTATAGCGTGCGATCTTGGGGTAAACACACAAGGGGCGTTGAAATAACACCTTGTGATCGCTCGCGTATCGGGTCGCGATGAGATCTTCAGGCGCGGTGCCCTTCTCGACCCAATCCTGGAGCGCCACGGCCATGTCGTGTTGTGCATCGCTGACCGGCGGCTCCGAGTCACGGGTCGCGGTCGAGAAGTTGGTTGCGCCCGGTCCTCCAGCACAGTGGGCCATGCCCGGTACCATGTACAGCCGCATGAATGCCTGGGCGTGCTGGGTCCTGGACTCAACACCCTCGTAGTAGTTGATGGCCTCCGCGGCGGCACCGACCGGATCCTCCCAACCCATGAACATGATCAGCTTGCCGTGGTGAGCCTGGAACTCGCGCAGGTCCGTGCTGGTGGCGTTGAACACCTGGCCCACGGTGCGATCGATCGCATCAATGTCGCTGCCCCAGTTGAACTTCCACCAATCCCAGTGCGGATCGTTGAAGACCCAGTAGCGGAAGAAGTCGGCGCGCTGCGGCTCGGAAGCCTGCTTCGGGTTCGACCAGTAAGCACTCCAGCCCGGCATCGAATCGTCCTCGCCCGCAACAACGCCTTCGCTTCCCAGCGTGTAGCCCGGATAAATTGCTTTGCCCGTGCGGGAATCCTTCGGACCCGAATACATCCGTTGCAACGCCTCGATCTGCTCACCGCTCAGGCAATTCGATGGATCCGCATCCTGGCGGCACTGCAGCGACCGCAATTCGAAATGACAGCTGCGCGGGTCATTGATGACACCATCCTTCACACCATCCGCCTGGTCACAACTCGCAATGATGGCGCGGTTGACCAGCAGGAGCTTTTCATTGGCAATGATCGGATGCCGGTCATCACCGCGCGGATGGTTGTTGAGATAGTTCCAGAGAAACGCCAGGTTGAGATTGGACCGGTTGTTACCGGGATCCCCCGCAATGATGCCGTCGAAGTCCTGGCTGTGCCGTTGGGCGGACATCAAAGCCTGGTAGCCGCCGGTCGAACAACCGCTGAAGTAGGAATAGGCCGGTGCCGAGCCGTAATACAGATTGGTAATTGCCTTCGCCGCCACGACCGACTCGTGAACCGCACGGTGAGCGAAGTCGACGATCCTTTCCGGATGGCCGATGGCGAATGTCAGCTCGCCACCCTGATGACCAGTGTCCGTAGCGACGCCAACATCTCCGGCGCGTATGCGCGCAACCATCTGCGCATAGTAGATGTTGGACGAATACGCCCCATTCCCGACCATATGCAACCGACGGGTCCAGCTCTTTGCCGCTGGTAACCACACCTCGAAGCCGATTTCGGATCCGGCGACCGGTGTCGATACGCCCCTGACACGGCAAAACGTCGGCAGTCCGCTATAGGATTTGTGACTCCCGGTCGGTGGCGCGAATACGCCACCATCTACCACTTCCGCGGTCTTAACCGTGGCGTGATCAAGTGTTCGTCCTACCAGGTCACTGCACTCGGACGCCAGCGTCGACCCCGACGCAAGCAGAGCATACAGGGCCAACGCAAGCATCCGGCGCATGAGCACACTCAAAAAGAGATCTGGTACGTCACGGTATACTTGCGCCCCTGGATTGCATAGTACGTCGTGTCGTTCGTGCCATTCTCGTTCACGATCTGGAAGGTATTGAGGATGTTCGAGCAACCCAGCGAGACGGTGCCGTATGACGGGGTCTTGAAGACGATGTCGCCATCCATGAGATTGTATTCCGTAGTGTTCCACTGATAGGTCGGCGCAAACTGCCCGTTGATGCGCATCGCCCAGAAGTGAGATTCGACCAGATCGACAGCCAGGTACGAGGTCGGCGTGTAGTCGGCGCGCAGGACGGCCTTATCCGGAGCCTGGCCGACCGTGGAAGCCGGCGTGATGTGAATATCCACCGGCTGTCCGGGCGAGGCGGACGTGTAGGCCGTCATGCGCGAATAGGAGCCGCTCACCCTGAACAGTGGGTTGAACTTCCACTCCCCGGTGAACTCGACGCCTTTGCGCCTTTGCGGATTGCGCGACACCGTCTGCAGCAGGGTGGTCGGATCGGTTACAACCAACGTGCTGGCAGGTGAAGTGTCGTAGTAGGCATCCGCGCCAACACTGGCGTGCTCGGCCCGCCAGTTCACGCCCGCCTCGTAACTGGTCGTCTTGACGGGATCGACTTCGGCGACCGTATTGATCGATTGTCCCGGTTTGTTGGTGTTGCGAATGACCGTGCCGATATCCGGCAGGTCATACCCCTGCGAAACACCGACGAACGTGGACCACCCCGCCGGCAGGCGATACACGATACCGCCGTTGTAGACGGAGGTGTTATAGGACTTGGTGCCACCCTCGAAAAAGACGCCATTCGTCTTGGGAGCCGTTGCGTAAAGTGTCTGGAACGACGGCACCGAGATTTTTCCGGACTGGTAACGCGCGCCGCCGCTGAAAGTCAGCGGCCCCAGGTCGTAGCTCCCCTGCGCATAGCCCGAATTGGCTGTGAACTTCATATCCGGGAGCCACGTGCGATTGGTCAGGACCAGATATTGGGAAGTATCATCCTTGTTGAAATCGTATCCAAAGTTGAGGTCGAAGCCCTCGACGAACAGGTCCTTCTTCGCCCAGTAGGCCTTCACGCCACTCTTGTTGCTGAGCACGGAGGCTGCATCAATCAGCGTCCCGATGGGCGCGATCCGCGGATCCTGCTTGCCGGTATCGATGGAGCCGGTGTTGGGGAGCGCTTCCTTCGACAGATAACCGAGTACCGTGACCGTTCCACCAAACACAGCGTTGTTGATATAGCTGGCGGTGGCCTCGCGAATGTGATTGGCGAAGGCCGGGCCCGGATTGGGTCCGCGCACCGAGGTCTGCACTATGCCGAGCTTTCGGTTGCCAGGCGTCAGGCTGTTGTAATTGTTGTTGCCGTTCAGATCATAGTTGTTGAAATAGGCCTGCAGGCGCTGCGAATTGTCCTCGCCGAAGTTGTATCCCAGCTTGGCCGTGAGCGAATCGGCCTTGGAATCCATATAGGACCCATTGCTGTTGAGGTATTCGAGATTGCCCCGGCCATCGAAATACATCGGTCGGGACTGCGTACCCAGTGCAAACAGGAAGTCCCACTGACCCTTCTTCACCATCGTGACGCCCGCGGCCTTCCAGCCGATGTAGTTGGACTTCAGCTGGGTTTCCATCGCGGTCTGCACGGTATTCACCACCCCCTCGACCTTCGGGGTCCTGGTGATGTAGTTGATCATGCCGCCCGAACCGCCCAGGCCCTCGATAGCCGAGGCTCCGTTGACGACCTCGATGTGGTCAATCAACAGCGGGTCGACCATGGCGGAGGACATACGCCCGATGTCGCGCAGCGGGGTGGAGATCAACACACCGTCCAGGAAAAACTGGGGCCGCTTGCCTCGCAGCAGCTCACCGGAGGTGGTCAGATCGTCAAAAGAGGCCGTATAGCCGGGAATCGCCTGGGCCAGCACCTGGTTGGAATCCAGGGAGGACAACTGGATGTTCTCCAGGTCCGGGCCGCCGATGGAAACGACCGAACCGGGAATGTGGTCGATCGCCCGCGCCGTGCGGGTCGCGGTGACCACAACCTCCGGCGAATAGGCAGGCTCCCCAGGCTCAGCGGCCTCGGCAACATCGGCAGCTTCGGCCGCCACGGAAACTGCAGGTACCGCCGCTATCAGCGCACCCATGGCAGTCAAACCCAAACGAACGTTCAACGGACGTCTCACTGGCTTTGCTCCCCCGACTTATTTTTCGAACCAGAAACCCCCAACCCCAACATGTATCGCATGATCTAAAAAGATCATTTTGTTTTTTTACTCTCATCAGAACAATTTGTCGAGAGATGATTTCCCGCTGTATTACAATGCGCAAAAATACGGAGACTCTCCATGGCGCAGCCCTGTCGTCTGATTGAACTGTCCGGAACACCCCACGAGCGGGGGATCCAGTATGGCCGGCAAGCCGCACGGGAGATCGCCAACGCGGTGGGTCACTATGGTGCGCAGGCTGCGGCCCTGGGCGTGGATGCGGATCGGTTGGCCAGGATGGTGCAGGAGTACCTGCCGGTCCTCGAAAATTTCGATCCCGGGCAGGTTGAGGAAATGCACGGCGTTGCCACGGGAGCCGGCGTCAGTTTCGAGCAGATCGTGCTGGTCAATGCCCGGACCGAGCTGCTGTTTCAATTTACACACAGGCACCCGGATGGATGTACCGGGGTCGTAGTGCGTCCCGCGGCGACGCGCGACGGACAGTTGATTCATGCTCACAACTGGGACTGGAAGCTCGAATCCGCCGCCGCCTGTGTCATCCTGCGGATCCGCAATGGCGACGGGCCCGATATCCTGACATTCACCGAAGCCGGCGCCCTCGCGCGCTTTGGCTTCAATTCCCGGGGAATCTGTGTCACCGCCAACGGGCTCGACTGCGATCGGGACTATCGCCGCGCGGGCGTCCCGCTGGCGCTCATCCGGCGCAAAATGCTCGAGCAGAGCCACCTGGCACTGGCACTGCGCATCGCCTACTGCACGCCCAAATCCGGATCCAACAACATCATCATCAGCCACGCCGCATCCGGCCTGGTTTATGACTTCGAGTGTGCACCGGATGAAACCTTCATGGTCGAGCCCCAGAATGGATTGCTCGTGCACGCCAATCATTGGCTCAGCCCGGTGGCCCTGACCAAATTGAAGGAGTGCGCCATGGCTGATGCGCCATCCACCTTCTACCGACAGGTGCGCCCGCGCGAAGCGCTGACGCCCAAAATCGGAGCAATCACTCTGGATGATGTGCAAGCTGTCATGGCGGACGACTTCGAGTCGCCGTGGTCGATCTGCTATCCACCCCGACCCTCCAGCCCAACAGACTCCACTACCTACGCAACGGTTGCGACTCTGATCATGCGGCCAAACTTAGGCGAAATGCGCGTCGCCATGCTGCCGGCACTGGACAAAAGCTTCACCCAGTACACATTGCAGATGACCTGACGCCCTACTTTCCCAACAGCGGGGGCCACGCGAGTGCCCCCGAGTTGACATTCACGCTGCGCTCGATCGCAACTCCAGCGCCATCAAACCGGCATACAACGGTGTCCCGGAACGCAGTCTCCGCGAATATCCACACCATCTGCAGCGTATTCGGATCGGTCCAGCTCGCGCTGGCAACCACTACAGCGGATTGCAGACTGTATCCATGGTGGAGGTCCGCACCAGGCATGTCGGTAGCGCTCTCGATCCAATCGCGCAATCCACAGACAACACTGTGCTCGCCGGCAGCATCCACGAGATGAAACACGCAGCGATCGCTTTCAAACACGAAGCGCACTGCCGCAACGCCCAGCGTATTCGGCGCGATGTGGAAGGTCCTGCCATTCACTCGCGCAGCGATTTCCGATGTACGGACAGTCATCGGCGGCTTCGCGCCCGCCGCGGCCAGCCAGTTACGCAGATGCGCGTCCGCCTTCAGCGCATCTCCCATCGGCAGCTGCTGTTCAAAGGCGCGAGGAAAGTGTCGTTGCACGACAGGCAGGAACGTCTGACTGCCCTCCTGCGCCGCGCCCGTTATCGCCAGCGCGGCCTGGTGTCGCGGGAACACCATGACGAACTGCATGAAAATCCCAATCGCAAGATACGGACCGTCCGGCGTTGTAGTCCACTGATAACCGTAGTTATCTCCGTGCGACCGCGTCGCTTCCGCGATCCAGGCCTCGGAGAGGATACGGCGGCCCTCCCAGACACCCTGCTGCGCGTGCAGAATTCCCAACTTCAGCAAATCTGCCGTCTGCATCGTAAGACCGTTGCCACCGGGATTGACGTTGTCCGGACCGAGATCCCACTGTTCTGACACGATGCCGAGCGGTTCGAAGAAGCGCGGCTTCAGATACTCGTGCAATGTCTGGCCCGTCACTTTCGTGAGGATAGCTGACAGCATGTAGCTGGCGGCGCTGGTGTACACAAACGTGGTACCCGGCTGGTACACCACCGGAATCTTGAAAAACTCCGCAGTCCAACTGCTGCGGATGCCACGCCAGATCGAGCCCGAAGTCTCAGCGGCGTGGCCCGCGCGCATCGTGAGCAGATGCTCCACGGTCATTGAGCCGAGCTTGGCATCGACGACGGGCGGCATCAGCTCCGGAAAGAACGCAACCACTTTATCGTGCAGCCCGAATCGCCCCTCTTCCAGGGCCATCCCGATGGCGCATGCCAGAACACTCTTGGTCGCGGAGTGCATGATTCGCGGCCGGTCCGCCCGGTAGGGCCAACGCCAGCCTTCGGCTACGACCCGGCCGGCCCGGTGCAGCATGAATCCATGGATGTCGAGACCGGTCGCCGCGGCATCGGCCAGAAACCCCTCCACGACCGCCGCGTTGACTCCCGCCTCGCGCGGCTCCGCGCGCCTCAACCCGTCCTGCTGTACCTGTGCGTCTGTCATAGCCTCCCCTTGGGCTCTGATTTTGTATTTTTACCTGATATAATGCAAACCATGATTAGGCAGGTTCTGTATCAGGTCCACTGGCTGCTAGGAATCACTGTCGGTGTGGTGTTGAGCGTCATGGCCCTCTCGGGTGCTCTGATGGCCTTCGATGAGGAGATCATGACTGCTGCGAGTCACGGCATCGTCGACGTGCCGGTCATTGATGCCCCCACCCTGTCGCCCGACACGCTGCTGGCCCGTTTTCTCGAGCAGTCTTCAGGTTCGGTCCCGGTCAAACTCACCCTGTTTCCCGAGCAGGGGAAATCCGCGCGGCTCATTTACCGGCCGCGAACCACGGCCACGCTGGCGCCCGATGAGGACAACACCGAGGGAACCTACCTCGATCCCTACACCGGCCGGGTGTTGGGGCCGGCTGTTGGCGAGCGATTCTTCGACACCGTGCGCATGCTGCATCGCTTTCTGCTGTTGCCCCACAACCGGGGCGGCGTGGGGCGGCCGATTACCGCATTCGCAGCCATCTGCCTCGTCTACATGGCACTGTCGGGTCTGTATCTGCGCTGGCCGCGACGCGTACTGGATTGGCGGGCCTGGCTGAAACCCGATCTCAAACGCCGCGGCCGCATCCTCTACTGGTCACTGCACACGGTGGCCGGGACATGGCTGTTCCTGATATTCCTGGTGTTTGCCATCACCGGTCCAACCTTTGGGTACGATGGTTACCGGGATACACTCTCGGGCCTGCTCACGTGGAGCAAACCTCACGCGGCGCAGCCGGCAGCGGCCGGCGGTACTGTCCACCTCGATACGGCCTGGACCGGATTCCAGGCAGCCGTCCACACTGATGTGACCTCAGTCCTTTTCCCGATTTCTCAGAAACCGACCCCGACCATCACTCTGCGTTACCTCACCCGCAACTCGCCGCACTATCGCGCGTACAACGACATCAGCCTCGACCGGGTGTCCGGAGCGATTGTCAGTCACAAACTGTACGCATCTCAGTCGTTGGGCAAGCAGATCTCGATCGGCATGTACTCGGTACACCGCGGCAGGGTGTTTGGAGTCGCGGGGGCGATCGTGTTCATGTTGGCCGCGCTGATGGTGGCCTTTTTCTGCATCACCGGTTACCTGCTCTACCTGGATCGGCGCCGGAAAAAAGCGCGAGCGCGTGCCGCTATTCTCGGGAGTACAATATGTCGATGAACAGGACACGGCGTACCAGCGCCAAACGGCCCAAATCTCCGCCAGTGAGCCCGCTGCAGGCGGAGCTGGCAGCGCGCATTCTGCGCTCGCTGCACGAGCAAGGCGCCGGCAGCGGTCATCACCTCGTGGAACAGGACCTGTGCCGCCAATTCGGGGTGTCCCGCACCCCGATCCGCGGGGCCCTGAAGTTGCTCGCCGACCAGGGTTGTGTCGAGGCGCGTGCCAACCGGGGCTTCATTCTGCTCGAGCCGGTGAAGGACGTCGCCAACGGCGAGCCACTCGATCCGCAGGATGAGGAAGACAAGCAACTGTTCATCGCCATCGCCAAGGCGCGTAACACCGGGGAGTTGCCGGTGGAGGTCGCGCAACAGGAAATGGTGCGGATGTTCGATGCCAAGTTGCCCACCGTGCTGCGGGTTCTGCGCCAGATGTCGGAGCTCGGGCTCGTGGAGCGCAAGCCCGGCAACGGCTGGTCATTCATGGCTTCGATCGATTCGAGCCGCACACGCTCCGAGAGCTACGCATTCCGGCGCGCCATCGAGCCTGCGGTGCTGTTGCAGCCCACTTTCCAGCTCGATCGCGAATGGGCGCAGGAGTCGCGCGCCCGGCACCTGGAGTTCCGCCGCAAGCCCTGGCGGGACACCCTGGCGGTCAAGTTCTACGAGGTGAACTCGGACTTCCACGAGCAGCTCGCCCGCTTCTCGGGCAACCGCTACATGTTGAGTGCGGTCCAGCGGCAGATCCAGTTGCGCACCTTCATGAACTATCAATGGGTGTACGGCGTGGAGCGCGTACAGGCTTCCATTGACGAGCATCTCGCCATTCTCACGGCCCTGGAGGCCAATCGGAACCAGGACGCCGCCGTGTTGATGGAAGGACATCTGCTCGCCAGCCGCAGAGTCAATGAGACGATTGCCCTGATCCCGGAATAGCCTGCAAGGTCGGAGTCGCGTCCAGCAACTCGCGGGTGTATTCGTGTTGGGGGTTGCGGAAAACGGTTGCGACCGGGCCCACTTCAACGACGGAACCTGTCGACATCACGATTACACGGGACGCAATCTGTCGCACCACCGCGAGGTCGTGGGTGATGAACAGGCAGGCAAACCCATACTGCGTTTGCAACTTCTGAAACAGCGTGAGTACCTGCTGTTGGATGGTCATATCCAAGGCCGAGACCGGCTCATCCGCGACTACCAGCCGCGGCCGGGACACTACGGCTCTGGCGATGGCCACTCGCTGGCGCTGCCCACCTGACATCTGGTGCGGGAATCGCGACCCGAAGGACGGCAAACCCACTTCCTCCAGGATCGCCTGTACCCGGGTGTCTTTGTCGGCGGTATCACGCAGGCTCGCGGCAATGATGTCGCGGATCCTGAGCCTCGGATCCAAGGACGAGTAAGGATCCTGAAAAACGAGCTGCGCGGAGCGCCGGAACTGCCGCAGCTGCTCTGCCGTCATGCTTGCGAGATCCGTCCCATCAAATCGGACCGAACCGGCTGCCAGCGGCTTCAAACCCAGGACCGCCCGGCCGAGTGTCGATTTCCCGGAGCCACTTGCGCCCACCAGTGCGACGATTTCGCCCGCGCGCACCTCGAGGCTCACTCCGTGTACCACTCGCTTGCCAGGTCCCGCGCGCAATAACCCAGGTCTTCCCGGATAATCGATGCTGACATCGCGCACTTCGAGAATCCTCCCAGCCGCCTCGGACACCCCTGCTACATCACCGTGCCCCCTCGGCAAGGACTCGACCAGGCGCCGCGTGTACGGGTTGCGGGGGTTGGTCAGAATCTGCTGAGTCGTCCCCGTCTCCATCAGGCGACCCTTTTCCAACACAACCGCACGGGTGGTGTAGCGCGCCACCAGTCCCAGGTCATGTGTGATCAGAAGTACAGCGGCACCGGTATCGCGCGCGAGCTCTACCATCAGTTCGAGAACTTCGCGCTGACTCAGCGTGTCGAGCGCGGTGGTCGGCTCATCAGCTATCAGCAGTTTAGGCTGCAGCAACAGAACGGATGCCAGCATGATCCGCTGACGCATCCCGCCCGAAAACTCGTGCGGATAGGACTTCAAACAGCGCAATGGATCGCGAATCCGCACCCGCTCCAACATGGCAATCGAGCGGCGCCGGATCTCCTCGCCAGGCAACCGACGATGCAACCTCAGGCCTTCCGCCAACTGTCGCTCAATGGTCATGGCCGGATTCAGCGACACCATCGGCTCCTGAAACACCATCCCGGCCTGCGCACCGCGGACTGTTTGCAGCTCCGGCGCGCTCATCCGGGTCAGATCGCGCCCCAACAGCTCGATTCGCCCGGACGACTGCCGCACATTCGGTGGCAGGAGGCGCAGGATTGCGCGGGCAGCGAGTGTCTTGCCGCTGCCGGACTCACCGACCACAGCCAGCATTTCGCCGGTCGCCATCTCGAAGGAAAGGTCTTCCAGCAGGGTGCGCCCAGGCGCCTCGATGCGCACACCCTCGAATTTCAACAAGGTCATGTGCGCCCCCGCGGATCGAGCCAGTCACGCAGAGCATCGCCCAGCAGATTGATTCCGAGCAACGTCCCGGCAATGCACAGTCCCGGAGCGATGCTCAACCAGCTCGCGACATCCATGTAAGTTCGCGACGCGGACAGCATGTTGCCCCACGTAGGCGCCGGTGGTGGAACCCCGACACCCAAAAAGCTCAATGCACTTTCGGACAACAGAGCCCAACCAAACAGACTGGTCGCCAGGACGACCACCGGCGGCACGATGTTCGGGAGCACGTGACGGGCCATTGTCTGGATCGCATTGTCGCCCGCGACACGCGATGCCTCGATGAATTCGCGCTCGCGGATCGACAAGACCGCACTCCGGACCACGCGCACCACCGATGGGGTGTAGCCGGTCGCGAGAGCAAACACGATACTGCTGTCACTCGAACCCAGGACGGCAATCAACGCAAGCGCAAGCAGGATGCTCGGGAATGCCAGTACGGCATCCGTGACCATCATCAGCAGCCGGTCAGTCCAACCACGCAGATACCCCGCGAGCAGTCCCAACGTCGTACCTGCGGTAATGGCTAAAGTCACCGCACCCAGCGCGATCAAAACACTGATCCGGGCGCCCAACATCGCACGACTCAGAACGTCCCGGCCGAACTCGTCGGTGCCGAACCAGTGACGGAGGCTCGGCGCGGCCAGCGTGTGATCGAGATCGATGGCGTTCGGCCCGTACGGCATCCACAGAAGCCCGATGAGGATGGTCAGCAGCACCACGCCGACCAGCGAAGTTCCCAGTTTGGCCTGCGTGCTCATCGCGCAGTCACCCGCGGGTCAAAAATCGGATAACACAGATCCACCAACAGGTTGACCACCACATAAACAACCGCGGTAAACAGCAGGCAGCCCTGCACCACCGGATAATCGCGCGCCAGCACCGAATCCACCATCAATCGACCGAGCCCCGGCAGCGTAAAAACCGTCTCAATCACCGCGACGCCGCCGAGAAGATGACCCAGAGTCAGCCCGACCAGCGTGAGTGTCGGAGCAAACGCATTGGGAAAGACGTGTCGGATGAGGACCGAAGACTCGGGCAGGCCCTTGGCTCGCGCATGGGTCACGTAATCGAGATGCAAGACGTCGAGCGAGCTCGCACGCATCATCCGAGTCAACACACCGCTCTCGGTAATCGTCAACGTCACGATGGGCATCACCAGGAACAGAGCGGCCTGGGCCGCGCTTTCCGAAAACGGCACGTACCCCACGAACGGCAGCCATCCGAGCTTCACACCGAAAAGCAGCAGCAGGAGCAGGCCGAGCCAGAAACTGGGTACCGCCAACACAACAGTCGCCGCACCCACAATTGCCAGATCGAGCGTGGAGTTCTGGCGCCAGGCGGCGATGAGCCCGGCAGCGATTGCGATCAGAGTAGCGAAGGTCACGGCGGTCAGCACCACCGCTGCCGTCAAACCGAAGTGCTGCAGAATCAAAGTGCTGACAGGCTCGCCCGAGAAAATGGACCGCCCGAGGTCGCCGTGCATCGCATGTCCCAGCCACGTGACGTACTGCACTGGCAGGGGACGATCGAGACCCAGGTCGGCGCGCAATCCCGCAAGCGACGCGGCATCAGCTCCGTCGCCCAACATCACCAACGCGGGATCGCCGGGAATGAGTCGAATAAACAAAAAAACGCCTACCGATACCAACAGCAGAGTCGGAAGAGTCAAAAGCAAGCGTTTTGCGATGTATGCGAGCAAGGTCAGTGCAACCCGACGCCCCAAAGTCGAGGTTGCCCGGACAGCCAGTTCTGGTGGCCGGTCACGGCAGCGCGCACCACTGACAGGCGCGCCGAATTGAAAAGAACGACGGCCGGTACTTCCTCGAGAAAGTGAGCCATCAATTCATCCAGGGCCCGCTGTTTCGCGGCCGGGTCGGCTGCTTCCGTGGCCTCATCCAGCAGTTGCCGCGCCAGGGGAGAGTCCCAGACCTTGCGCGGCTCCCTGCGCTTGTCACCAATGAACAGGCCAAAGCTCAGTGTCGGCTCGAGCCGCGGCGAGAACGACTCCACCATCAGTTGATAGTTCCCCGAAGTGTAGCGAGCGAGGTGTGCAGGCCAGTCCAGAAGCTCAATCTCCACATTCAATCCCGCCCTTGCGGCCATGGCCTGGACAATCACCGCGACGTCAAACATCTGTGGATCCCGCCTGCTGGTCACGATCCGGATGGCACGCCCGTCATAGCCGCTCTCTTTGAGCAGCTGACGCGCCCGCGTCAGATCCGGCAGCAGCGCGCGATCCTGGGCGGCACTATGGAACGAGCTTGCGTTGGGAATCGGGGAGCTGTTCGGAAGGCCGCTGCCACGGGTGATCGCTCGTGTCAAAGCGGCCGTGTCAATTGTCAGGGCGAACGCCGTTCTGATCCGGACATCACGCAACAGGGGGTCCTGCGTTTGAATCAACACCGAATAGCAATCGAGTATCGGAACCGACTGAAACTGCAGGTCCTGGCGACCACGAATGCCCATCAGGTCCGAGGGGTACAGGTTGTCGATGACATCCAGGCTGCCGCGAATGAGCGCGGCACGCGCGGCAGAGCTGTCCGGGATGATCATGAACCGCAGCTCATCCACCAGCGCGTGCTTACCTCCCACGTTGCCGTCCCGCGGCCCCTCGAGCGCGCCATATCGTGGAAAACGTTTGAGCTGTATAAACTGGTTGTGACGCCACTCACCGAGTTGAAACGGCCCCGTGCCTATCGGTCCATTCCAACTCCCGTCGGCACGCACGGAGTCGGGATGCATGATTCCGGTGGCTCCACAGTCGGCCCGGGCCAGGGTAGTCAGAAAAATGGGCGCGGACCTGGCGAGTGTGATTTCCACCGTATGAGGATCGCGAGCCGTCACGGACGTCACGGGTGCGATTCCGGTGGGACCCAGCACCTCGAGGCATCTCCAGCGGGTCTCGGGTTTCAGATACCTCTGCAACGACCAGACAACCTCGGCCGAAGTGAGCGGCGCTCCGTTGTGGAACGCCACATCCGCCCGCAAGGTAAAGGTATACACCCGGCCATCCGGAGAAATGGACCACCGGGTGGCCAACATCGGCCCGACCGATCCGTCTTCGCGCGACCCTACGAGTCCCTCGACGATATGCAGCAACACGCCGTCAGTGTTCTCATCGCGCCGCGTGCCGGGGTCTGTCGAGACGATGTCAGAGTTGAGACGGGCGCGCAGAATCGACTGTGCCGCAGCCGGGAGAGCCACCAGGAGCGTCCCCAGGACGAGCAAAGAGCCGAGGACCCGCACCCGCCTGCTCGTTACTGCTTTGAAACGCTGGGATGTGTCGACGGCTCCCAAACATCACCGGAGGTGGCCACCAGGTCCTTCATATTGGACCACGTCCGCCGCCCCGGAATCGTTTTTTGATTCAGCACGACCGCCTTCGCGTAGGCGATCATCCGTTCCTCGACGCGGACTTTTTCCTCGGGCGGCCAGGTCTCAAATGCATGCGGGCCGCGCACCACCACCAGATCCTTCAGGCCATTGACGCGACTGTACGCATCCATCTCACCCTCCAGGCCATCGGCGTAACACCACAAGCCGCGCGCAAAAAAGGCGCTGGGCCAGGTGTGGATGCCGGCGAGGGTCGCGGAGCTGGGGAAGAACACGATGTTGTTCTCGAGCTCGATACCACCAATGAACAGTCCGCGATCGCGCCCAGGGCCTCGACCGTCATCCTTCGGGGTCGTCTGTTCTTCCAAATAGCCCACACCACTGGAGAAGTCCGCTATCAGGATGGCGCCCCGGATGGTCGGGTCGCGAAGCGGAGGTTTGCAGGTGATGGTGGGCAGGTCGTAACTGCAGTCCTTGTCATAGTTGATGGTCATCGCCCAACTGCTCGACATGGTGCCGCGCGAGCTGCCCAGGAAGAAAATCGGCAGGCCTCCCTCACGAGCCTCCCCACGGATCGCTGCAGTCGCCGCCGACCCGGTCACGACCTGGCCCGCCGGTGTCAGGCCACGCATCCCGTCGCCCGTCCGCAAATCCGCAACGATCTTCAACAGGTCGTGCCCCTGCTGCAGGGTGTTGGTGTCGCTGAAGCCACCCGAGATACCGACACCCCTGCGGTCCAGTGCGAGCACATCGAAACCCGCCTGATGTAAGGTGAACCAAACCTGGCGCCAGACGGCCTGCCCCTTCACGCCCGTCGTCGCATTCGGCCAATCATCGTTGGGGACGGTGTTGCCGGTCTTCGGGTCAACCACGTAGGCCTTGTCCGCGGGATCATCGATGGCGGTCACCCGGTCGCCACCGCCGCCGCTGGAAATGATCAGCGCGCGCTTCTTGTGGCCCTTCCCGTCATCGATGCCGGCGCCGCGGATATACCAGCCGCGAATCCGGATATCGCCGGTCATGTTCTGGTGCAGCCGCTCGTAAGCCTCGACCGGAGCCGTGAACTCCACGACATACGTATCGGCATCGACCGCCGCGAGCGCTTCGTTGTAAGGGGCCCGGGCGAAATAGCCTGGTCGCCGGATGGTCGTCAGATCGGTTTCGCCGCCCTTTTCCTCGATCTTGCCGAGCAGGAAGCGCCCATGCGCATCCTGGAGTTTGTATTCCTTGTTCGGCGGGTGACGCGCAATGACCTGCTTGTAGACCCGGTCATAGCACACCTTGTCGGCCTTGCACGCGACCCAGCGTTCACGCAGCTTGGCGTCAGTGAATTCATCGACATAGAAATCCCCTGGATCCCCGGCCGGGGGATGAGCGGAGACCGTCGTGAAGGGAATGCAGGTCGCTGGCCCCGCGGAAGTAGGCAGCAGGTAGCCCGGCAGGGTCATGTCGCGGTCGTACGCGACGTGAGCCTGGCAGTCAGTCGGCGGCACCGGCGCAATAGTCGGATGGAAGCTGCGCGGCGCCTCGGCTACCGCGGACCCGACCAACAGCACCAGACCCAGCGCTAAAAGACGTTTCATGGTTGATCACTCCCGCGGGCATTTTGTATTTTTGTCGTCTATAATGCAACTCATCTGCCGCGAAGGGGTTGGAGCGCTTCGGCAATGGTGTTCTCGCTCTCCGTCCGGAGCGTCTGCTTGATGTCACTCAGCCGTTTCCATTCCGGGTCGTTCACCAGGGTGAGGCGAACTTTCGCCACCGTCTGGTCGCGGCGGCCAAAGGATTCGAGGTCACGATAGTGGTACACGAACAGCGAGTCCCATGGGCGCCCGACCTGGTATCGGTTCATGAATATCTGGTACCCCGCCAACACGCCCTCCTTCATCCAACCTTTCACCTGAGGGATGACGTACGCATCGACGTATTTGCGGTACTGGTCCGCGGACGAGTACTCATAGGGAATCACGTAGTACACACCCTGCGCCGCGTCGCCCGGATCATCCGCCTGCCCTTGCCACGGAAGATCCGCCGAGTAAGTGTCGATCGACTTCGCCAGTTGCAACCCCGCCGCGTCCAGCCCTCCGGGCTGAGTTCGCTCAATATCCTTCCATCGTTGCGTCTTCGCGTAATCGGCGAAGTGCAGGACGGCCATGGCATCCCAGGTCATGGTGGTGGTGAAGGAATTGAACAGGATCTGGTAGCCGCGCAAAATGCCGGCGGCTTGCAACTTGTCGAGTCTCGCGAGCAGGTCCTTCTGCAGGTAAGTGCGAAACGCCGGGCGACTCGCGGGCTCGCAGCGATAGGTGACCAGGATACTGGTCGGTCCCCCGCTCGGCGCTTCCTGGGCAACAGCGCTCAGGCTCACGAGCAGCGCGGCCACAATGACTGTGAGCTTCACGGCAAACCTCCATAGTGAGTTAAACTCGAATGCACCAAACTAACACCAGCGTACGGCAGGCTGTCAAATGAATTCGATTTTCGACAGTTGGAAATGGCAACCGCCCGCCGGTTGGATGCGCGTGGAAACTCTGGACATGCATACCGGCGGCGAGCCGCTCCGGGTGTTTGTTTCGGGTCTGCCGCCGATGGAAGGCAACACTGTGCTGGAGAAGCGGCGGTTCTTCCGCGAACACTACGATTACATTCGTACCGGGACTATGTGGGAACCGCGCGGACACGCCGACATGTACGGAGCTGTGTTGACTGGATCGTCACAGGCCGATTTCGACGTGTTCTTCCTGCACAACGAGGGCTACAGCACGATGTGTGGTCACGCGATCATTGCACTGACTACGCTGGCTGTTGAGACGGGGCTGGCAGCCCAGAGCAAAATCACCTTCAGTGTGCCGGCCGGATTGATCGAGGCACACGCGCGGTTGGAAAACGGCAGAGCCCGCAATGTCAGCTTTCGCAACGTCCCATCGTTTGCCTACGCCGTGGATCAAAGCATTGACGTGCCCGGCATCGGCCACGTCCGTTTCGACATTGCCTACGGCGGAGCATTCTATGCGCTGGTCGAGGCGCAGCCGCTGGGACTCGGACTCGTGCCCGCGGACTTCAACAGGCTCGTCGACTATGGGCGACGTATCAAACACGCTGTCATGGAGGCCATGCCGATCACACACCCGTTCGAGCCGGACCTGAGTTTCCTGTACGGCACCATTTTCACCGGTGCCGCCGAGCATCCCGACTGTCATAGTCGCAACGTCTGCATCTTTGCGGATGGCGAGCTCGATCGCTCGCCCACCGGCTCCGGTGTCAGTGCCCGCGCCGCCCTCCACTACGCCAAAGGAGAGTTGCAACTCGGCGAGCGGTTACTGATCGAAAGCATTCTCGGCACGCGGATGACCGTACAGGCGGCGCAGACCGTGAAATTCGGCCCGTTCGATGCCGTGATCCCCGAAGTCGGCGGCTCAGCCTTCATCACCGGTCGAAACGAATTCTATTTCGATCCCGAAGATCCGCTGCGCAGCGGCTTCATTCTGCGTTGAACATGCGTTACCTGTGGCTTTCAATGCTGCTGCTACCTTGCCTGGTGCACGCGCAGGGCAACTACGAGATCCAGGTCTATGGCTCGGAGACGGTTGCGCCCGAGACCCTGATGGTCGAGTTGCACTCCAACTTCACAGCTACCGGGGAGAAAGACACCCTCGACGGGGTCTATCCGACCCATCATCAGGTACACGAAACCATCGAGTTGACACAGGGAATCACCGACTGGTCGGAAGTGGGGTTCTACATCTTCACGAGCGAACAGTCGGGCCATGGCGTTCAGTGGGTAGGCGATCACATCAGGCCGCGTGTACGGGTTCCGGAAGGCTGGGGTTGGCCAGTCGGTGTGAGTCTGTCCATGGAGTTCGGGTATCAACGGGCGGTTTATTCACCGGACACCTGGACCTGGGAGATCCGGCCCATCATCGATAAAACCTCCGGACCCTGGTACGTCGCGCTCAACCCTGCCCTGGAACGCACTGTTCACGGCCCGGGTGTGGCTGACGGCTTCACTTTCGCCCCGGGTCTCAAGGTCGGCTACGCCTTCACCAAAGTCATCAGCGCGGGTTTCGAGTATTACGGTGACTTCGGCCGGATCGGAAATTTTGCGCCGCAGAGCGAGCAACAACAGCAGGTGTTTGCTGTTGCCGATCTCGACGTCTCCCCGGACTGGGAAATCAACTTCGGGGTGGGTATCGGAGCCACGGCCGCCACCGATCACCTGATCTTCAAGGCGATCCTGGGCCGGCGGTTGAGTTGGGGGCAGTCCGGTCATTTCAGGTGACCGGCTCCAGCGCCCGCCGGACCAACACGTCCAGGCTGCCGTCGTGGCGGAAACCGGCGGCCTCCGCTGCCGGCGTGAGCAGCCGGGGATAGTGTCCGAAGCAGGTTTCCAGCTCCGGATTCGACTGATAGGTCACGAGCCCGGCTGTGTCGCGACCCAAAGCGGTGCCAACCGCGGCTGCCAGCTCGCTCATTGACGAACGCAGGGCCGGCAGGGTCCAGGTTCTGACATGCGCGGGCGACAGGCGTGCCGCATGCAGCAGGTTGTCGACTGCCTGATGTACCGACATCAGCCAGGTGGTGGATTCAGCTCTTACGGGACATTCGTAGCGCCGACCTGCGGCGAGCTCGCGAATGATGTCGCTCATGAATGCCGACAGTTGCCCCGTGCGCTGCGGCGGTCGGGCCACGATTCCGGGCAACCGCACGGAGCGCCCGTCGATCCAGCCGCGCCGACTGAAGTCCTCAACCAGCAGCTCGCCGATGACCTTGTGAGTCCCATAACTCAACGTAGGTCGCAGTGGCGTGGCGTCATCGACCACATCGGGCAGTGCCGATCCCAGAACCGCAATGGAGCTGGCGAACACGAACCGCGGCGCCCGGCCGGTCGACCTCGACTTCTCGAGAAGAGCGAGCGTCGCATCCAGGTTAACCTGTCGTCCGAGGTCGAAATCCCGCTCAGCCATCCCGCCGGGGACACTGGCCAGGTGGAAAACCAGGTCGGTGGGTATTGCGAAGGCCTCGGCGCGCAGCGCCGGATCAGCGATCGACCCTGTCAGCACCCGGACACCCGCGGCCTCGATCGGCGACACGGCCAGGTCAATGAGAGTCAGGCGCTCAATCGCAAGAGGATCGCGGTTCTCCAACAGCCGGCGCACCAGCGCCCGGCCGATAAACCCACCCGCCCCTGTCAACACGACATTCATGCCGGCCAGCATGACCGCAAATCGGCCGCGCCACCAATCGCTTCTACCGATGCCCAACTATCAGCAATTACACCAGAACGCGTTCGATGCCTCCGGCATTCGCATTGGCAACATAGCGCGGCAGCCAGTCGGCACCCAAAATGTGCTTTGCGATCTCGACCACGATGTAGTCCGCCTCGACAGGCACGTCCTGTTGGTAACGGGCGAGACCCTGGAGGCAGGATGGACAGGAGGTCAGAATCTTCACGGGGCCCGTTGCACCCGTGGCGCGCAGGTCATCGACACCGCGTTTGAGCTCTTCCTCCTTGCGATAACGCACCTGCGTCGCGATATCCGGGCGCGTGACTGCGAAGGTGCCAGACTCACCGCAACAGCGGTCATTTTTCAACACCCGACCGTTGAGCTTCGAGTTCACCAATTGGCTCACGACTTTGAGCGGATCATTCTGTTTGATCGGCGAGTGACACGGGTCATGGTAGAGATAGCGCACCCCGGTGACGGCCTCGAGCTGCACGCCCTTCTCGAGCAGGTACTCGTGAATGTCGATGAGACGGGAGCCCGGAAAAATCTGGTCGAACTCATATCCGGCCAACTGGTCGTAACAGGTCCCGCAGCTCACCACGACAGTCTTGATGTCGAGATAGTTGAGTGTGTTCGCGACCCGATGAAAGAGCACACGGTTATCCGTGATGATCTTCTCGGCCTTATCGCTCTCGCCGCTGCCCCGCTGCGGATATCCGCAGCATAGATAACCCGGCGGCAGGACGGTCTGGACACCGACGTGCCAAAGCATTGCCTGAGTCGCAAGCCCGACTTGCGAAAACAGTCGTTCGGAACCGCAACCCGGGAAGTAGAACACGGCCTCACTGTCCGCCGAGGTTCGCGCCGAATCACGAATGATCGGCACGTACGCTTTATCTTCGATATCGAGGAGCGCGCGTGCCGTCTTGCTCGGCAGTCCACCCGGCAATCGTTTGTTGACGAAGTGGACGACCTGCTCGCGAATAGGCGTGCGACCGGTCGTAGCGGGCGGTTGGCGAGTCTGTTGGGCCGCGGGTCGTCGCAACACCCGGCTCGCCAAACGCTGTGCCCGGTATCCCACGCCAACCATCGCCACGCGAGCGAGCTTGATCGTCTCAGGATTAGTCGCCTCCAGGAAGAACGCCGCCGCCGCCGCGCCGGGGCGAAACCGCTTCTTACCCATCCGGCGCAGCAGGTCCCGCATGGCCATGGAGACATCGCCGAAGTCGATATCCACAGGGCACGGCTTCTCGCAGCGATGACAAACCGTGCAATGGTCCGCGACATCGCTGAACTCATCCCAGTGCTTGATTGAGATACCGCGCCGCGTCTGCTCCTCGTAGAGAAATGCCTCGACGAGCAGCGAGGTCGCCAGGATCTTGTTGCGCGGTGAGTACAGAAGATTGGCGCGCGGCACGTGGGTGGCACAGACCGGCTTGCACTTGCCGCAGCGCAGACAATCCTTGATCGAAGTCGCAATCGACCCGATCTCCGACTGTTGCATGATGAGTGATTCATGACCCAACAGGTTGAAGCTCGGCGTGTACGCGCGGCTCAGGTTACCGCCCGGCAGCAGCTTGCCCGCGTTGAAACGTCCGGCGGCATCGATTCGCTGTTTGTATGCACGAAACTCGGCCGTCTCCTCATCCGTCAGGAACTCATACTTCGTGATCCCGATGCCGTGCTCGCCCGAGATGACGCCACCCAGGTCCCGAGCGATTTTCATGATCCGCTCGACCGCGGCGTTGGCCTCCTGCAGCATCCCATAGTCGTCGGAATTGACCGGAATGTTGGTATGGACGTTGCCGTCGCCGGCATGCATGTGAAGCGCAACGAACACCCTGCTCTTCAGCACGCGCGCATGGATCGCATCACACTCGGTGAGCACGGCTGCCAGAGGACCGACGAGCATTCCAGCCAGGACGTCCCGCACAGCCCGCTTCCAGGAAATGCGCAGAGTTTGATCCTGGACGAGCTCGATCAGGCGAACGTTCTCATCTGCCCGGATCCTCTGCTCAAACGTATCCCGAAGCGAGCGCAGCCCCTGCTCGCACAATCGATCACTTACCTCGCGCAGTGGGCTGTCGAGACATTCGAGTACCAGCAACCACCCCGCACGAGCAGCCCGCACGGTCGCCAGGGCCTCGTCGATACGGCCGCCAATGAGCTCATCACGCGGCACCGCGCCGGAATCCGCATCGTCCGTCTTTCCCACCGGCACCGGGCCGGATAGATACGCTTCGACCTCATCGAGCATGCGTAACTTGTTACGCGTAGAAAGCTCGATGTTGATTCGCTCGATCGAATCGGTGTAGTCGCCCATGCGCTCGAGAGGAATCACCACATCCTCGTTGATCTTGAACGCGTTGGTATGACGAGCAATAGCGGCCGTGCGGGCGCGGTCCAGCCAGAACTTCTTGCGCGCCTCCGGGCTCACCGCAATAAACCCCTCGCCACTTCGCGCGTTGGCAATACGAACGACCTGTGATGTTGCTGCGGCAACCGCATCAGCGTCGTCACCCACAATGTCGCCGAACAACGCGAGTTTCGGGAAACCTCCACGCTTCGACTTCGTTACGTAGCCGACTGCACGCAGATAGCGGTCGTCCAGGTGCTCGAGCCCGGCAAGCTGCACGCCGGTGCGGGACGTCTCTTCGTCCAGGAAGCGCTTGATCTCAACAATGGAGGGTATCGCCTGGCGCGCCTGGCCGAAGAACTCCAGGCACACCGTCCGGGTGTGTTTGGGCATGCGATGCAGAACCCACCGCGCAGCCGTGATGAGCCCGTCCGTGCCCTCTTTCTGCACACCAGGCAGGCCACCCAGAAACTTGTCGGTCGCATCTTTACCGAGCCCCGCCTTACGAAAGGCGCGACCGGGAATTGACAGCCGTTCGGTGCGCAGCACCGGCGCCTGGTCCGGAGCGCGGCGACCGTCCTTCCAGGTGAGCTCAAATTCCGCAGTTTCGACGTCGTGGATTTTTCCCAGGTTGTGATTCAGACGCGCGACTTCGAGCCAGTTTCCGTCCGGATCGACCATGCGCCACCAGGCCAGGTTGTCGACGGCGGTGCCCCACAGAACTGCTTTTTTTCCTCCGGCATTGACCGCGACATTGCCACCAATGCACGAGGCGTCAGCCGAGGTTGGATCGACCGCAAAGACCAGCTCAGCGCGTTCCGCGGCATCACTGACGCGCTTGGTGACGACGCCCGCTCCCGCGAGAATCGTTGGAACCGGGCGCCGAACACCCGCCAGGCCCACGAGCTCAACGTGAGAGAGGTCCTCGAGCTTCTCGGTATTGATGACGGCAGCTCGGGGTGTCAACGGAATGGCACCGCCGGTGTAACCCGTGCCACCTCCTCGCGGTATCACGGTCAGATCGAGCTCCGCACACGCCCGCACGAGACCGGGGATCTCGGCCTCTTCGTCAGGACAGAGCACAACGAATGGATACTCGACCCGCCAGTCCGTCGCGTCGGTCACGTGTGAGACGCGGGCCATCGCATCGAAGCGGATGTTGTCGTCCCGGGTGTGACGTCCGAAGAGGCGCTGGGCCTTGCGGCGCAGCTTCGCTACCTCGTCGAATTTTCCTTCGAACCGATCAACCGCGCCGGCTGCGAGGCCCAGCAGATCCCGGACTTTGTCGTCGCGGTCCACATCACCGGGATCTCGCCGTCGATCGACCTCGTTCAGCCGATGTCGGAGCGCGTCTACCAGCAGTTTGCGGCGCCGCGGATTGTCGAGCAGGTCATCTTCGAGGTAGGGATTGCGTTCGACGACCCACAGATCGCCCAGAACCTCGTAAAGCATGCGCGCCGAGCGCCCGGTGCGCCGCTCAGAGCGCAGCTCGTCGCTGAGCTGCCAGCCTGCCTCTCCCAGCAGCCGAGTGATGATCTCGCGATCGGAAAAGCTCGTGTAATTGTAGGGAATCTCGCGAAGACGGGTCATCGGTTCCACGGGCTCACAGGATCGGGCCCGGGATTTTATACTGTGGTTGGCACTCGGGCCCCGATCAAAAGGTTCCTACGATATGACTGAAAACTCGAAACAGGCCGCCGTCGGCACGGGTACGGCCTCCGTTTGGGCCGGCGAGCAGTCCCATGCGCCTTTTGAACGATCTACGCAGATTCCTGTCGTCCACAGCGTGTCCTTCGGCTACGACGACATTGACACCTGGCAGGCAGTGGCCCTCGGAAAAGAGGCAGGGCACATCTATTCGCGCAATACGAACCCCACGGTTCGTGCCTTCGAGGAGAAGATCTGCGCGCTCGAGGGCGCAGAAGTGGCCACCAGCTTCGCAACCGGGATGGCCGCCATCAGCAGCACCCTCTTCACTTTCCTGCGTCCGGGCGACCGGCTCGTCTCCATCAAGGACAGCTACGGAGGCACGAACAAACTCTTCACGGAATTCCTGCCGGCCTTCGGTATCCAGGTCCGGCTGTGTGACACCACGGATTTCCAACAGATCGAGCAGGAGACGCGGCTCGGTTGCAAGCTTCTGTACCTGGAAACTCCGACCAATCCCACCGTCAAGATCGTCGACATCGAGCGGCTCGCCAAAGTCGCGCACGAGGTCGGGGCCCTGGTCGTTGTGGACAATACATTCGCGACGCCGATCAATCAGAATCCCATTCCGCTGGGCGCGGACGTCGTCCTGCATAGCGCCACGAAATTCCTGGGCGGCCACGCGGATGCACTCGGAGGTGCTGCTTGCGGAACCCAGGCGCTCATCCAGGAGATCTATCACTTCCGCGAAATCAACGGCGCTGCCCTGAGTCCGGCGGATGCCTACAACCTGCTCAGAGGCATGAAGACACTCAGTCTGCGCGTGACTCGACAAAATGACAGCGCGCTGAAAATCGCACGCTGGCTGCAAACTCACCCGGCCGTGGACCAGGTGAACTATCCCGGCCTGGAATCCCATGTTCACCACGACGTAGCGGCACGCCAGATGAAAGGATTCGGCGGTGTGCTGAGCTTCGGTGTCAGGTCGGGCCTGCCGGGCATCAAGCGCTTCCTGCCCAGGCTCCAATATGCGCACCGGGCGGCCAACCTCGGCTGCGTCGAAACCGTTGTCGGGCCTCCCTCCGTCACCAGTCACGTCGAGTGCACCCCGGAGGAACGGGCCGCCGCGGGAATTCCGGAAGGGTTAGTCAGGTATTCAACAGGGATCGAAGATGTTGAAGATCTGATCCGCGATCTGGATCAGGCGCTGACCCAGGCCTAGACCGTGCTCTTGTCACTCGCACTGCTTTGCGCATCGATCGCCGACATCCATCCCGCCATTCCCCCTGTCAACGCAACGCCTGCGGTTGAAACGACCGATGTCAGTCCTCCCAATGGCGGAAACTGCTTTCGGGACAGCACGACCCGTGCAACCTGGGTCACAGTGGCCTCAGCCATCCAGACTTCGCTGAGCCCGGAAGCCATCCTCCAGCGATTCGGTGCGATTTCTGAATTGCAGCAGGTTCAATACTGGTCAACGACCGACCAGGCGTGGCGTCCGATGGTCTCGGCGGCGTTCGCCGTGAGCTCGGCGAACGCGGATCAGCCGCGCGCAGACTATTCTTCCGCCGAGCTCGTCGCAGCCTCCCGTTACTACCGGATCACGGACACGAGAACCTATGAGCCGGTCAACTACAGGCTGGAAATACACCCGGCTGCACACGGTCAGATCTTTGTCGAAACCACCAATGTCGATCCCATCAAGAAGTGGGGAATCACGCTCTACCACCCTGATGGCCTGCACGCGCTCTACTTTCTGACCGAGCGCTCTGCAGGAGTCTGGTCCTACTACTCCATCACCCGGGCAGTTCCGGCCACTTTCCTTGCCAGCGGCCATGAGAAGTCCTACGTCAACCGGGCGATCGCCCTATATCGGCACTACCTGCGACTGCCCACGACCGCCGACCCGCCTGCAGCCCGTTGAGCCTGCAGTTTCATAGGCAGGCCACTTTGCTTCGCCAAGTCTAAGGTAGACTATCGGCGGATTGCATCAATCGGCCTCCCATGAACCGACTTTACATTCGCAAGTGGGCCACCCTCGGGATCCTGGCATGCGTCCTGTCCGCCTGCTCGACCCTGCCGCCCGGAGCCGACTATCCAAAGACCCGTTCAGTCGCCGTCCCACTGACCAGCCCAACCCGCCTGAGCTCCGCCTTTCAAACGGCGGTAGCCGACCATGGCTCCCAGTCCGGTTTCCACATCTTCCCTGTGGGCGTCGACGGCTTTCTGACTCGCCTCGAGTTGATTGATACCGCCGAGCGAACGCTCGATCTGCAGTACTACATATTCCGCGGGGACGAGACCGGCGCGACCGTTAGGGCTGCTCTGAAGCGCGCCGCCGCGCGCGGCGTCCGCATACGCATCCTCGTGGATGACGCCGATACAGTGCGTGGCGACGAACAACTCTTTGAGCTCGCCAGCGTGCCGAACGTCGAAGTTCGCGTTTACAACCCGTGGGCCTATCGCGGCCACGTGGGGCTGTTCCGGAATATCGAGTACCTCACGCATCATTCCCGGCTCGACTACCGGATGCACAACAAGTTGCTGATTGCCGATCAGACCGTTGCACTGGCCGGCGGACGCAACATCGGCGACCAATACTTCCAGGTTGATCCTGACTCCCAATTCGCCGACGACGATATTTTCACGGTCGGCTCGGCTCTAGGCCCGCTGCAGAAGTGCTTCGACGAATTCTGGAACAGCCATCTCGCGATTCCGAGCCAGGCGCTGCATGAGCCAGCCAATTCGTCCACACAGTCGTCACGACCCCGTTTGTCGGCGAGCGAGGCGGCTGCAGCCGGATTTCACCTGCAGGACAAGTTGGCTGCCGGGGAGCCACTGAAGAGCGTGCTATCCGGTGCCACCGCTCTGGTCTGGGCCCGATCGCGCGTGATCTATGACAGCCCCGATAAGAAGGATGTGAAAGAAGGCCTGCGCGCCGGCCGGCTCATGTACGGCCCGGTCGCCGAGGCTGCCGCGAGTGCCCAGCGTGAAATGCTGATGATCACACCCTATCTCGTACCCGCGCAAAGCGAGATGAAGCTCGTGCAGGATCAGCGAAGCCGCGGCGCCCGAGTCGCATTCCTGACCAACTCCCTCGAATCCGCGCCGGAGTTGTCAGCACATGCTGGATACACGCACTATCGCCCCCAACTCCTCGGCGAAGGGGTTGAGCTGTACGAAGTGCGCTCGCATCTCGACAGCACCCGCGGCAGTGGCCAATCCAAACAAATCTCCGCGGCCGGCAACTTCGCGCTGCACGCCAAGGTGATCGTGTTCGACCGCGAGCACCTCTACATCGGCTCCATGAATTTCGACCGGCGCTCACACTCCCTGAACACGGAGCTGGGGCTCATCATCGACAGCCCGGAGCTGGCGCAACAGACAGTCGCTCGATTCACCGCTCTGACGCGCCCGGAAAGCGCCTATTCAGTTCGCCTCAGCGACCCGGGAAAACACCTGGTGTGGCATTACCGCGATCAGGGGCGAGAGGTAGACCAGACTACCGAGCCGGCCCGCAATGCCTGGCAGCGATTCAAGGTGCGCCTCATCAGCCTGCTGCCGATAGATCGCGAACTGTAACGCGTCTAAGTTTCATCTAAGTAATGCGATGCACGCTAACGGACTGCATCGTGGCGTGACGGTTCTCGCATGACAGATACCCGAAGACGACACCGTGGGGTCGGCGCGCTTTTGCTCGTCCTGATCGCCCTGGCCTCTGACATCAGCTTCGCGGAGGACGTTGACACCATTTTGGTGCAGGGACAGAAGCTCAACGTCGAGTCAAAAATCGATCGCAAGGTCTATACGGTGCCCGAAGAGGCGCTCGGATCGGTCGGGACCCTGAGTGATGTCCTCAGCGTAATCCCCTCGATTGACGTCGATCCCGACGGAGTTCTGTCATTGCGTGGGGATACCCATGTTCTCGTCCTCATCGATGGCAGACCCGCCACTCAGCTCCAGGGATCAAAGGCCGGCGACACCTTGCAGTCGATCTCAGCTATGGACATCGAACGCATCGAGGTCCTGACCACACCACCTGTTCAATACAAATCCGAAGGTGCCGCCGGCGTGATCAACATCATCACGCGCAAACGACGTGCCAAAGACACCGCATCAGGCTCCCTGCAGGCGAGTGCCGGCGGAGGCGGCCGGTCACTCCTGGCCGGGAATGCGAGCTACGGCGGCAATACCTTCACGACTTCAGTAAACGCGAGTTACCGCACCGACTATCGGCAACGAACCACTCGATCGGATGTCACAGGGCCGGACCCTGCCACCAACCTGCTGCTGGAAAGCCGCGACTCCATGAGCGAGCACGCGCGCAGAGACATCCCCAGCATCACACTATCCGGCGACTACACTCCGAACGATCGGCAGACACTCTCCGCCTCGGGGACATGGGATCGACGCGGCGGCTTGCGCACCTACACTCAGCTCGATGACACCACCCTACCCAGCGGTGAAGTTTCCAGCTCTACGCGCCGTCTCTCGCGCGGACACGACCCCGGCATCGACTACAACACGACGCTGCGATTCACACAGAAGCTCAGCCGACCCGACGAGAGCCTCGATCTGTCGCTGCACCGGTCTGTCTCCCACCAGCGCGAGCGGTATGACTACGTCAACGACTCCTTCATTCCGCCGGCCGATACGTTCTACAACAATCTGAGCTTCACCGAAGACAACGGGGCCACCGAGGCGGACCTGGACTACTCACTGCCTTTGACCCGGACTCAGTCCCTGAAGATGGGCTACTCATTTGAGCAGGATGACTACGGTTTCAACAATCTGGGCCAGAATTTCGATCCGACCACCGGGTTGGACACCGTCAACCCACTGCTGACCTATGACTTTCGCTACAAACAGCAGATTCACGGACTTTACCAAAGCTATCAAGGCAGCTTCGACGCCTGGGCCGTGCTGGCAGGACTGCGTACCGAGTGGACCACAACGAACACATCGCAATACCTGCGCCTGTACCCGAGCCTGCACGTCGATAGGATCCTGACTGAGCAATCCACCTTGTCCTTCGGGACCTCCCGGCGCGTGACCCGCCCGCAGCCTGAGTTTCTCAATCCGCATATCGATTACGAATACACCCCCAATCTCAAATCCGGCAACCCCGATCTAAAGCCGCAATTCACCCAGTCTTTTGACCTGGGCTACACGTATGAGAAGCGCGGCACGAGCTACGGAGTCACGGCTTACTACCGCCACAACACAGACAGCTTCACAGACGTAACCGAGTACCTGGGCGGCAATCAATCACTGACGACCAAGACCAACCTGCCCAGGGACAACTCGGGCGGCCTGGAATTCTCCGCCACGGGCCATCTCGTCAAACAGTTGGCCTACAGCCTGAGCGGCAATGCGTTCTATACCCAGATCGATGCTACCGCTCTCGGCATATCCGGCCTGAAATCGACCACCGGTCTCAATCTGAAAGCAAAGCTGGATTACCGCCCCACTGCCCGCGACTCGGGACAGCTCACATTCACACGCACTGACAAGCGTCTCACGCCCCAGGGCTACATCAGCGCCATCAACATCGTCAACCTCGGTTACAAGCACACCTTCACACCGGCGCTATCCGCGGTCGCAATGGTCTCAGACCTGTTCAGCGGCCAGCGCTACAGGCGAGTCGTATCGACACCGCTGCTGACGCAAATCTACGAGCGCAATGTCGAAGGCCGGATCATCTTCGTCGGCCTCACCTACACCTTCGGCGGCACCGGCAAAGACAAGTCATCCGGCTTCGAATACGACTCCGGCAACTAGAGGGCGGTTAGCGCCTGGGCCGCAACCGCCACTCGAACCCAACATTCAACACCCGGGGAAACCAGCTCGCAGTGGTCGGAGGCAAAAGATTCCCCGCCGCATCGACCTGCCCGAACACATTGCAACACTCGTTGTCGCGGTTAGATACATTGGTCGCATCTGCCCACAGCAGCACATCGCCCCATTTGAGAGGAACCGTGCGCGCGAGGCGGACATCTGCCGACAAGTAACTGCCCCAACGGGCGGAATTGCGTGCCCCGATCTCGAGACTCGCCGGTACGCCGCCGCTGGCGGGCACATAGAATATCGGCGTCTTCGGCCAGCCACTGTGCCAACCCACGACAAACGACGCCGAAGACAAACCCCGCTTCCAGGTGATTTCCGCATTGAATGCGTGCGTCTGGTCCCAACTGCGCAGCACGTCCTGGGTTCCCAGGTCATCCGTGGATCGGGACAGGGTGTACGATCCGGCCGCCACCCAATCGGTCCCGAAACTCTGCCGCAGGCTCAATTCAACACCCGTGCTGTCGCCGCCGCGGGGTGCAATCAACACCCGGTCGATTCCCAACTCCGGGATGAACGATAACCGGTTCAGCTCATTGTCCAGGTACGGATGAACCGTGAGCCAATGATTGTAGTAAGCCTCGATGCGCCAGTGCGTCGCCGCGGAGACATCATGTGCGACCCCGCCAATCAATTCCACGACGTGGGTGGCCGGGTCCGGCAGGGTCTGGCTATTCTCCGAGCGCCATTCATCGACCCGTTGCGCCTGCCGGAAATGGCCCCATGACCCGTACAGATGCCAATCCAATGTCGGATCGAAGCGCAGATTGAGCCGCGGGCTGAGTTGGGAATGGGTACCCAATCCCCGATAGTCCTGATAGTCGGCCCGCAGTCCTACTTCAACTTCGACGCGGCGCCAATGGCGCCTGAGCGATGCGTAGGTTCCCAGGACAATCGAGCTCGGCGATTGCGCATTCGCCAACGTGACATCCGCCGGGCGGTCGAGGCTGGCGGCCAGGGCCGAATCCAGGTTCTCCGTGCGCGCGAAATTCAAGTCTGCGGTCTCAAACGTCGTTTCAGCGCCTACATCCCACATGAGCGACTCGGTCTGCACGTAAGTCCAGTCGGTCCGCAGATCGACCGTGGAGATCTCCCGGCGTTCATTGAGTGAGCCCGTGGCGGCACCGGGAAGATTCAGATCCCCCACGACGGTCCGTTCGGAGTTTGCAACCGCCAACGACGAGCGAGAGTACACGGAGCCGCTGGGAGACCATTCGGCGGCCAGCCAGCCATACACATCCCGATCGTGCGCAACAGCCTGTTCGGTGCTCGGATCGTCCGCGGACGACGAAACTTCATCATCCAGCAACAGCCAGCCTCCAATCAGCGCCAACGAAGGATCGACCTGCCATCGAAGCCGGCCGAGCGCATCGAAGTAGCTGGGCTCGCCAGTGTCGCCTCCCCGCGGCTGAAGCACGATCTTCTGAGTGCTGTGCCGGGCAGTCGCGAGCCACTCGACCGGCCAATCATCAATCCGCCCCACCGTGGAGGCGTCATAACTCAACAAGTTGGCACCGACCCGATGCTCATACCCCGAATCGACTTCCCGCGGCGCGATATCAAATGTTGCAGCCGAGCGAGTTCCGAATTTCACCGGGAAGCCGCCCGTATAGACATCCATCCGCTCGACGGTGGCCGGATCAAACGCGCTGACCAGGTTCTGAAAGTTCTTGAAATGAAACGGGTCCACCATGGGTATGCCGTCGAACCGAACCAGCACATCCTCCAGAAAGGCACCCCTGACATACGGGCGCGACGACAGGTTGTCGGCGAGCCCCGGAACAGTGCGGATCGCGCGCATGACATCGCCCTGCGCGCCCGGCATCTGTTCCAGATCATCGTGTCCGAAAGAGGACTGCACCGTGCTCGCCTGATCTTCAAACACGTAGCGGCTGGCAAATACGGCCACTTCATCCAGATGCTCATCCGGAATGAGCGGCGCATCCGGTTTTGGTGTCGCCTCTACGCGGTTGGATTTAGTAACCACATAGCGCTTCTGACCGTCGCTGCGAAGTGTCAGGTGATGAACGGCGAGCGCTTCGCGCGCCCGACCCAGCGGATCCGTCTCATGCAACGTTTCGGGGACCATGAGGTCCGCAGAGACGAGGTCGGAGCTGTACAGAATGTCGTAACCGCTGGCAGCGAGCGAGCGCAGCAGGTCCGCCAGGCTCATGGGCGCCGCGTTGGCACCGCTGACGGCGAAAAGCGCTAAGAGGAAAGGGTTACCCCAACGACGACATTGAGGCTTGGGAATCACGAGGCCGGCTTGCTGATGAGAGGAGCTCAGTTCGCATGGCCGGATTGTATCCAGATTGCATCGCCGCGTATCTCATACGTCAGCGAGGTCGTTGCCAGAACACTGCTCAGTGCATCGAGCGGCTCTCTGCCTCGTACGGAACCATGCAGGATGGTCCGTTCAGCCACAGCGCGGGCATGTTCATCCGAGAACTCAACGGGTCGCCCCACCTCCCGGCTCACCCACTCCAGAAAGCCGAGTAGTGGCTTCCCCTCAATCTCGTAGTCCGGCGCAAGCGCGGCCACCCACAGCCAGTCGCGCCCATAGGTCGCAATCGTACCCTGCGTGATCGTTCCATCATTCAGTGCGGTGAGCTCGGTTCCGGCGCTCGCAGCGATATCATGAGCGGCGCTCCTGAGTTGAACCCGGCCTTCTCTCACCCGCACCCTGACCAGACGGTCATTGCTGATGACCTCAAACTCCGTACCTACGTGTTCCACTGTGCCGGCGCGCGTCTCGATCTGGAATGGCACTTTGCTGTGAGTGCCCGGCGGCAGATCAACATAAATCTGGCCGCGACGCAGCACGCCCTGTGTCGGCCCCGTAAGCTCCAACGCGGTATCTGCGGCTACACGCAGCGTGCCGCCGTCCACAAGCTCGATCAACACGGGACCGCGAGTTTGCAGACTCCCTCCAGTCTTCAGCACATCGCCTGTTTTGAGCTGCTCGACGTGCAAAAATCCAACGCGCTGCTCCGCCATCCCGACATCCAGACGCGCGACCGTTCCGAAGGTGTAGGTCTCACCGGCAGGCTGCCAATACAGTCCCGCGGCGAGCGTAACGAGAACCAACGCCGCCGCAAGCGACAGCCATCGCCCCCAACGAATGGTTCGCTGCTCCGGCTCGGCGGCAGGTTGGGTCGCGCGCCACTCGTCCTGCACCCGCGTACGAATGCGTTCAAGAGCCTCCGGGCCGAGTGATCGAGGACGCAAGGCTTCGGTCAGTGCGCGTTCAACCCGCACCTGCTCCGCTTCCTCCGAACCCCGTTCGTCGTGCTCACTCATCCTGCGATGCCCACTCATCCGAGTTGCTGTTACTGGCGCGCCACCGATCCCTGAATGCCTCGCGGGCCCGGGCGAGCAGCGATTGCGCCGCCGTCGTCGTCACACCCAACAGAGCGGCAATTTCCTCAACCGACAGTCCATCTCCGTACTTGGCCTCCAGCGCCAGCGAATAACGCTCCGGCAGACTGTTGAGCGCCTCAATCACCGCGGCGGCCGCCATTTCGGCTTCCGCCTGTGCCGCCGGCTCCTGGTGGGGTGACAGGCGCAGTTGGCTCGCCAACCGCAGCACCTGGTCGGAATCCTGGAGGCTCACATGCAGGGGCCGGCGCGCCGATTTGCGCATTGCATCAGCCAGCTCGTGCCGGCCAATCTGGGTCAGCCAGGTAAAAAGAGCCGCCTCGCCGCGATAACTGCTCAAATTGCGCATGGCCTTGACGAGCGTGTTCTGAACGATGTCTTCCACGCTGGCATCATCCAGACCGGAGCGGCGGGAGAGGTAGGCGACCAACCGGGGAGCGTAGGCATGGAAGAACTCATCGAAGGCGCGCGAATCCCCCGCGCCCATTCGTTCCACTAACGCTCGATCCGATTCGTACAATCCCGAAACATCCTACGCACCCGCGTTTCACGATAGCAGCTTAGTCGTCGCGGAACGACGCAATCAATCGGGAATCTCCTAAGTTTCGCCTAAGTCTCGGGGCCCATCATCCCGGCACCCTCACGGAGATGGACTGCAGGCACATGAAATTACGACCGCGAATCCTGGGCTCAATGGCTGCTTTGGCCGCTGCGACCCTACCGTGTCTCGCCCTGGCGCAAACGGCACCCGAATACACTGTGGTCAAGAAGGTCCCGCTAGGCGCCCCGGACCGCTGGGACTACGTGGTGTTCGATTCAGCTTCGGGTCATGTATTCGTCGCACACGGAGACGAGGTGACTGTCGTTGACGGCACGAGCGGAGATGTCGTCGGCCATGTGAAGAGCTTCCCGGGGGTCACCCATGGCATAGCCGTGGTCACCGCAAGCAATCGGGGCTATACGGATGAAGGCGAAGCCGGCAAGGCGGCGTCCTTCAACCTGAAGACCTTTGCCGTCGAGAAACACCTCCAGGCCGCCGAAGGCGCGGACGCCATTACGTTTGACCCGGTCAGCAACCACGTCTTCATCATGAACGGCGACGCCGGGTCCATTACTGTCATCGACCCGAAGACGGATGCCGCAGTTGCCACAATCAACGTGGGCGGAAAGCTCGAGTACGCCGTTCCCGGCGAAAACGGCAAGTTGTTCGTCAACGGCGCTGCCAAGCGCGAGGTCATCAGCATCGATACGGCAACCAACCAGATTGTCGCGCACTGGCCGGTCCCGGATTGCGAAAGCCCGCACGGGTTGGCCATCAACGGCGCCAGTCACCGTTTGTTCGTCAGTTGCCTGAACGAGAAGCTCAATGTCGTCGACTCCCAGAGCGGACAGGTCATCGCCACAATGCCGATTGGCAAGGGCAGCGATGCAGTTGTATTCGACCCGAAGCGCAAGCTCCTGTTCAGCTCCAACGGCAAGGACGGAACGATTTCGGTGATCGCCGAGAAGGATCCGAAAACCTACGTGGCGCTGAAGCCCATCCAAACCACCCTCTCCGCACGCACCATGGGCATCAACCAGGCGACCGGCCGGCTGTTCCTGGCCGCGGCCGACACCGCCCCCAACGCCCCGCCGGACAAGAAGTCGGGCCGCGTTCCGACGCAGCCCGGCTCGCTGAAGCTGCTGTTCCTGGACCCTGCGCAGTAAGGCTTTGCAATGCAAATCACAATTATTCTGCAAATCCTCGGGAAAGGATAACGAAAGTCTATTGTCACTTTACAATCATATGACCTTGGTACCGTGGGCGGATAACTCAACACCAACGCCCACGGAGGTGACGCATGAGCGTCAAACTGGTCCCGTTCAGCTCGAGTCTGGCAGTCCTCGCAATCCTCGCCGGTCAGACGGCCTATGCCGACGATGACTTCCATCACACCGGCAATCGCCATGTACTCCTCATCAGCATCGATGGCATGCATGCCCTCGATCTACAGAACTGCGTAGCTGCCAAAACCTGCCCCAACCTCGCAGCGCTCACCGAAACCGGCATCAACTACACGAGGACCTCCACCTCCAAGCCGTCTGATTCGTTCCCGGGTCTGATGGCGATCGTCACCGGCGGAACTCCGAAACTCGTCGGTGCCTACTACGACGTCGCATACGATCGCGTACTGGCACCTCCGGCCGCCGATACCGGCAACGGCGTTCTGCATGGCAGCTGCAGCGTGGGCCATCCCAACGGCACGCGAACGGAATACGAGGAGGGAGTCGAGATCGACCAGACGAAGCTCAATGGTGGATCCACCGCCTACTCGACCACCGACGGCGGCATCAAATCCATTGATCCCAACAAACTGATCCGCGACCCGTTCAACAGCTGCAAGCCGGTCTATCCCTGGAATTTCATCCGGGCGAACACCGTTTTCGGCGTGATTCACCATGCCGGCGGATACACCGCCTGGTCGGACAAGCATGCGGTTTACGCGGCCGTGTCGGGTCCCACGGGAACGAGCACGCCCAGCAACGTGGACGATTACTATTCGCCCGAGGTCAACTCCAACTCGATTGACCTCCCGGGAGTGAAGACCGCCAGTGGGCTCGATTGCTCGAAGCTTCCCAACAACAACGGCGGTGACTGGACCACCGACTTCGACAACATCAAGTGCTACGACCAGTTGAAGGTAAACGCCGTCGTCAACTGGATTCACGGCAAGTCCCATCTGGGCGCCAGCACCGCGCCCGTGCCGGCGATTTTCGGCATGAACTTTCAGGCGGTCAGTGTCGGCGAGAAGCTGATTGAGAAAGGCGTGTTCGGCGGCTACCAGGACGCCGCGGGAACACCTACAGCGAGCATGCTCAGCGAATTCAAATTCGTCGATGGCGCCATCGGTCAGTTCGTCAGCGCCTTGAAGCAGACTCACCTGCTCGACTCGACCACGATCATTGTTACGGCCAAGCATGGCCAGTCGCCGATCGACACTCACCACTTCTTCCCGATCCCGGGCAGCAGCGGCGCCAACGGCACGCCACCGTCAGCCGTTCTCGGCCCGAACTTCCTCCCCGATTCCGAGTTGAATCAGATCGGCGCGACCGAGGATGACATCTCACTGCTGTGGCTGAAGCCCAACACGAGCACGACCGATGCCGTGAGCCTGCTCGAAACCAACGCCAAAGAGGCCGGCATCGGCGAGATCATCTACGGTCCGTCGCTCGAAACAGCCTTCGACAAACCGGGCCTTCCGTCCGAGGGCGGCGATCCGCGCACGCCGGATATCATCGTGCTGCCGAACATTGGTGTCGTCTATACGGGAAGCACCAAGAAGCAGTCGGAACACGGCGGCTTCGCTCCCGACGATACCAACGTAATGTTGCTCGTCTCGAACCCGAAAATCCGCGAGCGTTCAGTCACGACCTTCGTAGAAACGACCCAGGTCGCTCCGACCATCCTCCAGATCCTCGGCCTGGATCCGGGCAGCCTGGATGCCGTCCGCAAGGAAGGCACGGCAGTCCTGCCGGGGTTAGAAGACACCGACCGCAGATAGTCCTTTCGCGCTGATCTCCCCGTCCGTCATCATGAAAGAATCGATGACGGACGGGTGAGCGGCAGTTGGCGCTCGCCGAAACTCTGCCCGGCGAGTTCTGGCGCCACGGGCAGAGTGACGATCGCTACGAGGCCCGGTCGGTCGAGGCGATTTTCCAACCGCACCTCGCCGTCCAACTGCTCGACGAGCGCTTCCACCGTCGCCAACCCGAGTCCGCTACCGCTCCCCTCGTTTTCAGTCGCCTGATAGAAGCGCTCAAAAACACGCTCCAGCTCCTCCGGGGGTAGCCCGCAACCCTGGTCCCAGACCTCCACGCGCACACGCTCGCCGGCGAGGTAGGATCGAATGCGTATCTTGCCTCCCGAAGGCGTAAACCGCAGGGAGTTATCCAGCAGGTTGCCGAAGATGAGAGTCAACCGCCGGGTGTTTCCGTAAACACGCACCGTCGACCCTGCCTCCAACGCGACCTCCACTCCTTTCGCCTGCGCCGTGGAAGCGTAGTACGCAACAATCTCCTGAAGCGTCGGATCGAGCTCCGATGTGACTGTGATCGGACCAGTCTCGGACTGACTGCGCGCATGCGAAAGCAACTGTTCGGACAAGCGAATGATTCGCCGGATACCGGCCCTGAGCTCCGCCAGGCGTGAGGCACGCTCTTCGGGTCCATCGCCGCCGTCCAGAATCTCCGCCTGAATCTGCAATGCGGTCAGTGGAGTTCTGAGTGAGTGCGCGGCATCCGTGACAAACCGCTTTTCCCGATCCATGGCCGTGCTCAGGCGCCGCAGCAACCGGTTGATCTCCTCAATCAACGGCGACACCTCCACCGGTACGCCTTCAGCAGGCAGCAGATCGAGAGACAACGGAGGTCTCGAGGCAATGGCCGCGGTTGTCGATCCCAGCGACCGCAACTGCTTGCGGATCGCCCATCCCAACACGATAGCCAGCGAGGGTAACAGCAGGCCGATGGGTACCAACGTCGCCGCGGCTATGCCAGCCTGAGCCTCCCGTATCACATCCATCGATTGGGCCACCTGGATTCTGAGGCCACTGGCCGATCGCGCCGCAAACACCCGGAAGCTGCCGTGGCCAATCTGTCGCGTCTGAAATCCCATCTGCTCGAAGTCGGGGAGCGATTTACCCGGCAAATGGCGATTCGTCCGAGAGGCATACACGAGTCGACCATCCGGATCGCGCACCGAGACAATCAGATCGTCGTCCTTATCGTGGTGAACGTGGATGGACGGAAATATCTTCGCATCGCTGAGCTCGACTCCCTGCTCCCCCGGCGTGAATGACTGACCCGCAACAATCTGGGCAACCTGTTGCATCTGATAGTCAACCTGGCCCTGCGTTTCCCGCTGCGCTTGCCAGATTGCAATGACCGCACTCACCGCACCGACCACACCGATCGTCACCCACACCCAGATTGTCAGGGCACCCCGTAACGATTTCACGTGAGCGGCCCGATCCGCCAACCTACGCCACGGACGTTGTCGATGATCTCAGCACCGAATTTCTTGCGCAGGCTGTGGATGACAAACTCAATTGCATTGCTTTGGACGCTTTCATCCCAGCCATAGAGCCGCTCTTCCAGTTGGGCCCGCGACAGAATGGCGCCCGGACGCTCCATCAGCGAATGCAACAGTGAAAACTCCCTCGCGGACAGGAGCGTAGTGGTGCCTCCCCGGTGCACGGTATGCGTCACCGTATCCAACTCGAGATTGCCGTGAGGAATTCGAGCAGTGGGCCGACCCTGGGCGCGGCGCAGGAGATTGCGGACCCGCGCCTTGAGCTCCGCCAGCTCAAACGGCTTCACCAGGTAATCGTCGGCCCCGTTATCCAGCCCTTTAACCCGGTCGGTCAATCCGTCACGTGCCGTAACCATGAGAATCGGCAACGTGCTGCCCGACGCCCGCACGGCTTGGAGCACCGAAAGGCCATCCTGCCGCGGCAGATTCCAATCGAGCACGACGACCGAAAAATCCGCCCGGCGATCCTGGAGGGCCGCCAGGGCGGCCGCCCCATCCCGCACCCAATCGACCGCAAAGGCCTCATCGCGAAGGCCCTTCACGAGGCTCTCCCCGATCATTCGATCGTCTTCAACCAGAAGCAGGCGCATGGCACCGGAGTCTGCCCGGGAAGACTTAGCGCAGACTTAGGCGGCCCAGCCGCTTCAGTTCTGAGGCAGCCAGGCCTTCGCGAAAGAGTTCTTTCCGTCAGTGTAGGTGGTCCAAACCGCACCCGTCTTGGGATCCGCAGTTACATTGCGCGCAGTGTCTGCTGTGGCGAAATCTCCTGCAGCGGAAATGGCATCGCCGCTCACACGCACCATCGACATCTTCCCGGGACCGGCGCAGTACACCAACTCATTCTTCGGATCAAAGGCAATCTGATCCACCTTCTCGGTGATGGCCACGGTCGTGGTCACCTTGCCCGACCCCGTATCCATCACAACGAGCTTGCCGTTGGCTCCGGAGGAGAAAATCCGGTGATGCGCCGCATCCAGCGCCATCCCATGCGGCTGGGTAGCGGGTGCCGTTGCCCACTTGGCCACCGTCTTGTTGGTCTTCGGATCAATCACCGCAACCAGATCGGCGCTCTTGATATTGAGGTAGATCCGGTCCGTGCTCTCGTCATACACCATAAATTCCGGCACACCCGGGACTTCGATGGAAGCCACCACCTTGGCACTGGCAGGATCGATGACCCATACATTCGCGCCCTCATCGTGAGTCACATAGATCATGTGATTCCTGGGCTCATAAATGATGGCATCCGTCGGTCCGTCCACCGGAATCGACTTCACTTCCTTCAAGGTAGCGGCATCGACAACAGCCACGCGCTTGTCTTCCTGCACGCTGACATAGTAGTACTTGGAGTCTGTGTCGACGGCATTGTCCACCGCGCCGCCGACTTTCACCCGCGCCAACAACTTGTGGCTGCCGAGGTCGAAATAGTCGGCCGTGCCGCCGTTCTCATGCGCGGCGAGCAAGCGATTACGCTTCTCATCAACCCGCAGGAAATCAAACTTGCCCTTGGCACCGGGAATCTCGATCGAAGCGGCCGGCTGGACCGTCACGGACGGTTGGGCCGTAACGGTCTGACCGGCCGCCGCGAACGCGCCCGCCGGCGCCAGGAGGATCGTTGCACTGATGACACTGTGAAGAAATTTCATGTTATCTCTCAATGCGCCGGCTTGAAGAGAGCCGCCACGTTGGGAATCTTCCTGGCGACTTCGTCACGGATCGCCAGCGCGGCCTGGTGCATCTTCAGCTCGTCATCGCCCGGGGCATACTTGAACACCGTCGACAGCGATCCGATGACCTTGCCGCTCGAGTCCTTCAGAGGCACCGCCACCTCGAATTTGTCCGGCTCCTTCATGTTGGGCGCCAGAATGGTCTTGCGCTCCTTGGCGACCGCCAGGTCGTCCTCATCGTCCTCCTTGCCGATCCGATCGAGGTTTGAGGCAATCATGTGGGAATCCTCGGCGCCGGGCTTGGGAGCGTGCATGCCCAGGACCAACAACTCCGGGTGCTTGCTCATCTGCTCATTCACCAGCGTCTGCGCGAAAATCGCGTTGTCCGCCGCCTTTCCCAAGGCTCCGGCGGCGCTCACCGTTCCACCGCTCGCGCCCGCCACGGCCAGCAGCATTGTCGGAATCAACTTCTTCAGCATGGATGCCTTTTTTAACATGGATGCAAGGACCTCGGTAAAAGTCAGAAGGTCACCGACAGGGTGCCGTAGATCAGCCGGCCGATCGGAGAGAATGTGGAGACGTCTGCGTTGTTGTCCAGGAATGCGCGTGGCGCCAGCGGCGGCATGCGATCAGCAAGATTGTTCACGCCCACCGCTACAGTCAGCTTACTGCCATCGCGGATATATTTGATTGGGAAGTCGTACGCCGCACGCGCATCGAATGTGTAGTAGGACGCAACCGGAATCGTAGGCGTTGAGGTCCCATTCAATCCTGTATCGACAGTCGATGAAACATACGTGTTGCTGAGAGTCAGGTCGAGATTCTGATACGCCCAGTTGAACGATGTAAAGAATCGATACTTCGGCAGCGTACCGCCGAAACCACCGCTGCCGCCCGCATTGTTCGTCGTTCCTGCGTACTGGATGTACGGGTGCCCCGGCACATCCTGGAAACTGAAATCCGTGAATATGGCGCCCGCCGACGAGATCGTGAACGTTCCGCGCGTCTCCGTTGGAATCGCGTACGAAGCATCGATGGTGTATGAATGCTCAATCAGAGTAGCGAGGTTGCGGAACTGGTCCACCACATACAGGCGATTCGCCTGCACCGGGTCGCCCTTGCCGGTAGTGGCATTGGTCAGGAAAGTCTGAAGGTCGCCAGGATGCACAAAAGGCTGCGAGGCGCCCGGCTGACCCACAAAGTTATCAACTCCCAGGTTGTTGAAGTACGGTGACGCCGATCCCAGGGTATTGATGCTCGGCAGGATGTTGTTGAAGCCAATACCACCGGCAAAGCCATTCAACGTGATCGCCGAATAATCCACCGCGACGGTCAGTCCTTGGACAATATTCGGCTGCAACACGAAGCCGATGGACCGCGATTGCGAGCGGGCCGGGGCGAGAGTCGGGTTGTTACCATCCTCGCCATTGAACGGCAGTCCCGAATAGTTGTTACCAAAGACACCCTGCAGCACGCCGGGACCGACCTGCCGCGTATCAGTCGGTCCGTATTCCGCATACAGGCTCGGCGCACTGAAGGACTTCGAGTAGTTGCCCCGGACGGTGAACTGCCGGTCAAACGGCTCCCAGCGGAAGCCGACCTTCGGAACGTTCGAGTTGCCGGCATCGCTGTACTTCTCCGCCCGCACCGCTGCGGTCACATCAAACTCGTGGGCACCGGGCAGATTCCAGGCGTCGCCGGTGATCGGGATGCGGGTCTCCGCAAACAAGGCCTTGATATCCCGATGGCGGTCGAACGGATCGGCGTAGGTTCCATTCACCCACTGCTGAGCGTTTCCGGTCACACTTCCGGTAACCGGGTCCGTAACGCGCCCGTTGGGATCAGCTCGCCCGGACAGTGACTCACGCCGAAAGCTACCGCCCACCGCGAGGGCGACCTTACCTGCGGGAAGCTCAAACAGCGTACCTACGACCTGCAAGTCAACAGACATCAGCGCGCTGCGCGCGTTGATAAACTCAGTGCCATACACATTCGCCAGGGCCGCCTGATTGACGGCAGTGCCGCGAGCGAACGGATCGAGAGCCGGCTGCAGAACGAGCGGCCCGGTCAGCGAATACCCGCTGTGAACCTTGCTGTAGGCGCCACCCATCACCGCATTACCGTTGGCATCGTAGCCGCCGGCGATGGCCAGTGGGACATTGGGTTTGTAGGCAAGATTGGCTTGTTTTTGCACCAGGTCGCTCTGACTGAAAACATAACCCGTCTCCCAGGTCCACCCGCGGACAATGTCGCCGCGGGCACCGGCCGTCAGTCGCAGTGATTTCACATTGTTGAAGAACTGCTTCGGCGCATCCAGATCATCGAAGGTCACGCCCCCGAAATTGGTGGTCAGCGGGTTGTACGGCGCACCCGCGGGCACCGTGAGACCCACTGACGGCACCGGCAGCCACTGGGTGAAGCTGCGGCTCTGGGAAATCATGACATCCCCGAACACCTCGGCCCGGCCGTCAAACAGCTTCGACTTCGCGCTACCGACAAACGAATCCAGCTCCTGCTGCAACAGCAGAGTCTGAAGTTGTGAGACATCGAAACCATTGGCAACCGCGGCGGGTGTGGTCGGAACGTACGTTCCATTGGCGAGCAGTTGATTGACCGAGCCCGCGGTCGCTGCCGTGCCGACCGGATTGGTGGCGCTCGGCGTGTTGATGCCCGGCGCCAGGATCGCACCCGGATTGTTCGACCCCACGGCGACCACACCCGGGATCGAAGAGGTCTTGCCGTACAGCGGGCTCGTGAAGGAACGGGCACTCTGGAACATGGGGCTCGTTTTCGAATACGACCCGGTGGCCGTAAAGCTGACCGGTCCCAGGTCGGTTCCGCCCGTCGCATAGGCCGAGCGCTCCTTGTAGTCACCGTTTGCGAATCCATAACGGCCCCCGAAGTTGAAGCCCTTGTAGTCCGACTTCAGGATGAAATTGACCACGCCGCCGATCGCATCCGAACCGTAAATCGACGAGGCGCCATCGGTCAGTACCTCGATGTGATCAATCGCCGCCGCCGGGATCTGATTTACATCGACGAAATTCTTCCCGTTGATGCCGCCCACACCACTATTGGCCACCCGGCGTCCGTTGACCAGGATCAGGGTGGGCAGGTTACGCAGTTGCAACTGGGAGCCGCCGGCGGTCCGCTGATTGTCATTGTTGGCATTGCTCGTCCCCGCGTTGCTGCGACCCGCAAAGGACGGAATCGCCTTGCGCAATATTTCCAATGGATTGGAAACGACCCCGTTCTGCTCCAACTGCCTGGCATCCAGCGCAATGACCGGCACGGCGACGGAATTCGGCTCGGTTGGAATCAGCGAGCCCGTGACGGTGACCGTTTCCAGTTCGGCGCCCTCGACTTTCGGTTCGTCCGCAGCGCCCGTTTGCGATTGGGCGCGAGCAATGCCGCCAACAATCTGGAGCGAACCGGCCGCTGCAATGGCGGCTGCAATTTGTACGCTTTTCCGCATGTGTCCCCCTGAGACCCCCCCGAGTCCACGGCGCAGAGCATGCTCCGGTAACCTTAAACCAACCTGAATGCACCCTCGCGCCGGTTCTGCCATGCTCGGGGGGTACACTCATGGGGGATTCATGGTGAGTAATGAGGCCAGCGTGACCGACCCGCGGAGCAACCCGCCCCAGCAGAAAAACGAGGGCTTCTGGCCGCACGGCTGGTGGAAATGGATGGACCTGCGGATCGGCGTGATTCCGCTTCCGGTATATGTCATATGCGCTGGCGTCCTCGCGTACTTCCTGATCAAAGGCAAGCTGCCCAGCGAAATCAACGTCGCCATCGCCGTGCTTGCGGTCGGCGGATTCACCTGCGCGGAGTTGGGAAAGCGCCTGCCCTGGATCGGGCGAGTCGGAGGCGGAGCGATCTTTGCCACCTTCATCCCCTCAGCGCTGGTGTACTGCAAAGTCCTGCCGCCGCAGCTGGTGAGCTCGGTGACCGATTTCACCAAAAGCACCAACTTCCTGTACCTGTTCATCACCGCCATCATCGTCGGCAGCATTCTCGGAATGGACCGAAAAGTTCTGATCAGCGGCTTTGCGCGCATCTTCATACCGCTCGCAGCAGGTTCCGTTGCCGCCGGCATCGTGGGAACGCTGGTAGGCACGTTGTTAGGTCTTGGAGCAAAGCACACCCTGTTTTTCCTCGTGATCCCGATAATGGCCGGCGGCGTTGGCGAGGGAGCCATCCCACTGTCCATGGGATATTCCGAAATCCTGCATCAGCAGCAGGGTGAGCTGTTCGCCGAGGTGCTGCCCGTGGTCATGTTGGGCAGCCTGACGGCCATCCTGCTTGCCGGTGGCCTCAACCTGTTGGGCAAGCGCAAACCTCACCTGACGGGAGAGGGACGGTTGCAACCCAGCGAGCAAGGCGAGCTACAGGCAAGCAACCAGGATCTCCCCGCGGATCTGCACGTGAACGACATAGTTGCCGCCGGCCTGTTTGCCATTTCGCTCTACCTGCTGGGCCTGCTGTGCAACAAGTTGTTTGGGCTGCCCGCGCCCGTATCCATGTTGTTCATCACGGTGATCGTCAAGCTGGCGCGCGCGGTCACTCCCCAATTGCAGGCCGGTGCCTTTTTCGTGTTTCGCTTCTTCCAGGTCGGCGTCACGTACCCGCTGCTGTTCGCCATCGGCGTGGCCATGACCCCGTGGGAGACACTGATGGCCGCCTTCGTGCCCACAAAGCTCATCACCATCGTGGCCACGGTCGGAACACTCGTCACCACCGGCTTCTTCGTCGGCAAGTGGGTCAAGCTCTATCCGATTGATGCGGCCATTGTAAACGCCTGCCACAGCGGACAAGGAGGTACCGGAGATGTTGCGATCCTGACCGCGGCCAACCGCATGCAGTTGATGCCGTTCGCCCAAATTGCGACGCGCATCGGCGGCGCAATCACCGTGACACTGGCGATAATTCTGCTCGGGCGCTTTTCCTGACACCGGGGTCGTCCTCCGCCGGTTTCTCCACCGGCGAAACCGGCAGTTCGAAAATCACGCGCAGACCGGGACCTGCATCGGGCGCGGTCGCGAAGATCCGCCCGCCATGCAGCTCCACGACGCTGCGACAGATCGCGAGCCCGAGGCCGGTGCCGCGGTCAGTGGTGCCTTCAGAGGTGCTCAACCGCACAAAGCGCTCGAAGATCTGATCTCGTTGGTCCGCGGGGACGCCAACACCCTGGTCCTCGACACTCACAGTCCATTTGGGCGCCCGGAGGATGGAGCGGATCGTGATGATCCCCCGGTTCGAAGAGGCGGCGACCGCATTCGTCAACAGGTTCAACAAAACCTGGCGTATCCACTTCGCATCGAAGGCCACTTCACCTTCGCCAATATGAATGCAAACGCAGCGTAGCCCCGCATGCTCAACCAGCACGCGCGCATCCTGCTCAAATGCATGCAGAAATGTGCCCGGCGACTGACTCTTCGAGACAATAGTGATGGCACCCGCTTCCGCGCGCGACAGAAACAGCAAGTCCTCGATGATCTTGGTCAGCCGATCGATCTCTTCGAGTTGCACGTGCACAGCCTCCTGCTGTGTCGGTGTCAGTCGCTCTTCCATCAGAAGCTGCTCGGCATGCAGCCGGATCATCGACAGAGGTGTCTTCAGCTCGTGGGAGGCATCCGCGGTGAAGCGCCGGATCTGGTTGAAAGAGGACTCGAGTCGATCGAACATCTCATTCAGCAGTCGCGCCAGGTTCGAAACCTCATCCTGCACAGCGCCCACGGGAATGCGCTCACTCAGATTGTCCGAGCTGATGCGGTTGGCAATCGCCTGCATCGAGCGCAATGGACGCAACGCCAGGCGACTGAGCCACAGCCCCAATCCGGCACTCACGGCCAGCATCAGTGCCAGCAACGTGGCACTCATCTCAAAGTAAGCCTCCATCACTGTTGAAACCGGATGCAGGGGCGTTGCAACCACGACATCGTACGGCGCCAGGATAAACTCTCCGACCCGCATCGCCCCGATATCCGGCAGCTCGGCGTTGAAGGTTCGCTCATGAGGAATATCGGGGATGGTCTGACCATGCAGATTGCTGGATCGAAATACGGTCCCCTCCTCCTTGCCGTGCACATCGATATAAAACAGCACGGAGGCGTATTCCGTCGTCTCACGAATCCGGTCGTTGATGGCTGCCGGGCTCAATTTCTCGTGATGGGGGCTCAGGTGCGCCCGGATCTGTTGAAATTCCGCCTCGTTGAGCACATCGAGGTGGTGCACCAGATAGCGCTGCAAAGTGAAGTATCCCGCCAGCGACAGCGAAGCAAAGCTCACGGTCGCAGCCAGTGCATACCAGAACGCGAGACGGGCGCCAACGGACTTCATGGCTACTGCATCTTGTAGCCAACACCACGGATGGTGCGGAAGAAGGGTTGATCGTTCGCGGACTCGAGCTTCGAGCGCAGCCGGCTCATGTAGACATCGAGCAGGTTCGCATCGGCATCCCCCTGCGACTCCCAGATCTTCTCGCAGATCAGGTTGCGCGGCAGAATCCGCCCCGGATTCTGCATGAAGATCTCGAGCAGCGCGTATTCCCGGCTCGTCATCTCGACCGGTCGATCGTTGAGAGACACCGTGCACGTCAACAGGTCGAGCTTGAGCCCGCGATGCTCCAACAGTGTCTTCTTGGTTCCCGTGTGCCGCCGGAGCAGCGAACGCACCCGGGCCAGGAGCTCCTCCATACTGAACGGCTTGGGCAGATAGTCATCCGCACCCAGGTCCAACCCCTTGATCCGGTCCTGCACCGTGTCGCGCGCGCTCAGAATCAAAACCGGCTCGTTGAAGCCACCGGAGCGCCACTGCTTCAACAACGCGAAGCCATCGCCGTCGGGCAATCCGATGTCGAGCACGATGGCATCGTAACTCGTCTCACATAACGCATCGCGTGCCTGCGCGCAGGTGAGCGCCGTTTTCACGGTATAAGCCCGATCCGACAGGCTTTTCATCAAAAAATCGGCCAGTCGCGGCTGATCTTCGACAATGAGGATTTTCACGGCAGCCCCCTCCCTTCGTAATCAGGATGGACCCATTTCATGCAACTGACAATGCCAGGCCTGGGTCCGGTAGGGGAATTCGATCTCGACACGACCGCGCGTGTCCGGTTGAGTTGACAGGAACACCTCGAGCCGCTCGAGCAGACTGGTACGCTCGCTCGGTAGCAGGTTGGCTACATAGCTCAGGGAAAGAACTCGCTCGATGATGACTCGCTGCACGGTGCCGACGTGGGAGTGTTGGTACTCGGTCATCTGCAACGGCGAGAATCGCGCATCGGGAAACACCGAACGCCACGTTCCCCGTCTGTATGCGTGAGGCGCTGTAGCCTCAAAGGGCCGCAGGATAGATTCCAGGGCGGCGACCCAGGGCACGCACTCGTCCGGAATGTTCCAGACGAGCCCAAGGACACCTCCCGGTTTCAAAACACGCGCAATCTCCGTGAGAGTCTCACGCGTTGCGAACCAGTGAAACGACTGCGCACAGACGACCGCGTCCACCCGGCCCGCCTCGATACCGATCGATTCAGCCGACCCGGGAACGGGCGAAGCCGATGGCACATCCTGCTGGAGATGACTGAGCATCGCAGCGACTGGCTCTACGACGTAAATCTGGGCGCCGGTGAGCGACAGGCAGCGGGTGAACTTGCCGGTGCCGGCGCCCAATTCGAGCGCCTGCTTACCGGGGGTCAGCCGCAGCTGCGTTTGTAGCCATTTGAGGATTTCTTCCGGGTAGCCGGGACGCGCCCGGCTATAGTAGGCAGCTCCCTCGGTGAATCCACGTTGCGCCGCATCGTGTATATTCGCCATACAACCAGTTTGCGACGCACCGCTTTAAATTACAAATCTACAGTTTGATGTTGACTCCCGCCTGCAGCGTCATCCCGTAAAACTCCCTTTGAATCACCCGATTATCGCCCGACCCTTCTGTGAGCTTCAGGGCCGTGTTGGTCAGGTTCTTGGCGTTGAAATACACACTGAACAGATCCGTGATCTTATATTGGCTGCCGAAGTCAACGGACAGCCGCTCCTGCGTCCAGATATCGGTAGCGGCGGAGGCGCCCACACCGAATATGTTGCGGCTCGTGTAGTAGGCCCCCAGAGACAGGTTGACCGGATTCCAGTCGTAAAGCAGCTGCGCATTGACAGTGTTGCGCGAGGTGGACGGCAGAACCGACTGCTCGCCTGGGCGGATGTCATAACGCGATTGCACCCAGGTCCAATTCGTCGACACGCCCAGCCCCCCGAACGCCCCGGGAAGCAGATCGCGGAAGTGCTGCACGTAGTTGGCTTCGAGGCCGAACAGACGTGACTGCGAGGCATTGGCGAAGGTGAACAGGCGTGCCTGGCCCACAAAACCGCCGCCTGCACGCCCGGGCAGCGAGCTCTCCTGAGTCACGATGTAGTCGCGAATCTCCTTGTCGAAGATCCCGAAGGAGGCAATACCCGCCTGGCTGAGATATTTCTCGATCGACAGGTCGATGCCGGTCGAGGTGATCGGCTTCAGTTCCGGGTTACCGGTCGAGACGCTGCCGCCGGGATCGATGCTCGTCGAGGCGGTGACCTGGTTGAAACCCGGGCGCGCAATCGTGGAGGAGACCGCGAAACGCCCGATCAGGTCCGGCGTGATCTCGTAGCGTGCCTGCGCGGTGGGGAAGAAGTTGGTATAGCTCTTGTCGCGGGATACCGGCGTAATGGTCGTACTCGTGCCGTTGTCGTCAATCTGGTTGGCCGCATACCGCGCGCGCGTATTTTCGACGCGAGCGCCGGCAATGATCCCCACAGGTCCGAGATCAAACTCGTATTGTCCATACGCGGCGAACACATTTTCACGGTCGTTCTGGTACGACTGGGCATCCGTCACCGTGTCATCCACAATCGTGCTGCTCGCGTAGATCGAGCGCAGTACCAGTGGATCGATCTGCGGTCCGTTCAAATAGTGTCCCTGGTAGAACAGCACGTTGTTGCCGAACGAAGCCTGGTCGAGCGTCAGGTTCGGCAAGGTATCCGGCGACAGGTTCTGCGCGCTCGCCACGCGATTGCGCAGTCTCGCATTGACACCCACCTTGATATTTTCACCCGGCGCTCGCGTGAAGTCGGTGGGAATCTGCAGGTTGGCGCCGATTCCCCACTCGTGGTCGTAGGAGTGCTGCGTCTGGTTGCTCAGTCCGGTGAGCGTATAGCCGGCGGGATCGTAGGGATTGACCCCCGTTACGGCAAAGGTCGGCCAGTTCGGCCGGGTCGTATTGTCGTAGGTGACAACCGCGGGAGTCCCGTTGTCAAAGTTGGAGTTGAGATCGTACGGCTTCTCGAACGAGCCGCTCGTGTAGCCCACGTGATAGTCGAGAGTGTTCCCGGCGAGGACATTGCGCCCGCCGATCTCGAAGACGTGTGACTTCAGATACTCCTTTTCATCCCGCAACGTCTTGCTGAAGGTGACGCCATCGACCAGGCCGTTTGGATTGGCAGGATCGACCGTAGGAGTGCCGGTTACGTTGTACACCAGCCGGTTACGCAGGACCGTCTCGGAATAACCCATGTCGTAATAACGGACGAACCACTTGTTGTCCGCATCGGGCTCGAAGCCGAAATCGGCACCATAGCCGTGCCGCTTGCGGTGGTACCGGTAATAGCGCTGCTCGAAGCCGTTGAATGCCTCGTCCGCAACCCCCTGGTCCTGCTGGTCAGTAAACCCGGCCTCTGCATCATCGATACCGCGACGATCCGTGTAAAGGGCAGCGGTACCGAGGATGCTGAACGGTTGGTAATCGCCGGAGCCGCCGAAACGCGTGCTGGCAGTAAGCGCTCCGTCCGTCACCCAGGTGTGGCGCAGCAACTCATAGCCCGTTCCCAACTTCAGATCCAGGAAGGCTTGCCGTCGAGCGGCGCGGTTTTGGGCGTGATGTCGATCGTACCGCCCAGGGCCTCCGCATCCTGCTCCGGCAGGTTGGTCTTGGTAACAGTGATGGCGCCCACGAACCCGACCGGGATCGAATCAAAGGCCACGGCCCGGCCGGCGCCCGACGGCGAGCTGTTGTTGGTCGGCGGCAAACGCAGGCCGCCGAAGGTGGTGCTGTTCAGATCCGCATCCATGCCCCGGATGTTGATGTAGCGGCCTTCGCCGGTGTCAGTTTCGAGGGAGATACCCGGGATGCGTCGCACGGCTTCACCGGTGTTCACATCAGGCAGTCGCAACATCTCATCGGCTGTAGTGATGTCGATGAGATTCGGCGCCTGCAATTGCGCTTCGCGCGCGATCTCAGTGGTCGTCCTCTGGCCGAGGACGGTGATTTCCTGCAATGCGTTTTTCTGGGAGGCCTCATCGGCATCCCCGGCAGCGGCCTCATCGGCTGCCTGGGCCTGCAAAGTCACGCAGAGGAAAGCACAGCCTGCGAGCGCCACGCGCACCGCTTTGGCGATCATCGACGATTGAGTCATCTGTAATTCACACCCGAGTCGAGAATCATGGAAACAGCCGCAACGCTCGTGACCGGTCTCACGAGTACGGAACGTTGCGGGGTGTACGCTGCCGCGCTACGACGTTAGTTGTTCGAGCGCTTTGCGATAGAGAGTTACGCTATGGCAGTAATGTTTCAGACTCGTGACGCGTGTTGGTTAGTTCACTTTGACCCGCAGAGCGGTTAGATTGGCGGGTGCGCACGCGGACCGCGCCAACGGGCGCTGGTCCCGCAGTAGCGCAGAAAAATTCCAACCCGCGATTGATTTGCCGACTGTGCGGCGTCTAAACGAGCGTCAACCCGGAGTTTGAGCCGCCGTCGGCTCAGGAACGCAAAGTTTTGTCAGTTTCCTTGCGCTGGGTGTCGACCCGGATCGCACCGGCAGCATCCGTGACCACTCGCTCGAGAACCGCCAGGTACTCGGTGTAGCGCTTGCGGCCTTCGCTCGTGATCCGGCACAGAGTCAACGACCGGTTGCCCTCGATCCCCTTGAAGATGGTGATCAGGCCGGCCTCATCCAGGATCGCCAGGTGTCGGCTCAGGTTGCCATCGGTGAGCTGGCACATCTTCTTGAGCTCGTTGAACGACAGGCCGGGATTATTCGTGATGAGTGCCGTCAGCACGCTCAGGCGGGCGTGCTCGTGAATGAGCCGATCCAGCCCCTGATAAGCAAACTGTGCCTCACCCTCAGCGCTACGCGTGTGTTTCTTCGAGCTCATCTTCGCTACCGTATTTCAAGACCACTGCGATCAGTAACTGACCGACTCCGAACGGAATACCCATGGACCAGGGAGTCAGCTCGTGGTGCGCCCCACCGGCGGCGAGGCACACGAGGCCACTCACCATATACCACAGACCCACAACGAACATGGGACGCGGCAGGAAGCGGCAAGAGGCAAATACGCCCAGGCAGAATGCCAGTTGCCACAGACCCGGCAGCATCCACATCGCCTCCGGTGCCACCTGCCGCAGCACGACGGTGAGCATGAGCCCGACTACGATCGCCGGCAGGAAGTGCTCGATCGCAATCTGGAACTTCTGCTTCCACAGGCCCGCATGCATTCTGCGAGTCCGGAGGATGGTTTCGCCCACGGAAAACGCGGCGGCCGCAACAGCCGTGCAGACCCATACCCCCAGAAAAACCTCGACACTGCTCTCGTGCGTTCTTTGCCAGAGGACCTGACCACTCGCAACCATCAGCGCGAGCAGTCCGCTGGCGGCCGTCGAACGCGGCCCGTAGCCCCGAAACAGCGTCTCGCGGGCCATCTGGGTTCGGATTGCGTTGATGTCGGCCAACGCTCGCTGCAGCTCTCTCATGGCGTGCCCCTGCAAAACTCGGCACGACAAAGTATCGCGCCCCGATTCCGTACGCAAATCCAGGGCACCCGAACCCGAAAAAGTACTTTACACTGTAAAGCACTTGGCGTCCAATGCACGGCGCTGCTGCCGCAGATCACCGAGTTGTTGATGAAGTCATCCGTTACGTTCGCCTCCCTGGTCATCGTTGCCTCGAGCTGCCTGTGTTGGACCACTCCATGCAAGGCCGAAGATTTCACCCTCCCCGGCGCATGGGAAGACACCAAACTCTATTTCACCGCCCCGATCCGCTGGGACAGTCAGGACTGGCTGATCTTCGGGGGCACGGTCGCGGCCATAGCGGCCTCTCACGGGCTCGACGCAACTGTGCGCGACCACTTCGGCGGCAAGTCACCCGTATTGGATGGGAGAGACCCGCACAGCACCCGCGATGCCCTGCCCGCAGCGGCCCTCGTCGCCGGCACCTTCGGTCTCGCATTGGTCGCCAACATCCCGGAAGGGCGCAACGAGGCCTATAGAATGCTCGAAGCAGCGGCCCTCAGCGGGGTCACTGCCGAGGCCCTGAAGTTTGCGGCCGGACGCTCGCGACCCAACGAAACACTCCGCGTCAATGACTGGCGTTCCGGAGGCAGCTCCTTCCCCTCGTTCCATGCCACCGCAGCCTGGGCGATCGGCACAGTCTTTGCGGAGTCAGGCCCCGACGATTACCGCTGGACACGCCGCATCCTGGGTTACGGCGTGGCGAGCTTTACAGCCTACGAGCGACTTCACGGCAACGCCCACTGGTTCTCCGATGTCGTCGCAGGCTCTGCCATCGGCCTCTACACCGGGGTGTTTGTCATGAAGCGCCAGTTTTTTCGGGACAGCCCTGTGGCCGTCAATGTCACGCCGACCGAAGTCGGCGGCCTCTCGATTCAACTGACCTACACGCCGCGCAACTAGAAGTTCAGACCCAAGCCCAGGTCGAGCCGGTTGAACGCCTTGTTGATGTCAAACCACTGGTAGTCGGCTTTGAACACCACGTGCGGGGTGACATAGAAGTTCACACCGGTCGTCCACACCCGATCCCGGTTCGACGGCCAGGTTCCGAAGTCGCCCGGCGAATCGCTGAGCGGCACGGTGCCCTGGGGAATCTGCGGGAAGGCGCCCGAATACTTCGACCCCATGTCGTAGTACTCCCAGCGAACAAACGGGTTCAACCGGTAATCGCCGTACTCCCATGCCTGGTAGGCCGCCTGCACAAAGTAGCCGTAGAAGTCGGAAGGAATCGGATTCGGCGAGCCCGGGTTGGCGATGTTCACATCCGCGACGTTGCTGATCGAGCCGTGGGCATACAGGGCCGAAAGATCAAACTTGCCCGGCGTCCAGCGCGCATGGCCCTCCCACAGGGTCACGCGGGAATCGCCGGCCTGACCCGGTGCCGGCTCGGCTTTGCCGGTAAATACCGCACCGCCGACATCGAGACCGGGGAGCCCGAAGTAGTTGAGGGCAACGTATTGCGACAGGTGTCGCGCGGAAGCCAGCGACAACTCCTGGTGCGTGGCTTGCAGTGGCGCAGGTCCATTGTTGGCCAGCTCCAGTGCCGTCGTGTACTGCGGGAATTCGGGCGCGAAATCCCAGGCTGCGAGATTGACGCCCGTGGTCACACCTGCACTCCACGCGACACCGAAGTCGAAATCGCCATGGAAGCTCAAACCCCCTTCGCGCCAGGTGCTGGGGATGATCAGTGTCTCAACGAAGTTGCGCTGCATGCCGTAGAAGTTGGTCGGCTCGTGATGCTCGTTGATGAAGCCGAATGGCATCAGGAACAGGCCGGCACGCAGGGTTGCCTCGTCGATCAGTTGTCGGTCGACATAGAACTGCTCGACCTCGAACTCACCCGCATCCTCTGAAGAGGCCACCGCGTGCTCGACTTCGTATTCCGAGTTGAACTCGGTCTTGTCATCGAAGCGGTAGCCGATACCAAACACCGCGCGGGCCAGGTCGGCAGTCGTCCGGGACGTGTCGCGGCTCTGGCGGCTGTAGTAGATCTCGCCGTAGCCCCACAGGCGCACGTTATCCAGGTTGCCGACACCAAACCCTGAGGGCTGCGCACCTGGCAATGGGTTGGCCGAAGCGGGCAATCCGGAACCCGACGTGTTCGCAGTGGGCGGCTGACCCGGAGCACCCGCCGTCTGTGGGCTCGACGGGCCCGGCAGAGCAGATGCATTGCCCGGCAACGCAGAGCCGTTTCCTGGCAGCGCCGATGAGTTGCCAGGCAGTGCCGAGCTATTGCCGGCCACCGCGGTGCCTGGCCGCCCCGGCGTACCCGTCGCTCCCGGACGCGCCGCGGCAGCGACCTGCGCCGCGGATGCATCAGCCTGCGCCTTCTGCAGGGCCAACTGCTGTTGCGCCAACTGTTGCTCGAGCTGCTGCTGGTGCTGCATCAGCGACTGGTTCTGATCCGCCAGCTGCTTCAATTGCATCTGCACAGCCAGCAGTGACTCCTGCAGAGCCTTGATCTGCTGCTCCTCGGTCTTTTTGCCCTTCGGCTCAGCGGCATGGGCCACGGTGGCCGCGCCGAGAGCGCAAGCAACGAGCACGGCGGCACTGCGCTGGGCCAGGCTCTTCTGGTTCGAGAGGTGCATCAAAAGGCTCCTAAGGGCTGGGGCTTGCAATGGGCTGACATTGGGCCGGCACGTTGTAGGCGGACGGGTTGTTGGGATCGAATCCATCCGTCAACGTGCACAGGAACGACACGAGATCGTCGATCTCCTGCGCGTTCATCGTGGGACCATTACCTCCGGCGCTGGCAGGCAACGTGTAGGGCACCTCGCCGGCGTTCACATTCGCGTCGTAGAGGACCGGAAGATCGTTGTACTGGTACAGGTCAGGCGTACCGTCGGCGGCAGTGAAGAAAGTGCCGACGGCCTGGTAGGGATTGCCACCGGGCCCGGCCGGCACGGCATTCGGGTTGTTGCCCGTGTTGTTGTTGATATCACGGGTGATGTACCACTCCACGGCCTCGTGGATCTCGGTGAACACACCGTTATGAAAATAGGGAGCCGTCAGCGCAATGTTGCGTAGGGTCGGCACCTTGAACTGGCCGCACGACGGGATGAGGTGGGCGAGATCCGGACGAGCCCCGCCGTCCTGTGGATCAGAAACAAAGGGGCCGCAGATACCCATGTCGTAGTACGTGTACTCGGCGTCACTTGGAACGTTTACCGGCGTTGGCATGTACTTCAACGGCACGCTGGCAATGGGATTCAGGGTATCGGCCGAGTTGGCCGGTAGGCTCCAGTTACGCGGAATGCCGATGTTGTCGTACGAGAAATCCGTAAACAGCGCACGGCTGCTGAATTCCTGGTGAACGCTCGGATGACAGGCGGTGCAATTGCCCTTGCCGGGATTGTTGAACAGGGCCAGCCCATTCATCTCACGATCTGTCAGTTGCACCTTGCCGTCGACGTAAGCGTCAAACTTGCTGGTAAAGGGCTCGAACTCCTCGACGTCCTCGGTCTCGTAGGCGCCGATCGCAGCGCCCATGTTGAGCAAGGTCTGATTCGGATCACTGAACGAATCCGTGGCGAACGCCTTCATGTACAGGCGCAGGGTGTCCGGAGAGTTTTTCAGCCGACTGACCACCTCCGCGGCGTCCTGGTTGGCCATCTCAAAGGGAGTCACAAACGGCACGATCGCCTGGGTGGCCAGGGACGAGGCGCGTCCATCGCGGAAGAACCCGCCGCTGGCAGCGCCATCCTCCAGGGAGAACGGCGGCGTGAATGCGGCGTACATCAGGGATGGCGCGTTGCGGAAGCCCGGCTCGTCCATGTTGACGCCGCCGAGGGGCACGGGAAGACCCTTGTCGACTGCAGGATCAGCGGTGAATGCGCGCGATTTGACGTGGCAGGTACCGCAGGCCTGCTGGCCGGAGGCGGACAGACTCTTGTCGTTGAACAGCGCTTCACCAGCAACCGCCGCATCCGACATCGCCTGAACGGTGGGAGCAGCCGGTGTCTCGCTGCTACCGCCGCATCCCGACAGTGTCAGCGACGCAACGAGTACGAGGCCAAGCGCGTAAGCGCGAGTCTTGTTGTTCTTCGCGACCATTCAACCCTGCCCGAATCGCACCATTCATGCGAAGGGGAATCGTACTGAGAGTGATTCTCATTAGCAAGCGACTTGGCCCTACACAGTGTGGCGAACACGCGACGCCCGCTGCGTTTCACCACGCGAGTCGCGACGCGACTTTGCTCAGCAAACTTTTGAGGGAACTCGCCCCCAGGCGCGAACGGCCTGGGGGCGTCTCAACGTCTGGGCGTCAGGTGCCCTTCGGCGGGGGAGCGAATCCTTCGGCGCGATCGATCTGGCGCCAGCCGCGCGGCAACACCGCTCCGCGCTGGGCGCGCTCGCCCTTGAACTCCTTCAGCTCACCCCAGGTGAATGTCTTTTGCTTCTCGCCGGACCACAGCACGAGCGTACCCTGCGGCGGCACCACGGCGACGGCAGTCAGCACTTCCTCCCGCGAAGCCGCCTTCTTGGAAGGAATATCAAACAGCTTGTTGCCCTTGCCCTTCGGCATCTCCGGCACATCGCTGACCTTGAAGCCCAACATCTTGCCTTCGCTGTTGACCACCAGCACGAGCGAGTCCGCCGATGGCACAAATGCCGGCGCCAGCACGTGCGAGTTCTCAGGCACATTGAGCACGGTCTTGCCGGCACGCCGGTCCGTGATCAACTCCTTGAGGCGCACGGTGAAGCCATATCCCGCATCGCTGGCCAGCAACCACAGGTCCTCGGGCTCACCCATGATCACGCCCGCAAACTTCGCCCCATCGGGCGGATTCAACCGCCCCGACAACGGCTCGCCGTTACCGCGGGCCGACGGCAAGGAGTGCGCCGGCAGCGAATACGTGCGTCCCGTGCTGTCCACAAAGATCGCCTGCTGCAGACTTTGCCCGCGGGCAACACTCTGGTACGCATCGCCTCCCTTGTAGGACAGGCTGCGCGGATCAATCTCGTGGCCCTTCGCCTGGCGCACAAAGCCGCCCGTAGACAACACAACCGTCACCGGCTCTTTCGCGATCAGCGAAGTCTCGTCGATCGCCACCGCAGCTTCGCGCTCGACGATCTTCGTGCGGCGCGCATCGCCGTGCTTCTCGGCATCCGCCTCGATTTCCTTCGCCACGAGCTTCTTCAGCTTCGCCTTGCTGGCGAGCGTGCCCTCGAGGCCCTCGGCTTCCGCCTTCAGCTCTTTCTGCTCCTCGCGGATCTTCATCTCTTCGAGCTTGGCCAGGTGGCGCAAGCGCGTGTTGAGAATCTCTTCCGTCTGCTCGTCGGAGAGCTTGAAGCGCTTCATCAGGACGGGCTTCGGCTCGTCCTCGCGGCGGATGATCCTGATCACCTCATCGAGGTTCAGGTAGGCAATCATCAAGCCTTCGAGGATATGCAGGCGCTTCCTGACCTTGTCGAGGCGGTGTTGCAGACGACGGGTGACCGTCGTGATGCGGAACTCCAGCCACCCGGACAGGATGTCCCTCAATCCCATCACACGGGGCCGTCCATCCAGGCCGATGATGTTGAGATTGACCCGGTAGCCGCGCTCCAGGTCTGTCGTCGCAAACAGGTGGTTCATCACCTCGACCAGGTCTACCCGGTTCGAGCGTGGAATGATGACGAGTCGGCAGGGGTTTTCGTGATCTGACTCGTCGCGGACGTCTTCGAGCATCGGGAGCTTCTTCGCGCGCATCTGCTCCGCGATCTGCTCCGTCACCTTGCTGCCCGACACCTGGTACGGAAACGCCTTTACGACGATGTTGCCGTCTTCGATCTCGTAGACCGCGCGGGCCTTGAATCCACCCACACCCTTCTCGTAGAAATCCTTGATGTCGGCCCGCGCCGAGATGATTTCACCGCCGGTGGGCAGATCCGGCCCCTTCACGTGCTTCATCAAAGCAGCCGTGGTGGCTTCCGGATCCTCCAACAGATGAATGCAGGCGGCGGCGACTTCGCGCAGATTGTGCGGCGGAATGTCGGTTGCCATGCCGACCGCGATTCCCTGTGTACCGTTCAGCAACAGGTTGGGTAGTCGCGAGGGCAGAATCACCGGCTCTTCCAGCGAGCCGTCAAAGTTGGACTGCCAGTCGACGGTGCCGTGCGCCAGCTCGCCCAGCAGCACATCGGCGTACTTGGTGAGCTTCGACTCGGTGTAACGCATGGCCGCGAACGACTTCGGATCGTCCTGCGAGCCCCAGTTGCCCTGCCCGTCCACGATCGGATAGCGATAGGCGAACGGCTGTGCCATCAACACCATCGCTTCGTAGCAGGCAGTGTCGCCGTGCGGATGGTACTTACCGATGACATCGCCGACCGTTCGGGCGGACTTCTTGTGCTTGTTGGCGGCGGCGAGACTGAGCTCGCTCATCGCGTAGATGATGCGACGTTGCACGGGTTTCAACCCGTCGCCGAGGGCCGGCAACGCGCGATCGAGAATGACGTACATCGAGTAGTCGAGGTACGCCTTCTCGGTAAACGACTTGAGGGGTTGCTTTTCGACGCCCTCGAAATTCAGCTCTTGATTATCCATTAGACCTGCACTTCAGCGAGGTTGCCCTTCTCTTCCAGCCAGTCGCGGCGATCGCCCGCGCGCTTCTTGGCCAGCAACATATCCATCAACTTGTCCGTCTCGTCCTGCTCTTCGATGGTGAGTTGCACCAGGCGCCGCGTGCGCGGGTCGATGGTGGTCTCACGCAACTGCGACGGATTCATCTCTCCCAGTCCTTTGAAGCGCGTCACCGAGGGCTTGGTGCGCGGATTGTCCTTTTCGATCTTTTTCAACATCTGGTCGCGCTCGGTCTCATCGAGCGCATACATGACCTGCTTGCCGGCATCGATGCGGAACAGCGGCGGCATCGCCACATACACGTGCCCGTTCTTAACCAGCGGCCGGAAGTGCTTCAAAAACAGGGCACACAGTAGTGTTGCAATGTGCTGTCCGTCCGAGTCCGCGTCCGCCAGGATGCAGACCTTGTGATAGCGCAGTTGCGTCAGATCGGGGGAACCCGGATCGACACCGAGGGCAATCGAGATGTTGTGCACTTCCTCGGACGAGGCGATGGAACCTGAATCCAGCTCCCAGGTGTTCAGAATCTTGCCGCGCAGCGGCATGATGGCCTGGAAGTCCTTCTCGCGTGCCTGCTTCGCCGAGCCGCCGGCGGAATCACCCTCGACCAGGAACAGCTCCGAGCGCTTCGGCTCCTGGCTCGAGCAGTCGGCCAGCTTGCCGGGCAGCGCCGGACCACCGGACACCTTCTTGCGAACCACCTTCGCGGCGGCCTTGATGCGCTCCTGCGCGTTGGCAATGGCGAACTGGGCGATCTTCTCACCCGCATCCGGATGCCGGTTGAGCCACAGCCCCAGCGCATCGCGCACCTGTGTTTCCACGAGCTGCGCGGCATCCCGGGAGGCGAGTCGTTCCTTCATCTGCCCGGCGAACTGCGGCTCCTGGATCTTGATCGACAGCACGTAGCAGGCCTTCTCCCAGACATCCTCCGGAGTCAGTTTTACACCGCGCGGCACGAGATCCCGGAACTCGCAGAACTCGCGCACGGCCGCAGCCACGCCGGAGCGCAGTCCGTTGACGTGAGTACCGCCCTCAGCGGTTGGAATCAGGTTGACGTAGCTTTCACCGAACGCGGTTTCCGCATCCGGCGCCCAACACAGCGCATAGCTCACCGGATCGTTGTCAGTCTCACGTTTGCTCGTGATGGGCTCAGCGGGGATCTTCTCGATTGCCCCCAACTCTTCCGTGAGATAGGCGCCCAGGTCGCCGGTGAAGAACCATTCGTCCTTCTCCCCGGTGGCCTCGTTGGTGAACGAGATTCGTAGCCCCGGACACAACACGGCTTTTGCTTTCAGGACGTGTTTGAGCGGTGTGACCGAGAATTTGTCGGTATCGAAGAACTTCGGATCCGGCCAGAAGTGTACGGTCGTACCTGTGGTTCGCGGCGGCACGTTGCCCACCGTCTTCAACTTCGTGGTGACTTTGCCGTCATTGAAGCCGATGAAATACTCTTTTCCACCGCGCTTGATCGTGGTGTCGAGCTTCTTCGACAGCGCGTTCACAACGGACACACCGACGCCGTGCAGACCGCCGGAGAACTTGTAGTTGGCGTCCGAGAATTTACCGCCCGCATGCAGGCGCGTCATAATCAGCTCGACGCCGCTGACCTTCTCCTTCGGATGGATGTCGACCGGCATGCCGCGACCATCGTCCGCCACCTCCAGCGAGCCATCCTTGAACAGGGTGACATCGATCTTCTTGCAGTGACCCTCGAGAGCCTCGTCGACACTGTTGTCGATGACTTCGTGAGCCAGGTGATTGGGGCGCGAAGTGTGCGTGTACATGCCCGGACGGCGGCGTACGGGCTCGAGTCCACTGAGGACCTCAATATCGGATGCGTTGTATGAAGAGCTCATTGAATCCCGTTCGCAGGCAGTGGCGCGCTGTCAGACGCGAAAGCGCGCGATCTTACAAAATGTCGCGGCCCGCGGCGCGCACGATGCGGCCGATCCGAATCAAAATAGGGGTAAGCCCTTATTACTTCAAGAGAAATCGGCTAACAGAGAAGTTCGGGCCGCGGCCTGGACGGGCTGAATGGCCTGGTTGTACTGGGGATGATCGATGCCGACGGCGAGCTCAGCCCCCTCCCGCAGGGCGGTAATCATGGCCGGCGTGAGCTCAAAACGCAGGAAATGCACGGCCGATGTCTTCTCCTCGTTCTCGCGCTCCAGATCCTCGTCGGCAATGGCGAAAACCCGTTGCTGGCCAGTGACCTGCACCCAGCAGCGGTCCTCTATGCCCTTGAGCTGGGTCAGCCGCTCGCGGCGCTCCGCCTCGTTCGGATACTCGATGAGCAGGGTCACCTTCCAGTTGGTGCCATCGGGGATCATCGGGTTATAGGACTCCAGCTCCTCCGCAATCCCCTCGGGCTCGAAGATGCGCTCGGTGCGCAGCATCTCCTGCACCTGGTACTGCATCGTCAACCGGTCCTCGAACAGCCACGTGACATGGGGGCCGACCGCCAGTTGCCGATGGCGCTTGTGCTCCAGCACACGGGTGCGAAATGCCGGCCGCTCGCGCGCATAGCGCTCGAGCGACATGAGATCCTCAACTGCGAGCTTATTCATATGCCATAGGCCTTGCGGAGCAGCTTCAAGGGATGATCGGGCTCCTTGTGCTCCTTCAGGCCACTCTCGATCTGGTGGCCCGCCATGGGGCAGTCGCTGCTGTAGTGGTCGGGGTGGGCATTCTCGACACGAGTCATCACCGGCCGCCCGATTTTCATGGAGGCGGCGCGGTATTCCTGCTTGACCGCGTAGGTTCCGTTGTGACCGGAACAACGCTCGATCACATCAACCGTGGTGTCGGGAACGAGCTTGAATACATCACGGGTCTTCAGTCCGATGTTCTGCACACGCAGATGACAGGCCACGTGATAGCTGATCTTGCCGAGTGACGCCTTGAAGTCCGTCTTCAGCAACCCGGCCTTGTGTCTCAACATCAGATATTCAAACGGGTCGAAGATCCGCGCCTTCACTGCCAGGACATCTGTATCGTCCGGATACATCAGCGGCAGCTCCTGTTTGAACATCAACACACAGGACGGAATGGGCGCAATGATGTCGTAGCCCGCATCCACCGCCTGCTTCAACTGCGGGATGTTGAACTCCTTCAGTTTGGCCACTGTCTCGAGATCGCCATTCTCGAGCTTGGGCATCCCACAGCAGCGCTCCTGGGCAATCAGAGTCACATGCAGCCCGTTGTGCTGCAACACCGCCGCCAGATCCTGCGCCAGGTCCGGCTCATTTCGATTGCCGTAGCAGGTGGTGAAAATGGCCACTTTGCCGGTGGTCTGCGCCGTCGGAGTGACCGGTGCCGACGCTGTGTTGGAATTGGCAGTGGTCCCCAGGTTCCACAGATGGCTGCGAGCCGTGCGGGAATGGAACATCGGCAGCGGCGCGTCCCTGGCGACACCCAGCGTCTTTTCCAACAACACGCGCGCGGGTTCCGTCCTGGCGATGGTGTTGACGATCTCGGCCACCACCGGGATTCCGGCGATCTTGCCCACCAGGTCCGTGTTGGAGAGCGTCCGGTCACGGAAGCTGGGGCCTGCCTTGCGGTTCTGGGTGGCCTTGGCGCGCAACATCAGGTGCGGGAAGTCGATATTCCAGGGGTGCGGCGGCACGTACGGACACTTGGTCATGTAGCACATGTCGCACAGGTAACAGTTGTCGACGACCTTCCAGTAGACCTTCTTGTCGACGCCGTCCAACTCCAGGGTGGGCGACTCGTCGATGGCATCAAACAAGGTGGGGAAGGAGTTGCACAGGCTGAAGCAGCGGCGGCAGCCGTGGCAGATGTCGAAAACCCGCTCCAACTCCTTGTCGAGCGCGGCCTCGTCGTAAAATTCGGGGTTACGCCAATCGAGCGGATGGCGCGTCGGGGCTTCGAGGCTCCCTTCGCGTCCGCCTTCTGATTTTGGCGGTGACGTGCTCATGTAAGGACCTCGCGCAGCCATCCAGCGCGTCGGCCCCGCTCAGGGCCGACGCGTTCAGACAATCAACAAAAGCCGTAAGCTCGACAACTCAAATCGAGTCCAGCGCCTTCTGGAAGCGATTGGCGTGGGAGCGCTCGGCCTTCGCCAGTGTCTCAAACCAATCAGCGATTTCGGCAAAGCCTTCATCGCGAGCCTGCTTCGCCATGCCCGGGTACATGTCGGTGTACTCGTGGGTCTCGCCGGCGATAGCGGCCTTCAGGTTCAACTTCGTCTCGCCGATGGGCAGGCCCGTTGCCGGATCACCCACGGCCTCGAGATATTCGAGGTGACCATGTGCATGGCCAGTCTCGCCTTCCGCCGTGGAGCGGAATACAGCGGACACGTCGTTGAAACCTTCGACGTCGGCCTTAGCTGCGAAATACAGGTAACGACGATTCGCCTGCGATTCGCCGGCGAATGCATCCTTGAGATTCTTTTCCGTCTTACTGCCTTTTAGACTCACGACGCTCTCCTCAAATTAGACTGGGTCTAACACTTGCGGGGGACTGTATTCCGACGGCGATGGGCCGTCAACCCATGGTAACGTTGCGCCCGATTTCAAACTGTATTTCAAGGAGCTCGATTGGCCGATACACCTGATTTTGAACGCTCTTTGTCCGAGCTGGAAAGTCTGGTCGAGCGGCTGGAGCGCGGCGATCTGCCGCTCGAGGATGCGCTGAAGACATTTGAGCGCGGTGTCGAGCTGACGCGCCATTGCCAGAGCTCACTGAAAGCAGCTCAGCAGAAAGTTGAGATTCTCCTGAAGCGCAACGGCCAATCCGGAGTCGAAACCTTTACGCCGCCGCCGGACGAGACTGCAGGTCAGGCGTGACCACACTCGAGAGCCGCATAGAGTCGTATCGGAGCCGCATCGAGCAGGTGCTCGACCGATGCCTGGCGTTACCGGACGCCGGCACCGAACGGCTCCGCGAGGCGATGAGATACAGCACCCTCGGTGGCGGTAAACGATTGCGACCTGCCCTCGTTTATCTGACGGGCGAGTCACTCGGTGCGCCGCTGACGAACCTCGATGCTCCCGCCGCGGCGGTCGAGCTGATTCATGTTTACAGCCTCGTCCATGATGACCTTCCCGCCATGGACGATGACGATTTACGCCGCGGGCGACCAACCTGCCACCGTGCTTACGACGAAGCTACGGCGATACTCGTGGGCGATGCGCTGCAGGCATTGGCGTTCTCGGTTCTTGCTGATGAGACGCTCGGTCATGTCCCCGCAGCGAGCCGGTTGGCGATGATCAAGACGCTGGCGTTTGCGGCTGGAACTGCCGGCATGGCAGGTGGTCAAGCCGTTGACCTGGCAGCGGTAGGACAGACCTTGAGCGTTGACGCGGTCGAAAACATGCATCGCCGGAAGACCGGCGCTCTGATAAAAGGCAGCGTTTTGCTCGGCGCGCTCGGAGCCGGGATCGATTCCGGTCCCGAATTTCACGCCCTGCAGTTATTTGGTGACGAAATCGGTCTCGCGTTCCAGATCCAGGATGACATTCTCGACGTCGAGGGAGACGTCGCCGTGCTCGGAAAAACCACGGGCGCGGACGCTGCGTTGAGCAAACCGACGTATCCCAGCACGGTCGGCCTGCCTGCCGCTCGCGACAGAGCCCGAGGTTTGCGCGACCGCGCCATTGCCGCCTTGGCCCCTTTGGGGGCCAGAAATGCGCCTTTGGTCGAACTGGCTCAGTTCGTTGTGAGCCGCATCAAGTAGCTTGACCCATGAGAGGTATCGGGGCCAGTCTTGGCTCAGTGTACAATTCACCACAATGACCGGTCCCAAGTACCCTTTGCTCGAAACCATCGATACCCCGGACGACCTGCGCCGGCTATCGCCCTCGAAACTGCCTGAGCTCGCCCAGGAGCTGCGGGAGTTTCTCATCCACAGTGTGAGCACCCGTGGCGGGCACTTTGCCGCCGGGCTCGGCACCGTCGAACTGACGATAGCCCTGCACTACGTCTTCAATACGCCTTACGACAGGCTGGTTTGGGACGTGGGCCATCAGGCCTATCCACACAAGGTTCTGACGGGGCGCCGCGAGCAGCTCCACACGATCAAGCAGCCGGGCGGACTTGCTCCGTTCCCCACGCGCTCTGAGAGCGAGTACGACACGTTCGGTGTCGGACACTCCACCACGTCCATCAGCGCTGCGCTCGGCATGGCCGTGGCGGCTGCGCAACGTGGCGAGAGTCGGAGTGTCGTAGCGGTGATCGGCGACGGCGCCATCACGGGCGGCATGGCATTCGAAGCGCTCAATCATGCCGGCTCGTTGCCGACGGACCTGCTGGTCATTCTCAACGACAACGACATGTCGATTTCGGAGAACGTCGGTGCGCTGTCCAACCAGCTCGCCCGTGCGTTATCGGGCCGCGTGTATGCAAACCTGAAAGAAGGCAGCAAGAAAGTGCTGGCCCAGATGCCCACTGTATGGGAGCTGGCCCGCCGTTCGGAAGAGCACCTGAAAGGCATGGTCCTGCCAGGCACGCTGTTCGAAGAGCTCGGCTTCAACTACATCGGACCGATGGACGGTCACGATGTGAAGGCGCTCGTCTCGACCCTGAGCAACGTCAAGAAGCTCAAGGGGCCGCAGTTCCTGCATGTCATCACCCGCAAGGGCAAAGGCTACGCGCCGGCCGAGGCGGATCCCATCAAGTGGCACGGACCGGGTCCATTCGATCCGAAGGCCGGCACCATTTTCAAAGAGAAGGCCACGGGGCCCACGTACTCGCAGATCTTCGGGCAGTGGCTGTGCGACATGGCCGAACGCGACCCGCGGATTGTGGGTATCACACCTGCCATGCGCGAAGGCTCAGGGATGGTCGAGTACTCCAAGCGCTTCCCGGATCGCTATTTCGACGTGGCGATTGCCGAGCAGCACGCGGTGACCTTTGCCGCGGGTCTGGCTGCGGAAGGCTACAAGCCCGTGGTGGCTATTTATTCGACGTTCCTCCAACGCGCTTACGATCAGCTCATACACGACGTAGCGCTGCAGAACCTGCCTGTTGTGTTTGCCATCGATCGCGCCGGCCTCGTCGGCAGCGATGGCGCGACCCATCAGGGCAGCTACGACCTGACGTTCATGCGGTGTATTCCCAACATGACGATCATGGCGCCTGCGGACGAGAACGAATGCCGACAAATGTTGTTTACTGCGACGACCCTGCCAGGCCCAGCCGCCGTCAGGTTCCCTCGCGGCACCGGTCCTGGTACTCCGTTGGTGGCGGAGATGACCCCGGTGCCTGTTGGGCGTGCTCAAATGCGCCGCGAGGGACGCAGCGGGTTGGCCATATTCGCATTCGGTGTGCTGGTTGATCCGGCGCAGAAGATTGCGGAGCGGCTCGACGCAACCGTAGTCAACATGCGTTTTGTCAAACCGCTGGACGAGGATCTGATCATCTCGGTCGCGGCCCGGCATCGCGCCATCATCACCATCGAAGAAAATGCCACCCTGGGTGGTGCGGGCTCGGCGGTCGCCGAGTTGCTCGCTTCCGAAGGGCTGCAGGTACCGCTGCTGCAGATCGGTATCCCCGACCGCTTCATTGAGCACGGATCGCGTGACAGCTGTCTCGCCGCTGCCGGACTCGACCTGGCTGGCCTCACAGCCAGTGTAGAACGCTGGTGGGCCATGCAGGGCCAGGATCGGATGAGGTCTGCCGGGGGCGCGTAGCCGCGCGGGCGGCTGACCTCAGATCGCGGCGGCTGGCACCCGGCCCGCCGCTGGTAGTGACACCCGCCGCTGATCACTCGGTACCCGCCGCTGCTAATGACACTCGCCGCCGGTCGTCGACACCCGACGCAAATCGTTGAACCTCGGACATCGCCCGGGACACCCACTGAGAGTGTCAGTCTCCCTCGAAATGGGGGCTTGAGCGCCTTGCCGGGCGCCCCAACCCTCCTTCCTGGGCTTCAGGGCCATCGCTCGCCGCCTCATTCCCGGCGGCATGGGTCCCATAGCGCCAACTGATTAGAGCCCGGTTCGACATTGAGGTAGGCTTCGAAAATGACCCCGCCCGTAACCGCCAAGGTCCCCCGCCCCACCGTGACTGAAATCGAGGACGTCCAGGGACGCGCCGATACGCGCCGCCTGCCCATCAATCGCGTCGGGATCAAGGACATCATGCATCCCGTGCGGGTGCGTGATCGCTCGGCGGGTGAACAACACACGATTGCGACCTTCAACATGTATGTGAGCCTGCCGCACAACTTCAAAGGCACTCACATGTCGAGGTTCGTGGAGATCCTGCACACCGAGCGGGAAATCTCCGTCGAATCCTTCCGTGCCATGTTGGGAGTGATGACCGAGCGCCTGGAAGCGGACGCGGGCCACATCGAGATGAGCTTCCCCTTCTTTGTCATGAAGAAGGCGCCGGTGTCGGGTGTCGAGAGCCTGATGAATTACCAGGCGAGCCTGATCGGCGAGCGCAGAAACGGCCGCACCGAGATGTGGGTGCGCGTACAGGTACCTGTCACCAGCCTGTGCCCCTGCTCCAAGAAGATTTCGGAGTACGGCGCGCACAATCAGCGTTCACATGTGACCATCAAGGCGAAGCTGCGCACTCACATGTGGATCGAAGAGTTGATTGAGGTGGCCGAGAGCGAAGCGTCCAGCGAGCTGTATGGGATCCTCAAGCGCCCGGATGAGAAGTTTGTCACCGAGCGTGCCTACAACAACCCGAAGTTTGTCGAGGACATGGTGCGGGATGTGGCCGCGCGCATGAACGCGGATGAGCGGATCGGCGCGTACGTGGTGGAGTCGGAGAATTTCGAGTCCATTCACAATCATTCGGCTTACGCCATGATTGAGCGGGACAAGGACGCCGACGGGGAAGGTTGATTTAGAGGCTGGCCCGTCAGCCCCGGAAGCGTTCGCTGTGGATGCTTTCCGCGTTCTGCAGACGGCTGATCAACGAGCTCAAAAACACCCGGTTGAATCGCAACTGACACGATGCTGAGACCTGCTCCAACAGTGTCGAGCTGACCTTCAGTACCGTGACGTCACTGGCCGAGCGAATGGTTGCCGTACGCTTGGCGCCCGGCACATAGCTGGCCTCACCGAAGCAATCACCCGTTTCGAGCGAGCCGAGTCGGGTTCCGTGCCGTTCCACGGCACAACTTCCCGACACAATGATGTAGAAGCGATCGTCCATCTCGCCTTCCTTGACGATCTCTTCACCCGAGTCGTAATCCTGCCAATTGCTAGCGCGCAGCACTTCCCAGATTTCCGCGTGCGAAAACTCGTGGAAGAACTTGAGTCGGCGCAACACGCCAAACTGCTCCTGGCGATCGATGCGCGCATTCGCCTCACGCAAGCGCTGATGTACGCGCGTCAACTCTGCGGCAAAGTCCAGGCCGCTCTTGTAGCGCTTGGCTGGGTCTTTCTGCAGCGCCATCGCCACCACGGTCTCGAGCTCCTCGGGGATCTCTTTGCGCAGCGTGTGAATCGGCGGCGGTGTTGCATACACGATCTGATGCAACAGCTTCTGAAGGTTGCCGGCGCGGAAGGGACGCGAGCCGGTGAGGAGCTCGTACATGACGGCTCCCAGAGAATACAAATCCGAACGATTGGTCAAATCGAGGCTCTGCACCTGCTCCGGCGACATGTACGAAGGGCTACCCGCGATGCCTTCGATGCGCGAGATGTCGGAGTCTGATACGAGTGCAATGCCGAAATCGATGATGCGCACGTCGCTATCCTGCGTGAGCATGATGTTCGACGGTTTGATGTCGCGGTGAATCACACCGCGCGAATGCGCGTAGTGCAACGCCTTCGCACACTTGAAGACGATCTCAACGGTGTCGTCAATGCGCAGCAGATTGTCGGGACGGCAATAGGCGGCGAGCGTACGTGCACCGTGCACGTGCTCGGTCACGATATAGCAGTGGCCGTTTTCTTCGCCCGCATCGTAGATTGGCAGAATGTGCGGATGCTGCAGCATGCCGACCAGGTGCGCTTCGGAGAGGAACATCTTGCGCGCGATACGCGCGCGCTCCTCATCCCCACCGGTCTCACTGTTGTAGACCTTAATCGCAACATCACGCCCATAGTAAGCATCATGGGACAGATACACCGTCCCGGTGCTTCCGCGGCCCACCTCCTTGATGACCACGTACTTGCCGATCTTCTCGGGAACCTTACGGGGTGGGGCCGACTTGGTCGTTGCTGATTTTGAGGCCGGTGCTGACATGACTCGCGCTGGAGCGAAAATACACCGACAGGATACGTTCTGCGCCGAAGACTCACTGTGATGCACACCTCAGCGCTCCGGCCTTGCAGGCGGCAGGCCATCGCCGCAGGATTAGACCTAGGTCAGCGAGTCTTCAGGATGCGAAATGATCATAGCCGGAATGGGAGACTTCGATCACGCTCCCGCCACTGGTCACGACGCTACCGGGAGCTTCGCGAAGTGTGCCGATGCAGCAGTAGCCCCAGCGTTCCGGCGGCAGATTATGTCGCAATCGCTCCACTGCCGAAGGGCGCACTGTGAAGCACAGCTCATAGTCGTCACCGCCTGTTAGTGCCAGCTCACGGGCGCGTTCCTCTCCAACCGCGCTTACCAGCTCTTCCGACAAGGGTAGGTCGTCGAGCACGAGCTCGACGCCACAGCCGCTGGCCCGCGCCAGCTTTCCGGCGTCCCCAAGCAGGCCATCCGACACATCTATACACGCCGTGGCGTAACTGCGCAGGCAATCACCCAGTGCCAGACGTGGTGAGGGATACAGGAACCTCTTCCGTAGATATCGCTCGGCTTCTTCAGAGGCTTTGAGTTTGGATTGCTCGACGGCGAGTCCCGCCGCAGCATCACCGGGCGTGCCTGAGACGAACACCTTGTCGCCTGGCTTTCCGCCCGAACGCAACATGGCTGTGGACTTCGCGACGTGACCCAGTATCTGGATTGTGACTGACAAGGGACCTGATGTTGTATCTCCACCTACGAGTGCAACATCGTGAGAGCGTGCGAGCGCGGACAACCCGCCTGTGAATTCCTCTAGCCAACGCTCCTCCACTTTGGGAAGAGAGAGCGCAAGCAGTGCCCACGCCGGTCTCGCGCCCATAGCCGCCAGATCACTCAGGTTGACCGCGAGCACACGATGGCCAATGGAAGCTGGTGGTGAGCCGTGCGGAAAATGCACGCCTTCATTGAGCGTGTCGATCGCCGCTACGAGCTGCTCTCCCGGAGGACTCTGCAGCAAAGCGGCGTCGTCCCCGACGCCCAGTTGGACGTCGGGTCGCATCGCGCCGGCTTTGCGGAAGTACCGCTCAATCAGCGCGAACTCAGAAAGGGGCATGCCTAATTTTCACCCGGGCGTAGGGTGCGCGCCGCTCGATCCATGACTGCATTTACGAACTTGTGCCCGTCTGTGGCACCGAAGCGCTTCGCCAGCCCAACGGCTTCGTTGATGGCTACGCGATAGGGGACGTCCGGCCTTGCGGAGAGCTCATAGAGCCCGACCAGCAGAACGGCATGCTCAACGGGGTCGAGCTGCTCCACCGGACGGTCCACCAACTCGGCAAGCTGCTCGTCGAGAGACTTGCGGGAATCCCATACGCCCTCAACCAGCGCACGGAAGTACTGGGGATCGGCGTTGGGCATGTCTTCCGCTTCGCCGAACTCCTTAACCAGATCCTGCCAAGGAGCGTCGTTGAGCAGCCACCGATAGATCGCCTGCAGCGCCAACTTGCGCGCCACCGCGCGCGAGGCGGCGAAGGCATGCGTCGCCTTCGGTGACGCGCCTCCGGACGGCCTTGTGCGTGCCGGGCGGGCACCTGCCGCTAGGGCCCCCGCAGAAGTCGCCTCCCCGGCGGCAGCCGTGGCTTGGGGTTCACCATCTACGCGAGTGGCCGACGAGCCTGCTTCCGCGGGCCGTGTCTCCGCTGCCTGCGCATTCGCCAAAGCCGTGCTCAACGGAGTGCCGGTCCAGGCCACCGCGGCATCTGGTAAGGCGGGAGCGTCGACCTGCGTCCGCTGCGGCACGATCTTGCCGCCAACAACTTTCAGCGTTGTTCGCTCGGCCACTGTCTTGGGACGGTCGTTCACAGCTGCTTCATCAGCGAGATCATCTCTAGCGCCGTGTCCATGGACTCGCCGCCCTTGTTGCCGGCAGTGGTTGCCGCCCGCTCCAGCGCCTGCTCAACCGTCTCCACCGTCAGTACGCCGAATATGATGGGCAGCCCCGTTTCGAGGCTCGCCATCGTCAACCCGCGCGCACACTCGCCGGCGACGTACTCAAAATGAGGCGTATCGCCCCTGATGACGCAGCCCAGCGCAACCACCGCATCGTAGCGACCGCTCAAGGCGAGCTTCCGCGCCACCACGGGTAACTCAAACGCTCCGGGCACCCTCGCGACCAGCAGGTCGCTCGCGGCCCCGCCGCGCTCCGCCCAAGCGGTTGTCGCGCCCTTCAGCAGGCTCGAAACAATAAAATCATTGAAGCGTGCAGCAGCAATAGCGACCTTCCGGCCGTGTGCAACGACTTCGCCTTCGACCATACGTAAAGAATCCATAGATGTAGAGCTTAACCGTCCTCACCGACATAGCTTTCGATTTCGAGATCGAACGCGGAAATACCCTGCAATTGACGAGGTGCCGACAGCACCTGCATGCGCCTGACGCCGAGATCCTTCAGGATCTGCGCCCCCACACCGTAAGTGCGCAAAACCCCGCCCATCGGTTCCGCAGGCGGTGATGCTGGCTGCGCCGACAGCGTCGGATTATTCGTTTCACCGAGCGCGCGAACGGCATCGACCAGGTCACGCGGGGACTCGTGGTCACGCAGGATCACGATCACGCCGCTCCCTGCATGGGCTACGCGCTCCATCGCTGCGCGCAGCGTCCAAGCCCGATTGGGCGACCGAATACCGACGAGATCGCGCAGCGTGTCAGTCACGTGCACACGGACCAAGGGAATCGAAGAGTCCGTGATCGGGCCATGCGTCAGCGCCAGGTGCACGTCGCGTTGCACGTGGTCTTCGTACGTGTACAACCGAAATTCACCAAACTCCGTTTGTACGTTCTGCTCGGAAATTCGTTCAACAGAGCGTTCGTTCCGCAAACGGTAGCGGATGAGATCGGCAATCGTGCCGATCTTGAGGTTATGCGATCGGGCGAACTGTTCCAGATCCGGTCGCCGCGCCATCGTGCCGTCGTCATTCATGATCTCAACGATCACCGCAGCCGGCTCAAAACCCGCCAGGCGCGCCAGATCGCAGCCCGCCTCAGTGTGGCCCGCGCGGGTCAACACACCACCGGGTTGCGCCATGATCGGAAATATGTGCCCCGGCTGACGCAGGTCTTCCGGGCTGGCGTTTGGCGCAACTGCCGTACGTACCGTGTGTGCGCGATCGTAGGCCGAGATGCCGGTCGTGACGCCCTGGGCCGCTTCAATCGACAACGTAAAGTTAGTGCGACGTTCGCGGTCGGTTTCGCTGACCATCAGCGGCAGCCGCAATTGCCGGCAGCGCTCGCGCGTCAACGTGAGGCAGATCAGGCCGCGACCAAAGCGGGCCATGAAATTGATGTCCTCGGGCCTCACCAGGCTGGCGGGCATCAAGAGGTCGCCTTCGTTCTCGCGATCCTCGTCGTCCATGATGACGACCATGCGTCCCGCACGCAGCTCATCGAGGATCTCCTCGACGGAATTCAGCCCCGGGCTCGAGGTGCCCTTACCTGCGAAAGTGAAGACGTTGGACATGGGGAAAGCCTGGGAAGGTAGTAGTACCGGACATTATACGGCTGTGAATTTATACAGCTCATTTTTGACGGGCTCGAGCGACAGCGGCGCCGCGAGGGTGGCCTGCAGCGTAGCCATAAAACACAGCCTGACAATCCATGCACCAGTCGCTGGACACAGGAAAATAACACCTAACACGTCGGAGTGAATTCACAGTTCCTTCGTGATCCACTCGCCCGCCCGACACCGGCAGGGCACTCTCGTGCGACCTCCAGGGAAGGAGAATTGTCGAGGACGCGGATTATCATAGATCAATACAGGCTCGGGACGTTTGTCTCAGCCCTTCGAAAACGCTTGCCTTTCCGGAGCCCCGCTGCCGCCGTCGAGCCGCGCACATTCCAACTCGGGATTGCCGGGCGGCTCGGCATTTCGTTCGCGGCAGTTGCGGTGCTGGCGGTTGTTGCCAACCTCATTGTTGAAGGCAAGGTGTCTGTACTCCCAGCGCCTGTGGTTCACCAGGAGCGTCGTCCGGCACCGGTGATTGCTCCACCACCCGCGCCGGCTCCCGTCGTAGAAGTACCTGCCCCGGCTCCCGTTCGACCGCCATTTCCCAGCGTTGATCCGCTGCAGCGGGCGCTGGATCGGATCGACCATGCGGTTGACGGCAGCGCGGATGGCGATGTTGTCGAGTTGACTACGCGCTATCAGAAGCTCGGCACAGAGTTGGAACGCACGGCCGCTGAATTCTCATCCGGCGCCACCGCGGCGGGTGAATCGCCTCCGGCGCGATTCATGGTCACTGTTCGTGCCTATCGCCAACAGGGCGCCGACCTCATCGAGTTGACGGCGACGCGACGGAAGTTGATGTCGGACTATTCGGCACACTTCGAGCAACTCAACACGCGGGTGAAGAAGTCGCTGGATCATGCGTGGAAGATTTTTGGCCGCGTGGTTGCGCGTCAGTCACTGGTGAAACTCACCAGCGACCTGGATGACCTGCGACGTCGGTATGTCGAATTTGTTTCCGCCGAGACTGTTGACTCGTCGACATTCGACACGCTCGGCGCGAGCGAAGGCACGCTGGCGCAGACCCTCGCCCAGGACCGAGCCGGCTTCACCAGTGCCGAGGGCCAGGACTGGTACACAAAGTCGCAAGCCGACCTCCAAGCCATGTCCGACGCCCGCCGCGCGCTCCTCAAGGTCGACCGCGATCGCAAGGAAGGAGCGCGAAAGTTCAGCGATGAAGCTGCCACCATGGCGTCGATTTTGGGGCGAATGGGGAAGACGGAAACATACGTGGCCCGACATTCCGTAGCTCCCCACGCCACAACAGCCACAGTTACCCACGCCGCCGCCAGTGGCACAGCGACCCGCGCCCTTGCCGGCGACGCAGGCACGCACATCGCCAGCGAAACAGTCACCCGAAGTGCCGCCAAGACAGCCAGCCCGTCATCCTCAGGTGCTGCGCCGACTACCGGAGGTGCAGGGTCCACAGGCGCAGGGGCTGGGCCGACGACCCGAGCAGGTGCTGGGTCCACAGGCGCAGGTGCAGGGTCCGCTGGCACAACTGTCGTGCCCGCTGGAGCTATTGGGGCTGCAGCACACGCCGAGGCTGGCCCACGCAACGCGCGCGCCGCTGGCAACAGCGCCGTCACGCGTTTAGTTGGCACGAGCGCCGCTGCGCAGGTGGGGCCAACATCTGCGGTTGGCACAAACGCCGCGGCCGCGGCACCAGTTGACGCGAATGCGCGCGCCGGCGCCTCCTCATCCCAAGGCTCCAACCCGGCCAATGAGCGCGCCGGCGCCCCCTCGTCGGCCGGCCAGGGCACTGGTATGGGCGCGAGCCCAACATCGGCACCCGGTTCGACTCTACTGAATGCAAGTGCGGACGCGGCAGGCGGCGAAACTGACTCGGCGTCGGCGCCCGCTGGCAACACCGTCGATTTTCAAACGCACGACCGCAGAACTCTCATCGCCTGGCTCAGCGGCGGCGTGCTGCTGTTGGTCGTCTACATTTCCGCCGGCACAGCGCTCAGCATCGTACGCCCCGTTCGCCGCCTATTAGGCGCAAGCGCTCGGATTGCCAAGGGTGAAACCGGCGTCACCGTGCCACGCGGTGGCATCCGCGAGCTCGACACCCTCGCCCTTGCCTTCAATGACATGGCCGCCCAGCTGGCCGTAGCCCAATCAGCCGCCCGCGACCAAACACACCTCCTCGAAGGGAAGGTCGCCGAACGCACCTCCCAGCTCCAGGAGCTCGCCCAACGCGACCCCCTGACGCGCCTCGCCAATCGCCGTCAATTCTTCAGGTTGCTCGAAACTGCCATCGACGAGGCCACCAGCGAACACCGCCTCGTCGGCGTCTTCTTCATAGACGTCGACAACTTCAAAAACATGAACGACAGCCTCGGTCACGAGTTTGGCGACAAGGTCCTCCAGGCCATTGCGGCCCGTCTCACCGACGTCACTCGCTCGTTCGGTTTCGCCGCCCGCCTGGGCGGAGACGAATTCACGATCGTGTATGAAAGCGCGAGCACCATCGAGGACATCCGACTCGCCGGCATGCAGCTCGTCCAAGCCTTCGAAGAACCCATGCCCCTCGAAGGCCGCGACCTCGTAGTCAGTATCAGCGCCGGCGCAAGCGTGTACCCTGAACATGCCCAAAACGTCGAAGCCCTGCTCCGCGCAGCCGACGCCGCCCTCTACGAAGCGAAAGCACTCGGCCGCAGTCAACTCGCACTATTCACGCCGGCACTGCTCGATGCCGCCGCCGAGCGATTCCACACCGAACAAGGCCTGCGCCGCGCCCTGGATCGCGGCGAATTCGAGCTCGTATTCCAACCCGAGATCAACCTCCAAACCTGCGAGGTGGAGCTGGTTGAGGCGCTGTTACGTTGGCACCGCCCGGATGGACGAATCGCGGCTCCCGGCGAGTTCCTCGCCGTGGCGGAAGCCTCCGGCCTGATTCTTCAGATCAACGACTGGGTACTGCGCCGGGTCATCGAGATAGCGGCGCAATGGCACCACGGTCCCTGGCCTGAAGTCCGCGTCGCCATCAACGTCTCGCCTCGGCAGATGTACGACAACAGCTTTGTTGACCAGATACAGGAGCTGCTCGAGCAGCACAGGCTGCCGGCCCGCTGCATCGAGATCGAGCTGACTGAAAACGTGTTGCAGACAGGCAGTGCGACCATTGCCTCGCTGCGGCGCTTGCGTGCCTATGGCATCGCTATCGCACTGGATGACTTTGGTACCGGCTTCTCATCGCTCGCCTCCCTCGAGCAACTGCCCCTGACCCGGATCAAACTCGATCGCAGCCTGATCGCCTCCATCGACACCAACGCCCGTTCGGCGTCGATCGCGAAAGCCATCATTCAACTGTGCCAGGGACTGGGATTGCAGATCACCGCGGAAGGAATCGAGCGCCTGGAGCAGCTTGCCCCGCTCGTGGGGTATCCGGCCTTGTTTGCCCAGGGCTATCTGCTTGCCCGGCCACAATCACAGGCTGACCTGTTCGCGGTCATGGCCAAACTACCGGCCCTCACCCGGTCGCTGGTCCGCTCCAGCATCACTCACCTGCCGGATGCCCAGTTGGTGGAAGCACTGCCCCTGGTCACCGCCGCGGTCAACAGATAACTCGCCGACCACGGGCCCCAGTCCCTGGGGCCCACAATCGAACCGGCATGTCAGTTGAGGGTAAACCAACGCGCCCGGAACCGTTGACTTCTCAGGTCTTCTGCTTGGGCGGCGCTTCTTCCTGTCCGGTGCACGTGGCGGCCACGCCATCGGCAAACGTATCTTCGATGCTTTCAATCGAGGTGGCCGCACCGTAGATGCCGCCCCAGGCGAAGGTTTTATTCAAGTCAAATTCGCCGACCAGCGTGTGATCGGGCAGCTGATAAATATCCACCTTGCCGTTGATGTGGATCTGGCCCAGTCCCGCGAGCATGGCGCGCGCGAAGGCATTGCCCTTGTCATATTTGGTCAGGTGCAGATCGACCTCGTAGCTTTTGCCCGCACCGTTGCCGGCATTGGCGACCTTGCGATCGTCGATCTTCTTTTGAATCTTGTCGGCGAGCCGCGCCTTCTCCGAGTTCGAGATTTTGACGGCGTCCGGAGCATCGACGGTCACTTGGGCGACGTCCGAAACTCCCACGCGGGAGGCGGTGGCCAGATCGTGCGAGAACTGTGCTTTCGGCACCGTAGATGCACAGCCGGAAGTTGTTGCAATGATGACGGCGATTACCGCAGTAACCGCCACGCGATTGGATCGGGTGAACACGAGACCTCCCTGTAGACTGTTGTGAAGAAAGTTTGCGAGTACAAACTGTCAGGAAATGTAACGTTGCCGGCGCGCGGCATCCGTGACACACGCCACAACAAACACCAAGTCAATCGCGGAGAAATATTGGAATCGCTACAACCGCGTGCGGAACGCATCCGCACCGTGGTGACTGGTGCGATTTTCAGAGGATGGTGGAGGTTCCCATCAACAATCGCTCAACATAACGGGCAATTGTCTCGAATTATGGAGAGCCCGGGCTCCCCTTTTGCGCGGGGACCAATGGAGGCCCAATTCTTGACATCATTTTTGTCTTTCCCTCAATCGCGGATCTTCGGGAATATAAGCAGGCACGTTGTAAGCGATGGTCGCAACTCCTTCTTCACATTTTAGTTTCTCGACCAATGATTCATCGGCCGTTGGGAGTCGAATGTATCCGCCAAGGGGGTGAACAGCAGCTTGAATGTGATACTTGTGGGCAATGCGATCAGCAATCTCCTTGAGATCAGCTCCCGGTTTTGGCATCAGAGTGACTCCCGGGGTCGATGGGTTGTACGAATTCAAAATTTGAGCGGGCTTTTCGCAGCTTGCGGATTCTCCGGCTAGCGCCACAGGGGCAATCACGGCCACCACCAGCGACGCCAAAGCTGCCATGAGCCTCCCGCTCTCGAGCAACGACAACTTCAAGACAGCACCACAGCCGAGACGGCCGCACAGCCCTGCCTGGATCCTTTCGCGAAGTACGTGTATGTCTTCTCCAAGGGCAGAGGTAGTGCTCGTTGACTAATTCTATTCAGATCCCATGGTGCCGGCGTCTGTACAGTAGTCAGATACATCGGGCTATCGGCCGAGATGACGGAGACGCGCGGATCTTCCGCCATCTTGCGTGCATCATCATCTGTCATCTGAATAATAAATCCCTTATGGCCAAGGCAATGGACAGCCAACACCTTGTGTGACTTGGATAATTCAGCAGCAATCGAGCCCGCGAGCTTACAATCATGGTCTAAGGCCGCGGCCTGCTGGGCAGCTTCTTTCGCGGATAGACCGTCCATCGATCTAAATTGACCAGGCTCGAGGCTCCAATTCAATCGATCACTGAGAGTAACAATGAATTGGTTCGGCACCCGATGGGGATCATCGAGCCCTTCGAGCACCGCTTTTGCATTCGCAGCGTTAGATCTCAGGATGATCACTCCGAGTAGCGCCGTGATCACCAGCCTGCGCAGAGTAGTCACTGACCGGCATTCACTCCCGGACATCATTTCTTATCCCCCGTTTCATTGTGATGGTCGCGTGCTTCCGCGAGCGGTATCTCCGGACATAAACCGATGGTGAAGGTCTTGCGCACTCCGGCCAGCCGGTAGTCATACCGCCAGTTAGCGTGTCACCCAGTGGAATGGCGCGCAACGGTCCAGCATGTATCTGTCTGATGGAGAAAGAGAATTTCCAAAGGATATCGTGTTCAGATGCGTCGGGCCCCGGGAGCAGTCCTAATGCGGTGTGATCGGAACATCGGCTGCATTGCCCCCGGACGGAACGGCCCTTTTTATCGAGGCAGGGGTTGCGACCGGACGGGAGCCTTTTATAACCGCAGTAAAATTCATGTAGTACTGCCTCGAGTCAGGATCATAAAAAAGGTCCCAAGCCACAGGGCCTTTCTGCGGCTCCATCAAGGCCAACGCGCGGAGTAGTACGCTTCGCACAGTCTCGTCCTGGGCTCCAATTTTGTAAGCAGGGTCGCCAGGAGAGTCCGGCCCGGGTGGCGTCATATACACAATGGGCTGTTTCGATGCATCGGCAGCTAGTTTTAGGACCGTAGCAAGAGTCTCCGACGCTGGGCGACTAACGGCATCCATTGTGATGTGAGCATCGAGTGGAGTCTGGCTCGCCCCGCGGTTTCCGTTCAAATCCCGCGCATCGATAGGAAGGAACATGTATACGGACCCTGTCTGCACCACGTGGAAGTGCGCTCCGCGATCAGGCGTCAATCTAACTTGAGCGAGTTGCTTCAATACTGTTGCCACGTCGTCGGCGGAATAAGTCAGTGAAAACTTGCCGCCCGCGGGAATGCGGCGATCCCGAATTCCTTTGTGCGTGAACGCTACGACATCATCTGGATCCGCGTACAGAGGGTCTTCGTAGCAGATGATGGCACCGTACTGAACCCGCAATACTTCAATCGCCAGTGAAAAAGGGCGGGAGGTTTCGGTCGCAAATTGCGCTTGCCCGTTGGAAGACTTGACGGCGGTCCCATCCGGAAGATTAGCCGCCAGTTGCGCGGGGACCGGCGGCGCCGAATGGGCGATCGAAAAAAACGAAAGGAATGCAATTACAGACGAAAAATAGGATTGGACTGTCAATCTCGTCATGGATGCTTTACCTGGATGCAACCGGTTCCAACTATTGAGAACGACGCTTCAGTATCAAACGCAACGGTGGGAACAGAAGTACTGTCGAAAGCATACAGATTTGAGCCGGTACGTTTATGCCGATTACCCCGACCCACGCGATCGATGCGGCATCAGATCGTCATCTGGTCTCGTTGACAGCCTCAGCTACTTCGGACTTCTTACGAATCGGCAGCGTACCAAATCGCTTGATTCGATTAACAGCTGCGCGCAGATCCAACGTGAGCTGCGACAGTTCACAGTTGACGCGTCGCGCCTTGAGCTGGTCCCTGACTTCCTCGTAGATTCAAGACTCGCTGGAAGACAACACGACACAAACAAACAGGGTGGAGTCACATGCGTAATGTTGGGCTGCAGTCTGGACTTTCGATAGGACTGCTCGCTTTGGCAGGATGTGGAGGCGGAGGGAGCGGCGGCGGCCAGGTCAATACCACCCCACCACCGGTCACCAACGCTTCACCCGGCGGAATATGGCGCGGCACCAGCAGCGCCTCCGGCCTGCAAGTGATCGGGCTCATCGATGAAGCTGGCGAGTTTCACTTCATCCAAAGCGACAACGTTCAATATGTTGGCACGGCCACCGTATCGGGCAACTCCATCAGTGCTAACTTCGATGGATTCACTCAGGTCGGAACAGTCTTCCAGGATCAAACCACACACGGAACGGGCACCGCGTCTGGCAGCGTCCAGCAACGCAGCTCGCTAACTTTGAATACACAGTTCAAAACTGACGGCGGTGCGAGTTCCAGCGGAACCCTGAATCTGATGTTCGATACTCTCTACAACAGAGCATCCTCACTCGCGACAATCGCCGGCAACTATTCGAGCAACGGCGAAGTAATCACCGTCGATAGTAACGGGAACGTGTTCGCACAAGATCCGACATCGGGATGCGTGACCAATGGGACTGTCTCCATCATCAACGCCACCTACAATGCCTACAAAGTACAATTCAGCTACGCCAATTGCACCGGACAATACAACGTCTTAAACGGATTGCAATTCAACGGCATGGGCACACTTGATAACACGAAATCACCCGAGACTGCGATCATCGGTGTAACTGCTCAGTCCGGCAATAATCGTTATGCAGCAGTTCTACAGTTGACTCGGACCTGAACCAGGCCCGCTCGACGCTGATGGATACCGCCATTTATTACACCTCAGCACTATCGCCTAATCACTTGCCGCGGCGATGGCCCTTCTCGCCAGAATCGCTGGTTAGACTTGCGAATCGCGGTGTTCAGCGACCACAGACTGTTTCAGTGAGCCACTGAATGATACTAGAGTCTCGGGTGCGCTGCGGGTTGTAGGCGTTTATCGTCAGGCGTCCATAGAAATTACCAGCACCATCGACTATGACGGGAGGATCCGAAGCATATGGGCTGCAAGCGCTATACGTCGAATACTGCGAGCCGTACTCACCGTATCGGTTGAAAATGCTGTCAGTCATGTAGGGTGATCCATGACTCCCATATGTGTTGGACACTGCGTCCGTGGAATACTGGTTGCAATTTAAGCACCCGAGGAATGTGCGGTGATTCAGTCCGCCAAAGATCAAGAGCTGTGGGGAAGTTGCAGTAGCGCGCCCAGCCTGTTCGCCTCGCGCTGCCGCAGCTAAGGAATTCGAGACCGCTTGTTGCTGCTCCGGAGTGAGAGCGCAACCCATTACCAGAAGACTAATGGCGGCGGATATGGAAATGCAACGCAACGTCAACATCTGCTTTTTTTATGTCTTGTTGATTCCCGCGGCCAACAATACTACCACTAGGGCGGCCTCGCTGATCTTCTATTGTTTCTTCGGACCGAAGGAGTTTTGAGCGCTTAATCGAGCTGCGCTATAGCACTGCGAATCTGTTAGGAGCAGTAACTAAATTCGCTAAATCGCGCCGCATCAAAATCGGGCCATTCATTCCTGCCCAACCAACGGGAGATTATCGTGACGCCGGGCGCAGTGCGCGAGACAATTCCGTCCTAACGTGCTTGAAATACCAAAACACGAACTGCACGGAGGTTTTACCATGTTTCGTCTATTGATCGTCGCCACCCTCTCAGGACTTCTCTTCGCGGGTTCCGTTTACGCCCGAGGGAGCTCACATTCCGCGGGTCCTCACTACGCGGGAGGTCACCATACGACGAGTCATGGCGGTCATTATGTCGGAGGTCATGGTTCATCACACAAAGGCGGGCACTACAAGAATCCGCGCACCGCTGACCATTACGGCCACCACAAACCCGGTTGATAGAAAAACAGCGACACTCTATGCGGATTTCGCATCGTGTTGGCTTCGGTCGCGCTGGCATTGACCATATGCGCTCTACCTCTTTCCCGAGCGCTGAGACGCCAGCGCTCTAATCTCAGCGCGCTAGAAGGATGGAAATCAATGAGGAAGTCCGCATTGGGATCGATATTCCTTTGTCCGTGTCTAAGCACAGTCGGGATTTGCGCAACGTCGGTGCGGAATTGTGCGTAACCGTCCGGAGCGTATCTATCTGACACTGAACGCGAATTCTTAAAGGATGTTGTATTGAGCGGAATAATGAGCAAGCCGTTCAATATATCGGGCAACTTGATCTATCTCGAGATTCACGCGCGCGCCCACGACCAACCGGCCCAGCGTGGTGACGGCCTGGGTGTGCGGGATGATATTGACACCGAATTCGTTACCGTCGACTTCATTGACAGTCAAACTGACTCCGTCGACCGCGACCGAGCCCTTGCGAGCGATGTAGCGGGCCAGGTCGTCGGGAACGGATATTTTGATTCGCTGGGACCGCGCATCACCACTGATTGAAGTAACAGTCGCGACACCGTCAATATGACCTGACACGAGGTGGCCGCCTAGGGCATCGCCCGCCTTCAACGAGGGCTCGAGGTTCACCGGCGTACCGGCGCGCAGGTCACCGAGGGTCGTCAGATTGAGAGTCTCGCGGGAGACATCTGCCGCAAACGCATTGCCGAGAAGCTCGGTCGCGGTGAGGCAGCAGCCTTGTACGCAGATGCTGTCTCCAACGCGGATGCCACTCGTATCCAGGCGATCGAACTCGATGACCATTTGCACATCGCCACCGCGGGGCTCCAGGGCCTGTACACGGCCGACGTCTTGAACGATTCCAGTAAACACCTACGCTCCTAGTTACTTCGGACGCATTCGCAGACGCAGATCATCGCCGAAGCGTTTCGCGTCGAACAAGGAGAAACCCCAGGCGTCCTGCAGAGATTGCAGTTCCGGCAGATTGACCAGCGGGCGCCCTTGCGGGCCGAGCAGCTTCGGGGCGACGTAGAGCAGGAGCTCGTCCACAAGGAATGTGGTGAGCAACTGCCCTGCCAGTGTCGGGCCGGCTTCGACCAGCACTTCGTTCACTTCCATCTCGCCGAGCTTCTTCAGCACCGCAAACAGATCCAGGAACCCGTCGTCCGACGGCACTTCTTCAATCCGCACGCCCTTCGCGGCAAGCGCCGCCCTTCGGCCCTGAAACGCCGCCGCTGAGTCTTGTTTGACGGCCGGCTTCGCGGGGACACCCCCGGTGGCAGGCCCGACAGTGACGCTATGGGCCGGGCCGCCGGTTGTGGACGTCGGGGCAACCGTGGGCTTTGTAGCCGCAGTGATGCCCGACGACGCACCCGCGCTGGCGGCAGCTGGCGCGTCCGCCGAAGGTGTGGTGTTGGCGCCGCTGGGCGCGGCTGCGGCGGCGGCAACCGGGTTCGAGATCAACACCGTGTCGCCGATAGTTGCATTCGCCAGCAGCGCTGCGCGAGCTCGAAGTGCCGCCTCCGATCCGGGCGTGGCAGAGCCAGCGACAGGTGTACTAGGCGGCGGTGGTGGGTTTGCGTCGTTGGCACCAGCCGAGGCCGTAGGGGCGCTCGACGGCGTAGCGCCATCGGAAACCGCGTCCACCTCAGGTTTCACGGGTATTGCGCCACTCAATGCAGCTCCTGCCCAAGTTGCATCATCCGAAGTCGGCGCAACGCCAGCCACATCCCCCGCCGCTGCCACGACAGGCGGCAAGACGCCAGGCGCCCCCGCGGCCGTAGCCGACGTCGCTGCCCCCTCCGCTGCGGGCGTCCGTACCGACCAGTTGGCCACTGGCGCCGCGGAAGTTGGCGCAGGGTCCGCCGATTTGACCGGCGAAGCACCCGCCATCGCGGCTGGCGCTGGGTCCGCTACCTTACTGGCCGCGGGCGTCGCAGAGGCCGTTAGGTCCATCACCGTCCCAGGAACGGCGGCCGGCACCGTAGCGGTCGTGGCCTTGGTAGACGCACCTGCGGACGCCGACGCGGAAGTACGAGCGTCAGCTTTCACGCTCACAGAGCCAGCAACGTTATCCGTACGAGCCGCCACCGAGTTGGGGCTCATCTCGAACGCACTGACCAACTCCGCCATATCATCAGGCAGCTTTGAAGAATCCACCGCCGCAGCCGCCGCCGCGGACAAACCACCGTCGGCAGCCGTAAAAATCACAACATCGCCGCCAGTAACCGCCGCCGCAGCGGCAACACCAGCGCCCGCCGCTGCGCCCGGTGCACGACCGCCACCAGCGCCCACCGCACCAGCCCCAGCCGCACCGGCCACGCCCGAACCAACACCCCCGACCCCAGCAAACAACTTCGCCCCCACAGGACTGCGCAACCGCGCATCCAGCACAACCCGCAAGGGCTGCCGTCCCTTAAACCCAGCCAACCTCACATTCAACTGCGGATCATCCGCCAACACCGTCCCGACACCAGTCATCACAGCGGAGCAGCGCGCCCGCCAGCGTTGAACGTCAGCGCGAGCGGGTTCGCCGGTGATCCACTGGCTGGCGCCATTGGCCAACGCCGTGCGCCCATCCAGGCTCATGGCGAGTTTGACGCGCACCCACGGAAGCCCCTCCTTCATGCGCTTCATGAACCCAATGTTGAGTTCAGTAGCCTCGTTCTGCATGAGCCCCGCCTCAACGGTCATTCCAGCCCGCAGAAGCGCATCAGCGCCCTGCCCGCTCACACGCGGGTTGGGGTCTTGCACGGCAAACACGACGCGCGCGATACGCGCTTCGATCAGGGCATTGACACAGGGAGGCGTGCGGCCGTGATGGCTGCAGGGCTCGAGGGTGACATAGGCTGTTGCCCCGGCGACGGGCTCCTTGGCCGAGCGAAGTGCCATGACCTCGGCATGCGGCTCACCGGCACGCTCATGGAAACCCTCGCCAATGATGCGATCGCCTTTGGCGATAACACATCCAACCCGAGGGTTGGGATGGGTTGTATCCAGACCTCGCTCGGCGAGAGCCAATGCCCGCGTCATCGCGAGGCGGTCGAATTCAGTGAACATTACGCGTCACCCGCAAGCGATCGTCCCTGACCGGCCCCCTGTCACGTTCACATAGCAACGTAACACTAGTCGGCCAACCAAACCATCTTCCGCACCCGGAACTGTTGGCTCTTGGCGACGCTTGACAGCACCGCGGAGCCCACCATTTTGCGACCGCGACCAACAGGCTCAGCGGCGGCCGCAAGACGCTGGCTCCCGGCGGCCCTTGCGCGCACCACCGCGGGCCGAGCCAGTCGCCGACAATTTTACTTTTGTCCCGTCCCCGCACTGGGCGCATCAGCCGGTAACAAAGGCAGCTGGTCCCGGTTAGCCTCTTTCGCAGGCTTGAGCCCTCGCTTGGGGTCCCGGGCGGCCAGCTCAGAAGCCGTGCGTTGCGCCCGCAGCCGCTGAATCTCCTCGTGGAACGCCTCAACGTCCTGAAAGTGGCGATAGACCGATGCGAAGCGGACAAAAGCCACCTCGTCGAGCTGCTGCAGCTCGTCCATCACAAACTCACCGATCACCCGCGAGGGTACCTCGCGATCGCCGATGATCCGCACTTTGTGGGTGATGCGGCTGACAGCCTCATCGATAGCCTCCCGGGAGACGGGACGCTTCTCGAGCGCCTTATCCATCCCAACCCGCAGCTTCGACTCGTCGTAGACCTCGCGCACGGCGTTCGACTTGACGACGACGGGCATCACCAGCTCCGCCGTCTCGAAAGTCGTGAAGCGCTCACCGCACTTCAAACACTCACGCCGACGGCGAATCTGACGCCCCTCTCCCGCCAGGCGTGAGTCGTTTACCTTCGTCTCAACGTGGCCGCAAAACGGACAATACACGCGGCGCCTCTGGGGCCTCTTACGAGCCGTACACCGGAAAGCGGCGGCACAGCTCGACGACCTTCGGTCGCACGCGCTCAATAGCCGCCTCTGAACCCTCATTGTCGAGAATCTCGACAATGAAGTCCGCTACCTGCTCGATCTCGGCCTCCTTGAATCCACGGGTGGTTGACGCAGGCGTTCCGATACGGATTCCGCTGGTCACCATCGGTGGCCGCGGGTCGTTCGGAACCGCATTCTTGTTCACCGTGATGTTGGCGCGACCCAGGGCCGCGTCAGCATCCTTACCGGTGATGTTGCGAGAAGCCAGGCTCAACAGGAACAGATGGTTATCTGTCCCGCCGGAAACAATCGGAAATCCTTTCTTGATCAGCCGCGCCGCCATCGCGCGCGCATTCTTCTGCACCTGCCCCTGATACTCCTTGAACTCCGGTTGGAGCGCTTCCAGGAAGGCCACGGCCTTGGCCGCAATGACATGCATCAACGGCCCACCCTGCGTGCCGGGGAAGACCAGCGAATTCAACTTTTTCGTGATCTCGTCATTCGCCTTCGCGAGAATCAAACCACCACGCGGGCCCCGCAGCGTCTTGTGCGTTGTCGTCGTAACAACATCAGCGTGCGGAATCGGATTGGGATAAAACCCTGCGGCTACGAGGCCGGCGACATGCGCCATGTCGACCACGAAGTAAGCACCGACACTCTTGGCGATCGCAGCGAACTTGGACCAATCAATGACACGCGAGTAGGCCGAGAAGCCGGCAATGATCATCTTCGGCTTGTTTTCTTCAGCCAGCCGCTGCACCTGCTCGTAATCAATCTCGCCCGTATCCGGCTTGATGCCGTACTGGGATGCCTTGAAGAACTTCCCGGAGAAGTTGACCTTGGCGCCGTGCGTGAGGTGGCCGCCGTGGTCGAGGCTCATGCCGAGAATCGCATCCCCGGGCTGAACCAACGCATAGTAGGCGGCGGCGTTCGCCTGCGAGCCGGAGTGCGGCTGCACGTTTGCATAGTCCGCCCCGAACAGCTTCTTCGCACGATCAATCGCCAACTGCTCGGCGATGTCGACATATTCGCAGCCACCGTAGTAACGCTTACCCGGATAGCCTTCCGCGTACTTGTTGGTTAATACGGAGCCCTGTGCTTCGAGCACGCGGGGGCTGGTGTAGTTCTCAGAGGCGATCAGCTCAACGTGATCTTCCTGGCGTTGCCGTTCCCCCTGGATGGCCTTGGCGAGCTCAGGGTCGAAACTGGCGATATCCATGGACTTGGCGAACATGCGAAGGGCCCCCGTGAAAACGGCTGCAAATGAACGCGATATTCTACCGGATCAGCCGCCGCCCGCCGGTCCAAAAGCGACGATCGCCTTGCAAGCTACAGCAGGTTCTCCACTACTGCGGACCACGCTTGTGCCAGATTCGAGCGGTTGTACCCGCCCCCACCCAATCCCAGCACCCGACCGTGGCCCAGACGATCCGCCAACTGCGCCAGCTCGCGTGCGGCTTTTCCGTGCGCAGCCGCGGAATAACGCAGGTGCGTGATTGGATCGCCCTCGAGACTGTCCGCGCCGCATTGAAGGATAATGAAGTCGGGCGCGAACTTTTCCAGGTGCGCCATCACTCGCGGCCACGCCGCGTCAAACGCGACATCATCCGAACCGGGCGGCATGGGAATATTGAGCTTCGTGCCCTCCGCCGCGCCCTTGCCGGTCTCCGAAGCAGCACCGGTACCCGGGTACAGGTACTGACCGTCTTCGTGCATATCGGCAAAAATGACCCTGGCGTCCTCTTCAAACGCGTAGAACACACCGTCACCATGGTGCGCATCGATGTCGACATAAGCGACACGTTCGAGGCCTGCCGCAAAAAGACGTTCAATTGCGACTCCGCAGTCATTGAACACACAGAACCCCGCAGCGTGATCGCGGCCGGCGTGGTGAAGACCCGCAATCGGAACGAACGCCCGCCGACACTGTCCTGACATGATTGCCGCAGACGCGTTCAAGGTCGCACCCACGACCGTAACAGCCGCCTCGTAGATTCCTCGAAATGCTGGCGTATCGCCCCCATCGAGGAAACCTTGCCCACTCACCGAGCGTTCACGAACGAGGTCTACGTACTCAGCAGTGTGGAATGACAGGAGCTCGTCATATGACGCATCGCGTACATCAATCATCTGCACGCGACGCTGGAGCCCGCGGGATTCGAACTCCCGAACAAATGCAGCGTGGCGGTCTGGGCCGAACGGATGGCCGGCACCGAAGCCGTAGCGAGCCAGTCTCTCGCTTACGACGACCCCCAGGTTGGTGTTGTCCATTGGGCCCAAAGCCTAGCACACGGCGATGCGAGACCAAGCGCCCCCCAGCCATCGCCAACGGGGGACGACTCCCCCATAATCCCCGCCCTCGTTCCGAACCTATTCTTCTCTCAAGATTTCAGGCATGGCCCAATACATCTATACGATGAACCGTGTGTCGAAGGTGGTTCCGCCGAAACGGCAGATCCTCCGCGACATCAGCCTCTCTTTCTTCCCGGGCGCCAAGATCGGCGTGCTGGGCCTGAACGGTTCCGGTAAGTCCACCCTGCTCAAGATCATGGCCGGCATCGACACCAATATAGATGGTGAAGCCCGCCCGCAGACCGGCATCCGGATCGGCTACCTGCCCCAGGAGCCCGAGCTCGACCCGCAGAAGGACGTCCGCGCCACGGTGATGGAAGGCGTGGGTCAGGACTTCAAGAATGTCCAGCGATTCAATGAGATCAGCGATAAGTTCGCTGAGCCGATGTCCGACGACGAGATGACGAAGCTGCTGGAGGAGCAGGCGAAGCTTCAGGACGCCATCGATGCCGCCGGCGGCTGGGAACTGGAACGCAAGCTCGAGATCGCGGCCGACGCCCTGCGCCTGCCGGCGTGGGAGGCGATCATCGGCCCTCTGTCCGGCGGTGAAAAGCGCCGCGTCGCCCTATGCCGGCTGCTGCTGTCCGCGCCTGACATGTTGTTGCTCGACGAGCCGACCAACCACCTCGATGCCCTGTCCATCGCCTGGTTGGAGCGTTATCTCGAGGAATACCCGAGCACCGTCATCGCCGTCACCCACGATCGCTACTTTCTCGACAACGTGGCCGAGTGGATCCTGGAGCTGGATCGCGGCCACGGCATTCCCTGGCACGGCAATTACTCTTCGTGGCTCGAGCAGAAGGAAGCGCGCCTCAAGCTGGAAGAGCGCGAACGCGAGGCACTGCGTAAAAACCTCGAACGCGAGCTGGAGTGGGTGCGTCAGAATCCCAAGGCGCGGCAGGCCAAGAGCAAGGCCAGAATGCAGCGTTACGAGGAGTTGGCGTCCAAGGAGTTCCAGGAACGCAACGAGACCAGCGAGATCTACATTCCCCCGGGTGAACGCCTGGGCGATCTCGTCATCGAAGTCGCCGGCTTGAAGAAGGGCTATGGCGACCGCCTCCTGATCGACAACCTGTCATTCAACCTGCCGCGCGGCGGCATCGTCGGCATCATCGGCCCGAACGGCGCCGGTAAGACCACCCTGTTTCGCATGCTGACGGGCGCCGAAAAGCCGGACGCCGGCGAAATAAGATTCGGACCCTCAACGAAGCTCGCCTACGTCGATCAGTCGCGCCAGGCGCTCGATGACAAAAAGACCGTGTTCCAGGAAATCTCCGGCGGCCTCGACCTGATCAAGGTCGGCAACTACGAGACCCCCTCGCGCGGTTATGTGGGCCGATTCAACTTCAAGGGCACCCAGCAACAACAGTTGATCGGCGACCTCTCCGGCGGTGAGCGCAATCGCGTGCACCTCGCCAAGGTGTTGAGGTCGGGCGGCAACGTGCTGCTGCTCGACGAGCCCACCAACGATCTGGACATCGAAACATTGCGCGCCCTCGAGGACGCACTGCTGAATTTCCCCGGTTGCGCCGTAGTAATCTCCCACGATCGCTGGTTCCTGGACCGCATCGCCACTCACATCCTCGCCTTCGAAGGCGATTCGCAGGTGGTGTGGTTCGAGGGGAACTACCAGGAGTACACCGAGGACTACAAGCGGCGCAAAGGGGATGAGGCAGTGCAACCTCATCGCATCAAGTACAAGCCCCTCACCCGTTAGTCTTGGCTGGTCAGCCGAATTCCGGGTCCCTGCCGGCGACCGAGGATCGAAGCGCCCTGCGCTGGGTGGCACCGCTCGCGGCGCTGGTCGTGTTCGGCGGTGTCGTGGGCGTTCTGCACCACGAGCTCAAGCAGCTCCACATAAGCCGCGTTTTCGAGCACCTGCACGCCATTCCCCGCACCAACATCCTCGCGGCGCTGGGCTTCACGGCGGCGAGCTACCTGTTGCTCAGCTCTTACGATGCGCTCGCCCTGCGCTACCGCCAGCGAGTCATTGTCTATAGCCGGATCCTCTTTACCTCGTTCATTGCCTACTCCTTCGGCCACACCCTGGGATTTGCCGCCTTCACGGGCGCCGCCATCCGCTTCAGGTTGTATTCAACAGCCAAAGTCACGGCCATTGATGTAGCGACCATCTCGGCCTTCAGCAGTCTGTCCATTGGCATCGGTCTCACGACTCTGACCGGCATCTCGCTGTTGGTCACGCCCGAGCAGGCATCCGATCTGCTGCATCTGCAACCGGCCTGGTCGATGTTGGTGGGCTTCCTGTTGCTGGCGGTCATCGCCGCCTACGGCTTGTGGGGCTCGCTGTCCAAAAATGTATTGGAGATCAGGGGCTGGGCATTAAAACCCCCGGGCCCGAAGATCGCCATCGTGCAGATCGTGCTCAGCGTCATCGACCTGAGCCTGTCCAGCGCAGTGTTGTGGTGGTTACTGCCACCGGACGCGCACATCAGCTTTATTGCGTTTGTAGGCGCCTATGCGGTTGCCGTGATTGCCGGAATCATCAGTCACGTCCCCGGCGGCATCGGTGTGTTCGAAACCGTCATTCTCTACACGCTCCCCGGAGTTCCCAAGGACGCCTTGCTGGGCTCGCTGCTGGCTTATCGCGTCGTGTACTACATGGTGCCGCTGTTCTTCGCGACACTGCTGTTTCTGACCAAAGAAGTCAGCGCGCAGCGTGGCAAGTTGGCCCGCGCTCGGGAACTGGCCGGAATCTACATCGCCCCCATCGTGCCGCAGATTGCCGGTGCTCTGACCTTCTTCGCGGGCACCCTGTTGTTGCTCTCCGGTGCAACACCCGGCATGGACGACCGTCTCCACTTCCTCTACGACTTCCTGCCGCTGATCGTAGTCGAGGCCTCACACCTGGCCGGCAGCGTGATCGGCCTGGGCCTGTTGATCCTCGCGCGTGCGTTGTTTCGCCGTGTCCATGCGGCCTACCACATTACGTTCTGGCTGCTCACTGCCGGCATTTTCGCGTCCCTCCTGAAGGGACTCGATTTCGAAGAAGCGCTGGTACTGGCAGTCGTCCTCGGTGTGCTCACCCTGGGACGCGGTGCATTCCATCGGCCGACGGCGATCCTGTCAGAGCGAGTTGGCCCGGTGTGGGTCGTCAGCATCATCGGCGTCATATCGCTGGCTGTTTGGATTGGGTTCGTTGCCTATCGGCACGTCGACTACTCGGATGAGCTTTGGTGGACCTTCGCGTTGGACGGAGACGCCCCGCGTATGTTGCGCGCGTCGCTCGTGGTGGTCGTGCTGCTGGCAGCCTACCTCCTGCTCACAATGTTACGACCCGCGCAACCTGAACCCGCAGTTGCCGGCCCCGACGACCTCGAACGCGCCAAGGGAATCATCGCGAAGTCCAACCTCACGGTCTGCAATGCCGCATTGACCGGCGATAAGCGCCTTCTGTTCAGTGACACCGGTGATGCCTTCGTTATGTATCAGATCGCCGGTCGCAGCTGGATTGCACTCGGCGACCCGGTCGGATCGGACTCCGGTGCGGAAGATCTCGTGTGGCGCTTCCGGGAAATGTCGGACCGCCACGGCGGCCAGACGGTCTTCTATCAGGTGAGCGGCGACCGCCTGCCCCTGTATGTCGACCTGGGACTCGCGGCGCTGAAGATTGGCGAAGAAGCCCGGGTCCCGCTGGCCGACTTCTCCCTCGAAGGCTCAGCCCGTGCGGATCTCCGTCAGGCTCACCGCCGCGCCGAGCGTGACGGTGCCACCTTCGAAGTCATCGGCCCCGAGCAGGTCCTGGAGATGCTCCCCGTGCTGGAGAAGATTTCCAACTCGTGGCTGACCAGCAAGTCTACGGGTGAGAAGCGTTTTTCAGTGGGGGCTTTCTCCGCCGAGTACCTGCGCAACTTTCCGATGGCTGTGGTGCGCAGTGAGGGCAATCCAACGGCCTTCGCCAACCTATGGACGTCCGGTACCAAGGACGAGCTGTCAGTGGACCTCATGCGCTTCGGCAACGAAGCGCCGCGCGGCGCCATGGACTACCTGTTCATTGAGCTCATGAAGTGGGGCCGCGCCCAGGGCTACCAGTGGTTCAACCTGGGAATGGCTCCGCTTGCCGGGCTCGAGCGCCATCCGCTGGCGCCAGCGTGGCATCGTGTCGGCAACTTCGTATTCAGGTACGGCGAGCATTTCTACAACTTCGAAGGACTGCGTCGTTATAAGACAAAGTTCGAGCCCGTGTGGGAGCCGAAATATCTGGTGGCGCGGGGTGGTCTTGCACTGCCGCGAGTGCTGGTGGATGTGTCGGTATTGATTGCGGGCGGGATGAAGGAATTATTCGCACGCTGACATCTGTAAGATTGGCGCTCTTACACACAATTCATCGGCTAGACTGCCTGCCGGGGATTTGAAAACAACAAGCGCTGGCGCAAGCCTTCACGCTATGTCCGTACACATCGACGCCGCGAGCCGACTGATCAATGACCAGGGACAGAACCTGGCCATCACCTGTCCGCACTGCGAGGTCGTATCACACATAACGCCGAGTGCGGTTCCGGATTTCGCGGAGCTGCAGGCGCGGAAACCCAGGCAGGTCGGCATCGTTTATAGCTGCGATGCGTGCCACGCTCCTGTGTTCACCCGCTATCAAGTGCGTATGTACGGGCCGACGCGGGTGGAGCTGGCGCCGCAATTTACGGAGATTGAGCGTGCGCGCGAGAAATTTTCCTTCACGTACCTGCCGCAGGAGGTGGAAGCTCTCTTCAAAGAGGCCCTCGCGTGCTTTTCGGCCGGCGCATTCAACGCCTTCGCTTCCATGTGTCGTCGCGCAGCGCAGGCGGTATTCGCTGATCTCGGCGAGGGCGGCAAGCTCCAGATCTTCGACGAGCTCAACACCACGCGGGATCTCGCCGGACTGTCAGCGGAAACCTACGGGAAACTGAAAACCCTCCTGTTCGGCACGGAATCGGACCCCCGCCCCGGTCCGCCGCTGCTGGACAGCTATGAAGCCGGGATCGTCCTCGAGGTCATGAAGGACGTTCTGTACGAGGCTTATGTCCGTAAGGGCAAGCTGCGCCAAGCCATTCTCGTGCGGCGCTTTTTCCTGGATGAAACCGCAGCCAACCTGGCTCCCGTTACGCCCGCGGCGCACTCAAGTTAAACCCCGCCCAGCCGTTATCTTCAGGGCAGGAGATAACGCTATGTCACTGATGCTGATGGACAGCGCGCTGGAGCGCATCAACCAGGCTCGAAACGACGCCTTCGCGAGGCACCACCTGCTGACAGGTGCAGTGCAGATCGTTGGCCAGCTTCGTAGTACTCTCAACGTGCGAGATGGCGGTCCTTTCGCCGCCAACCTGGACGATCTGTGTGAATACATGTCCCGTCAGCTCGTGGCTGCCAACCTCCAGAACCGGCCCGCGACCTTGGATGAGGTTGCGGATCTCCTGCGTGAGATTCGGAAAAACTCATGGATGGTGCAGTCATGTATGACGGTGCAGATACAGTAGTCCTCTACGAAGAGCTGGCATTTCAGGACGTTTTGCCACTCGCCTGGCGGCCCATGGCGACCGCCATTGACCGTGAGCTGACTGCGAGCTTCGACGAGCGAAACCTGCGCTTGCTGCAGGCGTGGGAAGCCATGGACCAGCACGTCCCCACCGAGAAGGTCGAGGACTCTCCCTACGCTGCCGAAATCCTGCGGCTCGATCTGAAGCTGAATCTGCTGCTGGATCTCGTCGGCCAGCTCCTGGTAGCCAACCACCCCCGTCCGCACCCGGTACCCGTACGCTTCAATGCGCTCGGTGCGATGTGGCGCGGGACCGGCACCCTTCCGGAAGCCGGTGAGCAAGGCATCGTCGAGATCTATCTGAGAGATTCGCTCTCGGAACCGCTGCGGATGGCTGGACGGGTAACCAGTGTCACCCCCGAGGGCGGCATCAAGGTCAAATTCCTGCCCATGGGCGAGGGTGTGTCCGACATTCTGGAGAAGCTCGCCTTCCGCCGTCACCGGCGTCAGATTGCCGGCGCCCGCCAGCCCCGCCGCTGATTGAGCGGAGCCATTCGTGACCGCCATCACGCGATGTGCGTTGCGAAAGGATCACAAAACGGGAACGGTTCACAGCTTTGAGACCCTGTACGCCTCAACATAAGACCACGCGTTGAGCGCAAGATAAGAATCTCAGGGTGCAGTGAATGGCCGCAGCGGAATCAGTCGTCGTCCCGGAAATGCTACGGAGCGAGACGGATGCCGGTTTCCCGGGAATCACCTCCCTCGATGACCGCCGCGCCCGCCTCCCTACCGGTACTTCCGCTCCCATCCGCGAGGTCATCTCGCTGATTCGGCAGGTCGCCGGTCACGACTCGACCGTTCTCGTGCTGGGCGAGTCCGGCACGGGCAAGGAAGTCTGCGCACGCGCCATCCATGATCTCTCCCCGCGTCGCAACCGGCCCTTCGTGGCCGTGAACTGTGGCGCCATCCCCGCTGACCTGCTCGAATCCGAGCTGTTCGGCCACGAGCGCGGTGCCTTCACCGGCGCGGTCTCCGCCCGCAAGGGTCGTTTCGAGATCGCCGAGGGCGGCACGCTGTTCCTGGACGAAATCGGCGACATGAGCCCGACGATGCAGGTCAAGCTGCTGCGCGTGTTGCAGGAGCGCGTGTTTGAGCGTGTCGGCAATCAAACATCGATGAAGTGCAACGTGCGCATCATCGCCGCGACGCACCGCAACCTCGAAGATTCGATCCAGCGCGGCACCTTCCGCGAGGATCTGTTTCATCGCATCAATGTGTTCCCCATTGAGATGCCCGCACTGCGGGCGCGCATCGAAGATCTGCCGCTGTTGGTTCGCGATTGCATCGCAATCAATCTGCAGGAAGGTCGCGGCCGCGTGCAACTCTCACCGCGCACCCTCGGTGCCCTGGCGTTGTGTCAGTGGACCGGCAACGTGCGCGAGCTCGCCAACCTGATTGAACGACTGTCGATCGTCTGCGCCGGGCGCACGGTCGAAGTCCGGGATTTACCGCCGAAATACCGGCCGCCGGTGGACTGGACCCTCGAAGTCAAGACACTGGAATTGCCGCCTCCCGCGCCCGCGGAGGAGGACGAGGACGAGCACCTGTGCGACGAGCATGCCCTGTCGGTGCTCGAAGAAGTCGAGTTGGAACGCGCCGAGCGCAAGGAAACATCCAACAAGGTCGCGACCGGCGATGCACTGGCAACACTGCCCGAGGACGGGCTCGACCTGCGAGAGCACCTGCTCACGATCGAACGTCAGTTGATCGAACAGGCGCTGCAGCGCTCCCGCGGCACGGTGGCCAAGGCCGCCCGCCTCCTGAACCTGCGGCGCACGACGCTCGTCGAGAAGATGCGCAAGCTCGGAATGGGCGGCGATTTTCCGCCGGAAGTTTGACGCTCGGGCGGCGCAATCGTGCCGCCGTTGTGACCCCCTTCACGCTTTAATACCCAACACCGCCAGGCACGGCTTTTGCAATCTCCACTTCACCAGGCACACGCCCATGGTGAAGTGAATGATCGACGCTCAGACAGACAAGCACCCAGTCAACGCCCCGCGGGCCTTTGCAGCCTGCAAGGCCGATCCCGAGCCCGTCGCCTTTGCGCCCAACTCGATGCGCCTCATCGAGCTCGCACGGCGTGTCGCGCAAAGCGATTGCACGGTTCTCATCGTTGGCGAATCCGGTACCGGCAAGGAAGTCCTGGCACGATTCATTCACCGCTGCTCACCCCGCAGCCGTGAGCCCTTCATTGCCGTCAATTGCGCCGCGATTCCGGAGAACATGCTGGAAGCCATGTTGTTTGGTTATGAGCGTGGCGCGTTCACCGGCGCCCATGCCGCGCATCCCGGCAAATTCGAACAGGCGCAAGGCGGAACCCTGCTCCTCGACGAGATCACCGAGATGCCGCTGGGTCTGCAGGCGAAGCTGTTGCGCGTTCTGCAGGAGCGCGAAGTGGAGCGCCTGGGCGGACGGACGCCGATCGCACTCGATGTGCGCGTACTGGCAACCACCAACCGTCGCCTGCGTGAAGAAGTCGCTGCCGGCCGCTTCCGCGAAGACCTTTACTACCGACTGAATGTATTCCCCCTCGCGATCTCGCCGTTGCGCGCGCGTCGCGAAGACGTCCTGCCTCTGGCAATGCAACTGTTGAGCGGGCGTTGCCGGCCCGGCGAACAGATCCCCGCACTGGGCGCGGATGCCGCCCATCTGCTGTTGACTTACCCCTGGCCCGGCAATGTCCGCGAGTTGGATAACCTCCTGCAGCGCGCGTTGATCCTCGTGAATGGGCCGGTCATTCACCAGGACCACATCCAGTTTGAGCTGGCCAACGAGGGCCACCTGGCCTCGCAAGACGTGCCCCTGGTCGCAATCAAGGCCCCCGCAATGGACGTGCCGTCTGCCAACTCCCTGGCACGCTCATTGGATGAGACCGAACGCGACCTGATTCTCGATGCATTGCGGACCGGCCAGGGAAGCCGGCGCGAAGTCGCGGAGCGGCTGGGCATCAGCCAGCGGACTCTGCGTTACAAGCTGGCTCGACTCCGTGAAGCCGGTGTCGACGTACCCGCGGCTTAACCCGGAAAGGACACACACATGAGTCTCGAAATCGACTCCGTACTAGCTCAGATCCGCTCGCTGTCCTCACAGGCGAAGGGCGGTCTGGGTGGTATCGCTCCCCCACAGTCACCCACCGCGACCGACAAGTCAGGACCGAGTGCCTTCGCCACGCTGATGGGCAAAGCCGTCAACAGCGTGAACCAGCAGGAACTGACCGCCGGGAAAATGACCGACGCCTTTCAGCGCGGCGACCCGGGAGTGGAGCTCCCGCAGGTCATGCTCGAAATGCAGAAAGCGAGCGTGTCGTTCCGCGCATTGACCGAGGTTCGAAACCGCGTGGTCAGTGCGTATCAAGAAATCATGAACATGCAGATCTGATAGAGGTCTCGTAGCCCTTGAACGCCGAAGTCTCCCAGCTGCCTGTTCCTACCACTCCGCCTTGGCAGCAAGCGCTGAAACCTTTACTGCTGCTCGTGGGCATTGCCATGGCAGTGGCCGCGGGCGTGACCGTCGTGTTGTGGTCGCGCGGCCCCACCTACTCCACGTTGTATGCAAACCTCGGCACGCAGGACCAGGCACAGATCACTCAGGCACTGGATGCGGCCCAGATTCCCTATCGCATGGCTCCGGGTTCGAGCACGATCGAAGTGCCTGCCGAGAAGTTGAATGACGCGAGACTGAAGCTCGCGGGCCAGGGGCTGCCCGAAGGCGGCGGTGGCTTCGCCATGATGGACAAGGACCCCGGCTTCGGGGTCAGTCAGTTTATGGAGAACGCCCGCTACCAACATGCTCTCGAGGCCGAGCTGGCGCGCACCATCTCTGCCCTGCGGCCCGTCGAGGGCGCCCGCGTGCACCTCGCAGTGCCGCGGCCCTCCGCATTCGTTCGCGATCACAAGGGCGCGAGCGCGTCCGTATTCCTGCAACTCAAACAGGGTCGGCGCCTCGAGCAGGAGCAGATCCAGGCCATTGTGAACCTCGTGGCCTCCAGCATTCCCGACCTGGAAGCCAACTCGGTCACGGTCGTCGATCAACAGGGTCGGCTGTTGTCGTCTCCGGAAGGGCGCGACCAGTTCTCCATGCGCGAGCAGCAGTACGACATGATTCACCGGCTCGAGGACGACTACGGTCAGCGCATCGAGGCCCTGCTGATACCGTTGGTAGGTCCCGGCCGCGTGCACGCACAAGTGGTCGCTCAAATGGATATGGCCGTGACCGAAGAGGCTCACGAGCAATACAAGCCTGACAGCCAGATCGTGCGCAGCGAGCAGACTTCGGAGTCGGTGACCAAAGATGCCAATGGCACGCAGGGCGTTCCAGGAGCGTTGACCAACCAGCCGCCCGCGGCAGGTGTCGCTCAGCCGCCTGCGCCCAACACTCCCCCCAAGCCCGCGGCTAACGGCGCACCCGCCGCCGCCGGAGCCGCAGCTGCGGCAACGACTGCCACCACTACGCCGACGACGGAAAGCACTTCCAAGCAGGCCACCAAGAACTATGAAATCGACCGCACGGTTGCCTACACCAAGCAACCGGCCGGCCGCTTGCGCCGGATCACGGTCGCCGTGTTGATTGACAACCTGCGCTCGGTGGGCAAGGACGGGAAGCCTAAGGAAACCCCGCTGGCCAAGGAACAGCTCGATCACATCAATCAGCTGGTGAAGGATGCCGTCGGCTACGACGAGCAGAGAGGCGACAGCGTGAATGTGGTCAACGCCTCGTTCACCCAGGACACCACGCCGGCACCCGAAGGCGAGTTGGTATCCGCGAAGATCTGGGAATCGCCGCTGTTCCTGGACATCGCCAAGATCGTGGGCGGTCTCGTGGTGCTGCTGGTTCTCGTGCTGTCGGTCATCCGGCCGCTGGTCAAGAACCTGATCGCCCCCACCGCACAACAGATGCAGGTACAGGTTCTGCCAAAACAGGCCGCTGCCGCACTGGGCGCGAGCCCCGAAGAGGCATCCAATACACCAGCGCTGCCCAGCGCCTCCCAACAGGCCGCCGCCACCCACGAACAGCAGATAGCACTGGCCCGGACCCTGGTCACACAGGACCCGAAGCGCGTAGCACAGGTCGTCAAAGGCTGGGTGGCCAACGATGACTGAGAAAGCGGAACGCTCGGGCACTGAGCGCGCAGCCATTTTGCTGTTGACCCTGGGTGAGCGCGAAGCCGCCGAGGTGCTGAAGCAGATGGGCGCCAAGGAAGTGCAGCGCATCGGCGCTGCCATGGCCAAACTGCAGAACGTCTCCAGGGAAGAAGTTCAGAGCGTCATCGCGGAATTCTCTTCCTCGGTCGAGAACCAGACCTCGGTGGGTGTCGGCACGGATGAGTTCCTGCGCAAGGTCCTGATCGATGCGCTCGGCCCGGAAAAAGCCTCCGGCATCATCGATCGCATCAGTGTCGGGCGCTCGACCAAGGGTCTCGAAGCCCTGAAGTGGATGGATGGACGCGCCGTAGCGGAGCTGATCCGTCTCGAGCATCCCCAGATCATAGCCATTGTCCTCGCCTACCTCGAGGCCGACCAGGCCGCCGAAGTGTTGGTGCACCTGCCGCCCAACACACGCTCGGACATCATGGTCCGTATTGCAACTCTCGATGGTGTGCAGCCCAGCGCCCTGAGCGAGCTGGATGACATCATGGAGAAGACCTTCGCCGGCAAAGGCACCACGCGCACTTCCGCCCTGGGAGGGGCGAAGGCCGCGGCCAACATCATCAACAACCTCGAGCCCAGCCAGGAAGGCCTCATCATGGAGCAGATCACCCAGGCTGATGAGCAGCTGGGCTCGCGCATCCAGGATCTCATCTTCGTATTCGACAACCTGCTGGAGATCGACGATCGCAGCATGCAGGAGCTGCTGCGCCAGGTGGCCAGCGACAAGCTGCTGCTCGCCATGAAGGGCGCGGACGATGCCATGAAGGAAAAGATCTTCAAGAACATGTCGCAACGCGCGGCGGAAATGTTGAAGGACGATCTGGAATCCAAGGGACCCGTGAAGATTTCCGAAGTCGAAGGCGCGCAGAAGGAAATTCTGCAGACCGCCCGCAAGCTGGCCGAAGCCGGCACCATCCAGCTCGCGAGCAAGGGCGATGAGTATGTCTGAGCCACGGCGGCCCATCCCGGCACGCACGGCTGCTGTGGAGCGTTGGGCGCTTCCGGATGTCGCAGGGCCCGTCATCAGCCGCGTCCGCGAGGAAAAGAAGTCCCCCGTCGACAACAGCGTCGATCTGCTGCGCCAGGCGTTGCAGGAAAGCGAAGCCCGAGGCTACCAGGCAGGTCTGGAAAAAGCGCAGGCCGAAAGTCAGGTCACCTTGGACGCCCTCGCCGCGCGAGTCGCCCAGTTGGACTCCATTCTCCAGTTGCTCGGCGCACCCCTGCAACAGTTGGATGCTGAAGTCGAGAAAGAATTACTGAACCTCACGCTGGCGGTGGGCAAACAACTGGCCCGGCGGGAGCTGCGCGTGGATCCCACCCAGGTGATCGGGATCATTCGCGAGTCCCTGGCCCAACTGCCCGCCTCTGCCCGTGATGTGCGAGTTCATCTGCATCCAGAGGATGCCGCGACCGTCCGCGAACGTCTCGCCGAGCCCTCCCAGGAGCGCGCCTGGAAGATTGTCGAAGATCCAACTCTCAGCCGCGGCGGTTGCATGATCCGCACAGAAAACTCGCAGCTCGACGCAAGGCTCGACAGCCGCATCAGCGCGGTGATTGCAAGCGCTCTCGGGGACGAGCGCGCACCGGAGCGCCCGGCTGCCGACTCAGCGACGCCATCTGAGTCCCCCGGGGTAACCGAGTGACCGCCCTCAGCACCGAACGAGCGCTCGAGCGACCCTCCGAGGCCGCGCCGTGACCGATCTCAACACCCAACGGACCGCGAACTGGAGCGAGCGCCTCGCAAAGCGCACGCGGCGCATCGAGCAAACTCTTCCACCCCCTGTGGAAGGCTCCCTGACCCGCATGGTCGGTCTGACCCTGGAAGCAACAGGCTGCCAGGCATCCATTGGCGACTATTGCGATGTCATTACGAGAGACGGCTCGCGTATTGAATCCGAAGTGGTGGGTTTCGCGGGCGACCGCCTCTACCTCATGCCGACCGGCGACATACAGGGACTGGGACCCAGCGCGCGTGTCATTCCCAGGCAGCGCGGCGCGGGAACCGTCCGGGTCGGTCCACAGCTGCTGGGTCGCATCGTCGATGGCGCCTGCAATCCGCTCGATGGCCTGGGTCCCCTCGAATGCGAGGACCGCGTCCGCCTCACCGGCAAACCCATCAATCCCCTGTCTCGTGCCCCGATCGAAGAGCCGCTCGACGTGGGCATCCGCGCAATCAACTCACTGCTGACCGTCGGCCGCGGTCAACGTGTTGGTTTGTTCGCAGGCAGCGGCGTAGGTAAGAGCGTGCTGCTGGGCATGATGGCCCGCTACACGAGCGCCGACATCATCGTGGTCGGTCTCATAGGAGAGAGAGGCCGCGAAGTCAAAGAATTCGTCGAACGCATTCTCGGTCCCAAGGACCGCAAGCGCGCGGTCGTAGTGGCAGCGCCCGCCGATTCCCCGCCTCTCATGCGCCTGCATGGCGCATGGCTCGCAACAGCCATCGCCGAGTACTTTCGCGACCAGGGTGCCAACGTGTTGCTGTTGATGGACTCGGTGACCCGCTTTGCGCAGGCGCAGCGCGAAATCGGCCTCGCCATCGGCGAAGCCCCTGCCACCAAGGGTTACCCGCCTTCGGTGTTTGCACGATTGCCGCAGCTCGTGGAGCGCGCCGGCAACGGTGCAGAAGGCTCGGGATCGATCACCGCGTTCTACACAGTTCTGACAGAAGGTGACGACACCAACGATCCGGTCGCTGATGCGGCGCGCGCGATTCTCGACGGACACATCGTTTTGTCGCGGCGCATCGCCGAAAGCGGCCAGTATCCCGCGATCGATATCGAAGCGTCCGTGAGCCGTGTGATGCACGAGATCTCGACGCCCGCGCAAATGCAGATTGCACGGCAATTCCGTCAGACCTTGTCCACGTATCAACAGAATCGCGACCTGATTGCGGTGGGTGCGTATCAGCGTGGCAGCGATCCACGCATCGATAACGCCGTCACACTCTGGCCCCGGCTGCAAAAATTTCTGCAACAGGATATCCGTGAGCGTGCCGATTTCGCGGCAAGCCTCACAGCGCTTCAGACCGTACTGGCGGACAGTGGCGGCGGAAAACCCGCCTGACGCCTAGGGGAAGCACATGAAGCGCGCTCAGAGATTGGAAATAGTTCAGAACGTCGTTGACGATCTGGAGCGACGCCGCGCCGAAGCACTCGCCAGCAGCGAGCGCCGGGTCTCCGAGAGCGAGGCGAAGCTCGCCGAGCTCGAGAGTTACCACGCGAGCTACGTTCACGGCTTCAACGTCCGTGCCGGGTCCGGCATCGACGCCAACCTGGCCCGCGACTACCAGGCCTTCCTGGCGCGCCTCGAAGAAGCTATTCGTCAACAGACCCAGGTTGTGACTCGCACGCGCGCGCAGCGCGACAGCGAATGGCAGAACTGGCAGGGCGCCGCCCAGCGCGCCGAGGCCGTTGGTCAGATGGTCAAGCGCTTCCAGACCGAGGAAGTGCGGACCGCTGACAGACGGGAACAACAAGAGTCCGACGAGCGCTCCGCGCGCGCGTGGGCTTCGCAGCCTGCATAGGCCTATGGATTGGTGGCACATGGCGCTTAATATTCGACCGTCTTCCGACAGCTCAGCTTCCAGCAGCACGAAATCGTCCAGCAACAAGGCTTCGACGAGCGACCTGTTCGCGCAGGATATGAAGGCCACCGCGGCGAAGCAGGCCAGGCAGCCTGCCCCGGCACCGAAACCCAGCAAGCCCGCCAGCACGCCCAAGCCGAAACACACAGCCGACGATTCCAGCGATTCCCAAGGCAAGCACACGAGCGGTGCCAGCAACGCCAGCAAGCCAAAGGCGTCGTCTGCGAGCCAGGCCGCGGCCAATCCACAATCCGGCCAGGACAGCTCCGCCCCCGATGACGCAGCCGCTTCCGCAGCCAATGGAGTCGCCAACGGCGCAAAGGGCCGAGCCCCTGCGCGCAGCGCGCCAAAAAACGCCAGCGCCCAGGATGTCGCGGCCAAGAACGCCGCCGATGGCAGCACGGATCCCAGCACCGACAGCACCAATCAGTCCGGTCTCAGCCTGCTCCAGTTACTCGCCAAATCGCTGGAAAGTGACGACACCGACGCGACTGCAACGGACGCCGCGGCACCTGCGGCAACCGATAAAACCAGCGCCGATGGCACCGACAAAACCAGCGACGATCCCAATGCAATCGCGCTCGCGATGTTCAGCCAGGCGCTCGCTGCAACCCTCGCGCGGCAACAATCCCCAACTGCGAATGCTGGTACCGGCGACGCAACAACAGGCATAACGAGCGCAACCCAATCACCGGGTGGGGCCGCATCGATGCAGGACCTGATGACCGTGCTCGCGCACGATGTTGCCGCAGATGCAAAAGGCAAATCTGACGACGGTGCAACGCAATTCAATGTAGACCCTACAAAGGGCGCTGCGAGCGATGCCAGCAGCAGTGACACCACCGCCCTTGGGCCTAACGCACTGGCTCATCTGGGAGTTGCGTCACACTTTGCAGCGCAGCACCTGGGCAATGACACCAACACCGCCGACCTGAAGTCCCCCGTCGGCTCGTCGGCCTGGCAGGACGAGGTCGCCACACACCTCACCTGGATGACGCAAAAGGGCCTGGAAACAGGCTCTCTGCGTGTTTCACCGGAGCACCTGGGCCCGGTGGAGGTCAACATCTCCGTACAGAACGGCGATGCGAGCGTGTGGTTCGCGGCGACCCATCCGGACACCCGTGCTGCGCTGGAACAGGCGCTGCCCCGGTTGCGCGAAATGTTTGCGAATCAGGGAATGAACCTCGCCGACTCCGGCGTCTCACGCCAGTCGCATGGCAATCAAAGCCGGTCAGGAGCCTCCCGAGGCGTCACCGGCGTATCCGCCGTGGGTGCGCCCGACGGTAGTTCCAGCGCTTCCGCCCGCGTCAATCTCGGCCTCGTAGACCTCTACGCCTGAAGCCTCCATCGCGCCGCCAATAATCCGGCGGTAGTGATGCATTTCACACTCTTCAGAATGCTGCAAATGCCTTGTTTTATAGGCATTTGCACACCTCCGCAGGCCCATGGCACGCACGTTGCAACTTCCGCTGGCGGCCTATGTATGCCGCGGTTGAAGAGTGAACGCAGGCATGGCAGAAGCACCCACTTTGCAAGCGGCCGAAGGCGCCGCCCCCAAGAAGAGCAAGAAGCTGCTCATCATCGGCCTCGCCGCCTTCGTGGTGTTGGCCGGTGGCGGCGCAGCAGCGTTCATGCTCATGGGTCACAACGATCCGCACAAGAAGGTCGAGGCTAAGAAAGAGCCCGCCAAGCCACCCCTCTATGTGGCGCTGGATCCCCCCTTCGTCGCCAATTTCGGCGGCGACCAGGTCGTGCGCTTCCTGCAGATCACCGTGCAGATCCTCACCCGCGAGCAAGAGACCGTCGAGGTCCTCAAGGCCAACGACCCGGTGGTGCGTGACAACCTGCTGATGTTGTTCAGCGGTCAGAAATACGAAGTCGTCGCCCAACCCGAAGGCAAGGAGAAACTCAGGCAGGACGCCCTCAAGTCGGTCCGCCACGTCGTCGAAACCAACGGCGGCAAGGCGGCCACCATCGAGAACGTCTATTTCACCAGCTTCGTAATGCAATAACCGCAGTAAGAACCGTGAGCGACGACAAGATACTCGATCAGGATGAAATCGACGCCCTCATTCACGGCGTCGACATAGGGTCAGTGAAGACCGAGGCGGAGCCCGCCCCCGGGGAAGCTCGCGCCTACGATTTCAACAACCAGATGCGGATCGTGCGCGGCCGCATGCCGACGCTCGAGATGATCAACGAGCGCTTCGCACGCATCTTCCGTGTCAGTCTGTACAACATGCTGCGCCGGACCCCGGAAATCTCGGTGCAGCCGATCCAGGTCAAGAAGTTCAGCGAGTACGTGCACACGTTGCACGTGCCCACGAGCCTCAACCTCGTGAAGATGAATCCACTGCGCGGCACCGCGCTGGTGGTCCTCGAGCCCAAACTCGTATTCGCAGCCGTGGACAACTTCTTCGGCGGCACCGGCCGGCACGCAAAGATTGAAGGCCGCGAGTTCACCGCCACCGAGCAACGTGTCATCCACATGGTCCTGCGCAACGTGTTTGCCGACCTGCACGAAGCCTGGTCACACGTGGCGCCGCTCGAAATCGAATTCGTGCAGCACGAAATCAACCCGCATTTTGCCAACATCGTCTCGCCCTCGGAGATCGTGGTCGTCACCAGCTTCCACATCGAGCTGGATGGTGGCGGCGGCAACCTGCACGTCACCATGCCCTACGCCATGATCGAGCCGCTGCGCGAGGTGTTGGATGCGGGCATGGCGAGCGACCGCGTGGACAACGACGAGCGTTGGGCAGTCTGTCTGCGCGAAGAGATCGAAGAGGCCGAAGTGCAGCTCTCCACGCGCCTCGGTCATTGCAACATCTCATTGTCCACACTGTTGAATCTGAAGCCCGGGGACATCGTGCCGTGCGACTTCCTGGGCAAAGTCACCCTTCTCGCCGAGGACGTACCGATTTTCCGCGGCAGCTTCGGCCTGTCGCACGGCCTCCAGGCCGTGAAGGTCGAAGAGCGCGTCCGCCGCAACCCCCCTGTTTTGACGACTGATGGCCTGAGTGCCAAGAGAGCTTGAGGAAGACCCCATGAATGTCAATGCAACCGAGCCTCGTCCCGCAGAATTCAGTGACCTTCAAGATGAAGGCCAGCCCGGATCAGGCCGTGACGTCAACCTCGACGTCATCCTCGATGTGCCTGTCACCCTGTCGATGGAAGTGGGGCGCACGCGCATTCCCATCCGCAACCTGTTGCAGTTGAACCAGGGTTCGGTGGTCGAGCTCGATCGAGCCGCCGGCGAGCCCCTCGACGTGTTTGTGAACGGAACCCTCGTGGCCCACGGCGAAGTCGTGGTCGTCAACGAAAAGTTTGGTATCCGCCTCACCGACGTGATCAGTCCCGCTGAGCGGATTCGCAAGCTGAAGTGAGTGTTGTGATTCCAAGGTCCCTCGCCGCCGTGTTTTTCGGCGCCGTAGCGCAGGCTGCGGCGCTCGTTGCGTTTGCCGGGAGTGTCACCGGCACCACTGCGCTGTCAGCCGCCGTTGGCACCACCGCTGCCACGGCTCTCTCCGGCGTCACGGCGCTTTCGGGCTCCGCTGGCACCGCGGCCACAGCTGTCTCCGGCACCGCTAGCGCCACTGCCAACACGGTCCTTTCGGCAAACCTCGGTGCCACTGCTCCTTCCAGCGCCACTGTCGACGACGCATCGGCGCCCCCGGCAATCTCCCATCCTTTCGCGGCGCCCCAGGCCGTGACCACTCCCACGGCTCCGACTGCGGGCGGACTTGCACAAGTCACGTTTGCGCTGTTGCTCGTCCTGGTCGCAATTTTTGCCGTGGCCTGGGTGGCCCGCCGCATGCGCGGTTTCAACAACCGCGTCGGCGATGCCATCGACGTCCTGGCTGACATCCCCCTCGGCCAGAAAGAGCGCGCCGTCCTCCTCAAAGTCGGCGCGAAGCAGATCCTGGTCGGTGTCGCCCCGGGCCGGGTCAACACGTTGCACGTGTTGGAAGAGCCCCTGGACCTGAAGAAGCCCACCGCGGGCCCGACCGATTCGCGCCCCAATTTCAAGCAATTGATGCTGCGGAGCCTGGGCAAATGAAGCGCCTGATCGGCATTGCCGCAGCCCTGATTCCAGTGGCCTTGGCTCTGGCACCCGCCGGCTCCATGGCCGCCGATATCGGCCTCCCCGCCGTGTCCGTACAAACGAACCCCGGCGCTGGTGGCGGCCAGACCTACACCCTGACATTGCAGGTCCTGGCGCTGATGACGGCGCTGACCCTGCTGCCGGCCATCCTGCTGATGATGACCGCCTTCACGCGCGTCATCATCGTGTTGAGCATCCTGCGCCAGGCCCTCGGCGCCGGCCAGACACCGCCCAACCAGGTCCTGATCGGCCTGTCGCTGTTCCTGACCTTCTTCATCATGACCCCGGTCATCGACCGCATCAACGAAGAAGCCTTCAAACCCTATAACGCCGGCACCATCGAAGCCTCCGTCGCAATGGACCGCGCCCTCGTCCCCCTGAAGAAATTCATGCTGGACCAGACCCGCGAAGCCGACATCGCCACGTTCGTAAAGATCTCAGGCGGCAAGGGTTTTGCTACCCCCCAGGATGTGCCGCTGACTCTGCTCGTCCCCGCGTTTGTCACGAGCGAGCTGAAAACGGCCTTCCTCATGGGCTTCCTGATCTTCATCCCCTTCGTGATCATCGACCTGGTCGTGGCCAGCGTGCTGATGTCCATGGGCATGATGATGTTGTCACCCGTGCTCATTTCATTGCCGTTCAAACTCATGTTGTTCGTGCTCGTAGACGGCTGGACGCTCGTCATGGGCACGCTCGCTTCGAGCTTCTACTCCTGACCCTGGTACGTCATGTCACCTGAAACTGTAATGTCCATTGGCAGTCGCGCCCTCGAGATTACGATGCTGCTCGCAGCACCGATGCTGCTGGTAGCCCTCGTCACAGGCTTGATCATCGGCGCCTTCCAGGCGGCGACGCAGATCAACGAACAGACGCTGTCGTTCATTCCCAAGCTGCTGGCCCTGGCGCTCACGATGGTCGTCGCGGGCCCCTGGATGCTCAAAGTGTTGCTGAGCTACACGCACGAGCTGTTCGAAAGCATTCCGAATCTCATCAACTGATCGGGGACCTGCGCGCGAGTCATGATCTCACTCACCACAGGACAGCTCGAGGGATGGCTCGCGCAGTTGCTGTGGCCGTTCGTCCGCGTGGGCTCCTGCTTCATGGTCGCACCGGCCTTCGGTGCGCAATTTATCCCGGCGCGAATCCGGATCGTGCTGGCGGGTGCGGTGGCCATGATCATTGCGCCCCTCATTACGACACCTGCCGACATCCCGGTGTTCTCCGCCACCGGCGTGTTGGTCACCCTGCAGCAGATCATCATCGGAATCGCCATCGGATTCAGCCTGCAGTTGTTGTTCGACGCCGTCACGCTCGGCGGCCAGTTGCTCGCCAACAGCATGGGGCTGTCCTTTGCATTCAATACCGACCCGATGCACGGCGTGCAGACACCTGTGTTGGGCCAGATCTACAGCATGCTGGTCATGCTCACCTTTCTCGCCCTGAACGGACACCTGAAGCTCATCGAAGTATTGGTCGATGGCTTTCGCACGCTCCCCGTGGGGACGACCGGCCTCGGTCAGGACGGCATCTGGACGATTGTGACCTGGGGCTCGCTGCTTTTCTCGGGCGCGCTGCAGATTGCGCTGCCCGGTGTTACAGCCCTGCTCATCGTCAACATCGCCTTCGGCGTGATGAGTCGCGCGGCGCCGCAGTTCAACCTGTTCGGTGTCGGCTTCCCGATCACACTGGTGTTCGGCATGATGATCATTCTCGCGGGGCTGCCGGCGATGCAAACCACGTTCGTACATCTGCTGTCAGATGCTTTCGACCTGCTGCGCAAGCTCAGTGCTCCGGGGAGTTGAAGCATGGCCGAGAATGATGCAGAAAAAACCGAACAACCTACGCAAAAGCGCCTGGAAGAGGCGCGCAAGAAAGGTCAACTGCCTCGCTCGCAGGAGCTCAGCGCAGCCGCAGTCGTGCTGGCCGTTGGCGGCGGCCTGCACTATCTCGGCGGTTACATGGGCACCCGTCTGAACGGGCTCATGATGGCGAGCCTGAGTCTGACGCGCGAGCAGTCGGTTGACGAATCACTGATGATCTCGACCCTGACGACGGAGGCGACCCACGCGCTGATCGCGATTGCGCCCATCCTGGGACTGACGATGATTGTCGCCCTGCTCGCACCCATGCTGCTCGGCGGCTGGAATCTGAGTGTCGAAGCCCTGGCCCCCGACTTCACCCGGCTCAATCCCCTGACCGGGTTCGGGCGCATGTTCTCCACCAACAGTGTCGTGAACCTCGCCAAGGCCTTCCTCAAATTTATTTTCCTGGCGCTCGTGTCGGTGATCATCCTGAAGCAGAAGTCGGGCGAGCTCATGGGCCTCGGCACGGAACCGGTTAATGGCGCGATTGCCCATGCGATCTCCTTGACGGGGTATGCCTTTCTGATGCTCGGCGCCACCTACGGTTTGATCGCGGCGATCGACGTGCCGTGGCAGTTGTTCCAACACAGCAAGCAGTTGCGCATGACGCGCGAGGAAATAAAGGAGGAGATGAAGGAGAGCGAAGGCTCACCGGAAGTCAAAGGCAAGATTCGGCAGCTGCAGCGCGAGCTGTCGCGCCGCCGCATGATGCAGGAAGTCCCCAAGGCAGACGTGATCGTCACCAACCCGACTCACTTTGCCGTTGCATTGAAGTACGACGAGAAGCGCATGGGCGCCCCGATCGTCGTGGCCAAAGGCGCCGACCTCATCGCCGCGCGTATCCGCGAGATTGCCACGGAGAACAACGTCCCGATTTTCGAGGCCCCGCCGCTGGCACGCGCCTTGTTCAGGAGCGTGGAGCTCGGCGGCGAGATCCCAGCCTCGCTGTATGTAGCCGTCGCCCAGGTCCTGACCTACATCTACCAGCTGAAGACAGCCCGTCGCGACGGCATGCAGCCGCCGACGCCACCCGACATCGATCAGACGCTCGATCAGACGAAGCACTAAGCAATGGCAATCGGAACAAACACTGCAGCAATGCCGACGATGAAGGACATCCTTCGCACCGGAATTGGCGTACCCGTTGGAGTTCTCGCCGTCCTGTCAATGGTCGTGTTGCCACTGCCACCGATCATTCTGGATGCCCTGTTCACGTTCAACATCGCGCTGTCGCTGGTGATCGTGATGGCTGTGTTCTACGTGTCGCGGCCGGTCGAGTTTGCCGTCTTCCCGACCATTCTGTTGTTGGCCACGTTGCTGCGCCTGGCGCTGAACGTGGCGTCTACTCGCGTCGTATTGTTGAACGGACACACCGGCCCACAGGCGGCCGGTCATGTCATTCAGTCGTTCGGCGAATTCGTTATCGGCGGCAACTTCGCCGTCGGCGTGGTGGTGTTCATCATCCTGACGATCATCAACTTCGTGGTCGTCACCAAAGGCGCGGGACGTATCTCGGAAGTCAGTGCGCGATTCACGTTGGACGCCATGCCCGGCAAGCAGATGGCGATCGACGCCGATTTGAACGCCGGCCTGATTACCCAGGACGAAGCGCGCGCCCGCCGTCTCGAAGTGCGGTCTGAAGCCGACTTCTACGGCTCCATGGACGGTGCCAGCAAGTTTGTTCGCGGCGATGCGATCGCAGGCATCCTGATTCTGTTCATTAACATTATCGGCGGCCTGGCTATCGGCACGATCGGTCACGGCCTCGCCGTGGCAGACGCGGGCAAGACCTACACCCTGTTGACCATCGGTGACGGTCTCGTCACGCAGATCCCGGCGCTGTTGCTCTCAACCGCCGTCGCCCTGCTCGTTACCCGCGTGTCGCGCGCCACGGATATGGGCGGCGAAGTGACGAGACAGCTCTTCGGCAATCCACGAGCGCTCGCCGTGGCGGCCAGTCTCCTGGGGCTGATCGGCATCGTCCCGGGCATGCCCAACTTCGCATTTCTCACCATGGCCGCGGTGTGCGGTGGCGGTGCCTACTTGATGTACAAGAAGAAGGCCAATCCGCCGGCGCCGGAAGTTTTACCGCCCGCCCCCGTGGCTGCCCCCGAATCCAAGGAACTGAGCTGGGACGATGTGCAGGGCGTCGATCTCATCGGCCTGGAAGTGGGTTACCGCCTGGTGCCGCTGGTCGACAAGAAACAAAACGGCGATCTTTTGGCGCGTGTCCGGGGTGTGCGGCGCAAACTGTCACAGGATCTGGGCTTCCTGATCCCCGCGGTTCACATTCGCGACAATCTGGACCTCGCCCCCAACGTCTACCGCATCAATCTTTCGGGTGTCCCGGTCGGCGAAGCCATCATTTATCCAGAACGTGAACTGGCTATCAATCCGGGCCGGGTGTTCGGACCGATACAAGGAATTGCGACACGCGACCCCGCGTTTGGCATGGAAGCGCTCTGGATCGAGCCCGGGCAGCGCGATCACGCGCAAACATTGGGCTACACGGTCGTCGATCCGAGCACTGTCATTGCGACACATCTCAGTTTCATCATCCAATCGCACGCCAACGAGATCCTCGGCCACGAGGAAGTGCAGCACCTCCTCAACACCCTGGCCAAGACGGCCCCCAAACTCGTAGAGGACCTCGTCCCCAAGCTCCTGCCGCTGTCCACGGTGGTACGTGTATTGCAGTGTTTATTGGCAGAGCGTGTCCCGATCAGGAATACCCGCACGATCGTCGAAACTTTGGCGGAACACGCGGCCAAGACTCAGGACCCGATGGTGTTGATGGGCCACGTCAGAGTGGCGTTGGGGAGGCAGATAGTGCAGGACATTGCAGGCGTGGGCTCCGAATTGCCCGTGATCACGCTCGAGCCGGATCTCGAGCGCCTGTTGGCGAGCTCGCTCGCCGGCAACGCCGCCAATCCGGGCCTGGAGCCCGGGCTGGCCGAGCGCCTGCAACAGCGCGTCGCGGAAGCCAGCCGGCGTCAGGAAAACGCCGGCGAGCCGGCCGTGCTGCTGGTGCCGCCGCAACTGCGCCAGAACCTGACGCGCTTCCTGAGATCGAGTATGCCGAACCTCCACGTGCTGGGGTGGAACGAGATACCCGACAACCGCAAGGTTCGTCTGGTGACCGCAGTAGGAAAGTAAGATGAAGATCATCAGACAAACTGCTCGTGACATGCGCCAGGCCCTGCGGGCCGTGCGCGAGCAACTCGGCGAGGATGCCGTCATCCTGTCCTCGCGCAAGACCAGCGAAGGCGTCGAGGTCACCGCCGCTGTTGATTTCGATGCGGCGACGCTCGAGGGCACTGGCTTTGCCAACGCACCCGAGCCGCTGCCCCCGCCACGAATCATTGACGCGACACCGGTGCCGATGGAGGCCCCCTTCGCCGCGGCGCCCAAAACGCCCCGCCAGCTGCCCGCGCCGTCTGTTGCAACACGCTCATCGGCCGCACAGAGCGCCTCTGCAGCACGCTCAACTGCAGCGCAGGCCGCTGAGTCGCATTCACAGGGCGCCGCTGCAACACGCTCGTTGGATACGCGATCACCGGCCGCGTTCGACCCTGCCTCAACACGCTCGCCGGCCCCGCAGAGCACCGCCCAAGATATGCGCTCATCGGCCGCGTCCGGCGCCGCTGCAACACGCACTGCCACAGCGCAGACTTCGACCCGCGCATCCGCTGGGCTCAACGCCACCGCCATTGCTTTGACCACCGGTCGGGCCCCGCCCCCACCGCCACCTGTCGCCACAGCCCCTCGAATTGCCGTCGCCAACACGTCATATCACGAGTTGGCCGCCGTCGAGCAGCCGGAGGATTACGACGGGGGAGTAACGTTCACCTCCCATGCCGCCCGCTACGCAGCCTACGAAGCTGACTTAATCTCCGAGTCCGCCCGCGAAGCCGTTGCCGAACACATGGCCACCGAACGCGCCCCCGTGTTGGAGCCCGCGCCAACGCCTGCCGCACCAACCCGCGCCCGGTTGGCCGCGGCAGCGCCCGCCCGCCGTACGGCACCCCAGGCGGCCGCGCACGACGACACTGCGCCGCAACTCGGCGCATCCTACGAAGACATCGCCGTGGATGCCGAGTCTGACCCCGTCGCGGAGATGCGCGAGGCGACACTGACCCCATTGGCCTCCAACGAGGTCAAGGCCGCCTTCGCCGAATTCAAGGCCAACGCCGCGGCTGCGCCCGCCTCCGATGCCATGAGCGACGAGCTGAAAACGCTGCGCCGCATGCTCGAAAACCAACTCGCCCATCTCGCCTGGAACGACCTGACGCGCCGCGCTCCGGTGCACACCGAAATCCTGCGCGAGCTGACGGAAATCGGCATTTCCCACGATCTCGCCGAGCACCTCGTACGCCAGCTCCCCGAGGACCAGGATCTGACCTTTGCGCGCCGCTTCACGATCGCCGGTCTCTCTCAGTACCTGAAGGTCACCGGTGACCGTTGGCTGGACGACGGCGGCCGTGTTGCGTTTGTCGGTGCAACCGGCGTCGGCAAGACCACGACACTCGCCAAGATCGCAGTGCGCTGGGTATTGCGTCACGGCGCACGTGACATTGCGCTGGTCGCCGCGGATCCAGTGCGAATGGGTGCACACGACCAACTTCGCTCGCTTGCCCAACTGCTGGGCGTCCCGGTATATACACCGGAGAGCTTCGATCAACTGCCTACGTTGTTGTCACGATTGAGTGAGAGACTCATCCTGATTGATACCCCCGGCTCGAGCGCGCGTGACAGTCAACTCGCCGGCCGCCTGGCGGTGCTCTCCAACTCGGCCTCAAAACTCGAGACAGCGCTGGTGCTGGCCGCCAGCACGCAGGCCGGAGCAATCGAAGAGACGGTGCGGCGCTTCGCGCCAGCCAACCCATCGTGCTGCGTACTCACAAAACTCGACGAGGCCGCGAGCCTCGGCGGAGTGCTGTCGGCTCTCATCCGGGCGCGGATGCCCGTTTCCTACATGAGCGAAGGACAACGCGTGCCGGAGGACCTGCGTCCGGCGCGAGCGCTCGAGCTGGTGTCGGCGGCAGTTCGGCTCGCGAAAGCGCGCGGGGCTGCGGCTGATGAAGATCTCCTGCGACGACGATTTGGAAAAACCGCCCATGGCATCTCCTGAGCTCAACTTGATCAACAACGCCAAACTCGAAGGACTTTCCCACCCTGTCCAGGTGATAGCCGTGACCGGTGGTAAAGGGGGCGTGGGCAAGACGAGCGTGTCCGTCAACTTGGCCACCGCAATGGCCGCAGCCGGCAAACGAGTCGTGCTGCTCGACGGCGATCTCGGCCTCGCCAACGCCGATGTTTTCCTGGGTCTGTCGCCGCGCTACACACTGGCCCATGTTCTGTCCGGTGAACGAACGCTCGACGAAGTTGTAATCCAGGCGCCGCAGGGGTTCCTGGTCGTACCGGCCGCCTCCGGCGCCGCCGACCTGGCCAATGTGGGTGAAATCGAGTCGCTGGGACTGGTGCAGGCCTTCAGCACACTGGCCGCCCGTGTGGATGCCATGATCGTCGATACGGCGGCGGGCATCTCCCATAGTGTGCTCCAGTTCTCACAAGCGGCCCAACATGTAGTTGTAGTTATTTGTGACGAGCCGGCATCGCTAACGGATGCCTACGCGCTCGTCAAGGTGCTGAGTCGCAATCACGGCGTCGGTCGCTTCCGCGTACTGGCCAATCAGGTGCGCGTGCAAGGTGCAGGGGCCGAGCTGTTCCGTCGCTTCGAGCTCGTAACCGCAAGATTCCTCGATGTAGTGCTGGAGTTCGCAGGCGAAATCCCTGAAGACGAGTACCTTCGTCGGTCAGTGCGAGAGCAACGCCCCGTGTATGACGCTTACCCGTCGTCTCCGGCCTCCCGGGCATTCAAGAAATTGGCTGCCCGGGCCGATACCTGGCCTGTGCCACCGGGTCCACGCGGCAACATCGAGTTCTTCGTGGAGCGACTGGTTCGCAAGAACGTCGCCCGACTGGAATCGGTGCAATGAACGCGGCGAGCGCCTACAGCGCGAGCCGTGCGACGGGCGAGGCGGATCGGCTGGTGTTGCAGCACGCCGAGCTGGTGAAGCGGATCGCTTACCACCTGGCTGGCAGATTGCCGCCGTCGGTGGAGGTCGATGATCTGATCCAGGCGGGCATGCTGGGTTTGCTGGAGGCGGCGTCCAACTACGCCGCCAACCGCGGTGCGAGCTTTGAGACGTACGCGGGGATTCGGATTCGAGGCGCAATGATCGATGCGCTGCGGAAGCTCGACTGGGCTCCCCGCTCGGTGCATCGAAAGGCGCGCGCGGTCGCTGCTGTGGTGCAAGAAATCGAGCGGCGGACCGGGCGCGACGCGCGCGATGTTGAGATTGCCGAGGGCATGGGAGTAGGTCTGGATGAATACCACTCAATCGTGCAGGACGCTGCGAGCTGTCGCCTTGCGAGCCTGGATGATGCGACTGCCGCTGCTGCTGCAGGACCTCAAGACCCATTCGCGGAAGCCGCGGATGAGAGATTCAGAGTTGCGTTGAGTCGCGCGATCGAGGGTTTGCCGGAGCGGGAGCGACTGGTGATGTCGCTCTACTACAGCGACGGCCTGAACCTCAAGGAGATCGGCGCGGTGTTGAAAGTTACGGAGTCACGGGTGTGCCAACTGCATGGACAGGCACTCGTGCGGCTGAAAGCCCGCCTCGCCGATTGGCGTGACGGCGGAGTCAGTGAGCAGGCTTGAGTATCGGGAGATGGAGCTGTGAGTAAAGATATGAAGTTTCTGGTCGTCGACGACTTCTCGACGATGCGCCGCATCGTCAAGAATCTGCTGCACGACCTGGGCTATCCCAATGTCACGGAAGCGGACGATGGCAAGACGGCCCTGCCCATGTTGCAGGCCGGCGGCTTCGACTTCCTGATATCCGACTGGAACATGCCGGGCATGTCAGGCCTCGATCTCATCAAGGCCGTGCGCTCGGATGCGAAGCTCGCCAAGTTGCCCGTGTTGATGCTCACCGCGGAAGCCAAACGCGAGCAGATCATCGAAGCCGCGCAGGCCGGCGTCAACGGTTACGTCATCAAGCCCTTCACCGCCGAGACTCTCAAAGAGAAGCTCGACAAGATCCTGGGCGCCACCGCGAAGTGAGAATGGTATGTCGAGCTTTCAGATACTGAAGCTGGAATATAGTGCCTGCGTCGAGGCCCTGACCGATGCGCTGCGCACCGAGGATGAAACGGCGTTTTTCGAGGCCGTCGACCACATCGTGCACATGCGCGAGCCGGGCATGTTCAAGGAGCTGCGCCAGCTCACCGGCGACCTGCAGCAGGCGCTCGAGCGCTTCAGCGTCGAGTCGCGCCTGCAGGACATCGCGGAGAACGAGATTCCGGATGCACGCGCGCGTCTCACGCACGTAATCAACATGACCGACGAGGCCGCGCATCGTACGCTCGATCTCGTCGAGCAATCGTGCCCGCTGGCCGAGCGCACCGCGCAGGAAGCGGCCGCCCTCATTGAATCGTTTGAGCAGTTGAAGAACCGCGCCGCGAGCGGCCCGAGCTACGACTCGGTGTTGCAATCGGTCGAAGGCTTAGCTCCGCTGGTGAAGTCGGTGGAGCGCTTCCTGCCGGCCGCACGTTCCAACTCCGAGCTGGTCCGCCGTAACCTGGCCGACGTGCTGATGGCGCAGGGCTACCAGGATCTCACGGGCCAGATCATCCGCAGCGTCATGAAGCTGGTCGCAGAGCTGGAAACGGCACTGGCGAGCCTCGCGAGCCTGTCGGGCGATGTCGTGGAACATGCAACGATGGGAGAAAGCGCCAGCAAGGGACAGGGACCCGTCGTGCCTGGGGTGAACAAGGGCGAACACGCTTCGGGCCAGACAGACGTGGATGCGTTGCTGTCGGGTCTCGGAATGTAGGGTGACCTGTTGGACATATTGAGCATCATCGGGCTGGTGCTCGCACTGAACGCCATCCTGGTCGGCGCCGTACTGAAAGGCGCAGGCCTCATGGCACTGGTGTCAGCCGCTGCGTTCATGATCGTCGTGGTCGGAACGGCCGCAGCCATCTGCATCCAGACACCGCTGCCGGTCATGCAGCGCGCCCTGCGGATCTTTCCGTGGATCATTCGCCCGCCCGTGCGCGACGGCCGCCTCCTGATTGCCAAGATGGTCGAGTGGAGCAACATTGCCCGCAAGCAGGGCCTGCTCGGACTCGAGATGATGATCGACCGCGAGCAGGACGACTTCGTGCAGAAGGCCCTGCAACTGGTGGTCGACGGCACCGAACCGGACAACATCAGCAGCGTCATGTACGTTGATCTCAACATGCGCGAGCATGCGGATACGACGGCTGCCAAAGTGTTTGAGGGCATGGGCATCTACTCGCCCACCCTCGGCATCATCGGTGCGGTTCTCGGCCTGATGGCCGTACTGCAGAACCTCGCCGACCCGAGCAAGCTCGGCCACGGGATCGCCGCGGCATTCACCGCGACAATTTACGGCATCGGACTCGCCAACCTCTTCTTCCTCCCCGTGGCGGCGAAACTCAAGGTCATCATTGCGCGCCAGACGCAGTTCCGCGAAATGGTTGTCGACGGAATGCTGTGTATTGCGCAAGGGGAGAATCCCCGTGCAATCGAGTCAAAGCTTCAGGGATACTTACACTAATGACTTTGGCACTGATGAGAGTCTCAGCGCCTTGACCCGCGTACGGCACTCAACCGGCCGGCGGCGCAAAAAGCACGAGGAGCACGCCAACCACGAAGCATGGGCCATCCCCTATGCCGACCTGTTGACGCTGCTGCTCGCGTTCTTTGTGGTCATGTACGCCATTTCTTCCGTCAACGCCGGCAAGTACCGGGTGTTGTCGGACTCCTTGTTTGCAGCTTTCCGCGGCGCTCCCCGCAGCCTCCAGCCCGTCCAGGTCGGCGACAAACAGGTGGGCACGGGCGCGGATATGAATTCGACAGTCGTCCAACAGTCGCAGCTCGAAGGCAAGGCGCAGGCGCGCATTGCTCCGGTCCCGGTCTCCTACGGCGCGAAGCCTTCGGGCGATGCGGTCTCCCCGGTCAAACTACCGCCGCAGGCAGCCGCGGCCGCGCAGGCGCTCTCCCGGCTGGCAGACCAGATCGCGCAGGCCATGAACCAGTTGGTGCAGAAGGACCTGGTGACGATCCGCCGCAGCGACTTCTGGATTGAAGTCGAGATGAAAACCGACATCCTGTTTCCCAGCGGCAGCGCCCGCCTGGCCGACAGCGCGATGAGCATCCTCGAGCAGCTCGGCGGCGTGCTCGCACCCTTCCCCAACCCGATCCGGGTGGAAGGCCACACGGACAACAAGCCCATCAAGACGGCGCTCTTCAGCTCCAATTGGGAGCTGTCAGCCGCTCGCGCCGGCAGCGTCGTACGCGTTCTGGCCAATCATGGGGTCGACCCCGGGCGCCTGGCGGTCATTGGTTACGGCGAGCAGCGTCCACTGAAGGCCAACGACACTCCAGAGAATCGCAACTCCAACCGCCGGGTGGTGGTTGTTATCCTGTCCACCGAGTTGATGCGGCAATCAACGGATCCCACCAAGGTCTCCGATACCGACACAGCCACGCCGCCGCAGAATGCCATTAAGGAAAATGGCCCGCCCGCGGAAGGCGGCGGCGCCATCGCCTCACCGGCCGACTCGCCGCAAGCCATCTCGGCTGCGCCCGTAGCCCCCCAACCCGCCCCCGCGCCCAGCGCCGCGCAAATCGAACCAACAGACACTGGCACAGAACCTGCAACCTGAACGTTAGGACTCGCCGCGCGGCGCCGGAAACCTGACGGTTTCGGCCCCACCGCACGACGAGTGTGAACCCGTTCACGGAGACTGTCGCAGATGACCGTGCCTTCGCTCGCAATGCCCTCTGTTGAGTTGCTGCTCATCATCGGGCGCGCAGTGTTTTTACTATTTTCCTTCGTCCTCGCCACCATCGCCTTCATTCGCTGGCGGCGCGCTACCCTGGCGCAAACCGAGCTCGTCCTCGCCAACCACGCTGTGGTGTTGCAACGGCTCGCAGACCTCGAAGCGCGTGTTGATGCGACGAATGTCACTGTTTCCCAGTTGAGTGAGCGAATCCGCAAGCCACAACAGGTAGCATCGCCGACACCGGTCGCAACACCGGGCTATGAAATTGCGATCCGCCTCGCCAAAGGCGGTGCCACGCGCGAGGAGCTGACTTCCGGCTGCGGCCTCTCCGCCAGCGAAGCCGAGTTGCTGCATCGCCTGCACGCACCGCAGTCGCGCAAATCCCCGAAGGGAGTTGCCGCATAGCGGAACTGGTTCAATTTTCCGATAGCTGCGTTTAAGCGCCCGCCGCACCCGCCGATAGCGAGGGTGCACGAGCACAATTGGCCCTCACCCCGCCATACAAATGACCAAGCGCAAAAAAGCAACAACTGCGCCAACGCATCCCACGCGTGGCGGACACCTTCTGGGCCCACCCAGAGAGACCAGCACGGCTCGTGCGAGTGCACCTGCACAATCTGTAGAGAAATCTGTAGAGACCCCACCGACCATGGCTGCGCCACGCACGGCGGCTGCGCCGAGCACACCGGCTGCGCCGCACACGGCGACCTTGGCCCTCACGGCCGAGTGCCTGGTCTCGGGTGCGAGCACTCTCAAGGAGAGTCTCGCCGGCCTCCTCGACGAGCCCCAACCAGTCACACTCGACATAACTGCCCTCCAGCGAATTGACACCGCAGGGCTGCAGGTACTGACGGCCTTCATCCGCGAGCGTGCCGGTCACGGCCGCACGGTTGAATGGCGGGGCACCGCGCCGGCGCTCACGAGCGCCGCGCAACTCCTAGGTCTGACCGCTCTACTCAGGCTGCCAGCATGACAATCGATCTCACCCAATTTCACGACGCCTTCTTCGAGGAGAGCTTTGAAGCTCTGGACTCGATGGAAGCCGCCCTGCTGAAACTCGACATCGGCGCGCCGGATAAGGAACTGATCAACACCATCTTCCGGGTTGCTCACTCCATTAAAGGAGGCAGCGCCACATTCGGATTTTCGGACATCGCATCCTTCACCCACAGCCTGGAGACACTGCTCGATGAGCTGCGTAGCGGCACGATGCAGGTCACCATGCCGATGTCCGACCTGCTGTTGAAGTCGGTTGACGTGATGCGCGCGATGTTGCGTGCGGTACAGCAGAAAAAGCCGATTGACGCACAGAGGGTGTCGGACCTTCAGTTTGACCTCGAGTTGATGATCGCGCAGAAGAACGCTGCGCCAGCGGCTCCCGCGCCTACTCCCGTAGTTGAGCCAGCGGCAAAGCGCTGGGAAATCCTGTTCAGACCCTTCCCGGAGTTGTTCGCCCGCGGCAACGACCCCATGCGCATGCTGCGCGAGCTCGCAGAGTTGGGCGAGCTGGAGTCCCTCGCCGACATCAGCGCCCTCCCCCCGTTCGCCCAAATGGACCCGCAGTCCTGCTACGTGGCATGGACTCTTCAACTCACAGCGGATGTCGAAGAAAGCGCCATTCGCCAGATATTTGAGTGGGCCGAGGGTGATTGCGAGTTGCAAATCAAGCTCAACGGCGCACCGGCCTCAGCAGCGACGACAAGCGTCGCAGCGCCAACGCCGACCGCCGCCGCAACCCCGGCTTTACCTGCGGCAGCCGTCACGGCCAGCCCGGGCGCCGATCCGGCTGCGACTGCCACGGCACCAACACCGGTCGTGCAATCCGCTGGTACCCCAGGGCAGTCCGCACCCGCCGCCTCGACCGCCGCGTCCCCGGTGAAACTCGAGGCCGTCCCCAAAACCGACGCCCCCATCGAAAAGGCGGCGGACTCCGGTTCCATCCGCGTCAGCGTCGAGAAGATCGACGAGCTCATGAACACCGTGGGCGAGCTGGTCATCACCCAGGCGATGTTGAGTCAGTTGAGCTCCAAGCTCGAAGGCAACACCGCCGAGAAGCTGCGCGCCGGACTGGCACAACTCGAGCGCAACATGCGCGAGCTGCAGGAAAGCGTCATGCGCGTGCGCATGCTGCCCATCAACGTCGTGTTCAGCCGTTTCCCCCGCATGGTGCGCGACCTCGCGCAGCGCCTGGGAAAACAGGTCGATCTGAAACTGACCGGTGAGCAGACCGAGCTCGATAAAACCGTGCTCGAGAAGATCGGTGACCCCCTCGTGCACCTGGTCCGCAACAGCATCGATCACGGTATCGAAATGCCGGAGAAGCGCACCGCCGCCGGCAAATCCCCCGCGGGCACAGTGCATCTGGACGCCTGCCACCGCGGCGGCAACATCGCTGTCGAAGTGAGCGATGACGGCGGCGGACTCGACAAGAACCGCATTCTCGCCAAAGCCAAGGAGCGCGGTCTCGTCGGCGCGAACGATGTACTCACGGACGAGCAGATTTACGAATTGATCTTCCTGCCTGGCTTCTCGACTGCCGAGAAGACCACGGATGTCTCCGGCCGCGGCGTCGGAATGGACGTTGTCCGCCGTAACATCAAGGAGTTGGGCGGGAAGATCGAGCTGCGCAGCGAGTACGGCAAAGGCTCCAGGACCATCATCACCCTGCCCCTGACGCTGGCCATTGTAGACGGCCAGTCCGTCTCGGTCGGCGGCGAAACCTACATTGTCCCCCTCATCTCCATCGTCGAATCGATGCAGTTGAAGGCCTCGAGTGTCAGCCGCCTGTCGGGACGCGGCGAAGTATTCTCATTCCGCGGGTACTACCTGCCCATCATCCGGCTCCACGAGCTGTTCGGCATCGAACCGCGTACCCGGGTGCTCGACGAAGGATTGGTCGTCGTCGCCGAAGGCGAAGGCCACCAACGCATCGGATTGTTTGTGGATGATCTGCTCGGTCAACAGCAGGTCGTCATCAAGTCGCTGGAAGCGAACTACGGTCACGTCGAAGGAGTCTCCGGGGCCACCATCCTCGGCGACGGCTCCGTGTCCCTGATTCTCGACATTCCAGGCCTGATCCGCGCGACCTCCATACGGTCGGCGGCCTGAATACCTAATTTACGCGCAAGGATATGCAACGATGTCGTCCAATGGGCAGGTAAAGAACGCGGGGGAAGGATCACACCAGGTCCTGACTTTCGTTCTCGGCAAAGAGACCTACGGTGTCGATATCCTGCGCGTGCAGGAAATCCGCGGTTATTCCGCCGTCACCAAGATTCCACACGCACCGCCCCACGTGCTGGGTGTTCTGAATCTGCGCGGCTCCATCGTTCCCATTGTCGATCTGCGCATGCGATTCTCCCTGGATCGCGCGGAGTACACGGCCGTCACAGTCATCATCGTCGTGGCGGTGATGTCATCAGCGGGACGGCGGGACTTCGGCGTCGTCGTGGACGGAGTGTCGGATGTCGTCGACGTCAACACTGAAGAAGTGAAGGCCGCGCCCGATCTCGGCGCCCGCGGCGCCACCGACTATATCCGCGGTCTCGTACCCGTTTCCGATCGCATGGTCGTGTTGCTCGACATCGATCGGCTCATTGGTACTGACATCGCGGGACTCGCGGGCGGCGCCGACTCGCAGGCGGCGTAACTCCAACTGGTTGTTTTGGTGAAGAGTGTCGCGGACACGACACCGAAACTTGCTGCACCATGTCATATCAACACTGTGAACCAACACCTGGCCGACAGGTGGACAGACAAGGATGAGGCGGACATGAATTTTCTGAGTCGCTTGAAACTGTGGCAGAAGCTGGCGCTGCTGGTGGTGGCCATGGCCATCCCGAGCGCGCTGCTCGGAGTCTTCTACCTGGGAGGCGCCAATTCCCAGGTCGCCCTGGCAAAAGATGAGATCGAGGGCGCCAAGTACGTGCAGGCCCTGGGCGGCATGTTGGCGGAAGCGGCCAACCATCGCAGCCGCGTGTTCGCGGTGTTGACCGGCGATGCAGCCGGGAAGGACCAGGTGAGCGCCTCGGAATCCGAGATGCAGCGGCACATCGACGAAGTCGATGCCAGCGACAGCCAGGTCGGCGCACGCTTCAAGGTCAGCGAGGGCTGGTCCGCCATCAAGTCCGACTGGGACCGGTTGAAGAATGAGGGCGCCAAGCTGAGCCCCGATGAGGCCGTGGCCCGTCACAACGTGTTGCTCGATCACATCCAGAAGCTCGGCGAAACAGTCGCCGCCCGCTCCGGTATGACCGTGGATCCGTCGCCCGAGACGGCCGTGTTGATTCAGATTGCCACCCGCAACGTGCCAGGCGCGTTGATTGCCTCAGGTAACGTTCGCTGGTACGCCGGTCGCGCCACCATCAAGGGCTATCTGGGCGGCGACGATCGCATGGCGATCCAGCTCTATCACCAGAACTTCACCGAGCATTTCGATGCAGTCGCCAGCGACCTGGATCGCGCCTCGGAAGATGCGAAGACGCGGGTGCGCCCGAAGGTGGAAGCGGCCCGCAGTGCCTTCTCGTCCTTCTTCGGCACGGTGAAGGAAAAGATCCTCGACGCCCAGAAGATGGAAATCACGCCGGCGGATGTGAATTCGGCCGCGCGCGATGTCAGCTCGACGTTGAAAGAGCTGTCGGACGTCAGCTACGCGACCATGAATGCCGCTGTCCAACAGCGCCTGTCGCAGGTCACGACCTGGCGGAATCTGACCTCAACCATCACCGCACTGGCCCTCGCCTTCGCGCTTGCGCTGTCGTGGCTGATCACCCGTTCGCTGGCCAAGCCGCTGTCCCATGCCATCGACGTCTTCGGCAACATCTCCTCCGGCAAGTACGACAACGAAATCCGCCAAAACGGCAATGACGAAGCGGCGCAGGTCCTGACCGCGCTCGATGAGATGCAGAGCAAGCTGCGCACGCAGATTGATTCCGAGCGCGCGGTCGCCGCGGAGAACACTCGTATCCGCCAGGCGCTCGACAAGGTGTCCACCAGCGTCGTGCTGGCCGATGGGCACCAGCAGATCATCTACTTGAACGAAACGGCTCAAACGACTTTCGCACGCAGCCAGCACGAGATCCGCAAGAGCTTGCCCGGCTTTGACGCACACCGCTTACGTGGCTCGAGCCTGGATGTCCTGTCGACTGATCCGGCTCAGCAGCGGCGCACGCTGGACACGCTCTCTGGATCTGACACCCAGGAGCGCCTGTTGGGTGCCTGCACCTTCCGCACTATCAGCAATCCGGTAGTGAGCGACAAGGGTGAACGCATCGGTACGGTCATCGAATGGACCGACCGCACCCCCGAGGTGGCGGTTGAGAAGGAAATGCAGACCATGCTGACCGCCGTGATCGACGGCGACCTCAACAAGCGCATCGAACTGAGTGGCAAGGCCGGCTTCTTCGAGGCGATGAGCCGCGGAGTCAACCAGTTGGCCGACAACATGGCCGAGGTGGTCTCCAGGGTGAAGACGGTGGCCGCCGAGGTTCATCGGGGCGCCGACGAGATTTCAACTGGCAATGCCAACCTGTCGCAGCGCACGGAAGAACAATCCTCCTCCCTGGAAGAAACCGCTTCGTCCATGGAAGAGATGACCACGACGGTCAAGCAGAACGCCGACAACGCGGGTCAGGCTAATCAGCTGGCCATGGCCGCGCGTGACCAGGCCGAGAAAGGCGGCTCGGTCGTCAATCAGGCCGTCAAGGCCATGTCCGATATCAACGATGCCTCGAAGAAGATTGCCGACATCATCGGCGTCATCGACGACATCGCCTTCCAGACCAACCTGCTGGCTTTGAATGCGGCCGTCGAAGCGGCTCGCGCCGGCGAGCAGGGTCGTGGGTTTGCGGTCGTAGCCAGCGAGGTACGCAGCCTCGCGGGCCGCTCAGCGACCGCGGCGAAGGAGATCAAGGAGCTGATCCAGGACTCCGTCCGCAAGGTAGAGGACGGTTCAGTGCTCGTGACCCAGTCGGGCCAGACACTCGAGAAGATCGTCGCGTCCGTCAAGAAGGTCTCTGACATCGTCGCCGAGATTGCCGCAGCCTCGCGTGAACAGTCGTCGGGCATCGAGCAGGTGAACCGCGCCGTGATGCAGATGGACGAGTTGACTCAGCAGAACGCCGCGCTCGTCGAACAGGCGACCGCCGCCTCGCAAGCGATGGCCGAACAGGTCCGTGGCCTGAACCAGATGTTGGATCGCTATCGCGTGAAGGAAATGATCGAGTCGGCAAAGAGCTACTCGGCCCCGGCGGTTAGCGTCGCGGCCGCGCGAACCGAACGCCGCAGCGGCAATCGGCCCTGGGCATCCAAAGAGCGAAAACGCGCCAACGGCGCACACGCCGCGGCAGTCGTAGTTGAAGACCTGAAGACCGACACCGAATGGCGTGAATTCTGATCCATAGGCGCACGGGAGTTACGGCTATGGCGAGAATTTTGGCAGTAGATGATTCGGCGGCGATGCGCCAGATGGTGGGTATCACACTCACCGGCGCGGGTCACGAGGTGGAACAGGCTGTGGACGGCTGCGAAGCCCTGCGCAAGGCGGAAGCCGCGAAATTCGACCTCGTCATCACGGATGTCAACATGCCCAACATGGACGGCATCACGCTGGTGCGCGAGCTGCGCGGCATGGAGTCCTACAAGTTTGTGCCGCTTTTGGTTTTGACGACCGAGGCAACGACGGAACGCAAGCAGGCCGGCAAGGCAGCCGGCGCCACGGGTTGGCTGGTGAAGCCCTTCAACCCGGAACGGCTCCTGGCCACGATCAACAAGGTGCTCGGCTGAGCACGCATCGATTTTACATTAGCATTGATGAGGACTTTCGATCATGAACTCTCCGAAGCGAATACTTCTGGCGGCTGTGTTGGCCTACGCAGCGAGCCTGCCGGCTCACGCCGATTGCGTGCTGCCGCCGGCACCCAGCAAGATTCCTGACGGCACCACGGCCAGTCAGCAGGAAATGGTCACTGCGATGCAGACCCTGAAGGATTACAACGGCGACGTGGACACGTACACGAAGTGCCTGGAGTTTGAGGCGAAGCAGAATCGCCTGAGCCGCACCGACGAGGAGAAGATGCACAACAATGCAGTCGACACTCTCCAGAAGATCGCTGCGAAGTTCAACGAGCAGGTGCGCACCTTCAAGGCCAAGTCCGGCTGATTGCGATCATCAACTACAACTACAGTGCTGTGGAGCGGGCAACGGAACTGCTCGTCCACAGCATGCAGGAAACGGACGCGCCCATCGCTGATATCAGCGATGCGCTCGCCAGGATGGCAGCAGCGCTGAATGATCCGAGCGCGGATCTGCGGGCTGTGCTGGCGCGAAGTATTGCAGTGTGCATCGAGAATCTTCAATCCTACGATCGTCTCATGCAACAGCTCGGGCAGGCCCGCGACCTTCTGATGGGCTCACGCCCCCGGATGATGAGCGCGCCAGTGCGGCGCGAAGGCACCGTCGAGTTGTTCTGATGGCGAGCGGAACGAACACTCCGTTGCTGCACGACACCCAGACCATGATGCGTCTGCGGGAGTTCGAATTCGGCAACGAGGACTTCGAGGCGTTGCGCAAGCTCGTCAAGCAGATCACGGGCATCAACCTGTCGGATCAGAAGCGCGAGCTGGTATACGGGCGGCTGGCACGGCGGCTGCGCGCGCTGCAGCTGCAAAGTTTTGCGCAGTATCGCGAGCTCCTCGCGCAGGATGGCGGCCGGGAGATCGCGCAGTTCTGCAACGCGATCACTACCAACCTGACATCCTTCTTCCGCGAGCCGCACCACTTCGACTATCTGCGCGACCAGGTGCTCGCGCCGATGGTGAACAGCGGTGCGGCGCGACGCTTGCGCATCTGGTCGGCGGGATGCTCGACCGGCGAGGAGCCCTACTCCATCGCGATGACGATTCTGGAAACACTTCCCGACTTTCGGCGTTGGGATGTGCGTATTCTTGCCACGGATCTCGATTCCGACGTGTTGGAACGCGGCCGCCGCGGTCTCTACGCCGAGGATCGCATCAAGAATCTGACCCTGCAGCGCCGCATGCGTTTTTTCCGGGAGCGCGGCTCGCGGGACGGACCGTGTTATGAGGTCACACCGGAGCTGAAGTCACTGATCACCTTCAAGCAACTGAACCTCATGCATCCGTTGCCCATGCGCGGCCCGCTGGATGCCATTTTCTGTCGCAACGTGGTGATCTACTTCGACAAGGACACGCAACGCGACCTGTTCGGCCGCGTGGCGCAATTGCAGCAGCCGGGCAACCTGCTGTTCCTGGGTCATTCCGAGAGTTTGTTCAAGGTGAGCGAGCAGTATTCGCTCATTGGCAAGACGGTCTACCGGAGAGCAGGATGAGCCCCGCGTTGCTCGAGGCTCGACCCGAGCAGCCGGCCATGTTGCCGGCGTTCGCGCACATGCAACACTTCTGGGATCCCCAGCTCGACAGTTGGAATGTGAAGATCCTGCCGGGTGAGTACTACGTGACGCGCGGCGGGGAAGCTATTTCCACCGTGCTCGGGTCGTGCATTTCCGCCTGTGTGCGCGATCCGCTGAAGAATGTCGGTGGCATGAACCACTTCATGCTGCCCGAAGACGCCTCCACCGGACCCAACAACTGGCTGGACCCCGCCATAGGCCTCGCCACCCGTTATGGCTCCTACGCGATGGAAAGCCTCATCAACGACCTGTTGAAGCTCGGTGCAACGCGCGAGCGCCTCGAAATTAAGGTATTCGGCGGGGGCCGCGTCTTGTCCGGCGTCACCGACGTCGGCGCTCGCAACATCGCCTTTGTCCGCAGCTATCTGCAGCTCGAGGGCTATCGAATCGTTGCAGAGGATCTGGGAGGCACGCAGCCCCGTAAAGTTGTTTATTTTCCTGGCAGCGGACGCGTCAAGATGCGGCGTCTGCGCCCTGTCGAAAACCGCATCATCAGCCATCACGAACAGTTGTACCTCGCCAGCATCGGCACGGCAGCCGCGGTCGCTGGCGGCGACGTCGAGCTGTTTGACTGACGCAGTTTCGGAGATTCCAGAATGTCGACGCCTGCAATGTCCACAGGAAAGCGCATCCGCGTGCTCATCGTGGACGACTCCGCCCTAGTGCGCAGCCTTCTCACGGACATCCTGCGCTCCGACCCCGCAATTGACGTTGTCGGTGTCGCCAGCGATGCGCACGTCGCGAGAGAGAGAATCAAGCAGCTCAACCCCGATGTGCTGACACTCGATGTTGAGATGCCGAAGATGGATGGCATCACCTTTCTCAAGAACCTGATGCGCCTGCGCCCGATGCCGGTGGTGATGGTGTCATCCCTCACCGAGCGCGGTGCCGATGTCACTCTCGATGCGCTGGCTATTGGCGCCATCGACTACCTGTCCAAGCCGAAGATCGACCTCGCGGCCACGTTGAAAGACTACAGCGAGGAATTGATCGAGAAGATCAAGATTGCCTCGCGAGCGAGCGTCCGGGCGTTGGATCCGCATCGGGCGGCCATGCTCGCCGCTCGCCCGAAGTTCTCCACGGATGCGGTTCTTCCCAAGGCATCCGCTGCGGCGCATTTGCGTACGACCGACCGAATCATCGCGATCGGCGCCTCGACGGGCGGAACTGAGGCTATCAAGGCGGTGTTGACCAAACTCCCCCCGGACACCCCGGGAGTCGTTATTGCTCAACACATCCCCAAGGCCTTCAGCACGCCGTTCGCCAAGCGCATGAACGACTGCTGTCAGATGACCGTATACGAGGCGGAAGATGGCCAACAGGTCCTCGCCGGCCACGCCTACATCGCTCCCGGAGACCGGCATCTGCTGGTTGTAAGGGATGGCGCGCGTTATGTTCTGAGGCTCGACGACGGCGTGCCGGTCAACCGACACAAACCCTCCGTGGATGTGCTTTTCCGCTCAATTGCCCAGAACGCCGGCCGCAACGCCATCGGTGTCATTCTGACGGGGATGGGCAAGGACGGCGCGAAGGGCCTCAAGGAGATGCTGGACGCAGGCAGCCAGACAATTGCCCAGGACGAGGCAACGAGCGTGGTCTGGGGGATGCCCGGAGAGGCCGTTTCCCTGGGGGCAGCACAGCACGTCGTGGCCCTGGATTCCGTGGCGGCGAAGATACGGTCCCTCGCGGAATCGATGGACATCACCCGCCAAGCACGCGAGGCGTGACCCACTACCAAGAAATATGTCGCAACTCACGCGAGGATGTAGGCCTACGCGAAGTTGATCCGCGACCGGAATACACAACCTGCGATGAATACCGCCGCCAAAAGCCCGAATCCTGGTCCAACGGACATGCAGGCGTTTGCCTTCGTGCAGTCCCTCGCTGCAGAGCTCTCCAAAGGGAAGGTGGAGTTGCCGAGTTTCCCCGATATTGCCTTGCGGGTCCGCAAGGTGCTGTCGGACGATAATGTGACGCAGGACATGGTTGTACGGGTGGTCGGTTCCGAGCCCGCGCTCGCCGCCCGCCTCATGCAGATCGGCAACTCCGCAGCCTTGAACTTCAGCGGCAAGCCCATTACCGAGTTGCGCACGGCCATTTCCCGCATGGGCTTCAACATGGTGCGCAGCGCGGCGATCGCGTTTGCGATGTCGCAGTTGAAGAAGCAGGACGCGCTCAAAGGCCTGGAAAAGCCGCTCGAGGACCTTTGGAAGCGCAGCGCAGCGGTCGCCGCGATGTCCCATGCGGTGGCGCGCCGCTATAGCAAGGTCAACCCGGATACGGCCCTGCTGGCAGGTCTCCTGCACGGCATTGGCCAGCTCTACATTCTGACCCGCTCGGCTCAACACCCCGGTTTGTTTGCCAACCAGGCGGTCTACACCGCCATCGTTCGCGACTGGCACAGCTCCATTGCCAAGGCGCTGCTCGAGAACTGGGAAATGGCCGAGGAAGTCATCGAAGCCGTCAGCAACTTCGAGGACCTGGAACGCTCCCATTCCGGGCCCGTGGATTTGACCGATGTGGTGACGGTGGGCAACCTGCTCGCCGCCTTCAAGGATCACCCGGAAACGATCGAGCTCAACATGCACGATGTAGCTGCCTGCAAGCGGATGAAAATCGACCGGGCCAGCTACGAGCAACTCATTGACGAGTCCGAGCACGAAATAGACACCTTGCGACAGGCGCTGGGCGCCTGAAACCTCAACGCGAGAAGAAGAAACCATGACGCTCGCACAAAAAAACCCACCGACCGTAGCGCCCAACGGCGCCGGCGACGTTGCGTTCACTTTCGTACAGGCGCTCGCCTCCGAGCTGTCGGGTGGCAAGATCGAGTTGCCCGGCTTTCCGCACATTGTCATGCGCGTGCAACGTGTATTGGGCGATGAGAATGCGGACACGGCCCGCATCGTCAAGGTGTTGGGCAGCGAGCCGGTCCTGGCCTCCCAGATCGTGCGGATGGCCAATTCCGCGGCCTTGAACCCCGCCGGCGCGCTGGTTACTGATTTACGGACCGCGGTATCCCGCGTTGGGTTGGATACTGTCCGCTCGGCCACCATCGCGTTTGCCGTGCGGCAACTGCGCGATGCACCCATATTGAAGGGCCTGGAAGCACCGCTGGGCATGCTTTGGAAGCGCAGCGTGCTGGTCGCGAGCCTGAGCTGCGTCATTGCCCGTCGCTTGACCAACATCAACCCGGACACGGGTTTGTTGGCGGGCCTGTTGCAGGGCATCGGCCGCCTCTACATTCTAACGCGGGCCAGCGGTCACCGCGCCTTGTTTGCCGACCAGGAAACCTATCAGTCCATCGAGCAGGACTGGCATCTGAGCATTGCGGCCGCGCTGCTGGAGAACTGGGGCATTGCCGATGAGATCGTGCAGGCCGTGCACGAATCGGAGAATTTCGATCGCGATGCACGCGGTCCGGTGGGCCTGGCGGATGTGTTGGTGGTCGGGACGATCCTGGCCGAGCACCACAACCAGCCCCAGGTGCTGCAGGCCCAGGTGCACTGCGCCAAGCCGCTGCACAAGCTGAAGTTGAATGCGACTGCCTGCGAGGCGTTCATCGCCGAGTCAGCCAAGGACATTGAATCCCTGCGCGAAGCTCTCGGTTGATAGGCGCGGCACTATCCCTAGCCAGGGACTGGCCGCGCGGAGCCCGGGTTCTTCTCAGCGTTGATGCGAGGCGCCGGCGGCGCGTTGGCAGACGGTCTGCTTAAACGGCGCCCCACTCGTGCGAGCGGTTCGCTCGCGGCGCCATCCCTTTAGGTCCATACGTGACCGGTTGATTGGCCTTGCTGGTCAGGGCATTCAACATCCCCTCGACCTGCTGCATTCGCGCCGCAACCAGCGTCCCGTTCTTCACATTCAGATCGCGGCAACGTATTGCACGTTGCGCGCATTCACGGAGTCGTGACAGCAGCGTCCCGTTCGGGTCGCACCACGACATCAAACTTTCCAGTCCGATCCAATCCGGTGTGTAGCCATGCATCGTGCACAATGAGCGGCGTTGCTCTTCGGTGCGGGCCAGATCGCCCATCATCTGCGCGCGAACCAACGCGGTCCGCTCGATCGCGGCCACATTCCGCGCCCCAAGCACGTCGTGCTCGCGGACGAGAACCTCTTCCAACTCGCGCAATGCATCCACTTCCTCGGTCAGCAGGGAACCGAGGTGCTCGCGGCAGACTTCGATGTCATTGCCGGCGACCGCCATCACTTATTCCTTGTCCGGCAGCGAGCCCAGGCTCCGCTCGAGGGACATCAGCTGGTCGGCGATGTGCTGCGGGCGAACCTGGTAGGTGCCCTGCTCGATGGCCGAGCGCAGCTGGGCCACCTTCTGCTCATTCACATCCGGAAGACTCCGGACGTGCTGATCGAGGTCAGCCAGTTGGCGGGCGGTTCCGGTGATCTGAACGTCCTGGGAGCCGCCTTTTGACGTATCGGCGGACGGGCCACCGCTAACGGCATCCTGGGGACGCTGAATCGGGCGTCCGGCCCCTACTGTGAGGACCTGAGCAGGATCGATTCCACTTATGTTACTAGCCACACCGGCTCTCCAAAGCATCTGTAACCCCTATAACGGCAGGGGCAGCAAGAACTTTAGAGTGCGATGCGATTCACGCTTCAGCCGTGAGAACCCGGCCGGTCGAGGCCTGGCTATAGGCACCCTTGGGGCCATAGGTGCTGGCGTCGCGGCGGCTGGAAATCAGAGTGCCCAGGCGAGCCTGGACGTGCTTCAGACGTGCGGCGACCAGGGCGCCGTTGCGGTCGTTCAGACTCCGGGCCCGGGCGGCGGCCTCCGAGCACTGAGCCCAGCTACCCGCCAGCGAGCCCCGGGGATCGCACCAGCGCAGCAGATCCTCCAGTCCCTTCAGGTCGACATCCCGGCCCATGCCCCGGCACAGAGCGCGGCGCTCCTCGTCGACACGAAAAATCCGGGCCACGCAGCGCTGGCGGTCGCGCGTCGCACCCTCTAGCGAGGTAACGTCGTTCGCCTCGAGAAAGCCGTGCTCACGATCCAGGAGAGTCGACAGCTCATTCAATGCGAGGTGCTCATCTTTGATGAGATTGCCCAGTTTCTCGCGGCACTGAGTTTGGTCCATGGGTACTTGCCTTCGTTTACTTCAACTTGCCCAGCGCCCGCTCGGTGTTGATCAGACCGTGGGCGATCTTGTCCGAATCCACTTTGTACGTACCCGAGGCAAGCGCCTTGCTGATGGAGTCCACGCGGTTCTGATCAACCGCCGGGGTGGAGCCGAGCGAGCGTTGCAGACGCGAGAGCAGCGAGGCAGTGCTCGAGACGCTGACCTCTTTCTGAGATTGCTGCGTCGCATCCTGGGTAGTGGGGGTGTTCGTCGCGATATTCGGCGTCGACGACGCTTTATGAGTTGAGCTCGCGGTTGTGCCGCTGAGATCGAGTCCGGTGAGATTGACGGCCACGGCTTAGGAACTCCTGGTTTCGTACTCAGGGTATCGACCCGGGGCCGACGGACTTGAGAACTTCGTCGCGAAACTGCGCAAGGTGTTGCTGCGCATCACCGGGCCACCCTGACGAGATCCGCACTTTCGACCACGCCCTCCACGACCCGCTGCGAGCCGAGATTCTGGACCTGGATCCGGGCGCCCGCGGCGCCGTCGCTCATGGCTCGGCCGCTCGCCCGCACTTCGACCGTATCAGCCGCGGAGAGAAGCGTGACTTCCTGGCCGCGACGCACAATCAAATCCGGCGCGAGCATATCTACAGAGAGTGTGGTGCCCGCCGCCAGTGGGCGTCGCACCGTGCGGCCAGCGAGCTCCGTAGGCTTCGTCAAATAGGCGTTGCCGGGGCCCGCTGTTCTTCTCGTCTCAACCGTTACATCGGCCGCGGTCAGTCGCGCATCCCGATTCACGGCGTGAGCGAGCACGAGAACATCGATCTTGCTCTCAATGTTCACCGGCACAAACACCCGCCAGGCCACAGGGCCGGCGCAGCTCACACCTACAGTAGTACGTGCCTGCAATGAGGCTCCCGCGGGAAGTGCGGCGGACAGGTCCTTCGCGGCACAGGGCGCAAGGCGCAGACGGTTGTCGAGCTGAGCAACTGTGATGATGGTCTCACCAGCGCTCGCGGGAATCAGCGATCTGACGTATGCGTGCGCCGTATTGCGGATTTCGGTCAGGGAATCTTCCTGCGCGCTCGTAGCGGCAGCGAACGCAAGCAGGCTCAGCCAGAAAAACGTCGTTCTCTTCATGATGCCGTATAGCTTGCAGGCGGCGTGCCAACTAAAGTTATTGTTGACTGCGCCGATGTCTTTAACATCTCGACGGCGGGTTGTGCCCCGCCCAGGCGGCAAGGGTTTGCCGCTCGCGTGACCCCTCTCACGCTCCCAGCGGTGTTGGATCCCCTCCAGCCGCATTCGCCCCCCGTGGCATACCAATTGCAATCCCTCGGTCAGGTCAACCTTTTGACGGATCGAGTACATCATGCCGTTTTCACTGGATACTTATCTCGGCATCCACCCGGATGCTCTGAAGTTGCAGTCCAAACGCACGGAAGTGATCGCTGACAACCTGGCGAACTCCGACACGCCGGGCTACAAGGCGCGCGATATCGACTTTCGGGCCGCCATGGCGAGCGCGGGAAGTCCCGATGCGCCCGTGAAAATGACCACTGACAACCCGGGTCACATCGCGATCGATCCAAACACGGATGCCAGCGCCAATCTGAAGTATCGCACGCCGCTGGCGCCGGCCCTCGATGGCAACACCGTGGACACACAGCAGGAACAGGCAGCCTTCGCCGACAACACGGTTCGCTACCAGGCCACCCTCACCTTTCTGTCAGCTCGCTTCAAAGGCCTGATGACAGCCATCACCGGTCAGTGAGGCTAACCTATGTCCTCCTTTAAAATATTCGACATCGTAGGCTCGGGACTGAGTGCGCAGTCGGTGCGCCTCAACACGGTCGCGAGCAACCTGGCCAACGCGGACAGTGTCAGCGGGGACCCGAACACTGTTTATAGAGCGCGCCATCCCGTGTTCCAGGCCGTGAAGGCCCAGGTGGGTGCCGGTGGCACCACCAGCGCCATAGATCAGGCGAGCGGCACCTCCGTGAAGGTCAAGAGCATCATGCAGAGCAACGCTCTGCCGACCGAGCGGTACGACCCCGGTAACCCGCTGGCCAACGAAAACGGCAACGTCTACGCACCCAACGTCAACGTCATTGAAGAGATGACGGACATGATTTCAGCGTCGCGCGCATACCAGGACAACGTGGAGGTCTTGAACACCTCCAAGGATCTGATGCTCGCCACTCTCAAGCTCGGCACCTGAGGTAACGAATGTCTACGACCAATTCTGTCACTGGCACCAGCTCAAACGTCCCGGCCGCGGGACTGAGCAACACGCCGGCCAACATGCAGATCAACCAGACGGATTTTCTGCAGCTCATCACCGCGCAGATGAAGGATCAGAATCCGCTCTCGCCCTCGGACCCCACGCAGTTCGTCACGCAGTTGGAAGGAATGAGCCAGGTGTCGGCGATGCAGAGCATGCAGTCCTCCATGCAGGCCTCCTCCATCATGAACGGCACGACCCTGATCGGCCATTCAGTGCTCGCCCCGGGCACGACCGCCAATTTGGCAACCGGTGGTGCGATCGGCGCGGCTGTCAACGCTCCCGACGGCACATCGAGCCTCAGCGTTGCGATCCAGGACTCGACAGGCGCAACCGTCGACACGTTTACCGTCAAACCGGCCGACTCCGGAATGACCTCCTTTGTATGGAATGGAGCCACCAGCACCGGTGGAACCGCCCCGGCAGGTACCTACAAGGTGTCCGTGACCGCCACCGTCGATGGCAAGTCCACGCCGGTCGACCCGATGGTCGTCAATAAAGTGGACAGCGTCCTTCTCGACCCGACTACCAATGCCGTGGATGTGGAGACCGACACTGGTAACACCGTGCCGCTCTCCCAGATCATCTCCGTGATGTAACGCCACCGCCAAACGATTTTATTTCCAGGAGATTTCGATGCCTTTCAACATAGCCCTGACCGGACTCAATGCCGCCAATCAGGACCTGAACGTCACGGCCAACAACCTCGCCAACGTGTCCTCCACCGGTTTCAAGAGCTCGCGCGCCGAGTTCGGCGACCTGTTCGCATCGACCCAGCGCGGCGTCAGCCGGACGGCCGTCGGCAACGGTGCATCAGTCAATGAAGTGGCACAGCAGTTCACCCAGGGAAACATCGAGACGACCGGCAACAACCTGGATCTCGCCATCAGCGGCAACGGCTTCTTCACGTTGAGCACCGGTGGCGCTTTGAGCTACACGCGCGACGGTGAGTTCGAGATGGACCAGAACGGCAACGTCATCAACTCGCAAGGGGCGAACCTCCAGGTCTATCCACCCCTCGCCACCGGCGGCTTCAACACCGGCGGCCTGCAGAATCTGACACTGACCACCACCGAGAGTGCCCCCAACGCGACCAAGACTGCGAAGATCACGGCGAATCTACCCGCATCGGCCACAGCACCGACCGATCCGACCTTCAGCCCGACCGATGCGAACAGCTATACCAACACCACGTCGCTGACGACTTATGACTCGTTGGGAGCCGCGCATACCGCGACGCTCTATTTCATCAAAGGCGCGGCGGCCAATGCCTGGACAACGCAGCTCTATGTGGACGGCAACGCCGTCGGCGCACAGCAACCGCTGACCTATGACAGCACCGGCAATCTCACGGCGCCTGCGGCCGGCCTGGTCACGTTCCCCGCTTACACGCCGGCGACGGGTGCCAATGCGATGAACATGACCTTCGATTTCAGCGGCACCAAGCAGTACGGCGACAACTTCAACGTCAGCGCGGTATCGCAGGACGGCTTCACCACCGGCAAGCTCACCGGCATCAGCATCGACCAGTCGGGCGTCGTCCAGGCGCGATTCACCAACGGCAACTCCACGAACCTGGGGCAGTTGGCCATGGCCAACTTCGCCAACCCGCAGGGCTTGCAGCAGCTCGGCAACCAGAGCTGGGCGCAGACCAATGCCTCGGGTCAGGCCGTCATGGGTCAGGCCGGCAACTCGGGTGTCGGAACCGTCGCGTCGGGCTCCCTCGAAGAGTCGAACGTCGACACCACTGGTGCCCTGGTCGACATGATCAAGGCGCAGCGCGATTTCCAGGCGAATGCGCAGATGATCCAGACCGACAACCAGATCACCCAGACGATCATCAACATCCGCCAGTAGTGGAAGAGGACTGAGAACCCGTCATGGATAAGTTGCTGTATGTTGCGATGTCTGGCGCGAAGGAAACCCTGCGCGCCCAGGCCGCCAACACCCACAACCTCGCGAATGCGAGCACGACGGGTTTCAAGGCCGATCTCAGCGCGTTTCAAAGCCGCGCGGTCACCGGCCCGGGCTACGCTTCGCGCGTCTATGCCACCGATCAATCGGTCGGCTGGGATCGCGGCCAGGGATCGATCGAACAGACGGGCAACCCGCTCGACCTGGCGATCCACGGCAACGGTTTCTTTGCCGTGCAGGATGCGAACGGCGGCGAAGCCTACACTCGTGCCGGCGACCTCCACGTCGATCCCACGGGTCAGTTGCTGACAGCGACAGGCCTGCCGGTGCTGGGTGACAACGGTCCGATCAGCGTTCCACCGCACAGCTCGGTAGCGGTGGGCGGCGACGGCACCATCTCGATCGTGCCGCTGGGTCAAACGCCCAACACCATTTCGAACGTGGCCCGGGTCAAGTTGGTCAATCCGGCTCCCGACTCGATCCAGCGCAGTAATGACGGCCTGTTCCGCGCCACCAACGGACAGCCGCTCGAGGCGGACGCCTCGGTCACCGTGGATTCCGGCTCCCTGGAATCCAGCAACGTCAATCTGGCCAGTTGCATGGTCAACATGATTGAGCTCTCGCGCCACTTCGACCTACAGGTCAAGGCGCTTCACACCGCTGAAGAAGACGGGCAGGCCTCCGCCAAGCTGCTCCAGTCTTCCGGCGGCTAATACAGATAAGGTAACGCAATGGAACCAGCACTCTGGGCCGCTAAAACCGGACTCGACGCGCAACAGACGCAGATGACGGTCACGGCCAACAACCTGGCCAACGTCGCCACCAACGGCTTCAAGCGCAGCCGCGCGGTCTTCAACGACCTGCTGTACCAGAACGTCACCCAGGTCGGCTCCTCGACTTCGCAGACGACTTACTCGCCCACCGGTTTGCAGCTCGGTACCGGTACCCGCGTCGTCGCGACCGAGCGCAGCTACATCCAGGGCAGCCTCGACAACACCGGTAACGCGCTCGATCTCGCGATCCAGGGCCGTGGCTTCTTTCAGGTGTTGCAGCCAGACGGCACACCGGCCTACACGCGCGACGGTAACTTCCAGACCAACGCGCAAGGTCAGCTCGTGACCGCAGCCGGTTACCAGGTGCAGCCCGGAATTACGATTCCGACCGGTGCGCAGAGCATCACGATCGGCACCGACGGCACTGTCAGCGTTCAGCTCAACGGCCAGGCGTCGCCGACCCAGGTCGGTACGCTGCAATTGGCAGACTTCATCAACCCGGCCGGACTGCAGACAGTCGGCGGCAACCTGCTCGTTGAATCCGCCGCCAGCGGTACGCCGACCACCGGTACACCCGGTCTCACCGGCATGGGCACCCTCGTACAAGGATCAGTCGAGGCATCGAACGTCAATGTCGTCCAGGAAATGGTTGACATGATCTCGACCCAACGCGCCTACGAGATGAATTCCAAGGCCGTTCAGACCACCGACCAGATGCTGCAGTACGCCGCCGAGAACATGTAAGTCATGCGAAAAGTCTACATCTCATTCTGCCTCGTCCTGTTCGGCGTGCTGGTGCTGGCAGCCCTCGGCGGTTGTCAGACCGTGCAGAAAAAGCCGCCGAAAGAAGACGATCAGCTCAGCTGGGCACTGCAGCCCGAGCCGCCGGCATCCAACGGTGCCATCTACCAGGTAGGCCGCGACGTGGCTCTGTTCGAGAACCCCGTCGCCCGCCACATCGGTGATACCGTCACGATCGTTCTGAATGAGTCCACGGCCGCCAAGAAGAGCGCGACCACCAACACCGCGAAGTCGACCAATCAGACGTTGCCCGGAATTTCAGTGCTCGGTAAAGCTGTCACCATCAAGGGCAATCCGATCACGAGCGCCAGTATCGACGACTCTTCCAAGTTTGCAGGCGAAGGCGACAGCGCCCAGAGCAACAGCCTGACCGGCTATATCACCTGCACGGTGACGCGCGTTCTGCCGAACGGGAATCTGTATATCCGCGGCGAGAAGTGGATCGGTATCAACCAGGGCTCCGAGTATGTGCGCCTGGGCGGCGTGGTTCGCCCGATCGACATCGCGCCTGATAACAGTGTTCCGTCCCTGAAGGTGGGCGCTGCGAACATCTCCTACGGTGGCAAGGGTGCCCTGGCCGATGCGAACAACCAGGGCTGGCTGTCGCGCTTCTTCAACTCACCCTGGACGCCGTTCTGATGCGATCGTTGTATTCTACTTGCGCCGCGCTGGTTCTGGCGATGGCGGTGCTCGCGGGTCAAAGCGAGCCGGCCCATGCCGAGCGCATCAAGGATCTGGCGAGCGTCAACGGCGTGCGCACGAACCAACTCGTCGGCTATGGACTCGTGGTGGGGCTGGACGGCACAGGCGACCAGACCACCCAGGCGCCCTTCACCATCCAGAGCATCACCAACATGCTCGCGAAGTTCGGCATCACCATTCCGCCGAATGCCAACCCGCAGCTGAAGAACGTAGCGGCGGTCACGGTCACCGCCGACCTGCCGCCCTTCTCCAAGCCCGGTCAGAAGATCGACGTGACGGTGGGTTCCATCGGCAACGCTGCCAGCCTGCGCGGCGGCAACCTGTTGATGACGCCCATGCGGGGTGTTGACGGCCAGGTCTATGCCTTCGCGCAAGGCAACGTGCTCGTCAGCGGATTCGGCATCCAGGGCAAGGATGGATCCAAGATCACCTTGAACGTCCCCAGCAGCGGTCGCGTCCCCAACGGCGCGGACGTTGAGCGGGAAGTGCCGATGAAGTTCTCCACTGATCCGAGTCTCATCCTGAACCTGAACACACCTGACTTCACGACCGCATCCCGGGTCGCCGCCAGCATCAACAAGACATTGGGTGCCGGCACGGCGGATGCCATGGATGCCGTCTCCATCAAGGTCGCCGCCCCGATCGATGCCGATCAGCGCATCTCCTACCTGGCGACGCTCGAAGCCCTCGAGGTGGATCCAGGCGAGGCACCGGCGCGCGTGATCATCAACTCACGAACCGGAACGGTCGTCATCAGCTCGAAGGTGCGAGTCACGGCAGCGGCCGTGGCGCACGGCTCGATCTCTGTGACCATTACCGAGCGACAGGATGTCAGTCAGCCCAACTCGTTCACGAACGGGACGACCGCCACCGTCACCCCCAGGAGCACGATCGATGTTCAGCAGGGAGACGCGCGCATGTTCCTGTTTCATGAGGGCGTGAACCTGGATGAGATCGTTCGCGCGGTCAACCAGGTGGGTGCGGGTCCCAGCGACCTCGTTGCCATTCTCGAAGCTCTGAAGCAAGCCGGCGCCCTGCGCGCCGAGCTGATCGTGATCTAAAAGTCACTCGCATGAGCTCGGACATTTCCAAAACGGACGCGCCGGTTTACACGGACCTCTCGGGTCTGAGCAAACTGAAGCGCGCGGCCGGCACGAATGATCCGAAGGCCATCCGCGCGGTGGCCGAGCAGTTCGAATCCATGTTCACGCGCATGATGTTGAAGAGCATGCGCGATGCCGTGGGCAAGGACCCGATGTTTGGCAGCGACCAGCAGGAAATGTATCAGGGCATGGCCGACGATCAGTTGTCGGTGCAGCTCTCCAAGGGCAAAGGCCTCGGCCTGGCCGACATGCTGGTGCGCCAATTGCAGAAAATGGGCGTCAAAGGCGCCGGGCAAGCCACTGGATCTCAGGTGGCCGGCGGCACGGCAGGCGCGGCGACTGGCAACGCTGGCGCGCAGGCCACTGCGGCCGGGCAAGCTGCGGGGGCCAATGCCAACACCGGCGGCTTCCGCATCGGCGGCACCACTGGAGCACCCGGCGCGAGCTTCACACTCGGCGCCAAGGCGGCAGCGGCCTATCGCGCGACGCAAACGGCCACGTCCCCCCCAACCACTTCGGCAACATCGGATGTTACCAAGACCAACTTCGTTCAAGACCTGTGGCCCCAGGCACAGGATGCCGGCACGCTGCTCGGCGTCGACCCACGGCATCTCATCGCCCAAGCCGCACTGGAAACCAACTGGGGCCAGAACCTGCCGCAGGACTCGTCCGGCGGCACCAGCAATAACCTTTTCGGAATTAAGGCTTCCGCCGCCTGGACGGGCGCCGCAGTGAACAACGGCACCCAGGAATTCCAGAACGGCGTCGCGAGCAACACGACGGCGCAGTTCAAGGCCTACGCCACGCCAACCCAGAGCTTCCAGGATTATGTCGCGCTACTGCGCAATAACCCCCGCTACGCCGCCGCACTCAACACCGGCAGCGACGTACATGCCTTCGCTGCAGGTCTGCAGCGCGGCGGCTACGCAACGGACCCTGAGTACGCAAACAAGATTGCCGCGGTTGCGAATACCGTGAACAGTCTCAAGTTGTCGAGCACTGTGCCGATACCCGCAAAAGCCGGAACGCTTTAGAGGCCTGACGGATGAGTGATCTATTTTCAACCAGCGTGTCCGGACTCCTCGCATTTCAACGCGCGTTGGATGTGACGAGCAACAATATCTCGAACGTTGCGACGCCCGGCTACAGCAAAGAGAACGCCAACTTCACCGAGCGGCCCGGCCAGGCCTACTCCTCGGGCTACATCGGCAGCGGCACCGACATCCAAAGTGTGACGCGCTCCTACGATGAGCTGCTCGCAAGCCAGGTGCGCTCCTCGCAGAGCAGTTTCTCGAATTTCGATACGTACGCGACGCAGGCCGCCCAGATCGACAATATGTTGAGCGACCCGAAGACCGGGCTCACGGTCAGCCTGCAGAATTTCATCAACGCCTATCAGACGGTCGCCAACTCGCCCTCCACGTCCGCCCAGCGACAGGCGCTGCTGGCTCAGGCAACGGGGATTTCTCAGCAGCTGCAGAACTACAATACGCAGTTGCAGACTTACGCCGGGGGCATCGAGCAGGGCATCAGCTCCGCCATCACGCAGGTCAATACCCTGACCGACGGCATTGCGAAGCTCAATCAGCAGATCGCGGCGGGACTGGCCTCCACCGGCCAGACGCCCAACCAGCTCATGGATCAGCGCGACCAGATGTTGGATCAGCTGAGCCAGTACGTCTCGGTCAGCACAGCCACTCAGTCTGACGGCTCCATGAACGTCTACGTCGGTAGCGGCCAACCGCTGGTTATCGGCGCAACATCGCAGAAGCTGCAAGCAACTCCAAACCAGTACGACGCCTCGGAAAACCAGGTCTCGCTCGTCGGTGGCGGCGGCCTCACAACCGACATCACCTCGACGATTACCGGCGGTCAACTGGGCGGCCTGCTGTCAGTTCGCGACCAGGTACTGCGTCCGGCCGAGAACACGGTAGGACAGTTCGCCGTCGGCCTGTCGACTCTGGTCAACCAGGCCCAGGGGGCCGGCGTCGATCTGACGGGTGCCGCCGGCAAACCCATGTTTGCCGTGGGCGGCGTCATTACCGCCGGCTCGTCGATCAACACGGGAACCGGGAGTGTGACCGCGACCCGAACGAGCCTGAGCGCCCTGACCACCGATGATTACATCCTGCGCCAGAGTGGCGGCGCCTGGACACTGACCGATGAGTCCACCGGCCAGCCGGTGACCATGACCGGCACGGGCACCGCTGCGGATCCCTTCAAGGCCGCTGGTTTGTCCCTCGTGGTGGCCGGCACGGCCGCCAACGGTGACAGCTTCGAGATCCGGCCTACGGCCGGCGCCTCCTCCGGCATGAGTGTGCTGCTGACGAGCCCGTCGCAGATTGCCGTGGCCTCATCGATTCAGACCACTGGCGCGGCTGCCAATACGGGGACGGGAGCCGTCACATCGAGCGTCGTCTCGGACCCGAGTGTCTGGGTACCGGGCACCTACAAAATTTCGTTCACGAGCGCAACCGCCTACCAGGTGACCGACAGCGCCAACAACGTCGTGGGCACCGGCAACTACACCAGCGGTACCCCAATCACGTTCAACGGCGCCTCCGTTACGATTACCGGATCGCCGGCCAACGGCGACACATTCAATGTCGGAGCCGCTGGAGCATCCAACACAGGCGACAACAGCAACGCCTTCGCGCTGATCGATTCTCTGAATGCCGCCAAGCTGAACGGCGGCACGACCTCGCTGAGCAGTGCTGCCAATAACCTGGTCAGCCAGGTTGGCGTGCAGACTCAGCAGGCTCAAGCCAACGCGTCCGCACAGAAAGCCGTCAATGCATCGGCGACGGACTCGCGCAACAGTCTCTCGGGTGTCAATCTAGATGAGGAAGCCGCCAAGATGGTGCAGTACCAGCAGGCCTATTCCGCCTGCGCCCAGCTCATTCAGGCTTCCAACACGATGTTCAACACCTTGATTTCCGCGATTAAGGGTTAGTCATGAGAATAGCGACTATCACGTTCCAGCAGAACGCCACCTCGCAGATGAACAATCTGTCGGCGGATCTCGCCAAGACGCAGAATGATCTCGCCACGGGTACGCGCCTGCACAGCGCGGCGGATGATCCGTCGGCAATGTCTCAGGTCAACGCACTGAACGTGCAGATGTCCGCGTCAACGCAGTACGTCACCAACGGCAACTATGCGACCTCGACCCTGTCACTCGAAGAGCAGGCGATGTCGGATGCAACCAATACGCTCCAGAGCGCTCGCGACCTCGCCGTGGAGGCGAACAACCCCGCGTTATCTGCTTCGCAGCGCTCGGATATTGCTGCTCAGCTCCAACAGCAGTTGCAGGACCTGATTTCCATCGGCAATCGCGTGGATGGCAGCGGCAACCAGATATTCGCCGGGACGGCCAGCAACACGGTGCCGTTCTCTCAAAGCGGCACGACGGTTTCCTATTTAGGCGCAGACAAGACGAGCCAGATCCAGATCGGTCCGAACCAGCGGATTTCCTCCGGTGACACGGGCGCCGCGGTCTTCATGAACATTCCAGCCGGCAACGGCACGTTCACCACGAGCGGCGCTGCTGCAAATACGGGCACCGGCTCGATCGGCGTCGGCACGGTCTCCAACGCGGCCGCCTGGGTGCCGGACACCTACACGATTGCGTTCACCAGCCCGACCAATTACACCGTTACGAACAGCACCGGCACAGTCGTCTCGACTGTGACCAACTTCAAGGACGGCGACGCGATCTCCTTTAATGGCGTGCAGATCCCCATGACCGGCACACCGGCCGCGGGCGATACGTTCACGGTCGCGAAGGCCGGCAACGCCAGCGCGTTCAGCACGCTCCAGAGCATCATTACGACGCTCAACGATCCCACTCTGAGCAGTGCGCAGATCTCGAGCAAGATCGGCGGGTCCCTGCAGCAGATCGACAACGCGATCTCCAACATGAGCAGCGTGTCGGCTTCGGTCGGTGCGCGCATCAATTCGATAACTTCGTCACAGGGCGCGGCGCAGGCACTGCAGACCAATCTGACGACCGCCGTCTCCCAGCTCTCCGACACCGACTACGCTGCGGCCATCACCAAGCTCAATACAGAAGAGGTGAGCCTGCAGGCGGCGCAGGAATCGTATGCGTCGATCTCACAACTCTCGCTGTTCAAGTACCTGCAGTAGCGGGACTGTGACGCAGTCGCGATTTTCGGCAAGGTCTTGCCGGCGGCTAAAGTTTGCCGCCCCAGGGTCGATAAACCTGACAGACGACAGCGCGACGGACATGTGTCCGGCGCCTGACCGAAAACTCAGGAGTCATTGACCATGTCACTAGTTCTTAATACCAACATCTCATCACTCGTTGCGCAGAACAGCCTGACGTCCTCAGGCGGTAAGCTCGCCGGCGCCCTCCAGCAGTTGTCATCGGGCTTGCGGATCAACACCGCGGCCGACGACGCCGCCGGTTACGCGATCAGCCAGAGCATGACCTCGCAGATCAACGGCATCAACCAGGCTTCGCGTAACGCGAACGACGGCGTGTCGCTGGCCCAGACCGCCTCGGGCGCCTTGCAGGAAGTCGTGAACGACCTGCAGACGATGCGCGACCTCGCGGTCCAGTCCCTGAACGCCACCAACAGCACGACCGACCGCCAGGATCTCGACGCGCAGTTCCAGCAGCTGAAGGCTGACATCGACAGCGTCGCCACGCAGACTCAGTTCAACGGCGTCAACCTGCTCGACGGCACTTTCCAGGGCGCCAGCTTCCAGGTCGGTGCCAACTCCGGTCAGACCATCACTGTGTCCTCGATCGGCAGCTCGAAGAGCTCCAATATCGGCCAGTATTACAGCGGTACGGTCTCTGTCGCAGGCACGGTGACCACCTCCTCCGGCACTGCGATTGCCACGACCGCCGGTACTGCAGGCGCCTTCAGCGCCACGAACCTCGCCGCCACCAGCGACCTCGGCACTGCTGTCAACGGCGCCTCGGTCAAACTGACTGTCAGCGTCGACGGCACGAACTACACGACCGCTGCGATCTCCCTCACGGGCACAGCGGCGACCGACCTGAAGAGCACTGCTGCAGCCATCAACCAGGCGATCAGCCCGGTCGGCGGCCTGGTTGCCACAGTGAACGCTGCCGGTACCGGCATCGTGATCAACGGCACCTCCAGCGCGGGTACGGGTCATGTGATCACCGCGACAACGGCCAGTGCCACGGACGCCGCCGGCAACGCCGTGACTCTGTCGACCGCTCAGCAGGCCGCCGTTACGACGGACCTGGGTGTCGATAGCCAGGACATCACTGGTTACTACTCGGATGCCACCGGCCAGCACACGAGTGCGACGGCGGGGACGCTGAACGGCCTCGATGTGACCTCGGTGGACAACTCGAACAAGGTGCTGATCTCGATCGACAACGCCCTGCAACAGCTTGCCACCTCGAGTGCGCAGCTGGGTGCGTATCAGAACCGGTTCCAGGCGGCCATCACCGGCTTGACCACGAACTCCACCAACCTGACGAGTGCTCGGTCACAGATTCAGGACACGGACTACGCGGCGGCCACCTCACAGCTGTCAAAGGCGCAGATTTTGCAACAGGCTTCTACGGCGATGGTGTCGCAAGCGAACACGATCCCGCAGAACATTCTGACCCTGTTACAGAAACTGCCGTAATAGATGCACGATAGGTTACCGAGACAGAACGACCTCCAGGGCGGGCGCCGAAAGGCCCCCGCCCTGCGGTTTTTTCGGCAGCAAATCGTCCGCGCTGTGACGCAGTGCCTGATTTACGCGGACTTCACTGTGGAGCTTCAAGTTCCACGGTGCGGATCCGATAACTCAATCATGACGACAGTGCGACGGTTTATTGACAGTCGCCTGGCCGAAAAACTCAGGAGCCCTCGACCATGTCTCTAGTCCTAAACACGAACCTCAGCTCGCTGGTTGCCCAGAACAGCCTGACGTCATCGGGGAGCCAGCTCGCTACCGCACTGCAGCAGTTGTCCTCGGGCCTGCGAATCAACACGGCAGCGGACGACGCCGCCGGGTTCGCGATCAGCCAGAGCATGACGTCGCAGATCAATGGCATCAACCAGGCCGCACGCAACGCCAATGACGGTGTGTCGCTGGCCCAGACCGCCTCGGGCGCCCTGCAGGAGGTTGTGAACGACCTGCAGACGATGCGCGACCTCGCGGTCCAGTCTCTGAACGCCACCAACAGCTCGACCGACCGCCAGGATCTCGACGCACAGTTCCAGCAGTTGAAGCTGGACATCGACAGCGTGGCGACCCAGACCCAATTCAACGGCGTCAACCTGCTCGACGGCACTTTCCAGGGCGCCAGCTTCCAGGTCGGTGCCAACTCCGGTCAGACCATCACTGTGTCTTCGATCGGCAGCTCGAAGAGCTCCAACATCGGCCAGTATTACAGCGGTACGGTCTCTGTCGCAGGTACGGTTACCACGGCCGCTGGCGCGAAACTCACCGCGACTGCCGGTACTGCCGGCGCCTTCAACGCGACCAACCTCGGCGCCACCAGCGACCTCGGCACCGCGGTCAACGGCGCCACCGTCAAACTGACTGTCAACGTTGATGGCACGAACTACTCGACGTCTGCGATCACCCTCACGGGCACGGCTTCAACCGACCTGAGGAGCACTGCCGCTGCCATCAACCAGGCAATCAGCCCGGTCACCGGCCTGACTGCCACAGTAAACGCGGCCGGTACCGGCATCGTGATCAACGCTACTTCCAGCCCGGGTACGGGTCATGTGATCACCGCGACGACGGCAAGCGCCGCCGACGCCGCCGGCAACGCCATAACACTGTCGGCCGGACAGCAGGCGGCCATCACCACAGATCTGGGTATCGACAGTCAGGACATCGCCGGCTACTACGACGATGCCACGGGCCAACACACGAGTGCGACGGCCTCCACGCTGAACGGCCTCGATGTCCTCTCGGTGGACAACTCGAACAAGGTCCTGATCTCGATCGACAACGCCCTGCAGCAGCTCGCGACGTCCGCGGCGCAGTTGGGTGCGTATCAGAACCGGTTCCAGGCGGCCATCACGGGCTTGACCACGAACTCGACCAACTTGACGAGCGCACGCTCGCAGATTCAGGACACGGACTACGCGCAGGCGACTTCGGCGTTGTCCAAGGCCCAGATTCTGCAGCAGGCCTCGACGGCGATGGTGTCGCAAGCGAACACCATCCCGCAGAACATTCTCACCTTGCTGCAGAAGCTGCCGTAAAGTGAAGGACGGAAAGCGGGCGTCTCACGACGCCCGCTTCGACTATTTTGAGGAGTAACTGATGAGCACGAGTAGTCCCGTTTCCATCGCCAGCAGCAGCAGCTCTGCGGCCGCCGGTGGTTCCGTCATCGACGTCAACTCACTCGTTTCGCAGTTGGTCGCCGCCACCCGCGCCGGGCAGGACGGCAACATCTCGAAGCAGACGCAGGCCGTCACGACCCAGATTTCCGCGCTCGGTACGTTGAAGGGTGCCTTGTCGACATTCCAGGACTCGCTGTCCACGATCGATACGGTCTCGGCGTTCAATGCGGCAACAGCGACCTCATCCGATGCCACGGTGTTCACGGCCACGGCCGACTCGAACGCGCAGCCCGGCAACTACTCGGTCTCCGTCGGTCAACTCGCCTCGGCGCAACAGCTCGTCTCCAAGCCATTCGCCGGCGGCGGCTCGGACACCGTCGGCACCGGTACACTCCAGGTCTCCCTCGGCGGCGCCAGCTTCAACATCAACGTTGACAGCACCAACAACACGGTGGCGGGAATCGCTTCTGCAATCAACTCCGCTGCCGGCAACCCAGGCGTAGTCGCCACGGTCATCACCGGAACGGACGGCGCCCACCTGGTCCTCCAGTCAGCCCAGACAGGAGCCGCCAACTCGATCAAGCTGACCGAGACTGACGGCGGCACGGGCCTCTCGGGCGTGACCTATGGCCCCAGCAACACCGCCAACTTCGAAGAGATTGCCAAGGCGCAGGACGCTCAGTTCAGCATCTCCGGCATTGCTCATACCAGCTCGAGCAACACTGTCTCCGACGCCCTGAACGGCGTTACATTGACTCTGACCGGCGTTTCCAAGGCTGGAACCACCACCGGCACCCTCGCCAGCTCGCAGTTGACGGTCGCCAGCGATACCGACGCGATCTCCACCAACGTCAGCGCGTTCGTGGATGCCTACAATACGATGATCAAGGCCATCCAGCCGCTGGGCAGCTACGATCAGACGACCCAGACCGCAGGCCCGATGCTGGGCGATTCGACACTTCAGGGAGTACAGAACGACATCCGCTCGGCGCTGTACTCGCTCGTGAACACCGGATCGTCCACGTACAACTCGCTGGCCAGTGTGGGCATTACCACCAACAAGGACGGCACGCTGAGCTTCAACAAGACGAAATTCCAGACGGCCCTGGCCTCGGCCCCGACCGCGGTCACCCAGCTCTTCGCCGGCTCCAAAGGCGTGGCTGCGACCCTGGAGTCCCGGATCAACTCCGAGCTCGCTTCCGGCGGCGCCATCTCCAATCGCAGCAGCACGCTCATCAAGCAGGAGAACGCGCTGACCGACCAGACGACTAAGTTAAATGACCAGATGACGGCGTTGACTGCCTCGCTGACGCAACAATATTCGCACCTGAACACATTATTGTCGTCTTTACAGAGTATGTCGGCATACCTGAGCCAGCAGTTCAGTGCACTGCCGAAGGTCCAAACCAGCAACTAGCCCTTATTTATGAGCGCGGCACTGGCCGCGCGGAGCCCGGGTCCTTTCGGCCGGAGCGCGGGGGCTCAAGTCCGCGTGGCGGGAGCCGATACAGTGTTCATCGAATCTTGTGATGGAGCTGTTCGTGAACCCCTACGCCCGCAACTACTACCAGAGCGTCTCCGTGCACGGTGGTGTGGCGAATGCCGACCCCCATACCATGGTGCAGATGCTCATGGACGGCGCCGTCGAGCGGATGTCTATCGCGCGGGGGTGCATGGAGCGTGGGGAGCGCAAGCGCCAGGCGGCGCTTTTACATAGTTGCGTCCTGATCATCGGTGAGCTGCGTGGCAGTCTCAACCTCACTGAGGGCGGTCCACTGGCGCAAAACCTCAGCGACCTCTACGAATACATGATTCGCCGTCTGACGTTGGCCAATTCCATGGGCGATGCGGCCATCGTTACGGAAGTATCCCGCCTGATGGAGGAAATTCGCAGCGCATGGATTGCAATCGGTCCGGAAGTGCGGAAAGCTGCGCGCATCCCGACGCCTGCTCCTGTTAATGTTGCAGTCGGTGGCCGTCAGGCATCGGTGTAACGAGGTAACACGTCATGTCTGAAGAAGAGGTAAGTGCTACGGGTCAATACCCGTCACTCATTTCAACAGACTTCGCCACGTCTTATCAGACGCCTAACATTGCGCCACAACAGGGCGCGAGTGCAACTCCCACAGTGCAGACTGTTAACGAGTCGGCATCCGCAGTTGCAGCACAACCCGCGAAGCAACCAACAGCCGCCGAGATCAGCGACGCGATCTCAGCAGCCAATGCCAACCTGTCCAGTTCCGACCGGACACTGGAGTACCGGGTCGATGCGGCGACGGGAATCTCCATCGCCACGATCCGCAACTCGCAGACGGGTGTTGTTCTGCAACAGATCCCGGGCGCCAACATCATCGCGCTGGCCCGGATGCTCGCCGGATGGTCGCCCGGCAAGCACATGTTGCTCGACCTGATCGCTTAGCCCACGATCGTTTATTCTACGAAAAGCCTTGCGTTGCGAAACAGCCGCATCCAGCCGCTGTATTCTTTTGCCGATTCCGGCCGCCACGAATTCTGCACGTAACGGAACGATCTCTCCGGATGAGGCATCGTGATCGTTATCCTCCCGTCCGTGTTAGTCAGCGCCGCAATTCCATACGGTGAGCCGCTCGGGTTATAGGGATACGAGTCGGCAACGCTGCGGTCGTTGTGGACGTACCTGAAGCCTACGAACCCACTGGCCGCACACTCCATCGCAGCAGCCTCCGACGCGAACTCCGCGTGCCCCTCACCATGCGCCACAGCAATTGGCAGGAAGGATCCTGTCATGCCCTGCAACAACACGGAGGGAGAATCGAGCACCTCTACCAGGGCGAAGCGCGACTCGTACTGCTCACTCAGATTCGTGACGAACCGGGGCCAGTGATCGGTACCGGGAATCAGGCTCTCGAGAGCCGCAAACATCTGGCAACCGTTGCAGATCCCCAGGGAGAAGCTGTCCGGGCGCGCAAAGAACGCCTGGAACTCCTCCCGTGCCTGCTCGTGGAACAGAATCGATTTGGCCCAGCCCTCGCCGGCTCCCAACACGTCGCCGTAGGAAAACCCGCCGCAAGCGACGAGTCCCTTGAACTCGCGTAACGAACGACGACCCGAGAGAATGTCGGTCATGTGTATATCGTGCGCGACGAAGCCGGCGCGCTCGAATACGGCAGCGGTTTCAACCTGGCTGTTGACGCCCTGCTCGCGCAGGATGGCCACCGCCGGTTTGACGCCCCGGGCAATGTACGGCGCAGCAACATCCTCCTCAGGATCGAATCCCAACGAAACAGCCAGCCCCGGATCCTCGGAGGAAGTCTGTGCGGCGTATTCCTGGTCGGCGCATTGCGGATCATCACGCATGCTGCGCATCCGCCAGGAAGTCTCAGACCACGCCCGGCGCAGATCGACCCAAGGCTCGTCGAGCAGAGCGTCTCCAACTCGCATGCGAACTTGCAGCTCAGGCGTCGGGATACCGATATAGAGAGCACTCTTTTCCAGACCATGCCTGGCGAGGATCTCAACGAGACGTTGCTCGTCGTCCGCCATGACCTGGACGACGACCCCCAACTCCTCGGAGAAGAGCTGAGGGAAAACCGAGCCCCGCTCCACGGGCAACGCGATGTCCAGACCGCAATGGCCGGCAAAGGCCATTTCAACCAACGTGGCGAACAGTCCGCCGTCGGAGCGGTCGTGATAGGCGAGCAGCAACTTTTCGCTGCGCAACTCTGCCATCGCGGCCGTGAAATTCAACAGACGCTGCGGATCATCGAGATCGGGAGACTCGCGGCCGAGTGCGTTGTGGACCTGCGCCAGTGCCGAAGCGCCGAGCCGATTTCGGCCGCCGCTCAGGTCGATCAGCCACAGCGACGTCCGCGATCCGCCCGCCAGGGCGGGAGTCAGCGTCCGGCGCACGTCTTTGACGGGCGCGAACGCCGAAACAATCAGGGATACCGGCGCGACGACACTCCTGCCGTCCCAGGTTGTTTTCATGGACAAGGAGTCCTTGCCCACTGGAATGGCAATGCCGAGGGCGGGACACAGCTCCTTGCCCACGGCCTGCACTGTCGCGTACAGAGCCGCGTCTTCGCCCGGCTCACCGCACGCGGCCATCCAGTTAGCCGACAATCGCACCTGGGTCAGTGAATCGATATCGGCCGCCAGGATGTTGGTAATCGCTTCCGCGACCGCCAGGCGGCCCGAGGCAGGCGCATTCAACACGGCGACCGGTGTGCGTTCGCCCATAGCCATCGCCTCGCCAGCGTGGCCATAGTGGTCCGCGAGGGTCACGGCGACATCACTCACGGGCACCTGCCAGGGACCCACGAGCTGATCACGGCTGATCAGGCCACCTACGGTGCGATCGCCGATTGTGATGAGGAAGGTCTTGTCGGCCATAGCGGGGAAACGCAACACACGATAGGCGGCGTCGCGCAGATCCAACTGGCTGGTGTCGAAATGCTCTCGCGGCGGCTCAACAGTTTGCACGTCCCGCGTCATCTTCGGTGCCTTTCCGAGCAGCACCTCGATGGGCATGTCGACCGGCTCGTTGTGGAACAACGGATCGCTGACAACCAGCCGACCGGTTGCATCGATTTCGCCAACGACCGCAAACGGGCAGCGCTCTCTGTCGGCGATCCGGGTAAACATCGCAACCGAAGCGGCATCGATGGCGAGGACGTAGCGCTCCTGCGCTTCGTTGCACCAGATTTCCATCGGCGACAGGCCCGCTTCCGCGCTCTGAATGGCTCGCAGGTCGATCCGGGCGCCCCGGTTACTGTGCGCGACGGCTTCCGGTATGGCGTTGGACAAACCGCCCGCGCCCACATCGTGAATCAACACTATCGGGTTCTCGGCACCGAGTGCCCAACAGGTATCGATCACTTCCTGCGCACGGCGTTGGATTTCGGCGTTACCGCGCTGTACCGAAGCGAAATCGAGATCGGCACTGGAGGCGCCGCTGCCGACCGACGACGCAGCTCCGCCGCCCAGACCGATGAGCATCGCAGGTCCGCCCAGCACGACGATCTTCGCGCCGACCGGCACCTCGCCCTTCTCAACATCGGAACGGCGCACGTTGCCCATGCCGCCGGCGATCATGATGGGCTTGTGATACCCGCGCACGCGCCCGGCATCTTCACCCTGCACATGGTGTTCGAATGTTCGGAAATACCCCGCAATCGCCGGGCGACCGAACTCATTGTTGAACGAAGCGGCCCCGATCGGACCTTCGATCATGATATCCAGCGCAGAGGCGATGCGGTCCGGCTTGCCTATTGTCAATAAATCACTGGCCAACTCCCACGGCCGCTCATACCCCGGGATCCGCAGGTTGGAAACCGAGAAGCCTGTGAGCCCTGCTTTGGGCTTCGCCCCGCGGCCCGTCGCACCCTCGTCACGAATCTCACCGCCCGAGCCGGTGGAGGCGCCCGGGAATGGCGAAATGGCGGTGGGATGATTGTGCGTCTCGACCTTCATGAGAATGTCGATGGGCTCATCCACGGCGCCATAGATGCCGGTGTGCGGATTCGGAAAATAACGTTTGCCGCGGGTTCCTTCGATGACGGCGGCGTTGTCGCGATACGCAGAGAGCACGCCGTTGGGATTGCGCGCGTGCGTGTAGCGAATCATCGCGAACAGCGACTCGTCGCGCTTGCGGCCATCGATGATCCAGCTGGCATTGAAGATCTTGTGACGGCAATGCTCGGAGTTGGCCTGAGCAAACATCATCAGCTCGACATCGGTCGGCTGGCGCCCCAGCGTCCGGAAGTTGCTGACGAGGTAACTGATCTCATCCGCCGACAGCGCGAGCCCCAGCTCGCGATTGGCGGATTCGAGCTGCTCGCGATCGATCTGCACCAACGGCTTGGGCGCGGTATGTCCGAAGAGGCGCTCGGCGTGCTCCGTCTTGAACAACACCATCTCGGTCATGCGGTCGAACAACACCGGCGCAATCGCGGCGAGCCGTTCAGGCCCCAGGGGCCGCGTATCCAGTAAACGATATGCGATGCCGCGCTCGATCCGGCGGATGGCCGTCAGCCCGCAGACATGCGCTATGTCGGTCGCCTTGCTCGACCACGGAGAGATCGTTCCCGCGCGGGGAACAACCAACAACATCTCACCGTCCGCGGCATCCTGGGGCGACGACTTCGGCCCGTAGGTCAACAGTTGCTGCAGGATCTGCCGCTCCGCAAAATCCAGGGGGCGGTCGGTGTCGACAAAGTGAATGAAGCGCGCATCCAGGGACCTGACAGCCGGCTCGAGCACGCTCAGGCGGCCAATGAGTTTTGCGATGCGAAACGCTGAAAGGGCGCGGGCGCCGGGAAGCTGCAGCATGTCGTTGAGCTACTTCTTGTCCGGGGGAGGAACCGAGAACATCGGCACCGGGAACTGCGAGACGTTGGCCCCGCCTCCTTCCAGTGCAGTGATTTTGCTGACGCCCTGCTTCTTCACCTCATCGATGCGCAGGACGGAATGCATCGGCAGGTAGGTGCGTTTGACGCCGTCGAATTCGCTCTTGACGCGCTCCTCGGCAGGGTCGACCACGACCGAGGAACGCTCGCCGAAAACGATGTCCTCGACCTCCACGAACCCGAACAGCTCGCCGCCATGACTGACGCGGCGCGCGTAGATCTCGTAAACCTTGCCTTGATTCACGAACATAATGCGGAAAATGTGACTGGTTGCCATGGGCTGGAGTGGGGGTCGCTGTTAATTTGAAGGTGGCATTATATGTCCGCTCGCATCCGCCAATGTGCTCCCAAGGAAGGCGAGGCGTGCGGACCACAGAGGTAGCCTTACATTGACCGCGGGTCCGGTCCGGGAAACATGACGCTTCGGTTGCGTATCGTCAGTGATCAAAGACGCTTGCTTGGGGATCGCAGCAGCATCACTTTTACCGTGGACGGTGGAAACATCGGCCGTTCGGCGGATAACGATTGGGTTCTGCCTGATCCCCTGCGCTACGTCTCCGCTCATCACGCGCGCGTGGAATACCGCGACGGGCAGTTTTTCCTCGAGGACCTGAGCACCAACGGCGTTTTCGTCAACGACGATGAGCGGCCCCTGGCCAAGGCGAAGCCGATGGGACACCCGCTCACCACCGGCGACATCATCCGGATGGGCGACTATCACATCGTCGCCTCGGTCGATGCTCAAGCGGAGCAGCTTTCCAAGGCCGATACGGGCGCGGGGCAGGTCCCCACGAGTATTCATGGATTGCGGACCATCGGTCGCGCCAGCGCGCAGACCGATATTGGGGCGATGCTGAATCTCGACGATTTGCTCGTCCCCGAATCGACGCAGGCTCCGACGTTCCATCCAGTCAACGCTTACGGTCAGGCTGTCGCGCAGATCCCCATGCCCTCGCCGGCCACCCGACCCCTGCCCCCACCCGTGGCGGCCCCAGCACCAGTTCCCACGCCCTCCCCCGAGGAGGAAGCGATTGAACGTCGCATTGCACGCCTCGCCAAGGCCGCTGCACGCGATCCCAAGAATGGCGCCAGCCCTGCGGCTCTCTACGACGTCCACAGCGGTCTGCAGGCCTTCTGCCGCGGCGCAGGCGTAGAAGTGGAACGGCTGCCGCCCGACGCGCAGACGCGCCTGCTGCACCTGGCCGGGCAATTGTTCCGCGAGGCGCTGGTAGGCCTGAAGGACCTCGACCGGTCGCGTAACGACACCCGCAACCGATACCGAATTGAGCTCACGACAGAACCGGACGATCCGCGCCCTTCGCTGGCGCGCACGGCTGTCGAGGACCTGGTCATCGACCTGTTCGCAAAGCACGAGACTCGCAAGCTGGACGCCGTAGGTTGGCTCCGAGAGACCATCGCCGAAGGCAAGGCTCACGAGCTGGCGGCTGCGAGAGCCACTCGTACGGCGTTTGTGGAATTCCTGGATCGGCTGGACCCGGCCGAGCTCGAAGCCCGCTTCGAACGCGCTGCCCGCCGCGGGAAAGCCCGCTCGGCCGACAAGGCGCAGTACTGGGAGCTGTTCACAACTTTCTACCGGAATCTCATCGAGATGCCGGAGGATCATTTGCCCCACACGTTCGTGGAGGCATTCGCCGCGGCGTACAAAGAGTACGTCAAAAAACCTCTGCCGTAATTTCAATTGGCGCGGCACTAGCCGCGCAGAGCCCGGGTCCTTCTGACTCCTGTGCCAAGCAGCGGCCGGGACGTTATTCTACTATAACTTCACGTTCACGCCCACTGACCAGCTCAGTGGCGGCCCGTAGTACGTGTTGTCGAAGTTATCCAGCACGTAATACTTCCGATCGAGCAGGTTGTTACCGTTGACCTGTATGGAGACGCTCTGCGTCGCCTGATAGCGCCCCATCAGGCTCAACAGCGGCACGCTGGCCTGGTGCAGCTCGGTCGTGCCATCCGGATTGCCGACGGTCGTGTGATTGCTCGACTGCCAGTTGATACCGCCGCCGATGGTCAGCTTGTGAGCGAGCCACGGCAGGTTCCAGGTCGTGAACGTGCGCACCAGCGTGCTCGGTACAAAAGTCCTGGTGGGCTCGTCATTCGAGTCATGAAACACGTAATGCGACCAACCCAGCGATGCATTCCACCCCGGCAGCAGCTCGCCCTGCACTTCCATCTCAAAGCCACGGGTCCGGGTGCCATCGATTGCCGTTGAGGCCTGCGTGCCATCCGGCAGCAGTATCGGATCCCCCGTTTCAGGGTCCAAAAGACCTTCCGCAACATGGTTCTGTCTGGTTTCAAACACCGTCAGCGCGGTGTTGAGTCGGCCGCCGAAGTGCTCGCCCTTGACGCCCACCTCGACGCTCCGGCCATCGATCGGATCCAGGTACCGGCCGGTGACATCGCGATTGTTCTGCGGTTTGAATATCTGCGTGTAGCTGGTGAAGACCGAATAGCTGCGCGTGACATCGTAGATGAGTCCCGCGTAAGGAATGGCCTTGCGATAGTTGTAATGAAATCCATCCGGCGGCGATTCCCCGGACGCATAGTAGTCCGTCTGCCATGATGCATAACGCACGCCCGCGATCAGCTTTACAGGGTCCGCGAGCGACAGGCGTGTCACGAGATATCCGCCATCCTGGCGTGAATGAATGTCATTGACGAGATCGCCCACATCTGAAAATTCAGGACGCGGGTACGAGCCATCCCAGTTGAGAAAGTTGCCGGGATCCGGCAGGTCATTGAGCGGTGCATAGCTCAGGGAGTGATTGTAGACACGCGAGCCGTTGTAACCGATCACCAGCTCATGGCTGCGACCGAACAACTGGAACGGACCCGAGGCATACAGATCCGCCGATCGCTCGGTTACCTGCATGTTGCCTTTGTAGGCATACGGCGCGAGCCCCTCACCGCTGTGCTGCTCGGGGTATCCGAACATGTAGAACAGCGCCTCATCCTCGTTGTAGCGCCGCCAGGTCACCGTAGCGTGCACTTTCCAATCCCCCGCCAGGGATTGCTGCAGCTCCGCGAACACCGTCCTGGTTCGGCGGTCCCAGAAAGTCCAGTCAGTGGCGGTCGTAACCCAACGCGGCCAGTTGGTCGGCGTACCGTCGGCGAAGAACAGCGGGAAAGATCCCCAGGTGTTGCCGGTCGGGTTGTTGTCCTGATAGTCAAAACCGACTGACAGCCGGGTGGCTTCGGTCAGGTCGGCATCCACGATGCCGTAGGCGATTTTGCGCTTGTTACGGTAGAGATTCTGATACGACTCACGGTCCTCGAAGACACCGACAAAACGACCGCGCACGCGGCCATCCGCGGTCAGAGGCGCTGACACATCACCTTCCATCCGATGGTCATTCCAGGAACCGACATTGCCATCGAGCTGCAGGGCAAATTGGTCGCTGTCCGCGTGTTTGCGCACGAGATTGATCGACGCCGCAGGGCTCCCCGCCCCCGTCATCAACCCGGTCGCGCCACGCACCACCTCGATACGCTCGTACAATGCGGTATCCAGTGAGTCATCCACAGAGCTGGTATTGAAGCTGTCGACCGCGGGCATGCCGTCATAAAGCAGGCTGTCGATGGTGAACCCGCGTGCCGTAAACACCACCCGCTCGGTGTCGTACTGATATGAGTAGACACCCGGTGTTGCATCCAGGACCTGACGCAGAGTCGTGAGGTTCTGGTCATCGAGCATTTCGCGCGTGATGACGGTTTCCGATTGGGGAGTTTCCCGCAGCGACAGGTCCAACTTCGTGGCCGAAGCAGTCTCCTGTACTGTGTACGGTGAGTCGGCGTCAGCCGACACTGTCACCTTCTCCAACTCCTTTTCGGCCTCATCCGCCGCCGCCGTGGCCACACACAACCCGGTGGCCACCGCCACCACCCACCCTTTTCCGAGACACGCCATTGATTGTTCTCCCGCGTTCCCTGGATATACTAATGCGAATCATTCTTGTTTGCATTAGCTTTTGAACATTGAACGAATGAGCTGTTGGCGCGTTAAACTGGGGGTATGAAAATACAATTCCTTACGAGTGTGTTGGCGGCGACCCTGCTGGCCGCCTGCGCCAGCTCTCACGTCATGATCGGCAAGGCGCGACCCCCGATCTCACCGGACCAGGTCCAGGTCTACACGCACCCACCCACCGTGCCTTATGAGGAGATCGCCCGCCTACAGACCTCCAGCCAGGGCTCTTTCTCGTTCACCGCGCAGGGCAAGACCGATGCGGTGATCAAGCGTCTCAAGGAGGAAGCTGCCAAGCTCGGCGCCAATGGCGTCCTGTTGGAAGGCATCGGCGACGAGGCCAGCGGCTCAGTCGGCACCGGCGGCGGCAGCACGTCCTACTCCCGCGGCAGCTCCGTCGGTGGCGGGGTCGGCATCGGAGTAGGTCTCACAAAGAAGGTCGGCGGCGGGACCGCGATCTATGTTGGGCAGTGACAGCGGGAGATCGCCTATTCTGCGGACGCATGACAACCCTGCATGAACTCGAGACGCCCTCTTTAGTACTGGACCGAGCCATCCTCGACCGGAATCTTTCCCGGATGCAGGGGCGCATGGATGGGCTCGGGGTTCGGTTGCGTCCGCATGTTAAGACCACGAAGTCCATCGACGTTCTCAGTCGGACCGCGGCGGCGTCGATCACGGTGTCAACTCTCAAGGAGGCAGAGTACTTCCTGGAGCACGGTGTCACCGACATTCTGTACGCGGTTGGCATTGCACCCGGGAAGCTTGCGCATGCCGCTGCTTTGATTCAACGAGGTGCCAACCTTACGTTGATTCTCGACAACCTTGCAGCGGCTCACGCCGCGCGAGCACTACCTGTCCTGATCGAGCTCGACGTCGATGGGCACCGCTCAGGTGTATCGCCTGACAGTGAGTTGCTGATTGATATTGCGAAGACACTCGGAAGCTCACTCCGAGGAGTGATGACTCACGCGGGTGAGTCGTACAACTGCACATCAACAGGCGCAATTGTGGCAATGGCAGAGCAAGAACGAGCCGGCGCCGTCCGTGCAGCAGAGCGCCTGCGAGCCGCAGGATTCGATGTGCCGACGGTGTCCGTAGGATCCACACCGACAGCAACATTCGCAGCCAATCTCTCTGGCGTAACGGAAGTCCGCGCTGGCGTTTACATGTTTCACGACCTCGTCATGGCTGGCCTCGGCGTATGCGACATGGACGACATTGCCCTGTCAGTCCTCGTAACAGTGATCGGCCACCAGCCAGAGCGCGGTTGGATCATCACAGACGGCGGCTGGATGGCCCTCTCCCGCGACCGCGGCACAGCCAAGCAGCAGGGTTACGGTGTCGTCCGCGCCGTCGACGGCCGTGCACTTTCCGAAGATCTCATCGTGACGTCAGCGAATCAGGAACACGGCATCGTCGCCCGCGCCGATGGCCAGCGTCCCGATTTCACCCGATACCCAGTGGGCTCACTGCTTCGGATACTGCCCAATCACGCGTGTGCCACCGGCGCACAGCACAGCCACTACAACGTAGTCGAAGGCTCCAACTCGGAGGTTGTAGCCCGTTGGGACCGAATCAACGGCTGGTAGTGACTGTGTTGGCAACGACGTGTATGACGAGAGTGGCAATCGCCGCAGCCGCCACCGAATCGACAACGGCCAACCCGGTGAAGCTCCAACCCGGGCGTTGTGAGATAGCGCCTACGGCGATACCGAGTGCCCAGGACACGAAAGCGGTCCCGTTGATGCGACGCGCGGGAGTTGCGCCAGGGGAATCCGAGTGCTCGCGGCGCTTTAGCAGCGCCGTTGTACATTGCACGGCGGCCAGTGGGGGCAGCGAAGTTCCCAGTACCTCGAGGAAAGAAAGAAAATGCCGCTCCGCATGCACGAGCGCGAGCAACGCGCTCACAACCGATGCGCCCATCACGATTCGTGCAAGACGCAGTTTTGGAAACAACACGGCGAGCGCGAGGCTGCCTGAATACAAACACGAGGATGCATCTATCCATGCGCCGAGGAGCAGCAGGACCAGCGCGGGTATGCCCAGCCCCAGCGCAATCAGCGCCGTGATCAAGTCAGGCTTGCCCAGCGCGATGGCAGGAAGCGCCGCGAGCAATAGGATGGTTGGATACGCAGCTCCCAGGGCCGCTATCTCCGCAATGACGGCCCGTCCAGGCTGACGAACAAATCGTGCGTAGTCGGGTTGAATGATGATGCCGACGATGTAGGAGCCGACGACGGCGGAGATGGCCGAGCTGAACGCAAGCGGCGGACCCGCGGGCCGCACCGGCTCCGCGGCACCGCTCGAGTGCAAAGTCAGAACGACGGATGCAATCAGCAGCACGAAGGTCAGCGGAACGAGCAGCGCCCCGAGCTTCTGGAGGGAATTGACCCCGCGGCTGGCGATCAACGCCACGAGGACGCACAACGGTAGTGCAATCGCCGGAGTCGGTACCCGCACCTCATAGACTGCGAAAATGCTATCGCTGGTGACCGCGCCCAGCACACTGATGATCACCGCAAACCAGCCAATAGCGGACACGGCGATTGCGAGTTGGACGATGTTGGCACCGCGCTTTCCGAAAGTAGCCTCGGCCAGAAGCGCGAGGGACATCCTGGTGCGAGCGCCCGTATAGGCGCTCAGAGCCCCCAAGGCTGCCGAGAGCGCCCCTCCGACGAAGAAAACGCGGGCGCCGGCGCGGATTCCAAACGACGTGGCGATATTGGACGCGAGCACGAAGGCCGGCAGCCCGCACAGGGTACCGACAACAATAAAGAAGATCTTGCTCGCACTGCCGGTCGCCTCGAGCGGCACGGGGCTGTGGGCGAAGCCTTCCGCCCTTTCGCTGCGTCCCGGTGAGCTCAGGTCCATCCGACCAGTGTGCCGTAAACCCGGCGCGCGTCGCCTGTCCGAAGCGACAGCTTGCTGCCCTGTCAGGTGAGCCCCTGATTGTCAGCCGTGCCGCGTATTCGCTACCCTCAGGTGTCGCCAGAAATTGCAAAACAGGAGTGAACGTACCTAATTCCATCTTCCCGTCCTGGATGCTGCGCTCGAAGGCGTCAGCCTCGAAGCAACGCGTCGATCTCATCGAGCGGCCGTCGCTGACGCGGATCCTGAACCGATCGCTGAGTGCGCGGGTCACGCTGCTGGATGCCCCGGCGGGATATGGCAAAACGACGCTGCTCAACAGTTGGCGGCAGACTTTGCGGGAGGACGGTCACAAGGTGTGCTGGTTGTCTGTGGACGCACAGGACAACGACCCGGTCCAATTGCTTGCCTATATCGCCTTCGCCCTGCATGAAGGCGGGCTCCCCTTTGACGCGGAGACTGGCGGACCTGAACCGCAGATCAGCGACCTGTCAGAGCGCGAGATTCTGGGGCGCATCGTTCACTCGATCGCAGAATGCCCCGACCGGGTGGTGTTGATGTTGGACGAGCTCGAGACGCTCGCCGCGAGCACGGTCGACCGAGTCATCCATCCCCTGCTGGACTATGCGCCGGACAATCTGCATGTCGCGATTGCGAGCCGCGACGACCATGCACTGCGAATTGCGCGCCTGGAAACCCGCGGTCAGGCAGTCCGGATCGGCGCGAGTCAGCTTGCGTTTACCGTCGCCGATCTGACAGCGCTGCTCGTCCGGCAATGCGATCGGAACACCACGCGCCGCCTCTACGATTTGACACAAGGCTGGCCCGCCGCGATTCAACTGATTCGCAGCGCGTGTGACGTCGGCGCGACGATTGCGCATGTGCTGGCCAATCCGGTGAAGTGCGCCAGTCACCTCTCGTCCTACCTGGCGGACGAGGTGCTCAGCGGACTCAGTGAAGATACGCTCGACCTGCTAACGGCCATTTCACCTGTCACCCAGGTTGATGGCGAGCTCGCCGACCGCCTTTGCGGCCGGACGGACAGCCACGCGCTGCTGCGGTCAGTCAGAGCACTCGATGCCTTCCTCCAACCCGGCGATTCAGGCGCAATCACGCTGCGCCTGCATCCGCTGATTCGAGAGCATCTTTACGCGCGGTTGGCGTCGAATGCGCCTGCCCGGCTCCGCGCGTTGCATCTACGAGCTGCCGACTGGTACTGGCGCCAGGGAAATCTGGTCGAGGCCGTGCGTCACTGCATGGTCGCCGGAGATGCCGATCACGCGACCTCGCTGATCGTCGCTGCGGGCGGATTGAAGATCTGGTTCAGGGAAGGACTGACACGTCTGCGCGCCGTCATGCGCATGCTGAGTGAAGAGATAGTGCTTCGCGACGAGAATCTCACTCTCATTCACTGCCTGTTGGAGATCAAGAGCGGCCGCGTATCCCGGGCGCGGCAGATATTCGAGAGTCGCATCGACGAAGTGCAACGGCACACGGTCCCGGCCGAGGACATACCTGACACGCTGATGATGGAGATCGTGCTTTCCATCTATGAAGGCAAGATCGTCGCCCCGTCCGTACGACGGAAAATCGAAGCAGCCATCGAGCACCTGAAGGTCGGCGAGGAAGTGATCAAGGGGCAGCTTCTGACTCTGCTTTGTGCCAGTGCCGTACAGGAAGGCCGCTATCGCGACGGCCGGCAACTATGCGAAGCGGCCTTGTCCGCTTACGATCACAGCGGCGGCCTCTACGGTGCCAGCTACATTCATTTGCACCTCGGCTCGATCAGCTTCGCGCAGGGGGACACCGGGCAGGCGGCGCGGCTGTATCGGTCAGGCCAACATCTCGCACGCAAGCATTTCAATGATGACCATGGGCTGCGTCTCATCTGCAATATCCTGCAGTCGGAGCTGAATTACGAGCTGAATGAAACGCAAGGCGTGGCGCCCACCGCACGCGCTGCGCCCCAACTGATCGAGCGCGGCGAAGGTTGGTTCGAGATATATGCATCGGCCTACACCACGTCCGCATACTATGCGTTCGATGAGCACGGCGTGGAGGCGGCGTTGGCCATCGTCGACGGCGGTCTCGTTTACGCCCGATCTAACGGGCTGCACACTCTGGAAAATCTGCTCGTGCTCCTGCGAATCGAGCTCCTGGTGCGCACCGGAAGTATCCTGGAAGCGCGCGCCCGATTCGACGAGCTACGTGTTGAGTTCGTCGGTTGGCGCCAGCGAGACGCGTCGATCGAGGTTCCCGTGCGGCTTCTCTTGGCCGAGGGAAAGCCGCTGGAAGCCGTGTCTCTCCTGGAGAGTCATCGTGAGGACACCGGCCCTGACTATCACGTCAGAACCCGGATCCGGCACTCGCTCCTGAGCGCGATCGCCCACTATCGGCAAGGCGCTGCGGACCGTGCCATGGAACACTTCGACTGCGCCGTGACTGTGTCCGCCGCGAGTGGCTGCGTCCGCTCTCTGTTGAGCGAGGGTGCGGGGCTCCTGCCATTGCTGCGCGACTATCTTGCAACGACACGCGCACCGTTGAATATCGAGCACGCCCAGACGATTCTGAAACTGATCGAAGAGTCCGCCACGCCCGCGGCTTCCGACTCTCTGCTCAGCTCCTCGGAACGCAAGATCCTGCAGCACCTGGAATCCGGTTTCTCCAACAAGCTGATTGCTCGCAAAGTCGGCGTGACGGAGAGCACTGTCCGATTTCACCTGCGCAATATCTTTGTCAAACTGAAGGTGCGCAGCCGCTTGCAGGCAATCACGATCGCCCGTCAGAACAACCTGCTCTCCGCCTGACCCCGTGCCTCAGCGCCAGGTATTGCCGATGTTGTAACCGGCAACCCTCTTTTTATCAGGGTATGGATAAACGAGCTTGCTCGGTCGCAGGCCGCATTTCACCAACGTATCCGCGAAGCGGATGGTCAGCGGCATGGCATCGATGATGGGGACCTCGAGCTTCTGGCTGAGGAGAATCTTCGTGACCTCATCGGCCAGGCCCATGAACCCGGTGCAGCCGAGAACGACGGCGCCGGCATGATCCCGGGTAATTGTTTTAGCCGCCTGCTGCGCGATGGCCGCGGCAACCTTGCCGCTGTTGGCGGCGTGACTCAACTCCAGCACGGGGATATCGATCGACTCAAAAGCAGCGTAGCGCTCGCCCAAACCGTACCCGCTGATGATGTGATCGATCATCCCGCGTATGCGCTCGAGCACGGACACGAAGCTGAATCGGCCACCCAACATGGCGGCCACGTGAACCGCCGTCTGACACGGCCCCAGGACCGGAATACCGACCGCCTCGCGACAGGCCGCAAGCCCCGGATCGCCCATGCAGTCGATCACGATAGCGTGCGCCCCGGCCTTTTCCGCTTCGACAGCACGCCGGACGGTATCGGGAACCGACAGCGCTTCGTCGAATTCGGACTCGATCGAGGCGGGGCCCGACTCCAGGTAGCTGTGGGTCACCTCGAGATCGTCACGCTCACATTGCTGGAACTCCGCGCTGCCGCCGCGGAAGTCGCCCGAAATGATGGGAGTCACCACATGTATGATCGATTTCATTGTCTTGCTCCGCCGTGTCAGGACAGCGCCTGGTAGGGTTCTGAAAGTCCGAATGCCTGCGGTCCGAGCACCGCGAGCGCCGCCGGGGTGCGCAAAATATCCGGCGCCCGCAGGCCGAGCACCCGCAGCCTTTGGCCGTACTTCAAGGTCTCCACGGGCGCCGGTTCCAGCGATTCGCTGTCGACCATGCAGATCAGGTCGGGCACGATGACCTTGACGCGGCCGTTCTCGCGCGCCACCAGGTGCTCGTTCTGGAAGAGCACCTCCATGGAGCGCCTGCTGCGGTCGAGTGCCTCCAGCGTACAGTGTCCCATGGAGAAGCCCTTGGTGGTTTCACGGCGCAGATCGACCACTTTCCCGGCAAACACTTCGGCGCACTTGCCGTAGTGCGGACTCGAATTGAGGAACCGTACCAGAGAGCCCACCGGGTCGCTCGTGCGCCGGCCGGCGGCGATGCTACGACCGATCTCGAGTGCCGATGTCAGAGTGCCCCTGACCGCCGACTGCTTCAGCTGCAGGCCCGACATCGAATACAACGACACGAGAACGCTGCAGCCCATTTCAATGGAGGCGACGCGGGCCAGCTCTTCCGCCCGCTTCGCCGTACCGGTCTCGATCACGACCGAGTTCAGATGCTCATCCAGCATCACCACCGGCGTACAGGACACGCCGTGAATGTTGAATGACACCATCTGTATCTCAGGGAATGCTCGCCCCATTCCATCGGCATCCACCACGGGCAACCCGAGTCTCGCGCCGGCCATGATCGGAATCATGGAATTCAGACCCCCGATTTCGACCGGGACGATCGCATCGATCTTGCGCCGGTGATAACGCTCCATCAGCGAAATGACGCGGTCCGCATCCTCCCCGCAGGCGGCCTTCTCAGCCAAAACCGTCGGTGCGCCCAACATCGCCACGGTACATACGAAGGCGTCGTCATCCAGGCTGTCTACATCGATCAGTTCCGGCATTCCGAACTCGCGAATCGCATGGGTTGCGAGCATTCGGCCGATGTAGGGATCCCCGCCGCCCCCCGTGCCCAGAAACGCAGCACCTCGCCCCAAATCCTCGAGATCCTCCAGATGCAACTTCATGCCGGACCCGCCGCTGCAAGTGACCCCGCCACCTTTACGCGCAGGCGCACGGACCCGCCACGCAAATACGCCACAGGTAACTCCTCGATCTCGAGAACATCAATCGAGCCGGCATCCGCACCGGCGCGCACTGCATTCAGTATCGCCTCCCGCTTGGCAGCTTCAATCGCTTCGTTACGGGACGTCGTGTCGTAGGAGACGATGTGGTCTGATTCGCCGCTGACATGGGCGATCGAGGCGCCGATGGCGTTGGCGACGTCCGCGTTTTTCGGTATCACAATTTCCGACACGCCGGGTATGGGCCGGTTCACCAATACCGACCCTCCGCCCACCAGTACCAGCGGGACAGCGTCCGCACTGACTTTCATCCGGTCGATACCATCCGCAATGATCTCGTGAATCCGATCCACGGCGCTGTTGATGAGAGCCCGTGACAGGTGAGACACGCGATCCGTTGCCCCGAAGTGGGCATAACCAGCCGCAACCGCGATATCACTGGCGGTCAGAGTCTCCCCGCCGAAAATGAGTGCACGCTGCGTGAGTTGGTAACCCACCGAAGTCGGCCCAACATCGACCGTGTCACCTGCGCACTTCACGAGGGACCCACCCCCGAGTCCGAGTGCCAGCACGTCCGGCATCCGGAAGTTCGTCCGCACACCGCCGATGTTGGCGGTAAGTGATGATTCGCGTGGGAACCCGTTCGTCAGCATTCCGATGTCGGTCGTGGTTCCACCGATATCCGCCACCAGGGCATTTTTCAGACCGGACAAATACGCAGCCCCCCGCATGCTGTTGGTCGGCCCCGAGGAAAACGTGAGCACCGGATGCTTTTCGACCGCGGCCGCGCTCATCAGGGTGCCGTCGTTCTGGCTGATGTAGAACGGGGCATGGATGTTCATATCCAGCAGCGCCGAGCGAAATGAGCTCACGACTCGTGTCGACAGCTCCGCGAGGCTGGCATTCATGACGGCGGCATTCTCCCGCTCCAGCAGCCCAACGCGGCCGAGAGTATTGGACACAGTGATGGAGGGACCGTCCAGGATCCCCGCAACGATCTCGGCGGCCCGCTGCTCCATGTCGGATTTGACCGGAGAGAACAACGACGTGATAGCCACCGACCGAATGCCTTTGTTGCGGAAATCGTGGGCCGCGTCAGCCACTGCCTGCTCGTCCAGGGGGGCATTCAGGCGACCGTCAAACTGGTAACCCCCTCGCACCATCCGGGTATGCGTACCGATTCTGGCCAACAGGTGTTCCGGCCAGTCCATCAGGGGCGGGATCCCGCGCGCCGCCGGTAACGCGATCCGGATCACGCCCACATCCACGAGATGTTTTCCCTCGACAAATGCATTCGTGAAGTGCGTCGTACCGATCATCACACAGCGAATGCGTGCCGCGTCGATTCCCGAAGTCCCGAGCACAGCCTCGACTGCGGCTCTGATCCCGTCGCTGACGTTGGGCGTCGTCGGGAACTTGCACCCTGCCAGCAATTCATTGCCATCCATCAACACGGCGTCGGTGTTCGTACCGCCGACGTCAATCCCTATCCTCATTCGATGCCCCCTGTCCGCGACGAATCGACGCTCAATAGTGATACGAGAAGCTCAGACCCGCGGTACGCGGCGCCCCGAACATGGAAATGTCTCCGGCCACACCGCCGGTAAAGGCGCCGACGCGATACTCCCTGTCGGCGAGATTCCGGCCCCAGACGGTGGCGCGCCACTTGTGATCTGCTGTCTCGACACCGAAATCGGCATTGAACAACCAGTAGGCGCCCTCTCTCATGTAGGGGGTCTGATAGATATCGAAGAATTGCGAGCCTTTGAATGTGAAGTCGCCGTCAGTGAACCACCGGACCTTCGAGCCTTCATACAACACATAGTGAGCACGGCCGTTGGCGTTCCAAAGGGGCGACAGCGCCAGTCGGCCACCCGGTCTGACCTCCTTGACGTGAGGCTCCGTGATGGCCGCATCCAGGTAGCCGATGCCGGCCGACAAAGTCAGCTTCTCGGTGGGAGCGGCCTGAACCTCGAGCTCACCGCCGAAATTGCGCGCATTGCCAATGTTCTGCAACGCAAACAGGTTGGTAATGCCGCCTGCGCCCCCGACGATCGTGCCCTGGGCCTGCAGGTTCTTGTAGTTGTAGTAGAACAGCGCGGTGTTGAGCTGCACCCGTCCCCCGGCCAGTTTCAACTTGGAGCCGCCCTCGTAGTCGATCACGGTCTCGGGATCGAAGAAGTGCAGACTATCGGCGCTGAAGATCAGCGTTCCCGGGAAGCCGCCCGACTTGAACCCCTTACTGGCGCTCGCGTACAGCAGAGCGTCGCTGGACAGATGGTAGTCAACGCCCACCTTACCGGAGGTCGAAGTGAAATCGCGTGAATAGGCCGCTGCGGGAAACAGCACTCCTGACTCAACCGGACCTGTCTGACCCGGGCCCGGATCGATGCTGTACGGTGTCGTGACATCGAAGAGCTCCTTGCTTTCCTTCGTGTAGCGCAACCCGCCTGTCAGGTGCAGGCGATCGGTTGGATTCCACTCCAGCTGACCGAACGCCGCGCGCGAGCGCGTGACCTGGAAATAGGTATTACCCAGGGTGTTGAGGACCGGATAAGAAGAGTCGATACCGAAACCACCCGGCGTGAAGCCGGCCAGGGGCAACACATAGTCCGTGCGATCGTTGATTTCGTCCTTGCCGTAATAGAGGCCCGCCACCCAGATCAACGGTCCCGACCCGGTCGAAGCCAGCCGCAACTCCTCGGAAGCCTGCCGCAGATAGCTCTGCAGGATTGCATCGATGTAGCTGCCCGGCCGCCCGTCCTGATCCTGGTATTCGAAGCGATGCAGCTGCTCGTAGCTGCTGACCGAGGTCAATGCCACCGGCCCCAGGTTCCAGTCGGCGATGATCGAGGCACCTTTGCCGTCGTTGTCACGATACGGGACACCAGTGGTCGTGTCGATCGTACCCTGCGACTCCACGTTGTTACCGATCCCCGGTCGCGTGTAGGTGAGCAGGTTGGATTTGTCTTTGCCCGCGTGGATGTTGAACCGAATCTTGAGATCCTCCAGGGGCTTCCAGTCAAACATGACCCTGGCGGCTGTCCGGTCGAGGCCACCGTTTGTGCGGCCTGTTATGAGCGACTTCTGATATCCGTCGCTTTGCGTCGTGTTGAACGAGACGCGCGCCGAGAGGGTGTCGGTCAATGGGCCGCTGACGCCCCCTTCCACTTCGTAATAGCCGTATGTGCCGGCTTCGTCGTAGGTGAAAGCATCGAAAGTGTCCGTGGGCGTGTTGCTGATGAACTGCACCGCGCCGCCGGTCGTATTACGGCCGAACAGCGTGCCCTGAGGTCCTTTCAACACTTCGATTCGCTGCGTATCGAACATTTGAAAGTTCAACATGGCAGGTGAAGCGAGGAATACCCCGTCCACGTAGATGCCCACCGAGGTGGCCTGGTTGATCGCGTAGTCGTTTACGCCGACCCCGCGGATTGAAAAGTTCGGAACATTGGTGTTCAGGGTACTGACGGACAGGTTCGTGACCGAATTCCCCAGGTCGGACGGCTGTGAGAAACCGAGCGACTTGATGGCCGCCGCGTCGAATGCCGTGATCGCGATGCCCACGTCGTTCACGTTCTGCTCACGTTTTTGTGCGGTGACGACGACTTCGGCCAGCGCGGGCCCCTCAGCACCGCCTTCAGCCGCGGCGCCCCAAGCCGTCGCTGTGGACATGGCCGCGGCCAGATGTATCGACACAGCTGCTCGAATCACTCTCGACATCAAAGAATCCTCCCCGTCCCGCGGCCGATGGACCAGCCGACTTTTTGTGTGCGGAAGAGGCTAGCGGCCGTCGGCCGCCCGCGGCAATCGAGGAGGTGGACAGGCGGCGGGTTTAGGCGATCAGGGGCGGACAGGTGGGGTGGATGCGGGGACTGTCCAAAGCGACAGATTTGAGAGCGCCGTGCCTACGGGATTCAGCTCAGCCAGGAGCGACCGCCCGACGCCGAAATTCACCCGGCGCAACCCCTACCGCCTTGCGAAACACCTTACCGAAATGACCCACGTCATTGAATCCCCATCCGTAAGCGATCTGAGTGATGGATCGCTGCGCGAGCTGCGGGTTCGACAGATCCAGTTTGCAACGCTCGATACGCTGCGCGCGGATCCAGGCCGCCGCGGTGGTAGCCTCGCCGGCGAACAGCCGATGAACATAGCGGATCGAGACCCGATTGGCGGCCGCGATCCGGCTCGGTGTCAGCTCGCCGTCGGTGAGATTGCGCAGAACATATTCGCGAATGCGTCGGAATGTCTCCGCGCGCGCGCTGGGGCGTTTCCGACACGCAACGGACGCATACGCTCGTGAAAGAAGGTCTAGTGTTGGTGTGCGCAGCGCCGTGCGCTCGGTTGTGTTCATCTGCCAGATTTCGCGTCTGAGAGCGCGCAAATGATCGGTAAACAGTCTGCCCATTCCGCGACTGCCATCCACCGCGACTCCGACGTAGTCCTGCGCGTTCGGTAGCAGACCCCGAATCTGCCGCTCCGGAACAACCAACGTCAACTTCACGAGCGGCCGCGCGACGGCAAACTCCATACGCCGATCCGAATCCCACAGGACGAAGTGATCCTGTGGCAGTAGGATCTCGCGGCCCTGGAACTTGAGCACTTCCATCCCGGAGACCACGTACAGAAGGCTGAAGTATTCGCCTCGGGTCCTGCCGATCTCGCCGGCCGTTCGCTGGCCGCTGATGGGATTGCTGCTGCAATCGATGTAGCGACAATCGTCGAGGCGGCATTGACGAACGGTCGCAGCGACATCAGGAAGAGGCCGGGACGTTACGGTCCAGGGAAGAAAGAAGTCGCTGAGCACATGCGCCCAGGCGTCGTGCCGGTCACGAGGAGGAACCAACTGTGAAGACCATGAGCTAACCGGATCTGTCCGATCCAGCTCGTTGTGCTCGAGCATCACGCCCCCCTTGCCGCCACCGCCGCCCATTAAACGTTTCCGAGGCTACACCAGCTCGGGGTGGCCTGCCCGCGACTTTCGACTTTGTGTGCACTCTTGGCCCACTGCGACTGCAGTAGGGCGCAAGCACGCCCCCGGCGGTGGCGCGTAGGGTTTGTCCCGCGCGGCTCAACAAGCTGGCGCATGAGGGGGGAAAATATGTCGAAAACTGTACGCGGCGCGTGGCTGATGACGGCGCTGCTCGCAAATAGTGTGTATTCGCAAGATGCGTCCGATACCGGCGCCAGGCTCGAGGAAGTCATTGTCACGAGCCAGCGGCGCACCACGGATGTCCAGACCACGGCGGCGGCCGTCTCGGCCTTCTCGAGCGATGATCTGAAACTGCGCTCCGCGTATTCGGTTGACGACCTCAACAATCTCAGTCCCAGTGTTCTGGTGAGTTCTTTCCAGGGAGAGGCACAGATCTACATTCGGGGAATCGGCTATTCCTCGATTGTGGGCGGTTCCGACAGCTCGACCGCTTTCCACAGCGATGGCGTGTATATCTCGCGTCCGGCAGGCGCGCTGCCGGCGTTCATGGATGTCGAGCGGGTCGAGGTGCTACGGGGACCGCAGGGAACCCTATACGGGCGCAATGCCACGGGGGGATCCGTCAATGTGCTCACTAAGGGACCGGGCGATCATCTGGAATATGAAGGCGAGCTCACCGTAGGCAACTACGACCGCTTCAGGCTTTTCGGGGCAATCAGCGGCCCATTGAGCGACAACATCGGTATCCGACTTGCCGTTCAGCGGGAAAAGCGCAGCGGCTACACGACCCTCATCCGACCGCTCAACGACCCCGCCGGCATCGGCAGCGTTCGCGACAAAGCCGAGGACAAGGACGAATGGATGGCCCGCATCACCGTGGATGCCACGTTGAGTGACTCACTGAAATTCATACTCAAAGCTGATCACTATCAGGCTGATGATGCCGCGGTGACGTGGACGTACTTTGACGACGGTACCCTTACCAACCCCATCTACCAGGCGCTCGTTCCGACCAGCATTCGCGCGCGACCCTACTCGCGCACCTACGGTTCGGATCTGCAACCGTTCAACAAGCCGCATGTCTCCGGCGTGTCCGGAAAGTTTGAATGGAATCTCAACAGCGTCACCCTGACATCCCTGACCGCGTATCGACAGACTCGTCCATACAACCGGGACGACCTCGACATGTCGCCTGTGTTCGGAGTCGATCAGGTTCGCGAAGAGGACCAGGACCAGTTCTCGCAGGAGTTCCAGCTCACATCGATCGGGCCGGGGCGGCTGCAATGGATCCTGGGCGCGTACTTCTTCAACGAACACAACTTCATCCGCAACGAATACTTCCTGCCGTTCACTGATGCACTGTTCGCGCTTCCCGATGACCCCGCGTGCTGCCTCCTGCAGTTAAACGGGCGGACCCGAACACGCGCCTACGCGGTGTTCGGAGAATCGACGCTCACCCTGACCGACCGCGCGCAACTCGTGCTGGGCGGCCGTTACAGCAGCGAGAAGCGCGGCGGAGACAATCTGGTGGTTTTCAAGAATGCGCCCGCCACTGTTTTCGACAACGTCGCGGAGTTTCCCGACACGAATTTCAGTGCCTTCACACCGAAGGCGGGACTCAACTTTACGCTGAGCGAGGCGGCGTTCCTGTATGCCTCCGCGTCCCGCGGCTTCAAATCCGGCGGCTTCAACCCGGGCAGCTACCAGAACACACCGTTCAATCCCGAAAAGATCTGGGCCTACGAGGCCGGTGCGAAACTGACCTTACTGGACCGGACCGTCCGGCTGAACACCGCGGCGTTCTATTACGACTATACAGACCTCCAGGTGCAGGACACAGAGAACAACAACGTCATCATTCGCAACGCCGCCGCAGCGCGAGTCGCAGGCGTAGAGCTGGAATCGTCGTGGTTGCCCACGCGCGCATTCCGGATCGACACCAACGCCACATGGCTGGATGCAAAGTTCACGGACGGGGCGTTGGCCGACCCCAAATACCCTGCGCTCGGAGTCCAATCGCTGTCGGGAAAATCGTTGCCGCGAGCCCCGCGATTCAAGGCAGGCGTGGGTGCGCAATACGAAGCGGGCCTCGGGACTCACGGGTCGCTCACCTTCCGAGCCGACTATACGTGGCAGGACAAGATCTACTTCTCCGCGTTCAACATCCCGATCCTTCGCGAGAAGGCCTACGGATGGACCAAGGCCCGCGTTCTCTACACGGGTCCGTCGGATAATTGGACGGTGGCCGCATTTGTTGACAATGCGACGAACGAGACCGTCGCGACCAACAAGATCTTCAATGGAGACATCATCGGCTCCACGGTCGTGGGCTCGTTGGCGCCTCCGCGTACCTTCGGCCTCGAGTTCACTGTGCATCAGTAGCGAAGGAAGTCATGTCAGTCACTGCACAAAATGTCATCGTCACGGGTGCAGCCGGTGGAATCGGCTCTGCGATCGTCTCGCAGTTGCTCGAGGCCGGTGTTGGAGTTACGGGGGTCGACCGTGACTCGACGGCATTGGACGCGGTTACCCAGGAAGCTGAGGGACGTGGAAGGTTTCTGCCGATCGTGGCGGATGTGGCTAGTCCGGCGGACATGCAGCGCGCGGTCGCTCTTACGATCGCCCATCACGGGAGCCTCTCCGGTGCTGTCCTGAACGCGGGCATCGAAGGCACTGTGGCATCGATTGATGAATATCCTGTGGACATCTTCGACCAGGTGATGAGGATCAACGTCCGGGGCGTGTGGTGCGGTCTGCAGGCCGTCATTCCGCCTCTGGAACGAGCGCGCTCCGGCAGCATCGTGATCACTGCCTCGATCTCTGCCGTGATGGGCTTTCCCGGCGTATCTGCTTACACGGCGAGCAAACACGCGGTTCTGGGAATCATGCGCTCGGCGGCGTTGGAGCTCGCAGCAAGCGGAGTGCGCGTCAACGCAGTCGCGCCCGGGTTCATCGCAACCCGGATGTCTCGCGATCTGGAGAGGAAAATCAATCCGGCCGACCCCACTGCAGTCCATCGCGCAGCGGTTGCGAGGACCCCGTTGCAACGCTATGCAAGCCCTGTCGAAGTGGCACGCATGGTGGCCTTTCTCATAGGGGAAGGCGCGTCCTTCTGCACCGGCGCCGTGTACCCCGTCGATGGAGGCTTCGCAACATGAAGGCGGACAACATAACACGAGTTGCGGTACTGACTGGTGCTGCACGGGGCATCGGGGCAGCAACACTGGATGCTCTGCTTCGCAAGGGATACCACGTCGCCGCAATCGATCAGGACAACGCGTGCCTGCGGGCGGCCCTGAGTCAGTATCCTTCTGATCGAGTCCTGCTGCTGGCGTCTGACGCCGCCGATCGCTCGGCGATCCGCGAGTGCGTCGGGAAAGCCGCGAACCATTTCGGGCGCATCGATGTTGCGGTATTCAACGCCGGGGTCGCCGGGCCGTCGGCGCCCGTTGCCAGCTACCCAATCGAGGAATTCGATCGCGTTCTGCGGGTCAATGTCTACGGCCCGTGGCACGGTATTCAGGCTGTTGTGCCTTACATGAAGGCCGGCGGCGGCTCCATTGTGATGACTTCATCGATCAATGGGATCCGCGGCTTCGCCACATTCGCCGGTTACGCCGCCAGCAAGCAGGCTGTCATGGGATTGACCCGAACAGCGGCGATCGATCTGGCGCGCTACGGAATTCGCGTCAATTCGGTTCATCCGGGCCTGACCGACACCCGGATGATGCAGGACGTCGAGAACATGGTCGCGCCGGCAAGCCCGGCCGACGCCAAGAGTGCATTCGCGGCTTTCGTTCCACTCGGGCGTTACGGCGCACCTGAAGAGGTTGCCAACGTCATCGCGTTCCTCGCCGGCAACGAAGCCAGCTACGTCACCGGCGCCGCATACATAGTCGACGGCGGCTTTACTGCCGGCGTTCCGGCTTGACCGGCGTACCCAAGAGCAGGAGGAGAAGAGGCATGTCAGCATCCGGACCCGCAGAGATACTGCAAATCACAGCCGACCTGAAGTGGATTCCCATCGTCGCGGGAATCGACTACCGGTTGCTGTTCACGAGTGGTGAAACTGGCCGTTGGACAGTCCTGTTCCGCTGTCAGCCCGGAAGCTTTTTTCCGCGCCACAAACACTACGGTGCTGGCGAATACTTCGTTGTGAAGGGACGAATGGAATATCGCATGGGTGCAGCCGACGCGGGCACCTACGGCTATGAACCTCTGGGTGTAACCCACGACTACACCCTTTTCCCGGAATACACAGAGCTGTTGTTCACCAACTTCGGGCCCGTTGCCTTCCTCAATGAGGATAACTCCGTGGCATCGATTCTGGATCATGCCCTGCTCGAACAACTTGCCGCCAGTGCATGACGGCGGCAGATATGGCGCGCGATCAGCATGAGGCATGGCAGCGAAGCCTGAGCGACCCTGTTGGGTTCTGGGCTGAGGCCGCCCGCGCCATCGACTGGTTCGAGCCCCCTCACACCGTTCTCGGGAGTGATAGTCTCGGACGCGCACGCTGGTTCGCCGGTGGGCGGTTGAATACGTGCTTCAACGCGATCGATCGCCATGTCAAAAACGGGCGCGGCACCCAACGCGCGCTGATTTACGAAAGCCCCGTCACATCCAGTTGCCACACCTACACGTTCGCGGATATGCAGCGCGAGATCGCCCTCCTCGCCGGCATGATCAGGGCTCTGGGCGTGCAAACGGGTGATCGCGTAGTGATCTATATGCCGATGATTCCGGAAGCCGTGTTTGCCATGTTGGCATGCGCCCGGATTGGCGCTGTACATTCGGTGGTGTTCGGTGGATTTGCGGCCCCCGAGCTCGCCAAGCGCATCGAAGACGCGAGGCCTACGCTCATTCTGTGTGCATCATGCGCAATAGAGCCGGCAAGAGTGGTGCCGTACAAGCCCCTTCTCGACGCCGCAATCGAGAAGAGCACGCATCGAGTGCCGAAATGCCTGATTCTGCAGCGACCGCAATATTGCGCCGAGCTCGTGCCGGGTCGTGATGTCAACTGGAGCGAAGCTCGCACGAATGCTGAACCGGTGGGGTGCGTCGATGTCGCTGCCACCGACCCGTTGTATGTGCTTTACACCTCCGGCACCACTGGTGTCCCCAAAGGTGTGGAGCGAGACAACGGCGGGCATGCAGTCGCGTTGGTCTGGGCCATTGTCAACGTATTTGGAATGCAGCCGGGGAAAGTGTTCTGGGCCGCTTCCGACATCGGGTGGGTTGTCGGGCACAGCTTCATGGTTTATGCGCCCCTGTTGTTGGGCTGCACCACGGTTCTGTACGAAGGCAAGCCGGTGGGAACTCCGGACGCCGGAGCATTCTGGCGTGTGGCCAGCGAGCACAGTGTTGATGTGCTCTTCACAGCCCCCACTGCGCTGAGGGCTATCAAGCGAGAGGATCCTGAGGGACTGTTACTCGCGCGCCAGCCCAAGCACGCTTTGCGTGCGTTGTTTCTGGCCGGTGAGCGGGCCGATCCGGCCACTATCCAGTGGGCCGAACGGCACCTGCACGTTCCGGTCATCGACAACTGGTGGCAGACGGAGCTGGGTTGGCCGGCACTCGCAACCTGCCTTGGGCTCGGTGAGCGCGCGACGCGGCCCGGAAGCGCGGGCCGCCCCGTGCCCGGTTATGACTTCGCCGTGTTGGATTCAGGCCATCGCACACTCGCGCCCGGAGAAATCGGGGACATCACCATTCGGCTACCGTTACCTCCCGGTTGTTTGCCCACACTGTGGAACAATGACTCGGGATTCCAGAGCGCCTACCTCGATGCGCACTCCGGGTACTACACCACCGGAGACGCCGGCTTCGTTGACGAGGACGGATATGTTCATGTTATGAGTCGAACCGACGACATCATCAACGTGGCCGGACATCGCCTGTCCAGCGGGGGTATCGAGCAGGTAGTCGCCGCTCATCCCGACGTTGCGGAATGCGCTGTGATTGCCGTGGCCGATGCAATCAAGGGAAGCGTGCCGGTGGGACTCGTGGTGTTGAAATCCGGTGTCGTTCGAGAGCGAGAGATTATCGTACGCGAGATTGTTGCGGCCGTACGCGAGTCCATCGGAGCGGTCGCCTCTTTCAAATCCGCCGTGATCGTGTCACAACTCCCGAAGACACGCTCCGGCAAAGTGCTACGCAGCGCTATGCGGCAAATCGCGGATGGCGAGACCTGCAAGATTCCCCCAACAATTGAGGATCCCACCGCACTCGAGCACGTGCGTCAGGCCCTTCAATCAATCGGCTACGGTACGGAGGAACAATCTCATGCGTCCTGAACGCGAGCGACGACTATGGATGTACTCGATGATGGTGAAAAGCCGCGCGTATGAGCAGGCCATCAAGCCGGCCTACCTCGAGGGCAAGCAACCCGTATTCAACATGGCAAATGGCCCAATACCGGGCGAGATGCATCTTTCCGATGGGCAGGAGCCATGCGCCGTCGGCGTTTGCGCACATTTGGGACCTCGGGACACGGTTACGGCCACCCACCGGCCGCACCACATCGCGATCGCGAAGGGCGTGGATCTGCGCGCCATGACAGCGGAAATTTTTGGCCGGCGGTCCGGGCTTGCCGGTGGCCGGGGCGGTCACATGCACCTGTTCGATCCGCGCGTGAGCTTCTGCTGCTCTGGAATCATTGCACAAGGGATGGGCCCGGCTGTGGGAGCAGCGCTGGCCGCGAAGCTGGCGGGTGACGCTCGAGTCGCCGTGTCCTTCATTGGCGAAGGCGCGGCGAACCAGGGCGCATTCCATGAAGCCTTGAATCTGGCAGCAGTGTGGTCCGTGCCCGTCGTCTTCGTGATCGAGGACAACGCCTACGGAATTTCGGTTTCCAAGCGGGAGTCTACCGCGGTGGAGCGAAATGCAGTACGAGCGCATTCCTACAACATGCCCGGCGTGTTTGTTCCCGGGAATGATCCAGATGCGATCTACGAGGCCGCCGGCGACGCAATTGCGCGCGCGCGACGCGGCGAAGGGCCCACGCTCATTGAAATCGAGACGTGTCGGCTCGAAGGCCACTTCATGGGAGACGCCGAACAATATAGGCCCCAGGGGGAAGTGCAGAGGCTGAAAGCCAGCGACCCGATTTCGCGCTATCGGCAACAACTCATATCGGACGGCATTGCAGCAGCCGAGCTCGATGCACTAGAGCAGAGCGCTGCACGCGACGTCAGCGACGCCTTCGCTTTCGCGCGCAGCGCCGAGCTGCCGACAGTCGAAGAAGCGTTTCACCACGTTTTCGCAACAGGAGCTGTCTGATGAATGTTTCAGCTTCGACGTCGAGGGTAGCGGACGCCAAGCACACGGAGTCGACCGCTCAGGGTGTAGACGCTGTGCCACGCAGGCGTCTCACGATCGCGAAGGCAATCAGCGAGGCGCTCACGCAGGAGATGGACCGTGATCCGCGAGTCCTCGTGATGGGAGAGGACATCGGCAGGCTGGGCGGTGTATTTGGCACGACGCAAGGGCTCCTCGCGCGCTTCGGGCCCGAGCGCGTACGCGACACACCTATCTCAGAGACCGCCTTTATCGGGGCGGCTGTAGGTTTGGCGGCCGCCGGCATGCGGCCTGTAGTCGAGTTGATGTTTGTCGATTTCTTTGGCGTGTGCATGGACGCCATTTACAACCTGGCCGCGAAGCAGTCCTACTTCTCAGGTGGGCGCGTTGCCTGCCCAATGGTTCTCATGACATCCGTTGGTGGCGGATATGGAGACGCGGGACAACACTCGCAGTGCTTGTACGCCTCATTCGCACACCTTCCCGGATTGAAGGTGGTGATTCCCTCCAACTCCCACGACGCGAAGGGGCTCATGATTGCGGCGATTCGCGATCCGAACCCAGTGGTTTTCATGTACCACAAGGCGCTCCAGGGAATGGGTTGGCTCGGCACGGTGCAACGCTCGATTGTGCCCGTTTCCGATTCGGACTACGTCGTACCGATTGGAAAGGCGACAACTGTGCGCGAAGGCCGTGACGTCACCGTAGTCTCTTGGGGCCTCGGCGTGCACCAGGCTGTGGAGTGTGCGGACATACTCATGAAGGAAGGTATCGACGTCGAGGTCCTGGATCTGCGGACGCTTGCGCCTCTCGACCGCGACGCCATATTACAGTCGGTGCAGAAGACCGGCCGGATCGTCGTTGTCGATGACGACTATCGAAGCTGCGGACTCGCCGCCGAGATTATTGCAAGCGTCTGTGAAAGTGGCCGGGTCGCCTTGAGGGCGCCGCCCTGCCGCGTCACGTTTCCAGATATCCCAGTCCCATTCGCGCCGCAGATGGAGCGCCCCTTGCTCCCCAGCGCCGTCAAGCTGGCGGAAGCAGTCCGCGCTCAGTTTGTGAGCCAGCCATGACAGACGTCAGAATCCCCGCCGAGATCATTGATGAAGGCGAAGGCGTCATCTCCGTCTGGCTGTTTCGTGATGGAGAGACTGTCGCCGCCGGCGATGTGCTCGCCGAGGTGATGAACGAGAAGGCCGTCGCCGAACTCGTCGCCCCTGCGTCCGGACAGCTCACGATTCTCGTTTCCGCGGAAGTACCGGTCAAAAAGGACCAGCTGGTCGCGCGCATCACCTGAACAGGAGGACTGATTAAGTCACCCGGATTACGTTTAAACGTCAACGAACGCGACGGCGGGAACGCTTTTGCGAGGGGGGCTCGACATAAGGAGCCACCGGGAGGTAAGTCTTTGATTTATCTGGCGGAGAGGGTGGGATTCGAACCCACGTGCCGGAATTACCCGACCATCCGATTTCGAGTCGGCGCCGTTATGACCACTTCGGTACCTCTCCAGATTCCGATTCCAAGGCGCCGTTCAGCGACCCCAAATTCGGGGGTGGTATTCTATATGAACGTAAATGGACCAGGGGGTCAGAGTTGAGAGCAATTGGTGCAGCAGCAGGGACACTCGCCATCGCCGTTTTAGGATTACAGGCGGGCTGCACCCCCGAGCCGTCCACGCTCGACCAGATTCGGGCGCGGAATGAGATTCGGGTGGTGACACTCAATATTCCGACGTGTTTCTATTTTGGTGCCCAGGGCACCGAGGGCTTCGAGTACAAGCTCGCCAAGCAGTTTGCGGCGGAGCTGGGCGTAAAGCTCGTGATGTATCCGGTTGCGACTGAGCGTGCCATGCAGGCGGAGCTCGCGGCGGGACGCGCCGACATCGCCGCCGCCCAGGTGACACCTAATAGAGAGTGGCGGCGCGTAGGTGAGGCATCGATACCCTACGCCCAGATCGCGCAACTCGTAGTCTATGGGAAGAACAAGACGCGCCCTCGCGGGACCATGCAGCTCGAATCCGCGAAACTGGCCGTCCGCGCGGGCAGCCCGCAAGAGCAGACCCTCGAAAAGCTGAAGAGAACCGTCGCGCCAACCCTGCAGTGGGTGCAGACGGCGCCGAATAACGCCGATCCGTTGGCGGACGTCGATTCCGGCGAGGCGGACTACGCGATCATTGACGATCGCGAGTTCTCGTTTGCGCACCACCTTTATCCGAACGTATATCTGGGATTCACGCTTCCGGAAGAGCGGCCGGTCCAATGGATCGTTCGGCGTGGCGATCACGAGCTCCTGACGGCGACCAACCGATTCTTCCGCACCGCCTCCAATGCGGGGCGCCTGGCCAAAATGCAGCTCGAAGAGACCGGCGATGCGCGCCCCTTCCAGTACGAAGAGTCGCGCGAATTCGCGGCGCATCTGTCCGAACGCCTACCCAAGTATCAAGAGCTCTTTGAAGCCGCAGGCGCAACCACCGGCATCGACTGGCGCCTGCTCGCCGCCATCGGCTACCAGGAATCGAAGTGGAATCCGCTCGCCGCCTCGGGCGACGGTGCTGGCGGCATCATGATGCTGACATCAGATACCGCAGTGGAGATGGGCATCGCCGACCGGACGAATCCCGCTCAGAGCATCTCAGCGGGCGCACGTTACTTCGCGTCGGTGCATGACAAGATTCCTGACCGCATTCCCGAACCCGATCGCACGTGGTTCGCGGTGGCCGCGTACAACGTCGGCTTCGGCCACCTCGAAGACGCGCGAATTCTCACGCAGACGCGAGGTAAGAACCCCGACTCTTGGGAAGAGGTGCGCGATCAGTTGCCGCTGCTCGGTGAGGAGCGGTGGTATTCGATAGCGAAGCGCGGATATGCGCGCGGTTGGGAACCGGTGCAGTTTGTTGATCGCGTCCAGCGCTATCTGACGCTGCTCGAATGGCAGCCCGGCGATGGTGTAGCCGCGGTACGCACCGAGCAGACCACGGACGCCAAGGAAGAGCCCGGAGCATAAGGCTCAACCGCCGCGGCGTAGGCTTCAGCCCGCGGCATAACCACCGCCCGTGTATGGCTCAGCTGCCGCGGCCAATCTCGCCCGCGCAGCTCGAACAACCGCGGCACTGATCCACGAGCGCCACCCGCTCCGGCGTGCGCCGCTACGCGCCAGCGCTTGTCACCCGCCCCGCTTGCGCGCGAAAAATTCCTTCAACTGCCGCCCGCACTCCTCCGCCAACACGCCGCCAAACACATCCACCCGATGGTTCAACCCGGGCAGCTTGAACACATCAACGATGCTACCCGCCGCGCCCGCGCGCGGGTCCCACGCACCAAACACCAGCCGCTGCACGCGCGCGTGAACGATCGCAGCAGCACACATCGTGCACGGCTCCAACGTCACGTATAGAGTTGTATCGGTGAGCCGATAGCTCCCCAGCACCTTCCCCCCAGCCCGCAGCGCTTCAATCTCAGCGTGCGCCGTCGGATCGTGCGAGGCGATAGGCCGGTTAGCGCCCTCAGCGATAATCTCCCCGGAGCCAGAGCGCACGAGCACCGCCCCCACAGGCACTTCCCCGCCCTCATCCGCCGCTGCAGCGAGTTCCAGGGCGCGCTGCATGAACTCGACATCAGTCCTCATTACGCGCCCGCCCCCGGAGGTGTGGTCTCAATCACCAGCTCGGAATGCACGCAACGAGCATCAAACCGCGAGAGCAGTTCTCGCGCACGTGGAGCGACATGCGCCGCCTCATAATCCTCGCCCGCAAACTTTTTGATCGCCTCGACCGACTCAAACCGGGTGATGGTGGTGAACTCCACTTCGTCACCCACCGTGCGCCGCAGGACAGCGGCTCCCTTGAACCCGGGAATCGAATACGCCGCCGGGAGAAAATTTGATCGCAAAAAATCTTCGTACAGGTCGGCATCGGCCTTACTGGCCGCCCATCCGCGCCACATCCTGGCAATCATTGACCCATCCTCGCTGCCGGGTGTCAGGCAGCAAGTATAAGCGCTACCCGCTGAAATCCCTCACGCAGCCTCCGCTGGCCGATGCAGCGCCATGGCCGCCATCACCAACGCAATGCCCGTCATCTCGCGTGGTGTGGGAATCTGCCCCAGCACGATAGCCGCGATCACTGTGGCGCTGGCCGGCAATATCGTGAGCATGAGGGCGAAGCTTGCACGCGGCAGTCGTGCCATTGCGAGTTGATCGCAAACATACGGGATCACCGAAGAACAAATGCCGACACCGATTCCAGCGAGAACGAGCATCGGATGCGCGAACGCCCGGACGGCCTGTGCAATGCCGACCGGGAACACAGCGACGCATGCGATTGCCATGGCTGCACTGAGGCGCTCGATGCCATTGCCGCTGCGGGCGATTCGATGTCCCAGGACAACATACAACACAAACAGAACACCATTCGCAAACGCCCAGGCCAACCCGACCAGGTCGGTGGACCAACGCACACGGATCAGGATGAACACTCCCGCAACCGCAATGCTCAGCGCCACGCGATTACGCTGGGTTCGCAGGCCATACAACGCCAGACCGATGACTCCGACAAACTCAATCGCGGCGACCAGGCTGATGGGAAGCCGAGCGATAGCGAGATAGAACGAGCAGTTCATCAGCGCAAGAGTCACGCCCATCGCAACGAGCAACCAGCGCTCGCCTGTGCCGGCCCGTGCAATCAATCGCCAGGGACGGGTAGTTGGCGCAAACACCAACGTCGCAGATGCAATGCGGAACCACGCAACCCCCAGCACGCCCACCGCGGGGAACAACAACACCGCGAACGCGGGTCCCAGATAATGGAAGACCGCACTGACCAGAAACCAGAGCTGAGGAGGCACACCGACTGCGGGTGACAGAGCTTCACTTCGATTCATGGCCGCCATTTTCGGCCACGCCCGCGGGGATCTACCATGGAGAAAATTGGCGAATTCGCCCCGATGTGCCTTTAATATAAAGGCCAGAAGTGCTTTTCACCTTCCAGCCATGCCAGGAGGCCTGCAATGAAAAGAGTGCGCTACGTTGACGGAGCGTTGGATGCACTGGATACCAGGATCCTGTCGGCTCTCGCCGCCGATGCCAGAACGCCCATGCGCGAGCTCGCGCAGAAGATCGGGCTGTCGGCTCCCAGCACAACTGAGCGGGTACGCCGCCTGGAGAGTGCCGGCGTCATCGAGGGTTACACGGTACGCGTGAATCCAGATGCGATCGGGCTTCCGTTGGCGGCGATTTTGCGCATACGACCCATGCCCGGGGAGCTCGAACGAGTGGCCGAAATACTGGCAGCCATTCCGGAGGTCACATCGTGCGACCGGGTAACCGGTGATGACTGCTTTATCGCGAAGGCACAGGTTCCCAGTGTAAGTGATCTCGAAGCGCTCATCGACGGGCTGCTCCCGTATGCCTCGACCAACACCTGCGTTGTCGTCTCAACTGTGGTTGCGTCGCGACTGCCTACCAGATAAAGGAGATTCCACATGGCCCGCCGACTCATCAGCTCCGGCTCAACGTTTGAACGTGACATCGGTTACTCCCGCGCCGTGGTCGACGGAGATTGGATCTTCGTATCCGGGACAACCGGCTTCGACTACGCGACCATGACCATCTCCGACAACCTGCTCGATCAAACCGATCAGTGTCTGAAGAACATCCAGGCAGCGCTCGCTGAAGCGGGTGCCGAGCTCGCCGATGTTGTCCGTGTCATGTACATCCTCCCGGATGCAACACGCTTCCCGGATTGCTGGCCTGTCCTGCGCAAGTACCTGGGAGCCGTGCGCCCGGCGGCGACGATGATATCCGCCGGGCTGTCAGATCCGCGCATGCAGATTGAGATTCAGGTCACCGCGCGCAAGCGCTCTACTTAGAGAGGAAGGCGGTCACCTGCTGCACTGTAGACTGCGGATTTTCCTCCATGATCCAGTGCCCGGAAGTGGGCACGATCCCGCCGGTCACGTTGGCGGCAACGAAGCTCAGCTCATCCGCCTGGCCCTTGCCAAACGACTTCTCGGCGCCCAGCGCCAATACCGGCATTGGCAGTTTGCCGCCTTTCTTCAGCAACTCCTGATTATCCTTCGCATCCTGGTTGAAGGCCGCAAACTGCTCGAACGCATCGTGCATCGCGTGCGGACGCGCATACAACGCAGCGTAGTGTTGACGCGTGCTCTCATCGATCAACTTCGGATCTGCTGACAGCTCGTTGTAGAACCGATCGAGGTAGATCCGCTCGCGACCCTGCACCAACCGCTCCATATCGGGGCCGCGGAAATTGAAGTGCCACAACAGCGGGCTGAGCAGGATCGTGTCCCAATGCCCGATGCCCGGAATCGGCGCGTCGATCACCGCCCAGCGCGTCACCCGGGATGGAAACTGCGCCACGAACGAATAACCCACCATGTTCCCGATATCGTGCGTAACGAAGTCGGCCTTCTGCACTTTGAGGGCGTCGAGGACGCCGGCAATATCGAGAGCCTGGTTTTTCTTGGTGTAACCCGTATCCGGGTGCTCCGACAGTCCCATCCCGCGCAGGTCCGGCACGATCACGGTGTGATCCTTGACCAACACGGCCGCCAGCGGCGCCCACATGTCTCCAGTATCCGCGAACCCATGAAGCAGCACCACGGCCGGCCCCTTTCCGCCCACACGCACATAGAGCTGAGTGCCGTTCGTCGGCACCATTTGCGTGTGGAAGCTGGCCGGAAACGGCGTAACCGTCGCCATCGCGGGCACCGAAAGAATGGCTGCCAGCAGTGCGGCAGCGAAGTACCTGAACATGGAGCCTCTCCCAAAAGTGACTGTTTTCGATCCGCGTGCACTATAGACTCGGCGGGAGTCCACAGGATCAGATGAATTCGACGCCACATTTCGGAATTACCGAACAATGCTGAAACTCGAGTGTGTGCAGGCGTTTGCGGCGATTGCCGAGGGTGGGTCGATGACGGCGGCCGCACGGCGGCTGGCCTTGTCCAAATCGGTCATCAGCGACCGCCTGACGGATCTGGAAAAAGAGCTGGGGGCCAAGCTGGTTCATCGGACCACCCGCAAGCTGTCGTTGACCGACGATGGCAAGATCTTTTACGAGCGTGCGACCGGGATTCTGCGCGACGTTGAGAGTGCCGCGGCTGAGTTGTCGGCGCGACGCGAGTCGGTGGCGGGACCTTTGCGGATATCTGCGCCGGTGGGGTTTGGGTGTCTGCACCTGGGACCCGCGTTGTTCGGCTTTCTCAAGGCCAACCCGGGAATCGAGCTGACGTTGGAGCTGGATGATCGCTTCGTCAACCTGTTGTCGGAAGGGTATGACGCGGTCATCCGGCACGGGCCGGTGGACGACAAAAGGATCATCGTCAAGCGGCTGGCCACCACGCGCCGTGTGTTGGTTGCATCACCCGAGTATTTACGGCGCTTCGGCACTCCGAAGTCGTTAGCCGAGCTCGGGCAACATCGGGGCGTGATTTACAGCTATCGGGGCGCGGGCGATTGGCGGTTCCGTGCCGGCCGGAAGTTTGTGACGGTGAGTCCGGAGATTGTCATGCGCGTCAACAACGGTGTTTTGATGCGCGAGGCCGCGGCCTCGGGACTGGGTATCGCCCTGCTCCCAACCTTCTTCCTGGAGGATTCGCTGAAAAATCGAGCACTCAAAATCCTCGAGGTGGGAGCTGAGGCTGAGGGTGCGGTGATTTATATTGCGTACCCCGAGCACTTGCGCTCGGCGGCCAGAATTCGGGCGCTGACCGCGTGGTTGCAGAAGTCTTTCAACTCCGCTGCGTTTTCAGTCGCCCCACAGATGTAACACGACCTGCCGGTCGTGGGGGCGGGCGCGATGTTCAAACAGATAAATTGCCTGCCAGGTCCCCAGCGCCAGCTCGCCCGCCACGACCGGAATGGAGACTTGCACTCCGGTCAACGCAGTGCGCAGATGCGCCGGCATGTCATCCGGGCCTTCGTCGTCGTGGTCGTACCGGGAAGGATCTTCGGGCGCAATGGTTGCAAAGAAAGCTTCCAGGTCGGAGCGGACCTCGCGAGCAGCATTTTCCTGGATCAAAAGCGATGCGGAGGTATGCCGACAAAACACCGTCAACAGTCCGGTCGTGACTTTCTGTGCATCAACCCAAGCGCGAACCTCGGCGGTGATGTCCAGCAGGCCGCGGCGGCGCGTATGGACTTCCAAGGTCTTGGCAACATTGATCATGGACTCACCATACAGTAATGACGATTGTTTCTCACTGGTTGGACGACGGCGCGCGCGGCTGGCAAGGTTTGGCCCATGCATCGTCCTCCGAAGACTTCCAAGCTGGCCGATTGGCGCACCGGCTACGCGTTGGTCATCGCCTGCAAGACCTGCAAACATGCGCGCCGCACCGAGCCGCATTCACTGGCCAAGCTCCTGGGCTGGGACGTTCCGCTGATCGTGGTGACTGCCCGGCTGCGCTGCTCCAATTGTTATGCCAAGGATTGTGAGATCCAGGTGGATCGGCTGGTGCCGCCGCAGCGAAACGTTCCCAAGAGACTTCTTTAGGGCGCCGGCGGGAGGGGTGCTTGCTAGCGACAGGGCTCTGGCGGCACCATGTCCTGCTGTCATCCGAAGGGAGAGATTGATGTGCGATAACCATTCCATCACCGATATCATCGAGTACAACCGCCGTACGGGGCTGTCCAGGCGGGAATTCGGCGCTTTGACACTGGGTGCGGGCTTGATTTCGGCACTGCCGGCCGCGGCTGCAACGGTGGCGACGACCGAGTCGGAAGTCGAGATCAAGACGCCGGATGGCACTGCGGATGCCTACTTCGTGCATCCCGCGAAAGGTGCACACCCGGGTGTGCTCATCTGGCCTGACATTTTCGGCCTGCGCCCTGCCTTCAGACAGATGGGCAAACGGCTCGCCGAGGCGGGCTACGCCGTCGTGGTTGTGAATCCGTTCTATCGCACGAAGAAGGCGCCGACGGCGCCCGATCATCCTGACTTCAACGATCCCGACACGCGCAAGTTGCTGATGGGACTGCATGACACGCTGACTGCAGACACCGGCAAGATGGATGGCAAGGCATTTGTCACGTGGCTGGACAGCCAACCTGCCGTGGACAAGAAGCGCAAGATCGGCACGACCGGATATTGCATGGGCGGCCCGTTGGTTTTCCAGACCGCCGCCGCGGTTCCCAGCCGGGTAGGTGCCGGCGCCACCTTCCACGGTGGCGGGTTGGTCACTGACAAACCTGACAGCCCGTCATTGTTGATTCCAACCATGAAGGCGCAATACCTGATTGCCATCGCTGAGAACGACGACCAGAAGCAACCGGACGCAAAGTCCAAGTTGCGCGAGGACTTCGACAAGGCGCACCTGAAGGCGGAAATCGAGGTGTACAAGGGCACGATGCACGGCTGGTGCCCGCCTGATTCGGCGGTCTACAACCAGGAGCAGGCCGAGAAGGCCTGGGGCCGGTTGTTGGTTCTGTTCAAGGGCGCGCTGGCCTGACCTTGCCTGAGCGACAGGCGGCGGCCTGCGGCTCGCACGCCTGTCGCCTGTCCACCGCGGGCCGCGTTGCTAAAGGCTTCGGCCGTCGACCTTCCGCACCTTCAGAGCGTCGATATCGATGCCATCCACGCATCGAACGTTGATTGCAGCCATCCTCGCACCGGTTTTGGGCTGGGTGCCGGTGGCGAATGACTGTACGCCGCACGTGGCGCAGAACTTGTGATCGATGAGGTGCTTGTTGAATTTGAACTCGGTCAGGTTGTCCGAGCCCGACAGGAGCTTGAATTGCGAGTCCGGCGCGAACGCCAACAAAGTGCCCAGCCGGCCGCAGCGGGAACAGTTGCAGGCGATGACCTCACCGATGTCCATCTGCACTTCGTACCGCACCTTGCCGCACTGGCAGCCGCCGGTATGGGTCTGTGGCATGACTCCCCCCTTGGAGTTGAACTGAAGCCCACTTTACAGTGATAGCATCCTCGAATGCCAACCTATGCGGGTTTTCTGCGCGGCGTCAGTCCTCTGAACGCCAAAATGGCCGAGCTGAAACAGTGCCTGGAAACGGCTGGTTTTGGGGCCGTGAAGACGGTGCTCGGCAGCGGGAATGTTGTGTTCAACTCCCGCACGGCCTCCAGGGAGTCACTGGAGCGCAAGATCGAAGCGGCCATGCAGAAGAGCCTCGGTCGCGTGTTTGCCACCACGGTTCGCTCAATCGAAGAGCTGGCCGCCTTGCAGTCGGCCGACCCCTACAAATCGTTTGCGCTGCCGGCAAAGGCCAAACGGGTTGTGACTCTGTTGCATGCCAGGCCGACCATCAAGGTGAAGCTGCCCATTGAGTTGGATGATGCACAGATCCTGTGCGTCAAAGGCACGGAAGTGTTCAGCGCCTACGTCCCCAGCGCCAAGGGCCCTGTCTTCATGGCGCTCATTGAGAAGACCTTCGGCAAGGATTTGACGACCCGGACCTGGGATACGGTCGGCAAGGTGGTCAAGGCCGGCGGCGGTTGAATTCTTCCGCAAACAGCCGGAAGATTTCGGCCTTTCCAGGGAATTGAATGGGGCCATCGGGTCGTTTGGGGTCCGGTATCACACATTGTCGAACCGGATCCACAACGATCGCCATCGCTTCGAGCGCCAGGACCCCTACAAAGCATTCGTTGCCCATAACAAGGGCGTCACATGTTGTTCTACGATCCTGGAACCTGACCTCCAATGGAACAGCGGGACGCTCAACGAGACTTCCGTCCGCCAAGGTCGCCAAGCGAGTCGACATCTCTTCGGGGTCGAAACCCAGTTCGATCGCGATGTGGACAGGGATCACGCTCAGAAAAGTGCCAGTATCGACCAGCGCGCGGACTTCGACGCTCTTATTCGAAAACAGATTGGTCAACGTGACATCGACGTAAACATGGCCCATGGGCTTTCCCTGCTCATTGGTTGGTGTTGTAGCCATCGTGATTCCTCGCGTAGCGGGTAAATAGACTGTTTGGCTGCGTGTTTGAGCCAAAATGCAGGATCGCGTGGGCGCCGCGGAGCGGCCACGGCGAAAACGCCGAAAAATCGCTCAAAGGGCGGCGGAAAATGTAAAACGGGCGTGGACACGGGAACGAGCCACGGCTAGGCTTTCGGTTCAGAGTGCGGCTGTCAAACCAACGAAAATCCACCAGCGCACCGGAGAGGGAGGGCCGATGTCGCTGACGAAATCTATGATCCTGGCCATGATCCTGGCGCTGCTGTGGGCAGCCTGCGTACCGGCGTCGGCTGAGACACGAAGTGACCCCGCCGCTGCCTTTGGGGCACGTCCCAGCGTGACCGGTATGACCCTGTCTCCCGATGGGAAGAGCGTTGCGTATATTGTGCCTACGCAGGGTCAAGGCTCCGTGTTGGTCACCCTGCGACTGGACGGCGCAGCCACTCCCAAGAGTGCGCTGATTGCCGACGGGAAACCTGCCCGCCTGGAACACTGTGGATGGGTGTCCTCCGAGCGTCTCGTATGCCTTCTTTACGCCCTGGTTAAAGATCCTGCCAACTTCGCTGGCTTTCTGCCCGTCACCCGGCAACTGGCCATCAACGCCGATGGGTCGAACATGCGCGAGTTGAGCAATCGCCTGAATTCGTACTCGCGCGGTTATAACTTGCACGGTGGAAGTATCATCGACTGGCTACCTGAAGAGGATGGGTCGGTGCTCATGACACGCACCTATCTGCCGGATGACCACACCGGCAGCCATCTGGGAAGCTCCGCGGAAGGGCTCGCAGTGGACCACGTTGACACGCGCACTCTGGCTATTACACACGTCGAGTCACCCAATCCGGACGCCGTCGAATATCACTCGGACGGACATGGCACGGTTCGAGTCATGGGCTTGCGGATGAAAAAGGGGGAGTTTCAGGACACCGGCATCGTGCTGTACTCCTACCGCATGCCGGGTTCGCGCGACTGGAAGTCACTCACGAGGTACAACAGGGTCGACGGCAGCGGTCTGGACATCTATGCGGTCGATCGTGACCTGAATGTTGCCTACGGATTCAAGAAGAAGGATGGCCTGAGAGCACTCTACTCCATCACTTTGGACGCGCAGCCCCATGAAGAGTTGATCTACTCGCGAACCGACGTAGATGTGGACTCCCTGATCCATATCGGTCGGCGCCAACATGTCGTGGGCGCTCATTACGAGCTCGACAGCCCACAGGCCTCCTACTTTGATCCCAGCGTCAAATCGCTGATAGGATCACTCTCGAAGGCACTGCCGCAGAGTGCTTTGCAGGTCACGGAATCCAGCGCCGATGAGCAGAAAATGCTCATCTTCTCGGGCAGCGACCGGGACCCCGGCGTGTACTACATCTTCGACCGCCCCTCGAAGCAGTTGCAGACTTTTCTGGTGGCGCGAAGTGAGCTCGAGGGGGCGACCCTGGCGACCATGAAGCCGGTCAGCTACCCGGCCGCAGACGGGACCTCGATTCCAGCCTTTCTGACGTTGCCGCCCGGGAAGGACAGCGCCAAAGGTCTGCCTGCAATCGTGATGCCTCACGGCGGACCCAGCGCCCGGGACAACTGGGGATTTGACTGGTTGGCGCAGTTCTATGCGGCCCGTGGCTTCGCCGTCATACAACCCAACTTTCGCGGCTCGACCGGGTATGGTGACGCCTGGGTCGCAAAAAACGGGTTCCGTTCCTGGCCCACCGCCATCGGCGATGTGTTGGACGCGGGGCGCTGGCTCGTGCACGAAGGAATAGCCGATCCTGCAAAGCTCGCGATCGTTGGTTGGTCCTATGGAGGGTACGCGGCTTTGCAAGCCTCAGTAGTTGACCCAACCGTATTCAAGGCGGTGGTGGCGATTGCACCGGTCACTGACCTCGGCGCGCTCAAGGAAGAGTTCCACAACTGGTCGGACTACGACCTCGTCAGCGACTTCGTGGGTGACGGCAAGTTGATGCACGAAGGCTCGCCCATTGAGCACGCCGACAAAATCAAGGCGCCTGTGCTCCTCTTCCACGGCGACTTCGACCGCAACGTCAACTCCAATCAGTCGAAACGGATGGCGGCGCGCCTGCAGGCTGTGGGTGCCAAGTGCGAGCTGGTGACCTGGCCCGACCTGGACCACCAACTCGAAGACTCGGCCGCGCGGGCCCTGATGCTGCGTAAGAGCGATGAGTTCTTGAGGAAAGAGTTGGGGCTGTAGTCACCTCAGAGCAACGCGCGCGCCTGGACCAGGCTCGGGTGCGCTGGATCGACGGTGTCCGACATGTTGTCAACTGCTACGGTGAACGCTTTCCTGGCGTCCGCGGTGTTACCTTCTTTTGTCAGCACCTCGCCCAGCACCAGCCAGGCAATGCCGGTACGATCTGAGTGAGGCAGGCTGCCTTGAGCTTCCTGCGCAAGAGTCAGCATCCGACGGGCGTCGGCCTCGGCTGCGCGCAGCTTGCCCTCCTGCAGGTTCAGCTCGGCGCGGGCACGCAGCGCGTCGCCGTTGATGTGAGCCGCCTTACTGTTCTCGATCACTGAATCGAAGCAGGCACGTGCCTCCTGCAAACGCCCCTGTTTCATTGCGATGCGGCCGCGGATGATCTGCATGCGCGGCGCCGCGGGGTAATCGGGCGCCAGCGGAGTTCCAGCGAGCGTCGAAGCCTCGTTGAGGTAGCCAACCGCGGCGTTGAGATCGCCTAACTCCCGTGACGCGGAAGCGAGTCCGAGCAGGCAATACACCCGGGCCAGCGGAGCGTGTTGCGCATCCGAAGCAGAAGCGCACGTTGAATATAACTCCTGCGCCTCGTGGAAACGCCCTACCTGCTCCAACGTCCGCGCGCGGTTGTACGAATAGGTGGGTCGTGAGTTCGCGTTGATACCGTTCTGGGCATAAATGCTCTGCACTCGATCGTACAACTCGATTGCATGCCGTGGGTCGCCCGCGTTGGAGGCAACAATGCCCCAATGACCCAGGATGGTCGCGGCCAACCACTCGTGATCGCGCCCGGAGCGGGCCATCTCCGCCATCGATTTCTCGTAGTACTGCACAGCGATGTCATTGCGGCCCTGCAGATACTCGCCGTGGCCGATCATGGCCAACGCGCTGGCCACCTCCGGCGGTGAGGGATGCTCCACCTGCATGAGGCTTTGCAAACCACCCTTCAAATACTGGAGAGCTTGCTCGCCGTCATTGTTCTGCAGCAGCGTCTGCCCCAGATACCCGAGACATCGAGCTGACTCATTCGGTGTAAGATGGCCCTGAGCGATGACCGCCTTCAACTGCTGAATCGCTTCGGGAGTCTTGCCGACCGACGTCAGCGTGAATGCGTAGTCGCACGCCACACGGTGACGCAGTTCCTCATCGGGGGAGCGTTCCACGAGCCCCACCGCTTCCTTCAACAGGGACTCGCCGCGCTCGTTCTCATCGTTCGAGGAGTAATACTCGCCGAGGATGTCGAACATGGCCGCACGGTGTTGCGGGTCATTCTGATAGTCCCTGCGTACCATTGCCTCGCTGCGCACCAACATGTCGCGCACGGTAACCGGCTTCTCAGAGCTGGCCGCTTCTGTAATCAGTGTCTGCAGGAAGTCGGCAACCGCCTCATTGCGAGCGGAAAGCCGCAGCGCGCGGTCCCGGCCGATTTCGGCGGCATGTGCTTCAAACAGCGCCCAGGCGGCTGTTGCGATGATGCCTACGATCGCGACGGTCGCGATTGCCGTCGGCAGCCGGTTCCGAGCAACAAATTTACGGACCCGATACCAGGTACTGTCCGCACGCGCCAGCACCGGCTCGTCGTTCGAGTAACGACGCAGGTCCTCGGCAAATTCGCTCACCGAGGCATAACGCTCCAGCGGGTTTTTCTTCAGCGCCTTCGCCACAATGTTATCGAGGTCGCCTTTCAGCACCCGCCTCGTCTTCGAGTCGGTGGCCACCGCTGACAGGCGCGCGGGCTCATTTTCCAACAGGGCGCGCAGCAACTGCGGCGCCGTGGTGGAGCCTGATGAGGTCGGATGCGCGCCTCCTGACAGCAGGTTATAGAGCAGCACTCCGAGCGCATACACATCCGTAGCGACGGTGATCGGCGTGTCCAACACCTGCTCAGGAGCTGCATATTCAGGCGTCAATGCGCGGTTGCCATCCTGTGTCAGGAGTGTCACGGCATCAGACTGCGCATCATCCTCAATGAGCTTGGCGATACCGAAGTCCAACAGCTTCACGACTCCGTCGGCACTCACCAGGATGTTTGATGGCTTGATATCCCGGTGCACGATCAGGTTGGCGTGCGCGTGGCCGACCGCGGCCAGAACATCCTGGAAGAGCTGCAATCGCCCGGCAATGTCCAGTTTGTGCTCATCACAGTATCGATCGAAGGCGATTCCTTCGACATACTCCAACACCAGGTACGGCTGACTGGATTGTGTGACGCCGGCATCCAGAATGCGCGCGACGTTCGCATGTGTCAGCTTGGCAAGCACTCGCCCCTCGCGACGGAAGCGCTCCTCCCCGCCGCGGCCCATGAGGGCGATGTTCAACAGTTTGACGGCAACTTTGCCTTCGAAGCGGCCATCGCTGCGACGTGCGAGCCAGACGCTGCCCATGCCGCCGCGGCCGATATTTGCCTCGATGGTGTAAGCCCCGAGCGTCTGACCGACGAGCGAATCCTCCTTGAACAACTCGGAAGCGTCCACCAACTGGTAAGGATCATCCTCCAGAAACCGGGAGTTCTGCAGGCTCTCCAGGCGGCCGAGCAGTACTTGCAATTCTTCGGCTATCTTGGGCTCTTTGGCTTGCAGGGCTTCGAGCCAGACGAGGCGCTCCGTGCTGGGCAGCTCGAGCACTTCGTCCAGGAACGCGCTCAACTCACGCCAACGAACCGCGTCCATCTTCCCCCACTCTTGCGCAGTCTTTCAGATGACGAACGGGACGAACATCTTGGTCCGTCTCATATAGTCCCGGTATTGGTCGGAGTACTGGTCAATCAGGAGCTGCTCTTCGCGTTGGGCGCTCACGACAAAACCCCGCCAATACACAATCAGCGGCAACATCCAAAGCACACTCTGTCCGAGCGCCGAGCCCAGCAGGGCCAGGAGAAGTCCACCATACAGCGGATGACGCACCAGTGCATATGGGCCGCTGGTCACCAGCGCCGAACTCGTTGCGGACGCAACCCATCCCGATCCGAGACTGACCCGCGCCCCGATGGCGAGCCCGACGCCCACGGCTGTCAGCAGGAATCCTGACAGACCCAGGAGCGGGGTCGCGTTGAGGACGGCAGTGGCGCCTTCGATCTGCAGTGCCAACATGACCACCGCAAAGAAGCCCAGGCGCAGCGTGATCTCGCGCCACCAGATCCATTTGATACCGACACTGCGGACCGCGGCGATGCCCGAGATACACCAGTACCCCAGCAAAATCGCCCAGCAAGCGCTGATCAGCCAACCGAAAATCATCACAGGTTTAAAATATACTCGCGCGTGCCGCAACAGGGAACGAATTCGAATGCTACGTGGATTTTGGGTGGTTCTATTGATCATCGGTTGGGCAGCAGGTGCCATGGGGGCGGACTATCAGCACGACATTCGGCCCCTGCTGGAGCGTCGCTGCCTCGTATGCCATGGTTGCTATGACGCGCCTTGCCAATTGAAACTGGATTCGTATCAAGGTCTGTCGCGCGGCGGGAGCAAAGAAGAAATCTATAGTACGGCGCGGCTGTCGCCGGCAACGCCGTCGCGTTTGTTTGAAGATGCGCAAACCACCGCGGGCTGGCGGGTTCGTGGCTTCAGCCCGGTTGTACCGGACCAGCCGGATGCATCTGAGAGTGACAGACAGGCAGGCGTCCTTGCGAGAATTCTAGCCCTCAAGAAACAGCATCCGCTGCCGGCGGGGAAGGTCTTACCGGAGACCTTCGATTTTTCGTTGAACCGCGCCCAGCAATGCCCGCGAGTGGACGAATTCAACTCTTTTGCCACCCGCTTTCCACAGTGGGGTATGCCCTTCGGACTGCCGCCGCTGAGCGATTCAGAAGATCACCTGTTCACGGATTGGTTGGCGGCGGGCGCCACAGCCACCGAGCCGCCGCCCCTCAGCCCCTCGCTTGCGAAGGAAGTGAAATACTGGGAGGCGCTGTTCAACGGGAGCAGCCTCAAGCATCAGCTCGCCGCGCGCTACCTGTACGAGCACCTGTTTCTCGCGCATCTCTATCTGGAGGATCACGGCGCTGATACGGTTTTCTTCAAACTCGTTCGCTCGCGAACTCCACCCGGTACGCAACTGAGCCCGATTTCCACCCGTCGCCCCTATGACGACCCCGGTGTCCCCCGGGTCTACTACCGCCTGTGGCGCGATCCCGCGTCCATCGTGGCGAAAACCCACCTGCCCTATCAACTCACCGCGGCACGCCGCGATCGTTGGCGCAAGTGGTTCATCGATACTGAGTACACCGTGGACGTGCTACCGGGGTACGAGGCGAAGACGGCGTCCAACCCCTTCTTCACATTCCAACGCATTCCATATGAATCGCGGCACAGCTTCCTGCTCGACGAAGCGCAATTCACGATCATGAACTTCATCAAGGGTCCCGTCTGCCGTGGCAACGTGGCTCTGAGTGTCATCCAGGATCGGTTCTGGGTCTTCTTCACGACGCCCCAGTCAGCAGTCGGCAAAGAGTTCTCGCAGTTCCTGTCACGCGAGGGTGACCAACTGAAGCTGCCCGCGGGAGCGGAGAGCGGCATCTGGTCGGTAACGAAGTGGCACAGCTATGCACAGGCGCAAAACCACTACCTGAAGGCCAAAGGTGATTTCATTCGAAGCAATGCAGCTGCGCTCGACAAGGCCGGACTGAACACATTCTGGGACGGATACGGCACCAACGCCAACGCGGCTCTCACAGTCTTTCGACACAATGACAGCGCCACGGTCGTTCAGGGTTTGGTTGGAACCCAACCGCAGACCGCCTGGCTGATCGACTACCCCATCCTGGAGCGCATTCACTACCTGCTGGTCGCCGGCTTCGACGTGTATGGCACGGCATCGCATCAGTTGATGACACGCATGTACATGGATTTTCTACGCATGGAGTCGGAAATGAACTTCCTCGGCTTCCTGCCGCAGGAACAGCGGCTCGCGCAAGTCAGTGAATGGTATCGGGGTGCCGACCGCAGCGTTCACGCCTACCTGGGTTCCTACTACGAACACGGCGTACTGCCCCCACCCTTCGATTTCAAGACCAATGATCCCAAGGCAGAGCTTTTCCGCGCGCTGCAGGCGCGGATGGCAAAGGTGCTCAACCATCGCTACGAGCTGCAGCAGTCCGGGCTCTCAGCCACCAGTGTTGCCGCGTTAGCCAGATTCGATCAGGTGCGCGGTGTGGCCGCCTCGATCATGCCCCAAACCGCCATCATCAAAGTCAACGACCACGGTCTGCTCACACTGTTGAGTAACAGTGCGTATTCGAACGTTTCGTCCATACTCAACTCGGAAGGCAACCGGCTGCCCGACGAAGACACGCTGACCATCGCCAACGGCGTCACTGGCGCCTACCCCAACATCTTTCTGCAGGTGAGCGAAGCCGAAATTCCAGAGCTGGTTGCGAAGATCGAAGGACTGCGCAGCGAGACAGACTACTCGGCGCTGCTGGACCGCTTTGGCATACGCCGTACCGACCAACGTTTCTGGGCGGTGAGCGATCAGGTTTCAGCGGACTATCAGAACGCCGAGCTGATCAGTCACGGCGTTCTGGATTACAGCCGGTACGAGAACCGGTGACCCGAGGCGGCCACGCCGAAAGGACGCACCAGTACCCGACGAGAGGCGCCCAACACGCAGTGATCAGCCAACCGAAGAGAGTCACGCCGCACCCTCGCGCGATTTTTTCAAAACGTTGTCGATGAACTGGCACGCACTCGAGAATGACGTGACCAGCCGGCACCCGCGCTTCTCGAGCTGATTTTCAACCAGTGGCCGGGCAAAGTCCTTGGAATTCTTATTCACAAACACCTTTGGACTCGCTCCGAGTCCCTCCAGCGCCGTGTCAATGGACGCCAATACGATCGCGTCCTGCGGCTCGAGCCCGTATGTCAGCTGCATAGCCTGGCCGAGTTTCACGATGTCGACTGACAAAACTGGCACTGTGCAGATTCTCGATAGCCTCTCGATGGTTTTCTCCAGGCTCTCCCGCTCGATGTCGGTGCCTGCGTCCAGGGCGTTCGCAACGTGTTGAGAAGTCGCCGCCATTCCATCATGTAGTTCAGAGCGTTCCAGTAACTTGATCTCACCCTGCAACCTGCGACTGAATTCCTTGCGCTCACGCTGTCGTCGAGTCAGGGTCTGATACGGTTCGAGGAGCGAGCAGGCCGGCACGAACAGCTGCAGATGCTTTTCTTCAGCCAGCTCGAGAATCTTCCGCGCATGCTCGAACTGCTCCTGCTGCAATGCGAGCTCGAGAACGAAATTGGATTCCGCCAGCACGATCACAACTGCACTTCAAAGTCCGCGGTCCCGCCTCTGATCTGCTCATACAACCCCGACTCGAGCAGCATCCGCTCCACCTCGGAGTCAGGTGACAAAGGCCGCGCTCCGCTTGCGAGGTCGGAAAGCCATGAAAACATCACGATCTCGAGAGATCCGCCGCGGATCGGCTGCTTGCGATGAGCGCGGCTCGATGCATAGGACTCCAGGACGGAATGAGCGCCGGCAGAGTATTCCGGATGAGCATCCGAAGCAGCATTACTGTGCCACAGGAATATTTGAATCGGTGTGGCGAGCATAAAGAATGGCACATCAGGAAGAAGGCCGTGCCCCATGAGGCCATGGCGCAATCGAGCAGCCGATTCAGCCGTCACATAGTTCACACTATCTTCGACTTCGACAATCAGAATCGGGCGCCGGTCTCTGGAGAAGACCGCGATATCGGCTGGAGCGGTGCTCATTGCGAAGCTCAGTAGAGGGCGTGCTGTCATTATAGCTTCCACTGTGCGGCTACGTAGTTGCTACATTTTAGAGCCTCAAGGTTGCAGCGCGACGGTGTCTAAGTGCCCAAAACACGTGAAAATGAAGGTTCTGAAGGGTGCGACGAAGACCATGCGGAGATCTCATCTCCAGCGTCGGTGACGAGGTGCCCGGCGTGTGATGCAGTCGTCTGATGAGAGCGTGGGGCCACACGCGCGGGAATCAACCAACTGAAACCATCGGAGTCATTGCGCAGCCAGAGCGTCCGACACCGAACAGCAACTGCAACAGCAGCTCGCCGAGCAGGAACACGAACTCGAGGAGTATTTCCATTTCCGCAAGGAGCAGAAATCGACAATTTCACGCGGGAGAGATCACTCCCACTCGATCGTGGCGGGTGGCTTGCCGGAGATGTCGTAGACGACCCGGGAGATCCCGGCGACTTCATTGACGATGCGGCGCGAGACGTGCTCGAGGAACTCGTAGGGCAGGCGCGCCCAATGGGCGGTCATGAAGTCGATGGTTTCGACGGCGCGCAGCGCGACGACGTAGTCATAACGACGCGCATCACCCAACACGCCGACCGAACGGACGGGAAGGAAGACGGCGAAGGCCTGACTCGTCTTGTCGTACAGGTCGTGCTTGCGGAGCTCTTGAATGAAGATGTCGTCCGCACGGCGCAGCAGGTCGGCGAATTCTTTCTTGATCTCACCGAGGATGCGGACACCCAGGCCGGGGCCGGGGAAAGGATGGCGGTGAACCATCTCAGCCGGCAGGCCGAGCTCGATACCCATGCGCCGTACTTCATCCTTGAACAACTCGCGCAGAGGCTCAACCAGCTTGAGCTTCATGCGCTCAGGCAAGCCACCCACGTTGTGGTGTGACTTGATCACGTGCGCCTTACCGGTACGCGAGCCAGCGGACTCGATCACGTCCGGGTAGATCGTACCCTGAGCCAGGAAATCAACACCTGTCAGCTTGTGGGCCTCCTCATCGAACACCTCGACGAAAATGCGCCCAATGATTTTTCGCTTCTTCTCAGGGTCCGTTTCGCCCGCCAGCGCCGACAGAAACCGCTGTTCCGCATCGACGCGGATGACACGGACGCCCAAGTGCTGGGCGAACGTAGCCATTACCTGATCGCCTTCACCGAGACGAAGAAGTCCGGTGTCCACAAACACACAGACGAGTTGGTCGCCGATCGCGCGATGCAGGAGCGCAGCGACGACTGAAGAGTCGACGCCACCGGAAAGGCCGAGCAGGACTTTCCCGCTGCCGACCTGTGTACGGACACGGTCGATAGCGTCTTCAATGATGTTACCGACGCTCCAGAGCGCGTCATTGCCGCAGATCTCGCGAACAAATCGTTCCAGTACCCGCGTGCCCTGCTTTGTGTGAGTGACCTCGGGATGAAATTGCACGCCGTAGAAGCGGCGCTTTTCATCGGCCATGGCAGCGTAGGGAATGGAATGGGTTGTTGCTGTTACTTCAAATCCAGCAGGCAACGCGGCAACGCGATCGCCATGACTCATCCAGACATCCAGTACGGCACAGCCACTGGAATCGCGGCGGTCCTCGATGTCGTCGAGCAGCTTCGAGTCAGCGCTGACGGTGACTTCCGCGTAGCCGAATTCGCGTTCGGTGGAAGCAGAGACCTGGCCGCCGAGTTGCTTCGCCATCGTCTGCATGCCATAGCAGATGCCCAATACGGGCACGCCCAGCGCGAAGACCGAGTCAGGCGCTTTGGGAGGTTGCGCGTCGGTGACTGATTCCGGGCCGCCCGACAGAATCACACCCCTCGGGCCGAAAGCCCGGACCTCGTCGTCCGAGATATCCCAGGGGTGGATCTCGCAATATACGCCCAGCTCGCGGACGCGCCGGGCGATCAACTGTGTGTACTGCGCGCCGAAGTCGAGGATCAGAATCCGGTGGGCGTGGATATCATCTCTGGTCATCTTGCTTACGAGACCCGGTAGTTCGGGGCCTCTTTAGTGATACTCACATCGTGTACGTGACTTTCACGTACGCCGGCGTTGGTGATACGCACGAACACGGGACGTGTGCGCATTTCATGAATGTCCTTGCTACCCGTGTATCCCATCGCCGCGCGCAGTCCACCTGCGAGCTGATGAAGGATCTGAACGACGCTTCCCTTGTAAGGAACACGCCCTTCGACTCCTTCGGGGACCAGCTTTTCGAGCTCAGTGGCCGCGTCCTGGAAGTAGCGGTCGGCGGAACCGTGCCGCTCGCCCATGGCGCCCAAAGAGCCCATGCCGCGATACGATTTGTAGGAAGCGCCCTGGTACAACTCAACCTCACCAGGAGACTCTTCCGTACCGGCGAACAGACTGCCGATCATTACGGCATGCGCACCGGCAACGAGCGCCTTCGCAATGTCGCCCGAGAAACGAATACCACCGTCAGAAATGACCGGAACATCCGTATCGCGCAACGCCTCGGCAACGTTAGCTACTGCTGAGATCTGCGGAACACCAACGCCAGCAACGATTCGGGTCGTGCAGATCGACCCAGGACCGATGCCGACTTTCACTGCATCGGCGCCGGCATCAACGAGCGCGCGAGCGGCTTCAGGTGTTGCAATGTTACCGGCAATAACCTGTTGGTCGGGCCATCGTGCCTTGATGCGCTCAACCATGTTGATGACGCCCTTCGAATGCCCGTGAGCCGTGTCGACCACAACCAGGTCAACCCCAGCCTCGCGCAACGCGGCGACCCGGTCGATCGTATCGGGAGTGGTGCCGACCGCGGCACCGACGCGCAAACGACCGTTCTCGTCCTTACAGGCGCGCGGGAAGTCCGTCGCCTTCTGGAAGTCCTTCACCGTGATCATGCCGACCAGTTCGTGGTCGCCATTCACCACCAACACCTTTTCGATGCGGTTTTTGTGCAGGAGCGCGAGGACGTCTTCCTTGGGCGCATTTTCACGCACGGTGATCAGCTTCTCTTTCGGTGTCATCACCGAAGAGACAGGCGCGTCGAGCTTGTCTTCGAAACGCAGATCGCGGTGGGTCACGATGCCCACTGCTTTCTTGCCGATGACGACCGGCACGCCTGAGATACCGCGCGAGCGCGTGAGGGTGATCACCTCACGGATCGACATGTTGGGAGAAACCGTGATGGGGTCCTTGATGACTCCGCTCTCGAATTTCTTTACGCGGCCGACTTCCTGCGCTTGGGCTTCGATCGTCATGCTTTTATGAATGACGCCGATGCCGCCTTCCTGAGCTATGGTGATAGCCAGGCGCGCCTCGGTCACGGTGTCCATGGCAGCTGATAACAGCGGCACATTGAGCCGGATTCGGCGCGTTACGCGCGTGGAGAGGTCGACCTCGCGTGGCAGAATTTCCGAGTAAGCCGGAACCAGGAGGACATCATCGAAGGTTAGAGCTTCTTCGAGGATACGCATGGACCGCCGGGGGTCTTGAGATAAAGCCGGTCAGCATACTCTCATGCATCCGCCGGGTAAACCCATGGTAAGTTTCGGTTCCATGCCGCCCCCTACCGAGCCCGCCGAGCGCAACGTCTATACAGTCTCCCGCCTGAACCGCGAGGTCAGAGTCCTCATTGAGCGGGGATTGGGCGTGGTCTGGGTTGAGGGGGAGCTGTCGAATCTCTCCGTGCCCTCCTCCGGGCACTGGTATTTCTCGATGAAAGATCGAGATGCGCAATTGCGCTGCGCGATGTTTCGCCAGAAAAACATGAGCGTGGGATTCACCCCGAAATCGGGGCAGCAGATTCTGGCGCGCGGCCGCGTCAGTCTCTACGAGCCGCGCGGCGACTACCAGTTTATTGTCGAACACTTGGAAGAAGCCGGCGTCGGTGCGCTCAAGCGAGAGTTCGAGCGTCTCAAGGCGAAGCTGGCCGCCGAGGGACTTTTCGCTCTCGAGCGGAAGCGCAGCCTGCCGAGATTTCCACGACGCATCGGCGTCGTTACCTCTCCGACGGGCGCAGCGCTCCGAGACATCCTGCACATCTTGGGTCGTCGGTTTCCGCCTGCCGCGGTTCTCATCTACCCCACCCCTGTCCAAGGCGACGCATCTATTCCGCTGATTGTCGAAGCGATCCAGACCGCTTCAGCCCGTGCGGAATGCGACGTCCTAATCGTGGCGCGCGGGGGTGGCTCGATTGAGGATCTCTGGGCGTTCAATGACGAACGCGTGGCTCGGGCAATCCACGCCTGCGCGATACCGGTGGTTTCCGGCGTTGGGCACGAGATTGATTTCACCATCGCGGATTTTGTTGCGGATGTGCGAGCGCCCACTCCTTCCGGAGCGGCAGAACTCGTAGCACCGGATAGGAACGCCTGCCTCGAAGCTCTCGCGCGAACGATGGAGCGAATGAGCGTCGGCATGCGGCGCGAGTTGCGCGCCTTGGGCACGCGCTTCAGTGCGGCAAGCGCTCGGCTGAAGCTCTCCCACCCAGGCGTACGGTTAAATCAGCAGGCACAGCGCTTGGACGAGCTCGAGCAGCGGCTCGGTGCGTGCGCGCAACGTGAACTTCGCACGATCGCTGCCCGCTTCGAGGGCCTGAGCCAGCGACTAAAGGTTGCTCATCCCGGAGTGCGTCTCGGGCAGCAGAAGCAGCGGCTCGACGACCTGGAGCAGCGACTGGCGGGCGCAATTCGCAGTGCACTCAACAACGACAGCCGGCGTGTCTCGGAAATCCGGACGCATCTCGTTCAGCATTCGCCTGCACATCGCATACGAGAGCTCAGGGTCCGGCACGGCGAGCTCTCCGGGCGCCTGGACCACGCGATGATGCAGCTGGTTTCACGTGCGGACCATCGGCTCGGGCTGGCTGCTCGGACGTTGAACACGGTGAGTCCGCTTGCGACGTTGGGGCGCGGGTTTGCACTCGTGAAGCGCGTCTCGGACGGGAAGTTGGTCACTGATTCAAATTCAGTAGCCATCGGTGACGATATTCAAGCGCAACTGGCTCACGGTACCGTGACTGCGCGCGTCACCAGCAAGGAGTAGGTGCTCGATGCGTATGTTGTGGTTTTTGGTTGCCGCCTCTGCCGGCGTGGCACACGCGGCAGACCTTCCCAAGCCGAGCCTCGTTCCCGGTGGCGTATTCATTGCGCCAGTGGAGGGCGCAGCGGATCAGGCGCCGGCCGTGACATTCGACGGCAACCGGGTCATGGTTTTGCGATCAAATGATCGCTGGCTGGCGGTCGTAGGGATTCCGCTGTCAACCAAGCTGGGACCCGCCAATGTGCTGGTCAACGAAGTCCCTGTTGGGTTCAATGTTGTGGACAAGCAATACCCAACGCAGTCGCTGAAGGTTGCGCCGGGCAAAGTCGATCTATCTCCCGAGGACGAGAAGCGTACGTCCGAGGAATCCGCGCGCATCAAGGCGGCGCTCGCGACCTATTCGCTCAACGCGCCCTCCTCACTGCGGCTGTTGCAGCCGGTGCCGGGTGTTCGGTCCAGCTCCTACGGATCACGCCGCATATTCAACAATGAGCCGCGTAATCCACACACTGCGATGGATATTGCCGCGCCTGCCGGCACGCCCATCAAGGCGTCTGCGGACGGTAAAGTCATTGAGACCGGAGATTTCTTTCTTCCGGGTAACACGGTCATTGTTGATCATGGTGAAGGGCTCATCACCATGTATTGCCACCTGAGCAAGATTGATGTGAAGGTGGGAGATGAGTTGAAGCGCGGGGATGTATTGGGGAAGGTGGGCGCGACGGGTCGCGTCACCGGACCCCACCTGCATTGGGCAGTGGCGCTGAATCAGACGTTTGTGGATCCGGCGCTGTTCCTTGCACCCCAGAAGCCGCATGGGAAACCGGTGCCGCGAAAGGCTAAAGCAACCTAACGGTTGTTTGCCTGCCGCTGACGAGGCGGCGATTGGCACTTGCCGGTAGCGGAACGGCCTGGCGCTTGTGTCCCGAGACGCCGGCAGGGGCGCGCGCCTCGCGCTGACTAGGCGCCCAAACGCGCTGGCCGCGCGTCGGCCGTGCAGCGCGTCAGTCGTCGCTGGCGGACGGGCGCGGCTTGGGTTTGGACTTGCGTTTGGCGGCGGCTGGGTTGGTTTTCTTTTTTTCCCTGAACTTCGCCGGCTTGCCGGCGGGGTTTACCCGGGTGCCGTTGCCCCGCCCTTGCTTCCCGCGGCGAGTTGGCTTGTCGCCAGGCGTGCCTGGGTGCGGCCTGTCACCGGCGTCTTTGTAATACGGGTTCGAATCCGTTCGATACTCCATGGCAACCGGAGTCGCGAACAGGTCAAACTTCTTGCGAAACACATTCGCCAGATAACGACTGTATGCGTCTGGCACCAGTGACGTCTGGTTGCCGTGGACAATGATGCGCGGCGGATTGCGCCCGCCCTGGTGAGCGTAGCGCAGCTTTATTCGCCGCCCGCGAATCATAGGCGGTTGGTGCACCGTCATCGCTTTCTCGAGCGTCTTCGTGAGCTCGCGCGTCGGCATCTCGCGCATGGCCGCCTCGTAAGCGCGCACAGTGAGTTGCATCAACTCGCCGACACCCGTTCCATGCCGCGCAGAGATAAACTGCAGCGGGGCGAACGGCACGAAATCGAGTTTCAGTGACAACTGCCGCTGAATCTCCTCCCGCTGCTCCATGGGAATGCCATCCCACTTGTTGATGGCAATGATGATCGCGCGGCCGCGCTGCAGAGCTAAACCCAGCACGCTGGCGTCCTGCTCCGCGACCGTATCGTGAGCGTCCAACACCAACACCACGACGTGCGCCTCTGCGATGGCTTGCAGCGTCTTTACGACGCTCGCCTTCTCCACGATGTCTTCGACTTTTGAACGTCGACGAAGTCCTGCGGTATCAATCAGCAGGAAGTCACGACCGTCACGGTGAAACGGCACGAGGATGCTGTCGCGCGTCGTGCCAGGCATTTCGCTGGCAATTACCCGCTCTTCGCCGAGCAGGCGATTGACGAGCGTGGATTTTCCGACGTTGGGACGACCGATGACGGCGATGCGGATTGCGTCGGGTTCAGCGTCTTCCGGCGGAGGAGGTTCGATGCCGGCGAGCACGTGCTCCATGAGCTCTTCGCAGCCTTGGCCATGGCTTGCGGAGATGGTCACGGGGTCGCCCAGAGCCAGCGAATGGAAATCGAGGGATATGGTTTCGGGGTCGAGGCCCTCGGCTTTGTTCAGCACGAGAGTGACGGGCTTGCCCGAGCGTCGCAGCTCGCGAACTACAAAATGGTCTTGTGGAGTGAGGCCAGCGCGGGCGTCACACAGGAAAACGACCCGGTCTGCCTCTTCGACTGCGCGCTCGGTCTGCGCCCGCATCTGGGCTTCGATTCCCGTGGGGTTCTCGACGAGCCCACCGGTGTCGATAACGACGTATGGAATAGGACCCACTCGACCGTAGCCATATTGGCGGTCGCGGGTCAGCCCCGGCACGTCCGCGACGATGGCGTCGCGAGTACCGGTCAGAACATTGAAGAGCGTTGACTTGCCGACGTTCGGACGGCCGACAAGTGCGATAGCAGGCAGCATAAAAGGCGCCAGTGTCCCTGGGGCGCCATCATCCCAACAAATGAGGCGCCAAAGCTAATTCAATGCTGGTTTCGACCCCGGACCAGCGTTACGGGTGGGCCATTCGGCATGGCCGCAGCGCAGACCATTTGCCGCGGCGGACCGGCCATTAGCGTCCCGGCCCCGCGGCGACGGTCGACACTCGCGGTCCCAAACGGCCGCAAGAGATCCACGGCTTCTGGTTTATGACGGAGGTGGCTGGGGCTGGGTCTGCGGCTGTGGTGGCAGCGGATCCGGCGTCGGCTGACTTGGTAGCGGCGGGGGCGTTTCCAACGGCGGTTTCGGCGCGTTGGGCGTAGCCGGCGTTGGGCCTGCATCCGGTGGCGCCGCGGTCGGGGGCTCACTCTGCGAAGGCGCGGGCGTCGTCGCCGACTCCGGAGCGGGCGCAGGTGGCGCCGACGACTCCGGTGGCGGCGGTGAGGCGGGCGCAGCGGAACCTGAAGGCGAAGTCGTCGTCTCGGTGGCAATACCCTGCGCCGCGGCATCCGCAGGCGATCCATTGGCAGGCCCGCTGGGGCTGGTAGCGGTGCCCGCTTCGGCAGGCGCGGCCGGCCGCTTCCCGCCAATCGGCTTCACCCGAAACGCCGTGATCTTCCCCAGATCGTTGACGACCAACATCAGGTCACCGGCAACCACAGGTGCATTGCTGATGCGAACCTTCCCCGTCGCCGCCCGGGCGGCAATGGCTCCAGTCGCCTTATCCAACCAATGCACATAGCCCTGATAGTCACCAACGACAATTGCATCATTCGTTTCTACAGCAGCGGACAACCGGCGATGCGCCAGCGCCTTCTGCCGCCACAACTCCGCGCCGGTACGACGGCGAAGCGCTACGACGTCACCGTCGGCAGACGAGATGTAAAGGGCATTGTCATCGAGGCCGAGGGTTCGAAAGCTCGACGCATCATGCGACCACCAGGTTTGCCCGGTGTCCAACGCAAGCATGGAGATACGGCCTTGGAAACCAACAGCATAGACGTCCGGGCCTGACACCCGAACTGTGGAATCCACATCGTCCATGCGCTCCAGCTCAGTCTTGCCGTGAGCCGGTGAAATAGTGGTTTCCCAGGCAACCGAGCCGTCACTCACGTTGACAGCCTCAACCTTGCCGTTATCAAACCCGCAAAGTACGAGGTCGCCCGTCAGCACCGGGGATGCAGTGCCACGCAAGGACAGTCGCGGAACCTGCTGCTCCGTCGACCACAACTCCTGCCCATCTTTCGGCGCGATCGCATGAAGCTTGCCGTCAACGGTCCGGATAGCGATCAACCGCTCGCTGATAGCAGGAGCGGACAACACCTCGCCGTTGAGGCGTATCTTCCAAAGGATCGCGCCCGAGGTCGGATTCAACGCGACGAGATCGCCGAAGGTCGAGCCAACCACGACCATTCCAGCGCCCGACCCGGGACCACCGGACAAAGCCAACTTGGTCTTCGTACGCCACAGCGCACGTCCCGACTGGAGATCGAACGCAGCAACTTCACCCTTACGGCCCGCTGCATACACGCGATTGCCATCGATTGACAGACCCAGACCCAGACGCAGAGGCTTCGCGCCCTTATCCGCGACAGAGGCCGTCCAAACCCGTTCGGGCTTGAGGGTCGCACTGAAATCAGTCAGCTTCGCCGGCTGATCGACGTCTTTGTCTTTCGAGCACGCGGCCAGAACCAACACCGCGCACGCAACCAGCCAACGTCGTGAGCTTCGCATCAAATTCAGACCCCTGGAATGTTGTAGCGCGTAATCGCGCTCCTCAAATTATTTCGCCGCCGGATTGGCTGCAGGCGGTGTGGCCGCCTGAGCCACCGCATGCGGATTTTCGGCGGTCAAATCATCAATCTTGAGCTCCAGCGCCTGCGCATCGAGCGACTGCGCCACCATGTCGGTAACCTTCGCCGTCATGTATTCCTTCAGCGCATTCGTCTTGTCGCCCTTGGCGTAGTAAGCGTCGCCCAACACCTCGTGCATACGAGGCTCGAAAGCGCCCGCCTTCAACCCGTTGAGGGTCGCCAACGCTGCATCTGGCTTCTTCAGCGAGATCTGCACGCGCGCAAGCCGTATTCGGGCGAGCAACTGCAGCTCCGAGTCCTTCGAATGCTCGACCACGGATTGCAGCTCACTTGCAGCTTTTTCGATGGCGCCATCGTCCACATAAATTCGCGCCGCCATCAGCCTTCCCTGGTCGACGTAGGGAGATGAGGGGAAATCCCGCTCCAGCTCCCCGATCGCAACGAAGCCCGCCGTGCGGTCACTCTTCGCGAAGGCCTGTACCGCCTGGGTGTACTTGGCGCTCGCCGCCGCACCGACCGAATCGAGGTGATCCTGGTACCAGCGCCAGCCAGCCAGGCCAGCCGCTCCGACCACGATTCCAGCGATGATCCACAGGCCGTTTTCCCGCAGCCACCGCGTGACCTGTTCCCACTGTTCTTTTTCCGAAAGATACTCTTCCACGACCCATCCCCCGATTACGCGCAGCCCAAAGAGGCCAGCGCTGCTTCGATCCCTTCAGCAAGCCGTTCAATCGGGCACTCCGTCTGACCCGTCTCCTGCCGCAAAGGTTTCATTCCCACTACACCGCGTGCGAGTTCGTCGTCGCCGACGATCAACGCCAAGGGGGCGGAACTACGGTCCGCCCTACGGAATTGCGTCTTGAAATTGCCGGCGCCTAGATTCATGTCGAATCGGCGTTTCGGCAGCTCGTTGCGCAACCGCTCTACGAGCCCGAGGCCCATGGCGGACGCGCGATCACCGTTTAGCACCACGTAAACATCCGGCCTCGGGGGCGACGGGGTCTGCCCCGCCTGCATCAGGAGGGCGACGACGCGCTCCATGCCCATCGCGAAACCGATCGCGGGGGTCTGTTCACCACCCAACTGCGCGATTAGCCCGTCGTAACGGCCGCCGGAGCATACGGCATTCTGGGCGCCCGAGGATTCATTAATCCATTCAAAGACGGTGCGGCTGTAGTAGTCGAGGCCACGCACCAGTCGCGGGTTTATCTCGTAGGGCACCCCGATGTCGCGCAACATTGCGCACAGAGTGTCGAAGTGCTCGCGAGACTCCGGGTCGAGGTGATCCATCAGCGAGGGAGCGCCCGCCACCAGCTCCTGCATTTCGGGGTTCTTGCTGTCGAGAATGCGCAGCGGATTGCCTTCCAGTCGGCGCTGGCTATCGGCGTCGAGGCGGCTCTCGTAGCCGCGGAAATATTCCACCAGCAATTCGCGATAAGCCCGACGAGCCTCGGCGGTGCCGAGCGAGTTGATCTGCAGGCGTACCCGGTCGATACCGAGGTTGCGCCAGAGACGCGCTGTGAGCGCGATCAGCTCAGCATCGATGTCGGGACCGGCGTAACCCACTGCCTCGAGATCGACCTGATGAAATTGACGGTACCTTCCCGCCTGCGGTGTCTCGTAGCGAAACATCGGGCCAACACACCAGAGTTTGTGCCGTTGGCCGCGCAACATTCGGTTTGAGATGACACCGCGGACCATGCCGGCCGTTGCTTCGGGGCGGAGCGTCAGGTTCTCGCCCCCCTGGGACACGAAGCTGTACATCTCCTTGCCGACGACATCGGTGAACTCACCAATGGATCTTTTGAAGAGGGCCGTGTGCTCAACGATGGGCACCCGCATTTCTTCGTAGCCGTAAGAAGTCACGAGCTCGCGAACCTGGCGCTCGAGGTACTGCCAGGCACCGATCTCGGTCGGCAAAATATCGTTCATGCCCCGGATGGGCTGGATCTGCTCCGCCAAAATCAACCTCCGTCAGCGACGGGTTTCGCGCGGACAACCTCGCCCGAACGCGTAATGGAAAATTGCACGCTGCCGTCCGGCCGCGACAATTTCGCGATTGGCTTGCTGTGCCCGTTGTATTCAACCGAGACGCCGGATGCGTTGCCGAGGACTACTCGCAGCGGCGGGGTGCCGACGACGGTTTGTACGGAGTTGGCAGCGCCAACGTCGTAGAACAGCCGTGCGCCGGATGCGTCATACACTTCGGTCCAGCTATCGGCTGAGTAGCGAAGCGTCACTGAAGATTGCGCTTTAGTGCGCGGGGCCGCGGCTGGCTCAGGGGCCGGCGCTGGCGCGACGACCGCTCCCGACGAGGGTGGACGCGCTGGCGTTGCCGAGGCAGTGCGCGTTGGCGTCGACGCAGTGGCTGCCGAAGCCGCCGGGGGTGTTGGTGGCGGTGCGCGTGTTGGCTGCGCTGCTGATGGTGATCGTGCCGCCGCGAAGCCGCCATTGGAACCGGGCCGCGGCTGCCCCGCCGCAGCGCCAGATGATGTTGGCCCCGCAGAAGCCGCGCCGCCAGCGCCCGCGCGCCCCTGCGCCGAACCCGCGCCGGCGCCACTGTTCGCGCCGTTGGAGCCCGGCCGCGGTTGCCCCGCCGCCGCGCCAGATGATGTTGGCCCCGCGGGAGCCGCGCCGCCAGCGCTCGGGCGCCCCTGCGCCGAACCTGCGCCGGCGCCACCGTTCGCGCCGTTGGAACCCGGCCGCGGCTGCATGGACATGGCGGCCGGTGGCCCGCGTTCACCCGAAGACGTCGGCGCCCCACCAACTGTGGGCGTTCCTGTGGCATCAGCCGCCGCGGGTGTACCGTCAGCCGCTGCTGAGGTATCAGGCGACGCAGGCGCCTCATCCGTCACCACATGCGTCTCCGACATCTGCGGCGTCTTCTTGGAAAGCGCAGCTATCCACCAGATAGCACCAGCAACCGCAAACACTGCAATCACCACCAACGCCGGAGCCACCAACTTGTTGGACTCGGGCCTTGCCGGTGCCTTGACGATGCGCGTCAGGTCAGGCTGGGCAACCTTGTTCAGGTTGGCATACGTCTGGGTCAATTCGTTGGCCGACTCGCCGACGAGATCGGCGTAGTGGCGGATGTGGCCGCGGGCGTAAACGGGCGCGCCGAGCACCTCGAAGTTCTCCGCCTCGATGGCGTCGACGATCTTCGGATCCGTGTGAATGCGCTCGGCCACCTGCAACACGGTCAACCCGAGTTTTTCGCGGCCCGCTCGCAGTCGCGCGCCGATGCCGCCAGCTTCCACTGCCATGGGAATCAGCCTGAGTTGTGACTGAGCTCGGCCAGCGCCCGAGTCTGGTCGGAGGACGGGAAATCCATGCGCAGCTTGCGCGCGAACTTCTCCTCCGCCAGCCGGTCGCCCTGCTTGCGGGCGATCTGCACGCCGATCAACAGCAGGTCCGGTGTGGGCTCGAAGGCGCCGATGTACTGATCGACCGTATCGCGGGCGGACTGGACCTCGCCGCGACGGAAATCCAGGTCAGCGAGCTGGTAGGCCGCTTCCGAGAAGTTGGGTTTGATCCGCAGCGCCCTCTGAAAGCTCATCGCCGCCTGCGTGTCGCGCTTGGCGCCGCGCAGGCAGACGCCCGCGTTGGTATAGGCGGCCTCAGGTGTCCGATACAGCGCGTTGTGAGCCGCTTCCTCGAACGCCTTCACGCCGTCATCAACACGCCCCGTGCGACAGAGCATAACGGCGTAGTTGTTGAGCACATCCGGGTTGCGGGGCCCGAGGCTCAACGCCGCCTTGAATTCCTTGTCAGCCTGGTCGGGATGACCGAGGCGGTCCTGCAACATCGCCATGGCGCTGTGCACATTGGGGTCGCCGGGGTTCTCAGCGACGGCCCGGTCCAGCTTTTCCTTGGCCAGTCCCAACTCGCCGCGATTCAGATACGCCATGCCCAACTGCATGTTGTAGTTGGAGGCGTCGCCCTTCTTCTTGGCACGATCGTTCGCGCTGCTGCACCCGGCAAGAGCGAGCACCGCGGCACTCACGAGCAGGAGAGAAGTCACCTGAAGCAGTCGCGCTGTCATGATTGAACCGTTACACCGAATACTTTGTTGCCGAGCCGTGCCGTCGTCCGATCGATCACGCGACCTGCGAGCTGTCCGCAGGCGGCATCAATGTCATCACCGCGAGTCCGCCGCACCGTTGCCAATACTCCGTTGCGGATCAACTCATCGCGGAACCGTTGAATCGCCGTCGCGGACGAGCGCTTGTAGCGCGTGCCCGGGAAAGGATTGAACGGAATCAGGTTCATTTTGGCCGGATGGCCGCGCAACAGCTTCACGAGGTCGCGCGCCTGCGCCGGGGAGTCGTTGACGCCATCCAACATCACGTATTCAAACGTGACGCTGCGGCCGTTCTGCTCGTCGATGTAGTGCCAGCAGGCTTCCAGCAACTCCGCGATGGGATGCTTGCGGTTGATCGGCACCAGCTGGTTGCGCAGCTCGTCATTCGGAGCATGCAGCGACACGGCCAGCGCCACATTGGTTTCTTCGGCCAGTTTGTAAATCTGCGGCACGAGGCCCGACGTCGACAGAGTCACGCGTCGACGCGACAAATCAAAACCAAAATCATCGAGAAGAATCCGCAGAGCCGGCACCACGTTCCGGAAGTTGGCCAGAGGCTCACCCATTCCCATCAGCACCACGTTGGTGACGATGCGGCGCTCCCCGAGAGTGCCCGGCTGCTGCTTCGCTTCATCAAACTCGGCCAGCTCGCGCTTGGCGAGCCAGACCTGCCCCACGATCTCGGCAGTCGTCAGATTGCGGTTGAAACCCTGCTGCGCCGTGGAGCAAAACGAACAATCCAGCGCACAGCCCACCTGCGACGAGATACACAGCGTCCCCCGGTCTGCTTCCGGAATAAACACCATCTCAAACGCTTGTGAGGCATCAGCTCGCAACACCCATTTGCGGGTGTCGTCGGCCGACTTGTGCATGGTCACAATTTCCGGCGTGCGAACTACCGCGCGCTGACTCAACTGCGCGCGGAAGTCCTTGGCCAGATCAGTCATATTGTCGAACGAGCCTTCACCGCGTTTGTAAAGCCAGTGCATGAGCTGGCGCGCGCGGAAAGGCTTGCTGCCCAACTCGGCGACGAACGCTTCCAGCTCGGGACGGGGAAGTCCGAGCAGGTTGGTTGGGGCAGGTGAGTCCATGACTTTGAAAGGCAACACGCGCAGCGTTAGCCGCGCGAGTGCAACTCCGTCGTGCGGAAGAAGTACGCGATCTCGACAGCAGCCGTCTCCGGCGCGTCAGAACCGTGGACGACGTTCTGCTCGATGCTCAGTGCATGATCAGCGCGGATCGTGCCGGGAGCAGCCTTCTTGGGGTCAGTCGCGCCCATGATCTCGCGGTTCTTGGCGATCGCGTTCTCGCCCTCGAGAACCTGCACTACAACCGGACCCGAAGTCATGTACTTCACCAGGTCCTTGAAGAACGGACGTTCGCGGTGAACGAAGTAGAAACCCTCAGCTTCACGCTGTGAGAGATGAATCATCCGGGAGGCAATGATGGACAAGCCTGCCTTTTCAAAGCGGCGATAGACCTCGCCAATGAGATTACGGCTCACGCCGTCGGGCTTGACTATGGAAAGGGTACGCTCGACCGCCATCGCTAGGATCCTTTATCGAAAAACTGTGGGGAAAGTTCGCAGCCGACCAGACCGCAAACTAGCCGTGCAGTTTACCTTGTGATCAGCGTGCGGAGCAATTTAAGCGGTGCAGGCAGCACCCCCCGGAAGTACCGGTTCTGTAAGGACTTTTGGCGGACCGAGGCCCGAAGGGGCCCTTGCAGGGTGCAGTGCGCGCTCGGCCTAAACCGAGAAGCTCTCCCCGCACCCGCACTCCCCCTTCACATTGGGGTTGAGGAAGCGGAAGGCCTCGTTGAGTCCTTGCTTGACGAAGTCCACGACGGTTCCGTCGATCAGCTTCATGCTGCTGGGGTCGACGAACACTTTGACGCCACGATCCTCGAACATCAGGTCACTGGGGTTCGCTTCGTCAGCATAATTGATGACGTATGCAAATCCGGAGCAGCCGGTCTTACGGACCCCGAGGCGCAGGCCGACGCCGTGGCCTCGACTGCTGAGGAACGTTTTGACCCGAGTGGCAGCGGATTCAGTCAGAGAAATAGCCATCGTTTCAGGAGGTCCTCCATAGAGGGTGGGGATGATTCTACGCCCGTTCCGGCCAACGCCGGATACAAGCCTGTACAGCATCTTCGACTACCAGCAACCGACCGAGTTTCTCAACCGGGACGCCGTGGTCCGCCGCCCAATCAGCCGGTGTTCCTGGCTGCAGAGATCGTCGATTCCTGCCAGGAAGCGACTTGGCCATCCATGCCGCTACAGCCATAGTATGGGGGCATCCGTACGCTTGAAAACGGGCATCTTTCACAACATCGTCCGCGACGAGTAAATGAAAGCGGATCCACGTGTCCTGGCCCACCGCGCCGGCCTCGCCGCTCACTGCGGCGCCGTCTGACCAGAGAGCTGTTGGGGACGCCGGAGACAACGCCCGCAGACGCAGCACTTCGCGCCTCACTGCAGCAATAGCCGTGTCGACATCGTCTTCGGAGCTAAAACGCCCGAGACTGAAGCGCAGCGAACTCTGGGCCAGTTGGGTATCGCGGCCCAACGCCCGCAGCACATAGGATGGTTCGGCAGATGCCGAGTTACATGCCGAGCCTGTCGAAATGGCCAGCTCTGCCAGTCCGACGACGAGACTCTCCCCTTCCACGCCTTCGAAGGAGACGTTGAGGATGCCGGGCAAGCGTGTAGCTCCCTCACCGTTGAGGTGAACCCCACCTAAATCGGCAATGCCCGCCCAGAGACGGTCTCGGAGTGAGGCCAAGCGCGCGGCTTCCGCAGGCTGAAGCTTTTCCGCCATCGCACACGCGGCACCAAGCCCCACGATCTGATGCGTTGCCAATGTCCCAGGCCTCAGCCCGCGCTCCTGGCCGCCTCCGAAGGTAACCGGCTGCAGACGTGGTCGAGCCGAACGATGCACATAGAGGGCGCCCGCCCCTTTGGGTCCGTAGAGCTTGTGTCCGGTGAACGAGAGGATATCGACCGGCAATGTGCTGACATCGACCGCGATCTTGCCCACTGCCTGGGCGGCATCCGTGTGGAAAATGACACCCCGCTCGCGGCAAATGGTGCCGATCGTGGCGACATCCTGCACCACTCCGATCTCATTATTCGCGAACATGATGGAAACCAGGATCGTCTCCGGCCGGATCGCGGCCTGCACAGCCGCCGGGTCCAGGCGCCCCGACCGGTCCGGCGTCAAATAGGTCACCGTGAAGCCTTCCTTTTCGAGTCGCTTGCACGGGTCCAGCACCGCTTTGTGTTCGGTACGCGAGGTGATGATGTGGCGGCCGCGGTCGCCATTGGCGCGGGCAATACCCAGAACCGCCAGGTTGTTCGACTCCGTCGCGCCGGACGTGAAAATGATTTCGTCTGGCTGCGCCGAGATAAGCGACGCCACCTGCGCGCGCGCGGTGTCGACTCGTGCGGCAGCACGTCGACCGAACTCGTGGGTGGCCGAGCCCGAGTTTCCGAAATCACCGTCCAAGCCCATGCAGGCAGTCATCGCCTGCACGACTGCGGGGTCTACCGGCGTCGTCGCCGCGTAGTCGAGATAAATCGGGTCACTTGGCACCGTCATCTCCTCCTGCCCGACGCCGACGAGCCTGCACCGCAGTCAGCAGTCCACGCAGAATGTTGACCTCGTTCTGATCCAGCTCCGCGCGCTGCAGAAAACGCCTGATTCGCGCCATCAGGTTGGTTCCGCTTTGTGTGCGGTCACGGAAATCGACTTCCTCCATGACCTGAGCCAAGTGCACGTAAAGATGGTCCATTTGCTCCGGAGTCGCGAGCGGCACATCCGTATGTAGCTGCACCACCTTGGCTCCGCGAGCACGAAACAGCTCATACGAGACGAGCTGCACTGCCATAGCGAGATTCAACGACAAATAGGCCTGATTTGCAGGGATACGTATGAGGACGTGCGCGGACTCAATTTCATCGTTCGTGAGTCCGGTGCGCTCGGCACCAAACAGCACTGCTGCAGGAGCCCGGCGCGCCTCAGCGACGACCCGCTCGGCAGCGTCGCGCACATCGACTATGCGGAAATTCTGGTCACGGTCACGCGAAGTCGTCGCGGCGACAAACCCGCATCCCTCGAGGCCTTCCGCAAGCGTTTCGACCACACGGGCACGTTCGAGGATGTCATCCGCGCCTGATGCGCGCGCAGTAGCCTCCGCATGCGGAAATTGCTTGGGGCGCACGAGAACGAGCTCCTCGAGCGCCATGTTCTTCATGGCCCGCGCCACAGCCCCGATATTCCCCGGATGCGAGGGCTCGACCAGAACGATCCGAATGTTGGGCGACATCAATCTGCTACGATGGGTTGATAAGTTTCCGCTGAGCTCATTTTAACGTGCATGCGCTTCTCAATATCGCCGTCCGCGCAGCCCGCGCCGCCGGCGAAGTCATCATCCGCAGTCTCAACCGCCTCGAATCCCTGACGATTACCTCGAAAGGGCGCAACGACTTCGTCAGCGAAGTCGATCATGCGGCCGAGGCCGAGATCATCAAGCTCATCCGCAAGAACTACCCCAGCCACGCCTTCCTGGCCGAGGAAAGCGGGCGTACGGGCGACAGCGACACCATCTGGATCATCGATCCGCTGGATGGCACGACGAATTTCCTTCACGGATTCCCGACGTTCTCAGTGTCCATCGCATGTCAGATCAAGGGCAAGCTGGAGCATGGCGTCGTATACGACCCCATCAGCCAGGAGATCTTCACCGCCTCCCGCGGTGGCGGGGCTCACCTCGACAACCGCCGCATCCGCGTCAGTAAGCTGCGGGGGCTGGAAGGCTCCCTAATCAGCACCGGTTTTCCATATCGCGCCAACGCGAAGTATCTCGACTCGTACATGCTGATGCTGCGCGCGGTGATGGAGAACGCTGCTGGTGTTCGTCGGCCAGGTTCGGCTGCGCTCGACTTGGCTTATGTCGCGGCAGGCCGCACCGATGCTTTCTGGGAGATTGGGTTAGCTCCGTGGGACACAGCGGCTGGAACACTGCTGATTCAGGAAGCTGGCGGACGCATTGGCACGTTGACGGGCGGCGAATACACACAAGGAGGGAACGTGCTGGCGGGCTCGCCGAAAGTCTACGCAGCGCTGCTCGAGTTGCTCGCTCCGCACGTGCCGCAGGAGTTGCGCGAAGGCTGAAGTTCCTCCACAGTCCCCGCAAAGATTTTTCCGGGGGCCTCAACTTTGGCTAACCAGCTTTTCGCAACCAAGTCCATTGACGATCTACACGCCGACGACTCGAGCGGTCCGAAGCTCAGACGGGTCCTTTCGGCAACGGCGCTCACGGCGCTCGGTATCGGCGGCATCATCGGCACGGGTATCTTTGTTCTAACGGGTGTCGCGGCTGCCAACCACGCCGGACCCGCACTCGCTCTCGCCTTCATCATCGCAGGTTTCGGCTGCACCCTCGCGGGACTGTGCTACGCCGAATTTGCCGCGATGATTCCAGTGTCCGGCAGCGCCTACTCATACTCTTATGCAACACTCGGTGAAGGCATCGCCTGGTTCATCGGTTGGAACCTGGTACTGGAGTATCTGTTTGCCGTAGCGACCGTGTCAGTCGGGTGGTCAGGTTATCTCGTCAGTCTGCTCGACCAGATCGGGCTGCATCTACCAACAGCGTTCACTTCAGCTCCCTTTGCCAAGGGCGCCGGTGATCTCGACATCGTACGGACCGGCGCAATCATCAACGTGCCTGCCATGGCGATTATCGCGGCATTGACGGTGATCTGTTATATCGGCATCCGGCAATCCTCGAGCTTCAACACCGTCATCGTCGCCATCAAAGTCACGGTGGTGCTGCTCTTCATCGGCTTCGGTGTCGGTTACATCAACACGGCGAACTGGCATCCGTTCATTCCGGAGAACGTAGGTCCGGGCAAGTACGGATACAGCGGACTGCTGACCGCCTCGGGTGTCATCTTCTTCGCCTACATCGGCTTTGACGCGATCTCCACGGCAGCCCAGGAAACCCGCAATCCGCAGCGTGACATGCCGATCGGGATCCTGAGCAGCCTCGTCATCTGCACCATCCTGTATGTAGTGACAGCATTGGTGTTGACGGGAATGGTCAATTACAAGGAGCTGAACGTTTCCGCTCCCGTGGCACTCGCCATCGACAAATACGCCGCCCTGCATTGGATGGGTTGGCCGGTCAAGCTGGGCGCGCTGGCCGGCATGACCTCTGTCATGTTGGTGATGACCCTGGCCCAGGCGCGCATCTTCCTGGCCATGGCCCGCGACGGACTCATCTGGAAGTCTTTCGCGAAAGTGCACCCGACATTCCACACGCCCAGCACCGGTACGATCGTGACCGGCCTCCTCGCTGCCCTCATCGGCGGTCTGTTTCCGGTCGGAATCCTCGGCGAGATGGTGTCAATCGGCACCCTGGCGGCATTCGTGACGGTGTGTATCGGAGTGTTGGTGCTTCGGCGCACACGGCCGGACCTCGTGCGGCCGTTCAAGACACCCGCTCCGTGGTTCACCTGCACCGTCGGCGCGCTCGTTTGTTTCGCGATGATGGTGGGCCTGGGAGTGGGCACGTGGATCCGATTGGTCGTCTGGACCATCATCGGTGCTGTGATCTACGCGCTCTATGGATATAAGAACAGCCGCCTGCACCGCGGCAACGGCGAGCGCCGCCCGGTCAGCGCAACCCGCTAACCGCCGTCGCCTTCGTCGAGCTTCCTGCGGGAATCGAGCAATCGGCGCAGTCGGATGTTGATCATCTCGACTGCGACCGAGAAGGCCATGGCGAAGTACAGGTAGCCCTTCGGGATATCGAAGTGCACGGCTTCGGCTATGAGCGCGACGCCGATGAGAATCAGGAAGGCCAGCGCCAGCACCTTGATGGTCGGATGGCGGTCGATGAACGCCCCGACCGCTTTCGATACCCACATCATCACCAGGATCGCCACAATGATGGCGGCCACCATGATGGAGATGTCCTTAGCCAACCCCACCGCCGTGAACACGGAGTCGAGCGAAAAGACGATGTCAATGACGGCGATCTGAATCACCGTCCCCACGAAGCTCGAATAGACCTTCCCGGGTTTGTCGTGACTCTTGCCCGCGCCCTCGATGGCCTGATGAATTTCGAGCACGCTCTTCATGAGCAGGAACAAGCCGCCGATAAAGAGGATCAGATCGCGACCCGATACCGCCTGTGAGCCGACATGGAACCACGGTGTCGTGAGCCGCGTCAGCCAGACAATCGAATACAACAGCGCGATGCGGGTTGCCATCGCGAGTCCCAGGCCCGTGAGCCGGGCCGCTTCCTGGCGCGCCGCCGGCAGCCGCCCTACCAGGATCGCGATGAAGATCAGGTTGTCGATGCCGAGAATGATCTCGAGCAACGCAAGCGTAATGAACGCCAACCAGGTCTGCGGATCGGCGAGGAACTCCATCATGGCCGTTAGTCCAGTGGCCTGGGTTTACGGCAGGTGATCAATGGCCGCCTTCTTCTCGGATGGGAATACGTGCTCTGCGGTCAGCCCACAATCCAGCGCAATGGCGCTCGAGATGTAGATGGAGGAGTACGTACCGGCGATGATGCCGATCATCAGTGCCTCGGAGAAGCCGCGCAGCACCGGGCCACCCAGGAACAGCAGCGCCACCACCACAATCGACGTCACGACTTTCGTCATGATCGTACGCGACAGTGTCTGGTTGATTGACTGATCGAGAACGACATCGGAGGCCAGTCGCCGGTTGCTTTCCAGGCGCTCCCGGATCCGGTCAAACACGACGACGGTGTCGTTCAGTGAGTAGCCGATGACCGCGAGGATTGCCGCGACGACCGGAAGATCAAACTGCGTCTGCGTAACAGAGAAAATACCCAGCACGAGAACGGGGTCGTGTATGACGGCGAGGATTGCGCCCAAGGACAGGCGCCAGGTGTGGAAGCGGAAGGCGATGTACATGCCAATGAGGAGCAGAGTGAAAAACAACGCCCAGGTGGCGCTGGTCTTCAACTCGTTACCGACCTGAGGGCCGACCACCTCAACCTGTTGGACCTGAACGCTCGGATCGATCGCCTTCAGCGTATCCTCAATCTTCTGACGGATGGTCTTCGCGTCCTGAGAAGGATCCGGAGCCAGGCGCACGTTGACTCCGCGCGAGCCGCCAAACGTATTCACCTGCGGGTCCTTAAAGCCGGCAGCTGCGAGCTTGGTGCGTACAGCGTCGACGTCAACTGTCTGGGTGAAAGAGGCCGCCGCGCTGATACCACCGGTAAAATCGATGCCGAGATTCAGTCCGCGGGTTGCGAACGAGACGATCGACCCGATCATCAGGATGGCCGACAGCGTGTACCACACCTTGCGTGTGGCCATGAATGGAAACTTGGTTTCGCTACTGAAAAATTCCACGTGGGCCTACCTCAGATCGACAGGCGGGTGAGCTTGCGCTTACCGCCATACAGCAATGTGACCAGGGCACGGCTGCCCATGAGAGCCGTGAACAACGATGTTGCAATGCCCAAGGTCAACACGATGGCAAAGCCACGGATCGGACCTGTGCCGAACACCCACAGAACGACACCCGCAATCAACGTAGTGACGTTGGAATCGGCAATCGCCGAAAACGCCTTCTCGAAGCCCGCTCGGATGGCGGCCTGCGGCGAAACACCTTTACGCACTTCTTCGCGGATACGCTCGTAGATCAGCACGTTGGCATCGACCGCCATACCGACGGTCAGGATGATGCCCGCGATGCCGGGCAATGACAGCGACGCACGCATCATTGAAAGCAACGCTGTCAACAACACGACGTTGGCGAGCAGCACGAGATCGGCAACCAGGCCGAAGGCCCGATAGTAGATGGCCATGAACACAAACACGCCGGCCATACCAATGATCAGCGCGTTGACGCCCTTGTCGATGTTTTCCTTACCGACGCTCGGACCGATCACCCGCTCCTCGACAGGATAGATCGGCGTGGACAGCGAACCGGAACGCAACAGCAGCGCCAGCTCACGAGCCTCACCCGCCTGCAGGCCGGTGATATTGAACTGGTTGCTGAAGATTCCCTGGATGGTCGCATCGTTGATCACCTGCTCGTCCGTGATGTCCTTTGAGACTTCCTTGCCGTCGACCTTGGTGGTCTCGCGGCGCTTCTCGATCAACACCACCGCCATGCGCTTGCGCAGATTGGCGCGGGTGGTCTTCAACATGGCATCGCCGGCCCGGGAATCGAGTCGCAGCGAAACCGCAGGACCCTCCTGGGTCTGGGTGCTGGTGGCGCTGGTGAGTTGATCGCCGGTGGCGATGATCTCGCGCTTGAGCAGAATCGGCCGGCCGATGCGGGTATGGGTGTACAGCTTGGAGCCGAGCGGCGCATGACCCGTGGCCACGGCTTCCTGCGCGCTGTTGCTCATGTCCTCGAGACGGAACTCGAGACTGGCGACCTTGCCGAGGATATTCACGACCTCGGCCGAGTTCTGCACGCCCGGCAATTGGACGTTGATGCGATCCACGCCCTGGCGCTGCACGATAGGCTCCGACACACCCAACTCATTCACACGATTGCGCATCGTGGTGATGACTTGTTGGATCGCGTAGTCCTGACGCTCCTTGATCTGCGCCGTGCTCAGAGTAGCCACGATGGCGGATCCGCTGGGCAGGGACTCCGTCGTCGTGCTGATTCCCTGGAACGGTTGAGTCAGCGCAGTGCGTGCCGTGGATACATCAGTTTCCGGTGGTAGAACGATGCGGACGGCGTTCTGCTGGTCTCCGCCATTAACAGCGACAGTCACATCCTTGAACTGGATGTTGGAAACCGACAGCGCCCGGCGGGCATCCTGCGCGTAGCCTTCGAGGTACTGGCTGACCGAACCTTTGACATCAACCTGATACAACAGATACAGGCCGCCGCGCAGGTCCAGGCCCAACGGCATGGGCCGCAGACCCCATTTGACGAACAGGTCCGGCGCACGGGATGCGAAGGACATCGCCGTGAAGTACTGCTCCTTGTAATGATCCTTGATGGCGTCCCGAGCCTTGAACTGCTCGGTCGTGTCGACAAAGCGCAGCATCACTTTGCCATCCTCGACGTAACTCTTGTCGACACTGACCTTCTGATCTTTCAGATAGCTGACGATCGCGGCCGCATCGTCCGCCTTCAGGTTCGTGTGATCGGCGCGGCCAATCTGTATCGCCGGATCGTCACCGAACACATTCGGCAGCGCGAACAGCGTGCTCAGAAGGAGCACCACCACAATGAGGATGTATTTCCAACGGGCGTATTCGAGCATGGTTCAAGCGCTTTTCAGCGTGCCCTTGGGCATCAGTGATGCAATCTGGAATTTCTGAACCTTCACGCGCACGCCTTCGGCCACTTCGAGCGTGAGGAATGTGTCGCCAACATCGACGACCTTTCCCAGCAGGCCGCCAGTCGTTACGACCTCGTCGCCGGAAGCGAGTTTCTGGAGCAGCGCCTGGTGCTCTTTCGCCTTCTTCTGCTGCGGGCGGATCAGAAGGAAATAGAAGATAACGATGAAGACCACCATCATCAGCAGCGGCGCGATGCCGCCAGCCGTGCCGGTCGCGCCTGACTGCGCCATGGCATCGGGAATCAATGCATTCATGCACTCACCTTGGTCGGAAGAGCTCGCCCGGGCATTCAGCCCCGGGGAAGCGAAAGGGCGGCATTATGCCACAGCACCTGCCGCGGCCAGCCGCAACGACAAATACCCCTCTGCCCAGGGCGTCAGCCTGCCGGCAGCGATTGCCCCCCGGATGGAACGCATCAGGTCGAGGTAGAAGTGGAGGTTGTGGATGGTATTCAGCCGGGAACCCAGTATTTCATTGCACCGGTCCAGGTGGCGGAGATACGAGCGGGTGTAGTTGCGGCAGGTATAGCAGGGGCAGTCGGGGTCAATGGGGCCTAGGTCCGCCTGGTGCGCGGCATTTCGGATGTTGATGACGCCGGTGGAGGTGAAAAGGTGTCCGTTGCGGGCGTGCCTGGTGGGCATCACGCAGTCGAACATGTCTATTCCACGTAACACCGCGGCGACGATATCTTCTGGGCGACCGACTCCCATGAGGTAGCGGGGGCGGTCGACAGGCATGTGCGGGACGATGCCTTCCAGCACCCGAAGCCGATCCTCCTCAGGCTCACCAACGGCCAGTCCACCTACCGCTAATCCCGGTAAATCCAGCTTTAACAGTGCTTCGAGAGACGCTAGGCGGAGGTTGACGTGCATACCGCCCTGCACGATGCCGAACAGACCACCGGGTGGCCCGTCGCTTGTACCCGAGCCAACGCCGCCGCTCTCAGTCGCGGCGTCAACGCCGCGGGCTGACCGAGCACCATAATAATGAGCGTGGCTTCGGACCGCCCAACGCATGGACCGCTCCATCGAGTCACGGGCCTGCTTCTCTGTCGCCGGGTACGGCGTACAGTCATCCAGCGCCATCGCGATGTCGGATCGCAGCTTTAGCTGCACCTCCATCGAGTCCTCGGGGTTGAGCCGTACCTCACTGCCGTCAATGGGCGAGCGGAATTGAACGCCCTCCTCCGTGATCTTGCGCAGACTCTTCAAGCTGAACACCTGGAATCCGCCCGAGTCGGTGAGGATCGGGTGGTTCCAGTTCATGAAGCGGTGCAGGCCACCATGTGCGTCGACGATGTCCGATCCGGGACGCAACATAAGATGGAATGTGTTGCCCAGGACGATCTGGGCCCCCAAACCTTCCAGCTCCTCGGGCGTCATCGCCTTCACCGTCCCGTAGGTGCCCACGGGCATGAACGCGGGCGTTTCTATTTGACCGTGCGCAAGCGTTAGACGGCCCAGACGGGCCGAGCCGTCTGTTGTCAGAAGTTCGAAATGGGGTCTCAACCCATTTTCCTCGTCAGGAACATGGCATCTCCATAGCTGAAAAAGCGGTATTTCTTCCGTACTGCATGCTGGTAGGCGTCGAGCACGGGAGTCGTACCTGCGAATGCGCACACCAGCATCAGTAGTGTGGATTCCGGTAGGTGGAAGTTTGTAAGCAGGCTGTCAGTGACTCGGAACTCAAATCCAGGGCGTATGAAAAGCCGCGTTTCTCCGGACCAGCCGCCTGGCGGCAGGCCGGACCTGTTGGTCTCGGAGACAGCATCAGCGGCCTGAGGCGATGCGTCGGTTGGCGATCGCGACGCAAGTGCCGCCGACTCCAACGCGCGAATTACCGTCGTTCCGATCGCGATGACCCTTCCGCCTGATGCGCGCGTCTTTTCGATCTCGCTGCATGTGGCCGGGCTCACCGAGACACGCTCTGCATGCATGACATGCGCGTCGAGATCATCTATCCGCACCGGCTGAAAAGTGCCTGCTCCCACGTGCAGTGTCACGAAAGCGCGGTTGACGCCCATCTCCTCGATGCGCCGAATGAGCTGGGAATCGAAGTGCAAACTCGCCGTCGGGGCAGCCACGGCCCCCCGCTCTCGGGCGAAAATACTCTGATAGCGCTCGCGGTCACTTTCATCCGGGGTGCGGTGGATGTACGGAGGAAGGGGTACATCGCCCCACTTCTCGAAGAATTCAAGCGCAGAGCCGGGGAATTCGACACGCCACAGGTCATCCTGCCGGCCCCGGATTCGTACAGTTCCACCGGCTGTGGCGACTTCCAGCCCTTCCCGGATGGGTTTGCTGGCGCGAAGCTGCACGAGGGCTTCGTTTTCCGCGTCGGCGGTGACGCGCTCTAGAAATATCTCTACGCGGCCGCCAGACGGTTTGGTACCCAAGAGACGCGCTGCGACAACCTTGGTGTCGTTGAAGACCAAGAGATCGCCGGGGCGCAAAAGGCTGGGGAAATCGCGCATTGCGCAATCGCGCAGGACTGCACCCGTGCTCGGCGCTGGAGAGCCGGACTTGGCGGCCTCCAGCGACTGGCCGCGGCCGGGCAAATTGCCGGCAGCTCCAGTCGCGGGCTCCAGCACGAGCATCCGGCTCGCCGAGCGCTCGGCGAGCGGGGTCTGGGCAATCAGTTCGGGCGGCAGGTCGTAAACGAAGTCATGGCGTTGCACGCGCGCATGGTATTGGAATCGCCGGGACGCTGCCGCTCGGCATCAGGTCGCCGACTCGCGGCCGGCCACCCGGCGATCGAGCCGCACCTTCCCGTCTGACCCTTCACGCCCCGGCCTGCCCGGTGGCCCCCGCTCCGGCAACGTCGTATCCACGTTGACCGTCTTCTGCTGCCGCATCACCTTGATCGCAATCTTCTCGCCCGGCTGATACGACCCGAGGATGCGCGTCGCATGCGACCCGCTCGTGGGCGCTCGCCCATCAATCGCCAGAATCACATCGCCGTCCTCCAGCTTGAAGTCCTTCGGCGCCCGGACCACCAGCACCCCTTTATCCGTCCCGAAATACCGCCCCAGTTGTGGAGTGAGCGACACGAGCTCCATCTCCCCCAACGGCCCGCGGATAAACACCGGCCCGTATGCCTCATTAGGTAGCGGCGGGATGGGGGGAATAGGTGGAATGGGCGGGATGGGAGGGATCGGTGGTATGTGCACATCGTAGTGACCCATCCCCGGACGGGCCGTCATCACAAACTCCTGACTCTTCCCCTCCCTCAACACCCGCACCTTGACCTTGCTCTCCGGCGCAACCTTCCGCATCGCACGCATCACCTGCCTGGCAGTTCGATCTCCTTTGACATCAGTCCCGTTGATCGAAGTAATCACGTCCCCCACGCGCAGCCCGGCCTCCGCGGCGGGTCCCCCAGGACTCACCTCCTGAACGCGCGCGCCGTCCGTGCCACTCCGCTCATCGAGCTGCACACCCAACACTGCACGCGGCGGACCGTCCTCGTAGATGGACATCATGTGATCCATCACAGGCTCACTCATCCGGCTGGAAATCTCGGCAACTTCATGCGCCGCCTCTTCGAGACGCGCTCGTGCTTCGGCGAGCTGCGCATCCATCTCTTTCTGCTGTGCGTCGACCTCAGAGGCGACAGCAGCGCGTTCAGCCTCATCAGGCGATGCCAACACTGACATCGGCGCCAGGATCCCGGCGAGCGCGGCCGCCATGGCCAGTCTTGTTAGTTTAGTATTCACAATATCCTCGGAGTTGAATTCTACGGTGACCGGGAAGCGACCACTTCCGCATAGCGCACCTGCGCCAGCGATCCAACCAGCCGCAGGCGCTCCTGCTGCAGGGCTGCAACACGGTCCGACCTCATGCCGTCAATACGCATGGAAGTCATCAGGTCATCGACCTGAGCGATCCGGTCCTCCAGACCGGCGACTGACGCACGCGTACCAACACGTACAACTGTCGGCTCCTGCGGCAGCGTTGCCAGCCACGACTCAATTGCCCGCGATCGCTTGGCCGCGACTAGGGATTCGCCCGGCGTAGGTCCGGCAGACATAGCACCCGGTGATCCACTGACCTCTCCTTGTGCCACATCGCGATCATCCGGCCGTCCCGCCGCTCCGTTCACTTGCGCCAGCGACTGACGGTCTGCGCCAGACGTTCGATCCGCGGTGCCCCACGTCTGCACTCCATCCTCAATGGCGGCTGAGTCGGCTACTACGTGCCGACCACCACCCAAGCGACCCCAGATCGCGATCGCGCAAACGAAGAGAAGCAAAGCCGCCGCGGCTGCGAGCGGGCGCCAGTCCGTCTCGACACGCGCAGGCGCCGCGCGTCGTTGAAACTCCTGCCAGTTGTAAGGCGGAGCCGCCTCGGTCGGCAGCGTCCTGAGGCGCTGGATGTAATCTATAGAGTCGTGCATGTCTGGCTATCCACAGGGGGCTCGAACCATTGGCGCAGCTTTGCGTGTGCCCTTGCGAGTTGCGATTTGGAAAAGCTCACGGAGCGTCCGAAGGACCGGGCGATCTCCTCGTGGGAGTACCCCTCGACCTCAAAGAGCCACACCACCGCCCGCGCGGTCGGCGCCAGGCTTGCAAGCGCCCTCTCGAGATCGACAACTTCCGCCCGCGGCCCCGGCGTCGCCGGCAGCAGCGACTCCACCCAGTCGCAGTCCCCGTCGTATGTGAGTTTCAACCGGGCCCGATGCCACGGAGATCGTAGGTACATCAAGCACTTAGAAACGGCAATCTGCCTCACCCAGGCCCCCAGCGGTGCTTCGCCTCGAAACGATTCGAGGCTCTGGAAGACGGCCATCATCGTCTCCTGGAACAGGTCCTCCGCGAGCGCCTTGCTACCCGCCAGCCGCCTCACCAGCCCAAACGTCGCCGGCGCCACCGCGGCGTAAATCGCCGCCTGCGCACCCTCGCTGCCGCTTCGCGCGCGGGTGAGTACGTCCACGGGTACATCAATATCGGTGAGTCGGGCCACGACTGCTTAGATGCAGCAGACTCCTGAAAGGTCGCAATGGGTTCTGCTAAACTTCGCGCCCCCTCTCGCGGCCCGAGTGGCGGAACTGGTAGACGCAGCGGACTCAAAATCCGCCGCCCTTAAAAGCGTGTCGGTTCGACTCCGACCTCGGGCACCAATTAATTCATCGGCTTATCTGTGCTCGCGGGCATGTACGTGCCGGCGTATAGACGCAGCGGACTTTTAATCACTTTCGACCTGATTATTCCCGCGAAAGCATTTACACATTTCTTACACATAATGTCCGATGTGCATGTCGCAAAATGGGAAGCGGCAGAGGACCCGCCGTATGTACCCCTATCGATGACGCGGGCCGCATAAAATGAATTGGAAGCCTTATTTCGATCAGTCCCCACTCGTGTTGGAAAATTCACGTGGGCAGGCACATCAACATGCGAAGCGCCACAGGCGATAAGGCAATCTGGATGAGGGCCTCACAGAAGCGACAAAAACGTCGCCACATCAGGAGATCGAAGCCCCTCTCAACATCCATCCCGGGCCAACACCACTTTGACCGTAAACCGCCGACTGTTGATTTCCTGCTCGCCGTCAGATTATCGAATGCTTCAGCGTCACGCAGATCGGCAGAGCTATAAATCAAACAGATCACTGTGCGCAGCGTAGAAATCAACGTTATCGCGGTGCATCCAAAGTATCATCTGGCTTCGCCGATTCGACAGTTACTGAACGCGAAGGCAACTTCCTCTCGTCCACAGTAACATCCTCCGTCTCAGACGCCTTGTAGCTACGGTCAGCATCGTACTGACTTTCAGGTGGGCCGAACATGCCTGACGGGTCGAACTTTTTCAGCACCTCATAGACTCGCCAGGCCCGTGTCTCAGTGACCGTGAGTCCGTTCGCCATATCGAGCAAAAGTTGCTGACGCTTCTGGCCGGTGTGGGCTCTGAAGCTCGCGACAAACTGCGGATTCTTGAGAAGCTCGTGAACTCGCTCTTTTTCCAACCCCGGGAGATAACTCACAGCAGGCTCAATGCACATGTGGTCGTAGACCGCATGCCCCGGCGGTTGACTCGAATCCTTTTTCCGCAGCGCCATAAGGATAGCCTCACAGAGGACAATGCACATGACAGCCTTCTGCAGGCTCAACGGGGTACGTTTTTTTGAAAGGGCATTGATGAGTTGGCGCCCGGAAAACTTGGCGCCCGCGAGGTTGAAGCCCTTTTTCCTCCATGCATCCCTCTTCTTCAAAAGCGCAAACATTGCCTTTATGAACTTTTCATCGTCGCAATCCGTAACGACCAAGCCACCCTGACCGAGCCGCCTCCTGAACCAGGCAACGCCCCTTAGGCGAAAACATTGCCGATTTAACATATCCAAATGCCGGTCGTCGTCCAGCAGAACCTGGGATAGCAGCGCCATCGGATCCACCAGGACCCTCTCAGCGCGCTCACTCCTCTTGTCCTCCGACACGATCGGCTATCCCCTCATTTTCGCCTCCATCCAATGGCTTACCGCCCGCACCTCGTGCGCAACTCTCAGTCAATCAACAACGGTAGGTTGTTCAGAACACGCATCAACAATTATCGACAAGCGTCTTGCGAAAATAACAGTGGCTGGGATGCATGAGCAAGCGATTGTGCCCGGCGTCGCAAGCCGGCAAGCGTGGCGTACTGCGGGCAGACAGCGGATGCTTGTTTTCGCAGCAGTTAGATCAAACCAAAAGCCGGTTGAAATCAGCTGATTGTGGATTTGTCCTCAGCGCCTTTCTACGCTGCTTGCTCGATGCCGCCGCGCCGGCGTCGGATTGCTCAACTCTGGAGAGGCTTCCATGAAAGATGTGATCGTTGACTTGCTCGCAAAGCTAATGAATATCAGTAGTACTAATTTAGTGTTGCTTGTGACGTTGGTGGCGCTGCTAATCGTGTGGCGGGTGGTTAGCAAGATGTGACGAAGCCTCAAGCTTCGCCTAAGGATGGTGACGCGCTGCGAGGGAAAATTGCGCGCAGCGCATCATCATCAAGAAATCAGGCCGGCCGATAGATCTACACCACGCCACCAAGCGGAAAGGTCCGCGAGCTAACCAGCTCAAGCGGCCTTAGCGCAGGCAGACCAAAAAGGATCGGGACACCCTTGACCGCTGTTTCCAAGTTGACGTGAAGCGCAACAGTCAACAGTCAACAGTCAACAGTCAACAGTCAACAGTCAGCCGAGGGCTATATCCGTGACTCACAGGCTCCAACAGTTGAGCAGTTCTTCATGATTGTAAGCACCTCCCAACCAGATATATATAAGAAACCTGAGTTCGTTCCTATTGGCGCACTGCCGAGTCGTTGGACATCTTCTCCAACACGTTCCACGAAACTCTGCCACCTTGATCGGCATTGCTCATAATCACTCGCACCATAACTTCCCCATCATTGAGATAATACACGTGCTCGTTCAGTAGCTTCAGCAGCTTGCCTAAGAATTCCTCGATAAGCTTGAAATCGTAAGTCTGTCGCTGCCGGCTCGCATACTTCTCAAAGGTTCCGCTGTGAAGCAGGCCTCCGAAGAAGTGATACATCTTCAATAGTTCGGACTTCGTGAGTGCACCCTGGACGTTTTGTTGGACCCATTTGTCATCGGGTTGTTTCTCGCTCCTCACCGGGTGAGGAAAGAACCTCGGTTTCAGTTCGTGAAATTTTTGCATGATCGCATCTGCATTCCACATCTTGTGTAGACGTTTCGACTGTGGAACATCCTTGTGAACGGCAATGCAGCCTATTGCGAGCAACTCACAGCAGAGCCTCAATTGGAGAAGGCAGAACTCGGCGACCACCGCATTGTCGAGATAGTGATTTTTGGTCCTAACCAGGACGAGCGTCTTCATGACAGCATCTGTGCGCCACTTGACAATCTCCATTAGGCGCCCGTACAGATCAATGTTGTCGTGTGTATTTGACATGCCCAAATTCTATTAGAGATGGAACGCGCAACGTGGGCATGCATCATAAGCCTTTGCACCCGGGTGCCAATAACGGAAATAGCGCTTCGGTCCGTCTACTACCCAAGCGGTCAAAGAGCACTCCGCTGCCGAAGCGAATCGAAAAAATCCATGCCATCCAACGGCGCATGCATATGCCCAACCCAGCGTTTGAATTAAAGGATGTAGTCACAGTCAGCATTGCCAGCGTGGGCGCAGTCCTTGGCCATCTCAATACATGGAGAGCCATCGATCGAGATCGTCCAAAGTTGAGAGTAACACCAGCGCACGCGATTCCGTTCGGAGGGGTGGACCCCCGCCTCACATTCTGCGTCGAGATCATCAACCTCGGTGCGATTCCGCTTACTGTTACTGAGGTTGGTGTGTTTTATTCTGGCACAACCCAGCGGAGCACCATGATGCCAGTTATGCTTGACGGCGGCTCACTACCGCGCCTCCTTGAACCCCGGACATCCATTTCGGTACTTGCGCGAAAAGAAGACATCAGCCCACCCGGGCACCGCATCCGCTCCGCGTTCGCAGCGACAGCCTGCGGTCTTACATTCAAAGGAACGAGTGTTGCCCTGAGGCAAATCGCCAGTGAGACGTACCGCAGAACATAAACGCAGTCGCATGAGTCGCGGCATGCCAGCAGTTGCCCTCCAATTCTGACCGGTCCGGGAAATAGGGCAACGTCATATATCCTCGATTCATTTGTCCGAACCGACACTGACGCGGGCAGAAATTTTGGGACTCGGGCATCAAAATTCCACCTTGGATCAACTCGCTGTCCGTCAGAATCGGGGAGAAAATAGCCTATACTCAGATCTTGCTGTTTATTTGATGATCGGCTACACTAAATCACTGTAATTGAGAGTAATTGATTCGACGATACGATCAGCGCAAAAGCGAGCATGCCAAACGGTTTCAAGATCTTCGTTTCCTACTCCTTCGATGACGTAGAGAGGGAAGCCCTGGCGTGGCTCAAGACCATCGAAGCAACGCGAGTCGAGTTCCGGCAGGTCTGGAGCTACGAACTAAGAAAGAAGGCGAAAGTCGCCAGTCTGCTGCGCAGGCTGCATGTTAAGTTTGGGAAGGGCGAAAAGGAATGTCAGAGGGAGTGGCTCAACCGCCTTCGTGCTGTTTCCAAACGCATTCGGAATTTGCTCGTTTCGGTTAGGTCTTGTGTCTTAAGAAGGCGGCATCGTCGGCTGATCAATCAGACCGACTTTGCCCACGACCATGCTCTGTTCCAACTGCAATGCACGCTGCCTCCGCCAGTGTCGCTGCTACTGCCCGGTGCCACCACAGGGTTCATAACATTCAAGGTATTTCCATGAAGACTTTTTTTGAATGTATGACCGGGCAGATCAGAAGCTGAGCTATTGTCGGACCGGACTTGAGTTTTCATACGTCACGGTAGTAGCGCCTAACGATCAGGCTCCCGGTCACGCATCTAATAAGGGATTGCGTGATGAAGAGGTTTCGGGCTCGTGACGACGATGCAAAAGGCGAATTTGCGGTTGAGTCTATGCGCGTTGTGGACGCGACGACTCGGGGCTTTATCGCTAAGACGGTAGTAGCGAGCGGAATGTTCGCCTTGACTTTGACGGTTGTAGTGTCGGCATGGCGCGGTGACAGCGCGCTTCTGACAGCAACAATTGGCGTGATGTCGAACCTTCTCAGCTTTGTGCTGGGCCGATATTTCGACAAGGGTAAAAATGGATGAAAGAGACCACAAGAGTTCAACTTGAGCTGCCATCGGCGTCGATGGAACGACTCCGGGCGCTCAAAGACAAGACTGAAGCCATCTCGTACGCGGAAGTCACCAAGAACGCGTACAAGGTGTATGAACGCCTGGTCGATCTGAGCGAGAGTGGCCACACGCTGCTAGTGCGTGGGCCGGATGGGAAGATTAAAGAGCTCGAACTCTTTTATTGAGTCCAACCAGCGCGATCATCCAGGCAGCCTCGTGGCACGGGGCAGGTTGACGCCATGGCGTTCCGCCACGGTCTCCAGCCGATACAGCGGCAGAGTGACTCAACGTCTCACGACCGTAGCGGTTGTCAAGTCGGAAAATTCCCAGGCTTCAACCCAAGAAGGAACTCTTCGACCGGCATGCACAATACTCCATCGCGACTGAATCGCTCGTCTCCCCGATAGAGCATGAATCGCCTGGCTTCAGGATAGTCTTCAGCGAAATTGCTGAGAGCTCGCAGTTCAGTGCCATCGATTCGTTTCGCGTTTTTGACCTCTATGGCAAACAGGCCACTCTCGCCATAGACAACAAAGTCGACCTCGCTGCGAGATCGTGTTTGCCAATAAAATAACTCGTGCTTCTGTTGCGAATAGTCGCACCAGGCGTGTAAGTGCTGAGCAACGAGCCCTTCAAGAGCAGCTCCATCAATCTCACTCGTTGAATCGAGCGGTCCGACCGGCCGATTTACGCGAAATACACCTGCATCAAAGAAGTAAAATTTTGGATGTGTTGCCAGCTCGCGCTTCGCACGTTTCGCAAAAACCTCCAGACGAAAGCCCAACAGCAGGTCTTCCAGTACATCGAGATATCCCTCGACCGTTTTCCGACTGACCTGGACTTCGCGCGACACATTGGCGAGGTTCAACACCGAAGCCTGGCTGAAGCTCATCGCTTGAAGGAATCGGGTAAAGCCGCCGATGTTGCGCACCAAACCCTCCATCTGCACCTCTTCGTGCAGGTACAGCGCGTTATAGGATTCGAGGATTGCTTGCGGATTGTCGGCCGCCCACACCACGGGCAACATCCCCTGGCGCAATGCTTTGTCGAGATTGAACTGCGAGCCGAGTTCGGCAGCCATGTATGGGTGCATGAATCGCTGAGCAGCCCGGCCACCTAACAAGTTGACCCCTTGTCGCCGCAGCTTTCTAGCACTGGATCCAGTGAGAATGAATTGCGCCCCTGTCTTGCGCTCAATGAGCAGGTGCACGACTTCGAGCAGCTCGGGAAGCTTTTGGATTTCGTCGATGAGGACGTGCTTCGCTTTTGTGTTCGCCTCGAGCAGCTCTATCAAATATTCCGGGGCAGCCATGTAGCGCCTGAGGATCACAGGATTGAGAAGATCCACCCTCAGAGCATCCGGGAATTCGTGTGTGCACCAAGAGGTCTTTCCCGTTCCTCTAGGGCCTAGGAGGAAGAAATGATCCTTGCCCGCATCGAGCATGCGCTGAACGAATTCCATTACCGTCCCACAAAATGGCGGTTGTTCCGCCGTTCTGGGGCGCAGAATGGCGACTCTATCGCCATTTTGCAAGTTCCATAGCTTGAACTTTAACTTAATAATGGAGAGCCACTGGTCCAGGCCTCTGCCCCGTAGGGTCCCCAAGCCCTGCAGCACCCTCTCCCACAGTCCGGATTTTCACACCAACGGAGTCATCGAAGCGACGTCAGCGCATCCGCCGATCCGCCCCCTCAGTCCGACAGAGACCTGGCTCATGGTCAAGGGGGTACAGTGCCACCACCTTTGTACTGTATGCCGCGCGATTTGACCGAGCGGCCACGTCCCCTACCGTCAATTGCGAACTGTACTTTCGTAACGGCTACGGCGAGCTTGACAAGGCCACTAAACCAACATTCCTTTACACATTTTTTTACACATAAGCTCCGGAGGGGGCTAAAATAACAGCCGAACCAAACACTTAGGGCATCCCCATGCGGACTCAAAATCCGCCGCCCTTAAAAGCGTGTCGGTTCGACTCCGACCTCGGGCACCACTCTAATTCCTAGAATTTCTGCATTCGCCGGCATTTATGCATGTCGACGGAATAGACGCATCGGACTTTCAATGCGCAACTTGCAGATTTTCTCAGCAGACGCCACTTACACAGTCCGTACACATAAAGTCCGCCGCGTGTGCGAAAACTCGCGGGCAACGTCCTGCGTTCTTGCAGAATGCGCTAGCAGGCCAACTAGCGCATTCTGCCGAGAAGACAATCGGCGCTGATCTGATGCAGGCGGTGCTGAGTGGTGACTACCCAGAAATACTAGACCGTGCAAGACGGGACCGAAGCTCAACCATGGCTCTCAAATTACTCCAGGTGCTGACCCGCACTACGCGCAGCTAACCAACTTCACCAAAACCGGAGGGGAAGTGGGTCTGGACGACAAGACCACACGCGCTTTCATACAGCGGCATCAACGTAAAGCCGTTACACGCTTCGAGCCGAACTGTGCGGTGTTGGCAATACCACACCGCATTGAGTTTGATGTTGTTGATGTACTTTCTTGACATTGATCTGTTGTCGCGGCATTTAACTCTCGCCGCAAGAGCACCATCAAACGTAAGTTGTCCCGGGAATGCGGACCAAAAGAAACCCGAAAGGGCTTGACGGGCATCTACGCTCAGCTGCCGAGCCGAAAACCCACGAATCGCTCGAAACGCAAATCCCTCCTGCCGGCCCGAATTGATTCGCCCTACTACACATTACCGGCTTCCAATGAGACGACTCATTAGAGAATGCCCCACTCGCGGATTGACTCTAACTCGCATTAATATAATGTTGAAATACCCCATCGTGAAAATCTAATTGTCACGGTAGAAACAACACGCCGACTACCTAGAACGGACGAGCATCCATTGACGGAGTATCAAAACAATGAAAAACCTACGTTGCAACTCGATCGTGCGCTGCATTGCCTGGGCGATTCCCTCGACCTTGCTGCTCAATGGCTGCGCAACTGACCAGCAACGCACGCGAACTGAAGGTGCCACGGGTGGTGCGGTGCTAGGAGCGCTGATCGGTGCCGCGTTAGGTGGGCGGAACGGCGCCATCGCGGGTGCAGCGGTCGGTGCCGGTGGAGGCGCCCTGGTCGGCAATAGTGTCGCGAAGAAAAAGCAGGGATATGCCGAACGCGAAGCCGCTCTGCGTGATTCCGTCGTGCGATCTCAGGCCCTGGCAGCACAGACCCGACAGAAGAACACGCAGCTCAGTGGTCAAATCGCTGAATTGCAACGCAACATTCAGAGCCTGCAGGCACAAAAGGTTTCAGCCATCGCCAAACAGACTCTTCTCGCGGACCGTAAAGTCGAGGCGACCAACTTGATCGAGGGTGTGGATGTCCAGATACAACGGGTCGCGGACGAAATTGGCCGCCAGCAGGCATTGATCGACAAGGAGCGACGCCTGGCGATGCAGACGCACGACAATTCACTCGCACCGCACATTCAGCAGGTGGCCGATGGGGTACGCGATCTGCAGTCGAACCAGAGGGATCTGGAGCTGGCCCGAGCTCAATTGCAACTCATTGAACAGAAGAGAGCTTATTGAGATGGCAACGACAGAATGGCGTCAGATCCCGCTCTTGGGGATATGTGTAGCGCTGAGCGCCTGTGAAACCACCGGAGATCCGACCAAGGGAGGACTGTTCGGCTGGAGTCAGCACAAGGCGGACGAACGCCAACAGGACCTGCAGCAGCAGAATGCCACGGCAACAGCCGGTGTCAGTTCTGAACAACAACGCCAGTTGGAACTGCAAGGCAGCCAGGCGGGTCTCACCGCGGAAGCCCAGCGCCTGCAGCCACAGGTGGATCGACTCCTGACGGAGAATACGCAGCTCGAAACGCAGCTCAAAAACCTAATGGGCGAGAAACAATTTAGCGAGGCGGAGCTGCGGCACCTGAATGGCCTGTTGGACCAAAACGTGCGCCTGAGGCGATGGCTGGAGCAGGCTTCCTCGCAGAGCTCATCCGGAACGGGCGATACGAGGCCCGATGCGGTCAACAGCCAGAATCAGAAGCTGCATGCGGAGATCCTGGCGCTGTTGGGGAGATAGGCAATGTGGATGCGTACCCGCTACTACTGCAACAATACCACCGGGTTGTGCAAGTTTGCGCTGGGCGACATTCCATTCTCGAAGTCGGAATTCGAGAAATCCGCAGGCTCGTGCCGCGGCCGTGCAGCAGACGGTTGCGGTCAAGCGCTCATATCGGGCGATCCTCAGGATCTGCGGCCCCGTATTTTCGCCGCTGTGCTGGCAACTGTTGCGCTTGCAGCCTGCCTCGGGTGGCTCGCACGAACCTATGTATTTCCTCCGCCCCTCCAGCACGTCGCTTTCACCGGGGCGGAAAGCAGCGTGGACGACAAAGTAGGTACACTCGAGCTGAAAATTGTCCGTGACTCCAACTTGGACCAGCGTATTGCAGTGGAGATCGGCTCGACTGACGGGACCGCGAAGGCGGGCCTCGACTACCAACCAGTCAGTGGCTCGATTACTTTTGAGCGTGGCGAGCGCGCAAAAGTAATCGAGCTGTCGGTCCTTCCAGATCAGACGTTGGAAAAAGGTCCGCGCAGTTTTACCGTAACGCTTCTCAACGTGCAGGGTGAACCGCACCATATCGTGCGTATCGGCCCGCGTGTAGTCGACCGAAGCGAGCGGCTTCAGGCCGAGCAAATGATACTCTCGGCATCTCGTATCGCCGCCGACATTGCCGGTCTCATGGTGAAGCGCCGGGTGCTGCTTCAGATGGCGACCGACCGGTCGGCCACCCCGGCCGTCGTCGCCGAATACAAAAAGCAGTTCATTGATATGCAGGACAACCTCAGCCGGGCCCGCGAGGGGTATGCGGATGCCATGCGCGAGCTGCAGAAATTCGACACCACCCTCGTCTTGCCCACCATGGACCATGTTCGTGACGACCTCGCCAAGCGGACCTTCGGGCAACAATCGCGAGCCCTGGACATCATGAAGCTGCAATTCAAGGAGCTATCGAGCGGCCAACCGATGGATATGGATCGATGGGTGAGCGAGCTCGAACGCGCCGTACCGCATCTGGATGCGAACGGCCACGAAGTTACGGCCTGATATAGTTACGGTGCCGCAGCTCCCTGCCCCCCGTCACCCTCCGGTGGACTGAGCTTGGGAAAAGCAGGTGTTTGCGCAGGCGCAGCCGACCTGTTGAGCAACTGCGACACGGAGTCGGCTGTGAGCCTCGGCGTGTTCGGACTCATCGCCCGTTGCCGCTGAGCCTCATCTCGTGCCTCCTTGTGCCGCGGATGCTCCTCATTGTCGAGCGCTTCCAACTCCTTGAATCCCGCGTTGGTCACCATCGCTACATCGTGCTTGCCGCGTACTTCATTGAGCTCCGACTCGCGCTCCACATCCTGCTCCAGCAACTTGCGGGCCATGATGTTGGCCTTCTGAAGTCTGAGCATGGCGCTGCCTTCGGAGATGCTGTCGTCTCTGACCACCCCGCGTAAGGCAATACACAGGCCGAATTCCCGCTCGATCGCGGCAGTCGCCACTCTCTCCGCCTCCGTAATCAGGTGACGACTCGCCTCCACCGTACGCCAGTTTGCCACGAGGCTCTTGACCTTGGACATGACTTCGCGAAGCGTGTTGACCACGCGGTCACGAATTTCCAACAGCTCCAGGTCAATGGCGAGCGCCTGGCGCTCAACTTCGGGCAGCGGTGACGTCTCGCTCACAACCAACTCACGCTTCTGCGCCTCCTGGCGCATGCGTGGTTCAGTCATGCGTGTGTTGTCCCGGAAGCCGAAGTCCTTTGCTTCAAAGCTTCCCCAGCCGAGGAGCGGCATGCCGACCACGTCGATCGTACCCCGAAACGCAACTGCGTCTGCATCGCCCGCATCCCCCTGAGCCGTCACCACGAGCTCGAAGTCTGTCGTCCGGCCCCGCAGTGCCTTGAACCGGCTGGCGTCCTCGGTGGGCGCCTGAGCAATTCTGATGATGTCGGTGACGACCCCACATTTGCCGAGGTGAGTCGTGATGGCAGCTCGCAACGCCGGCTCGATCTTCGCTTCGAACTCCAGGTTGAATTCCTGCCAGGTGAAGGACTTCAACTGGTCGCGGCAGATCTGCTTCACACGCTTGATGATTGGAACCAGTGCGTCCGTATGATCCGGCTCGACCAACAGGTGCAGGTTGGAAAAGCTTTCGTGTGCTCTGACCAGCAAGGCCAACTCCACCTGCACATCGCTGCTGAGATTCTTGAGCGCATAATTTTCCGAATTGGCGGGGATATCGATGCGCTTCCAGTCGAGAAGATCGAGAGCCGCAATATCCGGCAAAGACTGGAACATCGTGACGCTGTAGCCGATCGATTTAGCCTCCGCAATGACCCGGCATTTCATCTGGCTCTCGAGACAGTTCTCACCGTTGCGGAACGCCCGGACCACCTCGTAGTACGGACGACCCCAAAGCAGGTCTTTCACCGAGCGTGTGATGGCCACCTGCAGAGCTTTGCGGATATCGGCTTCGGACTCGCGGCCGCTCCTCTTGTAGGCCTGGTAATTGGCGAGCTTCAGCAGCGCCTTGGTTGTCGCCCTGCGCTTGATGTGGCTGTCCTTGAGATCGAACTCGTCCTCCTGGCTGACTTCAATCTGGGTGGGCGGCGAGTTCTGCAGTTGAAATCCAATTCGGAAGTAGACATTCCCCAGCGAGTGACTCACGTCCGCACTGACTTTGCTGTTCAGTTGCTCGGATTCACCGATCCCGATGGCGGATGTCCTGAAACAATCGAGAAGGCTCCTGGCCTCATCGCTGCAGGCACGCAGCAACCGCTCGAGCTCGCGATGCAGACTCGCGTTGATGAGGCCGTAGAGCACTTCCCCTGGCGCATTCTTGCCCTCTGCAATCGCCTCCACCAACTTCAGCGCCTGAACATCCTCGTTGGCCTGGATCACGAAGCTCGACTCAAAGTCGAGGCTGAGCGAGCTCGTGCCTTCCGACCAGCGGAAGGTCCAGCCCTTCACTTCCTTGGGAACCTGGAAGTGTTTGACGAAATACTGACTCCCCCCGTTCGCACCAATCAGCCGATCCAGGAGACCTTTCCGGTAGAGCCGCGTTTCCTTGGGTGAGTACACCACGCGGTGGCCCTGGCCGTGCGCTGTTTCAGAGAAGGTCTGAGCGTTGATTTCACGAACCAGGTCATCGATCCGGTGGTCTGTCATGTTCTTTCCTTTGCAGTCACAACGCCGTCGCCGTCGAAGCGCCGCTGATTGCGCGAATCACCATATGCATGATTGCTACACGCTCGCGTTCCACCTCGGCCTGGGCGCGATTGCGCAGGGCGGAGAAATAGTTCCGGCGTGCGAAGAAGCTGTTCTGGACGTCGTGTGCGGTTGCCGATATCGCGAGGCGTTGCGCGGGTGTAAGCGCTGCGCGTAACGGTGCCGCCAAGGAAAATATCGCTTCCGATACCTCCTTGGGTGTTGCTCCCTTGCGTTTGAGCAGCGACGATGCCAACTCCCTCAGCAGCCACACTACAAAAGTCGGCTCAGTTGCCTTTGCCTCCATAATGAGCCGCGAAAACAGCCGGCCCGTCCGGTCGCGACGGTCTTCACTGAACAAAGCCTCGTAGAGGCTGTCGGGGACCGGCTTGCCGCTCATCGCTGTAACGGCGGAATCGAGCGCCCGCAGGCAGTCAGTGGCCAGACGTCGCACGACGAGGGAATCCCGGCAGTCGTCGCGCTTGCGCGAATATGCAGATACAGCAGGCTTCGATTGAAGTGTCTTGGCGCCGCCAATGGTCGCCCCTTCATCAACAATCACCTGCGCGAATGCGGCCCATTCCGACGGTTCCTGATTGATGACTTCATTCAGCACCCAACGCAGTGCGAAACGCGGCAGCCGCGCGATTCCCGAGACTTTGTTCGCGGCACCGATTATTTTGATCCACGAGGTCTCCGCAACAGCCTCGTCCGACATCAAACGATTGAGCGCCGTAGCCACATCAGACGGTACGTGGCGTGACATCGTCACCATCACCTGCAGCGCCACCATCAACTTCGCCGTGTCCCGGATGACCGGCAGATCGCGCAAGATGTACCAGAATGCTTCGCTGATATCCATCTCTGCATCCACGGCCTTCGCGGCCTCGGATTTCGTAGTCTCGAGGACCTCGTCACTTATCTCCTGCAACATCTGCCGCTCATGGCCGAGAGCGCCCTCTACCATCTTCGACAGCACAGTGCGAACCAACACGTCGCCGAGCTTCCGATCCATTGCCTTTACCAGCAAAAGAGCGCAATGACGTGAGAACTCGAGAAGCGACAGCCCCTGGTCGACGGTGCCGAAAGTGTTGATGAGCCAGTCGGCCGTCAGCGGCATGATGCCGCGTGCATCCAGTCGAAAGAGCAGATTCCTGTAGCCGACACGGTAGCGGGGCGAGGCAGCGGACGACAGATAGCGCTTGGTTAACGTATCGATCGTCCGCTGCAGCAGAGTTGCGTAATTCGACAGCATGAAATCCGGCATTGCGGCACGGCGTTCTTCATCCGTGAAAGCGAAGCCGATCTGGGACGAACTGCTATCGCAAGGATCCACTTCTCCCGTCGTCCGGAAGGAGATGCCGAGTTCTGCCAGGACTGCATCATGTTCGCCCTCACGCCATCGCTGCTCGCGCGTTGGTTCGGGAGGTTCGGCCGGAACCGACCCTTCGGCAGTCTTTGGAGCGCCGTCACGTTGTACCGAGGGTTGACTATGTGGGCGGGGCGGCGCGAGCAATTCCACTAACTCGACGAACTCAGCAACACCCAGCGCCGGAAAGAAAGCTGCGCAGAGTATGACAGTACTCTCGAAATGCCCTTTGACCACCGGGACCACAGCGATCTGAGGTGCGGCAGTGCCCGGTTTATCCATGAACCAGCGGGACTGCGAAGCCGAGTGTGACGCACCGGCGGCTCCATCCGCGCTCACCGTAACGATGAGCTGCGCATCTACTTCAGTCAGCCGCTCACGCAGGAATGAAAGCTTCTCTGATATTCCAAGGTAGGCCGAGGCAGTCGCGTCACGACTTCGGTCAAGGAAAATGAGCGAATTGCGCATAGTCTTCGGCCACGCATCCGACTTCGTGGCGTAGAAGCTGTGCATGGGAAACAAGCCGTCGAAAGCGCTGGTGTAATGTTGGCGCGAAGCATCGTGCTTGCGTACGCTGAGGCGCATCGAACGCATAGCCGAAATCGCCTCGCGATACTTCTGCGAGGAATGTACGACAACTACTACTCTGCGCTCGCGCAGAACCTCGACGTAGCGCTCCGTCTCCTCTTGCGGTATTTCAACCTCGGGGTCCAGGCACTCGGTAATGGACTGCAAGTCGTCTTCGAAAGACACGGAGGCAACCGTGTCTTTCTGAATGACGTTATAGTGATTATGAGAATCGCCGTATTGAATCTGACTCCCGAAAACATTTTTTGTTTGCGGTGAGTTGGAAATATCCCGGCTCTTGTGTCCGACCGGCTCGACTGGAGGCGTGTCTGCGTCGGCACTTGCTGCACCGCGGTCGGCAGACTTCGGGTCATCGAGCTGCGGAACGTCCTTCGGTTTAGCGAAGGATTCAGGGTCAGGCACCCCGACCCCGATGGACGACGGCTGATCCTGTGAACCCATCACAACCCCGCTACAGTCGTTGCCGAGGCTCTCGGCTCAATCGACCTTGCCGACGTTGTAGGTCCTAGTAGAGGATCCATAACTCACCTGATCGCCGTAGACGCTCTGCGCCGTGGGTGCATTCACGTGGGTACCGCCGGTCGCCGATTTCAGGGTCGCAATGAGTTTGCGAATCTCATTGGCGACATCGGGATCCCGACTCAGGTCCATCTGTTCGAGAGATTGTGCGATCTGGACTGACTGCGGTCCTGTTGGCGCGGAGCGCAGATCTTCAATCATTGCGGGAGCAGCCTGGGCATCGGGCCGCTTGCGAACGATGGCGTTCTTGAGCGCAGCCCAACCGTCGCTCACCGCCGATTCCGCGATTTTACCCACGGCCGCACTGCCGAACGCTGCAGCCGCCTGCGCGAGAATAACGAACAACGATTCCACGGATGATCTCCCTATGAGCTTTGCACTACTAACTTATACTCGGACACCGTGAGCCCGCAGACAGCTCAATCCGGATTTTGTGTGTGTGTGTGTGTGTGTGTGTTGGTACCCTTCGACAAAGATCTTAAGACAAACATCGCAAGGGTTCTACTGAATCGTGTCAGACCCAACCAAAATCGCAGAAATCGCTAGAACCACGTGCGACTACTTGAGACCTCCCGGTTTGGTGATCTCGAGCATTGCGCTGAAAATGCTGCCACCCCAATTGAGCACGCCCGGGATATCGGCTATCGCAATGGCCACAGCCAGGATCGCGAAGGGGAATGCCACATAACCGAACAAGGGCAATGAAAACTCGGCTTTTCGCTCCCTGTTGCACAAAACCCAACTGAGCACCTCGTCGGTTTCAAAACGGATAGTAACCAGCCCTGAAAAAATACCGCTGAGAGTCAGGATACCAAGGTTGAGAAGCAACAGGCCGTCACCGTCTGAAATCGGGAATACGAATACCAACGCTGTCGCTGTGAGGCTGGTCAACATGACGCCGACAATAGCGAGCTGAATCAGCCCAATCTCCCCGATCAGAAGCGCGAACAAGGCAAGCAAGGTGTTGTCTTTGACGATGCCCTGATCGAGCAGCTCGCACAAGCTTTTTCCCCATTTATCCATATTCGCGCGCAGCTTCTCCACCTCGGTGCCGCCCGCACCCGGCAGCACCAGGATCGGCGTGACCAGAAAATCAGGCAGCAGCGCGGAATTCTTCTCAAAGCGCAGCACCTCTTCCTTTTTGACCTCTCCCTCGACAGGTGTGCCGCTGATCTGGCGAGTCTCCGACAATTCCTTTTTTTCGGTCTCGTTGATCAACCGGGTGCCTTTGGTATCGGCGGTCACTACTGTGTGCTCGGTGAGCTCCCTGTAGATCGTGGCATTGGAAATCGCGGGATGTGTGGTGCCGGCCTCCGCGAACTCGCCGCCGGGCATCGAATCGGCCGCAGCGGACGTTACAGACTGAGCCGATTTGGCCGCAGCAGCCGCCGATTGCCGCGCCTCATTGACGCAACGTGGAACCATTCGGCACAGTGCCAACATACCCAGAGACTTGCCGACAGCCAACACCAACATAGCCAGCCCCAATAGCGTGATTGCCACCAGCGCAATCAACATAGTCACGCCTGCGGACGTGCCGAACACCGTCAACCTGACTCCATCGGCACTGATGCGCCAGGCCTCAAATGTCACGATGACGACGGCCAGGAGAATCCAGATTCGCGCCGCGGTAAGCATCGGACGCTCGCCGGCCAGGCTGCACAGCCATAACCTCCCGGAGCTGCGAGATTGGAACAACTCCCAGTGTTTCTGGGCAATGCTTCCGGCCTGCATATTCAGACTGAAGCCGCCCAGCAGGCACACCAGCGCAATGCAGAATCCCGAGGTGTTGGCCAGACCGCCGCGCCACTGCAACCCAAGCGCTGCCGCTGATTTCTCGAGGTCACCCAATCCGTGACTATCAAACTCAGGCCTGTTAATCAAGCCAACCCCAAAAGAGAGGATGAGCGCAAGGGCCGCAGCCAGGCAAAAGATAGCAACATGGTACTGCCAGGGGACCAGCGGAATTTTCCAGGACAAATACCATCCCACGAACAAAGCCGTCACGAACGCCAAGGCCCACGAGCTGTCACCCTGGATCAGCACGGCGACCGCCAAAAATACGGCCAGGGTCGCGCTGAATTGCACGAGCCATTTCTGGAGTCGATCCGATATCGTGGCCCGGGCGGTTTCCGGGGCGCCGGTCGAGTGGGACGAATCGCTCATCTTGAACGCCAACATCAACTGCCTGCTCGAACCGAGCACGGGGTATTGCTCCACTGAGGGCAGTTTGCGAAGCCAGTTTTTGGGGGTCACTCCGCCAACCGCCGTAACTCCCCACAGCACCAGGATGACAGCGGCGGCGCCCAGAAGAATGGGGCGATTGAAGTCTCGACCAAACCTGGCGATGCGATCGGCACCATCGGTGCTTTTCTGTGCCGAGACCAGACCCGTCCGGGTCACCAGGTGCCAATGAATCTGCACCTTTTCCCGCATCTGACCATAGTAAGCAACACTGTTGTCAGCCCATTGCCTGATGCCGTCGGCCAGCAAAGATTGATAGTCAGTGCTCGCAGCACAAACCACGTGAAGTGGATCACTACAATCGAGCTCACTCGAGCCGAGCGTCAGAACACCTCGACTGGCATGTACGAAGTCCGCATGCGACAGCAATCGATCGGTTCCCAGGTCGACAAACATCGCCCCAGGCAGTGCGCCTCGCAGTTGATCAAACAGGAACAACCGGTCCCGGACATCGGTCGCGGCAACCGCCACGATTCTATAGGCCGCATGGTGAATTGTGTCCAATACGGCGTGCAGAGCGAGCTCGCTGCTCGTGGGAGTCAGAAGCGATTTCTCGCGCGGAAATTCCGTGCCGTTTTCCGCTCCCTCATCCAAAGCCAGGTGTTGCTCCCACTGCGGCAGATCGACGGGCGTCTTCACGGCAGCCTTGGAATTCTTGTCGGCAAAGCCATAGCGGACGTCGGCGATATTGACGGGGACCGGAATGCGGACTATGTCATCGTCAAAGCCGGCACGCTTGCGGGCAGCTTCGAGTCCGAAAACAGTACTCTCGTAGATGATGGCCAACTTTTCGGGCGGTTTGATACCCAATGAAGCAGCAAGGCTCCTGAGAGCCTGTAGTTTGCTGTCATCGCTCAGGGTCAACGGCTCATATGAAAGCGTCACGGGAACAGACGACGGGCCGACTGTGAATTCGAGCGCTGATGTCGCGTCGGAGTTACTCCCGGCCGTGGCAGCAGCAGAAATCACTTTAAAGTCGGTCGGGGCGGCAAGGTCGAATTCAGGCGATTCCGCCGATGGCACCCCAACCGCCCGTATCAGAGAATCCATCGACCCGGAAAAGGCCGGGCCGAATACCACGAGATGGAGCCTTTTGTTGGGTACGAGCCACGCAGGCTGTTTGCTGATCCTCGTCACCGCCTGGCGAAATGCGTCGACATCCAGCCCAGAGGTCGCCCGCTCCGGTACGACATACAGAGCGCGAATCTCGATTTTCTGCAGCGAGGGGCAGGCAACGTATGTGTCTTTTGGCTTTCTACCTCCGCGCCAGCAATCCCGTCTGAAGGCCATGAGTCCGAACTTGAACTTCTGCTCGGGCTTCGGCCCGGGTTTGGGCGTCTTCGCCGCGACTCCCAGGTTCTCGACAACCGTGTCCGGATCACTGTCCCAGGGAAAATTGAAGTCGTCCAGGACGAACCCGGCCCGGATCATGCCGTCAGTCAGCGCTGTCAGATCCGTATCGTAGGCGCGATGGTGGCGAGGGACCCTGGGATCCGGAAGAGTGACAATAGCGAAACTCACGTTCGTCCGCGATTCTCCGTAGAGCTTCTGGATGTCTGCGTCGAGTTTCAGATCGTGCGGGGGAGCCAACACCGGGCCGACCGGAGTACCGCTGTCAGCAACGAGTAACGAATTGATCGCGGCTTGGTTGTAAATATTTACCGATGACTGCGACTGCAGCACCAGGTTGTTCAGCTGTTGAATGCTTTGCTGTTGGTTCCTGATTTCCTCGGTCAGGGTCGCGATCCGTTTGCCGACATCCCCCGCCTGCCGCTGGCTGATGACAACCGTCAGGCTGGAAACCTGATTGACCAGGGCGTCGAATGCAACATGCTGATCTTGCAGCGATTGCGTCAGATTCTCGACAGCGATGTTGTGCTGCGACAGCGTCGCGTCACTGGCACGAGCCATACCAAGGAAGTCGGCTCGCAAGCCCTCGCTGAGTTGCCTCAGTTGCTTCTGGATACACTGCAATCCGAAATCGAGCTGCTTCACCTCTTCCTGCTCGCGCAGGGGCAGCTTGAACGGCAAGTTCCACCAGCGGAATCCCGGAGGGTCCATGGGACGCCAGTCATTGCAGGCAGGGGTCGTTGAGTCAGATTCATTCGCTTCTGCTGTTTGAATCGAACCCGCAAAAGCGAAGGACATGCCTATTACGGCACAAATCAAGACAAAACACAGGTGCGTCTTCAGTGACGGCATGTAGATCCCTAGCCGCAGCCATTTATTGGAGTCTATTCGGGGGAGCGGTGGATCAAAGTTACGTCGACAAACAGAACTCTGCAACATTGCATTGCCGCATCCACTCTTCACCGACGCGCGATCTCTGCGCGCTCGGATTCAGCAGCCTGCCGACCACCGGTGTCTGAGATTGCCAAGAAGCCCGTGGCCATCCAAATGGCGATCTACGCTTGGCAAAAACGTTTCGGACAACTTGAGTTTATCGATATGAGGCGACTACGTCAGATCGAGAATTAAAGCGCCCGACTGGAGAGCTGTTGGCCGAGGGTGCGCCGACATCGAGGTCATGAAGAGATGGAAATTTCTCCTCACGGCGAAGGCCGCCCCATTTCCATCGCGCCGCTGGCGCCATCCCTTCGTATCTCCTTCCCTCTACGCCTAATGCTCTAGTGGTCAAAACAAACTTCCAACTCCGACTAGACCTGCCCCGATTCCGTGGCAGTTTCGATTGTGTGGCGTACTTTTGTGCGACTGCCGCGTCACGCCGAGGGCCACGAAACCAACTTTATTCTTACACATTTTTTTACACATAAGCTTCCGAATCGGCTAAAATGGCAGCCGAACCAATCACTTAGGATACCCCCATGCGGACTCAAAATCCGCCGCCCTTAAAAGCGTGTCGGTTCGACTCCGACCTCGGGCACCACTCAAATTCTTTGATTACCTGCGCTCACCGACGGTTGCAGGCGCTAGCTGACAAGACGCAGCGGACTTTTTGTCCGTGAGTTACAGATTTTGCTCGGCCAAATCCAGAAGTTCACTTACACACTCGTTACACATCCGCTGACCAAATGATATAGCGACATCGCGACGCCTCACCGAGAACACAACTACCAGGAGTGCGGAGATACCTCTCTTCGCGCTTTTTTTTGATCGTGCGATGTTTCTCGTGATCCCGAGAAGGGTCGGTGTACTGATGTAACCGAAGGAAACGGTGAGTTCTCGGCTGAGAACCCCCTGTATTCAGTAACCGAGGGACTTCTGTGGTGGAGTTGCTCTCCCACGATTTCATCTTGGAGCAACTAGATAGCACCGCGCCGTTTGGAGCGATGTTCAGTTGCTCCATGCTAGAGGCTCGAGAAGCCGTTGAGAGAGCGTTGAATCAGTTGGGTTTGCTGCACCTGGCTAAGCGTTATTGGCGATGTTTGCGAAACAGCACGTCGAACGATGGCGCCCCAGTCTTGCCGTTGTCCTTGGATAGCACGGCATATTCACGCACGGCCTTGTGCTGAGCCTCCCACGTGATGCGTTGCAAGACGGAACTACCATCCTTGAGATGCACCTCACCTTCCAACACCAGTGCACCGTTCTTGAACTGGCCGACGATGACCATGATGGAACCACGATTGGTAACCCAAGTCTGTTGCCACTGTTTGCGCACAGGGTCATAGCTGAGGATGCTGTCGCCGACAAGCCCGTCGGTCTGCTCGTAGAGCTCGTGAATGGCGCAGCCCTCGGCGATGGGGTCGACATGGGCACGCGCGCCGGATGCTCCGTTCGGTGCATCCGTATCGAAGGTATCCCAATCGCCGATCCAAAAGTCCAGCTGATGGTATTGAGCCGCTGCCGCACAATTGGGGCGAGCGAGTGTCGCAGCGGAAGAGGCAGCCACTGCCCCATTCGACGCACCCCCACACAATACCCCTAGTACCAGAAACCTTTTGTACATGGCTCAACTCCCGTTAGGACTGGGGCGTTTTCGTACACGAAAAATTGGGTCGGTTCCGCCGCATCGCTTTTGTTTTGAACACATCATGGCTGCGGTTGATCGTCCTCGTAAGCGCATCAAAAGACAAAAGACGGACGGATTCGGACACCCCGCTCACTCGGGCTGAACTTGAGCCGCTTGGAACCGCTGCCGCGCGCGTTACCGGCCGGTGCATAGCTGATGGTTCCCGGCATTGCAGATGTGAACACCCGCTTTCCGTTCCTGACTATGTCCCCTGTGGTGAGCTGGCTCGCCACGTCAGTGCGAATGCGTCACGTCGACCAGAGGCAGCAGCCGGTTGAGCGCGGTTTGGTCGCCTGCGCGCCAGAGCCGCCAGAGCTCGGTGGCAGGGTATGTGGTTGCGCCTGACACGAGTGCTACATCGTAAAGCCGAGACGATGTTTTGAGCCACAGTAACTGGCAAGCGCCGGCCGCCACCAGCGGGTGTGCGCCCCTCGCTGGCATTTAGCCTTCTCTTTAAGAGGATATCCGCTCGAAATCGTGAGCCGAAATCCCGGCGCCTTCCGCATCCATGGTTGAGAAGGCTCTGAATTCCGAATCTGGTAACCAGTACGGCCACTGCCAGTAACGCCGGTGAAATTTCCATTTTTTCAACATACCCAGGGGAGGGCATACCAATGTTCAGCAGCAATCAGCCGAGATCGTCCGCCAACATGACAAACGTACTCGCTGGCTCAATTGGACGCGGCGCTGTGATAGGCCTGGCGCTCATGAGTCTGACCCACGCCGCGCACGCAAATGGTGCGAAAGCGGAGCCTCAGATACCCGTGTGTGACCACACATTGGGGAGTCTGGCCATCCAGGAACCGCAAAACCAATGGTGGGTCCAGTTGAATCTGGATTCCCCCGAAGCGCTGATCAAAGTCATCGTGTCTCAGTCCCATTGTTTCAAGCTGGTGGACCGCGGACGAGGACTGGATGCAGCGCAGAACGAGCGCGAGCTCTCCGCCGATGGCGACCTGGCCGCCAAATCGAACATCGGCAAGGGCCAGATGAAGGCGGCGGACTACATCCTAGTTCCCGACGTTGCCAGCCGTAACAACAATTCCGCGGCAACGGCCGTGGGCGGACAGATCGCCTCCACTTTTCTGTCGAAATTCGTGCCCATGGGCCTGGGTAGCGTGCTGAGCGGCATCAGCCTCAAGAGCAAGACCGCAGATGTCGCATTAACGCTCACTGACACGCGCTCGACCGAACAGGTGGCGCTGGAACAGGGGCATGCCCGGAAGATGGATCTGGCGTGGGATGCGGGCGGCGCTGGTCTCGCCGGAGCGTTCGCCGCCGCCGGTGCCGGCAGCTACACCAACACGGAGATGGGCAAGGTGCTCACGCAAGCCTACATTGATGCCTATACCAAGATGGTCGCGGATGTGCGTCAGCTGTCAGGCCACGCTTCCACAAACAACGCGCCGCAGGGAATCAAGACGCTGGCGTTTGGTAAACTTTATGCGTCGCCGGATCTGAAATCGCAAGTTGTACGCAATCTGGACTCGGGCATGATGCTCTATCCGACCGGCGATAGGATGGCGGACTGGTCGAAAGCCAGCGACGAGCTCGGCAATGAGGGATGGGTTCAGTCCAAGTTGATAGCACTCGCAAACTAAGTCAGTTCTGCACAACGTCGAGCGATCCAGGCAGTCTGAGTAGGCCCCGCCCCACCGCCTAAACATAGTAGTCCGCGCAGTCTGAGCAAGCGGTCACGTCCTGCGATCTTTGCTTATGAGGCGTACTTTCATGCGACTGCCGCATCACGACAACGGCCATCAAACCAACTTCCTGTTACACATTTTCTTACACATAAGCTTCCGAGTGGGCTAGAATAGGAGCCGAACCAAACACTTACGGTATCCCCATGCGGACTCAGAATCCGCCGCCCTTAAAAGCGTGTCGGTTCGACTCCGACCTCGGGCACCAACTAACTACGCCCTTATAAATCAATTACCTGCGATCGAATTCCACCACTCCGATGGGAGTCGAACCGCCGCACTCTTCGCGTTACCTTTGGAGCAAACCATTGATTTCCTTCATGACGCCATGAGTGAGGATCTCGGGCGACGATGCACTCGTGTGAGTAACTTTGGGGCAGATAGCCCACTGCAAAATCGAGCTAAGTTGAATTGCCCCCACTCGCCTGGCAGCGCGCATGCGCGTTGGTTTGAAGCCCTCGGACGTCACAGTGCTGAACGTCTGGATATCGTCATGTCAGTTGCTGTTTAGTTATACAACGCGCCGTCTCCCTCGCAGTCTTCCAGATGATGCATGCAACAGAAGAAAAGCAAGCGCAGCGATATCCCACTCATCCTCTGCTCCACCACCGCCAGCACCTCCAGCGGACGGCACCGATGTCACGTCAACCGATATCTGGGCCGTATTAGATGGCGCTCCCAGGTTGTCCTTGACGGAATACGAGAATGTATCCGTGCCCGAATATCCTGCCGTGGGTGTGTAGACGACTTCGCCACTCGTTACGGTTGCAGTACCGTGGGCTGGCGCAACAGCGATACTGATTGAAGAAGAATCAATCGTGCCGCCATCGCTCGTGTCGTTGGCAAGCACGTTGATGGTAGCGGATTGATCTCCCTGCAAACTCGCCTGGTCGTTGTTCGCCACCGGCGGAGGTTGAACGCTGAGGCTGACAGTGGCGACATTCGAGGTCGTCCCCAGATTGTCCTGAATAGAATACTGAAATGCGTCGACTCCCGCGTATCCCTGCGCCGGCGTGTAGACGACCTGTCCATTCTGCACAACTGCGGTGCCATGGACCGGTGCAACGGTGATGTTGATCGATGCGGTATTGATCGTTCCACCCGTACTCGTATCATTGCCGAGTACATTGAGGGTCACGCTTTGATTGGCAGTCAACGTCTTCAGATCGTTGCTGGCCACGGGTGCCGGTTGCACGGCAATGCTGACTGCGGCTGGGTGCGAAGTTGCACCGAGCGCGTCACGCACGGTGTATTCAAAGCCATCTCCACCCGCATACCCACTAGCCGGTTGATACGTGACAGAGCCGTCCGAGGCGCTTACTGTCGCAGTTCCATGTTGAGGTACAGACGTGATCGTGACCGAAGCCGCGTTCAGGCTCTGACCCGGCGCGGCTGAGTCGTTCGACAGAACGTTGATCGGTATGGCGGCGTTGATTGCGCCCACCACAGAGTCGCTCTGCGCGACCGGGTCTTGATCCAGGACAGTTGAGTAGTAGCTGCCCCCATAGGAATCGACCATGAGCACGTCGGCGCGACCGTTCGCTACCAGATGACCGACCACAACAGAATAACCATAACCGCTGTATGGCTGTGCCGGAATGTCCACCGGCAATACATTCGCGAAGGGATTCGCTGTTCCGTTGTTGAGATAAATTGCTCCGACCGCCGGATCAATGGGTGTCGGTGATGCGTTGGCCAGCGGGGCCGAACAGGAAAAGAGCAGATCCGGCCGGGAGTCACCGTCCACGTCACCGATTGTGACCCCGAGGCATCCGCCTGCGGTGTGTTGATCAGGTTGCAACATCTGCGGGGTGGAGAACGGTTGCGACGTCGATCCGGTATTGAAAAATACAGCCAATGAGGCCTGCGTGACCGTTGAATCCGTACTCGTTGCAACCAGGTCGAGTTTGCCATCGTTGTTGAGATCGGCAATGGCGATCGCATTGACGGACTGTCCGACCATCAGTCGCAACGGCGTGACGCCGTTGAAAGGATCGCTCGTTCCATTGTTGAGATAAATCGCGATCCCGGTCGGGTCTGTGGCGACTGTGGACGCCACAATATAGGTCAGGATGAGATCCGGCTTACCGTCGCCGTTGACATCGGCGATCTTTGTATCCTGGCCGTATCCCAGGTCGGTACCGACCTGAACGGTCGTGTAGTTTCCGCTGGTGAGCGGAGCGCCGTGCGTCAGATAGAGTCGGCTGGGGATATGGTTGGTATTGGCTACCGCGAGGTCCGGGAAGCCGTCGCCGTTCACATCCCCCAGAGCAGGAATGTACGACGTGTCCTGTGTACCGATCGAGACACCGGTAACGCCGTTGAATGGAGTAGCTGTGCCGTCGTTGAGATAGATCTGGTTCGGCGCATTGAAGCCACCGATCACGAGATCCGGACGGCCATCGCCATCTGCATCGGCGATAACGACGGCACCCCAACTGATGCCCGCCTGGGTAGAACCCGGGGGTGTTGCGGCAAAGACCCCTGAGACGTTCTGAAAAGGATTGGCTGTCCGATTGTTGAAGTACACCGCGGGCGGGGCACCGTTGATGCCGAGCACGATGTCTGGTGCCCCATCCCCATTCAAATCGCCGATGGTTCCGCTCACGGGGGTGTACACGAGATTCGCTGGCACGCCTGCAAGGGGGCCGAGCTGAACTCGCAATCCGACGATCAGGGTGTAGGTCGGCGCGCTGCCACTAGCCACCACGCAAAGAGCCGACAGGCCCAATGCGCAGAGACAAGAGCGGAGATTCAGGCGCTTGCGCAGAGCATCGACCCTTCGGGGAGTGACTACCATGTTTAACGTATTCCCTGTCGAGATACCCACGATGGTTGATATTTCTGATTGGGTCGCGGGAGACATCATTATAGCCCGGCCCCCGGCTGCCGCAACACCTTGGTCGCTAGTGCGAAACGACGTGCGTCCGCGGGGACTGTCTGGACAGAAAACAGCGTTGCCAACTAAACAAAAAATCAGATCCTAAGCCTGCAATGTCCGCATCGAGCCGACGGGTCGCCACCGTGTTCAACACAAACAGCGTCACGAGCCGACTCTGGTCGGCGCCGTATCCAACCTACCCGTGGACCTCCAACCGTCGATCGTCACGATACGAACTTTGACGCAAACAGTAATGCAGGAGGTGACTCCCTGAGTTCGGAGCGTCCGCGCGTTGATGAATATGCTGGCGCTTGGACCTCGGTGTGGCGTCGGTGTCGGGTTAGGCGACGCCGATCAGAGCGGATCAAGTGGATACTATCGTATCCCAGCAGATGTCAGGACAGCACATCCCGGGCCTCGAACTCGCGGTGACCCAGGACGCGAAGGTCCTGCGTTTCGGCGGTTATGGAGTGTCATACCTGGCGGTGCGTGTCAAGGCAGTTGCCGCCTGGTTTATGCGGCAGTCTGCGTTATGTGAGCTTCGCTCTCGGCGGTTTTGATCACTGAGTCGCGCTCGGGATTGAGTGTGACGACCGTGATCGGATTCCAGTTGCGTGTATGCCGTGCCCAGCGTCGCGGGTGTGCCGCTCGCGCCTGTAGATACACTTCATGCCGTGCGACCAGGATGTCGCGGTCCTTGCCGGCATGACGTTGCGCAGGGCTGACGTAGCGGATGCCGCTATGTTTGTGATCGTTGTTGTACCAACTCACGAACAGACTGGCCCACCGGCGCGCTTCCTGCAGGTCCGCAAACCCTTTGGCCGGGAACTCGGGGCGATACTTGGCGGTGCGGAACAGGGACTCGACGAAGGCATTGTCGTCGCTCACGCGCGGACGCGAGTAAGACGCTTTCAGCCCGAGCCAGTACATCATCGCCAACACGGTCGTGGCTTTCAGGGTCGAGCCGTTGTCCCCGTGGAGCACCGGTTTTTGTGCCATCGAATGCAGGCCCTCGGCCAGCGCAGTTCGGCGCAATAGCTCGACAGCGTGATCGGAGTCATCGGTCTCGTGCACCTCAAATCCCACGATCTTGCGGCTATACACATCCAGGATCAGATAGAAGTAACACCAAACTCCGAGTACCTGGGTCGGCAAAAAACTCATATCCCATGTCCACACTTGTCGCGGACCGGTGGCCACATGGGTAGTGGGCGGTCGCACACGCCGAGGCGCCTTGGCACGCCCACGGTGACGAGTTTGACCGTGAGCTCGCAACACCCGGCTGAAGCTGGATTCGCTGGCGATATAGACGCCTTCGTCCGCCAGCGCGGGCACAATGCGCGCGGGCGGCAAAGCCGCAAAGCGCGGTTCGTTGGCAATCCGCAGGATCTGTTCACGTTCCTGCAAGCTCAACGCATGGGCCGGCGCGGGACGGATGGCGCGCGGCCGTGCATCTCCGTCTCTCAAGCCTGCGTTGGTTTCCCAACGCTGCAACGTGCGCGCGTCGATGCCGCCGACTTCGCAAGCCGCCTTCAGCCGCGCACCCTCGTCACGAGCCTGCTCGATCATGGCTGCCATCTTTTGGCGCTCTTCCAGGGAAATCATTCTTCCCCGCCCTCTTGGAAGAGCGCCTCTAATTTTTTTGACAACACCAACAGGGCGGCAGTTTCAGCGAGCGCCTTCTCCTTGCGTCGCAAGTCTCGCTCGAGTTCCTTGATTCGCCGCCGATCCTCGCGCGTTTCCTGCGGACTCGCTCGCGCTTCTTCAGGCTGCGACAGCGCCGACATCGCGCTCTGGCGCCACTGCTGCAGATCAGCCGGGAAAAGACCCTGTTCGCGGCACCAGGCGCTGCGTTGCGCCTCGTCCATCGCCGCCGTCGTGATCACCGCCTCCAGGCGCGCCGCCGCTGTCCAGGCCCGCTCCGCGGGCCTGGACAGCGAATCCGACATCCATCGCTCGAGCGTAGCCACCGATACGCCGATCTCCTGCGATATCCGCGGGATCGGAGCGCTCTCCGGTGGCAGCAGGCGAGCCACTGCACGTGCTTTGAATTCGTTGCTGTATCGAGCCATCGTCCTTCCTCAACGCCCTCATTATTGCAGAGCTATTGAGGCGGCAACCATCGTGACACTGAGGGCTGGCGCAGGGGCACCCCGTAACCGGAAAGACCATATTTGCAAAGCTCCGGGAACTGCTGACAACGCACAAGAGCCGTCGCACTCCGATCAATATTGCCCAATGATTGGGCTATACTCTCTCCCGAGCGCGGTGACGTCCAAGGACGTCCACAGAGAGCCCAAGGAAGCCAATGGCTTCGCCGGGGGAAATCTCGAGGGAAAATTTGGCGGGGTCGCGCGGAATCTTGTTAATTCAACCATTTACGTGTGAGTTGGGCGCCGACCTCGGGCACCAATTCGATCAGCAGCTTGCACGTGCCGAGCCGGTCACCGGCACCACTTCCCAGACGCATCGGACTTTCCATTGCGCAACACACTGATTTCGGAAGAGCAAACACTTGCACATTCCTAACACATAAATCCGCTGTTGCCGATCGCTCTAAAAGTACGGACCTAAAGGGCGCCCTCGAGGCGCCGTAGAGAATTTCCCTTCGGAAATTCTTCCAGAGGAGCGCCAGCGGCGCTCCGACCGTCAATCCGGATCAGACCGGACTTTATTCCGAATTGGACGATTCAAGTATTGCCACTGGGCAATCGCATTGACTGGCGCGCCAGCGGTCAACCTGCGATGAGGTCAACCCATAGATTGAGAGTTTGATCGTGCCATTCGATCTTACTCAGGAGATATGGGCGCACCTCTTCGAAGTAGCGCGTTTTCAACACGTTTGCATCAATGTAACCAGCGCGCGCCAATCCAAGCAGATCCTCTCGGTCCCGATCTGAGTTGCGTTCCAGCTTGGCGAGAGCGACGTCAACCGGATCCAATGCGAACAGTCGCAAGTTATTCCACGGCGAGTCAGGATACATTTCCTGCAGCCGGTCGGCATAGTCGCATGGGGGAGTTTGCGATGCCGACATATTGAACGTAGACGCGATACTTCTTATAGAGGCTCGACCCAAGCCCACCAACGGCTTCGACATCATCTTCGGCGGACATCGTGAAAATCGACACGAAGTCGATATCACCAGTGCTCCGTCCGATGCCATATTGCTGTGTCACCACGAAACCACCGAGGCAGCGGAGTGTCACTGCCCCTCTGAGTTCAGAGTCGAGCGCCCGAAGAAACGAACGCCACGGCTCAGGCGGCTCAGGGGGGCGAAACGTCTTCGAATCAGTTGGCATAGGGCAGTTGATCGACGGTCAATCCGCTCAGCAAATTCCAATGTTGTGCCAGCGGAGATCGATTCGAAGCCAGCCATCGCCGCTCTACCCCAGGCATGCTTTCGCGGCAAAGTGTGTCCTCACGCGCGAGCCGCGCGCGCTCGAGTTTTGCCTGCACCTGCGCGAGAGGTTGGAGTGCTGATTGAAACTCTTCGCGCGACGTCGCTAATTGTTGAGCCAAACCGACCACGAAGCCCAGTCGATTCTGGACGTCCTTGAGTTTCACCTGATCGACGAGCCAGGACCAGTCCGCGTCGGGATAGCTGGCGAGAACCCATGGAAGAGCTTCGGTCAATCGAACTTCGAGGTCATCCCGTACCAAGGATTGGAACACCAGCAATGCCGGGTTAACTCGTTCGCCGCGCAGATATTCGAATCCCTGATAACCGAGCCCAGAGAGCTGCCGCGCGAGCCTAGATGCGTCCACATCCCTCAAATCCGACGATTCCTCCGGCAATGGGAGCGCGACCGGAGACAGCCCGTAGACGCGTGTTGCCAAACGAGCCAGATCGGGAGTCACGGGCCGGCTGCCCTTCTCCAGCTGAGAAAGATATGCCTGCGAAACACCCAATCGCTCTGCGGCTACAACCTGCGTTAAGCTCGCCGCCAATCGTCCGGATTTGAATTGCTGAGCATTCATTAAGCACAGTGTCGTTATGCAGCATGATATTGCATTGTGAGAAATATTACAATATTTGCAATATTTAGACCTTCTTTACGGGCCGCGGCTGTGGTGGCTGGTCGACCGTGTACGGCATGCTGGCGGTCTTTTAGGAGCACCGTCTGTCGCGAATGCTTGTGCCCGATGAACGGCGGGTCGTTCCGGATGGTCGAAGAGCAACCGTATCTGAAGCGATCTTCCAGGGGGCCCGCCCCTGCGCATCGGTCCATGCAGGACGCGCCGGATGCTGGCGGCAGCCATCTGGCGGTTCGGTTACGGCAGATTCGAGGATTCGAGTCCTGATCGAGCTCTTTCGAAAGTAAACGACACCGACGCATCGAATGACTGCTTTCGACCCCAAGCTGAATTACACAAGCGAGAACTACATTCCAACATGCTCAAGACGGTGGAATCGCCCTTGCCGAGGATACGCGACGCATCGTTCCAAAGCCTTGCGGTGCTAAAAAGAAAGCCGTGAAGTGTGCAAAATCGCGTTGATCAGACGCAAATGAAACAGTTAAGGAATTCATTTCTTGCGCGCAAGGATCAAGGTGCGGCCCTTTTAGCTCTAATACGAAGGTTATGTACGCATCAGCGCGTTCATCATTAGCTGTCGGACCTCCTGGAAATGCTGATCCGATACTCCGCGAAGCTAGTTGATAGGCCGATGTGCATTTGCGACTGTCCGGCGTTGTCCACATAATTTGCGCTTCGGAAATGACAACCGGGCCTGCTGCAATTTTTCCTTGAGCGCCGTCCTCCACCCGCCAAGCACCTAATAGACGACCCTCATCCAGTCTCGTAGGCATTTGCGAGCCAGAGGCGAGTTGGACCGCGCAGACGGACTTCATCTCACGACTGAGTGTGGTATCTGGCCTGACAGGTATCCATTCACTAGCACCCGGGTATCTCCATGGATAGTATGTTTGCTGGGCACCATCCTCGTAGTACACGGTAAGACTCAGCTTCTCCGCCACTCCTTTGGCACACTCGAAGGCGTCGTTAACCAATTCGTAGACAATCGGCCTGTTTCTGTTTGCATCCAGCGTGTGGGCTTTTGGAATGTACTGAAACAAGCCGGTTCGCTCGAACTTTCTCCATAGATGAATGCTGGTAAGGTCAATCAGCAATTGACCGGGGTTATCGCCATTCTCAATGGCGGTCCACCGCGAAACCAGACCCAGTTGACCATTGAGGTCCACCGCCTCTTCCCGCAGTGGCCTCATGGAACTTTTGCCCCCCGGAATTTTTGGTATCGATATCTCCTGATCATAGATGGTTTTCTTAACTTGAGGTTTTGGAGCACCAGATTGGCTAATGGGATTTAGAAACGCGACAATAACCAACAGCGCAACGGCGATCACACCCAATCCAACCTTGCCTTGCCAGGTCCGTGCGACTCGGAACGCTCGGCTTTTCAAAGCTCGTAAGCTACCGTTAAACCAATCCATTGCTATTCCCTATCCAGCGGTTTTCCGGTGGTATCACACGGTTTCTAAAGCCGTCGCCAGCCGCAACTCGTGCACGTCATCCTGGCCTAAGTCGCGAAACGTCCGCTTCATCGCACTCAGCTCAGATTCGTCAGTGCCGGATTTTGGCCGACGGCGGAAGGAAGGGGTACATCGGAACCTGCTAACGCACGAAGTGACTCCGCTCAGGTTCAGCATTGACCGCTTCGAACACGAAACCATGACTTGTGGATGCAATGGCCCAACTGCAGTCCGGAACTCTGCAAACCGATCAATTCGCTCCAAGTTCGATGAAAACACCCCAAGGCCGATCTCGTACTTTTATCACCGAAGTTGAGCGGCTTGCAGTGACTCATCCAACAAAAACCTACACCTTTTTTTACACATAGGCTTCGGAGCGGGCTAAAATGTCAGCCGGACTAGACACTTAGGGTATCCCATGCGGACTCAAAATCCGCCGCCCTTAAAAGCGTGTCGGTTCGACTCCGACCTCGGGCACCATCGTTTTAGACACTTGGCCGGTACCGTGAGAGCCGGGCTACCAAGTCGAGTAAAAATTAGAAACCGACTGCTCCTAGCTCGGGAGATGTCGGTCGGCCGACAGCCGCTGAGCGACCTGTTGGTATTCCACGTGGAAACCGATTCGACTCGGACCTGCGGCGCCATTCACATGTTACTCAGTTGCACGCTCACGGCGCGACAACCGCCGGTCGGCTACTGGGATGACAGCAGATATTTATTGGATAACGGATCTGAGGCCGGGCCGCCTGGTGATTCTCGGCCGCCCTCGACCTGGAGAGTGGCTGGCCGACGAAATCGCCGATTGGGCTTCGGCAGGACTAACCGATGTTGTCTCTTTGCTCGAGGACTACGAGGTACGAGAGACAGGACTGCTGGAAGAAGCCGCCCTGACACGCCAAGTAGGAATCTCTCTGGAACGGTTCCCGATACCGGACCGTGGAGTGCCGGTGTCGATTGATGCGACCAGGAGGCTGTGGACCCATCTTGCAGAGAAAATTCGAAGTGGCCACACTGTCGGAATTCATTGCCGCGCCAGTATCGGCCGCGCCGGCATGATCGCGACTGGGGTTCTAGTCGAGCTCGGAGTGCCACTGGTCGACGCTTGGATGAAGACATCAGCCGCACGCGGCAAAGCGGTCCCGGACACAGACCAACAGCGAATTTGGGTAGCCGACGCTTTTCGCACGTAGAAGCACCTCCCTTCCGAGTTTGCCCGCTTCAACCAGCGAGCCATCCGTTGCCTGCCGTCCATTGCTTGCCAATTTTTTCACCTAGAGCGATACAACGAAACATAGGAACAATGAACTTCCGGAGATCCTCGATGACCTCGCCGAATCGATTCGCGAAAGTGCCCTCGCCCATCTTTTTCACGAAGGCGTTCCATTGTCTGAGATGACGCTCTGCAAAGCCTGTTGTCAACACCTCAAAGTCATCTGTTGGTATATCTGTCTCCCGATTCGCAAATGTAGCCTGGACCGCTTTGAGTAGTTTACCTGTCTCAAAATCGAGATGACTCGCGCAGACCCAGACATCGTAAAAGTCCTTCATACGGCTGTTGGCTTCTCCGAGCGCGACCATCGCTTGAAGTTTTTCGGCAATTGACGTTTCGACTGGATATGCGAGCAGCTCAATAGTGTCACCGCCGAGGAATACCGGATACTCAATCATTCTCGGCCCGGGAACAATCACGTCACCTACCCCGAAGTCGACCTGAATCCTCAGTCGCACGTTGTCCATACGAGCATCCATTAGAATTCGGGTTCCCTGGTACTCAGAGTCTTTCGTGATCTCCTCTGCTACAACAATATCGGCGAGGAAGGCGAGACCGTCCGGCTCTACCTCGAGAGTTGCACAATCCTTAATGAGTTCGACGAGCGTTCCCTTATCAGCCTTGCCCGTACGTAGCATGTCGATATCCAGAGTGGGGCGCGCCGTCGGGATACCGATGGTCTTTAGAAGGAGAGCCCCTTTCAGAATGACGCTCTTCGCGTGTCTCGACTTCGAAATTCGATATAGAAATCGCTCGATAGCGTATTGCTGAAGCACTTGCTGAAACGGTGCACCGTTTGACTTCGCGGTGCTGCGCAGTCTTGCGAGCACCGAAGCGACCACATTTTTCCCGTCCTTGGTGGTCACTCAACCGCCTGGAGATATGGTGAGATGACTTTCTCTACACGTAGCAGTTTCGCGTAACGCAGCAGCTCCCGGTTCTGCACGCGCGCACGTTGTCGCGCCAGGCGCAGTGCCTCGAGCGCTACGTCCAGGCCGACTTTGTTTCTGAACTTGAAGCAATCCACTATCGTCCGCGCGATGTTATATATCCTCACCGGCATGTCTGAAATTCGATGCGTTTCGAGGCCGTCACCAAAAGTCTTAGGATCGAACCGGTATACCGTGACGGGTATCGACAGCTTTATACGATGATAGTTACCGCGCGGCACGGCTAGATGAACAGATGATGGGATTTGGGTAGTAATACCGTGGTACGCAAGCGCGCTTATGAGACAAACCGCAGCGGTTTGAGCGCGCGCCGCCACTTCTGCGAGGTCGGGATGCTCTGCTTCCTTGGCATCGGCAAGGCGGTAGAGACCGCGACCGATTTCAATAACCTGACCAGTCTCTCGTAGACCGTACAGTGCGTCAGTGTGCACGCCCTGTTCGACCAGATCGCGCGTACGAAGTGGGACCTTCCTTTCTCGAAAGACCTTGAGAGCGTAGTTTGGATCTCGGCTCTTCATGCACGGGTAATAATAGCACCACTTGTACATAAGTGGCTCCTTTTTTACCCACCAAATTGAGTCGGAGTAGCGACCGAAAATGCCGGCTCCGCCAACCTTGACATCTTTTGGTATTTTGCTAATTTACGAAATATGAATCTAGTCTTCAAGGCACTCTCTGACCCGACGCGGCGGCAAATCCTGCATTTGCTGCGGGCAAAGCCCATGACCGCAGGCGACCTTGCGGAGCATTTTTCTCTCGCCAAGCCCACCCTGTCGGGCCATTTCGCGGTCCTGCGCGAAGCCGACCTGATCGAATCCAGCAAGCGCGGCACCGTCATCACCTACATGCTGAAAGTCTCGGTACTGGAAGAAGCCCTCCTCGCCTTTGCCGAAATGATGGGCATCGGCCTGCCTACGCCCACGCCACTGAAAAAAGCCACGGGGAAAGCGAAATGATCGACCGCAGAGCGCTGTGGATTTTCATCGCTGCCTTTCTCGCCACAACCGCAGCCAGTATCTGGCAGCTGAGCCTGCTGCCGGACTGGCGGCAGATGCCGCTCGGCGGACCCCACAGTCACAATATCGTCAGTGGTCTGTTAGTGTTCGCCGCGCCAGCCTCTCTGCTGTCATTCATGGTGACGCCGTTCATCCAATGGATGGCGGCGCCTCAGGAAACCCTGCCGTCGTGGCAGCGTTGGAGCGGAAAGTGGGTCGTTTCTTGGAGCGTGTTCTGGGTCCTGTTTCAAGCCTTCGAACTCGCGCACTCCCTGGGCATGGTATCGCTGTCGAACCTGGGCACAGCCCGCAGCGGTTCGGTGATGATCGGCATCGTTTTCATGATCGTGGGCAACTTCATGCCTAAGACCCCGTCGCTGCCACAAAGCAACAGCTCGCAATTCGATGCCTGGCGGTTGAGCTTGATGTTGCGCTTCACGGGCAAGCTGTTTGTGGGCTTGGGGCTCGCCTTTGTCCTGGGTGGCCTCCTGTTGCCTTTGGAATATTGGCAGGCGGTTTTCCTCTGCCTGATGCTGGCCGCGCTGACGGCAGCCATCTGGTATAGCATCAAGCTACGGCACGAGCGGTTGGTTTCAATAGCGCCCGGTCGATCATCATAATTTGAAAAGGCGGAGACTGGACATCGCCTGAACCACTTGTTTCTGAATCACCGCGCATGCGGTGATCGTGGACTGGGTCGCACAACGTGCGCGGCGAATGATTCTTATTGGCCGACAGCGGGCAGTAGGGGCACATCGGAACCTGCTAATGCCCGCTTTGCACTTCGCACAGTTTCATCGTTGGCCTGTTCGAACACGAACACAGACATGGCCCGACTGCAGTTCAGAACTCCGCAAACCGATCAATTCGCTCCAAGGTCGATGGAAATAATCCAGGGCTTCTCGAATCCGAAACGAATCCCTTCTATTGCAGACGATGGAACTACCGATGTGACCACGATGCTTTTCCGTACCACAGCCTCGCGCAGGTAGGGATTCACAGACGAGAGTTCTGAGCTCAGAGGCCCCTGACCTCGACGTCCCAGTCTTTGCTGACTGAGCACTTGAGACGAACTTCCGCAGCAAGTGAGGCGGCAGTCATATCCGGGTGACGGTAGACCAGATCGATGGCCTTGAGGCTGAGTGCGCTCGCAATTTTTTCTGCCTGCGTCGGTTTGTGGTCGATCGCCGTTTCCCGCTCCAATTGGCGCTCGATCTGCAGCAGTTTCTCTTTCGAGTCTCCCGCCTCCCTCTCCTGTGCAGTCGCCAAAACCAGTTCCGAAAATTTATCGCAGATTGCATGCTCTTGTGCGTCGTCGGCATGGGCCATCGTTGCAATGAGAGCAAGGGTCACGAGGGAAATAAACACCTGCACACTTGTGTTCTTGTTGGTCATATCTAATCCGTTATGAACGCGGGTAACCGTGCTACACGCAGCTATTGCCGACGCGCGTCCCTGACCTACGCATCGAGGTACCTTCCTGCGGGATTGCGCGGCCTGAGCCTTCATGAATCTCTTGCGCTCGCGCGTGACCGGAGTCACGCGATGACATGTGAGGAAATACAGCGTAGTAGCGGCGCCAAAGCGCTTCTCGACGGCCTCGAGCATCAAATCACGGATCATCTCGCCGCTGATGCCGCCTGTGCTGGCACACCAGGCCATGACTTCTCGATCGCAAGTGTCGAGCGCAAATGCCACTCGCACGGCTTGGCCATCCCAACACGGGATCTCAAAGCCGTCCGATGTCCATCTCAGGTTGGGTCGGATCGTGATGATCTGGCCGTCGTGGGCGGTTTTCCTGTGTATCGCTGCAATCCGTTCTGTGGCCATCAGCCGGTACATACGTTTACGGTTCAGCTCAGAAAGGCCGGCTGCGGCGCGCTCTCGATTCAGCAAGGCACCGATCCTTCGGTAACCGTAGGTGGGTCGCTGATCGACCAACTGTCGCACGCTCCCAACAGTTCCGCGTCCTCGGCTTTGCGGTAGCGCAGCCGCAGCTTGCCACCGTTACGCAGTCGCTCATGGAGCTGCGAGCGCGAGAGTTCCAAAACCTCAGCAACCCGCCTCACGCGGCGCATGGCCGAAGGTGGAAAAGAAGCAGGGGCCTTCTTCCTCGGCCGCTCTCCCATGCCCCGGTCCGGGGCGGCGGCATGTGATCGCGCGCATGTGCGTCCCACTCCTAGACAGAGGCTCATAATCCGAATTGCACGCCTTTTTTCCGAAATTGACGGATCGATAATCCGGATCAGTCGAAGATGGGATCCGGTATGGACACGGACGGTAGCGTGGAAGGAAAACATCGCGGCGGCCCCGAACCCGAGCGGCGCCTCACCCCGTAAGTATCCTATCGCCCGGTAGGTGGCAAACCTCTAACAGCAGGGAATCTTCCGCAATTTCCACACTCGCGGCTGACCATGCAAATGCCAGAATACCTGCTGGCCATGAAGTGCATGGCGACGTGCATTGGCGCCACAACTGCTGAGCACTCCGATGTTTCCGACATCACGTTTCTGATTACGCACTTGGGTCTAAAGTGTGCTCATGACTTACTCGACATTGTGGCTCTGTCTTATTCCCCGAACCAGATTCCAGTAAAGTACCCAGTACTTTGGGGGACGTCGCGGGGCTCGCCTCGCGCGGTGATTCGTTTGATCGATGCCTTGCCAATGATGCAGAAACGCGGAAACTTCATCGACCATGGTTTGCGTCGCCGTGCTGTCTACTGTTGGAAAGCCCCACCACCTTGCGCTCTCGCAATCTATTCGTGACCGAAAGCGCGCACTGGCCCGGGCATGATCAACCCGTACGGATAATAGTAGGTCTCCCATCGAATCGAAAGTGTCGCGTTTCAAACGTCCTGTTATCCTGAGCTCTTGATGAGAATCGCGAATCAACAGTCAATGCGTGCTCTAGTCCGCCTGAACAGTTGCTTCGAACTGAAGTTCATGGTTCATTCCTTGAATCGTTCCACACTCGGGCGCGCGGGAACTGCGACATGCGAGACGTGATGATCTCTCGGTCATTCGCGCCGATCATGGGCCCCCAGAACACGCCCGCCAACTCATCGCTGGCTCAATTAGCCAGCCCGCCGCGGCGGGCTGGCTGTTTCTTTATTTCCGCCGACGTTACGCTGCGACCAACGGTAGAAGTGCCACCGAATTGCCTCCGAGGAAGCCTCTAGTGATCGACGCTTTTCCCGATCGGCGAGATCGACTCTTTGGGCGCGACGCCGACGTTCAACGCCTGGTGGACCGGGCCAGACTACCTGGTTTAACTGTGATTGTGGGCCGCCCTCTGATGGGGAAGACATGGACACTGACTGAAGTGGCGCGCAGGCTGGTCGAAGAGAGCGGCTGTCTCGTCGGTTATCACGAATCGAAGGCAGCAGAGAGCAGTCATCTGCTGTACGCAGTGTCGAATTTATACGCGCGCTGGCTGGCTGACAGCACCATGAGGCAGCAGGCAGTCAGCCTTTGGGAACGACATAAGGAAGGCCTGACACCGCGCGTTGGTAAAATGCTCGGGACACTGTTCGAGAAGGTGGTTGGCAATCAACCTCCCGACGGTGTTGGCGCCTTGGTTCGCTCCGCCTTCGATGGCTTGGCGGAGGCTCAGAATGACCTTCAGAGTGGAGGCATGCAGATCGTGCCGCTGCCGTACGACCAGGCACTTTCACTAACGAGGTTGGTGGCGAAAATCGGCGGGACACGCGTTGTCTTGATCCTGGACGCGTGGGAAAAGTCACCTTCGATTCGCTCCGAGCTGGGCACGCTCGAGGCATTTCTCAAGCATCAGGAGGATTGGCCCCACACTCACCTGTTTCTCGCCATTCGAGACCCGGAGCTCGATTCTACGAGAGTCAGCGATGAGGTGCATCGACGGGCGCACGATCTCTGCAGGATCAATCGTGCCGCAGTGATTTGCGAAATCCCCCCGATGGACCAGAGCGACCCTGGGGAAAACGCGCGAATTGTCCGCTTTGTAAGGGAGAGAGTTCCCGCTGCGACGAACCAGGCTGAGACGAGCATCCTGGAAGCTATCGACGGATACCCGGGCGTTCTGGACTTTTGGACGAGCGAACCACATCGAACCTCGATGTATACCGCCGAGGATCTGTGGCGGGAGGCGAGTAACGCGCAAGCGCTTCGCTATCTGGAGTTCGATCATCTCCTGAGCGGATTGCAGGAAAGTCAGCGAGAGCTCGCGGCGCGCCTTGCGTTCTTTCCACGCCTCGATTCGGAGCGGTGGTTAGTGTTTAGAGACCTACTGTTGCAGGATCAGCCTGAGACAGCGGTCCATGCGTTGATTGATGCCAATGTGCTGGTCGATGAGAGTTTTCCGACCTACGGTCATGATACGAGGCATGCGGCAGCGCGACATTGGTTCGTTGAATTTAAGCGTCCGCTAATGCGTCGTGTAGCGGAGCGGATCGTTGAGTCTCTCGCCTCTCGTATCACGGGAGCAATCTCTGACGACAAGCCTTTCTTCGAAGCATTGATTGGATGCTCGGAATCGGCGCGGCAAGTGAGCACAACTGCCACGATGTGTTGCATGCTGGATGCCGCGCGGTCGGTGTTCGATGGTGTTGAAAAGATCTCCTCTCAGGAATTCGACGATCGTTGTAAGGAAGCGATACGACGCAACAAATTGGTAACGCCTCTCGTGGCTATTGCATTGCTCAGCCGAGGATTCGCAAAGGGCCAGAACGGTGATGACGCCGGATCGATTGCGGACTACACCGCTGTAATCGATTTGCAAGGCTCGCCCGCTGATGAGGTGGCACAGGCGCTCATCAATCGGGGTGTCAAGAAAGGGCGCCGCAACGACGTCCAAGGAGAAATTTCGGACTACACCGATGCCATCGAATTGCCCGAAACGGACGCCCGTCAGGTGGCGTGGGCCCTAGTCAACCGCGGTGTCCGGAGAGGCCAGCGCGGCGATGTAGAAGGGGAGCTCGCCGACTACACCGCCGCAATCGAACTACCCCGCGCCTGGGCCGAGCAGGTCGCGCAGGCACTCGTTAATCGAGGCGTCCGGAGAGGGCAGAGTGGAGACTTCAAAGGAGAGATTGCGGATTACACCGCGGCCATCGAACTGCCCCATTCGCCGACCGATCAAATTGCTCGCGCCCTCATCAATCGTGGCATTGCGACGACGATTCATCCGCCGGGTGAAGGAGACAGTTCCAGTCAGCTGACCGACTACACCGCTGCTATCGAGTTGCCCCTGGCGCCGCTCGACCTGGTGGCTGAGGCGCATGTCCTCCGCGCCATCGTCAAAAGCCAAATCGGTGACGATGAAGGAGCGATTGCAGACTACACCGCCGCGATTGAGTTGCCCCTTGCGCCGGTTACTGAGGTTACACAGGCACTCGTCAACCGCGGCGCGATCAAAAGCCAGAATGGTGACGACTGCGGCGCAATAGACGACTACACGGCGGCGATAGAAACGGCCTTTGCACCTGCCGATCATGTCGCTGCGGCTCTCGTAAACCGCGGCGTTATTAAGAGACGGAGCGATGACGCCGACGGAGCGATCGCCGACTACAGTGCCGCCATCGATTTGCCTGGCGCGTGCGCCACCTATGTGGCCGTCGCACTCGTCAACCGTGGTGTTGTGAAGGCAAAGCGAGGCGACACCGACGCCGCGATCGTCGACTACGAAACCGCGATTGACCTCCCGGACCCAGAGCCCGCCATAATCGAATTTGCTCGAAGCTCCCTGCGGAAGCTCTGACAACCGAGTTGGCCGCCTGACCAGCAAATGCGCTTACACAGAAGGTCCGCTGCGGTTGACTCCGGGGAGTTGCGCTTGCTCGTCAGGAGCGATCAAACTCGGTTGCATTGAGCTTCGCGCGGCTGGATGCGAATCCATTTTGATGTGCCATACTCGACTAGCGGTTGTGTAAGCCTCGCATCGGGGCGATATTCCACAGTGACCGTGGGGTGGAGTATCTTGGCTATGACTTCCAGTGTTCGCTGGATCGGGCGGGACTCCAGCGCAGCGTGAATCGGCCACGACGGATGATGACAACGCGCACATGGAGTCGTCGACTTCTACAACCATACGGGCCTGGCACTCATCCCTCGGGTACCGCACCCCGATGAGCTCCAGCACGCATGTTAATAACTGGCGGGTGTTCACCTTTGCGAAGGAAGTCTCCGTGCACTGCACGCCCGGCTCAAGCGGGACGTTAGGCGACACAGGGTGAGCACCTCGCGAATGGGCTCGTGCCCTTGGAGCCAGACGGCGGGCGGCTCGTCGCGTATCTCGAACGGAGGACACCATGGGACTCTTGACCTTCAGTATCAACGTCACCTTGGACGGCTGCGTCGACCACCAGGAAGGAATCGCCGACGACGAGACACACGCCTTCTTCACCCGCCTCATGGACGAGGGCGGGGCCATGCTGTGGGGCCGCGTCACCTACGAGATGATGGAGGGCTACTGGCCAGCGGTCGCCCGCGGCGACGCGGAGACAACGCCGGCGATGCGCGAGTGGGCGGGCAAGCTGGAGGCCAAGCCGAAGTACGTGGTGTCCTCGACGCGAAAGGACTTCCCGTGGAACAACAGCCACCACGTCGCCGGCGACCTGCGCACGGGCGTACAGAAGCTCAAGGACGCGACCGCAGACGGCGTGCTCCTCGGCAGCGGCAAGCTCGCGACCGAGCTGGACCGGCTGGATCTGATCGACGAGTACAAGTTACTCGTCCACCCCAGGATTGCCGGCCACGGCCCGACCCTGTACGAGAGCGGGCTGCCCAGCACGCGACGGCTCGAGTTGATCTCGGCGAAGCCGCTCCGCAGCGGCGCGGTCGCCATGCACTACCGGCGCGCGCGCTGACTCGGAGATGGTAGCCATGGCGTTCCAAAAAGAAAATCGCCCTCAATGCGATCCAGTACGCGCTTTGTCTCCGCACCCGAGCAATTCAGGCAACAGGCTTACCACGTCGCTGACACGATTTGATTCGGCTGCGACCCTGGCACTGGCGGCGGGAACTCTCGGCACAGCGCCGGAGTAACTATCACATCGGCGGCGGCAACTTCATTCTGCGTCGCAGATTGTCGTACCTCGGATCGCTGTAGAGGCTTTTCAGGCGGGCGTCCGTGTTCAGGTAAACCGCCAACAGGTATGAGCGCGCTTCATAGGCTCGCTCCAGCGAGGCGAAGGCAGCGTCGATATCCCCCAGTCCAAGATACACCAGCGCGAAATTGTAAGGTGCAACATAGCGCTGTTTCGCCAGCTCATTGAGCTGATCGAGTACCTTGCGTGCTTCCGTGATATTCCCGGAAACCGCCAGCCTGGTTGCTGACGGAGCTGGCTCGATGATACGCGGCGTAGCCTACACCTCCAGCCGATCTGCTGCCCGCCCAACCAGCGCATACAACACCGGCATCAAGAACACGCTGATCAGCAACCTCGTAAACAACCCGCTAACAATCACCAGTGCAAACGGCCGTTGCGAGTCAGTCCCCACCCCCGTAGCCAGCGCCACCGGCAGCAACCCAAACGCCGCCACCAGCGCAGTCATCATAATCGGCCTCAACCGCAGAATCGCCCCCTGACGAACAGCCTCGGCCAGTCCCGTCCCATCGCGCCGCAGTTCGTTGACATACGAGATGTACACAACAGCCGTCTGCACCGACACCCCAAACAGCGCAAGAAACCCGATCCCGGAAGATACCGAAAACGGCGTATCGGTAACCCACAGCGCAACGATCCCACCCACCGGCGCTGACAACACCACACCCAACACCGTGATCAGCGGAAACTTCAGATTGTTATACAGCGCGAACAGCAGCAGAAAAATCAGCAACAATGTCAGCGGCAGGATGACACACAGCTGGTCCCGCGAGGCGGTGTAGTCCGAATACTCCCCACCCCAGTCCAGCCGATACCCCTGCGGCAGCGTAACGCCACGACTAACCTGCCTCATCGCATCGTCCACTGCGCCAGCCAGATCGCGTCCTGCCACCGAGAACTGCACGCCGATGTACCGCGAATTATTTTCTCTATAAATGAACGAGGCTCCGTTGGTCACCTGAATATCCGCGAACTCCTTGAGCGGAATTTGTTGCCCGCCCGGGGTTGCGACCAGGATGTTGCCGATTTCATCCGGGTTGTCGCGGTATTGCTGCTCGAGGCGCACGACCAGATCAAACTGCTTCTCCCCCTGCTCTACCTGCGTCGCCACGTCCCCGCCAATAGCCGTCTGAATCAGTGCATTGATGTCGGCAACGTTGATCCCGTAGCGCGCAATCTTCGCTCGGTCGATGCTGATAGCAAGGCTCGGCTGCCCGAGCTCCTGCACCAGGGTGACGTCGCGGATGCCGCGTACCCGCTCCAACACCTTCTTGATCGCCTTGCCCTTCTGCTCGAGCGTGTGCAAGTCTGCCCCAAAGACCTTTACGGCCAAAGCGCTCTTCAGTCCAGTTTCCGCCTCATCCACCGCATCCTCGGCCGGCTGCGTGTAGTTGAAAGTGATCCCCGGAAAAGCCGCAAGCTTCTCATTCACCGCTTCGATCAGACCGGCTTTGTTTTGATATGAGCCGCGCCACTGTGAGTAGGGCTTGAGCCCCACGTAGAATTCCGCGTTGAAGAAACCGGTGGGGTCCGTGCCGTCATCGGGCCGGCCGAGCTCCGAGGCGACCGTTGTTACTTCGGGGAAGGACCGCAGCAACTGTCTCACGCGCGGCGCGATTTTTGCCGCAGCGTCGAAGGAGATGGTGTAGGGCATCGTGGCGCGCACCCACAGCGCGCCCTCGTCCAGCTTCGGCATGAATTCGGCGCCGACCCGCGGAATCAGCAGCAGTGACAGCGCCAGCAGCGCTGCAGAGGCTAACGTGGTCCCCCAAGGACGGGCGAGACAGGCATCGAGCCCCTTGGTGTACACCGACATAATCTTTTCGAACACGATATTGCGCCGCTCGCGGACACCCCGGCGCATCGACCACAAACACAGCATCGGTATCAGTGTTAGCGTGACGATCAGTGAACCAACGAGCGCGAACACCATCGTGTCCGCCATCGGTTTAAACAGCTTTCCGGAGGGTCCTGACAGCACGTAGATTGGCAGAAAGCCGGCAACGATCACCGCCACTGCATACACCAGCGGGCGGTCCACCTCCGCCGCCGCATCCTTGATGATCGCGAGGACGTCGAGAGGCCCTGGCTGGCGGCCCGCCAGGCGGCGGTGGATGTTTTCCACCATCACCACCGCTCCATCCACCAGGATCCCGAAATCGACCGCCCCGATCGACAGCAGGTTGGCCGAGGCATTCTGCAGATCGAGGCAAACGAACGCGAACAGCAGTGCAAACGGAATACTCACCGCGACAATCAGCCCGGCGCGCAGGTCATACATGAAAAATATCAACACTGCGACGACCAATAATATGCCGCGAACGAGGTTGCGTTGAACGACTTCCCGGGTGAGATCGACGAGATCGCTGCGGTCGTAGAACGGAACGACTTTGACGTCCTTCGGCAGGATGGAGGAGTTGAGCTCCCGTGTCTTCGCTTCCACCCCCGTGAGGACAGCCTGGGTCTTCTCGCCAGTGCGAAGGAGGATGACACCCTCCACGGCGTCGTCCTGATCCTGATAGCCAAACTCACCGAGTCGCGGAGCGATGCCGGTAACTATTCGCCCTACGTCCTTGACGAGCACGGGAGTTCCGTCGTGCACTGCCACCACTACGTTTCCGATGTCTTCGATCGTTTTGAGTCGGCCCTCACCGCGCACGTAGTAGAACTGGCTGCCCTGCGAATAGAACCCGCCGCCGGCGTTCCCATTGTTGGCCGTCAGCGCGTTCTCAACCTGTTGTACCGACAACCCGACCGAGGCAACCCTGGCGGGATCGAGAAGCACCTGGTACTGCATGGTGCCGCCGCCGAAGCCCGAGTCATCTGCCACCCCCGGGACGGATCTGAATTGCGGCTCGACGATCCAGTCTTCGAAGGTCTTGAGCTCCATCGGCGAGCGGTCCGAGCTCTGCAACACGTAACGGTAGATCAGGCCGGAGGGCGGTGACAGCGGCGAAAGCGTAGAGGTGACGCCGCTGGGCAGGGTCACTTCGCTGAGCCGATTGAACACCTGCTGCCGAGCGAAATAGTCGTCGGTACCGTTCTGAAACGTCAGAATGACGTCAGATAAACCGTAGAGTGAAATCGAGCGGCTAGTGGTCAGCCGGGGCAGACCATTCATCTCTCGCTCGGTGGGGACGGTGATCAACCGTTCGACCTCTTCGGCGGCTTGTCCCGGCCATTGCGTGATGACTTCCACCAGTGGCGGCGAGAGATCCGGGTAGGCGTCCACCGGCAGACGGTTTAGCGACCTTGAGCCAGCGCCGATGAGCAAGATGGTCATGAGCACAACGAGAAAACGTTGCTCCAACGATGTAGCAACGATGCGGTTGATGATCGAGCCGTTGCGCGGCGCAGGCGCGCTGGACGGCAGGTTAGCACTCATTGATTTTGCATGAACTGCACGAAGAGACCGCCGTCGGCAACGACCTGATCGCCGGCGCGCATGCCCGACGGAATCTCATATTGGTCTGAAACTCGAAAGCCGAGGGTTATTTGCCGGCGCGCAAAGCTACCGTCGGGTTGTGCAACGTAGACGAACGGCAGATTCTCGTCGTCGCGCAACACCGCAGAAATGGGGATCAACAAGCCGCTGGTTTCGTCGCGAGAGTGGATCAACACGCGGACGTACATCTGCTTGCGCAGAGAGTGCTGAGTGTTTTCAACGACCACCCTCACAGCTACTGCGCGCGTGTTGGGATCCACAAGAGCGGAGATCTTGTCGACAGTGCCAGGAAAATCGTGTTCATCGTTCCCAGTCACCACTTCCGCCGAATCGCCGACGTTCACCGCGGACAGGTCCGAGCCAAACAACTGTGCCATGACCCACACGCGTGAGAGGTTGGCAACGGTGAAGCACGGCGTGGTGCCCGCCTGCAGCAACTCTCCGGGTGTAATGAGCTTTTCCACCACCCTCCCGGCCACGGGGGAGCGAATAATCCCTTCGGGTGCTGAAACCGACCGCCCCTGCTGGATGGACTCGATCGTCTGAGGCTGAACGTTCAGCGCAACGAGCGCTTTGAGAGCCGCGTCGCGGTCAGCCTCGGCGCTGATTGCGTCGGTCTGCGCTTGCTCGTATTCGCGCTGTGACACACCGTTGTGCTGAAGGAGGTCCTGGTCCAGGTCGGCAAGCCGACGGTTCGTGTGAGCGGTGGCAATTGCCTTCCGATAAGTACTGATGGCTGTGGCGAAGTCAGGCGAATCAACTAACGCCAATGGCTGCCCTTTTGTGACCTCGTCATCTTGTGAGACGAGCAGACGCGACACCGGACCGGAGAACGGTGCCAGCACGCTGGTAGCCTGGTCGTTGTCGAAGTCGACCGCAGCGTTTGTCTCTACCGTGCGGCGAAAGCGGGATGGTTCGACAGTGAAGAGCTTGAGGTTCTGCCGCTGGGCGGCAGTCAGTGTCACATTGCTTGCGGTGACAATCGCGGGATTGTTCTCCTCCCTTGAACTACAGCCACTGAAGACGAGGACCGCAACCACTGCCACCAGCCGCGACCACCGCGCTGACTTATTCCCCATGATCACCCGCGGCGAGATCCTGGCGGTGCCACCACCCGCCACCCAGAGCCTGAAATAGCGCCGCGGTGTCGGAGTAGCGACTGGCCTGAGACTGTATTAGGTTGATTCGCGCCTGTTGATAGGCTTGTTGAGCACTGAGCAATGCCAGGTAACCCGCATAGCCGCTTTGCCACTGACGCTGGGCGAGATCTAGCGCCGTTTTAGCGGCATCCGATGCGGCAGTGGCAGCTTTGAGCCCCTCAGCATCCTCGGCGAGTGCGGCGAGTGTATCGGCCACGTTCTGGCAGGCTGCCAGAACGGTACTGCGATATTGCGCTGCGGCCTGCGCGTAGTTCGCCTTAGCGGCGCGTTCCTGGTGCAGCAGCGTTCCTCCCTGGAAAATGGGCGCGGTCAGATCAGCACCTACCGACCAGAAGCCGGTTCCCGAGGTGAACAGGCGGTTGATGGCGGACGCTGAGCTGCCCGTATTCCCGGTGAGCACGATGTTGGGGAGGCGGTTCGCTTCGGCGATGCCTATTTTGGCGCTGGCGTCGTGCAGATCGGCTTCAGCCTGACGCACATCCGGACGTTGCGTCACAAGGTCGGCAGGCACGCTCACCGGCAAATCCCGTGGCAGCTGCAGGCTTGCAAGCTCGAAAGTTCCGGCAGGGACCTGATTGGGGAACTTGCCAACCAGGGTCGCCATCAGGTCACTCAGCTGCGCGGCCTGTTTTCTTAGAGGCGGCAGCGCGGCGGCAGTCTGAGCGAGCTGCGATTCCTGTGCAGCGACGTCGAGCCCATTGGCGTACCCCTTGGCAAACTGGTAGCGCAGGATCTGCAAAACGTGGGTGTCGATGTCGATGAGCTGCTGAGTCGTTTCAATCTGCAACTGCACAGACCCCTGCTGAATAGCCGTAACCACCACATTCGCGGTCAGGGTGTTGTAGGTGGCGATCATCTGGAACCGTATCGCTTCCGCCTGCGCGCCCAACGACTCCACCGTGCGGCGGTTCAGCCCGAAGACATCCGGCACATAGGCGACAGTCACCTCCGGCGTGAACAGGGTGAACAAAAGGTTGTTCGAGGCCAGCGTCGGCGCGATAACTCCCGATTGCCCTTGACGAGTGGCTGAAAAGTCGGCCGAAATATTCGGAAAATAGGCCCCCCGCTGCGCGAGGACCCCTTCCCGTGCCGATAACAGTGCCGCCTGTGCCCCCTTCAAATCTGGATTGTTTGTAAGCGATTGTTCGATCAGCTCGTTGAGCGTCGCCGATTGAAACAGTGTCCACCAGTCAGCGGAAATATCAGCTCCCCGGATAAATCGCTGAGTGTCTCCGCCTGTAATCCCGGCAGTGCTGGCGGTGGTCGTAAGCGGACTGGCGGTATAGCCTTCGACCTCCGGAGCAGCGGGCTTCTTGTAGTTAGGGCCGACGGCACAGCCTGCGGCCAGCAACATGCTGAGCACTGCAACGCAGGTTCTCAGGACCGACTGGCCAGGCAGGTTCATCCGAAGTCACTTCCAATTTGCGCCCGAGACAGATCGCCCCCAGGGGTGCGCGATGACGCCCGCCGCGTGTTACCCCCCAGTGTACGACAAGCTGAGGATTAGTAAGCGTTTCTCGCCCCGGATATGCCGAAACGTCAGCCTGGTCATTGCAGAATCTCGGCCGAACCCGGCAAGCCACCTTGCTCTGAACCTGTTTCTACCCTCGAGAGCGGTCACTGGTGATCAGGCAAAATAGTCTTTCTTGGCGATCTTCAGCAACCCCATGCGACGGTGCAGGTAACTTCGCCCAACGCCGAGATCGAGGGCCGACTGGCTGATGTTGCCGTGATGTTTCCTCAGGTTGGCGATAATAAAGTCGCGTTCAGCGTTGTCCCGGAAATGCTTGAGCGCGGACGGCTCCGATGTCCGGATCGGCGCGTCCTCCACGAGCACCTCAGCAGGTAAGTCGGTCAGTGTCACCACGGTGGCACTCATGATGAGCATACGCTCCACGACATTCTGCAACTCGCGAACATTTCCCGGCCAACGGTAATTTTGCAACTCCCACATGACGTCGGTCTCGATCTTTTTCTCCCGCAGGTTGTTTTTCTCGCAGGTCCTGCGAGCAAAGAATGCCACGAGTAGTGGAATATCCTCCGGGCGCTCGCGCAGGCTCGGAACTGTCAACGGCACCACCTTCAGGCGATAGTAGAGATCCTCACGGAAGCGGCCTTGCTCCACACATTGCGCAAGATCCTTGTGCGTACCCGACAACACGCGCACGTCGACCTCGATCGAGCGCTCGGCGCCCACCTTCTGTATCTCCCCCGATTGCAACACGCGCAGAATCTTGGCTTGCGCCGGGAGGGACAGGTCGGCTACTTCATCCAGGAAGAGCGTGCCGCGATGCGCCAGCTCAAACAAGCCGCGCTTGGCCGCGACGGCGCCCGTGAATGCGCCCTTTTCATAACCGAACATCTCACTCTCGATCAGAGTGTCGGGAATGGCCGAACAGTTGACCTTGATGAGCGGGCCCGACGCACGGTTGCTATGGGCATGAATGGTCGTGGCAATCAGTTCTTTGCCGGTACCGGTCTCGCCACAGATCAACACATTTGCCTGTGTGCCTGCCACCTTGACTGCGTCCGCCAGCACCCGCTTGATGCGCGCAGATTCACCGATGATGTGCGTGGGACTTGCGTTGGCATAGGCAGCCTGCAGGCGCTGCTGAATGGCGGTCATTTCCAGGCAACGTCGGACAGTGACAATGATTCTCTCGGCACTGAAGGGTTTTTCGAGAAAGTCGTACGCGCCGATCTGGATCGCCTGCGCAGCCTCGGACAAGGTCGCGTGGCCTGAAATAAAGATGGCGGGAACCTCGAAGCCATCCGCGCGGACTTTCCTGAAAAATGTCAGACCGTCGATCTCCCCGAGTTGAATGTCGACAATCAACACATCGACAATCTGCCCGTGCAGAACGCGCAACGCCGCGGCCGCATCGTGCGCCGCGATGACTCGCATGCCCTCCGGTTCGAGAACCATCTCGACGGCTTTGCGAATATTCTTCTCGTCATCCAGGAGCAGAATGACCGGTGGATCGACGGCTTCGGACATCTAAGCGACCTGCGGCACGGACAGGGTGAACACGGGACGACCGCCCAATTCGGCGTAGCCGATCTCACCACCGTGCTCGAGGATGATTTTTTTCACGATCGCGAGCCCCAGCCCCATGTTCTGGCCGCCGCTGTGGCCGGAGATGTAAGGATCGAAAATGCGCCTGGCAATCGCCGCCGGCACCGGATAGCCGTCGTTTGACAGCGCGATGTCGATCCAGCCGCCGCGATTGCTCATTCGAATCTGAAACCCGACCCGGCGGTTCTGGTTCGCTTCCAGCCCGTTACGGATGATGTTGGTGAATACCTGTCTGAATGAAGACGCATCGATCTTCGCTCGCAGCGGCATGGGTGGGTTGGGCTCGCAGACCTCGATGTCTGCCCTGTCGAACGCACCCCGGAGTGTCTGCCCGAGACTCCTACACAGTTTCGCCAGATCTTCATCGACCAGTTGTACCGCCGGTAGCGCGGCGAACTCGCTGAATTTACTGACCGTCGTCTTCAGATGCACGATCTCTTCCGCGACCATCGCCTGCGTTCGTTGCAACTGCTCGCGGAACTCGCGCTCCGGCAGGTTCTGATAGGACCGCGACAGTGAGCTCACGAGAACTTCAATAGGTGTGAGGGGATTCTTGATCTCATGCGCCAACATCCGTGCGAGATCCTGCCAGGATGCCATCGCTTCCAGGTACCTGACCCGCTCGCGATGGCGCAGCAACTCGTCGATCGTGACGTTGTAGGAACGGTTGATGCGGCGGCTGAGCGCACCGGCCAGCAGGACGGCCAGCAACACCGCAGCCAGGAAACCCAGTGCGAAGTAGATTTTCAACGAATCGATCAGGCGCGCCTTGAGCAATTGCGGATTGGAATAGACGCGCCGCAAGCGCTCGACGGATTGAAATTGCTCGCGATACTCGTCCTGCCGCGCCGGGTCGAGCCGGCGCAACGTCTTCAGATCGTCCGCGCCCGATTGCAGCGCCTGCAAAATCGACTCATTGAACCCCAGGTTGAGGCTCGTCTGCAGCGCGTGGTCCAGGAAATAGAAAGCGGCCCCGAGTGGTAATGCCGCGACGACGAATATCGTCAGTACGAGCAGCGGCCAGATCCCGCTATTTCTCATGGCTCAGCGCCTCCATGTTGAATGGCTTCGAGGTGGCGCTGTCGGCAAACGGAGCTGCAACCGAAGCGCCGGCCGCGTACTGCTCGAATATTCTATCGAACAGGGTGCGCGACTCCGAGGGCGGCTGTGGGGCCGCCAGCCCACCGCCGCTGCCCGTGGCCACATTTGGCGTGGGTCTGCTGTTCTCGGTGACCCATTTACGGATTTCCTCCATCTGCTCCTTCTCGAGTGGATTGAACAGCAACCGGGCCGTCATGACGAGATCCTTTGCGCCCGTGAGACCGGCAGCGGGAAACAGCTCCGGAAGACTCAGATGCCCCAACATCGCGGTCACTTCCTGGGGCTTGCCGAGAGTCTGCGCTGACACAATGAGCCCGTCGATCCTGAATGTGGTTTCGAAGTTATCGTCCCACAGGTCATACCTGAGGTCGACCTCGACATCCCGGTGTCCCATCGACTGTGCTTGTTGCAGCAGCTCGACCTGGATGAGAATCCGTGTGGTGAGGCCACTGCGAAGATCGTTGGCGAGCGTTCGCGGGAGACGCGCATCGGTAATGAGGACACCCAGTTGTTCCTTCGCGAGAGTTGGAGTCAGATGCGCCGCCAGGCCGGGCACCGACCAGAGGATTGCCAGGCACGCGAGGACCCAGCCACTGTAGTTGCGACTCACGTTGCGCACGCGCTAGTGGGAACGGTGGCCGGTTTGAGCCAGCCCCGTCCCAATAATGTAGAGGTTGACCAGGCCGAACGAACGGGTCTGCAGGCGGACACCCACCTTCGCGCCCACTTCAGTCAATCGATGCCCATCATCCGAATAGTCAGACGGTGTGATGCCCGGCTCGAAATACCACCGCCCTCGGCGTACTCCCGCGAACAGCCCATCGAGTGGCAGGTCCTGCGAAAACGAGAGTGACATCAGCGCATCGCCTTCGATGGAAGCCCTGTCCTGCCTGACCGGCTCAATCCGCAGACCCAGGGTCAGAAACGACCCCCCACCCACGCCCCACGTGGCACGAAACTCGCTACCACCGAAGAACGGATCGCCCAGCGACTCACCCACGACGTTGTACAAACTCAACCGTGTGCCCCGAGTGGGAAAGCTGGGATCGTCCTGCGAGTTCCACCCATAGCCCAGGAGCAACACATTGCGCGGCGTATCGTAGTGAGTCTGGAAATTGCCGCTTGCATGGCGCGTTGCACTGAAAAACGACGATTGCGGCAGGTGCTCGTAGCCGACCGTAAAATAGGAGAAGCGGCCGAAGGACTGGCCCACCGACAGGTCAAACCCCGACACCTCGCTGCGAAAGCTGTCCCCATTCGCGTAGCGATAGGCCGAATCGAGATGGAAGGCACCGGCGAACAGAAAGTTGCGACGGGAGCCGAACAGCTGCGGGTCGGTATATTCGATTCTCGCCAGCGACTCCCGGGCAGTAAGTCCCGCAATGGGTTGCTCGCCCGCGAGAATCAGGTCGAGCGACTTTCCCGTGCCGAACAGGTTGTGATCGCCGATCCGGCCGGACACCGTGCCGGTTTGACTCCCGGAGCGGAACGACAGGCCGGCCGAGAACGCCGTGGCAATCGGATCCGCCTCCACCACCTCGATGACAACGATCACCCGTCCGCGTTCGGCGCCCTTCTCCAGGTGAATGGCCACGGATCTGAAATTCGGCAGCCACGAAAGACGCAACGTCGCATTGCCGATCTCATTCTCATCCAGTGGCTGACCGGCGCGCAGAAACAAGTGTCCGCGAATGAATTTGCATGACGTGGTGAGGTTCCCCCGGCATACGATGTCATCCACCTCGAGCGCGCTCTTATGTTCCGCCCCCCAGGCCGGACACCCGAGGGCTGCAAGGACAACGAGCACGGCAAGCCGTTTCAACATGATGTCAGCAGCCGTGCGCATTGCAGATCTCCTTGATCAGGTTTTGACCGAAGTTCAGCAATGGCGTGGCTTCGTTCACCGGGTAGTTGGTCAGCACCGTGACTGAAAAGCCGTCATCCGTTAACAGCCCGTTGAACGCGGTGTAGGAAGCAGTCTGGCCGTTGTGCCAGATGAACGAATGCCCGGACACGGTGGGACCGACGATCCATCCCATCCCGTAGCTGGAAGAGCCGCCCTGCTGAAAATTGGGCACCGGCGCGGGCGTCAGCATACTGTTGAACGAAGTCAGGGGAATGACTTTCCCGTTCAGCAAAGCTGCATCCCATGACGCCAGATCCTGAACATTCGACCACAGTTGGCCGGCCGAGAAATAGGCTGAAGGGTCCGGGATGTTTCCCGCAACTGGGCCGGTCGACCCTTGGGCATAAGGGGATGCGGACACGGGAGGTCGCAGGTATGAAGTATCGTTCAGGCCGGCAGGAGGAAAGACACGCGCCGCCATATAGTCCGCATAGGTCTGAGAGCTGACGGCCTCAATCACCGATCCCAGAATGTAGTAGTTGCTGTTGCTGTAGTTGAAAGCGCTGCCCGGATCGAACAGCAACGGAGCTGCAACGATGGCATTCAGCGGTATCGACTCCGGCGCGCCGGTGGCGCCGTACTGTTGCAGGGACGGCATGTTGAGATAGTCCTGCAGCCCGGAGGTCTGATTGAGCAGCATACGCAAGGTGATCCGCGGATCGAAGGCATAGTTGGGCAGATAGCTGACTACTGTGCGGTCGATGTCGATCAACCCCGCATCCTGCAACTGTAAAATCGCCGTCGCTGTGAATTGCTTCGTGATTGATCCGATCTGCATCACGGCATCGGCCGGCATTGGCTGATGTGTGCTCAGGTTCGCATACCCGTAGCCTTGCGCGTAGAGAATCACTCCATTTTTGGCAACGGCGACCGTCATTCCGGGCATTCCCTGCGCCTTCATTTCAGCCGCCACTGCGGCATCGACAATGCCACCCAGGCTGTTGTCATCAACAGGACTCTCGTTGTTAGCAACAGGATTCTCCCCTCCCCCACCACAACCCGTCAGCAGCGCTACGACAGAAACCTCGAGGAGTCTCGAACGAAATGGATTTGACATGGATGCTCGTCCCTAAGAGTAATGGAATTGGCCAGCCCGACAAAGCAATCGCTATGCCAACTCCAGGACGCGGCGGTCGCTGCTGCAACCGGCTGATTTATAGAGGCAGAATGCCTCGTCGGCAGCTAGGGGGTGTACACAAAAGTAGACAGCTGTCCGATTCTCAACGGTTGGTGGTCGCCATGAGTTGCTCGGGATAACGCTCGCCCTCGATCGGGATGTCCGCGAGCGCACGTTGACTCTTTTGTAGATCCCCGGGGCGCAAACTCACGTACCGTGACGGAGGCGAGCCCCAGATCATGAACGACGGCCGGCCAGTCCAATTGCAACATCCACAGCGAGGAAAATCGGACTCATTCGAAAGCAAAAGACACCGACGCAATCGAATTACTGCTTTCGGACCCAAAGCGGACATGGTTTGGCCGTCGCGCAAAGGTGGGCGTTCAGTAGTTCCGTCGCATTTCCAGATCGTGGTTGACATCCTTCGGTATTTTGCTAAATTACGAATTATGAACTTGGTCTTCAAAGCGCTCTCTGATCCGACGCGGCGGAAAATCCTGCATTTGCTGCGGACAAGGCCCATGACCGCGGGCGACCTTGCGGAGCATTTTTCGCTCGCCAAGCCCACCCTTTCGGGCCATTTCGCGGTCCTGCGCGAAGCCGATCTGATCGAAGCGAGCAAGAGCGGCACCGTCATCACCTACATGCTGAAAGTCACGGTTCTGGAAGAAGCCCTCCTCTCCTTTGCGGAGATGATGGGCATCGGCCTGCCCACGCCCATGCCACTGAAAAAAGCCACGGGGAAGGGAAAATGATCGACCGCAAGTCACTGTGGATTTTCATCGCCGCATTTCTCGTGGTGACCTGCGCCAGTTTCTGGCAGCTGAGCCTGCTGCCGGACTGGCGGCAGGTGCCGCTAGGCGCACCCCACGGTCACAATACCGTCAGAGGTCTGTTAGTGTTGGCGGCGCCAGTCTCTCTGCTGTCATTCATGATGGCGCCGCTTATTCAATGGCTGGCGGCGCCTCAGGAAGCCCTGCCGTCCTGGCAGCGCTGGAGCGGAAAGTGGGTCGTTTCTTGGAGCGTGTTTTGGGTCCTGTTTCAGGCCTTCGAACTCGCGCACTCCCTGGGCATGGTATCGCTGTCGAACCTGGGCACGGCCCGCGGGGGCTCGGTGGTGATCGGCATCGTTTTCATGATAGTGGGCAACTTCATGCCAAAGGCGCCGTCGCTGCCCGGCAGGAACAGCTCGCAACTCGATGCCTGGCGACTGAGCCGGATGTTTCGCTTCACAGGCAAGCTGTTTGTGGGCTTGGGGCTCGCCTTTGTCCTGGGCGGCATCCTGTTGCCGTTGGAATATTGGAACGCGGTTTTCCTTTGCCTGATGCTGGCCGCGGTGATGTCAGCCATCTGGTATAGCTTCAAACTACGGCATGAGCGGTTGGTTACAACAGCACCCGGTCCATCATCACGAGCCAACATTTGAGAAGCCGGAGATTGGACATCAACTCAATCGCGGCGGGCCGTACGCTCTTTCAACAAAGCGGGCTTCGAAGTCGAATAGAGCATGGCGTTGAACAGCAATTTGTAAGTCACCTCACTCAACCCTCGGTAGGTCGGAATAAAGCCGAATGACACGATGCGTCCCTTGCCCATGGGGACCTCAGCGATAGCGACAGTGCCGTTGAGATACTTGCCACCCAGAATCCAACCACTGAGCAACGGGTTGTCGCTGGTGTAACGTGCGACGGACCTGGCGGCCCCGGAAACCTTGAAGGTCGGGCCGGTCTCGAAGAAAACAGGCACCGTGGCCGCGGAGCCAAACGCGATCGGACTCGAGCGGTCGACCGCGATCTCGAGAATGGAGCCGGGGCAATAAAACTCCTTGGGCGGGACCTCTTTCAAGGCATTGGTGAATGCCGGGTTGTCCTTAGTGGCATACACGTCGGCAGCCTTGTTGGAAGTGATGATGGTTCCGCCGGCCTCGACGAAAGCCTTCAACGCCGCCGCACCGTCCGTGCCGAGGCCACCACGATACTCCGGCGGCACTTCCGGCTGCTCGAGCCGATTCGCTCCATCGCGCCCCTCACGAGTCCGCCCCTCCAGGATCGCACGTGCCGTGTTGTCGGGAAGAATGATGGCATCAAACCGCTTGCGCAGATTGCCTTTGCGGATATCGGCGTCAACGAGCGTCTTATAGGGTACGTCGCTCTTCTCGAAGACGAAGCGCGTCCAGCCCTCGTCGAGCGAGGCAATCCAACTCTTGTACAAACCGACACGCGGCGCCCTCACTTCGAGCGCATCACCGCCGACGGGCTCCGCTGCGGGTTGAATATCGGCTGAGAATTCTTTGGCGACCGCAGCCAGCTTGGGTCCAACGCCGCCCTGCCGCGGAATGTAGATCGTTCCCGGCTCCGCGCGCGCGCCCGTCAGGCGATACGCCTTCACACCCTGGCTCAAGAGCGCGAACAAGGCGTAATAGCTGCTATTACGGCGAGCATCCAACAAGTATCCATTGGCGCTTGCCGTTGGCACGTGTCCGATCACTGGGGCGATCGCGCTGAGCAAGCTCACCTGGGCGGAGAACTTCTCCTGGATCGCATCAGCTTGCACGTCATAGAACAAAGGCAGCGAGGTTGCGGTGACGTCATAGGGCCGTTGCGGCGGACCACCGGGATATTCTCTGATGTCCGGATAGTGCTGCCGCTCCAGTACTGTCTTGGAAAAGGCCCTGAATGGCTGATCCAACGCAACGATGTAACTACCCGCCGGGTATTGTTTCCCGCCGGCCTGGAAGGCCGCCGTGGCTTGCTGCACTTCGACGCCCGCGTCGAAGAGGGTTTTGACCAAGCGCTCGGTCATTCCTGGATCGGGCTGCTCGGGCGATACTACGTACGCGTACGGACCCGATGCCGGGTGCACGGCGCGCGAACTGATCGCATAGAAATCTGACAGGAACTGCTCGCGGTCAGCAGCCGCGGATTTTGAAAGGGACGCCAGCGCCGTCATCTGGTACGCGACGATGTCCCCCAGGTGCCAGGTTCCGCCTTTCCAGGGATCGGGGTAGTTCCACGCGGCAACCTTCGCGTCATAGCCAATGCCGGTGCCTAACTTCTCGAACGGCACCTCGATGGGCGAGGCCAGGTTGGCGCTGGCGGACTCGGACAGGATCCTTAGTCCATTATGCAGGGAAATGTAATCACGCAATGGCGACCAGAAATCGTAGACACCGTGCACCAGCACACCTGACTTCCCCGACGAGGCGATGTCGTGAGCAGTGCGCATCCCCAACGAATTCATCGAGATCACCAACAGCGGATCCACGTTGGGGTCGATTGGATCGACCCAAGGCGGCAAGTAGATTCGCGGAGCATTGGCACCTTGCTGATGCAGGTCGTACAGGATCTGCGGGTGCCATTCGTTGATGATGCGTGCCGTGTGCTGTGTCTCGAGTTGCGTCAGGCCGACCCAATCCCGATTATCGTCATGGCCCACGTACTTGGCGTACAACACCGGCGGATTCGAGCCTTCCGCAGGAGTGCCCAGGGTCTTCTTGTACCAGTCGACGACGAGTTGCTCGCCATCCGGATTCTGTGAGGGTACGAGGAGGAGGATGACGTTCTGCAACGTCGTCAGCACATCGGGATCATTCGAGCTCGCGAGCCGGTATGCGAATGCCGCAGCCGTTTGCGCGCTTGCGATTTCCGTGGAGTGGATGTTGAAGGTAATGATCATCACGGTCTTGCCACGCGCAACCAGTCCGCGCGCCTCTTCGGGAGAGGTCTTGCGTGGGTCGGAAAGACGGCTGACGATGTCCTTGTATTCCTGGAGACGAGCCAGATTCTCAGGCGCGGAGACCGTCAACAACACGAACGGACGGCCCTCCATGGTCTTGCCGACTTCCTGATAGCGGATGCGATCCGACTGGGATGCCAACTTCTGATAGTAGGCTGCCAGCTGCGTCCAGTCCGCCAGTTTTCGATCCGTACCCGGCTCGAATCCGAACTGCTCCGCGGGCGATGTGATAGGCGCGCTCCGCGCAAGGGCAGGCGCCGCAAGACCCAGGATTATGCAGCCAACAAATTTGATCCAATTCGTCATAGTAGTTTCTCTAGAATGCGTTCTGACATCGCGCGCGCGTCCGCGTGTGGGTCATTGGCCAGAATGATGACCGTCGCGTGACGCGAGGGGATACGCACGAAAGCTGCACGCTCGCCGGTTTTCGTCGCGTACGCCGCTACACGTTGCACCCCATCAAACGTGTCGACAGTCCATCCTTTTGAGTACTCAGCTTTGGGCCAGGTTGACGAGTCCTCGAGGCCGAGCTCAAAGCGATAGAGCTCATCAACGTCCGACACGATTTCATGGCTACCCGGTGGGACCGTCGTCTTATGCATTCCGACCGGCCCCGAGAGTCGGGCAACACACGCCTCCAGTGGAGATGAATGGAACACGGGCCGCTTCTCACCTTCCCCGGTGGGAGCTTCCGCCGGAACCTGGGAGCAAAGAGACGTGAACACTTTTTGGATGTCCCCGATAGGGAATTGCGGCGACGTCGTCCTCGGCATGTAGCGCTCCTGCCGAGGAATGCCGAATGAGTGATCAACAAAAACGTCGCCGTTTTCCGCAACGAGCACCGTGGCGCCACCCAACTCAGGCGCGTCGTACTTCTTGAACAAGGACGCAATAAACTGTTCCTTGACGGGAGAACGGTCGGCGGCGCGGCTGACCACTTGCCGGGTGTACAGATTGTATGTGTCACCTGGATACAGAGTTAGATACGGCACATCCGGGTCCGTCAGGCCACCCCTGTTGTAGACAAACGCTTTGCTGCGCCCAATGATGCGCCCTACGTCGCCATGGACGACCCACGCTGTTCCTTCGTCAGCGGATATGCCGAGTACCTTCGGGTACCTCGCTGTGACGGTTGTCAGGTCGGGAAGACGCTCACGTGCCACTACGTGCATGTCAGTTGCAGTATTGCGCAAGTAGCCGAGACCCTTCTCGAACCCCGGGTAGTCCAAGATGTAATTATCTTCGCTTGGCGCGCCACGGACGAGAAAGTCGCCCAGGACAGCCATGCCGGCTGATGAGCCACCGATGACGCCGCCACGCTCGAGCACTTCCGAAAATGCGCGCTCAGTTTTGGTGCCGGCATAGGCTTCCATAACGCGGTACTGGCGGCCGCCTTCGAACCAAATGCCCTTGGCCTGCTTGATAATGGCGACGAAGGCATCGCTATCCGCGACTTCACGACTTTGCGTAAAGAGCACCTGGACATTGCGCGCACCATGTTTTCGCCATGCCTCCCCGGACGATTCGGGGGCCGTGCTCATGGGCTTGCCAATGCTGTTGTTGGGTACATCGAGGATGAGCGCATCCGGACCGCCGGCTGCCTCGATGAAAGCCTCATATAACGGCTGCCCTATCGAACCACCTCCCACGGCGAAGACAGTCCCGTGCGCAGGGCCAACCTTGACCGATCCGGTGCCGAACAGCTCCGCTACAAACGGCGTGGGAGCCGCGTCCGGTTCTGGCTGCGCGGCAAGGATGGCGGGTGATGCAAGTGCGATGGCAATCGAGACTGCGAGGAGACCCGAGTTCAGTTTCAAAATGACACTCCGATGCGGCCGTAAAGGAAGCGGCCTGGTATGCGATACCCCATTTGACCATCGAGATTCGGGGGCGCACCGGCCGTGTACGCCAACGGGAACTGTTGGTTGAACACGTTTTGAACGCCGAGGGTTACATTTGCGCGGATCGGCGCGATGTTGTAGGTGAAGGCGGCGTCGTTATAGATGGTTCTGTTGAGCTCATGTATTCCCACATTTCCGGTGGGCGGATAAACCGCGCTCGGCTGTGTACACTCATTCAGTTGCTTCGTCAGCGGCGAGCAGTATTCGAAGACCTTGCCGATGTAGGTAATGTTCCAGACTGCGGAAAAGTTCGCCAGGCTCCAGTTGAGACTCATCGTGCCCCTGATCCTGGGGGACTCGTTCGCCAGGTAACCGAGCTCGTCGGTCGTCACGAAGCCGCTGGCATTCGCAGCGGAAGGCAGGTCCTCGACGAACGATCGCACGAAGGTCCAGTTGGTAGAGACAGCGAACCTCCCGAATGGGCTCGGACCGAGCGAATACTCGGCGTTGAAATCTATGCCACTGGTGCGCTCCCCGCCGATGTTTTGCTGAACATTCTGAACGAGGGTGATCGCATTACCCGTGAGCGTAATGAGAGCGCAGTTTTCAGGGCTGCCGCGATTATAACACTGGTTGAGAATGTATTGACCGGGAACGGTCCCGATCTCGTTGGTGAGATCTATCCGGTACCAGGCTGCGCCAAAACTGAAGTCGCTCAACCAATGCGGACTGTAGGTGAACCCAACACTGCGGGAAGTTGCCTTTTCCGGCGTGAGCGACGGATTTCCCCCGACCTGGGTCTGTATACGAGTCCCGGCCTGCGCGTGTACCACACCCCCGCAACCCACGGGCAGTGGCGTACCGGCGATCCAGCCGCCATTTTGCGCCGCAGGGGCGCAAGGATCCTGCAGCACGTTGTAGCTGGCCCCACCGGAGTTATACAAGTCGTTGATACTCGGCGCGCGGAATCCTTGAGCCCAGCTCCCACGGAGCACCAGGTCCTCGACCGGTTGCCAGCGGATTTGCACACGCCCGGTGTGCGTCGAAGTGCCCTTCTCGACTCCGGAGTCCAGAGTACCCGGGACACCGCCCTGCCACTTGAACTGGGACCACCGGTTCGCCAGGTCGATGCTGAGCGATCTGGCTGCTGGAAGGTCTTTGAGCACCGGGATGCTCAGCTCGAGGTATTCCGCAGTCGTCCACGTCTTACCGGTGGTCGGCTGAATGCAGCGCAGCGTCGTGAGGCATTCCTGCAGCAGAGTGTCAGGATTCTGGGATCCTTCCTGTGACAGGGACTCCCCGCCGGCCGCGACCGCCAATGGCCCCGCCGGCAAGGTCACGAGCTTTCCAGTGATGTCCGCGGTGAAATCGCGCATCGTCTGCTTCGTGGTGAAGTTGTTGACGGCCTGACTCCAAGCGAGCATGCCCGGCGTGAGGGCGTTTTCCCCGGTCACACTGTTGAATCCGCCGAACGGATTCACGGGGACACATCCGGGTATGAGAATTGGATAGTACTTGCCGTTGATCTGCTGCCACGTGCCCGTGCTGCCGGGCGCGGACTGGCCCGGACCGTTGCATTGCGGCCCACCCGGCGAGTCCAACTGCTGTGAGAGTCTCTCATTGTTGGTAAACCCGGTATCCTCGGCCGTATCGTACACTTGTCCGTAGTTGAAGCCGGCCTGCCAGTTCCACTTGTTGCCCAGCGCATTGAAGTCACCGTTGAAGCCCATTCGCACGGTCGTAGTGGTGATATGGTCGCGTGATATTCGGTCGTAAGCACCCGGCAGTGCCTCGCTGTATTGACTCAGCAGATAGTTCGGAGTGCACGAGGCCACGGCCACGCCCCCTAGCGTCTTGCCGTCCGGGCAGTACTGCGCGGGGTTTCCGACCAGGTCAACACCGAATGGATTGTATGGATTGTTTGCCCCGATGCCGTAGCCGGCGCCGTAGACCTGGTACGCCCCGCCTGAACCTGCGGAGTAGCTCGATGCGATCTGGCCCTCGGAATCCTCAACGTTGTATGCAGCGATTGTGGTGAAGGTCAGGTGGTCGGTCAACTGATGGTGCCCGGAGACATTTATGGACTCATTCCGGTCCGGCTTGGTGAGCAGAAACTCAGTAGGCTGATATGACATGTTGAAAACCTGATTGGCGAAGTTATCCGACGTCGGAGTGTAGTTCGGTCCGGAGCCGACCTGCAGCGTACATGTGCCCGTCTTGGTGCAAGCGCCGCTGCCCAGCGTCTGGTTTGCGAGCGTCGGGCTCTGTATGGTCAGGGTCGGCGGAGCGAACCCGGGCAGGTATGTAGTTTGTGTGAACGGTCCAGGGCGGCTCTCGTACCGATCCTGCGCAAGCACTCCGTCTTTGTTCTGGAACTGGGCGCTGAGCATGATTCCGGAATGCTCGTCGCTTTTGCCGATCGTGAAGTCGTACACTTGCGTAGTGCCGTCCAGGCCGGTGCCCGGATTGTCATAGGCACCGCCATAGACATGCGCTTCAGCGCCGTTGAAATCGTTCTTCAGAATGATGTTCACCACACCCGCGATCGCATCGGAGCCATAGATCGCGGAGGCCCCATCCTGGAGCACATCGATGTTCTGGATCATTGAAGCGGGTATCGCATTGAGGTTGACGACGCCGTTCAATTGCGGGGTCCAGCGCTGGCCGTTGACCAGCACCAATGTGCGGTTTGCACCCAGATTGCGCAAATTGATGGTGGTTGCGCTGCCGTTGCTGCTGTTGGACTGGGCTGTCGTCGTCAGGGATGCGCCCGCTTGAGGAATGCTCTGCAAAACCGCAGCGACGTCGGTAAAGCCCGACTGCAGAATCTGCTCCGCCGAAATGCTTTGGACGGGCTGCGACTGCCCCGCGCTCGATTGCAGGATGTGAGTTCCGGTAACGACTACTGTGGACAGTCCTTCGCCGGCGGGCGCCTGATTTGAATCACTGTCGGGCGGCCCCGTTCGAGCCGAGTCCGCAGCGACCAAGGTCTCATTCGGGCCACCGCCGTTGCTCGTGGCACTCTGAGCGAACGCAACGGGAACCAACAACACCAACAGCGCGCAGGTCACCAATCCGAAATGAACAGCACTAGAGATAGCTTTATCCACGGTCGAAGCTCCGTTCCTCGAGGAAGGCTCATAAAACAATTCAATTCTTTAGATTAACTTCCGCGCCACCGGGCACCGTGTTGATGCCCTGTATCTCCACACAGTCAAGTTATAGCCGCTGCGGAAGCCGATTCAGGATTACACAGGTCGGCGGCAGAGTGTCAGGCCTGGTTGGAATGGTGAGATTCCGAATTGGAAGCAGCCACGTAGTGTTGGTCTCTAGGTTGCGCTCACCCCCTGAAGCCCACAGACTTGCGCTTCGCAGTATCTGGAGCACGACATGAAGCTATTTGATTTGCCGCGACGAACCTACACGGAATTTGCCACTCCCCTGGAGCCATTGCCGCGTCTGAGCAAGGCACTGGGCGGGCCGGAGATCTGGATCAAGCGTGACGATCAACTTGGACTCGCGGGCGGCGGCAACAAGACACGCAAATTGGAGTATGTCATCGCCGCCGCGCTCAATGACGGCGCCAAAGCGGTTATGACAGTTGGGGCCGTGCAATCGAATCACTGCCGTCTGACACTCGCAGCTGCAAAACGCGAGGGATTGGCGTGTTATCTGGTGATCGAAGAGCGGGTAAAGGGCAGTTACTCGCCGCAGGCAAGTGGGAACAACTTGCTGTTTCACCTGCTCGGCGTGCAGCGAATCTTCGTGTCACCTTTTGGATCGGACATCAAGGCATCAATCAGCAATGCCCGCGAGACGGTCCGCCGTGAAACAGGAGTCGAACCCTATTTCATTCCCGGAGGCGCCTCGAACACGCTCGGAGCATCGGGCTACGCGGCGGCCGTGCTCGAACTGCTGGGTCAATGCGGCAAACAGCATGTTTCCTTCGACAACATCGTCGTCGCAAGCGGCAGCGGCGGCACGCATGGTGGACTGCTCGCGGGCAAGGCGCTATTCGGCTATCCCGGCAACGTACTGGGTGTAAGCACTCGCCACCCGGCAACGCAACAGAAGGCACATATCGAATCGCTCGCGCGCGAGACGCTCACGTTCCTGGAGAGCAAGGCAACGATCCCTGCGGAATGGGTGAGCGTGGCCGATGATTGGGTGGGACCGGGTTATTCAATCCCCGATGAACGCACAATTGAAGCTATCCGCCTGTTCGCCGATGAGGAAGGTATCCTTCTCGACCCGGTCTACACAGGCAAAACCGCAGCAGGGCTGATCGGCATGATTCGGCGCGGCGACCTCGCAAAGGGCGGGAAAGTGCTGTTCTGGCACACCGGGGGCTGGCCGGCATTGTTTGCATATAGTGAGCACTTTCAAGCTCAGGGCGCACGTACATGACGAGGATGCGGCAGGCCGGCGTGCTCGGGGGAATGGGCCCCGAGGCTACGCTCGTGTTCCTGGAGAAGTTTTACTCACTAACACGCGGCCGTCTCGAGCAGCAGCGCCCAGCCCTGCTGGTCAACATCGACCCACGGGTGCCGGATCGAAACGAGGCCTGGAGAGGAACCGGCACGAGTCCGGCTGCCTCACTCGCGCAAATGGGGCGCAGTCTCATGCAAGCAGGTGCTGATTTTTGCGTGATGCCATGTGTCACCGCTCACGGTTACGTGGAGTCCTTCGAAACAGATGTCGGCATTCCGCTCATCCGCATGCCGGATGTTGTCGCCGAGGCATTGCGCACCGCGGCAACTGCCGACAGCCCGGTTGGCCTTCTCGCGACCACGACCACACTTGAAATGAAACTGTTCCAGACGGCTTTCGGGGCACGGAACAGCCCGCTCATCCTGCCGGACGAGATCGGGCAGGAAGCACTGATGCGGGCAATTTACGCCATCAAGAAGGGAGATGATGCTCGCTCGAGCGTCCTCGCCGTAGCGGAATCTCTCATTGCACGAGGTGCTCGCAAATTGCTCCTCGGCTGCACGGATCTCAGCGTTCTCAGCCCTGTTGGTCTCGAGGGTTGCACCGTCGTAGACGCGCTCGACGTGCTCGCGGAGCGCACGCTAGCCGAGATCGAGACGAGCTGAGGAATCGGACAATTGAGCCGCTGCCACCCGGCAAATAGCAGCTAGGGTGGTGGCGCATGCAAACAGCGCTCATCAGGAAGGATTGCGAGCTGACGACTCGAGGCCATCAGCAATATCAATCAGGTGTTGCAGAGTTCTTGCTAGCCGACATTACCCGGGACTGAAGCTGACGGTCGAGTATCACCCCGGGATGAACCACAACGATGTGGTGGGAACTACGGCATTGGCAGTCCTTCCGGCGCTGCGGGCTGCTTCCATATCGCCTGCGGTGGCGACACGTACCGTGTAACGTAGTCCTCCGGGCGAACTCAGCCCACGTGTTGCATTGTCACGAACAGTCCTCATGGGTCTGTTGGATCCTGCACACCTTGCAGGGATCTCGCAGTCTCGTGGTGCCACCCGTGCGGAGCCCGAGGTCGTCATAGCAGTTGGCACAGTTACTGCTTCAATCAATGACGAGCGAATTGCTCGATCTCTGTTACCCAACGCTTTGAGGAGAACTGATATGACGATTGCGATTGAAGACATCTCGAGGACGGAACAGCTGGACCGCGAGGAACTGTCGTCCGTGCGTGGCGGCATTGCCCTCATACCCGTCGATTCGCCGCCCGGGGACGGGTCCATGCCTCCATTCCCCGCGTTTCCAAGCGGCTTTCCGTTCAACGGCGCCAGCCCGCTGGATCCGGGCCCAGGCGCATTGGATCCTGGCTTCAGTCCGCCAGGCAACCCGACGACGCAGCCTGTGTGGATTGACCGGAAGAATCCGACCGCGCAGTAAGGGAACATCGTACCTCGCCGGTCAACGATTATTAGGGTCGCCGACCGGCTCTCTCAGCCGCCCGGTGCTGTCCGGCGAGCTTGCATGTAGGTTCGACTCCGACCTCGGGCCCCCTCTCTTCAAACAATAACAATCCGAGCGCCCACGCGACGCCCGGGCGTGTCCGTATGCATTTATGTTGCATGTTGCAACAAATATCATTTTATGATGTCATCCGGAGGATCGCCCAGGCGCATTCCCGGAGCTCATCATGCTGAGGTTCTTGCCACCTGCCCTGATTGTGTGGGCCGCGCTGGGCTGTTGGTGGGTGCCCGAATTGCATGCTGCGGAGCCTTTCAGCACAGAGAACCTGCTGCGTGTGCAGCGGCTGTCAGATCCCCAGGTGTCACCTGATGGTCGCTATGTTGTATTCTCGGTTCGCCAGATCGGGACGGAAGCGAACCAAGGTGGCACCGCCCTGTGGCTTTTGGATCTGCAGGCGCCGCGGAGCAGCCCCAGGTGCCTGACCCCGGGGGGCGTGACCGACTCGAACGGGCGCTGGGCTGCCGATAGTCGCAGCCTGTATTTCCTCTCTACGCGCTCGGGCAGCTCACAGGTGTGGCATCTGGCGATTGCCACCGGCGAGGCAGCGCAGGTTACACGGTTGCCGCTCGACATCACCACGCTGAAGGTTTCGCCAACAGGCGGCCGGCTGCTCGTCAGTCTCGATGTCTTTCCCGGGTGCCGCGACCTGGATTGCAGCGCAAAGCGGTTGGCGCAGGCAGCCGGATCGCCATCGGTGCCTCGGGTCTATGACCGCCTGTTTATTCGTCACTGGGACACCTGGGATGACGGCAGTCAATCGCACCTGTTCAGCCTTGCATTATCCGCAGATGGCAGCATTGCCGGTGTGCCCGTTGATCTGACTCGGGGACTCGATGCGGACGTGCCTTCCAAGCCCCGCGGCGGGGATGAGGAATTCAACTTCAGCCCGGATGGCACGCGTGTCGCGTTCACCGCACGGATCAAAGGCAAGGATGAAGCCTGGTCAACCAACTTCGACATCTACGAGACCGCCGCCGACGGTAGCAGTGAGCCTCGCAATCTGACTTCAGACAATCCGGCCTGGGATACGGAACCGGCCTATTCGCGCGATGGCCGCTGGTTGGCGTGGAAATCAATGGATCGCCCGCAAAATGAAGCGGACCGCTTTCACCTGGTGCTCGTGGACCGCAAGCGCGGCGCGCCTCGGGTGCTGGCCGGGGATTGGGACCATTCGGTCAGTGCCTTCCTGTTCTCCAGTGACAGCCGCAGCATCTATGCAACAGCGGACCATCTGGGCCAGCACCCGCTGTGGCGCATCGCATTGAGCAACGGCAAGCCAACGATCATCCAGCCACAGGGGCAGGTGACCGATCTATCGGTGGTTGGGCATACGACGGTGTTTGGGCTCGCCGCGCTCGATGCGCCGGTGGATCTGTACAGAGTCAGTGCGAAGTCCGGCCAAACCGAACGCCTCACCCACTTCAATGCCGAGCTGCTCAGTACAGCGCCTCCGAGCAGGTTCGAGCAATTCAGCTTCCCAGGCTGGCATGGAGAGAAGGTGAGCGGCTACATCGTACAGCCGTTTGATTTCGATCCGCGCCGCAAGTATCCCATTGCGTTCATTGTCCATGGCGGACCGCAATTGAGCTATGCCAACGGTTGGAGCTACCGCTGGAATCCGCAGGTCTATGCGAGTTGGGGCTATGCCGTGGTGCTCATCGACTTTCACGGTTCAACCGGTTACGGCCAGGCATTCACAGATTCAATCACCGGCGATTGGGGCGGCAAGCCGCTCGATGATTTGCGTCTCGGGCTGGCTGCGGCAATTGCACGGTACCCGTGGCTCGATGGCGACCGCGCCTGCGCCATCGGTGCTTCCTACGGCGGGTACATGATGAATTGGATCGAGGGTAACTGGCCGGACCGCTTCCGGTGCATAGTCAACTACGCCGGCGTCTTCGATGTCCGCGGGATGTACTACGAAACGGACGAGATGTGGCTCGACGAGTTTGAGCAAGGGGGGCCGCAATTCGCCAATCCGACGAGCTACGAGAAGCACAACCCGATTCTGCACGTGACGAAATGGCGCACCCCGATGCTCGTTGGGCACGGTCTTCCCGACTTCAACGTGCCGTATTCCCAGGGCGTGTCTACGTTTACTGCGCTTCAACGCCGCGGTATCGAGAGCCGGCTCGTGATCTTCCCAAATGAGGGGCACTTCATTCTCACGCCACAGGATAGCCTGGCATGGCATCGCGAAGTGCACGCGTGGCTCGACAAATGGCTGCAGCCCGCTGGTGCCCACTGACTCAGTCGCGTGATTGATGGCCGATCCACTGCTGCGCCGCGGTGATACTACGTCCCAGGTGGGGCAGCCCCCACCACGCGAGACCAGTGCTGAGAGGCAACACGATCGCTGCAATGATCGCCAAAGAGCGATGCAGTTGCGCCCCGTCGTGAAAGACATGGTCTGTCAGCAGCGCCACGGAGGTAGCGCCGATCATCAGCCCTATCACGTTGTTGAACAGTGAGAAAGCCGCAGACACCTGGGCGCGCATTTGATTGGGAGTTATGAGCTGAAGGATTGGCGGTGCCATGGCATACACACCGAACGACAATGCCATTACCGGCGCCAACATCACCAGCGCCTGGAGCGGAGTGTTCGCCAGGGGTAGCAGAATTCCCAGGGGTGTGAGCGCGAGACCCATGGCCAGCGATGTGCGCATGAGCGCATCGCTCGCTCCTTTGGCCTGAAGACGGGATGCGATAGTCATGCTGGCGAGGATTCCGGTCGTGGCACTGACCAGGATGACGATCCCCATTCCCCGGCCGATCTGGGCCGGGGACCAGGCGAACCGCCGCACAAACAAGGTCGGCATCCACACGAGCAGCGAGTCGACGTACAGAGCGAACCCTCCATAGACGAAGAACACCGCCATGAAGGTGCGGGGATTTTCGCGCCAGATGAAATTAAAAACCTCGCGAACGCTTGCAACGGGGGCCGTAGTCGCGGTCGAAGCCGGCGTGGTCGTCCGTACTCCGCGACGCAATGGCTCGCGAATAGTCAGCACGATCAGTGCAAACAGGATACCCGGCGCACCGACTGTTATGAATGTCGCCTGCCAGGCTTCGACGTGCCCCAGGAAAGGAATGCGCAGATCGGGCATGCCGGCAATGGTTGCACTGATGGACCCGCCGACCAGGTAGGCGAGCCCGGAGCCGATGGCCAGGGCCACGGTGTATGTGGCCAACGGGCGAGCGCGCCGCTCGGGTGGAAAGTAGTCGGAAATCATCGAGAGCGCGGCAGGCGATAGAGCCGCTTCGCCGATCCCGACACCCACACGAGCCGCGAACAGTTGCCAGAAACTGCTCGCGAGTCCGCAGGCCGCTGTCATCAGGCTCCACAGAAACACGCCGACGGCAATCAGATTGCGGCGGTTGGCGCGATCGGCCAGTTGTCCGAGCGGCAGGCCCAGCGTCACGTAGAACAGCGCGAAGGCCGATCCGGCCAGCAGGCTCGCTTGCGTGTCAGTCAGTGCCAGCTGGCGGCGAATGGGCTCGAGCACCAGGCCCAGCACCTGCCGGTCAATGAAGGCGAGCGTATACAGGGCGGTCAGAATTGCGGTCACGTACCAGGCGCGTGCTCTGGGCGGCCAGGGCGGCCCGCTCTGAGTGTTGAATACGGGTGCGCCCGGGCTGTTGGTTTGCATGGCTCAGTGATCCAGGATCTGTGACAGAAATTGTTGGGCCCGCTCGTGCCGGGGCCGGCTGAAGAAATCTGCGGCGCAGACGTCCTCAATGATCCGGCCGCCGTCCATGAATACGACCCGGTCGGCGGCTTTGCGGGCGAAGCTCATCTCGTGGGTGACGCAGAGCATCGTCATGCCGCTGCTCGCCAGGTCGAGCAGCACATCGAGCACTTCCCGGATCATCTCGGGATCCAGGGCGGAGGTCGGCTCGTCGAACAGCATCACGCGAGGGTTCATGCACAGAGCGCGCGCTATCGCAACACGCTGCTGCTGGCCGCCGGACAGCCCAGCCGGATGCTTGTGCGCCTGGTCCGATACCCGCACCCGATCCAGAAAAGTCATGGCAATGTCCCGAGCCTGCGCTCGGGGCATCCGCAAACATTTCACGGGTGCGAGGGTGCAGTTCTCGAGGACAGTCAGATGCGGAAACAGGTTGAACTGTTGAAATACCATGCCGACATCACGGCGAATCCGGCTGAGAGCGGCGCGCTCGTGACTGAGCTCGATACCGTCGATCCGAACATGCCCGGCATCCACTGACTCGAGCCCGTTGATACAGCGCAACAGGGTGGATTTTCCGGAACCCGAGGGACCGCAGATCACGAGCCGTTCGCCTTTCGAGACGCTCAGATTGATATCCCTGAGTATCCGGAAGAGGCCGTGTGATTTGCTGACGTTGGCGAGCTCGATGATGACATCGATCATCGGTCACAACGTCCCGCGCGTACGGCAGCTCCAATGGCGTTCAGGATGATGTGTCCGGCCGTGATTGATGTAATGTCGTGCGAATCCATTGACGGCGCGATCTCGACGATGTCCATGCCAACGAGGTGTCCTTTGCGGCACAGTCCCTGGATCAATTCGATGATATTCATGTACGAAAGGCCGCCTGGCTGTGGGGCCAGCACGGCGGGCATGACCGCCGGGTCGAGGCCGTCTGCATCAATGGTCAGGTAATAGAGTGCACCAGCGGGAATCATGTCGAGTACCGCTGTCATCCCTCGCTGCCGGAGCTCATTTGCGGTGATGATGTTCGCGCCGTAGCGCTGCGCGGCCTCAAACTCATCGACGCGCGCGCTGCCTTGCCCGCGAATCCCTATCTGGAAGATACCCTGGATGTGCTGCATTTCCGACGCTCGCCGGATCGTGCTCGAATAACCTTCGCGCACGCCGTTTACTTCATCGCGCCAGTCGAGGTGGGCATCAACGTGAATGAGCGTGATGGGTCCGTGATCCGAGAATGCACGCAACACAGGAATCGGCACGCCGTGATCGCCCCCAATGGTGATTGGTAACGCACCGGCCGCGAGAATCTTTCGGACCGCCTGCTCCGCAAGTGCGTAGTGTCGCCCCAGGTTGCGCGGATCGCCGGGAATGTCGCCCACGTCGACTACCTTGACGTTCTTGCCATCAAACACGGTGCCGCCAATGTCAAAGTCCCAGCGATCGAGTCCGTGACTGGTCCGCTCCGACGCGCGGCGCACGGCTGTGGGTGCCCTGGTCTGATCATTGATTGTTTCATCCATCGTGTAGGGATCGCCATAGGGCATCCCGATGATCGCGAAGTGGGCATCGAGGCGATCGAGATCCGGAGCGAACGGAAACCCCATGAAAGTTGTGGGCAGACTTCGTGGGGGAATGGTCAGGTTGGTCATTGTAGTCTCTCCGCAGATGCGAATGCTGCCGAAAGTATTGCCGTGAGTGCCCAATACAACAGGGCCAGGGCCGCGAATACTTCGACCGGCGCAAACGTGCGCCCGATGATGTCTTGTGACACGTACGTCAGCTCACGAACCGAAATGACAGACAATACGGCCGACTCCTTGACCAGTGTGATCGTGAGATTCCCCGCAGCTGGAAGAATGTAGCGCCGCATTTGTGGAGTCAGGACGTACCGGAAGCTCTGCACTTCGCTGAGCCCAAGAGCGCTCGCAGCCTCGGTCTGGCCGGTGGGAATTGCCGCGAGTGCGCCGCGTAGGATCTCGGAAGAATACGCGGCCGTGTAACAGACGAGAGCGGTGATCCCGGCGCTTTGCGCGCCCATGCGGATCCCAATTGCAGGAAGCGCAAAGTACAGCAGTAGTACCTGAAGGACAAAGGGCACATTGCGAACAACTTCGACATACGCTCGCGCAACCCATTGAAGCGCGGCGCCACCGAGCAGGGCACCGAGCGTGAGAGCGGTGCCGAGCGCAAATCCGCAGGGAATAGCCACGAGGCAGACGAAGAGAGTCTGCGCCAACCCCAAGGCGAACTGCTGCCAGTTCGATGTCAGCACGGTGATGTCGAAATTCATCAGCGCGCGCCCGGGAGCTTGCGCCGGAGCACACGGGTGCCGTGACCAAGGGCGAACAACCCAATGAAGTAGATCAAAGCTGCGACGGTGAGTGCTTCGAACGGTCGATAGGTTGTGTTCATCACGTTTTGGGCGGCACGCGTCAGGTCGACAACCGAAATGACCGACAGCAGTGCCGTTCCCTGCACCAACAGCACGAGCTCATTCAGCATCGGCGGCAGAACGAGGCGAGCGAGCTGCGGAAGAATGACCCGGAACCATTCATCCAGGCGACTGAGGCCAAGTGCCTGCGCGGCGTCGAATTGCGTTCGAGGAATGGCCGACAGTCCGCCGCGTAGGATTTCCGACGCGAAGGCGCCGCTGTTGAGGCTCAGTGCAATCACTCCTGCACCCAACGGCGGTAAGTCGATTCCGGCGAGGCCCGGAAGGGCGTAGTAGATGAGGAAGATCTGCACCAACAGTGGCGTGCCCCGCACGAAGCTCAAATACATTCGTGCCAGCCGTTGCAATGGAACCCACCGACTGGTTCGCAGTAACAGCAGGCCGAAACCTACGCCGAGGCCAATCAGGGCGCTGAGGAACGCCACACACAGTGTGGTCGTCGCGCCGGAGAGAAACTGATCGAGCTCGGCAAATGTGGAGCTGAACTGAATCATTGCGCGCCTGTGGGCAGATAGTCTTCCTGTGGCGTCTCCATGACGAATCCAAACCACTTGAGCTGCAACTCCCGCAGCTTGCCGCTGTCGCGCAGCTCATCGATCTTCGCGTTGATGTAGTCGCGCAGATCGGGATCCTCGGGGCGCGTCACCCAGGCCAGGGGGGCGGCTTTGCCGATGACTGTGGCTATGCGATAGGTCCCCGGCACTTTCTTCATCAATACGGCCGCCGCGGGTGAGGCAATCACTATGGCATCAACCTGGCCGGAAGCGAGTGCAAGTTGGGTTTCGGGAAAGGCCGTGAACAACTTGATTGTGGCGTAGCCACCCAAGCCGCGCCTCTGCAACTGCGCATCGTGCGCTTCGACCACCGGCTGTTCGGCCGAGGCAAGCTGTGTAGCAACAATCAATCCACGGAGGTCGTCCGGGGTTTTGACTCGCATGTCATTCGCACGTACGAGAACCGTGTTGTCCGCGGAGCCTATCGGGCGCGTGAAGGCGTATTTCCTCGCGCGCTCAGCGTTGATGGTGACTGAGGTGGCGACGAAGTCGAATTTCCGGGCGATGAGGCCCGGAAGGATGCCCTGGAAAGGCAGATTGATCTGCTCGAGCCTGACGCCCAGTCCCGCCGCGACACAGTCGAGTATCTCTTTGTTGTAACCAACAATTTGTCCGTTGCGAACGAACTCGAACGGCTCCAGGGCCGCCTCGGTGGCGACGATGAGAGCGCCGCGGCTCCTGATTTTACTGAGCAGCGGTTCCGGCGCAGGGCCGCTCGAGTGGCCTGAGCGGGTGCACGCCGCTACGGCGCAGGCGCAGCAGGCGAGCAGCAGGGAGCGCATGAGCTGATTTGCCATGACACCATCTTTACTCAAAGTGGTATATGTTGCAACAAATAGCAGATTGTGATCCTATGCCCTCCCCTGCTTCACAGGAGAGCGACTTGACCAGCAGCGCACCCCTGCATGGGACGGTGGTCATTGAGATCGGACACAGCGTGGCGGCGCCTTTTGCCGGTCTCGTGTTGGCCCAACTGGGCGCTGACGTGATCAAGATTGAGCACCCGCGCAGTGGGGATCACGCGCGTGGGTGGGGACCGCCGTTACAGGATGGCGCTTCCTCGCTGTTTCATGCATTCAACCGCGACAAGCGCAGCGTGGCGCTCGATCTGCGTGACAGTGCCGCCCGCGATGCGCTCGTGCAATTCACTGTCGAACGTGCCGATGTTGTCATTCAGAACCTGCGCCCCAACAGCATTGCGGAGCTCGGTCTCGGAGCGGAGGAATTGACACGTCGCAAGCCGGGCCTGGTCTACTGCGACCTGTCTGCATTCGGTGGCGTTGGTCCGATGGGGTCGAACCCGGGCTACGACCCTCTAATGCAGGCATACGGCGGATTGATGAGCGTCACTGGCGAAGAGGGGCGGCCGGCCGTTCGTGTCGGCGTATCGATCGTCGACATCGGCGCTGGTATGTGGTCAGTCATTGGTATCCTTGCAGCGCTGACAGAGCGCACGCGAACGAAACGCGGCGGCGTGGTCCTCACGTCGCTCTATGAAACCGCTCTCGCATGGATGGGGGTACACATTGCGGAGATCTCCACAGTGGGCGTGGATCCGCAGCGGCATGGGTCAGGAGCTCCCCAGATAGCTCCCTATGAAATGTTCGCGACGGCTGATGGGGACCTCATGGTCGCGGCCGGCAACGATTCTCTGTTCGCGAAGCTCTGTGTGCTCGTGGGCCAGGAGAGTTGGATCCACGACGAACGATTCGCCACCAACCCGGCGCGGGTTCGCAACCGCGCGGTGTTGTCGGCGAAATTGCAGGAGATTTTTCTTGCGATGCCGACATCGCGCTGGCGTGAACGGCTCGACGCGAAGGGTATTCCCAACGCACCGTTGAGAAAGCCGTCTGCGGTGTTGGCCGACGAGCAGACTGCGGCACTCGAAATTCTACAACACGTCCCACAGCTTGGCCTGACAACGGTTGGCCTGCCAGTACGCTTCGATGGCGCGCGGCCTGCGTTCCGCAGGCAAGCACCACGGCTTGGGGAGCATACACGGGAGGTGTTGCCTCCATGACAGCGGATGTTCTGGTTCGGGAAGTGAGTTTGCGCGATGGGCTGCAGATCATCCGCACGATTGTGCCTACCCAGGATAAGCGAGAGTGGCTCGACCGATGCATCACCGCTGGGTTGCGCGAGATCGAGATCTGCTCTTTTGTACCTGAGAAATACATTCCCCAGTTCCGGGATGCACACGAAGTCGCCGCGCATGCTGTCGGCAGCCGGAGCCTCGTGGCGGCCGCGTTGGTGCCAAATCTGCGTGGGGCGCAACGCGCGCTGGAAGCGGGGATTCCCAAGCTCGTGTGCATCGTCTCCGCGACTGAACGATTCAGTCAGGCAAATCTGCGGCGGACGAAATTAGAGAGTCTCGATGAGCTCAGGCAGATCGTGCACTTGCGTAACCAGTACGCAATGCAAGGCAATCGCGCGATCCTTCAGGTCGGAGTCTCTGTTGCCTTTGGATGTCCCTTCCAGGGGACCGTGGCTGACGGGGATGTTCGTAGCACCGTGGCTTCCGCACTGGAGGCGGGAGCCGATGAGATCTCTCTGGCGGATACCGCAGGACAGGGTGACCCGGCCCGGGTACGCAGGATATTCCGGGCGCTGCTGCAGGACCTGGGAGGCCTGCCTTTGGCGGCCCATTTTCACGACACTCGCGGCACGGGTGTTGCCAACGTCTTCGCCGCGCTCGACGCGGGTGTGCGTGCCTTCGACTCGTCCATCGGCGGGCTCGGCGGGTGTCCGAACTCACCGGGCGCCACCGGCAACATCGCGACCGAGGATCTGATTTTCATGCTGGAGGCGATGGGTCTCGATACAGGTGTTGACCTGGATCGGCTTTTGGAGTTGCGCGCGTTTGTTGCCCGGTGCCTGCCGGACGTGCCGCTGTTCGGGCACATCGCCCAGGTGGGAGTTCCGCAAGGGTTTGTGCGCGCGGCAGAAGCGGCCTGTCGGCGTTGCGAGGGCCTGAAATGACGGCGGTCGCGTTGGGAGTGGATTGGCCTGAGTTGCGGGAGGCGGTGGCTCGAATCTGCGGCCGTTTTCCAGGCAGCTATTGGCGAGCCCTGGAGGACGAGCATGGCTATCCTACGCAATTCATAGATGAGTTGACCGACGCCGGTTTTCTGGCCGCTCTGATTCCGGAGGTCTACGGTGGAGGTGGCCTGCCGTTGCGCGCCGCCGCGGTGATACTCGAGACGATCAACCAACACGGCTGCAGTGCCTCGCAAGGTCATGCGCAGATGTACATCATGGGAACACTTCTGCGGCACGGATCAGAGGCGCAGAAGAGCGAGATCTTGCCGCAGATCGCAGCAGGTCGCTTGCGGTTGCAAGCGTTCGGCGTAACAGAGCCTACGACCGGCTCCGATACTACTCGCCTGAAAACCCGCGCTGTCCGTGAAGGGGACCATTACGTGGTAACCGGTCAGAAGGTGTGGACTTCTCGCGCCTTGCACTCCGATCTGCTGCTGTTGCTTGCACGGACGACTCCGGTTGAGCAGTGCCGGAAACGGACGGATGGCCTGTCGGTGTTTCTCGTCGACATTCGTTCCAACCTCGGTCGCGGGCTGGAGATTCGTCCGCTCCAGGCGATGTTCAATCACAACACGACAGAGGTCTTCTTCGACGGTCTGCAGGTGCCGGCCAGCAACCTCGTGGGCGAGGAAGGGCGGGGCTTCAGCTACATTCTCGATGGCCTCAACGCAGAGCGGACCCTGGTCGCCTCCGAGGCGGTCGGAGATGGTCGCTTTTTTGTTGGCGCCGCCGTGCGCTACGCCAACGAACGCGTTGTGTTCGATCGGCCGATCGGTCGCAATCAGGGTATCCAATTCCCCCTGGCACGTGCTCATGCGGAGCTGGAGGCCGCCGACATGATGGCGCGCCGTGCCGCCGCTTTGTTCGATAACGGCCAGGCTTGCGGATCGGATGCAAATCTGGCGAAGCTTCTGGCATCGGAGGCCTGCTGGCACGCGGCCGAGGCCGCCATACAGACGTTCGGCGGTTTTGCCTTCTCGCGGGAGTACGATATTGAGCGCAAATGGCGTGAGTGTCGCGTCTATCAGGTGGCTCCAGTGTCAACCAACCTGATCCTGTCGCACGTGGCGCAGCACGTGTTGGGAATGGAAAGGTCTTATTGATGATCCACGACTATTGGCAATACGACGGGCTCGGTCAGGCGGCTCTCGTGCGCAGCGGTGCAGTCAGTGCCCGGGAGTTGGTGGAAAGCGCGATCGAAGCGAGCGCGCGGCTCAATCCGGCACTCAACGCCATTTGCCACGACCTCGCGGACCGTGCGCGCCAGTCAGCCGCACGGGTTGCGCCGGATGCGCCATTTGCGGGTGTACCGTTCCTGCTCAAGGATGTCGGTGCACAGATGAAAGGCACCCCCTATGAATGTGGCAGTCGGCTGATGCAGGGGTATGTCTCGAGCTACACCTCGAATCTGGCCGAGCGCTTCGAGTACGCTGGACTGATCAGTATTGGCAAAACGACCACTCCGGAGTTCGGTGCGCAGATCACGACGGAAGCGGCCCTCACCGGTGTGACGAGGAACCCCTGGAGTGCTTTGGCAACACCGGGAGGTTCGAGCGGCGGGGCGGCGGCGGCGGTTGCGGCTGGAATTGTCGCCGTGGCACACGCGAACGACGGCCTCGGCTCGATCCGCATTCCTGCGGCGAATTGTGGGCTGTTTGGACTGAAACCAACGCGCCAGCGCACGCCGGCCGGGCCGGTCGCCGGCGAGATCTCCGGCGGTCGCGGGGTGGAGTTTATCGTGTCCAGGTCAGTGCGCGACTCCGCGGCCCTGTTGGATGCGGTTCATGGGCCGGATATGGGAGCTCCCCACTGGGCACCGCCGCCGAAGCGCCCTTACATCGACGAGTTGGCAGGACCCCATCGGTCCCTGCGAGTGGCGTTGATGGATCGGACATTTACGGGGAAGGATGTTCATCCTGATTGCGCTCGGAGCGTGCGACACTTTGCGGCAACGTGCGCCGATCTGGGTCATGTCGTGGAGAGCGCCGCTCCGCAGATCGACTGGGACGCGTACCTTTGGGCAATTCGGGCGGCCGGCTCGTCGAGCTTCGCGGCTGGCATCGAGGCGGCCGCGCGCGCGGCGAAGCGTGCGCCGTCGCAGAGCAACCTCGAGCCACTGACCTGGCTGTCATACGTCGAGGGACGAGAGCAGACCGCGATCGATTACTGCAAATCACTCGACACGTTCGCAACTCTGCAGCGCACCGTCGGACGATTCTTCGAACATTACGACGTTCTGATCACGCCCATGTTGGTTCGCCCGCCAGCCGATATCGGCTGGCTGGGCCAACCTGAAGACAATCTCGATGCGTTCTGGGACAAGTTCGCCGGCGACACCTATTCGCCTTTTGCTGGTGTTTTCAACGTAACTGGACAACCTGCTGCCTCGATACCGTGCCTGCGCACGCACGACGGACGCCCGGTGGGGGTTCAGGTTGTCGGGCGCTTCGGTGATGAGGCCACTCTCTTCGGCCTGGCGGCGCAGATCGAGGCAGCCCAACCCTGGTACGGGCAGTTGCCTCCGATTCACATCAGCAATTCAAACCTGGGGAGCCGATCATGACTTACACCCTGCCCAAGCTCGGGCTGCCCGCTGCAGAGGTTATCCGGCGTGTTGCGGCACATCGCGCCGGCGATCCGCTTTTCACTCGTGGACAGATGACCGCCTACTGCATGATGGGCTCGCATGAGCTGCAAGGGGTGCTGGAAGAGGCGTACCGCATCTACTTCTTCCAGAACGCACTGTTGCGGCGTTTCCTTCCCGGACTGCGCCAGATGGAAGACCAACTTCGCGACATCGCAGCGAGCCTGCTGTCGGGCGGAAAACCGGACGTGCGCGTCAATCTGACATCGGGTGGCAGCGAGAGTCTGTTGTGTGGATTCCACGCGGCGCGTGAATGGGCGAAGGCTGAATATCCACACATCAAAGAGCCGGAGGTCATCGCCCCGTTCTCCGCGCACGCGACCATTTCCAAGGCCTGTCACTACCTCGGGCTGAAGCTGACACGCGTTCCGGTCGCAGAGGATTATCGTGCGGATGTGCCTGCGATGGCAGCGGCAGTCGGCCCGAACACCATTGCGCTGGCGGGCTCAGCCCCCTCCTGGCCCTACGGCAAGATCGACCCGATCACCGAGATTGCTGCGCTCGGGCAACAGCGCAATCTGTGGGTACACGTCGACGCCTGCGTGGGCGGCTACATTGCTCCATTCGTGGAACGCCTCGGTTACTCAGTGCCGGCCTGGGACTTCAGAGTTGCGGGTGTGACGTCGATTTCCGCAGATCTGCATAAGTACGCCTACGCACCGAAGCCCGCATCGACGATCGCGTTTGCTTCCCCGGAGCTGCTGAAGTTTCACAACGTGGCTGCGAGCGATTGGCCGAGCGCGACGTATCTGACGGAAGGCATGGTCGGTTCGCGGCCTGGGGGAGCGATTGCAGCAACCTGGGCAGCATTTCACTTCCTGGGCGAGGTGGGCTATCTGGACTACGCCCGCCGCACGATGGAAACGAAACAGCGACTCATAGAAGGTTTGAAAGCGCTTGGCATGAAGCCTTGGGATACGGATCTGTGCCTGCTGTTATTCGAGACCGCTGATGTACCCGCTGAAGCCCTCGTGGGTGCTCTGACGGAAGCCGGGTGGCCCTGTATGGGCACTCTGAAGCCCCCAATGGTGCAGTTGATCGTCGATCCGCTGGTAGCGGACGTGGTTGATGAGTACTTGGCGGATGTCGGACGGCTGCTGAAGCAGCTGCGCAGCGGAAAGAGCGCGCAGCGGGGTGATCTCGGCTACGCAGATTAGCAATATGCTGCATCATATTTGACGCGACAGAGTGGTGATAGCCCTGCGATACTATTCCCAACAATACGGCTACTGAGGCAGCACCTTGGCACAACTCGAGCAGATCGGTTACACGTCCCTCCAGGAGATCGCCTACCAGAGGATCCGCGAGGCGCTGCAGCGGGGTGCATTTCAGCCGGGCGAGAGTCTGCCCACCCGGACGCTCGCCAAGGCCTTCGGCATCAGTACGACACCCGTACGAGAGGCGCTGGCGCGCCTGGTAGCTCAGAATGTGCTCGCAGTGGACAGTGTCAATGGGACTCCCTACGTTCCCGTCATTACGCGCGAGCTGTTGATCGAGATCTACGAGTTGCGCGCTGTGTTGGAAGGCCTAGGTGCAGAGCATGCGGCACAGAACATCACCGAAGATGAGTTGCTGCAGCTCGATGTGCTGTGGGGCAAGCTCACAGCGAAAGGACTCGACAAGGACCAGCAGCACGCGCTGAGCCAAGAGTTTCAGTACGCCGTTTACCGGGCGGCGCGTCGACCGGTGCTGTTCGACCTGATTCAGAGCGTGTGGATGCGCAGTGGTCTCGTTCTCAGCCTGCTCTCCAAGTCGCGTCCGAAGGGTTTTTCGGTCGAGAATCACCGGGAGAAGCTGTTTGCGGCACTGAAACGACACAATGCCAAAAAAGCCGGTGAAGCCACACGCGCGGGAGTCGAAGCAACGCGTGACATGTTGCTGGGCGTGATGGACAAATGAGAGTTTCAGCCGGGCTGAAGCCATGATCCCACCCGCTGCGACGCTGTCATTCGAGCAGCCCAGCGCCCACGTTGGCGTGCTCACCTTGAATCGGCCGCAGGTTGCGAATGCAATCAACACGGCGATGGCGCGCGAATTGCTCGAATTCTTTACCCAACTCAGCGCGGACCCCGGCGCACTTCGGTGCCTGATCCTGACCGGGGCCGGGGACAAGGCTTTCTGCGCCGGTGGGGATCTGAAAGAGCGCGATGGGATGTCGAACGAGGATTGGTCCCGACAACACACATACATGGAGCGTGCGATCGTTCTGATTCTCGAGTGTCCGATTCCGATCATCGCCCTCGTGAACGGGGCCGCCTACGGTGGTGGCTGTGAACTGGCCCTCGCATCGGACTTCGCTTACGCAGCCGCGACTGCCCGATTTGCTCTGACCGAGACCCGGCTCGGAATCATCCCTGGCGCCGGCGGTACGCAGACATTGCCGCGCGCGGTTGGCACGCGCCGGGCCATCGAGTTGATCTGTTCAGCCGCGCCCTTCAGTGCCCAGGATGCGCAGGAATGGGGTCTGGTGAATCGTGTTGTTCCCCCATCGCAACTGCTCCAGGAAGGCCTCGCGGCGGCTGGGCGGATTGCCGCCAATGCGCCGCTTGCGGTGCGACAAGCGAAGAAGGCAATCCGTGTCGGAATGCAGACGGACCTGCATCACGGGCTGCAGTATGGAATCGAGGCCTACAATCCGCTCATCGCTACCAGCGACCGGCAGGAGGGGATACGAGCGTTTGTTGAAAAGCGTGAGCCCGTCTTCACAGGTTGTTGACTCGGCATACTACGGCTGCCCCAGCAATCGACTGTCAGGCAGGCGGCAGAGATATGGGGTCGCGAGTTAGCAGCAAACGGAACAATGCCAGGACGGATATGAAGCACATGCCGAATACGGCGACGATATGCAGCTCCGGGAGGGTGGCGAGGCAGGCTTTGTCAAAGGCGACAAAGCCGTAGAGGATGACCGGGAGCGCCATGTACATTTTTTGTTGATTTGGATGTTGAGAAGACGTATTAGCGCGACGACATACGAACATCATGATGATGTAAACAGTCGAGGTGGTCAGCATCCAGCCGAAGAAGTTGCGGAATGGGACACCGAAATAGGGACCACCCTCTTCCCACGTCCATAGGCCTGCTTGGGCATTGCCGGGATCCATTACCACGTCCCACGATGTCATAACTGTGGAAGCGATCAGTGCACGGCAGATTCCGCCCGGGAGAGACGTTGGATCGCCCGAGCCCTGCATCAAGACGTGGGCGATGATCCAACTCGGGTAGACCATCATGAACCACGCGAGCGGGATGAGGAGCGGCACTTCGCCTAACTTTGGGCCGAGCATCGAGCCGTAGTGATAATGGCCATACACCAGGCCCGTCGCTACACCCGCTTCTTCGTAGCACCAGGACACCGCGGCGCATATGAGTAAGAAGATAACGCCTTTCCGCCAGCCGTAGACGCTTGAAGCATGGAATGTAGAAAAGAGAGTGAAGATCAGCGTGTAAACGATCGTACTGATCTTCGGAAGCGGCAGTCCTGCGGCGATTCCCCATTGGAGCACAAAGCGCAGCACTACTACCGCGAATGCGATCCATACGATCCGCTGGAGCGTTACCTTTAGCGACATCTGACAGTACCTTCCCGCAGCTAAAACACTACAGGCATCCTGTCTGAGATCGCGGGGAACAGCGATGCGACTTTCGTCCAAGACGTTGCCACTGCCGAACCGAATGTCCGCAAGCAGCCCATCCAACTTCGCGTGAAGACCTTCCCGCCCGGAACGCCCACGGTCCAGTCGGTCATTGCGGGCAGATGAGCCGCTCGAGCGCGCTCAAACTCTGCTCAATCGACTTGCCGGAGGTATCCAACTGAACATCGGCTTTGCCGTACAGTGGCTCCCGCGAGGCGAGAATGTCGCGCAGATCCTGCATCGCTTCGGAGTGGCCTGACATCGGACGCAGGTCGCCCTGCTCGATCACGCGCAACATGTGCTCTTCGGGGGCCGCCTTGACCCAAACCGGAAAGAAATTCAACAGCAACAGCTCGTACGTTTCGGGCTCAGAGACGATTCCACCGCCTACCGCGAGCACAATGTCGTCCTGGCTGTTGATGATGCGAGCCAGGCAGCGCCGCTCGATCTTGCGGTAGCCTGTGCTTTAGCAGCCTTCAACGCATCCGCGGTCTTTCTGGGCATGCATGCATTACACAGCATACGGTGCCAACTGACGCGAACGTCGACCCGCGCCGGGGGCGGACCCGGGTATCCCATTTACAGCAGTCTGCACCATGACTGCTCCGCCTCATTGCACCAGTTTTATATCGCACAGCGCGCTTGTAACTAAGCATTTTATTGCATGCCCTGAGGCGCCCAATCTGTATTTGGCCCGATATCGTGCTTCATATTGCCTTCCAAGATGATTGGCTGTGTCCTGGGCGCCATAAGTGGCAGTTGCATAACGTAGTTACAAAGTACAATATATGTACTATCGGACCTAAAAATACATTAACGCCCATGGGGCTCTGGGGAGTTCGACGACATGACTACGCAAAACAAGAGAGGTTTGCGGCTCGGTTCCGCCGATACGCCACGGGTGCTGGCAGCTCAGTCAAACAAAGTGCACAGGGCGGTCACCAGCATACTGACATTGACTGCGCTGGCGGCCTTCGGGCTCGCGGGAAAAACCTTCGCTCAAGATGCATCGAGCCAATCGAGCGTCGACAAAGAGCCCCCGAAGCTGGAAGAAGTGATCGTTACCGCGGTCAACCGAATTGGCAAGGCCGTTGATCGCATTCCGGGCGCCGTCAACGTTGTCAGTCAGGCCGAAGTCGCACAGAACGTAGCAATGACGGAAGACATCACCAAGGTCCTGGAGCATCAGTTGCCCAGTTACTCGCCCTCGCGCGAGGGGCGCTACACGTTCGGTGAGACTCTGCGCGGCCGAATACCGCTGTACCTGATCGATGGCATCCCTCAATCGACACCGTTGCGGGAGGCCTCGGTGGGGTCCTACTTTGTCGACCAGTCGATGATCGAGCGTGTTGAGGTCATCAATGGTCCGTCGGCGAGCGAAGGTCTGGGTGGGCAAGGCGGTATCATCAACTACATCACTAAGAGCGCCAGGAACGAGGGCACCGAGGTTAATCTCGACGCGAAAGTCAGCTCGGAGTTTCATGACGACCGGATGGGCTGGCGCACGGGCCTGAATGTTTCGCACAAGAACGATCTGTTCGATATTTTCGCGGGCGTCGCGCTGGTGCAGCGTGACGTGGACTATGACGCGCACGGTCGCGTGATGGGTGTCGATAACTTCGATACGTCGGAACACGACTTGATGTTGAAGCTCGGCAAGAGCTTCGGCGCGAGCGACTCACAGCGCATCCAGTTCATGATTAACCGCTTCTACTACACCGACGATGGTGACTACGTTCAGATATTCGGCAACCGCCCCCTCGGCCTCACCGACTCTGGCCAGCCGGGTACGCCGCCCGGCACTGCGCAGAATCAGGTGATGAACCAGCAGTCGATTGAGTACCGCAACAACGCGCTGTTTGGGGGGAACCTGCTCATCCAGCTATTCAGGGACACCGAGCAGGCGCTCAATCCGGCCACCATCGACCCAACCAAGCAGGACGTCAGGATCGCCCCCGTCGGCACGTTGCTCGACCAGTCCGAGATCCTGGCCAGCAAGAAGGGCGTGCGCTCCATTTACGTGCGTCCTGACTTCCTGCTGAACGGCCTGGAGTGGGACATCGGCACGGACTATCTCCAGGACACGACCGAACAGACCCTGGCGCTGACTCATCGCATCTGGGTGCCGCCGCTGAAATATTCCAGTATTGCGCCGTTCATGCAGTTGGAATACGAATACGGTCCCGTGACGGTCCGGGGTGGCGCGCGTCACGAGCACGCGAAGTTGGATGTGGACAGTTTTACGACCATCGCTCCCTACAACACGTTCGTGCACGGCGGTGAGTTGAAGTTCGACAAATCCGTGTTCAATGTCGGCGGAATCTATCGGATCGGTTGGGGTTTATCCGCCTATCTGTCCTACAGCCAGGGATTTGGTCTGTCCGACGTGGGTCGCACACTGCGCTCTGTTGCAACGCCGAATCAGAGCCTGGCCGGTGTGGCCAACCTGACCCCAATCCTGACGACCAATCGAGAAGTGGGCGTCAACTGGCGCACGTCGCGAGCATCGGTGGGCGCGGCGCTGTATCGATCCTACTCTCCATTGGGCAGTACACAGTCTTTCGATCCAAAGACTCAGCAGGTATTTATTGCTCGTACGCCCACGCAGGTGACCGGTTTCGAGCTGTCCGCGGATTGGAAGGCTCTGGACAAGCTGACGGTGACCGGTGCGTACTCCAGGACCGTCGGCAAGACCAACCTGGCGGCGGGATATCCGCTCAATGTCGACATGACGGCCGACAAAATTCCTCCGCAGAAGATCTATGCGTCCGTCAATTACGCATTCGTGCCCAACGCCAGTGTAATGTTGAGTTCCACGACCTATCTCGGTCGTCATGTAAACGCCGGCGTCATCAGTCTCTCCAATGCATCATTGCAGGAGGACTTCGGCGGTTACACACTGCTGGATGGCAGTTTGTCGTACCAGACCAAACGGCTGGGCAACTTTACCCTGGCGGCCGAGAATCTCCTGAACCGCTACTATATCCAGGAGATCAGCTCCAGCAGCATCAACCAGGTTCCCTCGGGTGTGAACGCATATTACCTGTCGGGCCGCGGCCGCATGGTGTCCTTGAGCGATTCCTTCAAGTGGTAATCATAGCTGGTTGCCTTCCGGTTGCGGCGACGGTGTTTGTTTTGCGGCCGACGAGGACAATGAGCGGACAAAGATGCGGCGCCCGAGCACCCAGACGCTGAAATCCGCTGCACCGAGCCCACTGCATGCTGAGCTGGCGGCGCGCATTCTGCGTTCGCTACACGACCAGGGCATGGGCGTGGGACATCATCTGGTTGAACAGGATCTGTGTCGCCAACTCAGGGTCTCGCGCACCCCCATCCGGGGGGCACTGAGGCTTCTGGCGCAGCAGGGATGTGTGAAGGGGCGAGCCTATCGCGGCTTCATTCTGCTCAAACCGGTCACCGAGCTCGCCCGCGTAGAACCGCCCAACTCGCAGGAAGAGGCAGACCAACAGCTCTTTGTTGCCATCGCCAGAGCACGCAACACCGGCAAGCTGCCGATGAACGTCGCCCAAAAGGAGCTCGTGCGGTTGTTCGATGCCAGGTTGACCGCGGTGATGCGGGTTCTACGCCGAATGGCCGAGCTCGGACTGGTGGAGCGTAAGCCGGGAATCGGCTGGTCCTTTATGCCTGCCATCGTTTCCAGTCGCACGCGCTCGGACAGTTACGGCTTTCGACGCGCTATCGAGCCGGCAGCGCTGCTGGCACCTACTTTTGAGCTCGACCGCAAGTGGGCCAGGGAATCGATCGTACGTCATCTGGAGTTTCGTCGCACACCCTGGCGCGACACGCACGCCGTCGAGTTCTGCGCGATGAATTCAGAGTTCCACGAACAATTGGCACGCTGCTCGGGCAACCGCTATATGTTGAGCGCCGTGCAACGGCAGATCCAACTGGGCACCGTCATGAACTATCAGTGGATGCATGACGCGCGGCGCGTGCTCGCCTCGATCGACGAGCATCTCGCCATTCTGAACGCTCTGGCAGCGAACAGAAATCAGGAAGCGGCCGTGATCATGGCGGGACATCTGCTCGCGAACCGTCGAGCCACCGAGGTCTTCGAGAAGGGTTCGGAATAGTTGAATTACAGTGTCTACATACAATCCGATCAGGCAGGTCCTCATGAGAATCGCACGCATGATTGCGCTTTGCACAGTGTTGATTCCGGCACTCGCTTTGGCTGCAGCTGTTTCCCGGATAGATATCTCTCCCAAAACGCAACGTGAGGACCTCTTCCCACGACAGCCCGTTGCCTTTGCGGAGGGTGTCACGGCGCTGGCAGACATCGAATATTCGAACCTGATCGGATACCGCCCTCTTTTGCTGGATCTCTACCTGCCCAGGGCTGGCGCAACCCACCCCCTGGTAATCTGGATCCACGGGGGCGGTTGGAGTCGAGGTGATTCGCGCGGCAATGGCGCGATCACCGACTTTCCCGCCGCGCTGGCCGGGTTGGCTGCGCGCGGCTACGTGGTGGCCGCGATCAATTATCGCCTCAGCGGGGAAGCGAAATTTCCCGCGCAGATTCAGGACGTCAACGCGGCCATCGCTTATCTCAAGACCAACGCTGCGCGCTATGGAATCGATCCCAGCCATGTTCTGTTATGGGGAGGTTCAGCGGGCGGTCATCTGGCGGCGCTTGCCGCCCTGACTTGCGACACCGCCGACTATGCACCGGAGCCCGACACCGGTCGCCTCTCCCGCAAGGACGCAGGGGCCGCAAAAACGTCTGCGATCTCAACCTGCGTGCAGGGTGCGGTGATCTGGTATGGCGTATCGGAGCTGGGCAAATTTCACAGTGACAACTTCACATCGCTGATGGGATGCGACTGCCCCGAGAAGATGGCGATGGCGAGCCCTGTCAATCGCGTGACCACCAGAGCGCCCACGATGTTGCTGATCCACGGTACAGCCGATTCTGAAGTACCCGTCGAGCAGAGTCATGCGCTGGAAGCACGACTCAAAGCGAACGGCGTATCGGTGCAGTCACTTTACATTCCCGATGTTGATCACGGCTTGATTGGAAAGACGCCTCGAGCCACGCGCGACGCCACGCTGGCTGCGTTGGACGCCACATTCGTTTTCATCGACCAAGTCATGGCGCCCCCGGGTCGGGCACGCGCTGGCGCGGCGTCTCGCTGAGAAGAGAATCGTGCGTCCATTGTTTTGGGCAGGTCTGTTTCTCGCCGTGATGACGGCTCGCGCCCATGCCAACGAGTTGCCGGTGCCCTCCGGATCCTACACCGTAGGGTTTCGCGCCTTCGAGCTGCGCGATCTCAGCCGGACGAATGCGCCAGCCTCTGACGATGCTCCCCGGACGCTTCAGGCGTTTGTCTTTTATCCGTCGGTCCCCACATCCAGCCCGGCACGCACGTATCTTTCGGATGCGGACCTGGCGATACCGGCAATGGCGCGTAATTTTCACTATGACGTCGCGTCGTTGTCAGACTTGCGTGACACTCGCGCGCATAGTGTCCAGAATTCGCCTCCCGCCCGGGGGCATTTCCCGGTTGTCCTTTTCAGCCATGGTTTCCGACTCTATGCCTTGCAGAGCACGGCGTTGTTGGAAGAGGTCGCCAGCCATGGTTATGTAGTGATTGTTCTCACGCACCCGGGTGACGCCGCCGATTTCAGGTTGGACGATGGAAGAGTCATCCGCACGTTCGAGCCTCCTCAACCTCAAAATGAATTCAATCCCGCCAAGCAACGCATTTGCTGTGCGGCGCAATTCGCGGAGCGGGTCGCCGCCATCCCGGAATATTCCCGCCGACTCGCTCTCACCCGACTGGGCACCAGCGCCGTCGCCTGGCGCGCCGACATCTTATTCGCAGCGCAAAGCGTGTATGACGGCATGGTGCCGCCGCACATCGGGGAAGTGCTGAAACACGCGGATCTGAAGGCGATCGCGTTCACTGGCATGTCCTTCGGCGGCAGTATTGCCGCGGGCGCCTGCCATCAGACGCTGTTGTGCAAGGCGGCGATCAACCTCGACGGGGGACCCTATGACACCAACATGTTCAACCGGCCGATCCGGCGGCCCCTGCTGATTGTACACAGCGACTGGATCGATCTACCGAGCGAAAGATCGCGCTACGCGATGGGTTTCCATCCCGATGATCTGCAGTTTGAGCGGTGGACCGAGGCCGGCAACAATCCAGACATTCTGCGCGTTCGCGTGAAGGGTATTCGACACATGGCATTGAGCGATCTGTCCTATTTGATGCGCGGTGATGGCCGCGAGGACGCTTTGGGCAACGCCGATCCCGGACGCAGCGGCGAGGCCATTTCCCGCTTGTGGCTCGCATTCCTGGACACCTATCTCAAGGGCCGACCCCACATGGCCGTGACTCGGGTACTCACGCAATTCAGCAACCTGGAGCGCCATGATCCAGGCAACCTGCGCGATTGGGCGCGAAAGAACCCGGACTCGGTGGGTCAGAACTAACCGTGGCTCCGTCAGGGCAACAGGACTCAGTCAGGAACGTACGATAGTCCGGGACAACCCTTCGTCGTCCCGCTCAGCCCAGATCAGCCAGACTGAGCGTGTCCATGTC